>Ga0308171_1000163_pt1 | contig 194953 bp, 187 predicted proteins | sample PhyGR1_FD_202135 | JGI IMG/M metagenome (GOLD analysis project Ga0308171, IMG submission 202135) | Phyllosphere microbial communities from UC Gill Tract Community Farm, Albany, California, United States - DLSLSG.R1 | ecosystem: Host-associated > Plants > Phyllosphere > Unclassified | place...
TCGTCCGCGACAGGGCCGCGATCGCCTCTTCCTGGCCGATGACGCGCTGGTGCAGCGCCTTCTCCATGAACATGAGGCGGCTGGACTCCTCCTCGGTGAGCTTGAACACCGGGATGCCGGTCGCCTGGGCGAGCACCTCGGCGATCAGGCCCTCGTCGACCACCGCGTGGGAGGCGACGTCGCCCGAGCGCCACTGCTTCTCGAGACGCAGGCGCTCGGCCAGGAGCGACTTCTCCTCGTCGCGCAGCGACGCGGCCTTCTCGAAGTCCTGCTCCTCGGAGGCGAGCTCCTTCTGCTCGCGGACCTTGGCGATCTTCTCGTCGAACTCGCGCAGCTCCGGCGGCGACGACAGGATCGACAGGCGCAGGCGCGCGCCCGCCTCGTCGATCAGGTCGATGGCCTTGTCGGGCAGGAACCGGTCGCTGATGTAGCGGTCGGCGAGGTTGGCCGCGGCCACGATCGCGCCGTCCGTGATCTGCACCTTGTGGTGCGCCTCGTAGCGGTCGCGCAGCCCCTTCAGGATGTTGATCGCGTGGGGCAGGCTCGGCTCGGCGACCTGGATCGGCTGGAAGCGGCGCTCGAGAGCGGCATCCTTCTCGAAGTGCTTGCGGTACTCATCCAGCGTGGTGGCACCGATGGTCTGGAGCTCACCGCGGGCGAGGAGCGGCTTGAGGATCGACGCGGCGTCGATCGCGCCCTCGGCGGCGCCGGCACCCACGAGCGTGTGGATCTCGTCGATGAAGACGATGATGTCGCCACGGGTGCGGATCTCCTTCGTGACCTTCTTCAGGCGCTCCTCGAAGTCACCGCGGTAGCGGGAACCGGCGATGAGCGAGCCGAGGTCGAGCGAGTAGACCTGCTTGTCCTTCAGCGTCTCGGGCACATCGCCCTTGACGATGGCCTGGGCGAGACCCTCGACGACCGCCGTCTTTCCGACACCGGGCTCACCGATGAGGACGGGGTTGTTCTTCGAGCGGCGCGACAGAATCTGCATCACGCGCTCGATCTCCTTCTCGCGCCCGATGACGGGGTCGAGCTTGTTGTCGCGCGCGGCCTGCGTGAGGTTGCGGCCGAACTGGTCGAGGACGGCCGAGCCGCCCTGCGCACCGGCCGACTGCTGCTCGCCGGCACCGGATGCCACGCCCGCAGGCTCCTTGCCCTGGTAGCCCGAGAGCAGCTGGATGACCTGCTGACGCACCTTGTTGAGGTCGGCGCCGAGCTTGACGAGCACCTGGGCGGCAACGCCCTCGCCCTCGCGGATGAGGCCGAGAAGGATGTGCTCGGTGCCGATGTAGTTGTGGCCGAGCTGCAGCGCTTCGCGCAGCGACAGCTCGAGCACCTTCTTCGCGCGCGGCGTGAAGGGGATGTGGCCGGTCGGCTGCTGCTGCCCCTGGCCGATGATGTCCTGCACCTGCTCGCGGACGGCGTCGAGCGAGATGCCGAGCGACTCGAGCGCCTTGGCAGCGACACCCTCGCCCTCGTGGATCAGCCCGAGCAGGATGTGCTCGGTGCCGATGTAGTTGTGGTTGAGCATCTTCGCCTCTTCTTGGGCGAGGACGACCACACGACGGGCACGGTCGGTGAATCTCTCGAACATCTCAGTCCCTCCAGAAATGGGCTGACAGGCACGCCTCCGCGCGCCGTATATCGAGAGTAACCAGCGGTCGGATGCCGCGGACCCGTGTTCGCCGTGGGCATACCGCCTCAGTCGGAAGCGTTGCGGAACCCATCGACATTCGTTACGGTATCGAAAATCGATATTAACGATCATCGATAAGGAGAAATGGATGACTTCCCCCCGATCCACTGAGCGCATGCTGTCTCGCGGCGATACGGCAGGCTTCGTGATGTTCCTCATCGGGGGCGTCGCGCTGGCGGTCGCGTCGATCGTCCAGACGATCGTCGACCTGGCTTCCTCGCTGCCCAACCGCGACGTCCGACTGCTCGCCCCTTTTGCGCCCACGTCGACCCAGGTGCCGATCGGCCCCGGCGGAGCACCCGTCGAGGTCGAACTTCACTCGGCCACCGTCACTGTGCCGTCTCTGCAGCCCGCCGCCCTCGGCGCGCTCGTGATCAGCCAGGTGCTGTTCGCCGTGATCGTGGTAGCGGTCGTCACCATGCTGCTCGTTCTCTGCTTCGGCATCCTGCGCGGGCGGATCTTCTGCCGGCGCCACACCGCACTCGTGAGCGCGACCGGCATCGTCACCATCGCGGGGATGTACTTCGTTCCGTTCTTCTCCAACATGGCGGTCAACGGAGCACTGGCGCGTCTGTCCGACTACACCTACGACCGGGCCGTCGTCGGCACGATCGACATCATCCCCATCTTCGGTGTGGCCTTCGTGGCCGCCCTCGCTGGCACGGTCTTCGCCGTCGGCGATCGCCTGCAGCGCGACACCGAGGGGCTCGTGTGACCCCGGCGACCACGGATGACGGGCCCACCGGCATCCACTGCCGCCTCGACGAGCTCCTCGAGTCGCGGGGCATGACGCTCACACGGCTGAGCGAGATCGTCGGGGTGTCGGTCGTGAACCTCTCGGTGCTGAAGAACGACCGCGCGCGGGCGATTCGCTATTCCACGCTCTCGGCCATCTGTCGGGCATTGGACTGCGAGGTCGGCGACCTGCTCGTCATCGAGCACTGATCACCGCTCCGCAGGCACAAAGCGGTCACGGTTCGGGGTGCGCCGCGATCACCGCGTTCCGAGGATGGGGACGCTCCCCTGGACCGTGACGCCGCCGCCCGACAGGGTGAGGCTCGTCGCATCCGATGCCTCGGCGCCGCTCACGTCGGCGAGAGTCAGTTGCGGCGCCATGTCGAGGGTGCACACCTGATCGGCCGGTGGCGTCGCGAAGCCCACGGCAACGGTGTCGCCCTGTGTCGTCACGGTCTCGACGACCGGAAGGCAGCTCGAGCTGCCGTAGGTGAGGATCGCGATGAGCGAGTCGTCGACCCATCCGGCGCTGGGCGTGAATTCGGCCGGCGCCTCCGGTGCCGCGAGCCCCGCCAGCGTGCCGGTCCCCTTCACCGCGCCCCTGACCGCGATGTCGAGGCTTTGCGTCGGGTCGACTCCCGCCGGGAGGGAGACGAAAGTCGCTCGGGGGGCCATGTCCCGCGTGCAGGCCGTCCCCGAGGGGTCGCTCACCGTCACGTCGAGGGTGCCCTCGACCACGGCCGCCTGCCCGTCGATGCGGGGCGCACACGACGAGCTGCCCCAGGTCACGAGAGCGATCGCGGTGCCACCGTTCAGCCATGCCGCCTCGACCTGGGCCGCGTCGACGGGGGCTGTGGCATCCGGAGTCGTGCCCGGCGAGGAAGAGCCCGGCGCCGAGGCCGCGCCCGAGGCACAGCCGGTCGCGGCGCCGACAACGAGGAGGCCGGCTCCGAGGAGCCCGAGAAGTGGAAGACGACGTGACATGAGACCTCCGGGGCGATTGTCCGGATGCCAGCCTTGCTCACGTTCCTGGATGCCACCGGCGAACGCGTCGATGGCGCTACTGCAGCGCGGAGGTGAGACGGGCGAGGTTGTCGAGGATCGTCGAGCGGAGGGGCTGCTGACGCCACTCCTCGATCGTGAGCTCGCGACTCAACGTGCGATACCGGTCTTCGACAGCTCGCATGTCGCGGACGAACTCCTCACCTCGCACCAGCATGGACACCTCGAGGTTCAGACCGAACGACCGCATGTCCATGTTGCTCGAGCCGATGACGGCGACCTCGTCGTCGATCGTGACGCTCTTGCTGTGCAGGATGAAGGGCTTGCGGTACATCCAGATGACCACGCCGGCGCGCAGGAGGGCCTCGTAGTAGCTGCGCTGGGCGTGGTAGACCATCGCCTGGTCCCCCTCTTCGGAGACGAACAGCTCGACGTGCACCCCGCGCTGACAGGCGGTCGTGATCGCCAGGAGCAGCGCCTCGTCGGGCACGAAGTAGGGGCTGACGATGATGATGCGCTCGCGCGCGGCGAAGAGCAGGCCGAGGAACAGCTTGAGGTTGTTCTGGAAGTCGAAGCCAGGACCTGACGGCACGATCTGGCAATCGAGGTCACCCGGACCGGTCGTGACGCTGAACAGATCGATCTCGTGGCGCAGCGTCTCGTCGGTCTCGCTGTACCAGTCGGACAGGAACACGGCGTTGATGCTCGCGACGACCGGACCCTCGACACGCACCATGAGGTCGACCCAGTGCAGTCCGCGACGGATGTTCTTGCGGAGGTTGTACGAGGAGTCGGTCACGTTCTGCGAACCCATGTAGGCGACGTCGCCGTCGACGACCAGGAGCTTGCGGTGGTTGCGCAGGTCTGGTCGCTGCCAGCGTCCCCGTAGTGGTTGGACGGGCAGCATGAGGTGCCAGTGCGCCCCCATGGCGTCGAGCCGGCGGAGGGTCTGCTTGTAGAACGGCTTGCCGCGGTTGGCCCAATGATCGAGCAGGACGCGGACGATGACGCCGCGCTCCGCGGCCTCTTCGAGCGCCCGGAAGAAGTTGTCGGTCGAGTCGTCGGACTGGAGGATGTAGAACTCAACGTGCACGTAGCGCCGAGCCTGACGGATGGCGTCGGCCATGGCATCCAGGCTCTGCTGATAATCGGCGATGAGCGTCGCCGCGTTGTCTCCGGCGATCGGCATCGCACCGAGATTGCGGTTCAGACGCACCAGGGCGCGGAACCAATCGGGCGCGTGCGGGCGCAGGGTGCCGAATTCGAGCGACTCGCTGGTGTCGTGGATGTACTGGTTGATCGCGGCTTGCTTGCGCCGGCGGCGGCGCGGAAGACGAGGATTTCCGATCAGCAGGAAGAGGAAAACACCCACGAACGGGATGAAGTAGATCGCCAGCAGCCACGCCATCGCGGCGGTGGGACGGCGGTTTCGGGGAACGATGATGACCGCGGCGATGCGCACGACCAGGTCGATCACGAAGAGGGCGATGACGAGCCAGCTCGCTTCGAACGTGGCGTCGATCACGGATCCTCCTGGGCGGGTTGTCCCCCCAGCGTAGTGACTACCCCCGACACGCGACGCCGAGCGGCGTCAGGCGACGGTGCTGTCGCCGGTTGCGGGGGGAAGGCCGCGCTTGGCACGCTCCTGCGCTTCGATGCGCGCATAGGCCTTCCGCTCCGTGCGGTCCAGCCTGATGGCGCCGCGCAGGATCAGGAAGAACGTCACCGACACCACGATGGTCGGCAGAATCGCCCACAGCACCGGCAGCCAGACGTCTTCCATACCCCCAGGATACCCGCGCTGCGGCGGCGCCCGGCCGGAGCACCGCTTCTGCACACCCCGCTACTTCTCCGATGCGTCCCCATTCGCTCACGAACGGCCGACGCGACGCAGCGCTTTCGAGGACGCTCGTCGTCATGTCCACGATCATCCGTGTCTCCTCGCCCCTCGCGCTGCTGGCTCTCGTGCCGCGCCTTCTCGACTGCACGCCGCGACGCAGTCTCGCTCTCATCCCGTTCGCCGAGTCGCGCTCGCTCGCTGCCCTGCGCGTCGACCTCCCCGACGACGACAGCCCCGAGCTCGACAGCGTCGCGTCCACCCTCATCGGCATGGCGTGCAAAGTCCCCCGGACGGATGCCGTGACCGCGGTGATCTACACCGACGACGACGTGGCAGACCAGGACCCCCTGCCCCACCGGGCTCTCGTCGACGCCCTCCTCGCCCGCGCGCACATCTGCGGACTCCGCGTCCTCGAGGCGCTCGTGGTCGGCCCGGACGGATGGTGCAGCTACCTCGATCCGTCGACCCGAGGCGCGCACGCGCCCGACGAGATCACCGCCGCCGGTCCGCCGACTCTGCCCGATGCCTCTCCTGACCACGACCAGGTCTCCGCCGCCGCCCTCCCGTCGGTGGGTCTCGCTGAGAAGGAACGACTGGGGCGGGCTCTCGACGACGTCGACCGCCTCCTCGACTCCCCGCGCGCGCGGGACACGCTGAGCGTGTCGCGACACCGTGCGGCGGAGGCGATCCTCGATGACCTCTCCGACCCGCCCGCTCTGTTCGAAGCGGTCCTCGAGCCCCTCACCGGGGCGAACGGCCGGCGACGGCTCGCGAGTCTGGCCATCGCCCTCGGCCGGCCGATGCTGCGCGATGTCGCGCTCATGCAATGGGTCGGCGACATCGCAACGGGCGACGCGGTCTTCGCCGCGCAGACACGGTTCCGTGATGGCGTCGGATACCCCGAGGACCTGGCTCGCCCGATGTGGGGCGAGGGCGCGCGGCCCGACCCCGCCCGACTGCTCGTCGCGCTGGATCGCTGCCGACGGGTCGCTGCGACCGCACCGCGTCATCGGCGCCCGGGTCCCCTCGCCGCGTGCGCGTGGCTCGCGTGGGCGAGCGGCCGCGGCACGCACGCGGCTTTCTACGCCGAGTCAGCCCTCGAGATCGATCCGGCGCACGGGCTCGCCGGCATCGTGCTGGCCATCACCGACCAGGGCCGGCTTCCGGAGTGGCTCTTCGAGCCTGCTTCGCGGTGACGGACGCCGTGTTACTTGACGAGCGGGAAGAGGATCGTCTCGCGGATACCCAACCCGGTGATGGCCATGAGCAGCCGGTCGATGCCCATTCCCATGCCGCCGGTCGGGGGCATGCCGTGCTCGAGCGCGCGCAGGAACTCCTCGTCGATGGACATCGCCTCGACGTCGCCGCGCGCAGCGAGGGTGGCCTGCTCGACGAACCGCTCCCGCTGGATCACGGGATCCACGAGCTCGGAGTACCCGGTCGCCAGCTCGAACCCGCGCACGTAGAGGTCCCACTTCTCCACCACACCGGGGATCGACCGGTGCTCTCGCACGAGCGGGCTGGTGTCGACGGGGAAGTCCATGACGAAGGTCGGTCGGGTCAGCCCGCCCTTCACGAAGTGCTCCCACAGCTCCTCGACCCACTTGCCGTGCGTCTCATGCGGCGGTGCGTCGACGCCGTTCTCCGCGCCCAGAGCGCGCAGCTCGTCCAGCGAGGTGTCGGGAGTGATGGAGCGCCCGGCCGCGTCCGAGAGCGAGTCGTACATCGAGATGCGGTCCCAGTCGCCGCCGAGGTCGTACTCGGTGCCGTCGGCCCACGTCACCGTGGTCGACCCGGCCACGGCGATGGCGGCATCCTGGATGAGCGTCTGCGTCAGATCGGCGATGCCGTTGTAGTCGGTGTAGGCCTGGTAGGCCTCGAGCATCGCGAACTCGGGGCTGTGCGTCGAGTCCGCGCCCTCGTTGCGGAAGTTGCGGTTGATCTCGAAGACCCGGTCGATGCCGCCGACGACGGCGCGCTTGAGGTAGAGCTCCGGCGCGATGCGCAGGTACAGCTCGGTGTCGAACGCGTTCGAGTGCGTGGTGAAGGGACGGGCGCTGGCGCCGCCGTGCTGCACCTGCAGCATGGGCGTCTCGACCTCGACGAAGCCGCGCTCACCGAAAGTGCGGCGCAGGCTCGCGTTCACCTTCGCACGGGCCAGCACGGTCTCGCGCGCGCGATCGCGCACGATCAGGTCGAGGAAGCGGCTGCGTACGCGGCTCTCCTCGCTGAGCTCGCTGTGCAGGTTCGGGAGGGGCAGGACGGCCTTCGCGGCGATGCGCCACTCGGCGACCATGATCGACAGCTCGCCGCGGCGGCTGGAGATGACCTCGCCGGACACGAAGACGTGGTCGCCGAGGTCGACGAGTTCCTTCCAGGCCTGCAGCGAATCCTCCCCAACCGCAGCCAGCGACACCATCGCCTGGATGCGACTGCCGTCCCCGGACTGCAAGGAGGCGAAACAGAGCTTGCCCGTGTTGCGGCTGAACACCACACGACCGGCGACACCGGCGGTGACTCCGGTCTCGGCTCCCGCCTCCAGGTCGCCGTAACGCTCACGGAGCGCGGGGATCGTGTCCGTCACCGGGACGACGACCGGATACGGTCCGCCCGCGGCATCGGCGCGTTCGGCGAGGAGCCGCTCGCGCTTTCCGAGACGCACGGCCTTCTGCTCGAAGACCTCGTCTTCGGTGGGCTCGGCAGCGTCGTTCGCGGGCGCGTCGGTCATCGTGAAGGCTCCTCGGGGTTTCCCCCAGTCTATTCGGCGCGCGCCGCATGCCCGCGGCGGGCGGTCGGCGCTCGACCATCGGTCACTGCCCGAGGCGAAATGGGCGCTCGATCGTCACGGCTCGCGACAAACGGCGGACGCGCAGGGCAGACCACGCGGTCAGCGCAGCGAGATCTCGGCGTTGTCGATGAAGCGGTGACCCCCGACCGTGGCCGCGATGAGGGCGAGTGCTCGCCCGCGATGCCCCTCCTCCACGGGGAGGAACGTCGCCGGGTCGACGACGGTGAGGTACTCGAGCGTGATGCGCTGCTCCCCCATGAGCGACGACTGTGCCGCCGCGATGCAGGAGTCCACCCCGAGGTCGGCGTTCGAGGCGGCTGCTTCCAAAGCACGGGGCAGTTTTGCCACGGCGCGACGATCCGCGTCGTCGAGGAGCGCCACCCGGCTCGAGATGGGCAGGCCGTCGTCGGTGCGGACCGTCGGCACGACGGCGGTGTCGATGGCGAAGTCCAGGTCGCGGATCATCCGCTGCACGAGGAAGACCCGCTGGAGGTCGCGCTCGCCGTAGACGGCGACGTCCGGGCGTACGAGGTGGAAGAGCTTGGCCTCGACCGTCAGCACACCGTCGAAGTAGAACGGCCGCGACCGTCCCTCGTATCGGAAGCCCAGATCACCGGCGGCGACGCGCGTGGCGGCCGTCCCCGCCGGCAGGAACTCGGCGGCCGACGGCGCGAAGACGATGTCGACTCCGAGCTCCTCGAGGACGGCGGCATCGGCCTGCGGAGACCGCGGATAAGCGGCCGTCTCCTCGGCGGTGCGGAAGCGCAGCGGGTTGACGAATGTCGACACGACGACCACGTCGGCCTGCCGACGAGCTTCATGGATGAGGTCGATGTGCCCCGCGTGCAAAGCACCCAGGGTCGAGACGAGAGCCACGCGGGCGGTGCTCTCCGAAGAGTCGGCGCTGCGCACAGCCGCCAGGCGAGAGCGCAGATCGTCGAGGGTGCGGATCATTCGTTGATCGTATCGTCCGCCCGGAGCCCGTCCCCGCCCGGCCCCGCGCCCTCGGCCAAGGCCTGGTCGACGCTGGAGCGCACGAGGGCGGAGAGGTATCCGCCGGTGTTCTGGACGCCGACGCGGGACAGCAGCGCTGCCGACTGCTGCACGATCGAGCGCGAGAACTCGGTCGCCGTCGCGATGGCCTCGGCATACACGCCGCGGTCCGCCTCCGCGACGACGACGGGCTCACATCCCAGCTCCACGGCGAGCGCCTGCGCGATGGGCAGCACCGGTGCCGGTGCCGTGACCGCGGCGTATCCCTGGGCGAGCTGGTGCAGGTCGAGCGAGGACGCCCCCGTGAAGGTGATGGCCGGATGGATGGCCAGGGGAATCGCCCCGCGCGCGACGGCGGGGGCGAGCACCCCGACGCCGTATGCGGGGTCGGTGTGCAGCACGAGCTGCCCGGGCTGCCAGGCACCGAGATCGGCCAGACCGGCCACGAGTCCCGCGAGCTGGTCATGCGGCACGGCCAAGATGACGAGTTCGCTGCGTCGCACGACCTCGTCGGGGGGCAGCACGGGAAGTCCCGGGAGGATCGCCTCGACGCGATCGTCGTCAGACCCCGACGTGATCCCGGTGAGAGCATGCCCCGCCCCCGCGAGGGCCGCGCCGATCACGGGGCCGACGCGCCCTGCCCCGATGATGCCGACGCCGAGTCGTCCGTCGCGTGTGCCGCTCATCCCGCCCACCTGTGTGTCCTGTCTCCCGCAGCGGCCGCCACCGTGGCGGCGGCGGTATCCTCCATCAGCCGTACCGCCGCGTCTCGGTCGAGGGCGGCCACCGACGTGTGAACGGCTCCCGCGATCACGTGCGCCGCCAGGGTGGCCGTGCCGGTCGCGCGCGCCAGCGGCCCCTGGTGAAGACCCACGGACTGCAGACGCGCGAGCGGAAGCACCGAGAGCGAACGCCAGACCCACCCGCGGCGCAGGAACAGGGCATCGGCCGTGAGCAACGCACCGTTCCGCCGCCACGAGAGCGGCCGCAGGATCCGCGCCCGCCGGGGCGTCGTGACGTAGGGGTCCCCGGTCACGGGCCCCAGGATGCCGTCGCGGAAGACGAAGGTCCAGTCCTCGCCCGAGAGAGTCGGGGCGAGGATGCGCAGCACCCGTTCGACGTCGTCGCGGGTGCCCACCGGCAGGACCGCCTGGAACTGGTCGGCGGAGGAGTCCGTGGACGACCGGCCCGAGAGCCGGTTGACGGACACCGACCACCACCCGAAGGGACGCCACAACAGGGGCTGGCGCACCTCGATCGCGTGCACGCGGCCGGGCGGGATGATCTCGCTGGTCGTCGTGAAGAGTCCGAACGTCAGCCGGACCCCATCCGGCGTCGGTGCGATCGAGTACCGCAGACCCCGCGCGACCGAGCGCACGTAGTACGCCCCGTAGGCCAGGAAGGTGGGAACGACGGTGAAGAGCAACCACGCCGTCGAGAACGACGAGGCGACGACGATCGCCACGATCAATCCGAGCAGCCCCAGCGTCGATCCGCTGAGAACGCGGGAGGCCACGAGGCGACCGACCGGGATACGCACGATGCTCTCCGGCTCGGCGTCGCTGAAGTCCTCGCCTTCGACGAGACCGTGGAATCCGGACCCGACGGCCTCCGCCGTCGTCCGGACGAACGACCCCGCGCCCGCGATCCGTGGCCCGGCCTCCGCGAGCCGACGACCGGATGCCAGTCGCAGGATGTCGCCGCGCAGAGCATCGGCATCCTTCGCCGAGAGGTACTCGAGTTTGACGTTCGCGTCCAGGCCCGCGCCCACCACCTCGAGCTTCGCGAGCCCGAGCAGGCGGGCGACCATCGGCCGGGTCAGGTTCACCCCCTGCACCCGGTCCAGCGGGGCACGCCGGTGCGTGCGGAACAGAACCCCCGAACGCACCTCCACGTCATCGCCGATGCGCAGGGTGTGGAACCGCCACGACAGATGGAACGCGCCGAGCAGGATCAGCAGCACGACGAGGACGACACCGGCAGCGATGAGCAGCAGGTTGTTGGCGAAGAGGAAGTCGACGGGGTCGGGGGGCATCACGCCCGGGGGCAGGTCCGTGAACATCGGCAGGAAGATCTCCAGCAGACGTTCGCGGAGGTTGGCGATGATGACGCCGATCATCACGAGCAGGAACAGACCCCCGCGAAGGAGAGGCGTCAGCGGGTGCAGGCGGTGCCACTCGCCGTCGCTCATGGGCGAGCGGGTCGCGACCACTCCCCCCGGCGGCGTCGCCGGGTCTGTCACAGTCCCGTCCGGCGGGTCTCGGCGACCGCGATCAAGGTGTCGCGCAACTGCTCCGCCGCGGCCTGCGTCAGGCCCGGGATGGTGACGCCGGTCGACGCCGCGGCCGTGACGAGCTTGAGCTGGGCGATGCCGAAACCGCGGTCGAGAGGGCCGTGCGTGATGTCGACGAGCTGCATACGCCCGTAGGGCACAGCGACGACCCGCTGCCAGAGGATGCCTCGCCGGAAGACGAGGTCGTCGCGACGCAGCTGGTAGCCGTACGAGCGGGCCTGTCGCGGAGTGATGACGAGCCCCACCCCGGTGATCACGAGCAGGATGCCGGCGGGGATCCACTGCCACTGCAGGTGCAGCACGACCTGCAGCACCAGGGCGACGGCGAGGACGAGCGCGAAGAAGGCCCCCTGCGAGATCAGCTGCACCCGCACGTAGGCACGCGCGAGCTGATGCCAGGTGCCGTCGCCGAGGGGCAGGCGTCCCGCACCGCGGGGCTCCAGGACGCGGGGGTAGGTGTCGATGTCGAGCACCTCGTCATCGCCCTGCGGCGCAGGACGAGCGTCGGGCGGCGCAGGCGACGCGGCGACGCTCGCGGCGCCGGGCTGCGCACTCGCCGGGCCGAGGGCGGCGTCAGCTCCACCCGCCCGCGCGTCCCCTGCGACGAAAGCACTCCCGGTCTCACCGGGCTCCGCCTCAGCGGGGAGCGGCATCCGCTCCGGGGAGTCCGGGCTGTTCGTCATCGTCGTCCTTCCGGATGGTGCAGAGCTGCTCGGCCACGAGACCCGCGACGACGAGGACGACTCCGCACGCGACCGTCGCGATGATCGATCCCATCGAGCCTATCGAGGGAGTCACCGGGCGGGTCAGCAGGAACGACAGCAGCCCGAGCCCGAAGCCGGTGGCCGCTGCGCCCACGAGCGACGACGCCTTCGCCAACATCGCGATGCGCAGGGCGCGGAACGGGTCGATCGGCTTCGAGGCGCGGCCGCGGGCGGCCCGCGCGACGGGGACGGCCAGCACCACGATGACCGCGCCGAGCAGGACGAGGATCGTCGGCAGGCTCGCGGCGGGCGAGAACGTCGCGCGTCCCATGGCCACGAGAGCGGTGTCGAGGACGAAGCCGCTGACGGCGCCGATCACCGCGGCGATGATCAGGATCCCCGCACCCGTGCGCTTCATCGCTCGTCTCCGTGCAGCGAACGCAACAGGACGTCGACACGACCGCGCCCCGGGATCTCGGCATCCGGGTCGATGTCGAGCCACGGCACGAGCACGAAGTCGCGCTCGTGCGCCCGCGGGTGCGGCACGGTGAGGTCGTCGTCGTCGATGCGCTCGTCGGCGTAGGCGATGAGATCGAGGTCGAGCGTGCGGTCCCCCCATCGCTCCCGGCGCACACGGCCGTGCTCAGCCTCGATGCGGTGCAACTCCCTCAGCAGCGCGCGCGGCGCGAGCCGGGTCTGCAGCAGGGCGACGGCGTTGAGGTAGCGCGGGGCGTCGGCATCCTCCCCCTGCAGCGTAACCGCGACGGTCTCCAGCGGCTCGGACACGCGCACCGCACTCGTGAGCGGCAGCGCCCGCAGGGCGGCGACGGCCGCCCGCAGCGTCTCGGCGCGATCGCCTAGATTCGCGCCCAGAGCAACGACCGCCGGCATCTCCGCGTCGCGCGGAGGGTCGCCGATCCCGTGCGCCAACCGCACGCTCATTCGCGCACGCGCCGGATCGTGACGGCGACGTCGCCGAAGGGCACGGTGATCGGGGCCGCGGGCTTGTGCACGGTGACCGCCACCGCGTCGACCCGCGCATCGGCGAGCACCTCCGTGGCGATGCGCTGCGCGAGCGTCTCCAGCAGGTCGGCGGGCTCCCCCTCGACGATGGCCACGATGCGTTCGGCGAGCTCGCCGTAGTGGACCGTGTCCCGCACGTCGTCCGTCTCGGCGGCCGCGCGCAACGACAGGTTCAGAGTGACGTCGACGACGAACTCCTGCCCGTCGCGCTTCTCGTCGGGGTACACGCCGTGGTACCCGAATGCGCGCACCCCCGCGAGGGTGATCTCGTCGACGGCATCCATCAGGCCTCCCAGGCGCGGGCGACGGCGAGCGCGTCGCGTGTGGTCGGAACATCATGCACCCGCACGGCCCAGGCGCCCGCACGCGCCGCGAGCGCGCTGGTGACGGCCGTGGCGAGATCGCGGCGGGCGAGGTCGGGATCGTCACCGAGCACATCGGAGAGGAAACGCTTGCGGCTGGTGCCGACGAGCACGCGCGCTCCGAGACCGACGAGCGTCGGCAGGGCGTGCAGCACCTGCCAATTCTGGATGCCAAGCTTGCCGAAGCCGATGCCCGGGTCGACGATGATGCGGTCCCCCGCGATACCGGCCGCGCGGGCGGCCGCCACCCGCTCCGCGAGTTCATCGGCGACCTCGCGAGCCGCATCGGCGTAATCGGCCCGCGCGTACATCTCGGCGGACGGGCCGCGCCAGTGCCCGAGGGCGATCTCGGCGTCGGTCTCAGCGACCGCAGCGAGCATGTCCGGGTCACTGAGACCGCCGGACACGTCGTTGACGATGCGTGCGCCGGCGGCGATCGCCGCACGGGCGGTGGAGGCGTTCATCGTGTCGATGCTCACGATCGCCCCCTCGGATGCCGCGGCCTCCACGACCGGCAGCACGCGCTGCTGCTCGATGCGAGCGGCGACACGGTCCGCACCGGGACGCGTCGACTCTCCCCCGATGTCGAGGAGGTCGGCACCCTGGCCCCGGAGGGTCCGCGCGTGCGCGATCGCGATGTCGGGGTCGAGGTAGCGTCCGCCGTCGCTGAAGGAGTCGGGAGTGACGTTCACGATCGCCATGATGAGGGTCATGGTCGCGCCCCGATCAGGGCGACGAGTTCGGCGCGCGCCGCGGGGTCGCTGAAGACGCCACGGGCGGCGATCGTGACGGTCGACGCATCGAGCTGACGCCCGCCCCGCATGGTCACGCATTCGTGCGAGGCATCCAGCACGACGAGCACCCCGCGGGCATCGAGCGCCGAGGCGATCGTGTCGGCGATCTGCTCGCCGAGGCGCTCCTGTACCTGCGGGCGCGCCGCGAGAATGTCGATGACGCGCGGCAGAGCCCCCAGCCCCACGACCTCCTCGCCGGGCAGGTAGGCCACATGGGCACGCCCCCGGAACGGCAGCAGGTGGTGTTCGCACATGGACCGGAAGGCGATGTCGCGCAGCATGACGGCACCCGACGGCAGGGTGTCGGGCGCCGGACCGCGGCTCACCGAGATCGTGTGCTGCAGAGGGATGCCGGCATCCTCACCCACTCCGCCGAAGAACTCGCTCCACGACTCGGCGACCCGCGCCGGCGTCTGTCGCAGGCCCGGACGATCGGGATCCTCCCCGATCGCCTCGAGCAACTCGCGTACGAGCGCGGCGACGCGCTCCCGATCGACGGTCACGACCCCTTACGCCGTGGCCGGTCGCGTCTGCCCGCTCGGGCGGCGCTGCGCCTGCGTCGCGGTCTGCGACTCGGATTCGACCGAGGCGGCGACGCCCGCAGGGGCCGAGCGACGGGGCACGTCCACCGGGGGAAGCGTCGATACGGGGCGGTCGCCCGACGACAGCCACTGCGGACGCGGCGGGAGGCGCTTGACGTCCTTGAAGATCTCGGCGAGCTCGAGGTGGTCCAGCGTCTCCTTCTCGAGGAGTTCGAGAGCCAGACGGTCGAGGACCTCACGGTTGTCGTTGATCACCTGGTACGCCTCGTTGTGCGCCTGCTCGATGAGGGCACGCACCTGGGCGTCGACGCGCTCGGCGATCCGCTCCGAGAAGTCGCGGCCGTGACCCATGTCACGTCCCATGAAGACCTCGCCCGAGGACGAGCCGAGCTTGACCGGACCCACCTCGTTGGTCATGCCGTACTCGGTCACCATCTTGCGGGCGATGCTCGTGGCCTTCTCGATGTCATTCGAGGCGCCCGTGGTGGGGTCGTGGAAGACGATCTCCTCGGCGACACGACCGCCCATCGCGTAGGTCAGCTGGTCCTGCAGCTCGTTGCGGGTGACGGAGTACTTATCGTCGAGCGGCAGCACCATCGTGTAGCCGAGCGCCTTGCCACGCGGAAGGATCGTGACCTTGGTGACGGGGTCGGTGTGGTTCATCGCCGCCGCAGCGAGGGCGTGACCGCCCTCGTGGTACGCCGTGATGAGCTTCTCCTTGTCCTTCATCACGCGGGTGCGACGCTGAGGTCCCGCGATCACGCGGTCGATCGCCTCGTCGAGGGCGCGATTGTCGATGAGCTGCGCGTTGGAGCGCGCGGTCAGCAGCGCGGCCTCGTTCAGCACGTTCGCCAGGTCGGCACCGGTGAACCCGGGCGTCTTGCGGGCGACGACCTCGAGGTCGACGGAGTCAGAGAGGGGCTTGCCGCGCCCGTGCACCTCGAGGATGCGCTGACGGCCCTTGAGGTCGGGGGCGTCGACGCCGATCTGGCGGTCGAAACGGCCCGGACGCAGGAGGGCGGGGTCGAGGATGTCGGGACGGTTGGTCGCCGCAATCACGATGACGTTGACCTTCGGGTCGAAGCCGTCCATCTCGACGAGCATCTGGTTCAGCGTCTGCTCGCGCTCGTCGTGACCGCCGCCCATGCCGGCACCGCGGTGCCGACCGACGGCGTCGATCTCGTCGATGAAGATGATGGCCGGGGAGCTCTCCTTGGCCTGATTGAAGAGGTCGCGCACGCGGCTCGCACCGACACCGACGAACATCTCGACGAAGTCCGAACCCGAGATCGAGTAGAACGGCACCCCGGCCTCGCCGGCGACGGCACGGGCCAGAAGCGTCTTACCGGTTCCGGGAGGGCCGTACAGCAGCACGCCCTTGGGAATGCGCGCGCCGACCTCCTCGAACTTCTTCGGGTCCTTCAGGAACTCCTTGATCTCGTCGAGCTCCTCGATGGCCTCGTCGGATCCCGCGACGTCCTGGAAGGTGACGGTGGGCGTCTCCTTCGTCACGAGTTTCGCGCGCGACTTGCCGAACTGCATGACCTTGCTGCCGCCGCCCTGGGCGCTGGACAGCAGCCACCAGAAGAGCAGGCCGAGCAGGACCAGGGGGATCACCAGACCCAGGACACTGTCGAACCAGCTGGGCTTGGGGACGACGTCGTTGAAGCCGTCGGCCGGAGCGGCGCTGTCGATCGCGCTGGCCACCTCGTTCGCACGAGCCTGCCCGTAGTAGAACTGCACGTCGTTCGCGCCTTCGAAGGGCTGCGACAGCGTCAGATCGACGCGCTGATCCGGATCGTTCGTCACGACCTGCGTGACGGTCCCGCCCTTCAGCAGTTGCAGACCCTCCTGCGTGGAGATCTGCCGTGCACCGCTCAGGTTGGAGATGAGCGAGAAGCCGATGACCAGAAGCAGACCGACCAGCAGAACATAGATGATCGGATTGCGCGTGATCTTCTTGAAATTCATGGTGGGCGAGCCCAGCCCTTTCGTGATCCGCCCCGGAGAAAAGCGGTGGGATCAGGGTAACGCCCGTCGACTATGCCGGGCCTGTGCGTTCGTCATGGGCGTACAAGCGACCGGATGCCATACCCGCCGCAGCCTTCGGCGGTCGCCGTCAGGAGTACACGTGGGGCGCGAGCACCGCGACATCGCGCAGGTTGCGGTACTTCTCGGCGTAGTCGAGGCCGTAGCCGATCACGAAGGCGTTGGGGATGTCGAAGCCCACGTAGCGGCAGTCGACCTCCACCTTCATGGCATCCGGCTTGCGCAGCAATGCCAGCACCTCGACCGATGCGGCACCGCGTGACGCGAAGTTCTCCAGCAGCCAGCTCAGCGTGAGGCCGGAGTCGATGATGTCCTCGACGATGAGGACGTGCTTGCCGGTGATGTCGGTGTCGAGGTCCTTGCGGATCTGCACCACACCGCTGGAGCGCGTGCTCGCGCCGTAGGACGACACCGCCATCCAGTCCATCGTGACGTGCAGGGGCAGACGCCGCACGAAATCGGCCATGACCATCACCGCGCCCTTGAGCACGCCCACGACCACGACGTCCTGTCCGGCGTAGTCCACCGCGACCTGTTGCGCCAGCTCGGCGAGTTTCTCGTGGATCTGCTCCTCCGTGAGGAGAACGTCGCTGATGTCGTCCGAAATGTCTGCCGCGCGCATCCGGAAAGTCTATGTCGGCCGATTCAGGATGCCGCTCGCGCGACGATCTCGATCCGCCCACCGACGCGACGGGCGAGGCATCCGGGAAGGTCGATCGGCCCCTGACCACGCCAATCGGTCGCCAGCCGCGCGACCTCCAGAGTCTGGGTGCGCGTGAGAGAGGCCCCGAACTCGCTCTGGACGACGTAGCGCACGATGCGGTGGCGCAGCGCCGCCGGGTTGGCGGCCAGGGCCGCGACCGAGACGGAGATCCCGGCCTCGGCGTGCTCGACGATGTCCTCGATGGTCTCGTCGATCATCTCCTGGAAGGCGGCGGCGTCTTCGCGCAGCTGGTCGGCGGTGCGGGCGAGAGCCTCGGCCACGCCCGGACCGAGCTCGGCCTCCAGCAGCGGGAGGACCCGATCCCGCACACGCACGCGGGTGTACGCGGGGTCGCTGTTGTGGGGGTCGGCCCACGGCACGAGACCCTGCGCCGCGCAGGCCGCGACCGTCGTCTGTCGCCGCACGCCCAGGAGGGGGCGCAGCCACGTCGGGCCGGTGGCATCCTGACGCTGCGGAGCCATGCCGGCCAGGCTCGTCGTCCCGGATCCGCGGGCGAGCCCGAGCAGCACCGTCTCAGCCTGATCGTCGAGGGTGTGGCCGAGCAGCACGGTGTCGGCCCCGGCCCCCGACGCGGCACGAGCCAGCCCGGCATAGCGCGCATCGCGCGCCGCGGCCTCGGGACCGTCCGCCGAACCGACCTCGACCGTGACGACCGCCGCCTCGAGTCCGAGCGCCCGCGCCGCGTCCGCCGCCGCCGAGGCGACGGCATTCGATCCGTCCTGCAGACCGTGGTCCACGACGACGGCCTCTGCACGGACGCCGGCCCGCGGCGCCTCGAACGCGGTCGCGGCGGCCAGGGCCAGTGAGTCGGGCCCGCCCGACAGGGCGACCACGACCGTTCCCTCGACTCCGGCGAGGGCCGCGCGGACGGCTCGCCGCACCTCGGCGACGGACGGGTCGAGTCCCGGGCGCTGATCCATCCCTCCACGGTAGCGGCGGCGGGCCGGGCTCCTCGGGTTCACGCTCACGGCGCGAGGACGGCAGGAAGGCCGTCCTTGGTTAGGCTGGGCGCGGAAATCCACAGATCTAAGGAGCACGAGTATGGGCGCGTACGACGCCGTCATCGAGATCCCCCGCGGCAGCCGCGTGAAGTACGAGGTCGACCACGGCACCGGCCGTGTCTACCTCGACCGCATCCTCTACACCGTGTTCGGCTACCCCGCGAACTACGGCTTCTTCGAGAACACCCTCGGCGAGGACGGCGACCCACTCGACGTGCTCGTGCTGCTCGACCGCGAGCTGCACCCCGGCATCCTCGCGAAGGTACGCCCCGTCGGCGTGCTGAAGATGAGCGACGAGGCCGGCGGCGACGACAAGGTCGTGGCCGTGCTCGCGAAGGACCCGCGCTGGGACCACATCCAGGACGTCGCCGACATCGACGAGTGGACCAAGAAGGAGATCACGCACTTCTTCGAGCACTACAAGGACCTCGAGCCCAACAAGTGGGTCAAGGTCGACGAGTGGGCGGATGCCGCCGAGGCCGAGCGCCTGGTGAGCGAGGCGTTCACGCGTTTCGACGAGCACGACGCGCAGACCAAGACGCAGGGTTCGGGCGAGGCGCCGAACACCCTCTGACGTCGTCGTCGCACGAGAGAACCCCCGGTCTCGGACCGGGGGTTCTGTCGTCTCAGACGTCGATGCCGCGCCAGCGCAACCACGGCGCCGGGTCGGTCGTGCCGCCCCACGGCGGGTAGACCTCGAAGTGCAGGTGGCAGCCGAACGAGTTGCCGGTCTGGCCCGCGGCGGCGATCTGCTGACCCGAGTTGACCCACTGGCCGTTCGAGACGTAGATGCCGCCGTTGACGATGTGGGCGTAGCCGGTGGCCGAGCCATCCGGGTGCTCGATGCGAATGTAGTTGCCGTAGCCGCCGTTGTAGCCGGCGTAGCTCACTCGACCCTCGAAGGCCGCGTAGATCGGCGACCAGCACCCGGCCCCGAAGTCGAGCCCGAGGTGCCACGAACTGGCGCAGTAGCTGCCGTTGCACTGGCTGGAACGCGGCCCGTAGCCCGAGGTCGTCCCGGCCCAGGACGGACGCGACCAGCCGCCCGGTCCACCGCCGCCGCCACTGTTGCCGCCGCCACCGCCGCCGCCACCGCCGCCGCCGCCACCGCCGCTGTCGCCGCCACCGCCGCCGTTACCGCTGTTCTGACGGTCGCGTGCTTCCTGCTCACGCCGCGCGGCCTCCGCACGGTCACGCGCCTCGGCTTCTTCGCGGGCCTTCCGCTCGCGCTCTTCGCGGGCCTTGCGTTCGGCCTCGACCCCGGCCTGGTAATCAGCGACGGTCTTGGCCGTCGTGTCCTGCAGGGCGGCGAGCTGGGCTTCGAGGGTGGCCTGATTCGCCTGCTGCGCAGCCAGTGCCGATTGGGCCGCGTCGGCGGCCTGCTGTGCGGCGACCATCTTCTCTTCGGCGATCTTCTGCAGACGGTCGCGCTCGGCACGGGCGTCATTCGCCTGGTTGCTCAGGTTCTTCGCGTTGTCGCGCGCGGTGACGGCCGCGGCGTAGACCGAGCGATTGCGGTCGATGAGCTTGTCCATCGTGCCGAGCTTGGCGAGCAGGTCGTCAGCGGTCGCGGCCGAGCCGGAGAAGAACAGGTCGAGGGACGTGTCGTCGCCCCCGGAGCGGTACAGCTGCGCGGCGACCTTGCCGGCCTTCGTGGCGGCATCCGTGGCCTTCTGCGCCTCGGCATCGGCCTGCGCCTGAATCTGCTGCGCGCGGTAGTCGGCGTCGAAGTAAGCCTGCTGCGCGGTGTAGTACTCGTCGGAGCGGGCGACCACTTCCGCCTGCGTGCGAGCGACCTCGGACTGGAGACCCTGAATGAGCCCCTGGATGCGCGTAATCTCACCCGCCTTGGCGGCCTCATTGGCCCGGGCGGCCTCGACGTCGGCCCAGGAGGGGTAGTCGGCGGCGAACGCGGGGGAACCGATCGAGGGGACGGTCGCACCGAAAGCGCCGGCCGCGACGGCGCCGAACGCGCCGAGCTTCAGCGCACTCCGGCGGTCGAGAGAGGGCCACAGGCGACGCCGCTCCACGGGAGAGGGCGCGCAACCGCAGTCATCGGAGTCTTCGGGGCGCTCAGGCGTCACGGGAATACCTCATCTCACCGGTTCGCAACTCGGAACACAGTAGCAACACGAGTCACAGGAGCAACAGGGCGAGTTCCCGCTGTCGCGGCCTATCCTGCGGCCTTCACCCTCCTGGGGACGGGACGCCACGCCGGGCGCCGCGCCCTCGATTGGCAATCTCGCGAATCATGAAGTAGGCTCGGTCGTCGGCAAGCGAGGATGAAATCGCAAGGTTTCAGGCTCATCCGGCCCCATCGTTTAGCGGCCTAGGACGCCGCCCTTTCACGGCGGTAGCACGGGTTCGAATCCCGTTGGGGTCACTTTCCGGTAGAACAACTAAAAATGCATGGCCCTGTAGCGCAGTTGGTTAGCGTGCCGCCCTGTCACGGCGGAGGTCGCGGGTTCAAGTCCCGTCAGGGTCGCTCTGAGCGACGGGCCCTTTTCGAAGGGCCTTTCGTTTCGGTCGCGGCATCCATGGTGCCGCGAGGCTCTGTAGCTCAGTTGGTAGAGCGCACGACTGAAAATCGTGAGGTCACGGGATCGACGCCCGTCGGAGCCACAAGGACCGTCATTACAACGGTCCCAGAAACCCTCGCCTAGCTTCTACATGGCGGGGGTTTTGCTTTTGCCTGGTGAGGGCGGATTTTCTTGCTGGCGCACGAGGCTCCGATCCTTCGGTCGTTGAGCGAGCGCAGCGGGTCGAAGCGGCTCTGACGGATGCCGATTTGCTGGCCTCGTCGGCAGCTTGGGCCGGTCTGGGGCCGGTTGGCCCCGAAAACTACGACTTTCTTCGCTTTGATGTCGGACCCCATGTCTACCCTCTAAGTCGCACATCAGAGGAGGTGATGACATGGGCGATTACCACGTGACCTACGACAAGGACGATGAGCAGTGGAAGACCACCCGCGCTGGGGGACAGCGAGCTTCGGGGACTTTCGACACTCAGGCCGACGCAATATCGCGAGCCAACCAGCTCGCAGCGAACTCTGGCGGCGGGGAGGTCAACATCCACCGCAAGGACGACAACCAGATCCGCGACAAGAACACGATCGGCAAGACCGATCCGTTCCCGCCGAGAGGCTGACCCGGAACCTCCCGCGATGCATAGAGCTGCGTCGCGGGAGGTTTGGGCTGGCTCCGACGTGATACCTCAGGCGCCCGCGTATTGAACGACGTCGAATGGCACGAGCCCGGCGTCGGAACGCACGTAGAGCGGATGCCGCGGGTGACCATCTTTCGTCAACGAACCGAGTGAGACCCACTCGGAGCCGGTACCCATGCTCAACGCGACGATGTCGCGAAGAAGAGGGCGCAAGTACGGCCGCGAAGTGATGAGACCACCCCACGCGGCGAGAAGTGTCAGGCCTCCCCCGCGCATTATCTCGGCGACGTGGCTTTCATTCTCGAGCTTGAGCTCGTGCCGATACTCACGATCCATCAGCCTCGGATCGGTAGCGATCTGGGGATAGACATTGAGCATGGTCCAGCTATCGAATCCGTTATCGCGAGCGAACCGCGAAACCCGTTTGACCGTTGGATCGAGTGCACCTGGCCTGGCGGTGCTGGGATTGATTCCGAAGCAGACAAGGGGATTGTCCCCCACCGTGCCGAGCACAAACCGCGCCGACTCATCAGAGGACCGTTCGTAGATCCAGCCCTCCGGCGTCACGCGCGAGTCACCGCCGCGGGAGCAGCCTCCACGATGGCCGCGTAGTCCTCGTCCGTGAGGAGATCGAGGGAGATGTAGGCGAACTCGACCGCGTCGAAGCTGTTGGGCACCGTCTGCCAGTCGTCGGCGAGCCCAGTTGTCTTGTACTGCGGCTCGTAGTGCCAGGTCTTCAGGATGCGCACCAGCTCGTCGTGATCGATCGCGCCCTCGGCTGCTCGCCTCACGATGTCCATCGCGGTCTCCATGATGGCCTCCTCACTTTCCACCTTCGCACGTGCCGCCGACACCGCGCAGCGATCGCGAGAATCGGTCACTGATCCGCATCATCCGCTATCGCCCGCTCAAGGAAGGCTTCGACGTCTGCATCCGTCTCGCGAGGCAAAGGCAGTATGTCGATCGGGCAATAGTCTTCCGACTCGGCGCGCTTCGCGAGGGCCGCGTAGAACCGTTGCATGTTCTCGTCCACACCGGACGCTCCTTCCACGTTCTACCCCGCGCAGAACGGACCAGCGTACGCGCAGATTGCACGCGCCTACAAGGAACCTCGATCGCCCGAGGGCGCCAACATCTCGTTGGCCCATCGCACGAGCGCCTCGAGTTCAACGCGGTCGAGCTCCACAGACGCCTCGCCACCAGGCACCCGTCGGACCGAGAGTCGCGCCTACTGGCCGTTCCACGAGGCACTGATTTCTTGCGCCCCGTGACCGCTGCTCCCGCGCGCCGTCAAGAGCTGCTGGGGTAATACGGTAACCCTCCTCAGCATGCCGGCACCCTCCTGTCAGCTCGAGCGTTGCAGAGGGCACCGACACGCTCGACACCGCTACTCAGTGGGAGTCATCACCGAGATCGACGCCGAGGGACCGCGCGATTTCGTCTAACGACGTGCTCTCCCCCGCCGCCGTGCGCTCCCGGACAATGGTCGCGATCTCTTCTTGCTCGCGACGCAGATCCTCGAGCCAAGCATCGATCAACTCGAACTGCACCGGCGCAAAGCCGAAGGCGTCCACCCCAACGTGAAACTCGTGCGAGCCGTGCGGACCGACCTCGCGATCGTGCGTGTGTCCGTGCAGCAACGGGATGCCGGTATCAACGGGACGGTGCGAGCTATGCCGCTCTACCCCGGTCGTATCCCCCGCGTACGGGTAGTGCGAAGCAAGGATCCGGATCCCGTGGCGCGTGCCGTAGAGAATCTCCGGGAGCACCGACCATCCAGCGTCCTCGTACATCGGACGGAATCGCTCGATCGCTCGTTTCGTCTGCGTCGCGGGCGAAACCCGGTCGTGGTTCCCGGGCACGAGAAGACGCCTGCCGTTCAGCCGAGCGGTCAGCGCAACGCTCTGCTCGATCGGTCCGAGAGCCAGGTCGCCGAGGTGCAGCACGACGTCGTCGGCGCCGACGATTGCGTTCCATCGGTCGATCATCGCCGCGTTCATCTCATCGACCGAGCCGAATGACCGGCCGGCGAGCTCACTGATACGAAGGTGCCCGAAGTGGTGATCGCTCGTCACGAAGTCGACGACGTCGAAGTCAAAGCCCTCAACTGTGCTGGGATTCGTCATCATCCACCTCTCCGCTCGCTGCGCCGTCAGCGTCGACCGGATTCAAGACCGCAACCTCAATCGCCTGCGCAACCTCAAGCATCCGCGCCGCGAGATCGCCGAAACGGCGAGCCTCCGCTGGATCGGAACGCCGAGCACTCGCGGACAGACGAGAGTACTCCGCGTACGAGTCAGCTACCGCATCAGCGACGTCGAGCAAGCTCTGCACCGATCCGGCAATCGTCAGAATGACCGACGACTTTTCGAGGTCCAGTTCGAGCTCACCGTCGACGATGACGGAAGTGTGCACGGACTTCTCTGGCCGTGCGACAACTTGCAGGCCATGCACGAGCTGCGAAGGTGGTTGTGGATGATTCATTCTGTTCTCCAATCTGTCGCGCGCAGGTTGAGTTGCGCCTACTTGTATAGGCCTCAGTTCCGGCGCTTCGCGGACACGCTGGTCCCGAGAAACTCAGAGCCACCGCTCGAAGACGTCATTGAGCGCATCGATGTGCGCGACCGAGCGCTCGATGTGCGGCAGCTCGAACTCGTCGGCGAAGTCGTCGGCATTGCGGTGCAGCAGGCTGCGGTACTCCCCCAGCGCGTTCACGAGGATGGCGTGGCACTCCGGGTTGGCGAGCAGCTCGTCGAGCTCCTGGTGGACGCCCATCACTCCCCCTCATCGAATAGCGAGTCGATGGCGGCGGCGGCACGGCGGGCAACGTCGGAACGAGCGCGGCTGTAGCGCTCGGTCATCTGCATGCTCGAGTGGCCGAGTACCGCCTGCACGTCGTTCGCGGACGCGCCGGCATCGAACAGCATGGTGGCGAGCGTGTGGCGTAGGTCGTGGAGCCGGAGGTCGTCCCGGCGCAGCTTCGCGCGGAGCGTCTTCCAGTCGATCGCGCGGCGCACGTTGGAGGCGTTGATCCGCCCGCCCCGAGGACCCGTGAACACGAGGTCGCCGCGGTGCTTGCCAACCATGGCCTCGGTCAGCGGAGCGACGAGCGGTGTCGGGATCGGCACGTCCCGCTCCTTGTGGCTCTTCGGCGTCAGCTCGACCCCGCGTCCGTCCGCGCCGATGCTGAATGCCCGGCGCACGTGGATCGTCCGATGCGCAAGATCGACGTCTCCCATGCGCAATGCCGTCGCCTCATTGGCACGCATACCGGTATAGACGAGAGCGGCGATGTAGCGCCGATAGTGCGCATCATCGATCGCTGCAAGCAGCGTCGGCACCTCCGCGGCCGTGAGCGCGCGAGATCGCAGGCTCGTCGCCGACTCGGACTTCGGACGACGCGCGAGACGTGCTTGGTTCAGCGGCACCAGGTGCGCGCGGACCGCGCCGTCAAGCAGCCGGCTCAGCACCGACAGCGCATCGATCCGCGTCGATGTGCTTCCCTCCCAGCCGGCGATCGCCTCCTCGATGACGCCCGCCGTGAGCTTCTCGAGCTTCACATGGCCGAGCCACGGCTTCACCCGCAGCCGCCACCCACGCTCATACGCCCGCGCCGTCGACGCGCGCACGCTGCCCTCGATAACCGACCAGTGCCGCGCGTGCCACTGGGTCAGCGTCATATTGCCGTCGGGGTAGCGGCGAGTGAGGGTTTCAGCGCGGAGCTTCTTCGCCTCGGCGAGCGTCTCGACGAAGGTCGATCGTTCGCGCTGCTCGCCGTTCAGCCCGATAGCCCAGACGCGCACCTGATACCTGCCGCGGTCCTCGCGGAAGCGGATGCCCTCGGGCAGTGGGCGCCGCGTCTTCGGGTCGATCCGCTCGGCTCGTTCAGCGGACACCGCGAGTACCGCCCGCCTCGAGGAACGCTGCGACGGTCGACGCCCGCCACAGCATGTGCTTGCCCATGTGCGCGTCGGGGAACGGGACCGGTTCTGCCGCCGCAGCGAGTCGAACGTAGACAGCGGCACGCGGCAGAGTTCGGCGGCCTCGCGGCGAGTTAGGTAACCGTTCTGCTCAGAGTTATCGGCGACGTCGATCTCGGGGTCGTCAACGAGCGTGTGAGTGGTCATGTCGTGCTCCTGTCGGTGGGTGGGTTGTTGCGATCTCGTGCGCGATCGTGGCGCCACTGGCGGGCGGCATCCGCGGCTTCTCTCGCGAGTGCTTTGTCGCCGTCGGTCAGCCAGCCCATGCCCGCATACGCCCATGAGCCAATGACAAGTACCTCGTCGGGGCTGATCGCCTCGGTCGGCTTCGTCTTCGCGAGCAGGTGCTTGAGGCGCCAGGTCCGTCGTGCGCCACGGAGCGATCCGAGCGTCACGGAGTAGCGCCGTGACTTCGTGGAGAAGTGACCTCGGAAGCCGAGCATCCCGTCCCAGCGATGCAGCTGCTCGTACGGTCCTTCGGGATCGACGACAGCCGCCAGCTCGCGAACCATCGACTTGATGCGGTTGATGTGATCACGACCGGCACCCGTCGGCTCAAGGTCTTCGGTCGCTTTGGTGGCATACTTCGCGATGTAGGCGGCCACAGCACGGTCCGACAGTGCACCGTCAAGACCCTCGCGACGCACGATCGGCCGCACGTCGAACTGCTTGCCCCAGGTGAGCGTGCGAGTCCTGGCGTCGCCAGGAACTGGAGCCGCAGCGACGCTCGTCTTCCTCACGGCGGACTGGATCGCGGTCACCAAGTGACCGGTCGTCACTGCGGCCGGCGGCGCCGGGAAAGGGAGCTCGGGATGGATGCCGTCGAGCCGGATGATGGCGTGGAAGTGGACGACTCCCCGACGCTGGAACTCGGCGACCTTCGCGAATTGCAGCCGTACGACGCGGGCCGCTGCGCGCTGCGTCATGCCGAGCGATCGGGCCAGCTCACGGCGCAGCCGGATCGTGAACCGACGCCACAACTCGGGCGCGTGGTACTGCCAGACGACGTGACCGACGTAGTCGTAGCACTCGGCGCACACCGCATCACCCCGCTGCGGATCGTCGTCGTCGTGGTGGCAGCGGCATCCTCTCGGCTTACCGTGCTCGCAGACGCCCGTGCGCCGGTCGACGGCGGTCGTGTGAACGGCTCCGAACGACGGGGCTGTGAGCGTGAGGAAGACCATCGGGTGCTCGGCGACCTCCTCTGGCACCTCCTTCATCCCACCCGCAGCGCCGGCCATGATCATGTGCCAGGTGTCGCCCTTGTACTCATGACTGCAGGACTCGCAACGTGTTGCGCGTCGATTGCCGCACCGAGTGAAGGTGACGCCGTCCGGTTCGCTCGTCGACGAGTACTCCGAAAGGATCTCGCCGGATGCCTCGTGGAGTGTGGTCGACGATCCGACGAGACGCACCGGGTTGAGGCAGTAGCCCGTCGAGGCGACGTTGTGCATCCAACGGTCATACTCCTCGCTGCGGAGCCGCCGCGCGACGGACTCATCGAGACGCATCGGTCACCACCACCACGGGCACCGCGCACCCGATCGGGTACGTCAGGTCCATGGGGTCGTCGTACCAGGTAATGCGGCAGATCTTGTCGCTCTCGCCGGTCTCGCGGCGCAGCTCCTGCCACTTGATGATCTCGGCATCCATGCACGAAGCGTTGGCGACCCTTGGGCCGTAGTCCTCGAGCATGCTGTCATCGACGGCGGGGGCGTCGTACCGTGCGACCTTCAGCATCGCGACGCTGTCCCACTTCTCCCCCAGGTTGCACGGAGCGAGCATGTCAGCGGGGCGCGTCCCCGTCGTCTGCAGGCTTGGGACGACTGACGGGCTGACGGCCGGTGTCACGCAGCCCGACAGCACGAGCGCAGAGACGAGGCCGACGATGGTGGCCGATGCGAGGCCGCGGATGCTGTTCATGATGCGGTTTCCTTTCGTGAGGTGCGTCGCGGGGGCCGCGGCGCACGGGATGAGCGCGACTGACGCTCGTCGGAGGCGGGTGGTTCGGGGATGACGACAGGCACTTGCCGCGGTGCGGCATACCGTGACGAGACGTTGCGGATCATGTCGTCGGTGATCAGTCCGGCGCGGACACGCTCGGGAGGACGGCCGGCTTCGGGCAGGACATAGGCGACGCCGGGAGTGGTCGGCGAGATCTCGTGACAGCGTGCGCCCGCCGCCACGGCTCCGTCGCCGAGGACCATCGCGGTCTCCATGCGGTCTCGCAGTCGGAGCCCAACGGTCTGAGTGAAGAGACCGCGTGCCGGCAACGTCTCCTTGCGCGGATCTTGGAGACAGGCGAACACGATGAACCCGACAGCGCGGCCCTGTGAGGCGAGAGTCGCGAGAGGGGAGTTGGCCCGGCGGAGCAGATCTCGATCGGTCTCGTAAGCGGTGAGCGCCGCGAGCTCGTCGATCAGCACGACGATCGTCGGGCTGTCGAGGGTCGCGACGTGCTGTCGGGTCTTGCCCGCCAGATCCTTCGCTCGCTGCTGCATCGCGGCGACGGCATCCTCGAGCAGAATCACCGAGCGCTCAGCGTCGGCGGCGAATCTCGTGAGCAGCGAGCGCCCGAGAGCGAGTTCCATGCCGCCCTTGCGATCGATGCCCCAGACCTGGACGAGGCCACTGTGGATGGGTTCGGCGAGCCCAAGGAGCAGACCCCACACAAGCGAGGCTTTGCCGCTGCCCGACGCGCCGGCCACGAGAGTGTGGGGACCGAGGCGAAGTGACCAAGGTCCGCCTGTTGCGTCTCTGCCCATCTGGACCGTCTTGCCGTCCCACGCCACGGGCAGGTCGAGGGAGAACGCGAACTCGAGCGCATCCACGAACTCGAGCCGCAACGCCATCGCGCCGATGTGCTCACCGTGGACCGTCGCGCGGCGTGCGCCGAAGGCCTGCGCGAGCAAATCTGCCTGCGCCTGTAGGTGCTCACGTCCGAGCCCTTGCGGGAGGGCAACACCGAAGGCGCAGGTCCACCCCTGCCACACAGGCGTGCTGATTGCGGGGACAACCATGCCGCGCGTGCCGTAGCAGGGGACACCGAGGCCGACGCGCATCGCTACCCCGGGCCAGTTCGCGAGGATGTTGCGTGAGACATCGCGCCTCCACTTGTCCTCGGGACGGCGCGACATCCGGAGCGCCGTCATCGTCAGCCAAAGGCCGAGCAGAAGGACAAGTGTCAGGCAGCCGACGTTGAACGCAACCTGCACGGCCGGCGCTGGCGGCAGCCACGACATGACTACGACGATCGCCGCGGCCCACCACCAGCGACGTAGGAGGATGCCGACCTCCTCGCCCCAGCTACGAAGTTCGCGCGGCACGGTGGCCCGCATTACTCCGCACCCCGAGGCTTGGGCGCCGGCTTCATCTCGCGGGCGCGAAGCGAGTAGGCGACGCGAGGACGCCCCTGGCCCTCCTTGACGTACGGCGTAACCGTGAGCCCCTCAAACACGGCCGGACGGAACGGCAGTCCGTTCAGCTCGGGCGGCAGCTGAGGCTCGGAGATGCTCGCGATCTTGACGGTGACCTCGCCCTGGCCCTTCTTGGCGTCGGGGTCGGCGTCGATCACGCGCACTTGCCAGAGCGGGTGACCGGAGTTCTTGTCGAGGTCCTGCCCCTGCCGCTCGCCGTCGTCGGACCACTTGACGATCGGCTCGACCTCGCCGACGACGAACGCACCCCGCGGGAAGAACGCGTCGAAGCTGACCGGGATGGCTGACTGGATTACCATTACTAGTTCCTCTCAACTGGTGAACTTTTTACTCACAGCAACAGCATCACACTTTGCACTGAGGTAGTCAACCTTTTTCTCACTCAGGAGGCTTCGTGTTCTACGCGCAGAAAAACCGCACACGAGTAAGCTCGGAGCCGTGGAGGAGTCACCATGAGCGAACTGCCGGCGCTGCCGACGTGGGGCGTCGTTCCCGACCCGGTTCGCAACGTCCTCCAGCGACTCAAAGAGCGAGCGGCTGCCGGGGTCGAGGCAATGGACACTCAGAAGATCAGCGGCGAGACCCCGCAGAACCATGACGAAGCGTTCTTGCAGATGTCGTGGGCAGCGGAGGCCGCCGATCGCGCCACACGGGACTATCGCAGCGTCTTCAACGCCTACACGCACAAGTTTCACCAGCCGAAGCCGCCGATCGGCGAACTCGCTGCAATGCAGGGAGCGATTACTCAGTCGTTCGCAAAGCGGTACACGCCGAAGACGATCGAGGCGATCGAGGCACTCCTTTCAGCGGAGCCCAACCTCGACGCGATCCGCACAGGCATCCGAGCGCTCGGCTTCGAGGATCTGCGCGGCATCTCCGACGCGCTCGATCGAGCGATGGCGGAGGCCGAGTCGCATAGGGGCTTCCACCCCTGGCTGCCGGCGGCTGACAAGGCGCGCGCCGCGAGCCGTGTCCTGCAGCGACTCGGCGACGACGAGCTGTGAGAACTTTCTTTACTCGTTCAAGGCCGGCCTACGGCCGGCTGGTGTGGTCGCGGCACGCCTGTGGTGCGTCCGGTCCTCGCTCCGCTGCGGTCCGGGCGCTCCTCGACGCCCCGCGACCACACCTTGCCAACGGACCAGGGAACGCGCGGACCCAGCGCAATACGATGTCCGGCGGCGCCCGTAAGGTGGGCGCATGACGATCGCGCACGACGGTGGAGCCAAGGTCGATCGCGTGAGCGGCGTCGTCCGGCATGGTGACGCGTATGACTTGTTCCCCGAGGTCCCAGCGAACTCGGTTGACCTCATCCTGACCTCACCGCCCTACTGGGGCCTGCGCGACTACGGGCTTGACCATGATCACGAGATTCTCAAGCACTGGATCGCGGCAGGCAATGACGCCGATGACATCCCGCCCTACGAGTGGTACCGCTCGAACAGCGGCATACTCGGACTTGAGCCACGTCCGGAATGGTTCGTCGCCCATCTGGTCGAGATTTTCCAGCGTGGCGCTCATGCACTGAAGCCAGGGGGCAGCTTGTGGGTCAACATCGGGGACACCTACTTCGCGCGATGGGCAAGCATCCGAAACGACGGCCGACAGGGACTCGGCAACACGGAGCGGGCACGACGACGAGCACCGGTGGGTGGCTTTCGGCAGGAAAAGCAGCTTTTGTTGATACCGTCTCGGTTCGCAATCGCGATGCAGGACCGACGCTGGATTCTGCGGAACGATCTGATCTGGAACAAGCCCAACGTTCCACCGCGGCCCGAGCGAGACCGGCTTCGGCTCTCACACGAGCACTTCTTCCACTTCGTTAAGCGTCCCTCCTCGGGCCGTGCGAGCTACTACTACGACCTCAGCGAAGTGGAGGAAGGAGCACGCGACGTCGTGACAACGAACGCGCGAGCTGGGCAAGACGGCCATTCCGCAACCTTCCCCCGCGATCTCATACGCCCACGGATCCTCAGCTCCTGCCCGCCCGGGGGGACAGTGCTCGACCCGTTCTGCGGAACCGGCCGAACCCTAAGCGTCTCCGTCGAGAGCGGTCGCAATGCGATCGGATTCGACTTGAACACAAGTTTTGCCGCGGTAGCGGCCTCAAACACGGGAGACGGAGATCGCTAGAGCAGCTAGGGGCGAGGCCGGCAACATCATCGCGGAGTGGTTTGGGCATCGCGTCTACCCAGTTGCAGCAAGTACGCCAGCCGCGAGAACTGATCAGCGAAGCGAATGCTGCCCATTCCCGAGCGAGGTCACCGAATCACGGGTCACATGCGTGAAGAGCGCAAAGTCGAAAGGCGGCTCGTCGAGCGGAGTCTCCCGGGGAGTCTGCACGATCTCGAGCACCAGCAACGGCGCACGACAGGACTGGCTTGCGTGCCCATTTCGAGCGCTCGATGTTGGAATGCTAGAAGACGCCGCACGTCGACTGTTCGAACTCGACGGTGATCGTCCGGTTCAGCTAATCGCAGCACCCTCGCTGGCAGACGATGCAAAGCGACGGCTGTTTCGCCAAGCGCTGCTGGATGGCGAAGCTGGTGTCGCCTACTTCCAAGGCAAGCTCGGCGGCGAGATCAGCGTCCGAGCCACAGAGCGGTCGCCAGAGCTCAACTTCGACGCAACCATGGTCGAACTCACGATGGTCGATGGCGTTCTGCATGTCGGTCGCTATGCGATCTTCGAGATCCAGACGATGGACTTCCACGGGACCTACAAGAAAGCTGTGGATAACATCGCCGCGGCCAGCCATCTCCACAAGGACGACTTCGCGGCCGCAGTCGAGGCACACCCCGATTGGTTGTCGGAGGGCGTGGAGGGGCCGAACATCTCCAACGCCTTCAAGCGCACCTTCTACCAGATGATGTTCAAATTTCAGATCGGAGCCCACGGCGCTTCAGCCGGGTGTGTCCTCGCTATCCCGGAGGCCGTCTGGGACAGCTGGCAGAGGTTCCTGGGTAAACCTGAGTTGATTCCCGCGGAGGATGGGACGTGGCGCCTATTAGGGACGCCTTCGGACGAACGCCCACCAGCTTGGATCTACGTCTTTGATCTCGCAACTCACACTGGCCTCACTCCCACCCCGATTCAGCTGAAGAAAGTGATCGGCACAACTGCCGCAGCGCTCTCCCATTTCGCACTCGATGTTGCCCCCGAGGCCGCGCTCGAAGCAGGCGGAAGCGTGGACAATCTGCTCGAGACGATTAAGACACGACTGATGCGATTCGACCCCGATATCGTCTAGCTCGATGAGTTCAGGTTCGAGCTGACCCACTCAAGCGCGGCCCCAGCATCGAACTCGCCATCGCGGAGCCCGACACCGGCATCTGTCAAGAGCGTCGCGATGTGACCGGTATCGAGCCCGACGACCCCGCTTGCTGCGAGTAGTCGCAGTCCATCAGCGCTGATTGACCCGGTCGTGAGGAACAGATAGAAGACGGGATCGCACACTCTCGGCTCGAATCCCTCGAGTGCGCGTCCGTCATCAGCGACAGCACCAGTGCGCGCAAGTTCGACGGAGCCCACGAGCTCGCGGAGGTCGGGCGTCGACACCTGAGTCTTCGAGTAGTGCTTTGCCTGGCCGACCATCCAGACTTCTAAGCGCCGATCTGGCGACGGTAGATGAGACGAGATGTCCAGGCGCCCCTCGAGACTCAACCGACCGAAGAAGTCAATGCCCTGATCGTTGGCCGACACGGTCAGACGCGGGTCCTTGCAGCCGAGGAGGGCGAGGACACCGCGGCAACAAGCTTCGAACTGCCGCCAACTCAGTCCCCGGAGAAAGGCGCCATACTCATCGAAGTCCAGTCGGCGGCGCTTCGCATCCGCGATCGGAGTTCCCTCCTCCTCTGGGGGTACGAAGCAACTGCCCTGCAGGTGCTCGTCGGACGAGCTGTTGAAAGCGAAGCGTGCAAAGGTCCCTGAAGGCGTGGCAGCGTCCAGGATGGACTCCAGCTCGCGCTTCACCCCTTCCAGCCGCTGCTCGGCAAATTCGGCGGCTTCGTCGGGCGTGAATGAATGCTCGATCATCATGGCGCCCGCGATGAGGTCGACGACACGCGTCGGGGGCTCAGCTAACGAGATCGTCGCCGCGATGTGCTCTGCCACCGCGAGCGATCTAACTCGCTTGCTGCTCACGCGATTCCACGATCTCGCCGATCAGATCACGCAACTCTGTCAACTTCGCGACCTGACTGTCATCGAGCTGGCGAATCTCGCGGATCCCGAGGTGGTCGAGAGCAGCCAGCGCAGCGTTGATCTTGGACAGCCAGTTACGTCCTGCATCCGCCGACTTCACGAGTGCGGAAGCATCGCTAAACGGCTTCTCGAGGTCGAGCAGAGATTGCACCGCGTCGTCATTTTCCAGAATCGTCTTGAGTTCTCGGATTTCTGAATAGGACGTTATCTTGGGCGGCCTCTTGACTCCGGCAGTGTCTGTGTACGGCGACAGCAGCGAGTAGAACTTCTCGCGTTCGTCCTCGTTCTCGAAGCTCATGCTGTTGTCTTCCCATGAGAGCCAGGCGCGGACCTTGGGACTGACGAGCGCCTCGTGAAAGAGCGGGTACAGCTCACTCGTGACGTGGTCGGAATACTCTTCACTCGCTCGCATCTGCTCCATGGCCTCAAACGCGCGATATCGCCGATTGATCTCTACGGCCGAGAGTCCGAGGCGCGAGCCCACATCCTGCGCCGAGAGCGAGTGCTCCTTCCGTAGGTCGTGCACAAGCTGCGCACTCTGGTACCCACCCCACTCCTTGACTCCACCGACGTGCCTAATGCCCATGATGGCGAGATAAGCGCTCTCGTCGTCAGACTCCAGGACCACAACTGGCACGGCATCAAAGATCTCGAGCACCTGCTCGGGAAGATCGATCCCCGCCTCGTGGTCGGATTTCAGCCATCTGAGAGATGCCAAGCGGCGATTGCCCTCCAGGACGACGAAGAGCTCCGGGGCGGCGACGGGTTCGACGATGTCGCCCTCAGCCGGAGCTGAGTCGACGACGCTTGCTTGCACGCTTAGCTTTCGAACGACGATGCGCTCAACAGGCACGAACCCGTTCGACACGATCGATTGCTTCAGCTCGGTGAGCCCGTCAGCTTTCAATCTCGCAAACGCCGCGTTCTGGACTCCTTCCTCCGCAAATCGTGCTTCGGAAACTCTGCGAACGGCAGCGTCCCCCTGGAAGCGGAAGTTGTTCGGGTCAAGGAGAATCTGAGAGAGCGGGAGCGTTCTCGGGTCATAGGTAGTCATTTGGTCCTCAGCTCAGTCGGCGGTACCAGTGTGTCAGGTAGGGCGGACGCAGCGTGTGAAATAAACTCCACCGGGCCGGTCCTGGGCCGGAAACCCTGCTGAAAGTACCCGCGACCAGCCGATACCAACGAGCAGGATTCCCGCGGAATTACGCAGCAAACGAGCACTCGTAAGCACCCACCGACCCCGCGAATACAACTGAAAATCGTGAGGTCACGGGATCGACGCCCGTCGGAGCCACTGGGACCCTCGTGTGGCTTCTACGCACGGGGGTTTCTCTGTTTTCGGATGCCGTCGCACTTGCGCACCTCCCCGTCTCCCGCCACGTCGCGGTCGAGGACGTCAAACCAGGGCCGTGACCCCCGCCGCGCAGCGCGCTCCGCCAAGCCGGGTGACCTTCTCCTCGTACCGGGTGACTGCAGCCCGAAGAGCTCCCCGCATGGATACCGTTCTCTCGGGGGGCATGTTTACAGGCTTCCTCTGTGAATCGGATGGAAGGTGGGTAAGAAAATGGCATCGACGACGACACCGGCGAAAGCCCGGTCAGTGCTCAGCCGCCGAACTCTCGCGGGCGTGCTCGCGTTCGTCACGATCTTCGGCATCGCGGTCGGGGCCGCCGCCCCCGCGCAGGCGGGGATCGGCATGTGGTACGTGAGTTCGAGCTGGACTCAGTCGTACGCGGCGCTGAGCTCGACCGGCGGGGACGGCTACTTCCAGGCGAAGGCCGTCTTGGGGAGCAACGTGCAGTGGGGCCGTTACTCGCCGAACAACACCAGGGCAGAGGCGAACGGATTCAGCCCCAGCCACGCCGCCTACCTCTTCAGGAATGGTCGCGTCTGGAAGAGCGGGTAAAGACGTGTGCACCGGTCGGCTCCGCTCAGCCCTTCGCGCGAGCGGAGTCCGGCAGGCCCGTCACCGCAGATCGGCATCTTTCCGTCCGCGGGGCGTGGCCTTCACCACCTTGGGACTGAGCCTCCTCCTGGTCTCAGCCTGCTCCGGCCAGGCCGCACCCTCAGAAGATCAGCGCTTGGCGCCCTCGCTGAAGGCCTACGCCCAGCAGCAACTCGCCCACGATGACCTGTCGGACTGGGATCGAGCAGTCATCGAGAAGGCGAGTCAAACGGGAAGCATCTCCCAGGCGGACTATGACGAAGGCGCAGACAACTTCGAAGCCTGTTTGAAGGCGGCCGGTCTGCACTGGACACGCACGCGCCTCCTGAACGGCGTCGTCGATTTCCAGCCGCCCGCGGGCTCGGCGGCAGACGACTCTCAGGACAACGCGGCAATGATCCAGGCCAAGTGCTATCAGTCCACCTACGCGTACACGCAGGACTTCTTCGGGCTGCAACAAGCCAATCCGGAGCTCTTGGCAGACTTCTCCCTCGCGACCGTGAACTGTCTGAAGAAGGCGGGAGTCGTCAGTGACGAGTTTTCGAAGGATGACTTCGATCGGGCCTTCGGTCCGCATGATTCACCGGCGAGCGAGTGGCCCTTCGATGTGTCGGATCCGCGAGCGCGAACCTGCCTCTACTCGCTCGGATACGCCATCTCCGTCGATGCGAAATGACAGGCGACTCCCTGGCTGGGCGACGCCGTCCGGCGGTGTGTCGCGCTCGGCGCACGCTCGCCATAGCCGCAACCGCGCTCGCGTTGGTCGTCGTGCCGAGTTGCGTCCCATCTGAAGGACTTTCTATGAAAAGCGAACGCCTCGCCCCCTCGCTCAGGGAACTCGCCGAGCAATGGAGCCACGACGACACTCTCTCCGATTGGGATCGTGCCGTTCTTGAGAAGGCGAGCCGCACCGGCACCGTGTCCCAGGCGGACTACGACGAAGGCGCCGACAACTTCGAGGCCTGCCTCAAAGAACATGGACTGAATTGGATTCGCACCCGCCTTCTCAACGGCGTCGTCGGGTTCCAGCCGCCACAAGGGTCCGTTGCAGATGACGGATCCATCGATCTGGCTGCTGTTCAAGAGACCTGCTACGTCTCGACGTGGGCATCCACCCAGGAGCTCTTTCGCCTGCAACAGGCCAATCCCGACCTTCTCACCAATTTCTCGCTCGCCGCCGTCAACTGTTTGAAGAAAGCAGGCGTGGTGGGCGATGACTTCACCACCGAGGAGTTCGACAAGGTCATGGGCCCGACTGACGCGCCGATCGCACAATGGCCCTTTGATCTCAAGGATCCCCGGACGCAAACGTGCCTGTACTCGCTCGGCTACGTCGTCTCGGTAGAAGGTAAGTGAGATCTCGCATCATGACGATCCGCCCCCTGGCTCTCCTCGCCACGACCCTCAGCATCACGGTGGCGCTGAGCGCGTGCACCAGCGCCCCACCGCCGGACACCGGCCGACTCGCCCCCTCGTTCCGAGCGCTCGCCCAGCAATACCTCGACTGGTACGGGAACGAGATGTCCGACTGGGACCGCGCCGTCGTCGAGAAAGCCGCGAGGACGGGACACATCAGCCAAGCGGATTATGACGAGGGCGCCGACAACTTCGAAGCCTGCATGATCGCGGGCGGAGAACGGTGGACCCGCACACGGCACCTCAACGGCGTCGTCGAGTTTCAACCTCCTCAGGGCTCCACCACCGCCGAAGAGGACGACAATCGGGTGCGCGTCCAAGGGGAGTGCTACACCTCCGGCTACGCCGGGACGCAGGAGCTGTTCGCCATCCAACAGGTCAACCCCGAGCTGCTCTCGAACTTCTCGCTCGTCGCACTGAACTGCCTCAAGAAGGCCGGCATGCTCGCGGAGGATTTCCCCCTCGACGAGTACGAACGGGTCATGGGTCCTCATGATTTTCCGGTCGAGTACCCCTTCGAACGTCATGGACCCGCGGTCGCAGACGTGCCTGTGGTCGACGGGCTACGCGATCTCGGTCGGCGAGGGATGACATGAGCCGAAAGAATGCCGGCATCCGACGTGCCCTCGCGGTGGTCGCCTCCTTCGCCCTCGGTTGCGGGGCCGTGGTCGGCGCGGCCGTCGCCTACGACCTCCTCCCCGCACCCGCCGGCGCCCTCGCCGAGGTTCCCGCCGAGACCGCCTACCCGGTGACGATGACCGATTTCCGCGACCAGCGGGCGCTCACCCTCGCCCCGACGTTCTCACAGGGAACGGTTCTGCACGCCGCCGCCGACGGAACCGTGACCGCGACAGCCTGCACGCCCGGACATCCGCTCACCTCCGGGAAAGCCGCCTTCTGGGCCGACGATGCCCCCGTGGTCGCCCTCGCGTCCGAGACGCCGTTCTTCCGCGACCTGACCTGGGGCGACACGGGACGCGACGTCGACGCGCTCCGCGCAGCACTCGCGGCCCTTGACTTCGACGTCGCCCCGACGGGCGCGTTCGGGCGCGACGTCAGCCGCGCGCTCTCGTCGCTCCAACGCCGCGAGAAGATGACGCACACCGACGGCGACTTCGTGCTGTCCGACATCCTCTGGATGCCGACCCCCTCCCCCGTCATCGCCTCGTGCGGCGTGCACGTGGGGCAGGCGTACTCCGCGGGTGGGCCGGTCGCGACCGCCGCCGTGAGTCTCACCGCGCTCTCTGTGACGGGACAGGCGCCCGGCGCCCTCGTCGCCGGAGAAAGAGCCGTTCAGATCCTGGGCGTCGATGCGGTCCTGCCCGACGGCGGCGTCATCACGGATGCCGACACGCTCACCCGCATCGCCACGTCCCCCGAAGGCCGCGAACAGCTGACCGGCACGAAGACCGGCGACGCCGCGATGGTGTCGGGTACGAGCGCCCTCGCGACCCCGCTCCGCGTCGCGCCGGTGCCCGTCTCGAGTGTCATCGGCACCTCCGGCGCCGCGTGCGTCGCCGACGACGTACAGACGTTCCCGGTCACGGTCGTCGGGGCGAGTCTCGGCATGTCGCTCGTCACCTTCACGGGCCCCACGCCCACGAGCGTCCTCCTGCAGCCGCATCGCGAGACCTGCGATGCGGGCTGACGGGGGGCGGCTCACGCTGACCGCGGTCGGCCATCAGTGGGGCGACAGCCCGGCCCTCTTCGAGAACGTCAGCGTCGAGCTCCGCCGCGGCGACGTCGTCGCCCTCACCGGTCCGTCCGGATCGGGGAAGTCCACGCTGCTCTCCATCGTCGCGGGGTGGCTGCCCCCGACGAGGGGCGAGATCGAGCGGCACGGCATCCATCGTGTGCACTGGGTCTTCCAGAATCCGCACGGCCAACCTCGCCGCTCGACGCGCGATCACGTTTCCTACCCCCTGCTCGCGCGCGGCCTGCGTCGCCGCGACGCCGACCATCACGCCGATCAGACCCTCGAGCGATTCGGCCTCGCCGACAAAGCAAAGCGGCCGTTCGCAGAACTCTCGGGGGGCGAAGCCCAGCGGCTGATGCTCGCCCGCGCGGTGGCATCCGGTCCTGATCTCCTGCTCGTCGACGAGCCGACCGCGCAACTCGACCGCGCCTCGGCGCGCACCGTCAACGCTGTCCTCGCGGGCCTGGCGGAGGCGGGTGCCATCGTTCTCGTCGCCTCCCACGACGCCGACACCATCCGCGCGTGCGATCGGGCCATCGACCTTCGAGCCGCCGCGTGATGCGTCTCGCGGATGCCGCCGGAGAGGCGCTGCGGAACCTGCGCAGCGGCGCCGCGGGAGCCGAAATCCTGGCCCTCCTCCTCATCGTCACGGCGACCGCACTGCTGCTGTCGGATGTCGCGGCGATCGGGGCGTTGCAGGAGCGGGCGCGCAGCGTCCAGGACCACGCCGGCGACGTCCGCGTCCTCGTGGCGAAGGACGCCGTCGACCCCCGCTCGTGCGCGGCGCTCGCACGCCTGGACGGTGTCGGTGAAGCCGGCGCGATCTGGCAGCTGGCCACCGTCCAGCTCGTCGCCCTGCCGCGCGTGAACGTGCCGGTGTTCCAGGTAAGTTCGGGCGTGGCGCGCCTGCTCCACTTCCCCTCGGCGAAACCGGGCGGCGTCTACCTGTCGGACGACCTCGCCGCGCGCTGGTCAGCGCGGGAGGGAAGCACCCTCTCCACGACGAACGGCCCCGTGACGGTCAACGGGACGTTCCGGTACGCGGACGACGGGCGCGACCCCCGCTTCACGAACGCCCTGCTCGTGATCGGTGACAGTTCGGCGCGCTCGTCGGAGTGCTGGTTCAGCGTGTGGCCCGTGACCGACGTGGTCGACCCGCTCGCCTACGGCGCGACGGTCGCCTCGGGACGAACGGATGCCGCGCCCCAGATCGCTCCGCTCAACCCGACCGTCGGGCAGCTCTTCGATTTCGCGCGGGACTACCGCACCCGCCTCACGGCCCTTGCGTCTCCGGCCGTCATCGGGCTCTTCGCCCTGATCGCCTTCGGCGGCATCCACCGTCGTCGCCTCGAGTTGGCGAGCAATCTCCACGCGGGGGCGCGCCGCCGCGACCTGGTGGTGGTCGTGGCAATCGAAACGCTCCTGTGGGCGGCCGCCGCGGCCGTCGCGATCTTCGCACTCGTCCGAACCGCGACGAGACTGCTGCTCGTCGAGCCCGTCCCCGATCTCCTTCCGTCCCTCGCAGCCACCTCGGCCCTCGCTGTCGGCGCCGCACTCTGCGGGGCGGTGATTCCGGCCGTGCTCGTGCGCGAGAGTCGCCTGTTCGCCCTGTTCAAGGCACGGGCCTGACCGCCGACGCGCGATGAGAACAGGGGATGCCGCGAGAACAGGCCCCTGAGCGGCGAATCGCCCTGTCGCCGTGGCATCCCCTGTTCCGGTGACGCGCGCACACGACGAACGGATGCCGCACGTGGTCGCGGACGCCACCCCGACAGCGCTACACTTAGTTGACTTTTAGCAAACACCTGGCGCCCGACCGAGCCTGATGTCGCCCGCCAGGCCTTCTCTCGAAGAGGCACCGATGTCAGACATCACCCGCACGCGCCGCGCGCGTACCTCCGCCACGGACACGGTCATGACGCACCGCATGATCATGTTCGTCATCTTCGGCCTCATGGCCGGGATGTTCCTCTCCGCCCTCGACCAGACGGTGGTCGGCACCTCGATCCGCACCATCGGCGATGACCTGCAGGGCCTGAGCCTGCAGGCGTGGGTCACCACCGCCTACCTGATCGTCTCGACGATCGCGACGCCGATCTACGGGAAGCTGTCCGACATCTTCGGGCGCCGACCGCTCTTCCTCATCGCGATCCTCATCTTCATCGTCGGCTCGATCCTGGCGAGCTTCTCGACCTCGATGGTCGAGCTGGCCGCGTTCCGCGCGATCCAGGGCCTCGGCGCCGGTGGGCTGATGTCGATGCCGCTCGCGATCATGGGCGACATCCTCGCCCCGCGCGAACGCGCGAAGTATCAGGGCTACTTCCTCGCCGTCTTCGGGATCTCGAGCGTCATCGGCCCCCTCGTCGGCGGTGTCTTCGCGGGTGCGGACCAGATCCTGTGGATCACCGGCTGGCGCTGGGTCTTCCTCATCAACGTGCCCATCGGCATCGTCGCTCTCGCGATCGTGTGGCGGTTCCTGCACATCCCGAAGCAGCCGCGTCCCTCGGTGCGCATCGACTGGTGGGGCGCCACGACGGTCATCGTCGCGCTCGTCCCCCTGCTCCTCGTCGCCGAACAGGGCCGCGAGTGGGGCTGGGGCTCGCCGATCGCCCTCGCCTGCTACGTCGTGGGTGCCCTCGGCATCCTGGCCTTCGTCATCGCCGAGACCTACATGAAGGACGACGCGCTCATCCCGCTGAAGCTCTTCCGGTCGCCGACCTTCTCGATGGCGACCGTCATCGGTGTGCTCGTCGGCTTCGGCATGTTCGGCGCGATGCTCACGCTGCCGCTGTACCTGCAGCTGGTGCTCGGCTCATCGCCCACGCAGAGCGGCCTCGAGATGTTGCCGATGATCCTCGGCCTCATGCTCGCCTCGATCGGAAGCGGTCAGATCATCGCGCGCACCGGCCGATACCGCATCTTCCCGATCTTCGGCACGCTGCTGATGTCGGTCGGCTTCTTCCTGCTGACGTTCCTGAAGTACGACAGCCCGTATTGGCACGTCGCGATCGCGATGCTCGTCATCGGTCTGGGCCTCGGCCAGCTCATGCAGACGCTGACCATCGCGAGCCAGAACTCCGTGGGCCTGCGCGACATGGGCGTGGCCACGAGCGGGTCGACGTTCTTCCGGCAGATCGGTGGAACGTTGGGCACGGCCGTCCTGCTCTCGCTGCTATTCACGCTCATGCCGACGAACGTGATCGGCTCCTTCAGCGACCGCACGACCCTGACCGACGCGCTCGACGCCGCCTTCGCCCCCACCGTCTCGTCGGCGCCGGCGAACGAGAAGATCATGTCGTCGATCTACACCCCGATCGTCGATCGGACGACGGATGCCGTGACCCAGCAGGCACAGCAGGGCGTGCAGCAGGCGACGGATGCCGCCACCCAGGCGGTCGCGACCCAGGTCGCGGCGGGCGCGATCCCGGCGGCCGCGCAGGCACAGGCGACCCAGGCCGCCGTGTCGCAGGCGATCGCCGCGGCGGCGACCCAGATTCAGCAGCAGATCCCGGTCGCCCGCGTCGGATCGGACGGGACCGTGACCCTCGACTTCTCCGACGCAGACCAGCGTGCCGCCTTCGTCGACACCGTCGCGACGAACCTGGAGGAGCAGTTCCGCGCGGGAGACGAGAACACCTCGATCGGAGACTCGACCCTCGACGACACGTCGTTCCTCGTCGGAGCCGACGCTCGCCTGACCAAGCCGTTCCTCGTCGGGTTCAACTCCTCGGCGGTGTCGGTCTACTGGGTCGCGATGGCGGTCGTGCTGCTCGCCTTCGTGCTGTCGCTGTTCTTCCGGACGCCGCCGCTGCGCGCGAAGTCCGCGCTGCAGGAAGCCGCGGACGAACGCCGCGGCCAGGAGGACGAAGAGAAGCGCGCTGAGGAGTCCGCCGCGCAGACCGGAGCCCTGCTCGCGCCGTAAGCGCTCGCCAGGACACCGAAGGGCGGGGTCGTCGCCGAGACGCCCCGCCCTTCGGCGTTCCTGCCCCGGCGCGCGGCCGGTCAGGCGCGCTCGCGCGCCCGCAGGTCTTTCCGCAGAATCTTGCCCGAGGTCGATTTCGGGATGGCGTCGATGAACTCCACGCGCCGGACCTTCTTGTGCGGGGCCACCTCGGCCGCGACGAACGCCATCACCTCGTCGGCGGTGAGCCCCGAGTCCGCCGCGGCGACGACGAAGGCCTTGGGAATCTCCTGCTTGTCGTCGTCGTCGACGCCGATGACGGCGGCATCCATGATGCGCGGATGCGAGAGCAGCAGGGCCTCGAGCTCGGCCGGCGCGATCTGGTAGCCCTTGTACTTGATCAGCTCCTTCAGACGGTCGACGATCGAGAAGGAGCCGTCGACGTGGTGCACACCGATGTCTCCCGTGTGGAGGAAGCCGTCGGCATCCAGGGTCTCGGCCGTCGCATCCGGGCGGTTCAGGTAGCCGAGCATGACGTTCGGACCGCGCACCCAGATCTCCCCCGGCACGGTCAGCCCGTCGTCGCCGTGCTCCTCGATCTCCGCGCCCGTCTCGGGATCGATCAGCTTGGCGTCGACGTTCGGGAGAAGCACACCGACCGCGCTTGCGGGGATATCGGTGCGGTCGGCGGGGACCGCGTGCGAGACCGGGCTGAGCTCGCTCATGCCGTAGCCCTGCAGGATGCGGGCGTTCAGGCGGCGCGCGGCGGCGTCCGCGGTGTCACCGTCGAGCGGTGCCGCGCCGGAGAACACCGTCCGCACCGATGACGTGTCGAACTGATCGACCACCGGGTGCTTCGCGAGAGCGACGGCGATCGGCGGCGCGATGAAGAGGAACGTGCAGCGGTGGTCCTGGACGTTGCGGAGGAACTCCACGAGATCGAATCGCGGCATCGTGACGAGGCTCGCGCGCTGGCGCAGGGCGAGGTTCAGCAGCACGGTCATGCCGTAGATGTGGAAGAACGGCAGGACCGCGAGCACCCGGTCGTCGGGGTGGAGCTCGATGACGACACGGCACTGGTGCACGTTCGCGACGAGGTTGCGGTGCGTGAGCATGACGCCCTTGGGGTTCCCCGTCGTCCCGGACGAGTACGGCAGCACCGCCACGTGCGTCGCCGGGTCGAACGCGACGGGCGGGGGCATACGCCTCTCGCTCAGCAGGGCCCGCAGGTCGGCGTGTCCGTCCGTGCCGTCGAGCACGATGATCCGCTCGTCCGGGATCCCGGCCGCCCGCGCGGCCTCTCGTGCCGGTCCGAGCAGCGGTGACACCGTCACGAGCCAGGTGGCCGCGGCATCCCGGAGCTGGTTCTCGATCTCGTGCGCGGTGTAGAGCGAGTTGATCGTCGTGACGATCGCCCCGAGACGCAGGATGCCGTGGAACACCGTCGCGAAGGCAGGGACGTTGGGGCAGAGGAGGGCCACGACGGTTCCCGTCTCGACTCCCCGGGCGGCCAGCGCGCCGGCGAAGGCGTCGACGTGCGCGCGCAGCGTGGCGTAGGTGGTCTCGGCCCCGGAGGCGGGATCGATGAGGGCGACGCGGTCGAGGTCTGCGTCATCGAGGGAGCCGAAGAGGTCGTCGTAGATGCTGACGTCGGGGATGTCGATGCGCGGGTACGGGCTCTGGAACACGGGGCCTCTCCTTCGAAACCGGTGCGGCGGCGTCCGTCGCCGTGCGCCCATCCTGGCACCGTCGGTACGCGGTGTCACCCGTGATGAAACCCAGAACCAGCGGAGTCCTCACCCCGCGGGGTGGACGCGGCGCGGACGGCCAGAGGATCGGGCACGATGATCGCGTGGAAGAACAGGCCCCGGCGACAACGTCCCGTGATGCGCCCATCCGACGGACGCGCCCCGTGCGCCCGGGGTGGGTGCTCGCGACGGTCTGCGGCGCCCTCGCGCTGGTGTCGATCGACGTCACCGTCCTGCACGTCGTCGCCCCGACGATCGCGCGCGAGCTGGGGGCGAGCGACGCCGAGTTGCTGTGGATCATCGACATCTTCCCGTTCGTGATCGCCCCGCTGCTGCTGTCCGCCGGCGTGCTCAGCGACCGCTACGGGCGGCGGCTGTTCCTCATCGCCGGCCTGCTGGTGTTCGTCGGCGCGTCGGCGGCGGCCGCGTTCTCCCCCACCCCCGGCTTCCTCATCGCGGCGCGGGCGGCCATGGCCGTGGGGGCCGCGGGGGTGCTCCCGCCCACGATGTCGCTGCTGCGCGTGGCCTACCCCGACCGGCAGAAGCGCGTACGCGCGGTGGCCATCTGGTCGATGTCGTCTGCGGCCGCCGCGGCGGCGGGGCCCATCGTCGGCGGGTTCATCCTCGAACACAGCACGTGGGGTGCCGTGTTCCTGATCAACGTCCCGCTCGCCGCCCTGGTGATCGCGGGAGCGCTGCGATGGGTGCCCGAGTCCCGCTCGGACCGCCCCGGCAGCACCGATCTGGTCAGCCAGGGGCTGGCGATCGCGGCCATCCTCGCGGCCGCCGTCGCGGTGAACAGCCTGGCCGAGCACCACACCCTCGTCTTCGTCGTCGGGCTCGTGGCATCCCTCGCCCTCGGAACCGTGTTCGTGCTGCGCCAACGCCAGATGACCGCTCGCGGCGTGCAGCCCACGCTGGACGTCGCGCTGTTCCGCAACGCGGCCTTCTCGAGCGCGCTCATCGCGGTGGCCCTGGCGATGTTCGCCATCGTCGGGCTCGAGCTGCAGTTCGCCCGCTACCTCCAGCTCGACCGCGGACTCGCCCCGTTCGACGCCGCGATCGCCCTCATCCCCCTCGCCCTCGCGACGGTGGTCGGAGCCTTGCTGTCGCCCTGGGTGCTGCGGCTGTGCGGGCATCGTGCGACGATCGCGGGCACCCTCGTCGTGGCAGGCGGCGCGCTCGCGACGCTCGCCCTCGCCGGCGACCCCGTCAACCTGGCGCTGTTCGCCGGCGCCACCGCGCTCGCGGGGCTCAGCATCGAGATCGCCGCCGTCGGCGCGAACGACCTCATCGTCTCGTCCGCGGGCCTGCACGAAGTCGGCGGCGCCGCCGCGCTGGAGGAGATCTCGTACGATCTCGGCGGCGGGTTCGGCACCGCGGTCCTCGGTGCCGTCGCCGTGTCGGCCCCGTCGATCGCCCACGGGTTCCACGCGGCGGTCGCCACGTCAGCGGGCCTGCTCGCGGTCGCGGGGATCGCGATGACCGTGGCGTTGCGGCGTCACGGCCGGGCCTGACGAGGTCGCTGGGCACCCGGCATCCGGTCTCCCGGAAGGAGGAGCGACACCATCGCCGCGGCGACGCACACCAGCACCACCCCGCCGAACGCCACCCGGAAGCCGGTCGTCGTCCCCCACCCCGCCGACGCCTGAGCGAGCAGGATCGCGATCGCCGCCGTACCGAAGGCGCCGCCGAGCTGCTGCGCCATGCGCGAGAAAGCCGAGGCATCCGGCATCCGGTGCTGATCGATGTCCAGGTACCCCGTCGTCATGACCGGGATGAGGACGACCCCCATGCCCAGACCACGGACGAAGAGGACGATCCCGAGGAGCCAGGGGGGAAGAGACCCGTCGTCGAGGACGAAGGGGACCGTGGTGAGTGCGATCACCACGAATCCCGCGACGGCCACGGCGCGCGGACCGCACCTGTCCATGAGACGACCCGCCACGGCTCGCGAGAGGAACGACCCGACGCCCTGGACGACCAGGAGAAGCGCCGCAGCCGACGCCGTCAGCACGCTCACGCTCTGCAGCGCGAGTGGCAGCACGAACGTGGCGGCATACAGGTTCACCCCCAGCAGGAGCATGACCGCGGTCGACGAACGTACCGTCGGCACTCGCAGCAGCCGCAAGTCGATCAGCGGATGCGCGACGCGCCGCGTCCACACGACGAAGGCGGCGAGCAGGAGAAGTCCGGCCAGGCCGGGGGCCCACACGTCGAGTGCTCCGAACCCCTCGCCCGCGGAGAGGTTCGACAGGGCGAGGAGCAGTCCGACCAGTCCCGGCGCGACCAGAACCGTGCCGACGACGTCGAGGCGCCTGCGCGTCACCCGCTCTCGCCCGGGCCGGAGCCAGGCGATGGCGAGCACCAGCGCCGCCAGCCCGAATGGGAGATTGATCGCGAACAGCCAACGCCATCCGAGCGTGCTGAGCACGATGCCCCCGACGACCGGCCCCAGGATCGGCCCGAGCGAGATCGGCACGCTCATGATCGCCATCGTGCGCGCGCGAGCCGACCGCTCCGTCTGTTGCATCGGGAGCGTCTGCATGAGTGGGAACAGGATGCCGGCCCCCACCCCCTGCAGCGCGCGGAACGCGACCAACTGGCCGATGTCGCCGGCCACGGCGCACAGCAGCGACGAGCCGAGGAACACGACGGAGCCGAGAATCCAGGTCGCCCGTCCGCCCATCCGGCTCTGCAGCCACCCCACGAGGGGGATGACCACCGCGAGCGAGAGGAGGTAAGCCGTCGAGACCCCCTGCAGAGCGGCGACGTCGGCGTCCAGCTCGACGCCGATGTCAGGAAGCCCGATCGCCACGATCGTGGTGTCGATGATGGGCATGATGCCCCCGGCGACGAGGACGACGACCAAGCGCACCGGGATGGCGGAGCTGCTGTGCACGACGGAGCACGACCTTCCGGGAGAAGACGACGCCCCTCCCGACCAGAGCCTAGGACGGCAGGAGGGTCGTCCGCGTCGACTTCACCCCGCTCTTCGTGTCGGGCGACGTGTCGGGCGACGTGCCTGTCGTCAGAGCAGCGCGAGACCGACGCCACCGAGTGCGCCCACGATCACCACGACCCACGGCGGGACGCGGAACGCCGTGAGCAGGACGAAGGCCGTCAGAGCGAGGACGAACGGTCCCGGGCCGGTCACCGCCGTCGTGAAGACAGGCGTGTAGAGCGCAGCGCCGAGGATGCCGACCACGGCGGCGTTGGCCCCGCGCATGCCCGCGCGCACCCGCGGTCGGGTCCGTAGCGCGTCCCAGAACGGAAGCACGCCGACGAGCACGAGGAAGCCGGGCAAGAAGATCGCGCCCAGCGCGATCACCGCTCCCGCCAGCCCGCCCGGGCCGACCGTGGACACGGCGCCGAGGAAAGCGGCCACGGTGAAGAGCGGACCGGGCACCGCCTGAGCCGCGCCGTACCCGGCGAGGAACGTCTCGGGCGAGACCCAGCCGGTCTGCACGACCTCGGCCTGCAGGAGCGGCAGCACGACGTGGCCGCCCCCGAAGACGAGCGCCCCGGAGCGGAAGAACGCGTCGGCGAGCGCGACGCCACCCGAGCCGGAGACGGCAGCGAGCACCGGAAGACCGACCAGGCCCGCGGCGACGAGGGCGAGGCATCCGATCGCCACCGTGCGCGGCACCCCGAACGAGGGCACCGACTCGGACGCCTCCTCGGGCAGCGCCCGGAGAAGCAGGAGACCCGCGACGAGCCCGACGGCGAGGGCACCGAGCTGGCCGAACGCCCCGGGAAAGAGCAGAGCGAGCGCCGCGGCGACGACGGCGATCCCGGCACGCGGCGCGTCGGGCGTGAGCGAACGGGCCATTCCCCACACCGCCTGCGCGACGATGGCGACCGCGACGATCGTCAACCCGGCGAGGACGCCCGACCCGACCGGACCGCCGAACGCCACCGCTCCCGCCGCGAAGGCGACGAGGAACACCGCCGACGGAAGAGTGAAACCGACGAACGCGGCGAGCGCCCCGGGCGCCCCCGCGCGCTGCAGCCCCAGGGCGAAGCCCACCTGGCTCGAGGCCGGGCCCGGAAGGAACTGGCACAGGGCGACGAGGTCGGCGTAGGCGCGATCGTCCATCCACCTCCGCCGGACGACGAGATCGTCACGGAAGTATCCGAGATGCGCGATGGGACCGCCGAAGGACGTCAGCCCCAGGCGGAGGAACGCCAGGAACACCTCCCCGGGGGTTTTAGACCTGCGCACCCACTCGTCCTATCGCGCTTCGGCGAACAACGGGTGAACGCTCAGCGCAGCGGCTCGGCGAGCAGCGCGTCGACCAGGCGCAGCGTGGCCGTGGTGCGGGCCTGATCCGCGGAGATGTCGGCACCGTGGATCGCGTCGCGCAGGCGCACCACCTCTCCGACCATCACGTTCTCGGGCGCGTCGACCGCGATGTTCTCGGAGTCGCCCTCGCGCGGGGTGAGCGCGAGCGCGCGCGGGGCGTCGATCGCGTCGATACGCAACGAGCCCTCCTCGCCCTGGATCTCGCTCGGCAGCGAGGTGTCGGTGATCTTCGACCAAGCGATGTCGGCGACGAAACCGTCGTACGTCGCCAGGGCACTGCCCAGACCGTCGGTGCCCGAGGCGATGCCGACGCGCACGCCCTGCATCGACCGGGGCACGCCGAACAGCTGCACGAGGGCGTGCAGCGGATACACCCCGAGATCGCGCAGGGCGCTCCCCCCGAGGGCGGGGTCGAAGATGTTCGTCTGCTCCCCGGCGAGGACGTGGTCGTACCGCGCGGAGCGCTTCTCGTATCGCAACGACACCCGGCGCACGCGGCCGAGACGCGGCAGCAGCTCGGCGACCGCCGCGATCCCCGGGTCGTACGCGGAACGCATCGCCTCGAGCAGCACGACGCCCCGCGTGAGCGCGCGTGCCACGAGCTCCTCCCACTGCGGGGCGGTCAGCGTCGCCGGCTTCTCCACCAGCACCGGGATGCCGGCATCCAGAGCCGCCTGCACCTGCGCGACATGCGTCGCGTTGGGGCTTGCCACGTACACCGCGTCGACGTCGTCGGCGGCCAGCAGATCGTCCAGACCCACCGCGATTCCCGGGGCGCCGATCGCATCGGCGAACGCGCGCGCACGCCGTTCGTCGCGAGAGACGACGCGGCTGACCTCGACGCCCTCCACGACCCCGACCGCCGCCGCGAAGCGTTCGGAGATGCTGCTGGTCCCGACGATGCCGATGCGAATCATCCCCCCATCATCTCGTCCGGCCGCGGTGCCTTATCCCGTGGAATGGCCAGGGATTGCGCGAAGGGGCCCGCTAGGATCGCGAAGATCACCGCCGCCCGCCCCGACCCGAGGGAATATGACCACCACACGCGCCCAGAACCGACGCCGCGCATCCCGGCGCGTGCGCCTTCGCCGCACCCTGGTCGCGGCCGTGGCGATCGTGCTCATCGCCGGCGGGGTGACCGCCTTCGCGCTGACCCGGGGGCCCGCCGCGCCCACCGCCGACGGCACGGTCTCCCCGACCCCCGAGGAGACGCCGACTCCTACGCCGACGCCGAAGACGCCGGCCGAGGCGCTGCTGGCCTCGACCACCGACCCGAAGGCCTGTGCGGTGTCGTTCGCCGGCGACGGGATCTCCATCGCCCCGCAGCTGCAGACCCAGGACGCGCTCTACGCCGGCCTGCCGATCCCCGAAGCCGACGGGCGCGTGTTCGGCGGCTGGTACGCCACCGCCGCCGACGCGGCGAGCATGTCGCTGCCGGCTCGCGTCAACGGCGCCGATCTCGTCGCCTGCACCGGCCAGCAGGAGACGCTGTACGCCGGATGGACGACCCCCGAGGCGAACGAGGCGGAGGATGCCGGCATCCCGATCCTCATGTACCACCAGTTCACGACCAAGCCCGAGGGCGAGGACAACTGGCTGCGCCTGAACTACGCCTACGTGGGCGATTTCGACGCGCAGATGGCCTACATCCAGGAGGGCGGCTTCTACCTGCCGACCTGGGACGAACTGAGCGCCTTCATCGACGGCAAGGTCTTCCTGCCCAAGCACTCCGTGATCATCACCGACGACGACGCCGACAGCACGTGGCTGGAGCTCGCCGCTCCCATCGTCGACAAGCGCCACCTGCTGACGACGTCGTTCGTGATCACCTCGGCACGGACGGAGCCGACCCCCAACCGCTTCGTCCTGCAGCGCTCGCACACGCACGACATGCACCGCGCCGGCGACAACGGCAAGGGTCGCATGGTCAACGAGGACGCCGACACGATCGCCGCCGACCTCGAGCAGTCCGCGCAGATCCTCGGCGTGAAGGAAGTCGTCGCCTACCCCTTCGGGCACTACAACGACACGACGAAGGAGGGCATGCGCAAAGCCGGATTCGAGCTGGGCCGCACCATCGAGCCGGGGTACGTGCACGTCGGCACGGACAAACTGGCGCTCCCGGTCATCCGCATGAACTACGGCATGACCGTCGACGACCTGAAGGATGCCATCGGCTGAACGGCCGCCCATCTCGCGGCCGAGACGCCCCTCGATGAGGAAGAACACCTGCTTCCTCTCAGGTAACTCATCCACAATGGCACGTTGAGCACGCGTCGTCCCCTCTACGCTGTGTACTTCCGGCTTACTGAAACGCGAGCACCCATGATCCTCTCCGTCATCGTTCCGACCTTCAACGAGGGTCCGAACGTCGCCGAACTCGTTCGACGCACGGCGGCAGCGCTCCCCGGCCGGGACATCGAGATCATCTTCGTCGACGACTCCACCGACGACACCCCCGACGTCATCCGCTCGGTGGCCGTGAGCGCCCCGGTGCCCGTGCGGCTCATCCACCGCGATGCGCCGATGGGCGGTCTCGGCGGCGCGGTCGTCGAGGGCATTCGCGCCGCGGCCTCCGACTTCTGCGTCGTGATGGACGGCGACCTGCAGCACCCGCCCGAGGTCATCGCCGATCTGCTCGAGCGTGCCGAGGTCGGGGACGCCGACGTCGTCGTCGCCTCGCGCTACATCGCCGGGGGCACCTCGGACGGTCTGGCGAACGCCGTGCGCACGACCGTCTCGCGGGCCTCGACGCTTCTCACCAAGGCGATGTTCCCGAAGAAGCTGCACAACTGCTCCGACCCGATGACCGGGTTCTTCCTCATCGACCGTCGCTCGCTCGACGTCGACGAGCTGCGCCCGCGCGGCTTCAAGATCCTGCTCGAGATCCTCGCGCGCAAGCAGATGCGCGTCGCCGAGGTGCCGTTCGACTTCGCCCCGCGCTTCGCGGGCGAGAGCAAAGCCTCGTTCAGTCAGGGCATGCGGTTCCTGACGCAGCTCACCATGCTGCGCTTCGGACGCATGTCGGCGTTCGCGGTCGTGGGCGGCCTGGGCGCGGTGGCCAACCTCGCGATCATGTGGGCGTTGACCGCGGTCGGCGTGCAGTACCTCGTGGCCGCAGTGATCGCGAGCGTCATCACGATCGTCGCCAACTTCCTGGCCCTGGAGTACCTCGTCTTCGCCGACATGCGCCACGAATCCGGGCTCATGCGGCATCGCTTCATCAAGTCGTTCACGTTCAACGGCATCGAGGCGATCGTGCGCATCCCGGTGATCTGGCTTCTCGTCAACCAGGCGCACATCCAGAGCGTCGTCGCGGCGGCCCTGACCCTCATCGCCGCGTTCGTCGTGCGCTTCGTGTTCCACGCCCTCGTCGTGTACGCACCCAAGAAGGTGCCGGCGCGCGTGGTGGCCGCCGTACGCGAGCCCCTCGAGGACGAACTCGCCGCCTGAGCCGGTTGTCGACCCAGGACCCGCACGGCGGCGTACCCTGGACGCATGTCCTCTGACGCTCCCATCCGTATGTTCGGCGCCGACTGGTGCCGTGACTGCATCCGCACGAAGAAGCAGCTCGACGACCTCGGCGTCGCCTACGACTACGTCGACCTGGTCGCCGATCCCGCCGCCGCAGACGTGGCGAAGGAGATCTCCGGTCGCACGAGCATCCCCGTCGTGGTTTATCCCGACTCGAGCCACCACGTCGAGCCCAGCAACGCCGACGTCGAGGCCAAGCTCCGCGAGCTGTCACTGATCTGACGCACGCTCGCCGAGCCCGCGCGTTCTTTGGCGCGCGGGCTCGCGCGCATGCGGAAGGAACCCTTCCGTGCCGAACGATCTCACCGCCGCCTTCGACGCCGAGGCCGCCGCCCTGGACGCGGCGGACCCCCTCGCCGCGCACCGTGACGCCTTCGTCGGGTCGGAGTCGTCGCTGATCTACTTCGACGGCAACTCCCTCGGTCGACCGCCCCGCGCGACCGCGGAGCGCCTCGCGCGCTTTGTGACGCAGGAGTGGGGTGGACGCCTCATCCGCGGGTGGGACGAATCGTGGATGCAGCTGCCTTTCGCGATCGGCGACCGCATCGGCGCTCTGGCGCTGGGGGCGGCAGCCGGACAGACCGTCATCGGCGACTCCACCACGGTGCTGCTGTACAAGCTGCTGCGTGCGGCGCTGGACGCGCAGACGGCGACGGATCCGCAGCGCGTCGAGATCGTGGTGGGTCGAGACGACTTCCCCACCGACCGCTACCTCGTCGAGGGGATCGCCACGGAGCGCGGAGCCCGCGTGGTGTGGATCGAGGTAGACACCGCGCGCGGCGTGGATGCCGATCTGCTGCGCGCCGCGGTCGGCCCCCGCACGGCCGTGGTACTGCTCAGCCACGTGTCGTACCGCTCGGGGTACCTCGCCGACGGCCCGGAGCTGACGCGTATCGCCCACGACGCCGGCGCCCTCGTGCTCTGGGACCTGTGCCATTCCGCCGGGTCGGTGCCGGTCGACCTCGACGCCTGGGGCGCCGACCTCGCCGTGGGATGCACGTACAAATACCTCAACGGTGGGCCCGGCTCGCCGGCCTTCGCCTATGTGGCCCAGCGCCATCACGACGGCCTGACGCAACCCGTGCAGGGCTGGATGGGCGCGGCCGACGTCTTCTCGATGGGCCCCGAGTACCGGCCGGCCGCCGGCATGCGGCGCTTCCTGTCGGGTACGCCGCCGATCCTGGGCATGATCGCGATGCAGGACACCCTCGACCTCATCGAGGCCGCGGGCATAGCCGCGATCCGTGAGAAGTCGGTCGCGTTGACCGCATTCGCGCTGCGTGTGAGCGACGGCCTCCTGGCTCCCCTCGGGGTGACGGTCGCCTCTCCGCGCAACCCCGACGAACGCGGCGGGCACGTGACGCTCTCGCATCCGGCCATGCGCGCCGTCACGGCGCGGCTGTGGGCGGAGGACGTGCTGCCCGACTATCGCGACCCGCACGGCCTGCGCATCGGCTTGTCGCCGCTGTCGACGAGCTTCGGCGAGGTCGCGCGAGGCATGAACGCCGTCGCGGAGGCGCTGCACGCCGAAGCCTGACCCCGCCCGCCGCGGAAGGTCGAGTGCCCGCAGCACGCCGTGAAGCCCGGTCACGTTGCGGCGTTTCGTGGCGCTCGACCGGGGGGCGCACACGTCATGGCCGCCAGTAGCCTCGAACCGTGACCGAATTGCTGATCCTCGTCGTCGCCGGAGCGGTGGTCGTGGCTCTGGTGACGGTCATCGCGCCCCGCTTCAAGGTCGCGGGGCCCCTCGTGCTCCTGGCCGTGGGCCTCGGGGTGAGTCTGCTCCCCTTCGTCCCCGCGTTCTCGCTGGATCCCGAGATCATCCTCGTGGGCGTCCTCCCGCCGCTGTTGTACTCCGCGGCCGTCCAGCTACCGGCCATCGAATTCCGTCGCGACTTCGTCCCGATCGCCGGCCTCTCGGTCCTGTTGGTCCTGTTCAGCTCCGTCGCTCTCGGGCTGTTCTTCTCGGCCGTCATCCCCGGGTTGGGTCTCGCGCTCGGCATCGCGCTCGGTGCGATCCTGAGCCCCACCGACGCCGTCGCGACGTCCATCGCGAAACGCCTGGGCATCCCGCCGCGGGTCGTCACCCTGTTGGAGGGCGAGAGCCTGCTCAACGATGCCACCGCGCTGGTGCTGTTGCGCACGGCCGTGGCCGCGGTGGCATCCGGATTCTCCTTCGGAGCAGGCGTCGCGAACTTCGCCTGGGGCGTGATGCTCGCCCTCGTCATCGGCGCGACCGTCGGTTGGATCAACCTGCGCGTGCGCGAACGGGTCGGAAACTCCGCCGCGAACACGGCTTTGAGCTTCACAGTCCCCTTCATCGCGTACCTGCCCACCGAGCACTTCGGCGGCTCGGGGCTCGTGGCGGCGGTCGTGGCCGGAATCGTGACCGGGCAGGGAGCGGCTCGCAGGTTCACCCCCGAGCAACGCCTGAGCGACCGGCTGAACTGGCGCACGGTCGAGCTCCTGCTCGAAGGCGGAGTCTTCCTCGCCTTCGGCCTCGAACTCGAAGACATCGTGCCGGACAACCTCGCCGAGCACGGGGGCCTCTGGCACGGAACCTGGCTCGCCTTGTCGGCTCTCGGCATCGCACTCGTCATCCGCGGCCTGTACGTTTCGGCACTCATCTGGGTCCAAGGACGTCGCGGACGGCACTTCGCCCGCGAGCGGACACGCATCGACGAAGCGCAAGCGCGCCTCGAGCAGTTCGAGGAGCACGTCCGAAACGCTCCCGCACGTCGATGGGGGCATTCCGAGGGCTCGGCCCGGGGCGCACGCCGCGTCGACTGGATGCGGCACCGCATCTCCCGCACCCTCGCCGACCTCGACTACTACCGCGACAGCCCGCTCGACGGGCGGCACGGCACCATCATCGTCTGGGCGGGGATGCGCGGTGTCGTCACCCTCGCCGCCGCGCAGACCCTGCCGACGGAGGGCGTCGAGGACCGCACGCTGCTGATCTTCGTGGCCTTCCTCGTCGCGTTGTTCAGCTTGCTCCTGCAGGGCCTGACTCTTCCGGCCGTGGTGCGCATGGTCGGCCTCACCGGGGGCGGCGGCGACGAACCGACGCGCGCGGAGCAGCGCGCCCTCGACGCGGAGCTGCGCAACGCCTCGGTCACCGCCCTGCAGACGGGCAGCTTGCGCCGCCGCGACGGCAGCACTTTCCCCGACGAGCTCGTCGAGCGCGCCGGCGCGCGGATCACCCAACCGCCGGACGAGGACGTGTCGGTGCGGGTCCGCGACCTACTCGAGCTGCGCCTGGCCGCGATCGACGCCATGCGTGAGCGTCTCACGCGCGTGGGGCGGGACGGTCGCTACAGCACGGCGGCGCTGCGGCACGCTCTCGCCGAGCTGGACGCCGACCAGCTCAGCCTGGAGCTGCGGCTCGACACCGACGACGAATGACGCGGGGCGCGTGGCACCGCGGGGCGTGTGGCGGCGCTCGGCCGCGCGGGGAGTGTCGCGGAGCGGGGCGCGCGGCACGTGGGGCGTGTCGCGGCGCGGAGCAGGGCGCGCGGCACGTGGCGGCGCGGCGCGGAGCGCAGCGCTGGGCGGCGCTGGGCGGCGCGCGGCACGGCGGCCGGCCGGGCCGGCTCTCCGCCGTCGCCCGCCGTCGCCCCCGCCGGCGCCCCCGCCGACGGATGTCCAAGAAACGCCGTCCAGACGCCCGTCATGACGGCGTGTCTCGGACCGTCGATGATCCGGGGGCCGGCGCGACGCGCGGGGGCAGGCAGAAGCGCGCGAGGGCAGGCAGAATAGAGGTGGAGGTCTCCATGAGCGAACCGATCTCGACGATGCAGTCATCCGCGGATGCCGCCGGGACCAGCCCCGTGCCCGTCGCGCACGCTGCGGCCGAGTGCCCGAAGTGTTTCACCGAGCTGCAGAGCGACCGCGACTGGTGGCGTGCGCGCCCGGCGGGCTCGCGCCTGGTCGGCCTCGTCGTCTCGCGCCCCGACCTGCCCACGGTGGTGCAGCAGCGTGACGATCTCACGCGGTTCGGCGTCCCCATCGAGGGGTTCCGGCACCCGGCGCCCGAAACGCTAGAAGGGTGGGCGACGCGCCTCGACCGCTTCTTCGGCACCCTCAGCCGGGGCGACGTGCTGGTCGTCGCCACCGTCCATGCCCTCGGGCTCACGCGGGAGGACGAGACGCGCGCCGTCGCCGACCTACGGCGACGCGGGGTGATCGTGAAGGTGCTCCCCCACGGCGATCGTCACTTGCACGACGCCACTCTCGGGACGACGCACTGACGGCAGGGCGCGGAGCATGACGGTCGTGCACCCCGCGCCGCGCACCCCTTTGCGAAGCGGCGCTACGCCTGCGGTCGTCGCGCCGCCTGTGCGTCGAACGCCTCCCGCACGGCGGCGGTGTCGTACACGATGTGCAGCTTCTCGATCCGGCCGTCCGGCGCCAGCTCGGCGACGTCGACCACGGTGAACGGCGCCGGCGCCCCGTCCGCCAGCACCCAGTCGAACCGGAACCAGAAGCTGACCACCGGTCCGCCGTCCACGTCGCGCATGACACTGCGCAGCGTGAGGCGGGAGGACTGCGTGTCCGCGAAGAGAACGGGGTAGAACTCCCGCGGGGACAGGACCCCGTACAGCGGCGAGTGCACGACCGCGCCCGGCGCGAACAGAGCCAGCACACCCGGCAGGTCGGCGCTCTCCAGCGCGGCCAGGTAGCGCTCCACCAGGGTCGTCGGCGTCATGGCATCCCTCTCGTCCTGCCCATTGTGTCGCGACTCAGGCGCCGACGTAGCGGGCGAGGTGCTCGCCGGTCAGCGTGGAGCGAGCCGCAACCAGCTCGGCAGGGGTGCCCTCGAACACGACCCTCCCGCCGTCGCGCCCAGCGCCGGGCCCGAGATCGATGATCCAGTCGGCGTGCGCCATGACCGCCTGGTGGTGCTCGATCACGACGACGGTGTTGCCGGCATCCACGAGACGGTCGAGCAGCCCCAGGAGGGTGTCGACATCGGCGAGGTGCAGGCCCGTGGTCGGTTCGTCGAGGACGTACACGGCGCCGGAGCGGGCCATCGAGATCGCCAGCTTGAGCCGCTGCCGCTCCCCTCCGGAGAGGGTGTTCAGAGCCTGGCCGAGGGTGAGGTAGCCGAGCCCGACGTCGACCAGGCGGCCGAGGACCGCGACGGCAGGCCCGGTCGTGAGGAACGCGGATGCCTCGGAGATCGACATCGCGAGGACCTCGGCGATGTTTTTCCCCGAGAGCGTGTACTGGAGCACGTCGTCGGAGAAGCCGCTCCCGCCGCAGAGCTCGCATTCCGTCTCGACGGTGGACTGGAATCCGAGTTGGGTGACGATGACGCCCAGCCCTTTGCACGCGGCGCACGCGCCCTCGGAGTTGGCGCTGAACAGCGCGGGCTTGACCCCGTTCGCCTTCGCGAAGGCGGTGCGGACCGCGTCGAGCACACCGGTGTAGGTGGCGGGGCTGCTGCGGCGCGAGCCCTTGATCAGCGTCTGATCCACGACCACGACGTCGTCGAACGCGGGGAGGGCGCCGTGGATGAGCGACGACTTGCCCGAACCGGCGACGCCGGTGACGACGGTGAGGATGCCGAGGGGGACGTCGACATCGACGCCGCGGAGGTTGTGCTGCGTCGCCCCGCGGATGGCGAGGGCGCCGGTCGCGGAACGGACGGACGGCTTGAGCGCGGCGCGGTGGTCGAGGAAACGGCCGGTCAGTGTCGAGGATGAGCGCAGTCCCGCGACATCGCCCTCGTACTGCACGGTGCCGCCCTCGCGCCCCGCCCCGGGGCCCAGGTCGACGACGTGGTCGGCGATGGCGATGACCTCGGGCTTGTGCTCGACGACGAGAACGGTGTTGCCCTTGTCGCGCAGCTGGAGGAGCGTCTCGTTCATCCGCTGGATGTCATGCGGATGCAGGCCTGCCGTGGGCTCGTCGAAGACGTACGTGATGTCGCTGAGGCTGGAGCCGAGGTGCCGGATCATCTTCGTGCGCTGCGCCTCGCCGCCCGAGAGGGTGCCGCTCGCGCGATCGAGGGAGAGGTAGCCGAGTCCGATGTGGACGAAGGCGTCGAGTGTCTCACGCAGCCCCTGTACGAGCGGGGCGACGGAGGGGTCGTCGACCGTGCGCACCCACTCGGCGAGGTCGGTGATCTGCATGGCTGCGGCATCCGCGATGTTGACGTCGCCGATGCGAGAGGACCGAGCCCCCTCGTTCAGACGCGTGCCCGCGCACCCCGGGCAGGCGACGAACGTGACCGCACGATCGACGAAGGCGCGGATGTGCGGCTGCAGGGCGTCACGATCCTTCTGCAGCATGCTCTTCGTGACCTTGGGGACGAGTCCCTCGTAGGTCATGTTGGTGTTCGCGATGCGGACCTTGGTCTGCTCTTTGTAGAGCAGGTCGTCCCGCTCCTGCGCGGTGAAGGCGGCGACCGGCTTGTCGGGGTCGAAGAACCCCGACTCGCTGTACACGCGCACCATCCACCCGTCGGCGGTGTAGCCGGGCACGGTGATCGCACCGTCGTTGAGCGACCTGCTCTCGTCGAGGAGCTGCGATAGGTCGATGTCGCTCACCTGTCCGAGGCCCTCACACTCGGGACACATGCCGCCGGTGATCTCGAACGAGCGACGCTCTTTCTGGCCCTTCTTCGCACCCGTCGCGATGGTCACCGCGCCGGCTCCGGAAATGGACGGCACGTTGAAGGAGAACGCCTGCGAAGACCCGACGTGCGGCTGCCCGAGGCGGCTGAAGAGGACGCGCAGCATCGCGTGGACGTCGGTCGCGGTGCCGACCGTGGAGCGGGCGTTAGCGGCCATGCGCTCCTGGTCGACGCGGATCGTGGCACTGAGGTTCTCGAGGGCATCGACGTCGGGCCGGGACAGCTCGCCCATGAACTGCTGCACGAAGGTGGGGTACGTCTCGTTGATGAGGCGCTGGGACTCTGCGGCGATCGTGCCGAAGACGAGGGAGGACTTGCCCGAGCCGCTGACGCCGGTGAACACCGTGAGCCGACGCTTGGGGACGTCGAGGTCGACGTTCAGGAGGTTGTTCTCGCGCGCACCGCGGACGCGGATGACGTCGTGGGCGTCGGGGTCGGTCATGCGCGTCTCCTCGGGATCGTCCCCAGTGTGGCGCAGACCTCCGACATCTGCGATGCGCCTTTCGCGCCCGCCTGGCCGTTTTGCGTCACTGCCCGTCGCCGAGCTGAGTCCGGGCCGACGCACCGGGGCGGCGGCATCCGCAACCGGCGCGTGGCGATGTGGCACCACCGCGCGGGAGCAGCAGCACGGCACGAGCGACCCGAGAGACGACGGTGCCCCCGCAGACGGATCTGCGGGGGCACCGGAGAGAAGGTCAGCCCTGCGCGCGACGGTTCGTACGGGGGGTGCGGGCGCCGACGACCATGCCGGTCGTGGGAGCACCGGATGCCGAGCGGCCCGCGCCCTGCGGACGGCCGGCTGCGGCACCGGAGCGCTGCGCGCCGCCGCCCTGGCCGCGACCGGCGCCGGAACGCTGACCCGAGCGCCCGCCCTGGGGAGCGCGTGCACCGGCGGGAGCTTCGGATGCCGCACCGCCGCCGCTGCGACGACGACCGCCGCCGCCCTGTGCGCCGGAGCGTGCGGAGGGCTGCTGGCCCTCGCCGCGCGCCGCGCGCTTGCGCTGGGCGTTGGCACCCTGCGAGCGCCCGCCGCCCTGGGGCTGCGCCACGACCGGCTCGGGCTTGACGTAGGGGGCGACCTCGCCGATGAGCGCGACGACCTCGGGCGAGGTCGGGGTCACCGGGGTGGGCGTGGCCGAGATCTTGGCCTTGCGCAGGATGTCGAGGGTGTCGCGTCGCTGCTCGGGGAGCATGATCGTGACGACGTCGCCAGCCGAGCCCGCGCGCGCGGTGCGGCCCGAACGGTGCAGGTACGCCTTGTGCTCGACGGGCGGGTCGACGTGGACGACCAGCTCGACGCCGTCGACGTGCACGCCGCGCGCCGCGACGTCGGTCGCGACGAGCACCTTGGCGCGGCCGTCGCCGAACGCGGCGAGGTTGCGGTCACGTGCGGGCTGCGACAGGTTGCCGTGCAGGTCGACGGCCGGGATGCCGGACGCGGTGAGCTGCTTCGCGAGCTTCTTGGCCTGGTGCTTGGTGCGCATGAACAGGATGCGGCGGGCGGTGCCCGAGGCGAGAGCCTGCACGAGGTCCTTCTTGGCGTCCGCGTCGGCCGGGGCGAAGACGTGGTGGGTCATCGCGGCGACGTGCGAGTGCGCCTCGTCGACCGAGTGCAGCACCTCGTTGCGGAGGAACCGCTTGACGAGCTTGTCCACGCCGTTGTCGAGCGTCGCCGAGAACAGCAGGCGCTGCCCGTCGGCGGGCGTGCGGGCGAGCAGGCGGGTGACGCCCGGGAGGAAGCCGAGGTCGGCCATGTGGTCCGCCTCGTCGAGCACGGTGATCTCGACGTCGCCGAGATTCGCGAAGCCCTGACCGATGAGGTCTTCGAGGCGGCCGGGGCACGCGACGAGGATGTCGACGCCCGCGTTCAGCGCGTCGACCTGACGCTTCTGGTTCACGCCGCCGTAGACGGTGGTTGTCACCAGACCGAAGGGCTGGGCGAGGGGCTTGATGACCTCGTCGATCTGGTTCGCCAGCTCGCGCGTCGGAGCGAGCACGAGCGCGCGGGGCTTGCGGCCACGACGACGCTCGGTGTTCGCCGCGAGGCGCGCGACCAGCGGCAGCGAGAAGGCGAGGGTCTTGCCCGAGCCCGTCTTGCCGCGACCGAGCACGTCACGCCCGGCGAGGGTGTCGGGCAGGGTGTCGGCCTGGATCGGGAAGGGCTCGTTCTTGCCCTGGGCGGCGAGAACATCGATGAGGGGGGCGGGCACGCCGAGGTCGGCGAAAGTCTGAGACGTCATGAAATAACTCCTGCCGCGGCGCACGCGCGCACGGCGGTTCGGGATGCCGCGATGCTGCGGCTGCATGGGCGAAGGCGCCGGGTGGCGCATCCGTTCGCCGTGAAGGTCAAAGGCCCGAGAAGAGGGGGCCGGTGCGTTCGACGACGCTCGGAGCGAAAGCTCCAGCCGTCAGTCTAGCGGGTGGGGCGGTGATCTCCGTCGCCCGACGGAGGCGCCGCGGTTCGCACCCCCCGTAGCGTCGGCGCATGGACACCGTCTCGATGATCATGGGCGCCGCGATCGCCTCCGTGGCCTGGATCGGCTTCTATCCGTGGGCGAAGCTGCGCCGCCTCCGGGAGCTCGAAGCGCAGATCACCCCTCCGGGGACGGCGAGCGCGGAGGACTGAGCCTTCACGCCGCCGCGCGCCAGCACCCCCGCACGTGGTCGTCGACCATGCCCGAGGACTGCATGAGCGCGTACATCGTGGTGGGGCCCACGAAGCGGAGTCCGCGCCGACGCAGCTCTTTGCTCATCGCCGTGGACTCCGGCGTCACGGCCGGCACTTCGGCGAACGTGGTCGGGGACTCGTGCGTCGCGGGCGCGAAAGACCACATCAGTTCGTCGAACTCGCCGTCGGCCATGCCGGCGACGATCTTCGCATTGCCGATCACGGCCTCGATCTTTCCGCGGTGGCGGATGATGCCGGCATCCTGAAGCAATCGCTCGACGTCGTCGGGACCGAACGCGGCGACGGTCGCCGGATCGAAGCCGTGGAACACCTCGCGGAAGCGCGGGCGCTTGCGCAGGATCGTGATCCAGGCGAGGCCGGCTTGGAAGCCCTCGAGGCTCATCTTCTCGAACAGCGGGCGGTCGCCGCGCAGCTCGGTGCCCCACTCTTCGTCGTGGTAGCGCTGATACTCGGCGTCGGATCCCGCCCAGGCGCAGCGGGTGATGCCGTCGGCACCGGTCACGAGATCGCTCATACCCCTCAGGCTAGGGGCGACCTCCGACACGGGGCAGGCGGCGTTGCCCGCGCCGCCCCGTCACCAGAACAGGGGATGCCACGAGAACAGGCCGATTCCCCCACGATCGGCCTGTTCTGGGGGCGTCCCCTGTCCTCGTCGCGCCCGACGGCGCGCCACCCCTACTTCGCCGGCTTCTTCTCCGGGACAGGCGCGTTGCCGGAAGCGCGCAGTTCGGCGTAGTAGGCCGCCGCTTCGTTCTGCCGGTCGTCCTCGACGCCCGATGCAATCGACGCGCGGATGTGCTCGGGCCCGTAGCCGAAGGCATCCACGAGGTCCTGCGCGTGCGGACGGAGCCGTGCACAGAGCCGGTCGATGTAGCTCGACACCGCCGCCGCGCGCTGCGTCGACAGGCGCCCGTGGATGAGGTGCCACGCCAGGTGCTTCTCGATCAGGTGGAGCCCGAACAGGTCGCGCAACCAGGTGAGCGTCCGCAGCGTGTCGGCGTCGGTGATGCGGTTGATGGCGTCGGTGAACGCCTCCCACTGCAGCAGTTCGCCGTGTGCGCGGGCCGCCTCGATCAGCTCAGCCTGGTTCTCGTTGAACAGGGCCGCGGCGTCCTCCCGGGACAACTTGGATGCCGGACGCAGACGCCCCGCGATGTCGGCGATCATCTGCTGCACGCGACCGGCCAGCAGGTCGTGCTGCTGCTCGGCGCGCAGCCCGCGCTCGACCGAGCGGGCGGTGGAGCCGAGGTCGGTGACGGCCTGTCCGAGCTGGCGCAGCCCCGCGCCGTGGAAGAGCTTGCCCGCGGTCTGCCCGACGGCGAATGCGGCGAGCGCCTTGGCATCCTTGCCCCTGAACTGGCGGGCGTAGTCGGCGAGCAGACGCTTTCCGACGAGCTGCAGGAGGACGTTGTTGTCGCCCTCGAAAGTGACGTAGATGTCGAGATCGGCGCGCAGGCCCACCAGGCGGTTCTCGAACAGGAAGCCCTGGCCGCCGCACGCTTCGCGCGCCTCCTGCAGCGTGTCGAGCGCGTGCCACGTCGACAGCGGCTTCAGTGCCGCCGCGAGCGTCTCGAGGTCTTCGCGGTCGGCATCCGTGTCGAGCGCACCACTGAAGACACCGTCGAACTTCTGCAGGAACTCGTCGTGCGCGAAGATCTCGGCGTAGGTGGTCGCCAGGCGCGGCAGCAGGCGCCGCTGGTGCTTGCCGTAGTCGAGCAGTGTGACCTCGGGGGTGCCGCTGCCGGAGTCGAACTGGCGACGCTGGTTGCCGTAGGTGATCGCGATGATCAGGCCGATGGCCGAGGCCCACGCGGCCGCGCCGTCGAGCGACACGCGCCCCTGCACGAGGGTGCCGAGCATCGTGAAGAAGCGGCGCCCGGGGCTGGCGATGTCGCTCGAATACGTGCCGTCGGCGGCGACGTCGCCGTAGCGGTTGAGCAAATTGGTGCGCGGGATGCGGACGTGGTCGAAGTGCAGACGCCCGTTGTCGATGCCGTTCAGGCCACCCTTGAGCCCGTCGTCCTCTCCCCCGATGCCCGGGAGGAAGGCCCCCTCGTCGTCGCGCAGGGGCACGTAGAAGCAGTGCACGCCGTGGTTGACGCCGTTGGTGATGAGCTGCGCGAAGACCGTGGCGGCCTTGCCGTGCAGGGCGGCGTTGCCGAGGTAGTCCTTCCACGCCCCGCGGAACGGGGTGTGGATGACGAACTCCTCGGTGTCCGCGTCGTACGTGGCGGTCGTGCCGATCGCCGCGACGTCGGACCCGTGGCCGGTCTCCGTCATCGCGAACGCGCCGGGGATCTCCAGGCTCATGATGCCGGGCAGCCACTTCTCGTGATGCTCGGCCGTGCCCAGCTGCAGCACCGCGGACCCGAAGAGACCCCACTGCACACCCGACTTGATCTGCAGGCTCGGATCGGCCGCGACGAGCTCCTCGAACCCGGCGATGTTGGCGCCGTTGTTCTCCTCGCCACCGAAACGCTTCGGGAAGGCCCGGTGCACGGCCTTGTTCTGCACGAGCAGGTGCAGCTGGCTCAGCGTGCGTTCGCGGTGTGCGTCCATGCCGAGGCTGTCGTCGCGCCAGAGCGCGGGGTCCTTCAGCATCTCGCGCGCCTGGCGGCGCGTGTCGCCCCAGGTTCCGAGCAGCAGGTCGGTGACCTGCTCGATGTCGATGCGGGCCTCGGCGGCTTCCGCGGCGGAGTGCGGGGCGGCCGGAGCACCCCCGACGGGCGTGCGCGTGCTGGTGGCGGGCGTGGTGGGACGGACAGCGGCGTCGGTCATGTGCGGCACCTTTCGACTTCGCAAAGGGATGCCACCACGGTAGGAGTCCCACAATGCGCCGGCAAACAATGTGTGGGATGCCACTAACGCGATCGACCGACGGGCGGCGGGGTCGTTGTGGGGGGTCAACATTCCTCCGCGCGATGGCGCCCTGCCCGCCGCCGCCGGTGGCTTCGACAGGCTCAGCCACCTGTTCCGCGCATCGAGGGGTCGACGAGCGGGCCGTCTCCGGGCTGAGGTCCCTGAGCTCGTCGACGGGACCGGGACGCGCCCGGCGTCAATTCGCGGCGACCACCGTCAGGATGCCGTCGCCGTACGCCTCGCGCTTCTTGGCGCCGATGCCGGTGATGCCGTCGAGGTCGCCGACCGAGGAGGGGCGCGCGGCCGCGATCGCCCGCAGGGTGGCGTCGCCGAAAACGATGTACGCCGGCACGCCCTGCTCGCGCGCCTTCTCCGCACGCCAGGCGCGCAGCGCCTCGAACAGGTCGCGGTCGTCGGGCGCGACATCGTCGGCGCTGGAGGTGCGCTGGCGACTGCCGCCGCCGCCCCCGCCCGCTCGTCCGAGCACGTCGCGACGCAACGGCACGGGCGTCTCGCCGCGCAGGACGCCCGCGGATGCCTCGCTCAGGGCGAGCGTGCCGTAGTCGCCCTGCGCGACGATGATCCCTCGGGCCAGAAGCTGTCGGATGACGCTGCGCCAGTCTTGGTCGGAGAGGTCGGCACCGAGGCCGTACGTGCTGAGTCGATCGTGGCCCTGCTGGGAGATGCGCTCGGTCTTGGCCCCGCGAAGGATGTCGATCAGATGCCCCGCGCCGAAGGCCTGCCCGCGTTCGCGCTGCAGGCGCACGATGGTGGACAGCAGCTTCTGCGCGGCGATGAGGCCGTCCCACGTCTCGGGCGGGGTGAGGCACGTGTCGCAGTTGCCGCACGGCTCCGACTTCTGCCCGAAGTAGTCGAGGAGGTTCTGCCGGCGGCATCCGACCGTCTCGCAGAGGGCGAGCATGGCGTCCAGGTGCTGCCCGAGGCGCATCTTGTAGGAGCGGTCACCGGGCGACTGGTCGATCATGCGGCGCTGCTGCACGACGTCGCCCAGGCCGTAGGCCATCCACACGACCGACGGGTCGCCGTCACGGCCCGCGCGCCCGGTCTCCTGGTAATACCCCTCGACGGACTTGGGCAGGTCGATGTGCGCGACGAAACGCACGTCGGGCTTGTCGATGCCCATACCGAAGGCGATCGTGGCGACCATGATGACGCCGTCGTCGCGCAGGAACCGCGACTGGTTCGCCGCGCGGACGGAGGCGTCGAGCCCGGCGTGGTACGGCAGGGCGTCGAGGCCCTGCGTGCACAGGTAGGCCGCCATCTGCTCGACACTCTTACGACTCAGCGCGTAGACGATGCCCGCTGACCCCTCGGGCTGCGCCGTGATGAATTGCACGAGCTGGCGGCGCGGGTCGACCTTGGCGTCGATGCGGTACTGGATGTTCGGGCGGTCGAAGCTGGCGACGAAGCCCCGGGCGTCCCGCAGTCGCAGACGCTCGACGATCTCTTTCGCGGTCTCGGGGGTCGCTGTGGCGGTGAGCGCCATGCGGGGCACGCCGGGAAACCGGTCGGCGAGGTCGCCCAGCGCGAGGTAGTCGGGACGGAAGTCGTGGCCCCACTGCGACACGCAGTGCGCTTCGTCGATCGCGATGACGCTCAAGCGTCCGCGCGAGAGCAGACCGAGAGTCTGCGCGCCGTTCAACCGCTCGGGGGCGACGTACAGCAGATCGAGCTCGCCGGCGAGGTAGGCCTGCTCGACCGCCTGACGCTCGGCGGGCGCTTGCGTGGAGTTGAGGTACCCCGCGCGCACGCCGTTGGCGATCAGGGCCTCGACCTGATCGTGCATGAGGGCGATCAGGGGGCTCACGACGAGCCCCGTGCCCGGGCGCACGAGGGCGGGAACCTGGTACGTGACGCTCTTGCCCCCACCGGTCGGCATGAGCACCACGGCATCACCACCACCGACCACATGCTGCACGATGTCGGCCTGATCGCCGCGGAAGGCGTCGTACCCGTAGACCTCGTGCAGCACCGCGCGGGGGTCGCGACCGGTGAAGTCGCGGACGGCCGGGAGCTCGCGAGCGGTGCCCGTCGCGGCAGCCGCACGCGCGAAGGCCGATGTCGGATCGACCGGCGGCGGCGGGGCGTCGAAGTCGTCGGGGGGCGCGAGAAGGTCGGGATCCCAGTCGACGTCGGCGTAGGGGTCGTCGTAGCCGCCGAACGGCTCGGGCGGCGCGTCGGCGTAGGGCTCGGGGGCGGCGCCGGAAGAAGTCACCCGTCCACGGTAACCCGGGGCACCGACACCGTTGCCGTCCGACGGTCACCTGGGGATGACCGCCGCGCTGGGGAGGAACCGACGCGGCGCATACGCCCGATGGGATGCCGTGCGGAGGGCGCGGACCCGTCCCGTGTAACGGCCGTGAAACGTGCGTGCCAGTGTTCGTGAAATCTACATTGCGTAGCGTCAGGCGGGTTGGCATCAACTGTCCGGATGCCGCGCCCCACCCGATGTAGCACCACCGGCTCACAGGAGACACAGCAGATGACGTTCCTTTCCTCCCGACGCGCACAGCGCGTCGTGGCATCCCTCGCCGGGATCGCCCTGTCCGCCCTGGCCCTCACCGCCTGCTCCGGCGGGTCCGGCTCGACCGGCGGTTCCACCGACTCCTCCGCGGAGGGGTACGGCGATCTCACCCTTCAGCTGAGCTGGATTCTCAACGAAGAATTCGCCGGCGAGTACTTCGCCGACAGCAAGGGCTACTTCAGCGACGCCGGCTTCTCCAGCGTCAACCTGGTGCCCGGCCCCTCCACCGGTGTCGCCGAGCTCCTCTCGGGCAGCGCCGACGTGGCGCTCAGCGACGCCGTCTCCGTGGGCTCGGCCGTGGCGTCCGAAGGCGCGCCGGTGAAGATCATCGGCTCCACCTTCCAGCGCAACCCGTTCACGATCCTCTCCCTCAAGAGCGGCGGCGACATCACCACCGTCGCCGACCTCAAGGGCAAGAAGATCGGCATCCAGGACTCCAACACGTCGCTGTTCAACGCGTTCCTCAAGGCCAACGGCGTCGACCCGAGCGAGCTGACGATCGTGCCGGTGCAGTACGACCCGGCGCCGCTGGTCAACGGCGAGGTCGACGGCTTCATGGCCTACCTGACCAACGAGTCCATCACGGTCGCCTCCCAGGGCCTGGAAGTGAGCAACCTCCCGTTCGCCGACAACGGCCTGCCGTTCGTGGCCGAGACCTTCGTCGCGACCGACGAGGCGATCGCCAACGAGCCCGCGAAGCTCAAGGCGTTCCTCACGGCCGAGATCCGCGGCTGGACCGACGCGTTGAAGGACCCGGCCGAGGGCTCGCGCCTGGCCGTCGAGCAGTACGGCAAGGACCTCAACCTCAACCCGGAGAACTCCCTCGCCGGCGCCAAGGCGCAGAACGAGCTCATCGTCTCCGACGAGACCGTCGAGAACGGTCTGTTCTCGATCAGCGACGCCCTGCAGGCGGCCACGGTCAAGAGCCTCGCCGACGCCGGTCTCACGCTGGAGAAGTCGCAGCTGTTCGACCTGAGCCTGCTGCAGCAGGTCTACGAAGAGAACCCCGACCTGAAGAACTACGCGGGCTGACCACCCCGCGGGAAGAAGCCATCGTGACCGATACGGCTCTCCAGTCCGGTGCCCAGGCGAACAGCCTGGGCACCGGCCTCCAGATCACCGACCTGAACAAGGTCTTCAGCGTGGGACGCAAGAGCGTCGTCGCGCTGCAAGACGCGAACCTGCACACCGACAAGGGCACGTTCCTCGCACTGCTAGGCCCCTCCGGGTGCGGCAAGTCCACGATCCTGCGCATTCTCGCCGGGCTCGAGGACCCCACCAGCGGCACGACCCGAGTCGATGGCAAGAGCCCGAAAGAACTGCGTCGCGGCAACGAACTGGGCATCGCGTTCCAGGACTCCGCGCTGCTGCCGTGGCGCAGCGTCCAATCCAACATCCAGCTGCCGTTCGAGGTCGCCGGTAGGCCGGTCGACAAGGCGTACGTCGCCGAGATGATCGAGCTGGTCGGGCTCAAGGGCTTCGAGAAGGCCAAACCGGCTCAGCTGTCCGGCGGCATGCGCCAACGCGTGTCGATCGCGCGTTCTCTGATCATGAAGCCGTCGGTGCTGCTGTTCGACGAGCCCTTCGGCGCGCTCGACGACATGACCCGGCAGAAGCTCAACCTCGAGCTGCTGCGCATCTGGACCGAGAAGCCGGCGACGACGCTGCTGGTGACCCACGGCATCTCGGAGGCGATCTTCCTCTCCGATCAGGTCGCGGTCATGAGCCCGCGGCCCGGCCGGATCAAAGAGGTCATGCAGATCGACCTCCCGCGGCCTCGGACGCCCGAGATGATGCGCACGCCCGAGTTCCACGCCTACGTCGATCAGGCCTCCGAACTGCTCTTCGGCGTCGGAGGCGCCGCCGCCGATGACCACTGAAGCGCGCAAGGGCCGGGCCATCCAGTGGGAGGACATGCGCCTCCCGGCGTGGGTCACCGGCCTCATTGGCGGTGTGGCGATCGTCGTGCTGTGGTGGATCCTCGCCGCGACGGTGTTCTCGAACGTCGGCCCGGGCGGTGTCCAAGCCATCCCGACGCCCCTGCAGGTCGTGCTCGAGTTCGGGGCGACGGGGTGGGACTTCTACGCCCGCAACCTCAGCGTCACGCTCGTCGAGGCGGGCACCGGCTATCTGTGGGGTAACGGTCTCGCCCTCCTCCTGTCGGCGCTCGTGCTCGTCGTGCCGCGGCTGGAGGGGGTGGTGATGCAGATCGCGATCATCACGTACTGCATCCCGATCGTCGCCCTCGGCCTGCTCCTCATCGTCATCGCGCCGCTCCCCCAGCCCGGACAGCCGTCGACGACGGCGATCTTCCTCGCCGCTCTCAGCTGCTTCTTCACGACGGTCGTCGGCGCCCTCCTGGGGCTGAAAGCCGCCGATCGGGCGAGCCTCGACGTCATCACCGTGTACGGCGGATCGCGGTTCACGCAGTTGCGCAAGGTGCGACTGATCGCGGCGCTGCCCGCCATCCTCAACGCGCTGCAGATCGCCGTGCCCGCCGCCTTCCTCGGCGCCGTGCTCGGTGAGTTCTTCGGCAAGATCACCGTCGGGGTCGGTCCCGCGATGATCGCCGCGCAGCAGGCGCTGAACGCCCCGCGCGTGTGGGACATCGCCCTCGTCTCGGGGGCCGTCGCCCTTGCGGGCTACGGCCTGCTGGGCCTGGTCTCGCGAGCCGTCGCACCCTGGTCGAAGGGAACGAATCGATGACCGTGGCACTTTTTACGACGCCTCCGGGCACCTCGCCGGCCCCGGGCGCCGCCCGCTCCGATCTGTCCACCGACATCCGTCGGGCGACGCGCCGCGCGACCCGCCAGGCGCTGGGGCGGAGTCTGCTGACGTTCGTCCTCACCATCGTCGCGGTCGTCGTGATCTGGGTGGGTGCGCTCGCCCTGTTCGGCGTGTCGACCTACGTCGGCAAGGGACCCCTGGACGTCTGGAACTTCCTGTTCACCGTCCCCGCCGCCGAGGCCAACCGCGCACAGCTCTTCGGCCAGCTCGGGGTGACCATCGGCCACTCCGTCGTCGGCTTCGGCGCGGGGCTGCTCGTGGCCCTCGTCGTCGCGACGGCGTTCCAGCTCAGCAAGGGCGTCGAGCACGCGCTCATGCCCCTCGCGATGCTGCTGCGCTCGGTGCCGCTGGTCGCGATGGCGCCCGTAATCATCCTCATCTTCGGACGCGATTTCGCCTCCGTCGCCGTGATCGGCGGCATCGTCGTGCTCTTCCCGGCGCTGGTGAACATCGTCTTCGGCCTGAGGTCCGTGACGCCGCAGATGACCGACCTCGTCACCGTGTACGGCGGCGGCGCCTGGACGCGCCTGCGCAAGGTCGCCCTCCCCAACTCGCTGCCGGAGTTCTTCGCGGCGGTGCGCATCTCGGTCCCGGGCGCCATCACGGGAGCTCTGCTCGCCGAGTGGCTCGCGGTGGGCGGTGGCATCGGCGGATCGGTCGGCGGATACATCGCGGGCGCGCAGTTCTCCGCCGTCTGGACGGCGGTCGTCCTCGTCACCGGGACGGCGCTGGTGCTCTACAACCTCGTGCAGATCCTCGAGTCCGTCGTCCTGACGCGCATGGGCATGGCCGCCCGCACCTGATCCGGGATGCCGTGACAGCGGCATCCCCCTCTCTCCCCCACCCGAAGCGGCATCGACCGCCCCTGCCCGGAAGCACCACCATGACCGACATCACCGCCTTCGCGTTCGGCCTGCCCAAAGCCGAGCTGCACCTGCACCTGGAGGGGACGCTCGAGCCCGAGCTGAAGTTCGAGCTCGCCGCCCGCAACGGCATCGAGCTCGCGGAGAAGACCGTGGACGAGGTGAAGGCCACCTACGACTTCACCGACCTGACCAGCTTCCTCGCCGTCTACTACCCGGCGATGCGTGTGTTGCAGACCGCGGAGGACTTCCACGATCTCGCGTGGGCGTACCTGCAGAAGGCGAAGGAGCAGGGCGTCGTGCACGTCGAGATGTTCTTCGACCCGCAGGCGCACACGAGCCGGGGGGTGCCGTTCGAGAACGTCATCACCGGCTACCGACGTGCCGCACTGCGCGCGCAGCACGAACTGGGTGTCTCGGCGGAGCTCATCCTCTGCTTCCTCCGTGACTTCTCGGCCGAGTACGCCATGGCCACGCTGATGGAAGCGCTGCCGTACAAGGCGTGGATCCTCGGCGTCGGACTCGACTCGGACGAGCGTGACAACCCGCCGGCCAAGTTCGCCGACGTCTTCGCGCGCGCCAAGGCCGAGGGCTTCCTGCTGACGATGCACTGCGACATCGACCAGGTCGGCTCGATCGACAACATCCGCGCGGTCATCGAGGAGATCGGCGTGGACCGCATCGACCACGGCACGAACATCGTCGAGGACCCGGCTCTGGTCGCCCTCGCCAAGGAGCGCGGCCTCGGCTTCACCACCTGCCCCGTGTCGAACTCGTTCGTGACGAGCCAGATGAAGGCCGACGAGATCGTGAGCCTCCTGCGGGAGGGTGTCCGAGTCATGATCAACTCCGACGACCCGGCCTACTTCGGCGCCTATGTGGCCGAGAACTACGTCGCGTTGGCGAATCACGCGGGGCTCGGACCCGCGGATCTCGCCCAGCTCGCGATCAACTCCTTCGAAGCGTCGTGGCTCACCCCCGCGCGTCGTGACGCGTACATCGCCGCGGTGCGCGCGTACGCCGCGGCGCACGGCGTCGTCCTCGGCGACTGAGCGCGATGGCATCGTCCTCTGCGTCCGGCACCGCGGTCGTGGCGGACGAGGCCGCCGCGAACCGACGACTCGGCGCGTACATCCGCCGCATCCGCCATGCGCGGGCGATGACGCTCGTCCAGCTGGCGGATGCCACGGCGCTGTCGCACCCGTTCCTCAGCCAGCTCGAGCGCGGCCTGGCCCTGCCGAGCCTGTCGTCGTTGCGCCGGATCGCCGTGGCGCTGCAGACGAGCCCGATCGAGCTCATCGCGGGCTCCGACCCGCCCTCCTCCGACGCCGTCGCCGTGGAGGTGCATCGCCGTGACGAAGAGGCCGTGGACGAGAGTTTCGGGGCGGGAGCCGCGCGGATGCTCATCCACGGCGCCCGCCCCCTGCATCCCCTCGAAGTGCAAGGAGCCAACACGGAACCGGGCGAGACCTTCGTGCACAGCGAAGACGAGTTCGCGTACGTCGTCGAGGGCGAGGTCGTGTTCGAGCTCGACGGTGAGCGCACGCACCTGCGCGCCGGCGATTCGGCCTACTACGCCGGCGGTGTCACCCACCGCTGGTGGTCGGCAACGGGTGAGAAGTACCGCCTCGTGGTGGTGAAGCAGGGTGCATCCGTGCGCCCGAGAGAGGACGACGCGTGATCTCGCTGCCGGACTACCTGCAACTGCTGCCGAAGACCGAGCTGCACTGTCACCTGACCTCGACGATGAGGGCGTCCACGCTGCAGGAGCTCGCCGGGCGATACGGCGTACCGCTGTGGACCGACGACGTCGACAAGCTGTTCGACTTCGACGATCTCGTCGACTTCCTGCGCGGCTGGCGGGTGGCCCACAAGGTCCTCCGCACCCCCGAGGACATCGCCCGGGTGGCCTGGGAAGGGGTCGAAGACGCGGTGCGCGACGGGAACCTGCGTTACCGCGAGTACTACGTCAACCCGCAGTACTTCGCGCACCACGCGTCCCCTCTGTCGTACGCCGAGGTGATCGACGCGGTGATCGCGGGGCTCACCCGCGCGGAGAACGACTTCGGCGTCGGCTTCCGTGTGGTCGTGGCGATCAACCGCCGCGAGTCGGGGGAGGCGGCGGTCGACCTCGTCCGCCAGATGATCGCGAACCCGCGGCCGCAGGTGGTCGGTATCGGTCAGGACGACCTGACGCCCGAGAACACCGAGGACCCGCTGCGCTTCGCGGAGGCGTACGCGCTGGCCGGCGCCCACGGACTGCGGCGCACGGCGCACGTCGGCGAGACGCCGTCGTCGAGCCCCGAGAACGTGCGCGCGGCGATCGAGGTCTTGGAGTGCGATCGCCTCGACCACGGCTACCGCGTCGTCGACGACCCCGCCGTGCTGGCCCTGGCGCAGGAGCGCGGCATCGGCTTCGCCACGACACCGTGGTCGACGACGATCTGCTCGGGGTGGACTCTCGACGAGAGCCACCGCATCCGCGCCATGGTGGATGCCGGGCTGCCCATCTCGGTGTCGACCGACGATGCGCTCTTCTTCCGCACCGATCTCGGGCGCGAGTACCGCGAAGGGCTGACCGCGCTGGGACTGGACGCCGAGGACGCGAAGCGCATCGCCCTCGCCGGGATCGACATGGCATTCTGTTCCGAGCCGGAGAAGGAGCGGTTGCGGGCGCAGTTCCGTGCGGCCTTCCTCGCGCTGGACGCGGTGCGCGAAGCCTGAGGCTCGCGAGACCCCGAGTTCAGCGGCCCGCGGCGCGCAGGAGATCGGCGGCGCGCTCGGCGATCGCGATCGTGGGCGCCTGGGTGTTGCTCGTCGGAATCGTCGGCATCACCGAGGCGTCGGCGACCCACAGCCCGTCCAGCCCCCGTACCCGCAGCTCCGGATCGACGACAGCGAGATCGTCGACGCCGATGCGGGCCGTGCCGGAGCAGTGGAAGAACGTGCCGACGTTCTCGCGCACGAACCTCTCCTGCGCCTGGCGCGACAGTCCGGCGGCCGGGGTGATCGGTCCCGCGGCGAGATCGGCGTACGCCGACGTGGCGACGAGATCCTGCACCGCGTCGACGGCGTCGACCATCGCGGCCAGATCGTTCGGGTCGGCGAGGTAGTTCGGCTGGATCTCGGGCGCCGCGTCGGGATCGTCCGACCGCACGCGCACCCAGCCCACGCTGCGCGAGTGGTACAGCCCGGGCACGACCGCGAACACCCGCTCCCCGGAGAGGTCGTGCGCGGCGTGGAGGGCTTCGTCGCCGCGCGAGCCGTGCGCGATCACGGCGTGCAGGTCGGGGCGTCCGCGTGCTCGCGAGCTTCGCCAGTTCAGCATGGTCCCGCCGCCGTTGCCGATCACGGGCCCGAGGTCGTCGCGGGCGCGGAAGTTCATGCCGAGGATCAGCGGGTGATCTTGGAAGTTCTCCCCGACGCCCGGGAGGTCGTGGCGGGGGTGGATGCCGACGGCGGCGAGGCGCGCCGGATCGCCGATGCCCGACAGCTGCAGCAGACGCGGGGTGTCGATCGCCCCGGCCGCGAGGATCGTCCGCGCGGCCCGGGTCGTGACGACGGCACCGTCGACGATGTGCCGGATGCCGCGCACGGTGGCGCTTTCCAGCACCACGCCGTGGACGCGGCTGCCCACGAGAACATGGAGGTTCGGACGCCCGAGCGCCGGTTCGAGATAGGCACGCACGACGGACCACCGTTCGAACGCGCCGTCATCGCCCACGACCGCGTTGTAGTCGGCGAAGACGGCGCCCTCGTTCGCGCCGGCGTTCGCGTCGTCGAGCGCGGGCAGGCCCCGCTCGACCGCGGCGCCGAGCAGCGCGTGCGCGATCGGGTGCACCGCGGCGAGCGGCCCCACCCGCATGGGACCGTCCATTCCCCGATGCACGGGATCGCCGCCCGCACGGGCCTCGGACCGGCGGAAGTACGGCAGGAGCTCGGCATACGACCAGCCGGCGGCACCGGCTTGCGCCCATTCGTCGTAGTCGCCTGGATGACCGCGGTACCAGAGCATCGCGTTGGTCGACGACGAGCCCCCGAGCACCCGCCCGCGGGGCATGGCGAGCGAGCGACCGAGCACCGCCTCAGCGGGAGCCGAGCGATAGCCGTAGTCGTACGTCCCGCCAAGGAGCGCGTCCCAGTGCGCGGCGTCGGCGATCGCGGCATCCGTTCGCCCATCGGGACCCGCCTCGACGAGGAGGACACGCACAGCCGGGTCTTCCGAGAGGCGCGCGGCGACGACGCACCCGGCCGCCCCCGCGCCCACCACGATCGCGTCGTAGTCGGCGGCGGGGGTGCGAGCGATCGGCATCAGTTGTGCTCGCTGGGTCCCATGATGGTGATGCCCTCGGAGGCCTCGACGTGGCGGACGAAGATGTACTTGTCTTCGCGGCCGTCGGAGTGCTTGCGCCGGATGCCGGGCTCGAGGATGCCATCGGTCTTGGCGACGACCAGGTAGGGCTCGGTGGCGGCCAGGCCCGCAGCGCAGTGCCGGTCGAACTCCTCGAGCGTCTCGGCGGTGAAGGCGTTGTCCACACCGGCGCCGCGGGCGATCGCGGCGAGGTCGACGCGTCCCTTGGCGGTGTGGGTCGCGGGTCCGCCGATGGACTGGTACTGCTCGTTGTCCCACACCACGATGAAGAGGTTGTGGGGGCGCTCGTTGCCGAGGGTGGCGAGGATGCCGAGGTTGAACAGCAGTCCCCCGTCGGTGTCGAGCGAGACGATCCGTCGGTGCGGCAGGCCGACGGCCAGGCCGAAGGCCTCGGGAGTCACGCAGCCGAGCTGCTGCTGGAACAGCGACGCGTCGCGCATGTGCGGGGCGGCGTTGTACCACTCGTCGACGGCACCCCCGAGGGAGAGGATCACGAGTTCGTCGCGAAGACGATCGCCGAGCAGGCGCATGGCCTGGAAACGGGAGTAGCTCATCGGACCAGGTCTCCTCCGAGGACGATGGCGGCGTGGTAGTACGACGCGTAGGCGGTCTCGTACGCGCGCACGATGGCGGTCTCGATCTCGTCGACGGTGCGCACGATGGTGTACGGGGTCCGCAGGGCCTGCAGCAGCGGCTCCATGGTGATCCCGTGCGGGATCGCCCACCAGTTGTTCTCGCCCATCTCCCCGCGGTAGCTCATGATCATCACGACCGGGATGCCCGCTCCCAGACCCATCCGGGCGAGGTGCTCGGTCGCGGCCCGCAGGCCGGAATTCTCCATCACGAGCACGGCACGCTTGCCGGAGAGGAAGACCCCGCCCGCGATCGCGGCGCCCTCACCCTCGTTCGTGACCGGGATGGTGCGGATGTCGGCATCCGCGTCCAACGCCGGGTACAGCTCTTTCAGCAGCGAGTCGGGCAGGTAGGTCGCCACGCTCACGCCCGCGCGTTTGAGTCCGCGCAGCACCGCCTCCACGGCATCCGCTCTCATGCGTGCTCTCCTTTCGATGTCGGTCCGGTTTCGACGAGGTCCGCGGCCCGCAGCGTGTGCGCGCGGTGGGTGGATGCCAGGCGCGCAGCGCCCGTGAGGTGCTCGCGCAGCGTCGTGCCGGCGGGTGCCCCGGCCCGGCCGCGCGCGACGAGGATCGGCAGCACGAGCTCGATGAACGCGCGGTAGGCGTCGGGCCCGCCGAACGTCGGCTCGAGCATGATGCCGTCGATGCCTGCGCCGTCGACGATCGCCTCGATCTCGTCGGCGACCTCTTCGGGCGATCCCGTGACCTGGAAGCCGCGGATCGCCTTCGTGCGGAACGCGTCGAGGATCTCGCCGACCTTCATGTCGGGGTTCTGCCGCGCGTAACGCTGCACGAGCGTCTGCCCGAGGTCGGTCTGCAGATCGACCACGCGCGTGTCGGGATCGAGTCCGGTCAGGTCCAGGCCCGTGATCCCGGCGAACATCACGGCGGCATCGGCCCGCGTGAGCAGTTCCTCGTACTCGGCGCGCAGCGCGAGGGCTTCGGCGCGGGTGGAGGCGACGGTGACCGTCATCCCCGTGACGACCTTCACGTCGTCGGGGCGTCGCCCCTGCCGCACGGCCTGCTCGCGGATGTCGGCGACGTGGGCGGCGGCGGAGGCGATCGACTGGCCCTGGATGAACACGGCCTCCGCGTTGCGCGCGGCGTAGGCGCGCCCCCGGTCGGAGGTGCCGGCCTGGAAGAGCATCGGCGAGCGCTGGGGTGTCGGGGGGACGGCGAACACCCCGCGTGAGCGCTGGTAGGTGCCGTCGACCTCGACGCGGTGCAGCTTCGACGGGTCGGCGTACACGCCCCGACCGCGATCGCGTACCTCGGCGTCGTCGTCCCAGCTGTGCTCCCAGTGCCGCAGGCACGTGTCGAGGAAGTCGTCGGCGGCGTCGTAGCGCTGGTCGTGCGTGAGCGGGGCCGTGACCCCGAACAGCTCGTCGGTGGTGGCCTGCGAGCTGCCGGTCACGACGTTCCAGCCGATGCGTCCGCCGGTCAGCCGGTCGAGGCTCGCGAAGCGGCGGGCGGTGCCGTAGGGCTTCTCCACGGTCGTCGGCGAGGTGACGACGAAGCCGAGCGTCTCGGTCTCGCGCGCGAGGGCGGCGATCGCGAGCATGGGGTCGAGCGCCGGGAACTGGATGCCGTGAGCGGCCACCTCGTCGGGCATGACGCCATCGAGCGTGGCGTAGCCGTAGGTGTCGGCGAAGAAGAGGAAGTCGAAGCCCGCGGCATCGAGCATCCGCGCGAGGTCGACCCAGTACTCCAACCGGTCCCAGTCGTCCCCGCGCCCCCGCGGGTGGGTCCAGGTCGGCATCCCGTTGCTGGGGTTCATCATCTCGAAGACGCCCAGGGCGATGCGCGTGTGCTCGCTCATCAGATCACCATCACCACCGTCTTGGTCTCCAGGTAGTTCTCCAGGCCCTGCGGCCCGTTCTCATATCCCCATCCCGACTCCTTGTGACCGCCCTTGGGAAGCTCGGGACCGAGGAACGAGTGGCAGTTGACCCACACCGTCCCCGCCTGCAGCCGGGCGGCGGTGCGGTGGGCGTCGCTGAGGCCTCGGGTCCAGACGCTCGCGGCAAGACCGTAGGGCGAGTCGTTGGCCCAGCCGACGACCTCGTCGATGTCGTCGTAGGGGGTCACGACGGCGACGGGGCCGAAGATCTCCTCGCGCATGAGGCGCATGTCGGGACGGGCTCCCGTGACCACCGTGGGTGCGTAGAAGGTGCCGGCCGGGCCGCTGCGCTCGCCGCCGGTCACGATCTCGGCGCCCTCGGCACGCCCCTCGTCGATGTACGCCGCGACGCGATCGGCCTGCGTCCGGCTGACGAGCGGACCCAGATCGGACGCGGCGTCGAGGCCGTGGCCGAGGCGAAGCCCCGCACCGAACGCGGCCATGCCGTCGACGACGTCGCGGTACACGTCCCGGTGCGCGTACACCCGCGCGCTCGCGACGCACACCTGGCCGCCGTTGTCGAAGATGCCGCGCGAGATACCCTCGACCGCGGCCGCCAGATCGGCGTCAGGCAGGACGATGGCGGGCGACTTGCCGCCGAGCTCGAGCGTGAGGCGCGTGAGCCGGCCGGCGGCTGCGGCGACGAGCCGCTTGCCGACCGCCGTTGAGCCCGTGAAGGCGAGCTTGTCGACGCCCGCCGAGTCGGCGAGTGCCTGACCGGCCTCGGCGCCGTACCCCGTGACGACGTTGACCACACCGTCCGGGATGCCGGCTTCCTGCAGCAGGCGGGCCAGGTACAGGGCGCTGAGCGGGGTGTTCTCGGCGGGCTTGAGCACGATGGTGCATCCGGCGGCGAGGGCGGGGGCGAGCTTCATCGCCGTCATGATCAGCGGGGAGTTCCACGGCACGATCGCGGCCACCACACCGACGGGCTCACGGCGCGTGTACGCGAAGACCTCCTTGTCAGGGGGCGTCCGGCTCAGCGAGGTGGGAATCGTCTCGCCGAGGATCTTCGTCGGCCACCCCGCGTAGTACCGGAACTGGTTGATCGCGGCGGGCACCTCGCCGAAACGCGAGGTGCGCAGGTTCTTGCCCTGGTCGAGGGTCTCGATCTCGGCCAGGTCGTCGAGGTGCTCCTGCATGAGGTCGGCGATCCGCCACAGCAGAGCGCCGCGATCGGCGGGGCGCATCCGCCCCCACGGCCCCTCGAGGGCGGTGCGGGCGGCCGACACCGCGGCGGCGACGTCGGCCTCGCGTCCGCGGGCGACCTCGGCGATCGTCCGCCCCGTCGCGGGGTCGAGGGTCGCGAAGCGCTCACCGGCGACCGCGTCCGTCCACCGACCCCCGATGAGCAGGCGCCCGGGATCGTCGGCGAGGAACGCGTTCACCCTCGCACGCAGCGGGGTCGGGGAGAGGTCGATGGTCATGCTGCTCCTGTCACCCGTGGAAGAGTCCGGCGGGGTCGTCCTGCGCGGCCAACCAGGCCGAGCGGCGTGCGAACAGGCCCGGCACGAGCGCGCGGACGCGGTCGATGATCTCGGCGAGATCGGCGTTCACGAGCCGGCCGTCGCGCACGACGATCTCGCCGTCGACCATCGTCAGGTCGACGTCGGAACCGCGGACGGCGTGGACGAGGTTGTGGTGGATGTTCGCGTAATCGCCTGCCGGCAGCAGGGGCGTCATCCGCGGGGTGTCGGTGCGCACGGCCACGAGGTCGGCCTTACGCCCCACGGTGATCGCCCCGAGCTCATCGCCTCGGCCGATGGCCGCGGCCCCGCCGCGCGTGGCCATGCGCAGCACGTCCCACGAGTCCATCGCCGCGGCATCCATCGTGCGGAGCTTGCCCAGCAGAGAGGCGACCTTCATCTCCTCGAACATGTCGAGGTTGTTGTTCTCCTTCTCGCCGTCCGTACCCAGACCCACGTTGACGCCGGCCGCGAGCATCTCGGCGACGGGTGCCATGCCGCTGGCGAGCTTCATGTTGGACACCGGGTTGTGCGAGACGCCGACGCCGCGCGCGGCGATGAGGTCGACCTCGGCCTCATCGAGCCAGACGGCGTGCGCGATCATGATGCGCGGAGCGTCGAAGAACCCCAGCTTCTCAAGGGCGAACATCGGCCGCACGCCGTGGCGTTCGGCGAAATCGGCCAGCTCCAGCTCGGACTCGCTGCAGTGCGTGTACAGACCGGTGTCGTACTCGCGCGCCAGCGCGACGGCTCGGCGCTGGCCGGCGGCGTCGGCGTAGAACGGGTGCTCCAGACCCACCCAGGGCATCACGCGGCCGTTCGCCGCTCCGGTGTATCGGCTCAGCATCCGCTCGTTGTCGTCGAGGGTGTCGAAGTAGTCGAAGTCGGGGTGCGCGCCGACGTAGTTGACCGTGACCACCCGGTTGCCGAGGGCGGTCGCGGCGCGCACGGCACCGTCCATGAACCGCCACATGTCGACCACCGTGGTCGTGCCCGACAGCAGCCCCTCGGCGTAGCAGAGCCACGCGGCGGCCTCGGCCTCGTCGGGGCGCAAGACCCGGTGCATCGGATCGATATGCAGCCGCAGCCACTCCCACACGGGCAGATGCTCCGCGGTGCCGCGCAGCATGCCCGAGTGGTGGTGGGCGTTCACGAGGCCGGGCATGAGGAGCCGGTCCGGCAGGTCGACGCGCGCGGCCTCGGGATGGGCGGCGGCGAGATCTGCGGCCGGGCCGACGGCTGCGACCGTGTCACCGGTGACGAGGACCGCGGCATCCGAGAGGACCTCGAGGGCGTCGTTCATCGTCACGACGAGGTCGGGCACGAGCAGCGTGGAGCGGGGCACGCTCTGATCGTAAGGACTTAACTTTGATAGCCCGTGGCTATCGCATTACGGTCCTGTTTCTCCGCGGACCGACGCGTAGACGAGCAGAACCGTCGCCGTGCCGTCCCCGCGGATCTCCCACCGGTTACGCAGCGCCCCCGGATGCCACAGGGCGTCGCCGGGTGCGAGCTCCCACTCCCCGCGCCCCTCGATCGTCGCCGTGATGGCGCCCTCGACCACGTACGACGTGATTTCGCCGTCCGACTCGAACCAGTCGCCCACGTACGGGCCGACGAGGTGGTATTCCTGCACGTTCGCTCCGCGCGCGCTGCCGGAGGAGAGCACACGGCTGGTCGCACGCTCGTCCGACTCCCGGACCCGCACCCGCGTCGCGTCGGCCGCGCGCGTGAGGTAGATCGGCTCGGGCTCGGCCACGGAGGGCAGCAGCTCGGACGGCGATATTCCCAGCCCCTTGGCGAGGCGGAACAGCGTGACGACGGAGGGCATCGTCTGACCGCTCTCGATCTGGCTCAGAAACGGCTGGCTGATCTCCGCCGCCGCGGCGAGCGCCCGCATCGACAGCCCCCGCTCGGTACGGGCGGTGCGCACCACCCGGCCCAGCGCCGCTCCGATCGCGGACTCGGCAGGAGAGGCGGTGGACACGCCCCCACCCTAAGCCGTCACGCCCGGCCCACGACTCACGAGTCGGGGGTGTGCAGACGCGCCAGGTAGCGCTCCACACGGAACGGCACCCCCGCGCGGTCGCGAAGCGACACCCCGACGGTCACGACGGTGGCCAGCGGGATCGTCCAGGCCGCGGGCTGAGCGAGAAGAGCGTCCCAGGCCGTGGCATCCGGTGCCATGCCCCCGCCGATCACGGCGACGCCGCAGGCCACGGCACCCACGACCATGCCCGCCACCGCGCCGCGCGCCGTCAGCCGGGGCCACCACACGCCGAGCAGCAGCACCGGCGACAGCGTCGACGCCGCGAAGACGAAGACCAGCCCCACGCTCGCGACCAGTCCCGCAGGCTCCGTCAGCAGCGCCACCGCGAGGGGCACGACGGTGCACAGCACCGCCGACAGGCGGAACGACCGCACGCTCCCCCCGAAAACGTCCTGGCTGACCACTCCCGCGAGGGAGACCACGAGGCCGGACGACGTCGCGAGGAAAGCGGCGAACGCCCCCGCCACGAGGAGCGCGGTGAGCAGCTCCCCCACGACGCCCGGAAGCAGGCGCGACGGCAGCGCGAGCACGACCGTGTCGGCCACGCCCCGCACGGCCAGATCCGGCGCCACCGCACGCGCGATCAGAGCCATCGTCGACGACACCGCGTAGAACGCCCCGATCAGCACGATCACGACCACCGTCGTCCGCCGCGCGGAGGCGCCGTCGGGACTCGTGTAGAAGCGCACCAGCACGTGCGGGAGACCGATGGTGCCCAGCAGCAGGGCCAGCAGCAGCGACACCGTCGCGTAGACGTCGACCGCCGCAGGGCCCTGCTCGGTGGGGAAGATCACGGCCGGGTCGAGCTCACGTCCCCCCTGGGACAGCACGACGAGCAGGAAGACCGCGGGCACGAGCAGGGCGGTGAGCTTGAGCCAGTACTGGAACGCCTGCACGGCCGTGATGGCGCGCATGCCTCCCGCCGCGACGATCCCGGCGACGAGGGTCGCGACCACCACGGCGCCGATCCAGGGCGGCAGATCCGTCACCACGCCGAGCGCGAGGGTCGCACCGTGCAGCTGCGGCACGATGTAGAGCCACCCGATGACCAGTACGACGACGCTGGTCACGCGTCGGGCGGTACGCGATTCCAACCGCGTCTCGACGAAATCGGGGATCGTGTGGGCGCCGCTGCGGCGCAGCGGGGCTGCGACGAAGAGCAGCACGAGCAGGTACCCCGCCGCGTAGCCGATGGGGAACCAGAACCCCTCGGATCCGGAGAGCAGGACGAGTCCCGCCAGGCCCAGGAACGTCCCCGCCGAGAGGTACTCGCCGCTGATCGCCGAGGCGTTCCAGACGCTCCCGACGCTGCGGGAGGCGACGAAGAAGTCGCTCGTGGTCCGCGACAGGCGCACGCCCGAGAATCCCAGAACAGCGGTGGCGACGACCATCAGCGCGACCGCGGTGAGGTCGAAGACGGGGTTCACGCCTCGGATCCCGGCTGGACGAGGTGGCGGTAGCGCCGTTCGTTCCGTGTCGCCGCCCGCACGTAGATGAGCGCGAAGACGAGGATGAGCGGGTAGAACCCGTACGCGTGCACCAGCCACGACAGCGGCACACCGAACAGCACCGGGTCGCCGAGCGTCGGCAGCGCCGCGATGAGCACGGCCAGCGCCGCCGCGACGACGAGGAACGCGGCGACGCAGCCGAGCGCGAGCCGCAGCTGTGCGCGCACCAGGCCGCGCGAGAAGACGTCGTCCGCCTCATCCGGCGTGCGCCCGGGCAGCGCGAAGCCGCGCGTGGCGGGGCGCGACACCCGACCGGTTCGGGATGCCGTGACCCGCACGCGCGGCAGGCGCGGCGGCTCGTCGGTCATGGCCTCTTATGGTGGCATCCGGTGACGTCGGCGTCGATGCGCATCGGCGCGCCTCAGACCTCGCGCGACAGCGCGACGGGCGGCGTCACGGTCGCCGGCTCCAGGTCGACCCGACGGGCGCGGCACCCGGTGCAGCGCACATAGCGCACGCGTCCCTGACTGGTCATGTGCGCAGATTCGGTCACCCACGCGTGTTCGTGGACGGATGCCGCGACGGGCGACGACAGGGTCTCGGGGGCGCTCATGCAGCCAGCGTGCTGTAATGCCCTTATGCATCTCAACCCTTACGGCGAGTACGCCGTCCTTCTCGCCGCCTCCCTCGCGAACGACTGGCCCGCCGACCGGGCGGGGATCGAGAGACGCACGCGCGAGAAGGGGATGACGATGACGTTCCCCGTGGCGCCCGACGATCACGAACGTACGCGCGAGGTGATCGACGCGTGGCTGCGCGTCGTCGACGCACCCGACCCCGACGCACGCGCCGCGCTGCTCAACGCCCACATGGCCGCCGTCACGGCGTACCCGCGCCTGACCGACCACGACGGCGAGGGCTGGCACCTGCACTACCGCGACAACGACGACGACCTCCCGCGGGTGCTCGCCGCGGTGATCTCGGTCGGCACGGCGCTGCACCTTGTCACTCGCGGGCAGGACCGCCTCGGCCGCTGCGCCGCAGAGCCGTGCCGCAACGTCGTGGTCGACATCACGCGAAACGGGCGGCAACGCTACTGCTCGGTGCGGTGCGCGAACCGCGCCGCCGTGCGCCGGCACCGCGCGCGGGCGTGACGGGCCCCGCGCCCGCGGCCCCCAGGGACGCGCCGGGTCAGCGCAGCAGCGCGTCGCGCACCGCGGGCACCAGCCGCCGACTCACCGGCAGCTCGATCTCCCCCAGCACGACCGTGGGCGCCGAGCCCGACAGGCGCACCTCGACGATGGCATCCCGATGCACCAGGGTCGACCGATGCACCCGGACGAACCCGGCGTCGGCCCAGCGCTCGGCGAGCTCCGACAGGGGGACGCGGACGAGGTGATCGGATGCCGTGGTGTACAGGCGCGAGTAGTCCCCCTGCGCCTGCACCCACCGCACGTCGGCGCGCCTGATCATGCGCGTCACCCCGCCCACCGTGACCGGGACCGCCTCGTCCGCCGCGGGCGTCGCCCCGACGTCGATCGCACGCCCCAGTGCGCGCTGCAGGCGCTCGACCCGCACGGGCTTGAGGACGTAGTCGACCGCCTCGAGATCGAACGCCTCGACCGCGCCGGCGTCGTCGGCCGTCACGAACACGACCGCCGGGCGGTGTCGCAGCCGCGCGAAGGCGCGCGCGAGATCGAAGCCGGTGAGCCCCGGCATGTGGATGTCGAGGAACGCCACCGCGACCTCCGCGCGCTCGAGCACGTCGAGCGCTTCGGCCCCGTTGGCTGCCGCGTGCACGGCGCTCACGCGCGGGTCGGCGGACAGCAGCGCCACGAGCTCGGCGCGGGCGGGGGCCTCGTCGTCGGCGACCAGCACCTCGACACTCACGCGCGGGCCGTCTCGTGCAGCGGTTGCGACTTCGGCACCCGCAGCCGCACCGCCGTGCCCGAGCCGACGTTGGTCTCCACGACCAGCCCGCCGGCGGGCCCGTACAGCTGCCGGAGACGCGCATCGACGTTGCGCAGCCCCACGTGCGTCGAGGCGGCATCGAGGTCGAGCAGGGTCGCGAGTTCGTCCGGGTCCATGCCGACGCCGTCGTCGTCGACCACGACCTCGGTGTGGGTGCCGTCGTCGATCGACGTGACCGTGATGACACCGCCGCGCTCGCCCGGCTCGAGCCCGTGCCGCACGGCGTTCTCGACGAGCGGCTGGACCGAGAGGAACGGGATCACCGTCGCGAGCGTCTCGGGGGCGATCCGCAGACGCACGGACAGGCGGTCGCCGAAGCGGGCACGCTCGAGCTCGAGGTAGGAGTGGATGCTGCGCAGCTCCTCGGCGAGGGTCGTGAACTCGCCCTGACGGCGGAACGAGTACCGCGTGAAGTCGGCGAACTCGAGCACGAGATCGCGGGCACGCGGCGGGTCCGTCGAGATGAACGACGCGATCGCGGTCAGCGCGTTGTAGATGAAGTGCGGACTGATCTGCGCCCGCAGGGCCCGCAGCTCCGCCTCGGCGAGCGCGGCACGCGAGGCGTCGAGGCCCGCGAGCTCGAGCTGCGCCGCGCACCACTCGGCGACATCGCCCGTCGCTCGCACGAGGGGTCCGCGCACGGGCGAGGCGAACGCGACGATCGCGCCCCAGACCCGCCCGTCCACGACGATCGGGGCGCCCACGGCGTCGCCGTCGGCTTCCGTGAACACCTGGCGACGACCGGTCTCCTGCACCCGCGCGGCGATCCGCCGGGCCGACGCCGTCAACGTCTCCGGCCCGTCCAGGGCGACCCGGCCCGTGCCGGCCTCGACGATCGCGACGGCGTCGGCGGCCAGGAGCGTCCGCAGGTGCTTCGCCGCGCGGGCCGCATCCGGTTCGTTGCGTCCTCCGCGCAGGGCGGATGCCGCGGCGGCGGCGAGATGCAGGGTCCGGTGCGTCGCCCGCTCGGCATCGCTGCCCAGGTCGCGCGGGGCGAGCGCGAACCGGCGCGCGAAGACGAGCGCGAGGGTCAGCGCCGCGCCGACGACGACCCCCGCCGCCCCGGCGAGCAGCGGTGCGTCGAACATGGTCGCAGCCTAGTCAGCAGCAGCGCGCGCCGGGGTTGCGGTCCTGCTCCGCCGCCCGCTGCCGCCAGAACTGCCGCTCCGTCAGCGGAGCCTCCCCGGGGTGGTGGGCGCGGTGGTGCGCGACGTAGACGTCGTAGGCGCGATCGCCCATGAGCGTCGTCACGTACCACCGGATGCCACGGCCCGCCCGCGCGAGCATCCCACCCAGGCGCACGAGGGCCGAGGGTGTTTCCGCGCGCATGGGGGCCGTGGCATCCGTCTGTTCCATGTCGACCTCAATGGTGCGCCGACACGGCCGGGCGGTCGGGGTGATCGGCCGGGAGGGCCTCCCATTGCTTCTCGATCTCGCGCTCGGCCTTGGTGGCGAGGAAGCCGGCCGGGGCGAAGCGACGGGATGCCACCGCGGCGTCCTCGAGGTTCTCGCCACCGCCGTTGCGCAGCGCACGGATCGTGACGACGACGGCCATCGCGATGACGATGATCGCGAGGGCGACGAACACGATCGACAGGATGCCCTGGACGAGGGTGTTGCGCACGACCGCCTCCATCGCAGCGACCGTCTTCGCGCTGCCGAACTCGGTCTTGCCCGCGGCGAGCGCGTCGCGGAACGCGAAGTGGTTCGCCCAGTACCCCACCGCCGGCACCGGCGAGAAGATCTTGTACATCGACGCCGTGATCGTCACGACCGCGGCGAACGCCAGCGGCACGGCCACGATCCACAGCCACCGGAAGAACGACCGGCCCCGCTTGGCGACGATCGCGAGCACCACGGCGAGGGAGATCGCGGCCAGCAGCTGGTTGGCGATACCGAACAGCGGGAAGAACGTGTTGATGCCGCCCAGCGGATCGGTCACGCCGAGGATCAGGATCGAGCCCCATCCGGCGACCATGACCGCCGTGCAGATCCAGACGCCGGGGCGCCACGACAGGTCCTTGAACTTCGGGATGACCGTGCCGATCGAATCCTGGAGCATGAAGCGGGCGACGCGGGTGCCGGCATCCACCGCCGTCAGGATGAACAGCGCCTCGAACATGATGGCGAAGTGGTACCAGAACGCCATCATCGCCTGACCGCCGAGCGCCTGCTGCATGATGTGCGCGAGGCCGAGCGCGAGCGTCGGGGCACCACCGGTGCGCGAGACGATCGAGCTCTCACCGACCGCCGCGGCCGTGGTCGTGAGCATGTCGGGTGTGAGGTTCACCCCGGCCAGGCCCAGTCCGTTCACGAAGGCGACAGCCCCTTCGACCGTGCCGAGGGTGGCCGCGGGCGAGGCGTTCATCGCGAAGTAGATGCCGCGGTCGATCGAGAGGGCGGCGACGAGCGCCATGATCGCCACGAAAGACTCCATGAGCATGCCGCCGTAGCCGATGAAGCGCGTCTGCCGCTCCTTCTCGACGAGCTTGGGCGTCGTGCCGGACGCGATGAGCGCGTGGAAACCGCTGAGGGCACCGCACGCGATCGTGACGAAGAGGAACGGGAAGATCGGTCCGCTGAACACCGGGCCCGTCTGTCCGCCGGCGAACTCGCTGAACGCGGGGACGGAGATCTCGGGGCGCACGAGCACGATGGCGCCGGCGAGCATGACGATGACGCCGACCTTCATGAAGGTGGAGAGGTAGTCGCGCGGGGCGAGCAGCAGCCACACGGGGAGGACCGCGGCGACGAAGCCGTACACGATGATGCCCCAGGCGATCACGGAGCGGTCGAGGTGGAAGGCCGCGTAACCCCACTCGGTGGAGGCGACCCAGCCGCCCGCGACGATCGCCGCGATCAGCAGGACGAAACCGATGATCGAGATCTCGGTGATCCGGCCCGGGCGGATGTAGCGCAGGTACAGACCCATGAAGAGGGCGATGGGGATGGTCATCGACACGCTGAACACGCCCCACGGGCTCTCACCGAGGGCGTTCACGACCACGAGCGCGAGGATCGCGACGATGATCAGCATGATGAGCAGGCTCGCGAGGATCGCAGCGGTTCCGCCGATCTTGCCGAGCTCGTCGCGCGCCATCTGGCCGATCGTCCGGCCGCCGCGGCGCATCGAGAAGAAGAGGACGAGGTAGTCCTGCACCGCACCGGCGAGGATCACGCCGACGATGATCCAGATCGTGCCGGGGAGGTAGCCCATCTGCGCGGCCAGGACGGGGCCGACGAGCGGACCCGCACCGGCGATCGCGGCGAAGTGGTGCCCGTAGAGCACGCGGCGGTCGGTGGGGACGAAGTCCTTGCCGTCCTGCTTGCACTCCGCGGGAGTCGCGCGGCGGTCGTCGGGGCGCACGATGTAGCGCTCGATGACCTTCGAGTAGAAGCGGTACCCGATCAGATAGGTGCAGACCGCGGCGAACACGAACCAGATCGCGTTCACGGTCTCGCCCCGCACGATCGCGAGCATCGTCCAGCCCAGGCCGCCGAGGAGCGCGATCGCGACCCACAGGGCGATCTTCGCCGGGGTCCATCTGCTGCGGAGCCTGTCGGCCGGGACGGCGACGGGGGGAAGATTCGGGTCGGTGACGGTGTCGTCGTCGACGGAAGCGCTCATGGTGTCTCCTGTTCGCGGCGCTGCGGACTCGGGAAGGCTATGCGGATGCCGGGCGTCGGTGCCGGGGCATCCGTCCGTCGTGCGGTGAGCGGCGTGAACGGTGCGGCGAGCGGCGGGCGGGGCGGCGGGGGCGGGCGGGCGGGGTGGCGCGGGCGGGCGGGGTGGCGCGGGCGGGCGGGCCGAACTCCTGACTCTTCGTCGCCGAAGCCCCTCCTCCCGCCTTATCGGGCCTGAGCCGCTCCGTTTCTCAGGAGTTCAGCCCGGGCTGCGACCGCGACGGACGCCCCCGGCGCGGTCGATACCAGGACGGACACCTCGCCGGCGGGGGATGGCGGAACATCGCAGGCCCCGCCTACGTTGCTGGAAGAACCGACGACAGGAGGCGCTATGAGGGACGACGTGACCGTGACGCGCAACGACGAGGCCCACCGCTACGAGATCCACGTGGGCGACGAGCTGGGCGGGTTCCTCGAGTTCCGGCCCGCGGGCGAGGACCGGGTGGTCCTGCCCCACACCGAGGTCGATTCGGCCTTCAAGGGCAAGGGTCTCGGCTCGACGCTCGCGAGCGAGGCACTGGCCGACCTGGCGCGGCGCGGTGGCAGCGTCATCCCGAGCTGCCCTTTCGTGGCGCACTACCTGCGCGAGCATGACGTGCCCGGCCTCGTGATCGAGTGGCCGGACAGCGACGACGCGGCCGACTCGGCCGACCCCAGCGAACCGGCATGACCCGTCTCGACGTCGCCCCTCCGGCATCCGAGGGTCCGGTCGCGTGCGACGGTCCCCGCGCCCTCGTCGTCGAGGCGCGCGAGGTGCCGTTGGGCGGCGTCCGCGGCATGGAGGTGCACCGCACCCTCCCCCACCGCGCGCTGCCGATGGTCGGGGCGTGGTGCTTCCTCGACCGTTTCGGCCCGCAGGAGACCACGATGCGCGTCGAACCCCACCCGCACATCGGCCTGCAGACAGTCACCTGGCCGATCATCGGCGAGGTGCGCCACCGGGATGCCGTCGGCAGTGACGTCGTGGTCCGGCCCGGCGCCCTGAACCTCATGACCAGCGGCGAGGGCATCGCGCACTCAGAGTACTCGCTCGGCGAGGGTCCGGTCGCGCTCGACGCCCTGCAGCTGTGGGTCGCCCTGCCCGAGTCGCGCCGCCACGGCTCCCCCGCGTTCGAGCGGCACGAGGACCTCCCCGTCCTCGATCTCGGCGAGGGCGCGGACGCGGTCGTCGTGATGGGCGAACTCGGCGCCGTAGCCTCCCCCGCGACAGTCCACACGCCGATCGTCGGAGCGGAGGTCCGCCTCCCCGCCGGCGTCCGCGTGCGCATACCCCTCCGCCCGGACTGGGAATATGCGCTCTACGGCATGACCGGCTCCGCGGATGTGGAGACGGGAATGGATGCCGTCGACGCCGACGCCGCGCGGCGGTCCGACCCCGCGCCAGCCGATGTCGACGGCGCGACGCACGTCGACCACCGTCGCTTGCTGTACCTCGGCAAGGGCCGCGACAACGTCGAGGTCATGAGCGGTGAGGGCGCCCGGGTGTTCCTCCTCGGCGGCGAGCCGTTCGAAGCGGACATCGTGATGTGGTGGAACTTCGTCGGCCGCACGCACGACGAGATCGTCGCGGCGCGCGAGGCCTGGGAGGCGCACGCTCCGCGCTTCGGCGCCGTCATCGACCACGGCCCCGAACGCATCCCGGCCCCGCCCCTCCCCGCCGTACGCCTGACGCCGCGGCGACGACGGGGCTGAGACCCGCACCGCCCGCGTCCGGCCACCGAGCCGCGGCGTCCCTCGGCGCGCCGTCCGGGCGCAACCGCTCGACACCCGCGACACGGGGTGTGATTCCGGGTGACGCGGGGCTCACTCCGTCGTTTTGCGGCCGAAACACCGCTCTCGAACGCCGGGGACTGCGGTATCCGGCCCCCTAGACTCGGGGAAAATCGAGGAGACCATATGCCCCGGCGCCGCCGCACCGTCGCGCAACACGCTCACCTGCGTTCGCCGCACCCGCTGAAGCAGCTGGCGAAGGTGCTCGCCGTCGCGGTCACCGTCGTGCTCGTCTCGGTGGCCGGCGTGGCGGCCTACACCGCCGTCGATCTGACGACGGAGTACGTGGCCGAGGCCGTGGTCGTCGAGAACCAGCCGGCCGTCCCGCCGGACCTCGGTCAGCTGCAGGGCGGCGTGAACATGATGGTGGTCGGGATCGACGCGTGCGAGGAGAACCTCAAGGCTCTCTTCGGCGAGCGCTGCGAAGGTCCGGATGCCGAGGGGCAGCTGAACGACGTCAACATCCTGCTGCACATCTCCGATGCTCCCCGGCGGATCACCGTCGTGTCCTTCCCGCGCGATCTGCTCTTCGACGCACCGTCTTGCGAGACCCCGGACGGAGACCGATGGGGCGGCGGATTCGTGCAGATCAACGAGATCTACTCCTACGGCGGGCTCTCGTGCATTATGACCGCGATCTCGGACATGAGCGGACAGCAGATCCAGTTCGGCGCCATGGTCACCTTCGGCGGTGTGATCGAGATCACCAATGCGATCGGCGGGGTGGAGGTCTGCCTCGCCAGTCCGATGCGCGACGAGAACACGGCGATCGACTGGCCCGCGGGGCCCCGCACGATCCAGGGGTACGAGGCGCTGCAGTTCCTGCGCACGCGCTACGGCGTCGGCGGGAGCGACCTCGCGCGCATCAGCAACCAGCAGCAGTACATGTCGCGCCTGGCGCGCAAGCTCGTCAGCGAGGAGGTGCTGTCCAACCCCGCGACGGTGTTCCGGCTGGCATCCACCGGTCTGCGCAACGTCACGCCCACCCAGAGCCTGACCAACCCGCTCACGCTCGTGCAGATCGCCTCGGCGGTGAAGGACGTGCCCTTCGAGGACATCGTCTTCGTGCAGTACCCGACGGTCACGGCGAGCTCCGACGCGAACCGTGTCGAGCCGAACTACGACGCGGCCCAGGTGCTGTGGGACGCGCTCTCGGCGAACCAGGCGATCGAGGTGACCGGCGAGGTCGGGGCGAACGACGGCGTCGTCGCCCAGCCGTCGCCCGAGCCGTCGCCCGGTGGGTCGGTCGCGCCGACCGAGGACGCCGCGGTCGAGCCCGGTACCGTCGACCCCGGCACCGGAGCGGTCGCCCTGCCCAAGTCGATCACCGGCTCCAGCGCCGCGCAGCAGACCTGCAGCAACGGCGTGGTGAACTGACGCCGGTCGCGTCAGTAGGAGGGCGCGGCTGGAAGGCCGAAGAACTCCTCGAGCGTGGTGTACCCGCCCTCGTGGTACGCCCGCGCGAGCTCCGGCCCGATGTAGCGCAGGTGCCAGGGCTCGGGCTCGTATCCCGAAACACTCTCGCGTCCCTCGTGGTATCGGGTGATGAAGCCGAACTCCCAGGCGTGGTCGCGTACCCAGGCACCCTGCGATGATCCTGCGATGTCGTCGAGCGTGCCGCACGAGCCGCTGCACGGCACGATGTCGACGGCGAGCCCGGACTGATGCTCGCTGAATCCGGCGCGGGCGCTCTCGCGGTCGGCGGCCTCGACGCCGCCGACCGCGACGCGTCCGGCGTAGGTCTGCTGCTGCGTCGCGTAGGAGCGGAAGGCGCTGAGGAAGCCGATCTCGCCCGCGCCGGCACCCTCGGCCGCCCGGACGAGCGACGACAGGGCGCTCGCGGCGGGCGAGCGCAGGGCGCTCTCCTCGAGAGCACGGACACCGTCGGGCATGACCAGGTCGCCGGGGCGATAGTCGACGGGGTCGTACGGCCGCTGCTTATTGACGACGACCCATTGGTGCGTCGGATCGCTCAGCGAGACGCAGGGGGCGATCCCGGATGCCACGGCGTCCCGGAAGGCGCTCCCGCCACCGGCTGCGGCGATCGCCGCGCCGTCGTCTTTCGCGGCCAGTGCGGCGGTGAAGGACGGGTTGTCGCACGGAGTAGTGGACGCGGGCGCCGCAGCGAGCACGGGAACGGGCAAGCCCTCCGCGGGAACGGCCGGGGGCCCCTCGGCCACGGTCACGGTGCCGGGCGCGGCCGCATTCGCGGGCCCCTCGGCATCCCTTCCCGCTCCCGCGGCCGCGAAACCGACCGCCGTCACGCACGCCCCCACCACCGCGATGCCCGCGATCGCGACCACGAGCCGACGACGCAACACGGCGGCCTCGAGCAGCGCACGCCCGGGCACCGACCGACGCTGCGGACTGTCCCGCGAATCCCGTCGGGAACGGGGAACCGCCGTGGGATGCTCCTCGAAGGTCGAACGCCGCGGCTGTGCGTCCGCCGCGACGGGAATCGCCGCCGTCGCCCGACGCTCGGCCTCCGCGCGCGCGGCGCGGCGGGTCGGGAACATCGGATCGGAGGGGTTCATTGCTTCCATTGTCCCCCGCGCCGTGACACCGGTCGAGCGGGGCAGGCTCTCGTTCGGCGAATGCACGGTTGCGCAACGACGACGGCGCGCATCGCGCGGTCACGCGGCACGGGTCGAGCGGCGGTCAGCTCATGACGAGCTGCAGGAGGGATCCGGCGTAACCGAATCCGATCAGGACCGTCAGGAGTCCGGAGACCAGGAGCAGGCCCGGGTGCGCGAGGCCGATAATGATGCGGCGCGTTCGCGGCACCTCGGCCAGCAGGCCGTCGGGGATCCGATGCGAGGACGGCACCGCCGACCATCCGCGCAGGCGCACGAGATACCCCACGCAGCGCAGCACGAAAGCAGCGAGCAACAGCAGGAGCACCGTCGGAACAATCGCCGCGAAGATCTTCACCGCCTCGCTCCACGCGACGCCGGGGTTGGCACTGGCGTCATCGGCGAGCTGCACGGCGACAGCGGCGCCCAGCACGACCGACCCCATCCACAGCACGACGGCGCTGGCCAGACCCATGAATCGCGAGGCGAAGTGGCCGAGGACGGACTCTTCGTACTCGAGATGCGTCCGCGGCGTCTGCGAGAGCACGAGCACGGACGCCAGCAGGGGCGGGAGCACCGCGCTCGCCGTCACCGCCATCCGGAGGGCATGCGGCAGTCCGAGGACGGTGAACAGGACGTGGAGAACAGCCATGGCCGCGAGCCAGATCCACCCGGCGGCCGTGGGGTGCTCGCTCACGATGTGCGGATGCAGCGGCTCTAGCCGCCGACCCGACCTCTCGAGCAGTCGCTGACCTCGTACATTCGAGCCCGAAGCCACCGCTCTCCCCTTCCCGGGCCACGTGTCCGCTGCCCGTGCACATACCGTAGCGCGCAGCACCGACGTTCGGACATGTACGATTTTCGACACCATCTCCTTGCCTGGCAATCGAATATGTGTTCGACTATCGGCATGAGGTGGCACGGTCAACAGCTCGGGGTGGACGACGGCGCAGCCCTGCCCGGGATGGAGCGCATGGACGGTCTCGTGCGCTCGGTCACGACGCCCGAGTTCGCCGGAATGACCTTCCACGAGGTGCTGTGCAAGAGCGCTCTCAACCGCGTGCCCGGCGTCTCCGCGATGCCGTTCGACTGGACGGTCAACCCGTATCGGGGCTGCACGCATGCGTGCTCCTACTGCCTCTCCCCCGACACCCTGATCTTGCGCGCGGACGGGCGCCATGTCCCTCTGTCCGAGCTGCGGATCGGCGATGAGATCATCGGCACCGAACAGGGATCGACGTATCGCCATTACGTCCGCACGACGGTGCGTGCGAAATGGTCGACCCGCAAGCGCGCGCACCGCGTGATTCTCGCCGACGGCACCGAGATCGTCGCGAGCGGGGACCACCGCTTCCTGAGCAATCGCGGGTGGAAACATGTGACGGGTGCGATGAGCGGACGAGACCAGCGTCCGTATCTGACGCAGATCAACAGCCTGCAGGGGTTCGGGACCGGAGCACATCTCGAACGCCCCTCCGCCGACGCAGAGTGGAGACGTGGATACCTGACAGGGATGATCCGCGGCGACGGGATGCTGTTACACAAGCGCTACGACGACGGGCGCCGTGTCCGCGTCATCCATCGGTTCCGGCTCGCCCTGGCGGACCGCGAAGCCCTGGACCTCACCCGCGCCCTTCTCGACGAGATCTCGATCCCGACCCTGGTGCGCCCGTTCGCCGTCGCTGCCGGCCAGCGGCCGATGACCGCGCTGCACACCGCACGGCGTGAAGCGGTCGCACGCCTCGAGCAACACGTCGCCGTGCCGGCGCAGCGATCGGCGTCGTGGCTCGCCGGCTTTCTCGGCGGCATCTTCGACGCGGAGGGATCATGCTCCCGCGGCATTCTGCGGATCTCGAACTCCGATCCCCAGCTCCTCGATCTCATCGAGGAGGCGTTGCGTGCGTTCGATTTCGATGGCGTGCGTGAGGCGGCAAGGCCGAACGGAGTGGCCACGGTTCGCCTGCGCGGAGGGCTCGCCGCGCGTGACCGGTTCTTTCATGTTGCCCGGCCAGCCATCAGCCGGAAGCTCGGCATCGTCGGCGCCGCCGTGAAGACGAGTTCCGACCTCCGCGTCACCGCGATCGATGATCTCGGCTACGACATCGAGATGATCGACATCACGACCGGCACAGGCGACTTCATCGCGAACGGCGTCGTGAGCCACAACTGCTTCGCGCGCAAGACGCACGAGTACCTCGACCTGGATTACGGCGCCGACTTCGACTCCCAGATCGTCGTCAAGGTCAACGTGGCCGACGTCCTGCGCACCGAGCTGCGGCGCGGATCCTGGACGCGAGAGCCGGTCATGCTCGGCACGAACACCGATCCCTACCAGCGCGCCGAGGGCCGCTACCGTCTCATGCCCGACATCATCGGCGCGCTCACCGAGAACCGCACGCCGTTCTCGATCCTCACCAAAGGCACCCTGCTGCGGCGTGACCTGCCCCTGCTCGCGGACGCCGCGCAGCAGGTCAAGGTGTCCCTCGCCATGTCGATCGCCGTGTTCGATGACACCCTGCAGCACTCGATCGAGCCCGGCACCCCCAGCGCCGACGCTCGGCTCGACACGGTGCGGGCGGCGACGGCAGCGGGCTTTCGCGTGACGGTGTTCCTCATGCCGATCCTGCCGCACCTGACCGACTCGATCCCGGTCCTCGACGACGCCCTGGCGCGCATCCGCGCCGCCGGAGCCGCCCGCGTGGTCTACGGCGCGCTGCACTTGCGACCCGGCGCCAAACAGTGGTTCCTGCAGTGGCTCGAGCGCGAGCACCCGCACCTCGTCTCGTCGTACCGCGGCCTCTACCCGGGGGTCTCGGTCACGGCGCCGAAGGCGTACCGCACGTGGCTGGGCAAGCGCATGCGACCGTTGCTGCGCATGCACCGGCTCGACGGGTGGGACGAGGACGACCACCCCCGCGGGCGCCCGCAGCCCGGACTCGCCGCGCGCACCCCACCCGCGAGCAGCCTGGGCCCCGTGCGCGGCACGGGGGTCTCGGCATCCGCCCGCCCGCGGGTCTCCCCGGCGAGCGAGCCGACGCTGTTCTGACCCCGCCCGCTTCAGCTTCCGACAGCGTGGTCGAGATGCTGGCGGGCGGCGGCTTCGAGGTGCACGAGGTCGCTGGCGATGGTGACACCGGCGAAGCCCTCGGCGAGGCGGCGCCTGGCCGTCTCGCCGTCGGGAGTGTGGATGACCACGGGCACGCCCGCGGAGGCGGCCGCGGCGCGGATGCGAGCGAGAGCGGCGTCGAAGCGCTCGGCCACCGCCGGGTCGCCCGGGTAGGCCGCCCCCAGCGCGAGGGCGAGGTCGGACGGACCGACGTACAACCCCGAGATGCCCGGGACGGCGGCGATCTCCTCCACGTTCGCCAGCCCTTCGGCCGTCTCGACCATGACCAGCACCACGGTGGCGGCGTCCGACTCGGCGGGGGTCGGTCCGATGCGCAGCTGCGAGCGCATCGGCCCGTAGGACCGCGCCCCGCGGGGCGGGTACTTCGCGGCGGCGACCGCGCGCACGGCGTCTGCCGCGGAGTCGATCAACGGCACGATGACACCGTGGGCGCCGGCATCCAGCGCCTGCCCGATGGCCGCGACCTCGTTGCCCTGCACGCGCACGAGCCCCACCGTGGCGGTGCCGCCGGCGGCCGCCCCCGCATCGATCGCCATCAGACCGGACAGCACGCCGGCATAGCCGAGGAGCCCGTGCTGGGCGTCGATGGCGACGTAGTCGTAGCCGACGCGCGCGAGACGTTCGAGCACGACGGGAGCGTCGAGCACCGACCAGTACCCCACGATCGTCTCGCCGGACGCGAGCTTGCGGGCGAAGTCTTCCCTCATGAAACGGTTCCTTCTCTCAGCGGTTGTAGGCGGGAACCGGGCCGTCGACCCAGTCGCCGATCTCGTCGATGCGTGTGACGAGGGCGTCGTCGAGCGGGCCTCTCTCGAGGATGTCGATGTTCGCACGGACCTGCTCGGGGCGGGAACCTCCGATCAGGATGCCGGCGACCGCCGGTCGCCCGGACACCCACCGCAGCGCGAGCTCGACGAGCGGAAGTCCCGCGTCGTCCGCGACCACGCGGAGCCGATCGATGGCATCGAACATCCGCGGGTCCCAGTACCGCTGGGTGTACATGCTGCCCAGTCGGTCGCCCGCGAACCTGCCGTCCGCGGCGGGCTGGCCGTAACGGTGTCGCCCGGTCAGCAGTCCCCCTGCCAGCGGGTTGTAGGCGACCAGCGGAGCGTCGAAGCGTTCCGCGGCCTCGCGGTACTCGGCCTCGACACGGCGGCAGAGCGCGTTGTAGAGCTGCTGGCTCACGCGAGGCCCCGGCATCCCCCGCTCCCCCGCCAGGAACGCCAGTTCGGCGAGCTGCCAGGAGGCGATGTTCGACACGCCCCAGGAGCGGATCCGGCCCGCCTCCAGGAGCGCGGCCAGGGCGTCGAGCGTCTCGCCGACGGGGGTCGAACGATCCGGCTGGTGCAGATAGTAGGTGTCGAGGTGGTCGGCGCGCAGTCGCGCCAACGATCCGTCGAGGCAGCGGCGGATCGCCCGAGCCGACAGGGGCGGCGCCCCCTCGGCATCCGGATGCGGGATACCCACCTTGCTGTCCAGGCGCACGTCGGCGCGACGGTCGCCCAGAGCCCGGCCGATGATCTCCTCGCTCGCACCGCCGGCGTATCCGTTGGCGGTGTCGATGTCGCGCACACCGCGTTCGAGCGCCTCATCGAGCACGGCGTGGGCGGCGGTCTCGTCGAGGCCGTCGCCGAAGGTCATCGTGCCGAGGACGATCGCCGGCGCCCTCACGCGCTCACCTCGAGGACGGCACGCGGGACGACGACGTGCTTGATCGCGAGGCGGCAGTACGAGTAGGTCACATGCGCCGTACCGTCGTGATCGACGACGATCGCCGGGTACGACATCTCCATCGCACGGTCGCCGGCGCGTTCGAGCACATCGAGCGGAACGCGCTGCGCCGTCTCGAGATCGAGCACACGCGTCCAGCTGCGACCGCGGTCGTTCGAGCGCATCAGTGTGAGCGGGATGCGCTCCACTCCCCACACCGCGTGGCGCTCGAGCGGCACCGGGGCGCCGGGCGCCGTGACCTTGTGCGGATCGCGGCCGCGGTCGACGTCGCCCTCCGCACTGCCCGGGGGCGCCGCGACGGGATTGAGCACCGCGAGGATCGTGTCGGGGCCGTCGAGGGGCGAGCGGCGCATCTGCAGAGAGGAGTTGTTGTTCGCGACCTCCGTCGGGGTCGGGACGCTCCAACTGCGGCCCGCGTCCGAGGACTCGCTGCGGTACACGGCATCCGCCCATCGACTACGAAAGAACGCCACCAACCGCCCGTCATCGAACGGCACGATGTCCATATGAACGGCTCCCTCACTCGCGGGTACCTCGACCTCCGTCCAGGTGAGGCCCCCGTCTCCGCTGCGCAGCACCGAACTGCTGTCGGTGTCGCCGTGCCATTGCCGGCCCGGAGGCAGGACGCAGCGGAAGATCGGCAGCAGGAGGGTGCCGTCGTCGAGGACGACGAGGTCCTGGCGGATGAAGACGCCCCGATCCGGCAGCAAGGGTGCGGGCTCGCTCCACGTGCGACCGCTGTCGGCGGAGGTGCGCTTCATCAGCAGCGCGGTGTCCTGCGCGCCCCGTTCCTGCGCGGTGTACAGCAGCCAGACCTCTCCGCCCGGCAGGGTGGCGAGCACGGGGTTTTGATGCGACTGCTCCGACGTCGGCGAGACGGGCTCTGCGTCCGTCCATCGACCCGCCTGCTCGTCGAAGCGCGAGAGGAAGATGCGCACGTCGGGCTCGCCCTCGCGCTGGCCGGCGAACCAGACCGCGGCGAGATCCCCGTCGGGCAGCCGATGCAGGAACGATGCGTGGTTCTCGGGCCGGGGCGTGGGGATGAGCGACTCGCGAAGGCCGTCGCCCTCCGTCCGCACGGTCTCGGTCGGGGGGACAGCTGCAGCCATGGTCACGCACTCCTCATCGAATTTCTGCGTCTTCCGCGCAATTAAATTAGCACGGACCGCGCATTTCGAATAGAATCAGCTCACCGGCGATCACCGCCCCGAGGTCATGGAGGACCACACAGCATGAAGCAGCGACGCACCCGAGAGCGCCGTGAGGAGATCCTCGCCCTGGCCGCCGACGTGGGCCTTGCCAACGTCGACGACCTGGCCGACCGGTTCGGGGTGACCGCCTCGACCATCCGCCGCGATCTGGCCGCGCTCAGCGGCGACGGTCGCCTCGCCCGGACGTACGGCGGCGCCATCTCCACCTCCCACCTCCCCGAGGCGTCACTGCTGCAGCGACGATCCGAGGCGCTCGACGCCAAACGCGCGATCGCCGCGTGGGCCGCCGCACAGGTCGAACGCGGGGAGTCGATCTTCCTCGACGCCGGGTCCACCACCGCCCTGCTGGCGCGCGAGCTGACCACCCTGACGTCCGCGGCGACCGTGACGACGTCGAGCCTGCCCGTGGTCAGTCAGCTCTCGTCGTCGTCGTCCCTGACCATCCAGTGCCTGGGCGGGCGCCTGCGGCCCCTGAGCGGTGCCTTCGTCGGCCCGCTCGCCGAAGCCTCGCTCGACCGGATGAGCTTCGACCGCAGCTTCATCAGCGCCGACGGCGTGACCGTGGAACGCGGACTGTGCGAGGCCGAGCTCGAGCAGACGCGGTTCAAAGAGGTCGTCGCCCGGCGCACGCGCTCCCTCTATGTGCTCGCGCACGCCGCCAAGCTCGGCTACGCGCCGTTCGACGCGTGGGCGCGCCTCGACCTGCCCTGGACCCTCGTCACCGACGAGGCCGCCCCCGAGTCGACCCTGGACGAGTTCCGCGCGGCCGGGGTCACCGTGATCGTCGCCCCCGCCGTCGCCGCCCCGTGAACGCCGTCGCCCTCGAGCGTGTGATCGCCGACGATCTCTCCGGAGCCGCGGAGGCCGCCGGGGCACTCCACCGCCGGGGCTTCGCCACGACGGTCGTGCTCGAGGGGACGGTGCCCGAAGGCCTCCGCGGCGTCGAAGACCTCGACGTCCGAAACGCCCCCGACGCGGAGACGATCATCGAGCGGGCCTTCGCCGACGGCGGGCCCGTGCACTACGTCAAGATCGACTCCCAGCTGCGCGGACCGGTGTCCGCGTTCATCGCAGCGGCCGCGCGCCGCGCAGCGGTCGTGCTGGCCCCCGCCCTCCCCGCAGCCGACCGGACGGTCGTCGACGGCGTGCCCCTCCTGGGCGGCATCCCGCTCTCCACCTCCCCCGCATCCGCCTGGCGCACCGAGGCCGGTTCGGCACCGCGACGCCTCGACGACCTCATCCCGGAGGGCCTGCCCCGACGGTCGTGGTCGCGAGCGCAGGTGCGCTCGGGCGCCTTCGCCGCGCATCTCGCCGGGGCCGAGATCGGCTCCGTGCACATCCCGGATGCCGACTCCCCCGCCGACTTGACCCACATCGCCGACGCGGTCCAGGGGGCCTCACGGGTCATCCCGATCGGCAGCGCGGGCCTCTGGGAGGCCCTCCTTCCGGCTGCGCGGACGTCGCCTCCCGTGGGAGACGCCACCGGCGTGGATCGCGCGATCGTGCTCCTGGGCAGTCTCGAACCGGTCGTGCACCGACAGTGGTCGGCGGTGCGTCGCGACACCACCCTCGTCCGGGCCACAGCCGACGAGGGAGCCGACGAGCTGTCGAGCCGCATAGCGCGCGCCGGCGAAGGCGCCGCGCGCGTGATCGCGATCACCGCGGGACCGGCTGACGGCGCCCACCACGTGCGTGTCGCCGACCTCCTGGGCCGATCCGCCGCCGCTGCGGTCCGCGACCACCCCGCCACCGCACTCTGCCTCATCGGCGGCGAGACCGCCCGACGCGCGCTCGACGCGCTCGGCGAGTCGGTGCTGCATGTCATCGGGGAGATCCATCCCGGCGCGGTACTGAGCCGCACCGCGCGTGGACGCATGGTCGTGACCCGCCCGGGCAGCTTCGGCGACGACCGCTCCCTCGAGCTCATCATCTCGACCCTCCTCGGGGACGCTCCCCGAGCGCATCAGGAAGAAGGACCCTGTGACTGACGACGACACGCTGCCGATCATCGCCGTGACGATGGGGGATGCCGCCGGCATCGGCCCCGAGATCATCGTGCGCGCGCTGACCGACCCCGCCGTCACCGGGGCGAGCCGCCCCTTCGTGGTGGGCGATGCCCAGCGCCTGCGTCGCGCGGCGGCCCTGCAGGGCGTCGACGTCGACATCCGTGCGATCGACGCTCCCGAAGACGCCGAGCCCGCCGCCGACCGCATCGACGTGATCGACCTGGGCCTCATCCCCGACGACCTGCCGTGGGGCGAGCTGAGCGCCGTCGCCGGGGACGCCGCCTACCGCTACATCGCCGTGGCGGCCGAGCTCGCGACCGCCGGCCGGGTGGATGCCATCTGCACGGCGCCCCTGAACAAGAAGGCCCTGCACGCCGGAGGCCATCTCTACCCCGGACACACCGAGATGCTCGCCTCCCTCTGCGGCGTCGACGAGGTCTCCATGATGCTGACCACGCCCCAGGTTCGCGTCATCCACGTCACGACGCACATCGGTCTCATCGACGCCATCAGCCGGATCGAACCGGGCCTCGTCGAGCGCACGATACGCCGCGGACTGACCGCGATGCACGACGCGGGCATCGATCAGCCGCGCGTGGGGGTCTGCGCCATCAACCCGCACGCGGGTGAGAACGGACTGTTCGGGTACGGCGAGGAGGCCGAGAAGATCGCTCCGGCTGTCGACCTCGTGGCCGCCGAGGGACATGAGGTGCATGGACCGCTGCCCGCCGATACCGCGTTCTTCCTCGCCTCGCGCGGCGACTACGACCTCATCGTGGCGATGTACCACGACCAGGGCCACGGCCCGGTCAAGGTGCTCGGCATCGAGGCGGGCGTGAACGTGACGGTGGGACTCCCCGTCATCCGCACGTCCGTCGACCACGGCACCGCGTTCGACATCGCGGGAACCGGCACCGCCTCACACGAGAGCCTCGTCGTGGCCGTCCAGCAGGCCGTGACGATGAGCCGGGGACGCGCCGCGCGCCGCGTGGCCTGAGTCGACGACGATGCCCCGACCGGTTCGCCGGTCGGGGCATCGTCGTTCACGGGAGGCGGACGGGGGCGTCGCCGGGCGGCTGGTGCCGCCGAGGGGTCAGGCCCGCGCCGCGGCGCGCTGCTCGAGGCGTTGGAAGCCGCGCACGTCGATCAGCGCGGTGAGCACCGCCACCGGCGCAAAACAGAAGAAGAGTGCCGCCGCCGGAAACGCCCCGAGGGCGAAGGACACCGCCACCCAGGCGCCGCACACGACGAGCGTGCCAAGCGGGTGGGCGAGCGCATACAGCCACGACGCGCGCACCAGGGCCCCGATCGGGGCGTCGACGTGCGCGACGAGGAACGGCAGGTGCACGAGACCCCCGACGAACGCGACCACGGCGATCACCGTGAGGCCGAGCACCGGCAGCTGCCACGACGCGCCGGTCGCGGTGACGGCGACCCGAACGGCGGCCGCGAGGCAGAGCGAGACGAGGACGATGACCGCGCCGACCGCGTTGGCCCGCACGAAGTGGGCCCGCACGAGCGCCGCGAAGCGCGGCAGCATCGGCTCGTCGGCGCTCTCCGGGCGATGCACCAGGTCACGCGCGATCTGGTAGCCGGCCACCGTGGCCGGGAAGAACCCGAACACGACGAGGCCCGCCAGGGTGAAGCCCACCCACAAGAGGTTGAGCCACGCCAGGCGGGCGATCCAGACGCAGACCAGCGAGACGCCGTCCCCGACCGTCTTCATCGCGTCATCCCTTCACCGCGCCGACGAGGATGCCCTTGCTGAAGTACCGCTGCGCGTACGGATAGAACAGCAGCACCGGCACGATCGCGAACAGCATCGTCGCCGCGCGGATGTTCTCGGGGATCACGAGGAAGCCGTTGCTCACCGTCTGCTGGAAGTTCAGCGCCTGATCCTGGCTGCCCAGCAGGAGCCGGTAAAGAACCACCTGGATCGGCTGCAGCGAGGCGTCGCGGAGGTAGATGAGCGGCCACAGGAACGAATTCCACGTCTGCACCGCGTAGAAGATGCCGATCGTGGCGATGACGGGCTTGGACAGGGGCAGGTAGATCTTCGTGAGGATCTGGAAGTCGTTGGCGCCATCGATGGATGCCGACTCCTCGAGCTCGTCCGGGATCGCCTCGACGAACGCCTTGGTGACGATGAGCAGGAACGTGCTGATGGCCAGGGGCAGCACCATGATGAGCCAGTTGTTGACCAGACCCAGACCGCTGTTGACGATGTAGGCCGGCACGATGCCGGCGTCGAAGATCCACGTGAGGATGAACAGCAGCATGATCGCCTGACGACCCGGCAGCCGCTTCTTCGACAGTGCGTAGGCGGTGAGGTAGGTCAGCACGACGGCGACGACGGTGCCGACGACGGTGTAGAGCACCGAGTTCAGCAGGGCCCGCACGACACCCAAGCGCTCGTTGGTGAGGATGTAGCGGAAGGTCTCGATGTTCACGTCGACGGGCCAGAGCACGACGCGGTTCTCCAGCACCGCCCGACCGTCCGACAGCGACACCCCGAGGATGTACAGGAAGGGGTACACGCACGCGATCGCGATGAGACCGAGGATCAGCGCGTTGACGACGTCGAACACCTCGACGCGACGACGGCGTCGGCGACGGTCCCCCGAGCCCGACGGAGGCGCGGACGGACGCGGAGGCGCGGACGTGCGCGGCATTTTCGTGGTGGACATGCTCAGAACACTCTCGAATCGGAGAATCGGCGGGAGGCGCGGTTGGCGACGACCACGAGGATGAAGGCGATGACGCCTTGGATGAGGCCGACCGCGGCGGCGTAGCTGTAGTCGGGGAATCCGTCCGAGGCGAAGGCCAGACGGTAGACGTAGGTCTGGATGACGTCCGCGGTCTCGTAGACGCTCGGGTTGTACATCAACAGGATCTTGTCGAGATCGACGGTGAGGATCTGCCCGACATTGAGGATGAGCAGGACCGAGATCATCGTGGAGATGCCCGGGAGGGTGACGCTGGACATCTTGCGCCAGCGACCGGCACCGTCGAGCTCGGCGGCTTCGTAGAGCGCGGGATCGATGCTCGCCATGGCGGCGACGTAGATGATGACGGAATACCCGAAGTTCTGCCAGACCTGCATCGTGGTGTAGAGCGGACGGAACCACTCCGGCTCGGTGAAGAACGAGACGGGCGAGCCCCCGAGAGCCTCGATGAGACCGTTCACGACGCCCCCGCTCGGAGAGAGCAGGGTGTACATGATGCTCACGAGCACGGCGGATGAGACGAAGTACGGCACGAAGCTGAGCGTCTGGACGCTCTTGCGGAACCACCGCAGGCGCACCTCGTTCAGGAACAGGGCGAAGACGATCGGAATGGGAAAACTCACGAAGAGCACGAGTGCCGCGAGGATCAGCGTGTTCGCGACGAGACGGCCGATGTTCGGGTCGTTGAAGAAGTCGATGAAGTTCTGGAATCCGACCCAGGGGCTCCCGCCGATACCGAGGAACGTCGAGAAGTCCTGGAAAGCGATGACGAGCGCGGAGACCGGGGCGATCTTGAAGAACGCCAGGTGCAGCAGTCCCGGGATGAGCATGAGGTACAACCAGCGCGCGGCGACCATTCTGCGCCAGAGCGTGCGGCGCCGCCGCACCGGGGGCGCCTGGGGTGCAGGCGGGGCGGGGGGATCGATGACGTCTACGGCGGTTCTGCTCATGTTCTTCCTCACGACGAGCCGGGCCCGCAGCGTGTCCGCCGCGGGCCCGGGGTTTCGTCACTTCATCGCGTCCAGGGCGGCCTGGTCGATCTCGGTGATTTGGCTGTACCCCTGTGCGTCCGCCTCGGAGAGGAAGCTGTTCCACTCCGACAGAGGACGGTCGCCAGTGACGAACTTCACCATCTCGGCGTCGACGAGGGGCTGGACCGAGGCCAGGAGCTTCGAGCGCTCCTGCTGCTGGTCGGGCGAGTACTTCAGCACGGGTTGGACCTGGAGGTCGCTCGAGAAGTAGTCGGCGGCGAAGGTCTTCGTGAAATCGCCCTGCCACTGGTAGAACGCCTCGTCGTCGACCGGCGCCGGGTAGGTCAGGCGGTCCTGGGCGAAGTTCCACACCTCCTTGCCGACCTCCTGGTCGGCGTTCTCGGCGTAGGAGACGGTGTACTGCTTCTGGCCGTTCTGCTCCTGGTAGGACTGACCCTCGACACCCCAGTGATAGATGTCCTGGCCCTCGTCGCTGTAGAGGTAGTCCAGGAACTTCACGATGGCTTTCGAGTTCTGCGTCTTCGCGTTGACGACGAACACGCGCTCGGCGTTGTACCGCTCGTTGGCGGGCACGAGCATCTGCTCGCCGCCGTTGCTGAGCGCGGGCATCGTGCCGATGCGGTAGTCGGGGTACGTCTGCGTGTCGGCGTTCGCCAGGAAGTACTGCGGACGGGTGAAGAAGTCGTTCGAGACCGAGATCTTGCCCGTCAGCATCTTGGTCTGCCAGTCCTCCTCGGTGATCGCTCCCTTGACCCATTCGGGATCGATGAGGCCGCGCGCATACAGGTCGGCGTACCACGTGACCATGTCGAGGGCACCCGGGGCGTGGATGTCGAGACCGCGGCCCGACTTGTAGATGCCGTGCACCTTCCCGGCGTCGTCGATGCCGTCGTTGGCGGCGAACGCGTACGGGTAGTTCAGGAACGAGTCGCGTCCGCCCAGCGGGTAGTACGTGGGATCGGAGCCGTAGGTCGTCTTCAAGGCCTCGAGGGCCTTCGTGAAGTCCTCGACGCTGGCGGGTGCAGCGGTGACGCCCGCCGCGGTCATCATGTCCTCCCGGTAGAACGAGACCGGTCCGATCTTCGGGTACTCGTTGATGAGACCGAAGATCTTGCCGTTCTGGTCCGTGATCAGCGAGGCGAAGTCGGGGTGGGCGTCGATGTACGCCTGCAGGTGCGGCGCATCCGACGCGATCAGCGGCGCCAGGTCGAGGAAGGCACCCTGCGCACCGTAGACCTGCGCCTGCGACATCGTCGCGACGGTCGCGTCCTCCAGATCACCGGATGACAGCAGCAGGTCGAGCTGCTGGTAGTGCGACTTCTCCGGCCCGCCGTCGACGACGTCCACCGAGACACCGGCACCTTCTTGAAGCGGCTCGTTCCAGAGGTCGTCCGCCAGCCAGTTCTTGAACCGGTCGGGGATGCGATAGCTGAACTGCGTGCCGTCGCCGGTGGCCTCGCCCCCGCCTCCGGCCGAGCAGCCCGCGAGCCCCAGTACCAGCGCCGACGCGCTGACCATGCCCACCCATGCACGTGACGTGCGCATAAATACTCCTTTGTACTCGGCTGACGTCGGGCGGCGAGCCTACGTTCCCACCGGGAGGCCGCCCCCGATGAGTGATCGGAGAGATCGCACTTCGCGCATCAGCGGGCTTCACTATTGCATACTTCACGCAGGAATGGGGAATTTAAGAAACGTTCTCACCCGTTTTCTGCGCGTACCGCGCAGTTTTTCCCTCAAGAGAGCAGTTTCGCCTCCCTCACCGCCGCGCGCGAGAGCGACGACGCGCGCACGCACAACGCACCAGGCCCCCGCCGCGTGAGCGACGGGGGCCTGGAGGCGCACGCGGTCAGGAGGTGACGTCGGCCAGCTGTCGACCCGAGATCTCCTCGATCAGGTCGTCGCCGAGCTGCGCCGGCTCGAAGGGCGCCTCGATCTCGGCGCGGTCGAGCAGCTCGGTCATGCGGCGCTGACGCTGACGCGTGATGAGCGTCACCACCGTTCCCCGACGCCCCGCGCGACCGGTGCGGCCGGAGCGGTGCAGGTACGTCTTGTACTCGTCGGGGGCGTCGGCCTGGATGACCAGGTCGATGTCGTCGACGTGGATGCCGCGAGCGGCGACGTCGGTGGCGACGAGCACGTTGACGCGGCCCGAGGTGAGCTTCTCGAGGTTGCGTGTGCGCTTCTGCTGATTGAGGTCACCGTGCAGGGCGACCGCGGCGATGCCGGCGTCGTCGAACTGCTCGGCGAGCATCTCGGCGTAGGCGCGGGTGCGCGCGAAGACCAGCGTCTTGCCGGCGCGATCGACGAGCGAGCCGAGGATCTCGGCCTTGTCGCGGTGGTCGATGACGAGCACACGGTGGTCGATGGTCCCGGAGTCCTGGTCCTCGCCGGCCACCTCGTAGACGGCGGGCTCGACGAGGAACTCGTCGACGAGGGCCGCGACCTCCCGGTCGAGGGTCGCCGAGAACAGCAGCTTCTGGCTGCCGTCGGCGGTCGCGCGCAGGATGCGCTGCACGGGCTCGAGGAAGCCGAGCTCGCACATGTGGTCCGCCTCGTCGAGCACGGCCACCTGAACGTCGGACAGGTCGAGCTTGCCCTGGTTCAGCAGGTCTTCGATACGACCGGGGGTGCCGATGACGATGTCGACGCCCTTCTTCAGGGCGCCCACCTGGCGAGCCTGCGGCACGCCGCCGTAGACCTGGGTGGTGAACAGGCCCACGCTGCGCGCGATCACCTGCACCGTGCGGTCGATCTGCAGCGCCAGCTCGCGGGTGGGGGCGAGGATCAGCGCCTTGGGGGCGCGACCGAACTCCCGGCGCTTGCCGGCCTGCGCGCGCAGGATGCTCTCGACGAGCGGGGCGCCGAAGGCGATGGTCTTGCCCGAGCCGGTACGCCCGCGAGCGAGCACGTCACGGCCGTCGAGGATGGGCTTCACCGTCGCGGCCTGGATCGGGAAGGGGCTCGCCGCGCCGAGACCGGCGAGGGCGCGCACGATGTTGTCGCCCAGGCCCAGTTCGGCGAAGCCGGCACCGGTCGCGGTCGCGGCGTCGACGGCCTCGGCCTGCAGACGCTCGTGCACGACGTCGACGCGCTGCTCGTGCTCGGCCGAACGCTTCGGGGTGGCCGACCAGTCGCTACGGCTCGGGCCGTCGGTGCGGCGCGGGCGGTCGTCGAAAGAACGGGCGGGGCGCTCGGGGCGGTCGAACGACCGGGCGGGGCGATCCTCGAACGAGCGAGCCGGGCGGTCACTGCGGTCGAACGAACGGGCGGGACGCTCACCGGCGTCACGACGCGGACGCTCGTCACGGTCGAACGAGCGAGCCGGACGGTCGCTGCGGTCGAAGGAGCGGGCCGGGCGGTCGCTGCGGTCGAACGACCGAGCCGGGCGGTCATCGAACGAACGCGCGGGACGGTCGTCGCGAGCCGGACGGTCGTCGAACGAGCGAGCGGGGCGGTCGAACGACCGAGCCGGACGCTCACCGGCGTCACGACGAGGACGCTCATCGCGATCGAACGAACGCGCCGGACGCTCGTCGCGAGCAGGACGCTCGTCCCGACGGTCGAACGACCGAGCCGGGCGCTCATCGAACGAACGACGCGGACGCTCGTCGCGGAACGACGGGCGGGCGTCGCCGAACGAACGACGGTTGTCGCGGTCCACGCGCTCCCCGCGGGGGGCACGGTCGTCGCGCGCGGGTCGGTCGTTCCGGTCGAACGAACGCGCGGGACGGTCGAACGAACGGGCACCGCGGTCGTCGCGGCGGCCGGCCGTGGCATCCCGATCCGAGCGACCGAAACGATCGTCACGGGCCGAGGTGCGGATACTGCGGGCCTCGTCGCGGCCCGCGCGGTCCGACGCGCTCCAGCGGCGCTTGTCGGGGGCGGCCTCCGCCTCGGGACGGTACCCGCGGTGGTTGGGGCTCTTGCTGCCGGGCTTGGCCGGGGCTTCGCCGCCGGGGCGGCGCTTGCGGTCCTGGAACGAGGTCTTCGCGCCGTAGCGCGGCTCGAAGTTCTTGGCGGCGCGGCCGCCGGCGGGCTTCTTGTTCTTGGGCATGACGATGTCCTTCTGGGTTCTGTTCACGCGAGACAGCAGCACCGCACGGCGGTGCAAAACCCGGACTATCGTCGGCCGGGGGCCATTCACTGATGATGGTCGAGGCCGCGATCGCGTCCTGTCCATCGGCCCCTTGGACTCACAAACCCATCCGCGCATCACACGCGGTGTCCAGAGCCGACCTCACCACGCTACAGGTCGCGCCTGGGAATGGCATCCATGTCCCCGCCATGAGAACAGGGGATGCCACCGGAACAGGCCGATCCGGCGAAGAACGCCCTGTTCTCGAACGATCCCCTGTTCTCGTCACGACCCCTCTGCTCCACCGCCGTCGCCGCCCGCCGCCTCGCCGCCCGCCATGAGAACAGGGGATGCCACCGGAACAGGCCGATCCGGCGAAGAACGCCCTGTTCTCGAACGATCCCCTGTTCTCGTCACGCCCAGGCCGCACGAGATGACTGCCCTGCACGAAGATGGACGCATGGCAGACACCGACGCCCACCCCATCACGGTGGCGATCGAGCGGCGCATCGACCCGACGCGCACCGCCGAAGCGACCTCCTGGATGCAGGCCGGCACCGACCTCGCGACCGCTTTCCCGGGCTTCCTCGGCTCGGGGTGGGTACGCGCGGGAGAAGACAGCGACCTCTGGTACATGCTGTACCGCTTCCGCGACATCACCACGCTCGAGGGGTGGGAGACCTCGTCGCAGCGACAGTGGTGGCTCGATTCGGGCCGCCCCTTCGCCCGGGAGGAGCGCGTCGAGCGCCGCACAGGTATCGAGGGCTGGTTCGACGCCTCGTTCGGCTCGGTCCTGGAACCCACGGATGCCGCGACCTCGCCGGTCCAGCAGCCAGTGCCGCCCGCGCCGCCCCGGTGGAAGCAGGCGGTCACCATCTGGGTGGGCTTCTTCCCCACGAACCTGCTGGCGTCGTGGCTGCTGGGCTTCGTCCCCGGCTTCGCCGAGATCCCGCTCGTGCTGCGGGTGCTGGCCACGACCCTCATGCTCACCCCCGTCATGACCTATGCGGTGCTCCCGTGGGTCACCCGCCTGCTGCGCCCGTGGCTGCAGCGCCCGCCCCGCACACGAAAGGCCTCCTCATGACCGCCGATCCCACCGGCCACCGCTTCCACCTGCGCGGGCCGCGCTCCTCCGCCCAGATCACCCAGGTCGGCGCGGCACTGCGCGCCCTGAGCGTCGACGGCGTCGACCTCGTGCCGCCGTACCCGGACGACCAGCCGACGCCGGCGGCATCCGGGATCGTGCTCGTGCCCTGGCCGAACCGCATCCGCGACGGCAAGTACACCTTCGACGGCGAAGACCTGCAGCTCGCGATCAGCGAACCGAAGTTCGGCAACGCCAGTCACGGACTGCTGCGCTTCGGCACGTACCAGCCGATCGAGCACACCGACGAGCGTCTCGTCCTCGGTGCCGACGTGGTGCCGCAGACCGGATACCCGTTCCATCTGCGCACCCGTGTCACGTTCACACTGCTGCCCGATGGCTTGCATGTCGCTCACCACATCGAGAACGTCGGCGCCCGCACGGCCCCCGTCGCCCTCGGCGTCCACCCGTACCTGCAGATCGGCGGCGTCGCGACCGAGGACCTGGTCATCCACTCGACCGGCACCACGACCCTCGTCGTCGATGAGCGCAACATCCCCGTCGACGAGGTCCCCGTCGACGCCGCCACCGACCTGCGCGCGGGCCGTCGACTCGGTGACGCCTCGCTCGACAACGGCTACCGGGGGCTGGATCGGGATGCCGACGGTCGGGCGCACCACACCCTCACCGCCCCGGATGGCCGCGTTCTCGCGCTGTGGCAGGACGAGGGCTTCGGCTGGGCGCAGGTGTTCACGACGGACCGCTACCCGGGACAGCCCCTGGCTGTCGCCATCGAGCCCATGACGGCGCCCGCCAACGCGTTCGCATCTGGAATCGACGTCATCGCATTGACACCCACGGAGATATTCGCTCGCGAATGGGGAATTCGCTTTAGTCGATAAGCAACGAAATTGTCCCCCTTATGGGGGACAATTTTTTACCCCTACGATCAGGCATATTTAAAGGCAAGACTTTCCCTTTCGGGCGTGAGAAAAGTTAGCATCTTGCTGACGGATTCCGTCGACGCCACGAGTCGAATGCCACATGATTCGCGGCTGTACCCGAATAAGCCGACGGGGGCCGAGGGTCTCGCGGTGCTGGGGGACTCGCGGTCCGTCCCCAGGGAAAGCACACCCGACAATGAGCATCGCGGTCCGCAACACCGTTCCTTCCGCCTCGCCCCTCTCGTCCCCGCGCGAGCTGATGGCCGTCTCCCGCCGACTCGTGCGGCGCGCGGGCTCCGTGTCGACCATGCAGCTGGCGGCGCTCGTCCTGGTCGTCCTCGTCGGGGGGATCCTCGCCTCGATCCTCACCACCACCGACCCGCTGTGGTGGCAGCTGCACTTCAGCCAGCTCGGGACGTTCAGCGACATCTCGGGCGCGTTCTTCAACACCACGCTCAAGGTCGGCGGCATCCTCGTCGTCGTCTACGCCGTCCGGGTGCGGCGCGATCTGCGCCGACTGGGACGACGCGCGGGCCGGCGGGGAGCGGCGACCGTGGCGCAGTTCTGCCTCACCGTGATCGGCGTGAACCTCGCCCTCGTCGGATGCGTTCCCCTGAACACGAACAAGGACCTGCACGACAAGGTCGCGGGCATGATGGTGCTGGGCTTCGCGGCCCTGCTGATCACGACGCCGATCCTGCTGCACCGCCTGGGCCGACACCTCGCCGTGTCGACCGTCTTCGTCTTCGTCTTCCTGTTCGCCGGCGCGTGGCTGTTCGTCACCGCCACCATCAATCTCGCCCTGTTCGAGGTGATCGCCTTCGCCGCGATGTTCGGGTGGTCCGGCGTCTTCACCCTCTCCCTCTCTCGGGGAGCGCGGGCCGCCACCGTCACGCCCGAGGTCTCGACCACGGTCACGCACGTGGCGCCCCGCCTGTCCGCCCGCCGCACCTTCCGCCGGGGCGTGGCGCGCACGCGTCCGGCGCTTCGTGCGGCGTCCGCGCCGACGCCCGCCCGGGTCGGCGCCGCGTCCGTCCGCGGCACGGCCCGCCCGTCCATGCGACCGTCACACCGTCGGCATCGCGTGATGCTCAGCGCCGGTCGCGCCGTTCCCGCCGACTCACGGCGCTCCCGTCCGCCGCTGCAGACTCAGGCGCTCGCGCCGCGTGCGGCGCCTCGGCTTCGAGCGCGGCGCGTCCCGCACGGCGGGCGAGCCGTCGCTCCCGGGCTCCCTCGACGAGGTTGTACAGCGTCGGCAGCACCAGCAGCGTCAGGAACGTCGACGACACCAGACCGCCGATCACCACGACGGCCAGCGGCTGTGAGATGAAGCCGCCGTGCCCGGTGATGCCCAGCGCCATGGGCACGAGCGCGAAGATCGCCGCGAGCGCGGTCATCAGGATCGGACGGAGACGCCGTGAGCCACCGACGATCGTCGCCTCGTAGACGCTGAGTCCCCGCGCCCGGTACTGATTCACGAGGTCGATGAGCACGATGGCGTTCGTCACGACGATGCCCACGAGCATGAGCGCGCCGATCATGCCGGCCACACCCAGGGGAACGCCGGTCACCAGCAGCAGCAGAATGGCCCCCGTCGCCGCGAACGGCACGGAGACGAGCAGCTCGAGCGGCTGACGCAGCGACTTGAACGTCGCCACCATCACGACATAGACGATGAGGATGGCTGCGAGCAACGCCAGGCCCAGCTGACCGAAAGCGTCCTGCTGGTCGGTCACCGCCCCACCCACCTCGGCCGCCGCCCCCTCGGGCAGCTGCACGTCAGCCAGGGCGGCGTTCACACTCGACGAGGAGCTGCCCAGGTCATCTGTGGTGGGCGTCACCGTCACCGTCGCGGTCCGCAGTCCGCGGGCCGTCGTGATCGTCGGCGGTGTCTGACTTTCTTCGACCGTGGCGATCTCGTCGAGCCGTACCGTGCCGCTCGCCGTCGGGACCTCGAGGGCGCGCAGGGCATCGACGGTCGTCGGCGGGTTGTTCGCCGCGACGTAGACCGTCACCCCGCGACCGTCGATCTCCACCGTGCCCGCCTGGCGGGGCTGCATCGTGTGGGACACCAAGGCACCGACGGTGCGCTCCGACAGCCCCCGCTCGGCCGCGGCGGCGCGGTCGACGCGCACCGACACGTACGGCAGCGAGGCCGAAAGGCTACTCGTGACCTGGCCGATGCCCTCACGGCCCTGCAGCCCGGCGACGACGGCATCGTTCGCCTGCTGCAGGGTCTGTCCGTCCGCGGCGGAGACGTCGACGGTGATGTCGGTCGACCCGAACCCGCCCCCGGAGGCCGCGACCTCGATTTCGCCGGCGTCGGTGATCCCCGACAGCTCGGTGCGCACGCGCTCGCGCAGATCGACCTGGTCGACACCGGCTTGAGAGGTGATCGAATACGTGATGCCCGAGCCGCCACCGGAGAAGGCGTCGCGCAGCGCCGAACCGCTCGAGCCGATCGAGGTCTGCACGGTCTCGACGCCGGGGGTGTCGAGCAGCACAGCCTCGACTCTCTGAGCCGCCGCGTCTTCGGCATCCAGGCTCGGAGCCGACCCGATCTTCTGGGTGACCGTGAAGGTGTTCTGGCCGGAGTCGCCGAGGAAGTCCGTCTTCAGCAGCGGCACCGCCGCCAGCGTGCCGACGAGCACGAGGAGAGCAAGGCCCAGCGTCACCCACGAGTGCTTCAGCGTCCAGCTCAGCACGGGAACGTACGCCTTCTGCAGGCGCGAGGGCGGCGCGTCGGGGGCCTCGGGATCGATGGGATCGCCCGCGGCATCCCGGATCACCTTTCCGGGCCGGAGGAACCACGACGCCAGCACCGGCACGATCGTCAGCGAGACCAGCAGCGACGCGGCCATCGCGATGGTGACGGTGAGCGAGAACGGGCGGAACAGCTCGCCGGTGACGTCGCCGACGAACGCGATCGGCAGGAACACCGCGACCGAGGTGATCGTGGATGCCGTGATCGCGGCCGCGACCTCGCGCACGGCCCGGATGATCGTGGGGATCTTCTCCGCATCGCCGACGTAATGCCGCTTGATGTTCTCGATGACGACGATGGAGTCGTCGACGACGCGGCCGATCGCGATCGTGAGCGCGCCGAGGGTAAGGATGTTGAGCGAATAGCCGAACGCCTGGAGGCCGACGAAGGTGATGAGCACGCTCGTGGGGATCGAGATCGCGGTCACCAGCGTGGAGCGCACCGACATCAGGAACACCAGGATCACCACGACGGCGAACACGAGGCCGAGCAGGCCTTCCTGGGCGAGCGCCTCGATCGACTGCTCGACGAACGGCGCCTGATCGAACACGACGGTGAAGGTCGCACCGTCGCCGAGCGTCGACTCGAGAGCGGGCAGCGCCGCGAGCACCCCGCGCGAGACGTCGACGGTGTTGGCGGCTGGCAGCTTCGTGACGGCGATCGTCAGGGCGGGCTGGCCGTCGACGCGCGACAGGGTCGTGGTGGGGTCAGCCTGCTGCACCACGGTGGCGACATCGGCGATGGTGGTGGCGCCGGCGCGGAACTGCGCGGCATCGGAGGGAACGAGAGGAAGGGCCGCGATCTCGTCCACGCTGGTGAGCTTCGCGCCGGTCTGCACCGTGAGCGTCTGGTCGCCCTCGGTGATCGCGCCGCCGGGAAAGAGCACGCCGTTGGCATCCAGCGCGTCCGTGATCGCCTGCTGGCTGTAGCCGCGCTCTGAGAGCTTGCCGGTGTCGGGGGTGATGGTGACGCGCTGCCCGATACCGCCCACGATCTGCGCGCCGTTGACGCCCTCGACGTCCTCGAGATCGGGCACCACGCTCGTCTCGAGCGTCGACTGGACGGCCTGGGCGTCACTGAACCCGGTGACCGCGAGCTGGATCACCGGGAAGTCGTCGATGCTCGCCGAGGCCACGGTGGTGTCGGCGGACTCCGGCAGTTGGTCGTCGATGCGCGCGATCGCGGCGAGGATCTTCTGCTGCGCCGCGGCCAGGTCGGTGCCGTAGGTGAAGGAGGCGGAGACGATCGAGGAGTTCGTCGTGCTCGTGGCCGTCGTGGACTCGAGACCGTCGACGCCACGGATCGCGCTCTCGATCGGCGTCGACACATCGGCCTCGACCACCTCCGGGGAGGCACCCGGGTAGGTGGTGACGACCGCGAGCTGGGGGAACTCGATCGAGGGGATCAGCTCCTGCTTCAGACTCGTCAGCGCCAAGCCGCCGAAGATCGCGGCGACGATGGTGACGAGGGCGATGAGCGCCCGGTTCTTCAGGCTCAGGACGGCCAGATACGACACGGAGGACCTCTCGGATCACGGGTCCGATACAGACGTGTATCGAACCTCAGTATCACACGCGTCCCGGCAGGACGGCCGCGTCAGATCGCGGCCGCCACGGTCAGGCCGACGGCGGCCGCGACAACGGACCCCACGAACGACACGACCGCGTACACGGTGGCCGTGCGCGTGCGTCCCTCCTCGGCCAACAGCGCGGTGGTCACCGCGACGGCGCTGAACGTCGTGTACCCACCGAGCAGACCCGTCCCGATGATCCACCGCCAGGCCTCGTCCGCGGGGAGGGGACTCAGGATGCCGAGCAGCAGTGCCCCCGAGAGGTTCACGGCCAGGATGCCCCAGGGGAAACGCTCCCCCGTCCGGCGACGGACGGCGACATCGAGGAGGTACCTCGCGACGGCGCCGATCCCACCCGCGACGGCGACGGCGACGAAGACGAGGGGCGTCACGGCGCGACCCGACCGCCGCGTCCGAGCACGACGCCGCCCCAGGCCGCCGCTGTCCCGACGACCACGGTCGCCACGCCCCACCACAGCAGCGCGAGATCCGTCGATTCCACGGCGAGCGCACTGTAGGTGGTGAAGCCGCCGAGGACGCCCGTCCCGAGGAACAGCTGCACCCGCTGCGCGCGCGAGCCCTCCGGCATCCGGGCACGCCACCCGAACAGGATGCCGATCGCGAACGCTCCGACCACGTTGATCAGCGGCACGAGGGCGGGTCCGAGGTCGTCGCCCCAGGCGAGAGTGAGCACGGCGCGCACGGCGGTGCCGATCGCACCGCCGACGGCGACGAGGCCGACATCACGCCACATGCTCACCGCGCCACCCTACGCCGGGCGCTCGACCGCCGCCTCGATACGACCTCGCCGAGCACTTCGGCAACCCCCACGACGGGCGGACGTGTTCCTCGACACAATCGCGACGTCCGCGTCGAGGGGAGGAGCGTCATGGCCAGATCGAGGACCACACGCCTGATCGCGGTGGCGGCGATGTCGCTGCTGCTCGCGGGCTGCGGCATCCAGATTCCCTCCGACCCCGACGGCACGCTCGAGCACGTCGAAGGTGGGGTGCTGCGTGCGGGCGTCTCGCCCAACGGCGAGTGGGTGCAGGTCGGCGAGGCCGATCCCACCGGGGTCGAGGCCGAGGCTCTCGTCGACTTCGCCGACTCCCTCGACGCCGACGTGGAATGGACCGTCGGCTCGGAGGAGTCGCTCGTGCGCGGTCTCGAAAACGGCGACCTCGACGTCGTCGCCGGGGGCCTGACCGACAAGACGCCCTGGACGAACAAGGCCGGAACGACCCGCCCCTGGGCCGAGACCACGCTGGACGACGGCAAGAAGGTGAAGCTCGTGATGCTGGTGCCCCTGGGCGAGAACGCCTTCCTCTCTCACCTCGAGACCTTCCTCACCGAAGAAGCGCAGCGGAAGGGGATCGCCCCGTGAGCGGCGAGACCGTGCGCTTCGGACGCACCGAACTGCCGCCGAAGCAGGTCGAGGCCCTGCGCCGGGCCGTGCGCCTGGAGTGGGTCACGATCGGCCTGCTCGTCATCACGGCGACCCTCGTGTTCATCGTGCTCGGCAGTTCGCAAGCCATGAAGGCCGCGTGGTCGGAGGACCTGCTGTCGTTCATCCCGCCCATCGCGTTCCTCATCGCCGTGCGGCTCGCGCGGCGTCCGCCGACGAAGCAGCATCCGTACGGCTTCCACCGCTCCGTCGCGGTCGGCCACCTCGTCGCCGCGGTCGCTCTGACCGGCATGGGCACGTTCCTTCTCGTGGACTCCGCGATCAACCTCCTGCGCGGCGAGCACCCCACGATCGGCACCGTCAACCTTTTCGGCATCACGATCTGGCTCGGCTGGCTGATGATCGCCGTCATGGCCGTCACCGGCATCCCGCCCGTGATCCTCGGTCGCATGAAGCTCAGCCTCGCGCGCGAGCTGCACAACAAGGTGCTCTACGCCGACGCCGACATGAACAAGGCCGACTGGCAGACCTCGCTCGGCACGATCATCGGCGTGCTCGGCATCGGGGTGGGTCTGTGGTGGATGGATGCCGCGGCCGCGATCTTCATCTCGGGCAGCATCCTGCACGACGGCGTCAGCAACCTGCGGGCGGCGGTCGTCGACCTGATGGACGCCCGCGCGACGACGTTCGACGACAACCACCCGCACCCGCTCGCAGGCCGCGTCGACCAGTACCTCGCGGGCCTGCCCTGGGTGGCGGCCGCGGGGAGCCGCGTGCGGGACGAGGGCCATGTCTTCCACATCGAAGCATTCGTGGTGCCGCGCCGCCGGAAAGTGACGCTCGCCGACATCGAAGGGGCGCGGCAGGGGTGCGTGGCGCTCGATTGGAAGGTGCAGGACGTCGTCATCGTGCCCGTCCCCCGATTGCCCGCGGTGGTCGACGCCGTCACTCCCCCAGGATCAGCCGCCTGATCGCGGCATCCCTCGATCCGCCGAGGTCCATCGTGCGCCCCTTGCGGTAGAGCGAGAACACCCGCGGGTCGATGTAGCTGGATCGCGCAACGGCGGGAGTGTTGCCGAGCGCCTCGGCTGTCGCTTTCACGGCCGCCACCTCGGCCTTCTTGCGCTCGTTCTTCCCGCCCACGGCGCCGACCTTGGCGAGGGACTCCGCGGCGAGGATCGTGCCGCGCAGCGTCCGGAAGTCCTTGGCGCTGAACGGGCCTCCCGTCAGCGAACGCACGTAGGCGTTGACGTCGCCGGGGGTCAGCGGCACGCGACGGCGACCGCGCTTGTAGCTCAGCAGCGCCGCCCGGGAGCGACCGAGCGCGAGCTCTTCGACGAGGGATGCCAACTCCGCATCGTGGACGCGCAGGTCGGCGCGCTTGCCGCTCTTCGCCGGGAACGACAGGCGGATGAGATCGCCCTCGACCGTGGCATCCCGTCTCTGCAGGGTCGTCAGACCGCGGCTGCCGTTCGTGACGAAATACCGGGCATTGCCGACGCGCGGGGCCACGAGGTCGAGGAAGCGGAACGACACCGCGAGCACGCGCTCCCGGTCGGCCTCGGCGCGGCGGAGCGACTGCGTCACGCGGGCGCGGGCTCGAGGAAGCGTCTCGGCCAGTTGCAGCGCTCGCGCGAATTTCCCCTTGTCCTGCCGTTTCGCCCAGTCCGCGTGGTAGGTGTACTGCCGTCGCCCGGCCTCGTCGGTGCCGACCGCCTGGATGTGCGCGTTCGGCTCCTTCGCGATCCACACCTCGCGCCACGCGGGCGGGATGACGAGGCCCCGCGCGCGCTCGGCTTCGCGATCGGGGACCGCGGCCCCGGTGTGATCGACGAAACGGAAGCCCGACCCCGACCGCACCCGGCGGAATCCCGGGTCGTCGTAGGGACGGACGCGGATGAAACGCGGCATGGACGTCAGTGGTTGCGGAGCAGGTCGATCAACTCCGCCTTCTTCTTGCCGGAGTAGCCGGTGATGCCGAGTTCTTTCGCGCGCTTCTTCAACTCGTCGACGGTGCGGTCCTCATAGTTCTCGGCGTGACCGCCCTTCTCGCCGACTTTGCCGCGCCCCTGCGCCGCGGCCGCGTTCGAGATACGCGCCGCCTTCTCCTTCGAGTCGCCCTGCTTGCGCAGTTCCTCGTAGAGCTCGGGGTCTTTCAGGCTGTTGGATCCTCGCCCTTGGGGCATGGTCGTCTCCTTCCGTCGGAACACCGACGCTATGACGCCGACCGCGACGCTGCGTGCGGGGTTGACATGCCGCGACCGTCATCACGCCGATTCGCCCTCGGCGACACCGGCGTCGACCGCTCACTCCACCCCGCGCCGACCCGTGAGAACCCCTCACCCTTGACAGACTCGCGATATATCTCGATACTCGTTCATACGCGATATATCGCGAGTGAGGAGCCCACCATGGAGAAATGGATCGTCCACCCCGGCGAGACGAAGGTCATCGACGTCGAGACCCTGCGCGAGCTGAAGGTCGGCCTGGTCGGCGGTCAGGTCGACGTCATCGCGCACGACGAGCCGAGCGCGCGCATCGAGGTGCACGGCGTGACCGTCAAAGACCTGCGCATCGAGATGGTGGACGGCCGACTCGAGATCGATCACCCGCAGCTGCGGTGGGACAACTTCCTCGAGGTGTTCCGCAACTTCGGCGCCGGCGGCCCGAAGGCCGAGGTCAGCGTCGCCGTACCCCGCACCGCCTCCCTGACGCTCGGCGTCGTCAGCGCGAGCGCGCTGGTGTCGGGCCTGCGTACCGACGCGCGACTCAACACCGTGTCCGGCGACATCATGGTCGACGGCCTCGTCGGCGACGTCAACGTCAACGCCGTCTCGGGCGACGTGCAGGTGCGCGAGCTCGAGGGCGCCCTCAGCGCCAACAGCGTCTCGGGCGACATCACCGTGACCGGCGCCGTGACGAAAGCCTCCATCGACACCGTCTCGGGGGCGATGATGGTCGACTCGACCGGACCCGTCCAGGCCATCGCGCTCAACTCCGTCAACGGCGCAGCCACGATCCGCCTCGACCGCGGCCTGCCCGCGAACTACGTCTCGCGCTCGGTGAGCGGCCGCGTGCAGATCGACGGCCACGTGCGCTCGGGCTCCGGCCCCACCAGCTACACCGGCTCGACGGGCACGTTGTCCGGCTCGTTCGTCGACGTGCGCGCGAACACCGTCTCGGGAGAGATCACCGTCCTGCGACGCGGCATCTCCGGCCTGCGTCCCGAGGAACTCGCCGGAGAGGAGGAATGGTGATGGGCCCCGTCTTCTCGCACGGCGACCTGCGCCTGTACATCCTCAGCCTCCTCGACGAGGCTCCGCGACACGGGTACGACCTCATGCAGGCCCTGACCGACCGCACCGGCGGCACCTACTCCCCCTCCGCGGGAACGATCTACCCCCGTCTGGCCAAGCTCGAGGAAGAAGGCCTGGTCACCAAGACCGTCGACGGACGCAAGACCGTCTACGAGATCACCGACGCCGGCCGCGCCGAGGTGTCCGCGCGCTCCGGCGACCTCGAGGGCATCCAGGCGGGCCTCGCCGACAGCGTCCGCCTGATCGCCGAGGAGGTCCGCGGCAGCGTGCGGGATGCCATGCGCAGCCTGCGCGCCGATCTGGCGGCCGCCTCCCGCGAAGAGCGGGAACAGGCTGCGACCGCACCCGCCGACGACGCCCGCACCCGCACCCGGGAGCAGCTGCACCGAGCGGATGCCGCGATCACCGAGTTCCGTGGGCGCGTGCGCTCGGAGCTGCGGTCGCACGTCGCGCGTGGCGGCGAGCTCGCGGCATCCGGGGTGGACGAGATCGAGGCAGCGCTGCGCCAGGCCTCCGACGCCGTCGCGCGCGCGATGCGCGGCTGATCGGCTATTCCCAGGGCAGCTCTTCGTGGGCGCCGGCCGGCTCTCCCAACGGAACCACCAGCACCGGCCGGTGCTGCCGGTGGGAGAGCCGGGCGGCGACCGATCCGGTGAGGAACTCGCGCAACGACTCGCCCAGGCCGCGCTTGCGCGTGCCGACCACGAGGAGCGAGGCCCCGACCTCGTCGGCCAACTGGATCAGCGCCAGAGCCGGGTCGCCGATCAGCTGCCGCACGCTCCACCGCACACGCTGACCCGCCAGGGCGGCTGCTGCGGCGGTCTCGACGTCCGCCAGCGCCGCCCGCGCCACCTCCCCGGCCACATCGAGCGTGGCGGAGTTCACGTATCCGTCCGGATCCTCGAACGCGACGAAACGCGTCGTGTCGACGTGCGCGACGATGAGCTCGACCCCGGCCAGGGCCGCGTACCGTGCCGCCTCATCGACGACGCGCGGCGACTGTCCCGGGACCACCCCCGCGATGACGGCTCCGGATGCCGCGGCCTCCGGCTCGTGCTCGCTCATGCCGTTCTCCTCCCCGCGCCCGAACCCGCACCCCGGACCGCTCGCGGTCGGGGGCCGGAGGCACCGTGATATCCTGGGTGTTACTCTTACCGGCTCGGTCCGGAACCGCAATACGCAGGGCTCGGAGCACGGCCTGCGATGTCGATCGTGAGGGGGTCTCGCATGGGGCGTGGCCGTCAGAAGGCGAAGCACACCAAGATCGCCCGTGAGCTGAAGTACGACACCTATTCGGTGAACTACGCGGCTCTCGAGCGCGAGTTGGGCGCACCCGAACCGGGTGAAGACGCCTACGTCGACAAGTGGGCAGACCAGTACAACGACGAGTACGAAGACGAGAAGGCCTGACCGCCTGACTCCCCCGGGAGCGCGTCGCACGACCGCCTGTTCAGCCAGGTGACACGATGAGCAGCGATCGACTGCGTGCGATGTTCGATCTGATGGTCGTCCGTAAGGACTCCTCGGTGATATCCGAGTTCTACGATCCCGACTTCGAGATGTACTCGAACGGCATCACCCAGAACTATGCCGAGTTCCACGCGAGCCATCAGGGCGTCTACGACACCGCCATCACGTACGCCGTCGAGTACGACGAGGAGACGTGGGTCGAAGCCGCCGACCGCGTCGCCGTGCGCGTGTGGATCACCACGCAGCGCCCCGACGAACCGGCGACCCGCATCGAGGTCATGCTGATCGCGACGTTCCGCGACGGTCGCATCCACCGACTGTGGGAGCTCACCTGGCCGAACTGGTCGGACCTGGCCGCTTTCGAGGACTACGGCTCACCCGAGTAGACCGCTCGCCGTCCGGTGCGAACAGCTCGAGAGCTCTGGCCTCGACCATCCGCTGACACGGCTCGGCCTCACCCCAGCCAACGCTCGCCGGTGCGGCGCTCCCAGGCATCCTCGATCGTCTCGTTTCGCGAGACCACGACGGCCGCCGGGATGATGCACGCGACCGCGAGCCCGAGGAGCACGATGGCGGCGATCCAGCCGCCAGTCAGCTCGTGGGTCACCCCGATCGCCAGGGGCATGAGGGCGGCGAGACCGTATCCGCCGCTCTGCACGAACCCGCTGAGAGCCACGGCGGTGTCGTGCGACCGCGTGCGCAGACCGAACAGGACGAGCACCATCGGGAACATCAACGGCACGAGCCCGATCAGCACGACCCACAGGACCGGTGCGGCCGTCGGCGCGATCAACAGGCCCGCCACACCCGCGAACCCGCAGGCGATCGCGACGATATAGAACGGCGTCGTGCGGCGGATACGACCGACGATCACCGGCACCACCAGCGCCACCGGCATCCCCATGAAGGCGAACAGGGCGAGCAGTCCGCCGGCCTGAACGGCATCCACACCGGCGATGTCGGTCAGCATCGGCGGGAGCCAGGCGAAGAGGCCGTAGGCCACCGCCGAGTTCACGGCGAACGTCGCCACGAGGGCCCACGCCTGCGGCACGCGGATCACGCGCGACAGCACGGAGGCGCGAGGTTCTTCGATGTCGTCGGCGCTCGAGGCACGCGCGCGCACGGTCATCGCGGCCCACGGCACGACGGCCGCGACGGCGATCGCCGCCCACACGAGGAACGACCCCCGCCACCCCACCGCCGCGGACAGCGGGACCGCGACGAGCGGGGGGACGAAGGTGGCCACCGCCATCGTCGTCGAGTACACCGTGGTCAGCAGCCCGATGCGCTCGGGGAAGTACTTCTTCACCACCCCGGGGATGAGCACGTTGGCCACGCCGACAGCCGCGAACACACCGGCCGTCGCCGCGAGCAGTCCGACCGCATCCCCGGCCGCCGCGCGCAGCAGCAGCATCGCCGCCGCGACGACCGCAGCGACGAAGACAAGGCGCTCCAGCCCGATGCGGCGCTCGATCAGCGGGGCGAACATTCCGGCGAGGGCGAAAGCCACCGGCGGCGCCATCCCGATGAGCCCGACCGTGGCGGCGGGCACTGCGAAGTCGCGCTGGATCTCGGCGAGGACCGGAGAGAGCGAAGCCACCGCGATGCGCAGGGTCAGCGCGAGCAGGACGACGGCGGTCGCGGTGAGCGCGACCATCCCCGCCCCGCGGCGGGTCAAGATTCCTGGCTGCCCTCGACCCAGGCGAGGTACTCCTCCGACACGGTGCCGGTGACGTAGCGACCGTCGAAGCAGCTCATGTCGAGGTCGACCAGGTCGGTGCCCTCCATGATGGCCGCCTTGAGGTCCTCGACCTCCTGGTACACCAGGTAGTCGCAGCCCAGCTCTTCGGCGATCTCGGGGATAGTGCGGCCGTGCGCGACGAGCTCGTGACGCGAGGGCATGTTGATGCCATACACGTGGGGGAACCGCACGGGCGGCGCAGCCGAGGCGAACGTCACGCTGAGGGCACCGGCATCCCGAGCCATCTGGATGATCTCGCGGCTCGTGGTGCCCCGCACGATCGAGTCGTCGACGAGGAGGACGTTCTTGCCCTGGAATTCCGTCGACATCGCGTTGAGCTTCTGGCGCACGCTCTTCTTGCGCACCGCCTGCCCCGGCATGATGAAGGTGCGGCCGACGTAGCGGTTCTTGTAGAAGCCCTCGCGGTACTCGATGCCGAGCTTGCGGGCCACCTGCATGGCGGCGGGACGAGCCGAGTCGGGGATGGGCATGACCACGTCGATGGAGCCAGCGGGCGTGTACTTCGCCACAGTGTCGGCGAGGCGCTCGCCCATGCGCAGGCGCGTCTCGTAGACGGAGACGCCGTTCATGACCGAGTCGGGACGCGCGAGGTAGACGTACTCGAACGAGCACGGCGCGAGCTTCGGGTTCGTCGCGCACTGCTGCGCGTACAGCGTGCCGTCGAGGCCGATGAACACGGCCTCTCCGGGCTCGATGTCGCGGACGATCTCGAAGCCGCCATTCTCGAGTACGAGCGACTCGGATGCCACGATCCACTCGTCCCGCGGCTCGCCGCCGGGCACCTCGGCCGCCGGACGCTTGCCGAGGATGAGGGGACGGATGCCGAACGGGTCGCGAAACGCGAGGAGGCCGTAGCCCGCGATGAGGGCAATCGAGGCGTAGGAGCCCTCGACGCGCTCGTGGACGCGGCCGACCGCGCGGAACACCTGCGCGGGGTCGAGGTCGGGTCCGGTGATCTCGGACTGCAGTTCGGAGCCCAGGATGTTCACGAGCAGCTCGGTGTCGCTGCTGGTGTTCAGGTGCCGGCGGTCCTTGCTGAACAGCTCGCGCGTGAGCTCGCGCGTGTTCGTGAGGTTGCCGTTGTGCACGAGCACGATGCCGTAGGGGGCGTTGACGTAGAAGGGCTGCGCCTCTTCTTCGTTGGATGCCGTGCCCTTGGTGGCGTAACGCACGTGGCCAAGGCCGATGTCGCCGAGGAGCGCCCGCATGTCACGGGTGCGGAACGCCTCGCGCACCTGGCCGCGGGCCTTGTGGATGTGGAACACGCCGCTGGACTCGGCCGTGGCCATTCCCGTGGAGTCCTGTCCCCGGTGCTGGAGGAGGAGGAGCGCGTCGTAGATCTCCTGGTTGACCGGGCCCTGCCCGGCCATGCCGACGATGCCGCACATGGGGTGTTAGTTCGCTCCGTTCGCCGGGGATCCGGCATCCGCGTAGGTTCCGACCAGGCGCACGGCGCCTCCGTCGACGCCCTTCGCGCCCTGTTCGTAGTCGCCCTCGGGGCGGGTGTCGTCGCGCACGACGCCGACCTGCCAGGTCGCGATGCCGTCGGCCGTGAGCGCCGCGATCGCGGCATCCGCGATCTCGGGAGCGACGACGGCGAGGAAGCCGATGCCGAGGTTCCACGTGCCCTCGGTCGCGGTGAGCTCGAGCCCGCCGATGTCGGCGAGCACGCGGAAGACCGGTGACGGACTCCACGTCGAGCGGTCGACGTCGACCCAGGTGTTCTGGGGCAGCACGCGCGCGAGGTTAGCGGCGATGCCGCCGCCGGTGACGTGGCTGAGCGAATGGATGCCGGTGCCCACGGCCGCGTCATCGAGCAGGCGCAGCAGCGGCGAGGTGTACAGGCGCGTGGGCTCGAGGAGCGCTTCGCCCCAGGTTCCGCCGAGGTCGGCGGACGCCGAGCCATAGGCGATGCCGGCACCCGTGATGATGTGGCGGACGAGCGAGTAGCCGTTGGAGTGCAGGCCGCTGGAGGCGAGCGCGAGCACGACGTCGCCGCTCTTGACCCGGTCGGCACCCAGGACGCGGTCGGCCTCGACCACACCGGTCGCCGCTCCCGCGACGTCGTAGTCGTCGATGCCGAGCAGCCCCGGGTGCTCGGCAGTCTCGCCACCGACGAGTGCGGTGCCGGTGGCCGAGCACCCGCGAGCGATGCCCGCGACGATGTCTGCGATGCGCTGCGGGACGACCTTGCCGCACGCGATGTAGTCGGTCATGAACAGGGGGCGCGCGCCCACCACGACGATGTCATCGACGACCATGCCGACGAGGTCTTCGCCGATCGTGTCGTGCTTGTCGATGGCCTGCGCGATCGCGACCTTCGTGCCGACGCCGTCGGTGCTCGTCGCGAGCAGCGGCTTGGCGTAGTCGCGCAGCGCCGAGGCGTCGAAGAGCCCGGCGAAGCCGCCGACGCCACCGAGCACTTCGGGTCCGTGCGTGCGCTTGACGGCCGACTTCATCAGTTCGACGGCGAGGTCTCCGGCGGCGGTGTCGACGCCGGCGGCGGAATAGGGGTTTTCGTGGGGAGCTGAGGCCACCCGACAAGAGTACCCGGGGCAGGCGCGCGCCGTGTCGCCCCGGTGGCTGCGACGGCCGCTCGCCCGCGGGCGGCAGCGCCCGACACGACGCCGACGCGCGCAAGGCCCATCTCCCCGGGAGCTGCGCGTCCCTACAATGACGCCATGGCGGGCGGACAACCGGAGTGGGTGATCCGAGAGGACGCGGGCTCGCCCGTGCTCGTCGCGCTGTATCTGCGCCAGATCCTCGGCATCCGCTCCCCCGAGGATCTGCCCTTCCTCCGCAAGGTGCCGTCGGCGCCGGAGACGGCCAGATCGGATGCCGAGCAGGCCGAGCTCGAGCGTCAGTGGCGGGCGTACTGGGCGATGACGGTCGAGCCGCAGGCGCACCCGTCGCCGGTGCCGCTCGAACTCGTCGAGGGGTTCGATGGCTTCGTCGCCCTCCCGGTCGAGGGAGCGGACCTTCTGCGCGAGGCGATGACCCCCTTCGCCGACGCGGCGACCGACTTCGCCCAGCGGGCGCACGAACGGTACTTCCGCGAGTCGACGGCCCGACCCGGGGTGTCGTACCGGGCGTACGCGAGCGCGATCGCCGCGCACGAGCGCTCGGTGGGCCGACGCGCGCACTCGTTCGAGCTGAACGTCCAGATCCTCCCGCTCGCTCAGCGCGGTGTCTGGTGGATCGGCTCGCTCACCGTGGCGGTGACCGACGGTCTGCGCGGCGATGTCGTGGCGTTCGACGCGGCGATCCACCCGATCATCGCGGAACTCGCGTGAGGGTCAGATCCCGTGCTGTTCGTGGTCGACGACCACCTGGCGCGTGCGTCCTCCGAGCACCCGCTCGGAGATGAGTGCCGCGATGGCGCCGACAGTGACGCCGACGACCACGCAGATCAGCGCGGTGAAGGCGAACACCTGCAGCTGGGAATAGACCACCTGCGTGTACGGGCTCACCTCGCTGCCCGAGATCGCGAATGTGAGGATCAGGGCGACGAGGATGCCGAGGAGCGCGCCCGTGGCGAGGAAGACGCCGTACTTCGGGGCGCGGCGCACGCTGACCGTCTCGATGTCGTCGCGCGAGGAGAACGGTCGTTCGGAGGCGGGCTGCTCGGCCATGACTCCATTGTCCCACCGTCGCGTCGCGGCCGGGCCGCGGCCGGGCCGCGGCCGCGGGCGCGGGCGGGCCGCGGGCGCGTCGCGGCGGGGTCGCGGCCGGGTCGCCCGTCGAACGAACACGATCCGCGCGAGATCACACCGTCTGGACCGCTCGGAGCATGTGCTCTCGCGGGGATCGTGTGCTTTCGCGACGCACCCGCCGCTCTCGCGCGGGATGTGCGCCCCCTCTACGGCCGCAGCGGCAGGAGCGCGCTCAGGTCGGCACGCACCCCCGAGGCGGTGATGCGGCCGGCGGTCGTGGCATCCGCCCACGCCTCCTGGCCGGTGGCGACGGCGATCCAGGTCGCGGCATCGGCAGCTACTCGACCCCCTTCAGTGCGTCCAGCATGTCGAGTCGGCGAAGACGGCGCGCGAGGAGCAATGACGCACTCAAGCCGCACGCTACGACGATCACCACGCACAGACCGGTGGCGATCGCGGAAGGCGCGGGAGAGTAGCCGATACGGTCGGTACTGAAAACGGCGAGGTAGGCCGAGAGGAAGCCCATCCCCGCCGGAACACCGAGGAGCGCACCGGCCAGGGTGGTGGCCACGTTCTCGCGAAGGAGCAAGGCGCGAATCTCGCGCGACCGCACCCCCAGCACGATAAGTGTCGCGTAATCGCGCGTGCGTTCGGCAAAGGCCAAGGACCCGAGGTTCAGCAGCACGACGATGGTCAGCATGAGCCCGAACCCCTTGATGAGCGCGAACACGTCGCCGAGACCATCGATCACCTGCTCGGCGTTCGCGCGCCGGGCGTCGTGGGGAAGCACACTGGCGATTCCGGGGCGGCTCCTCAGCGTCTCTGCCGCGGCGGGCCCGCCGGCCAGCAGCGTGGTCGGCGAGAAGACACCGCCCGAACGCTCCCAGGCGGACTGCGACAAGAAGAGCCCCTGCGGCTCGCCCACGTCGATGAGTCCTCGCACCGTCGTCGCAATGCGCGTCGACGAGCCGGGCGGGAGCACCGTCACACCGTCACCGATGCTGATTCCGCGTGCCTCGGCGTAAGCGACGCTCACGAGCGCGCCGTCCGTGGGCAGCGAAACGGCGCCGTCATCGTCGGTCAGCCTGTAGAGGTCGCCGTCTGAGAGCACGGCGACGGCTGCCCAACCCGTGTCCGCGTCATCCGGCGAGAGAAATGACATCTGCCACTGCACCTCTTCGATCCCGGACGCCAGATGCTCGCCGTCTTGAGCCCACGCGTCCGGAATGAGTCGGGCTTGTGCGTCGAAGACATACTGCTGCTCGAAAGAGCGATCGACCTGATGATGTAGGGAGTCCGGCATGCCGAATCCTGCGATGAGGAGAGTGGTGCCCCCGACCGTGGCGGCGAGCGCGGTGAGCAGCCGCGCTCGAGCCGTCGCGAGCTCGCGGAGCCCCCATGCGTTCAGGGGCGACATACGCCCGAGCCGAGGAGGGACTCGCCGTTGCGTGGCCAGACCTCCACGCATCGCCGCGGCCGGCTCGGTGTACCGCATGGATCGGGTGGCGACGACCGACACGAGCGATGCCCCCAAGACCAGGGCGATTGCCAGGACCGCGGGAGCCGGCGTGTAGGCCGGAACCCAGGCGACGAGCCCGAAGCTCGGTCGCTGCGACTGCAGGACGAAGAGCGAGAGCACGGGTGCCACCGCCGAGCCGACGAGGGCACCGACGGCGACCACGACGGCGTACTGGGAATAATGCCTGCGCAGTTGCGCGTCGGAGACACCCAGCGCCTTCAGGGTGGCGATGTCCCGCTGCTGTATGTCGACCAGGCGTCGCATCGAGGTGAACATCGCCAACATCGCGACCGTGAGGAAGAGGCTGAGGAAGAGCAGCGAGAGGCTTCGGATCTGATGGATGCGATCGGTGAGCCCGACCACTCCGGGCAGCGACTCCTCATCGAACATCGCCAGCCGTGCCGCGCCCAGCACACGGGGCGCCTCGGTGGAGATGCGCTCCGCCGGGCCCGCCAGGGCAATCGACGTACGGGTCGGGCCCAGAGCCTGCATCTGCGAGGCAGAGACGTACGCGTACCCGTACGCCGACGGATCGGGGGCGTACAACCCATCCGGGCCGTTGTCCGAGACGTGATCGGCTGCGCGCACCAATGACGCGACGATGAAGCGATGCTCCTCCGCCGCGATCCGCAGCGACACGCTGTCGCCGGTGCGCAGTCCATGCGCGTCGGCGAACGCGGCATCCAGAGCAATCTCGTCGTCCGAGAGTCCGTCCACCCCTCCTTGCACTGCCTCGGGGGAGTTCATCCGCTCCGGTAGAGCACTCACGACGAGAGCGTCTCGACCACCCGCTTCCGTCGCATCGATCAGGCCTGACGCTTCCACATCCGATACTCCGGGGATGTCCCGCAATGCGTCGAGCTGCTCCGGCGACACAGACGAGGCGGTAATCCAGACATCCGCGAGGTGGGCCGTGGCATCCATCCTCTCCTGCTCCATCTGCATCCCCCGCCAGCCACCCTCGAGTCCGCCGTAGACGGCGAGGCACAGGACGCTCATCACAAAGACCGCGGCGAATTGCGGAGCTCGCAGTCGCAGGTCGCGACGCAGTTTGCGCCGGAGGAGGGCGGCGACGCTCATGAGACCGGCGGGTGCGAATCGGCAACGACGCGGCCGTCGCGCATCTCGACGACGTGGTCGGCGAGATCGCGGATCGTCGGGTCGTGCGTGACGACCGCCACGACGGCGAGTCCCTCGCGAGCGATGTCGGTCAGCAGGGTCATCACCTCGACCCCGGATGCCGAGTCGAGAGCCCCCGTGGGTTCGTCGCACAACAGCAGATCAGGGCGCTTCGCCAGAGCGCGCGCGATCGAGACCCTCTGCATCTGCCCCCCTGACAGCTGTTGGGGGAAATGGTCTGCACGTTCACCCAGACCCACGCGGTCGAGCAGCTCCGCTGACGTCGGCACACCGACACCGTGATGAGAGGGCAACCGCCGCGACAACTCGACGTTCTCGAGCGCTGTGAGTTGCGGCAGGAGGTTGTAGAACTGGAAGACGAAACCGACATGGTCTCGTCGGAACTCTGCGAGCTTGCGGAACCCCCTTCCGGTGAAAACAGCGCCGTTCAGTGCGGCGTGACCGGCGCCGGGCGTGTCCATCCCTCCGAGCACGTTGAGCAGCGTGCTCTTGCCTGATCCGGAGGGGCCCACGATGGCCGCGAGCCGACCCGCGCGCAGGTGCACGGTTACGTCATCGAGGGCGGTTACCCGCGCCGTACCCGCGCCATAGCTGCGGGAGAGGCCGGTGGCGCGCAGACCCATTTCGAGCGGCATCGGATGCGCCTTCATCAGTGCTGATAGATGAGGCCGCCGTAAAGGGTGCCCGCTCCCGTGCCCACGAGCAGCAGACGCTCACCTTCAGCGATCCGCGCTCGGTGAAGTGCGGCGGGGATGCTCGCAGCGATGGTGTTTCCGAGCTCCGGAAGCGTGACGACCACCTTCTCAGGCGACCACAGCTTCGCCATGAGTTCGATCCCCGCGCGACTCGTCTGATGCGGAACCACCCTGTCGACACTCGGCGCACCCTTGCTGAGCCCGGGTTCGATGCTCTCCAAGAACCTGGGGAGCACGCGCAGTGCTCCGCCCATGAGCTGCATGCCGTCCATGTCGAACTGGTAGTCCGTCCTCAGCCCCCGCGAAGATGCGGCGGGTAGACGAGAACCGCCTCCTCTGATCTCGGCGGAACGGATGCCCTTCGTATCAAGCAGGAACTGCGATGAGGCGATGCCCTGGTCAGATCGTGACGACCGGCTGACGACGACGGCCGCCGCGGCGTCACCGATGAGCAGGGAGCTCTCGAGCTGATCGAAGTTCAGCCCTCTGCTGCCGCCCTCAGCCGAAACGACCAGAACGTTCTCCGCACGACCCGAGCTGACGAGGAACGCCGCTTCACGGAAGGCGAGGAGGAAGGAGAGGCAGGTCCCGTGAATCGAATAGGCGTACCCGCCCTGCGGCAGGCCGAGGGCAGCCGCGATGATGGAGCCACCGTCGGGAATGGGTCGCAACGGCGTTGCAGACGCGTTGATGACGACGTCGATGTTCCCTATCGACAGCCCAGCCGAAACGAGGGCGCTCTCCGCGGCCTCGATGCCAAGATCGAGCGGATCCTCATGCTCACTCAGCCAATGTCGAGTGATCACCCCCGAACGCCTGATCGCCTCCTCGCCCGTGATTCCGCACAGCCGCGCGACCTCCTCGGAGTGAACGACGCGCGACGGCAACGAAACGCCCGTCCCAGACACACGGCATGACAGAAGCGACATCAATAGCCCCCGGTAGTCGACAGCGCCATGATCGCGACGCCTGCGACCGACGGTGCACGTGCTGGGACTCCGCAGCCGTCAGTGTGGTCCGGTCCTCCGAGGGGGTGAGGTGAAGGATTCCTATCAGGGGAGCCGGGGCGGAGGGCTGATTCTCGCGACATCGATCACGTCAGAACACTTCGCCTGCCATCTCGCCCTGTCGCGCTCGTCCGGTCGATGAAATCCCCGTGGCGCGCTCGATGAGACCGCGGGCCGGACGAGCCAGCGCCTCGCGGTGTCGGCGTGCGGCCCAGCGCGTGTGCAACGTTCGGCACTCGCGGCTCAGCGGTGACCGCGGCTACGGCCGCAGCGGCAGGAGCGCGCTCAGGTCGGCACGCACCCCCGAGGCGGTGATGCGGCCGGCGGTCGTGGCATCCGCCCAGGCCTCCTGGCCGGTGGCGACGGCGATCCAGGTCGCGGCATCGGTCTCGACGACGTTGGGCGGCGTGCCGCGCGTATGCCGGGGACCCTCCAGCACCTGGACGGCCCCGAACGGCGGGACGCGCATCTCGACGGAGTTGCCCGGTGCCTTCTCGACGAGCAACTGCAGCAGGTAGCGCACGGCGGTGGCGGTCACCGGGCGCGGGGCGTCGCCGGCGGCCACCGCCGCGAGCGCGGCCCGGCCGTCGCCGGTGTCGATACGGCGTGGGGGCATGGCATCCACGCTACTCGGGGCGGTGCGCGCCGGTGCCGTGCGTGAACTCAGCGATTCGCACAACCTCGGCTCCCCCACGCCCCGCGCAACGGAGGTTGTACAGATCACGGAGCTTGCGCCCACGCCGGGGCGCGAGACACACGACCCGAGCCCTCGCCGCGCGCTCGGTAGGCTGACGGCGTGAGAATCCTGGTCCTCGGTTCGGGCGCGCGCGAGCACGCCATCATCCTCGCCCTGCGCTCCGAAAAGGCGTCGCACGCGATCTTCGCCGCCCCCGGCAACGCCGGCATCGCGCGCGACGCGCACCTCGTGGTCCTCGACCCGAACGACCCGGCCGAGGTGCTCGCCTTCGCGAAGAGCGAGGCAATCGATCTCGTCGTCGTCGGGCCCGAAGCACCGCTCGTCGCCGGCGTCGCCGACGCGCTGCGCGAGCACGGCATCCCGGTGTTCGGTCCCGGTAAGGCCGCGGCCCAGCTCGAAGGCTCGAAGACCTTCGCGAAGCGGATCATGGATGCCGCGAAGGTGCCCACCGGTCGCGCCGTGCGCGCGGCCGATCTCCCCACCGTGGAGGCCGCCCTCGACGAGTACGGCGCGCCCTACGTCGTGAAGGCCGACGGACTCGCCGCGGGCAAGGGCGTCATCGTCACCTCCGACCGCGAGGCGGCGCTCGCCCACGCGACGACCTACCTGGTCACGGGGGCCGTCCTCGTGGAGGAGTTCCTCTCCGGCCCCGAGGTGTCGCTCTTCTTCCTCAGCGACGGCGACCGCGTGCTGCCGCTGAGCCCGGCGCAGGACTTCAAGCGCCTCCGCGACGGCGACGAGGGACCTAACACCGGCGGAATGGGCGCGTATTCGCCCCTGCCGTGGCTCTCGGATCGGTTCGGCGACGAGGAGACCTTCGTCGATCACGTCACGCGACAGATCGCCGAGCCCGTCATTCGTCAGATGGATGCCGAGGGCACGCCGTTCATCGGCCTGCTCTACGCCGGACTCATCCTGACCGAGCAGGGCGTAAAGGTCATCGAGTTCAACGCCCGCTTCGGCGACCCCGAGACGCAGGTCGTCCTCCCCCGCCTGATCGACCCGCTCTCGGAGCTGCTCCTCGCGGCCGCCTCCGGCACGCTGGACAACCACCCGCGCCCGGCGTTCGCCGAGGCGGCGGCCGTGACGGTGGTGCTCGCGAGCGAGGGGTACCCGGAGTCGCCGATCACCGGCCGCCCGCTCACGGGGATCGACGAGGCGGAGGAGGTCGACGGCGTCCACGTGGCCCACGCCGCCACCGCCGCCCCGGACGGCCGATTCGTCGCGACAGGCGGGCGCGTGCTGAGCGTCGTCGCTCTGGGCACGACCTTCCGCGAGGCGCGCGACGCCGCCTACGCCGGGCTCGAGCGCATCGGTCTCGAGGGCGGTCAGCACCGCACCGACATCGCCGCACGCGTCGTCGAGGGCTGACGACGGAGGGGCCCGCGTCCGGCCCCGCCCGCCGCGGCGTGTCCCCTTCGCGCCGGAGACCGGCGCGGAACTCGGACAGGCCGAGACACGCTCAGGCGGGGTGATGCCCCGGCGCGGCCGGAGGGGTTTTCGCGGGCCGTCAGCCGCGGTCCGCGAGCATCGCCTCGACGTCGTCGACGAGCCCCGCCGCGCCCGGCGCGACGGCGATGGCTTCGCCGATGCGCCGCGCGCGGGCCGCGTAGCTCGGGTCGGCGAGGATCCGCAGGACGGCGGCGCGGATGGCATCCGGGGTCGGCCTCCCGGTGCGCAGGTTGACGCCCACGCCGGCGTACTGCACGCGGGCAGAGGTCTCGACCTTGTCCTCCGAGTCACCCGCGATGACGATCGGGACGCCGTGGCGCATCGCGTGATGAAGTCCCCCGTAGCCGCCGTTCGTGACCAGCACGCTCGTGCGGGCGAGCAGCTCGTCATACGGCAGGTAGCTCGCAGCGAAGGCGTTGGCCGGCAGCTCCGGCAGGGTGTCGATGTCGCGTCCCCCGGTGGTCACCGCGACCTGGACGGGGAGGTCTGCGAGTGCGCGGAGCGTCGGCTCGATCACCTCGCTGTAGTCGGTGTTCGCGACGGTCCCCTGCGTCACATGGATCAGGGGCAGAGCGGGGTCGAGATCGGCGAACCACGACGGGGCGGGGGTCGGCTGGGTAGCCGCGGTCGCCATGGGTCCGTAGAAGCGGAGCGTGTCGGGGGCGTCGCTGCGCGCGTATTCGAACTCGGCGACCGTGAACTGGGCGAGTAGGTCGCTGCGCGAGAGCACGTCCATGAAGAACGCGCCGCCCAGCGGGGGCGCGCCGACGGATGCCAGGAAGACGTCCATCGAACGGTGCACCGGCCGCAGGACCACCTTGGCCGTCACGTCGAGCAGGCGGTTTCGCATCCGGTTGAGCAGGCGGTGGCGCAGCGGGGTGATGCCGAGCCCGTAGGGCGCGGTGTCGCGGCTGGAGAATCCCGCGGGGCCGATGCCGCACATGACGGTGAGCGGACGCTCCGCACGCGGTCGGCGGAAGAGGGTCTGCACGCCGAGGAACGTCATGTCGTGCAGCACGACGTCGACGGGATGCTCCGTGAGGAGGACGTCGAGTGCCGCAGCGGCAGGCCCGGCGGGCTCGACGAAGGCCTGCTCGACGCCCCGGTTGATCGTGGCGAGCCCCCGGTTGCGTTCCTCGTCACCAGCTCCGATTCCGTCCAGCGTGTCCGCCTCCGGCGGCAGGGCGAGGAACGGGATGCCGGCGGCCTGGACCATTCGCCGATAGTTGGCGCCGGTCAGCATCCGGACACGCCATCCGCGCCGTTGGAGTTCTTTCGCGACGACGAGGAGCGGACCGACGTGCCCGACGGCGGGCATGCTGCACAGAAGGGCGGATCGGGTCATGTTCTGGTCTTTCGAGACGAACCGTCCGCCGCGCGGGCGGAGGGTTTAAACGAGGTTGTCGGCGAGGTGGGTGAGCTGCAGGGTCACCCACGAGCGGTAGGCCGCGACATCCCACCCGCGGGCGACGGTGAAGTGCGTCCACGGGTCGGGTCCGGTGATCAGACCGAGCACGTCGGCGGCGATCGCGACCTGGTCGACGCGGATGCGACCGCGCTGAAGGAACCAGCCCGCGGCGATCGTCATGTCGCGGTGACGACGCATTTCCAGGTCGAGATAGGCGGCGCGGACGTCCGCGTCGCTGTCGGCGGCGGCGAGCATGGCCCGCACGATCGCGGCCGAGCGCTGGTTGGCCACGATGAGGAAGTCGACGTACCGCCCGATCGCCGTGTCGGTGTCGGGCTCGGCCATGATCTCGACGAGCTCCGGGCGCTCCGTGAGGGAGTGGCGCCCCTCGTCGCCGGCGAAGGAGCGTTCGAAAGCGGCGATCAGGAGCGCGTGCTTCGGGCCGTTGAGGTGCACGGTGGGAATGGACACCCCCGCCTCGGCGGCGATCGCCTTGATCGAGGTGGCGACGTAGCCATCACGCACGAACAACCGGGCGGCGGCATCCACGATGCTGGCGCGCGTGGCGGCGGCATCGGCCTGCCGTCGGGGAGAGTGATAGCTGCGGGGCACGGGGAAACGCTACTTCGCCACGACGAGGCTCGCCCGGGCGATGAGGATGCCCGCAACGATCTGCGCCCCTGTGGATACGAAGTACATCGTGTTCGTCAGCGCTTCCGCCGAGCTCGCATTGATGACGGCGCCCAGCGCGAAACCGATGATCGCGAGCACGAGGATCGCCCAGCGAGCCGCTCCCGTCAGCACCTTCGCGCGAACGATGACGATCCCTCCGACGAGGAGCAGCACCCCCTGCACGGCGCTCATCCCGAAGAGGAACGCCATCGCGCCCTCGGTGGGCGCGGTCGCTTGCAACAGGTACGCCGCGAGCAGGTACATGCTCTGATTCGCGAGGAAGAACGCCCCGAACCCGAGCAGCGCGACCTTGCCGACGATCGACCGTCCCGCGGCCCCCTGACCGTCGCCGCGCCCCAGAGCGAGCGAGAACATCGCCGCGACGTGAGCGAAGGTGCTGGCGAGGAAAAGCACCCAGAACGCGGCAGCTGGGCCGGCGGCCGTCGCGACATCGCTGGAGATCTCGATGGCGGTCGCGGCGGTGAGCAGGATCCCCCCGGCGAGGATCAGGATGCCGGCGGCTTTCGGCCAGGACGACGAATGGTTCGAGGTCGGGCGTGTGATGCGCGTGTCGGTCGTGACGGTCACGGGTGGCTCCTTGGCGGCGAGGGCTCGTCGCGGAGGAGCGGCGAGTGGTTTTGACTATACACACGTATAGGCCAATTTGCCTCGCCACCTGTTGTGTTGGTGAGGGATGACGACGCCCATCCGGGTGCGAGCGCGCCGGTTTTGGATAGGTTCCTGGTATGCCTAATCGGTAACCGCATCCCGACGCGCTCGCGGAAACGACGAACGCCGCCGCCCCGGCGGGGACGACGGCGTTCGCTCGGCGCGTTACTCGCCCGCGGCGGCCTGCGCGGCCGGCGCCTGCGCGGCCGGTGCCGCGTCGCGCGGAGCGCCGTGCGGGCGGATCACCGACGGGCGGCGCATGAAGAGCACCGCGATCAGGCCCACGGCGATCACCGCGACGGGCAGGAACAGCGATTGCCCCATGGCCTGGGAGAACCCCCCGACGATCTCGGGCGGCAGTGTTCCGGCGCCGAAGCTCGCCGTGGCATCCCCTGCCCCCGGCAGGTTCGCCTCCAGGCGCGCCTGCATGAAAGCCGCGATGGATGCCGAGCCGATGACCGAACCAACGGTCCGGGTCGTGTTGTAGATGCCGGCACCGGCCCCCGCCTGCCGCGGCGGGAGGTTGCGAGTGGCGGTCGTCGCGAGCGGACCCCACATGCCGGCGTTGCCGACGCCCATGAGAGCCGACGGGATGAGGAACGCCCAGATGGGGGCGTCGTTCAGAATCAGCGCGGTGTACAGCGCGAGCGAACCGCCGACCAGCAGGAGACCGGGCACCAGCAGGTAGCGCGGGTCGGTGCGGTCGAGCAGCTTGCCCGCGAAGGGTGCGAGCACACCCGAGAGGATCGCGAGCGGCACGAGCAGCAGGGCCGCCTCGGTGGGCGTCAGACCCCGCGCGAGCTGCAGGTAGAACATCTGCGGCAGCGCCATGCTCGTGACGGTGAAGCCCACCGTGGCGATCGCGAGGTTCGCGACCGAGAAGTTGCGGTCCCGGAAGAGCTCGAGCGGCACGAGCGGCTCGGCCGTCCGACGCTGGGTCCAGATGAACAACGCCATCACGACGACACCCGCGGCGACCATCGCCCAGATCCACGCGGCCCAGGAGTAGTGCTCGCCCTCCTGCAGGCCGAACACGATGAGGAACAGTCCGATGGCGCTGAGGACCACGCCGAGGATGTCGAACTTGTGCGAGGTCCGCGGCAACTGCGGGACGAAGACGAGCGCGGCGATGAAGCCGATGATGCCGACGGGGATGTTGATGAAGAAGATCCACTCCCAGCCGAGGCCGTCGACGAGCAGACCGCCCGCGAGCGGACCGACGAGGACGGCGACACCGGCGGTCGCTCCCCACAGCCCCATGGCCGCGCCGCGGTTCTGCGGCGGGAACGTGCGGGTGATGACGGCCATCGTCTGCGGCGTGACGAGGGCAGCACCGAGACCCTGGACGGCGCGCGCGACGATGAGCATCTCGAGCGACGACGACAGACCGCACGCGAGCGAGGCCAGGGTGAACAGGGCCAGGCCGATGAGGTAGACGTTCTTCGGGCCGAAGCGATCGCCGAGGCGTCCGGTGATCAGCAGGGGCACGGCGTAGGTCAGCAGGTAGGCGCTGGTGACCCACACGACGTTGTCGAGGTTCCCGGTGTGGGGGTCGAGCGCCGCCTTGATGGCGGGGTTGGCCACCGAGACGATGGTGGTGTCGACGAGGATCATGAAGAACCCGATGACCAGCGCCCAGAGGGCGGGCCAGGGGCTCTTCGCCGGGGTCGTGAACGACCCGGTGCGGATCGACCCGGACGACGGGGATGCCGCGGAAGCGGCGCGGGAGTCGGTCATGGGGTGGTCTCCTTTGAGACGCGGTTCTTCTTCGCGATGTGTTCGGGGATCTCGGCGGCGCCCCACGGCAGGGAGCGATCGACGAGACGCGCGCGCAGGGAGTCCTGACACGCGAGTTCGGCGTCGAGCAGCGCGGCTTGGCGTTGCAGCTCGACGAGGAATTGCTCGGGGGTTCCGCGCGCGGTCGCGACTTCGAGCCCCGTGCGGTGCTCGTCGATGGACGCGGTGAGGAGCGCGCGGCGCTGGTCGAGCAGGGCGACGACCTCGTCGCGCTCGAGGTTGTGAGCTTCGGAGAGGGCGACGCGGAACTCGCTCGCCCGGTCAATCCGGGGGAGCTCGGCGCGGACCCACTCCTCGACGGCCCGGTCGCCGGCAGGCAGCACGGTGTACGTGGTCCGCTCGGGGCGGTTGCCCTCCCGGTCGACGCCAACCTCGGCGAGCAGACCGTCGCGTTCCAGCCGAGCCACCGTGTGGTAGATCGTGCCCTTCTGCAGGGGGACGAGGCGATCGTCGCGCCGCTCTTTGAGCAGGCGCATGAGCTCATAGGGGTGCATGTCGCCCTCGCGGAGGGTCGCGAGAATCATGACGGCGAGCGGAGTGAGGCGCGTGCGTTCCGGCATCCGTCCTCCTTGTGGTCCAGATCGACTAGTCCAGATGGACTATACGCCTTTTGGGAGGGATTCGCGAGCCGTTCGCGCGCGCGGCGACGGGTCGGCGGCGCGGACGCGCGCGACGGACGATCGCCTTTGCGCGCGCGCTCGCGTCGAGTGTCCGACACACCCGGACGGTTTTCGGTCGCGTCCGGGTGCTGTGGACACTCAGTCGGCGATCGGGGCGCCTACGACTCGGGCGATGACGGCGTCTCGGAAGAGAGCGGCACCGGCGCGCTCGGGGCCGACGCGGCAGCGATGGTGCGGCGTGGGCGCCACCGCACGGGGATGCCGAAGATGCCGCGCTGGTTGGGCTCCTCGACCTCGAGGCCGTAGTGCTCGCCGATCGCGTCACGCAACTGCGCGCGTTCGGCCCGGTCGTACGCCCGCAGCTCACGGCGGAACGCCACGACCGTGGCCCAGCAGATCGCGAGCAGCACCAGGCTGAACGGCAGCGCGATGCTGATCGCCGCCGTCTGCAGGGCGGTCAGCCCTCCGGCCAACAGCAGAGCGAACGCGATGAACGAGGTGGCCAGGGTGAAGAAGATGCGCACCCAGCGCTTCGGCTCCTCCTCGCCGCCGGTGGCGATCATGCCCATCACGAGCGCGCCGGAGTCGGCCGAGGTCACGAAGAAGATCCCGATCAGGATGAGGAAACCGACCGACAGGAAGACGGTGCCGGGCACGCTCTCGAGCAGCTGGAACAGTGCGGTCGACACGTTCACCGAACCGTCCGGCCCGAGCAGCGAGACGCTCCCCGTGAGCTCGCCGTAGATCGCCGTGCCGCCGAGGACGGTGAACCACAGGATGCCGACGAGCGTGGGCACGAGGATGACGCCGATCACGAACTCGCGAACGGTACGGCCGCGCGAGATGCGCGCGATGAAGATCCCCACGAAGGGCGCCCACGAGATCCACCAGCCCCAGTAGAACGCCGTCCAGGCCCCCTGCCAGGCGACGCCGTCGTCACCGGAGTACGCGCTCGTGGTGAAGGACAGTCCGACGAAGTTCTGGATGTAGTTGCCGATGGACTGCACGACGTCGCGCAGGAGGAATTCGGTGGGACCGGCGAACAGGAGGTAGAGCATGAGGACGCCGGCGAGCACGAGATTGATGTTCGAGAGCCACTTCATGCCCTTGCCGACACCGGAGAGCACCGAGAACAGCACGAAGCCGGTGATGATGCCGACGATGATCGCCTCGCTGACGACCGGCGGCGACACGACGCCGAGGTAGTCCAGACCCGCGCTGATCTGGATGACGCCGAGCCCGAGCGAGGTGGCGACGCCGAACAGCGTGCCCACCAGGGCTGCGACATCGACCGCGTTCCCCCACGCGCCCTGCACCAGACGCGCTCCCAGCAGGGGCTCGAGCGCCCAGCGGATCGTGCGGGGGCGGCGACGACGGTGGAAGGCGTAGGCGAGGGCCAGCCCGATCACGACGTAGATCGACCACGCGTGCACGCCCCAGTGCAGGAACGTCTGCGACATGGCCTGCTGCGCGAGCTCGTTGGGTGAGCCGGTGACGCCCGGCCGGGGCTCGGCGAAGTGGCTCAGTGGCTCGCTCACGCCGTAGAAGACGAGGCCGATACCCATTCCGGCGGCGAAGAGCAACGAGAACCACGACATGGTGGAGAACTCGGGTTCGTCGTCGTCCTGTCCGAGCTTGATCGACCCGAAGCGGCTGAATCCCATCGCGAGCGCGAACACGACGAAGAAGGCGGCGATCAGCACGTAGTACCAGTTGAAGGCCGAGATGATCGCGGTCTGCACGGTGCCGAACGTCGCCTCCGCGGCGCTCGGGAAGATCATCGCGAAGGCGATGAAGGCGAGCGCGATGGCGGCGGCGGGCCAGAAGACCCACCCGCGGATGGTCTTGTGGCGGCTGCCGAGATGGGGGTCGATGTTCACCGCGGTCTGGGAGGATGCCTCGGTCATCCCTCAAGCGTAGTCAGGCGACTCGCCACAACCCGGGGGCAGGCGCACCGCAAGGGCGTGTGACACAATCCGCGCCCGTGCGCGCTGCACGCACCCGCAATAATGAACGGGTGACCTCCGCTCCCCCCGCCGCTCTCGTCGGCTGGCGACACGTCTACTCCGGCAAGGTGCGCGACCTCTATGTTCCCGCCGACACCGCCGAGGGCGAGACCCCCGCGCATCTTCTCGTCGTGGCCAGCGACCGCGTCAGCGCCTTCGACCACGTCCTCTCCCCCGGCATCCCCGACAAGGGCGTCCTGCTGACGACCCTCAGCCTGTGGTGGTTCGACCAGCTCGCCGGCGCGGACGGTGGGCGCGGCATCCCGAATCACCTCGCAGCCGACCACGCGTTGGTGGGCGACGACGCGATCGAGCTGATCCCGGATGCCGTGCAGGGGCGCGCGATGCTCGTGCGTTCGCTCGACATGCAGCCGATCGAGTGCGTGGTCCGCGGATACCTCACCGGCTCGGGGTGGGCCGAGTACCGCGCCGAGGGCACGGTGTGCGGCATCCCCCTTCCGGAGGGCCTGCAGGACGGCGACCGTCTGCCGGAGCCCCTCTATACGCCCGCGTTCAAGGCGCCGATGGGCGAGCACGACGAGAACATCACGTTCGAGCGCTCCGTCGAGATCGTCGGCGCCGAGACCGCCGCGGCGCTGCGCGACCTCTCGCTCGAGATCTACCGTCGGGCGTCGGCGACCGCCGAGGCGCACGGGCTCATCCTCGCCGACACGAAGTTCGAGTTCGGCTTCGACGCCGCGGGCGTGCTGACCCTCGCCGACGAAGTGTTGACGTCGGACTCGTCGCGCTACTGGGATGCCGAGGCCTGGCGCACCGGCACGACCCCGGCCGAACGCATGGCCAGCTTCGACAAGCAGATCGTGCGCAACTGGCTCGTCGCGAACTGGGACAAGCAGGGCGAGCCGCCCGCGCTTCCCGTCGAGATCGTCGAGCGCACCCGCGAGCGCTACGCCGAGCTGCTGCAGCTGCTCACAGCCTGACCACGAGATCACACGATCCCGCCGAGATCACGCGTCTCCGCCCCGCGAGACCGTGTGTTCTCGCGCCGAGCGTGTGATCTCGGCATCCATCACCCCCGAGGAGACACATGTTCCGCTGGAAGCTGCACGGAAACGGGCGCACCGTCGAGCCCGGGGCGGTCGTCGCGCCGGGCGAACGGCTGAACTGGGGGGCGACCGTCGCGATCGGCCTCCAGCACGTCGTGGCGATGTTCGGGGCGACCTTCCTCGTGCCCGTGCTGACCGACTTTCCCGTGTCGACGACCCTGCTGTTCTCGGGCGTCGGGACGCTGCTCTTCCTGCTCGTCACGCGTAACCGCCTGCCCAGCTACCTGGGCTCGTCGTTCGCGTTCATCGCGCCCATCACCGCGGCCACGACCACCGCGGGCACGGGCTCGGCGCTCGCGGGCATCGTGGCCGTCGGCGTGCTGCTCGCCCTCGTGGGCGTGCTCGTGCAGGTCGTCGGACTCGGCTGGGTCGACAAAGTCATGCCGCCCGTCGTCGCCGGCGCGATCGTCGCCCTCATCGGCTTCAACCTCGCGCCCGTGGCGTGGACGAGCTTCCAACAGCAGCCGCTGCCCGGGACGATCACGCTGGTCGCCGTCATCCTGTTCAGCGTGCTGTTCCGCGGCTTCCTCGGCCGCATCTCGATCTTCCTCGGCGTGATCGTCGGGTACGTCGCGACGGTGCTGATCCAGGCGGCGACGGGTGACACGCTCATCGACTACGCCGCCGTCGAGGCGGCCCCGTGGGTAGGACTGCCCGAGTTCCACGTCCCCGACTTCGCCTCCGCCGGCACCTGGTCGGTGATCGCGATGTTCCTGCCCGTCGTGCTGGTGCTCGTGGCCGAGAACGTCGGGCACGTGCGCGGTGTGGCGGCGATGACGGATGCCACGGCCAACCGTTCCACCGGGCGGGCGCTGATCGCCGACGGCGTCGCGACGACCCTCGCGGGCTCCTTCGGAGGCTCGGGCACGACCACCTACGGCGAGAACATCGGCGTGATGGCCGCGACGCGGGTGTACTCCACAGCGGTGTACTGGGTCGCCGGTCTCACCGCGATCCTGCTGAGCCTCTCGCCCAAGGTCGGCGCGGTCTTCAACACCATCCCGCCGGGCGTGCTGGGCGGCGTCACCACGGCGTTGTACGGCCTCATCGGGATCATCGGCATCAAGATCTGGGTCGACAACCGCGTCGACTTCTCGCGCCCGGTCAATCAGTACACCGGCGCCGTCGCGCTGGTGCTCGCGATCGCCGGCTTCTCGATGCAGTTCGGGCAGTTCACGCTAGGTGCGATCGTGCTCGGCTCCGTCGCCGCACTCGTCATCTACCACCTCGGCAACGCGATCGCCCGGGCGCGCAAGACCGGCGCCGACGACGGCGGCCCCATCCCCGCGGTGGGCCCGCTGGGCGGCGACCCCGCTGAGTGACGAGGCGACCCCGACTCCCCGTCCGGTCTCGCCGGGCTGTCGGACGTTCGGTTCGTCCTGCGGGGGCGAACCGGAATGATGGACGAGGATGACGGCGAGACGACCGCCGCTCGAAAGGACAACGATGACGAGCACCGAAGCCCCCACCTACGACGTCGCCGTCCTCGGCGAGGCCCTCATCGACATCGTCACGACCAGCGCGGGCGCGGCCGAGCGCCCCGGCGGGAGCCCCGCCAACGTCACCGTCGCACTCGGTCGACTCGGCCGCGACGCCGCCCTCGTGGCGCGCGTCGCCGATGACGAGCGCGGTCAGGCGCTGAACACGTGGCTCTCGGCATCCGGGGTCGACCTGCACACGGCCGGTGCTCCCGCACGGACCGCGACCGCGCACGCGATGATCGACGAGCGCGGCAACGCCACCTACGTCTTCGACATCGACTGGGTGCTGCCCTCCCCCGTCGAGGTGCCCGCCGCCCGGATCTTCCACACCGGCTCCGTCGCCGCGACCCTCGCTCCCGGCGCCGACGAGGTCCGCGCCGCCGCCGAACGTGCCCGCGCCACGGCCCTCGTCAGCTACGACCCGAACATCCGCCCGGCTCTCACCGGCGGGGTCGACGACGCCCGCGCCCGCGTCGAGGCCCTCGTCGCCCTCGCCGACGTCGTCAAGGCGAGCGCCGAGGACGCGGAGTGGCTCTACCCCGGCACACCCGCCGTCGAGGTCGCCCGGTCGTGGGTCGCCCGGGGCGCGGGTCTGGCCATCATCACCGACGGCGAGGCCGGATCGCTCGGTGTCACCGCGCACGCCACGGTCGAGATCCCCGCAAACCCGACCGTCGTCGTCGACACCGTCGGCGCCGGCGACACCTTCATGGGGACGCTGCTCGACGGCATCCTGCGTCTGTCCGCGGGTGACGTGACCGAATTGCGCACCGCCGTCCGCGCCTTGGATGCCGAGACGCTGCCGCCTCTGCTGCGTCGAGCCGCGCGCGCGGCCGCCATCACCGTCGGGCGTGAGGGGATGGACCCGCCCACGGCGGCGGACCTCGACGACTGACGGGAGACGGCGCCCCCGGTACGATGGATCGAGGTGCGTCGGGAAGTCTGGTCGACATGGCGTCGATCGATCCCGGAGGAGCCCGAATGAGCCACGACACGACCCGTGCCCCGAACTGGCCCGGATACGCCGAGGTCCACCGCGTCACCACGCTGCTGCGCCGCGAGTCGGTCGGGGGCGTGCTGCTCGTGATCGCGGCGATCGTCGCGATCGTGTGGGCCAACTCGCCCGCGGCGGACGTCTACTTCGGCATCCGCGACTTCCGGTTCGGCTACGAGCCGTGGCACCTCGAGCTGAGCGTCGGTTCGTGGGCCGCCGACGGTCTGCTGGCGATCTTCTTCTTCCTCGTCGGCCTCGAGCTCAAGCGCGAGATCGTCGTTGGGAGCCTGCGGCGCTTCGGCACGGCGATCGTCCCGGTCACGGCCGCTGTCGCCGGGGTCGCCGTGCCCGCCCTCATCTACGTGGGCGTCGTCCACGCGCAACCGAGCCTGCTCGCGGGGTGGGCCATTCCCACGGCCACCGACATCGCGTTCGCGGTCGCCGTGCTCGCCCTGGTCGGCTCGCACCTGCCGGGTCCCCTGCGCATCTTCCTGCTCACCCTCGCGGTGGTGGACGATCTCATCGCCATCGCGATCATCGCGATCTTCTACACCGCCGACATCTCCGTTCTCCCGCTGGCCGTCTTCGCGGTGCTCGTCCTTGTCTACGGCGTCGTCGCGCACCGGGCACGCGCCTGGTTCGCGCGGACGCCGTGGGCGGCATGGGTCGTCCTTCTGCCGGTCGGCTTCGCCGCGTGGGCCTTCCTGCACGCCTCGGGCATCCACGCGACGATCGCCGGCGTGGCCTTGGCCTTCACCATCCCGGTAGACCCGTCCCGCCGCCGCGACGCGCACTCCACGGATCTCGCCGAGGAGTTCGAGCACCGGTTCCGTCCGATCTCCGCGGGCATCGCCGTCCCCCTCTTCGCCTTCTTCGCCGCGGGGGTCTCGGTGGGCGGCGGCGATGGACTCCTCCGTGCGCTGACGGATCCCGTGACCGTCGGCATCGTCGCCGGTCTCGTGCTCGGCAAGCCCCTCGGCATCCTTCTCGGTGTGCGCCTGCTGACCCTGGTGACGAAGGTGCGCTTGGACCCCGCCCTCCGGTGGGTCGATCTCGCGGGTGTCGGCCTGCTCGCGGGCATCGGGTTCACCGTCTCCCTCCTCATCGCCGAGCTCAGCTTCGGTGACGCCGCGACCCACACCGACGACGCGAAGATCGCGATCATGGTGGCCTCGCTGACGGCATCCGTCCTCGCCTCAGGCGTCCTCCTGGCGAGAAACCGCCGGTACAAGCAACTCGCGCGCGAGGAGGACGTGGGTGCCGACGGCGACGACGTCCCGGACGTCTACCAACAGCCCCTCTCCCCCGAGCACTGACAGGCGGGCCTGAGAACGGCGGCGGGCGCTCCTCGGGGAGCGTCCACCGCCGTTGTCGTGTGCGGCGGGAATGGTGCCGCCGCGGGCGCACGGCGCCCGGACCGGACTATACGTTGAAGATCTGCGCCACGATCTCCGACAGCCACGCGCGCGCGTTGACGTTGACGGTCTCCAGGTAGATCCAGACGTCCCCGCGGGCGACGACGACGTCCTCGGATTGGGTCTCGGTCTTCATGCAGTACTGGGCACCGAACTCCTCGGCGGCCTGGCAGGTGTAGCCCTGTCCGGCGAGACCGGCGAGGCCGGTGGTCACGTCGGCCGGGGCGGCGGTGCTGATGATGAGGAGCACGCCCGCGGACTCGTCCTTGATCCAGTCGCAGGCCAGCGCGGTGGTGGCGTTGGCGGGCGCCGTGCGCACGAAGCCGGAGCTGTGTTGGGGCTGAAGGTCGCCGACCGTCTGCTGGCGGGTGGTGGCGGTGCCGAGGTCATCGCACGACGTCGGGATAGACGCGGGGGTCGAGGGGTCGACCGGTGCCGAGGTCGCGGCGGAGTCGGACGGCGTCGGGGCCGCGGTGGACACGGACACCGAGGGCGTCTCGGGGGCGGCTGAGGTCGGCGACGCCGACGGGGTCGAACTGTCGGGGACGCACCCAGTCAACAGGGCAAAGGCCCCCACCAGGAACGCGCCCGTCAGGGCGGCAGATGCACGACGCATGACGAATCCTCTCGGCGCGGGCACGGCCTCGGGTGACCGCCCGCTCGAGGCTCACCATAGTGGGCCACGCCTGCTCGATCCGACGCCGAGTGAGCCCTGCACCCGCGCACTCACCCCGGGGCGGCCTCCTGCGTCCGGAGGCCCCGGTCACACCGACGCGCGCTCCACGATCTCGGTGGGCAGGATGGTCGCGTGCACGGCGGGGCGTCCGGCGAGGATGTCGAGGAGCACGGATGCCATGTGCCGCCCCTGCGCAAGGGAGGGCTGCCGCACGGTCGTCAGTCCCGGAGTCAACGTGCTCGCGACGGCGGAGTCGTCGAAGCCGATCACCGCGACATCGCGGCCCGCCTCCAGGCCGCGGTCGCGCAGCGCCGCGTAGGCACCCCGCGCCATGAGGTCGCTGGCGATGAAGAGGGCGTCGGGCACTTCGCCCGTCGACAGGATGCGGTCCATCGCGAGGGCCCCGCCCATCTCGGTGAAGTCGCCGTCCTCGATCGCCACCGGCTGCAGACCCGCCTCGCTCATCGCCTCGCGGAAGCCCTGCAGACGATCGAGGGACGCGGGCATGTCGAGCGGACCCGAGATCGTCCCGATCCGCCGGTGACCGCGATCGAGGAGGTACCGGGCGGCGACACGACCGCCCTCGACGTTGTCGACGTCGACGTAGTAGTCCTCGCGGCGCACGCGCGCGGGGCGACCGCCGTACACGACCGGGACGACCTCGGCGACGCGGTCCAGGAAGGTGTCGCTGGTGTGGTGCGAGGCGACGATCGCGCCGTCGACGCTGCCCCCGCGCAGGTAGCGCAGCGCCTTCCCGCTGTCGTCGTCGCTCGCGATCAGCATGTTCATGACGTAGTCGGACTCGCCGACGACCTCCCCGATCCCCGCGACGATCGACGCGAAGAACGGGTCGCCGAAGAAGCGGTCCGTCTGCTCCGGGATGATCAGGGCGATGGCGCGGGTCTGACGACTGGCGAGCGAGCGCGCCGCACGATTGGGGACGTACTGCAGATCCTCGATCGCGCGGCGCACCGCCTCGAGAGCGGCGGGGGAGACGGCGGTCGACCCGTTGACGACACGCGAGACCGTCGAGCGCGAGACGCCGGCGCGAGCGGCGACTTCCTCGATGGTGGCGGCCCCGCGCGTAGGAGCGAGTTCCATCGCTCTCCCTCCCCCGAGCCCCTCCCGTGACGGCTACTGCGCGGGCACCGTGACCAGCGCGCGCTCGGCGATGATGCGAGCGTACTGCCGGCCGGAGTCCTTCACGGTGCGCTCCTGGGTCTGATAGTCGACGTAGACGATTCCGAAACGCTTCTCATAGCCCCAGGCCCATTCGAAGTTGTCCATGAGCGACCAGTAGAAGTACCCGCGCACGTCGACCCCCTGGTCGACGGCATCCAGGATCGCGTCGAGGTGCGCCTCCACGAACACGACACGGTCGCCGTCGTGCACGCGCGCCTCGCCCTCCTCGACGACCAGCTCGTCGTCGAAGGAGGCCCCGTTCTCGGTGACGGAGAGCGCCACGCCGGCTTGCGCCGCGTACTCCTCGCTGACATGGACGAGCAGGCGGGTGAGGCCGTCCGGCTGAATCTCCCATCCCATGTTCGTGCGCTGGAGACCGCGGTCGTGCCAGAAGAGGTTCTCGTGCGCCGGGAACGGCTTGCCGATCGGCCGCGGCGTGGGGGCGTCTCCCGCGGGCGGGGCGGTCTCGGGCGGCGTCCCGCCGACGAACTCGCCGTGGTAGTAGTTCACGCCGAGAGTGTCGATGGGGGTCGAGATGATGTCGAGGTCGCCCGGGAGGACCGCCGCCTGCCACCTCGTGACGGCCTCGGCGTCGGTGTCGCGGAAGTCCTTGATGATGTCCGCGGGGTACTCGGCGCGGAAGATCGGGTCCAGGAACCACCGATTGAACTGTCCATCCACGCGTCGCGCGGCATCGAGGTCGGCGGGATTGCGGGGGTCCACGGCATCCGCCACCGTCAGGTTGAGGGTGAGCCCGAGGTTGAGCGACGCGTCGCGCGCGCGCAGTTCGCGCACGGTCTGACCGTGTCCGAGGAGCAGGTGGTGGGCGGCGAGCATTCCCTCGGCCTGCGAGTAGTGCCCGGGGGCATGCGCACCGGCGGTGTAGCTGAGGAACGACGAGCACCAGGGCTCGTTCAACGTCGTCCACACGTTGACCCGGTCGCCGAGCGCGTCGTGCACGTCGAGCGCGTATTCGGTGAACCGCTCGCTCGTCTCGCGGACGGTCCATCCGCCACGGTCCTGCAGCGCCTGCGGGAGGTCCCAGTGGTACAGGGTCAGCCACGGGAGGATGCCGGCATCCAGGAGCTCGTCGACGAGACGCTTGTAGAAGTCGACGCCCTTCGCGTTCACGGGGCCACCGTCGGGGCGCACCCGCGACCACGACGTCGAGAACCGGTAGGTCTGCAGGCCGAGGCTCTTCATGAGCTGCACGTCACCGGCATAGCGGTGATAGTGGTCGCACGCGACATCGCCGTTGTCGGCGTTGATCACGGCGTCGGGTACGCGACTGAACGCATCCCAGATCGAGGCGGTGCGACCGTCCTCGAACGCCGCCCCCTCGATCTGGTAGGCCGCGGTCGCGGCGCCGAAGAGGAAGCCCTCGGGAAAGGCTCGGGTATCGGACATGATTCGGGTTCCTTCCGTGGGGGCGAGGGTCATCCCTTGACCGCCCCTTGCATGATGCCACTGACGAGCTGCCTGCCCGCGAACACGAACAGCAGCAGCAGCGGAACCGTCGACAGCAGCACGCCCGCGAGGACGATGGAGTAGTCGACGAAGTAGTTCGACTGCAACAGGGACAGGGCCACCGGCAGCGTCGGGTTCTGCCGGTCGAGCACGATGAACGGCCAGAAGAAGTTGTTCCACGCCGTGACGAACGTGAACAGACCGAGCATCGCCGCGGCGGGTCGCGCGGCCGGGACGCCGACCGTCAGGAACGTGCGGAACGAGCTCGCACCGTCGACCCGCGCGGCCTCGATGAGCTCATCGGGCACGGCCTGCCGCAGATACTGCGTCATCCAGAAGACGCCGAACGCGCTCGTCAGCGCGGGGACGATGATCGCCCCGATCTCCCCCGTCCAGCCGAGCTCGCTGAACAGGATGTACAGCGGCACGACTCCCAGCTGGGTGGGCACGGCCATCGTCGCCACGACGAACAGCAACAGCCACGGGCCGCCCCGGAATCGCAGCTTCGCGAACGCCCATCCCGCCAACGTGGAGAAGAAGACGACGGATGCCGCGATGAGCGCCGAACTGAAGATCGAGTTCCACAGGCCCGCCCAGAAGTTCACGGCGGGGTTGCCGAGCACGGCGGCGGCGTTGGCGAAGAAGTTGCCGCCCGGGATCCAGGACAACTCCGGGTTGCGGATCGTCGCGGAATCGCCGGAGCCGATCAGCAGCGCCCAGTAATAGGGCACCACAGCGGCCAACAGGACGACGCCGAGGCTGGCGTAGACGAACCAGCCGGGCCGCGAGCCGCGGACCGCCCGCGGGCGTCGACGCGCGGGGCGAGGGTCGGCCGCCCCGGTGACGGGCGAGGTGTCGATGACGCTCACGGACGGACGTCCTTTCCGGTCGATGCGGCGAGCCGTTGCCGCGCCGCGCGGGCGGCGGTCCGTCGCTGGGCTCGGGTGAGGCCGTCGCGCGAACCCTCATCGCGCACGAGCCAGCGGCTGATGAAGAGGTTGATCGCCCCGATGACGAGGATGATGAGGAACAGGATCCAGGCGAGCGCCGCCGCGCGACCGAAGTTCCACTCGCCCCAGCCGAGGTTGTAGAGGTACAGCGAGATGGTCAGCCACTGGTTGTCGGACCCGCCGGTGCCGGACTGATCGAACATGCGGGGCTCGTCGAAGATCTGCAGGCCGCCGATCGTCGAGGTGATGATGACGAAGATGAGCGTCGGCTTCAGGCTCGGCAGCGTGATCGAGAAGAACTGGCGCACCTTGCCGGCGCCGTCGACGGTGGCCGCCTCGTAGTACTCCCGCGGCACGGCTTGCATCGCGGCCAGCAGGATGAGGGTGTTGTACCCCGTCCACCGAAAGTTGACCATCGTCGCGATGGCGATGTGGCTGGCGAACGCGTCGGAGTGCCAGCCGACCCCGGGCAGGCCGAAGCGGGCGAGCAGGGTGTTGATGATGCCGTACTGGTCGCCGAACATGTTGCTGAAGATCAGCGCGACCGCGACAGGGGCCATGACGTACGGCACGAGTACGCCCATGCGCCAGAGGGTCTTCGCGCGGATGTTCTGGTCGAGCATCGCCGCGATGAAGACCGCGAGGATGAGCTGCGGCACCGTCGAGAGCACGAAGATGCTGAAGGTGTTGCGCAGCGCGTCCCAGAATGCGGGCTGCGACAGCACGTAGGCGTACTGGTCGAAGCCGACGAACGTCCCCGAGCCGCGGATCTGATCCCAGTCCATGAACGAGATGACGCCCGTGTAGAGGATCGGGAAGAGCCCCGTGACGAGGAAGAGCACGAAGAACGGGGAGATGTAGAGGTACGGGGAGAGCTTGAGATCCCAGGCGCTGAGCTTCGAGCCGAACCCGACGCGACGAGGCGTGCGGGCGGAGGGACCGTCGGGGGCGGATGCCGCGGGAGCCGCGGGCGGCTGCAGTGTCGTGGTCATGGGTTTCCTTCCCGGGGGTGCGGGTCGGGCGCGCACGGCGCCCGACCTGCGACGACCGTGATCAGCCGATGGCATCCACTTGCGAGACCCACTCGTTCCACGAGGTCTGGGCGTCCTGCGTGTTGCTCTCGACGCGCGTGAGCGCCTTCTGCATGGCGTCGTTGACCTGGAAGTAGTACTCGCCCTTGAAGGGGGTGACACTCACGGCCTCGGCACGCTGCGTGAAGATCTCACCGATCGGGGCGTCACCGAAGTACGCGTTGGTGGCGCTGAGGAGCTCGGGCGCCTTCAGCGCGTCCACCTGGCTGGGGAACGTGCCCGCCTGCTCGAAGAACTTCACCTGCTGCTCGGGCGCGGTGAGCCAGTCGGCGAGAGCCTGCGCCTCGGCCACGTGTGCGCCGTTGGCGGGCACGGTCAGGTACGAACCGCCCCAGTTGCCGCCGCCGTTGGGGAAGACGTCGGCGATCTTCCAGCCCGCGACCTCGGGAGCGTTGCCCTCGATCTGCGTCAGCATCCAGCCCGGGCACATGAGCGTCGCGAAGGCGCCGTTGGCCATGCCCGCGTACCAGTCGGTCGACCACTGCTCGAAGTGCGCGGACTGGGTCTTCGCGGCATCGAGCGCCTGCGTGTAGATCTTCTTGACCTCGGGGTTGGTCGTCGCGGTGATCTCGCCCGAGTCGAGGTCCTCGTACGCGGCCTCGACCTGGTTGATCATGCCCTGGTACACGCTGCCGGCGGAGTCGAAGAACGGCTTGCCCGTGGCGGCGACGTACTCGTCGCCCAGGGCGAAGTAGGCGGACCAGTCGCCCTGGAGGGCGGAGGCGACCTCGGCAGGGTCGGACGGCAGGCCCGCGGCCTCGAACAGGTCGGCCCGGTAGCAGACGGCCTCGGGGCCGATGTCGGTGCCGTAGCCGATGAGGTTTCCGGCCGTGTCGGTCGCGGCCTTCTCCTTCCAGTCCAGCCATCGGCCCTGCAGTTCGGCGGGCACGGGCGCGAGCAGGTCGGAATACTTCATGACCTCCGGCAGCCAGTCGACCTCGATGGCCTCGATGTCGGCGAGGCCGGACTTGCCCAGCTTCTGGAAGTAATTGGCGCGGGCGTCGTTCGACTTGGCGGCGCGGTTGTGGACGATCTTCACGTTCGGGTGCTCCGCGGTGTACGCGGCCAGCAGCTCGTCGGTGTAACCGAAGTCGTTGAACGTGGCGACGGTGAGGGTGACCTCCTCGTCACTGCCGCCCGCGGCGGCTCCTCCGCCACCGGAGCAACCGGCGAGCACGAGGGCGGACGTGGAAGCGACGGCCGTCGCGAGGGCGACGCGGCGCAGGGCGCGTGATTTCACAGAACACTCCTTTGTGGTGGATGCGAGTCGATGTGGCACTCGGGGCTCCCGCCTGTGGGAGCGCTCTCATCGGTCTGCCCGAGGTTATGGGATCGCTCCCACAGAGTCAAGAGAGCGCTCCCGAATAGGTCGCGGCGCCGAGATCGCCCGTTCCCGCCGAGATCACGCGTTCCTTCCGCGCGTTCGCGTGTCACCTCGCGCGAATCCCGTGATCTCGGCGGGAAGCAGCGCGGCGGACGCACCCCCGGGACGCAGGCCCGACGCCGACCACGCGGGGTGCGAGGCCCTGCGTAGAATGGAGGCACAACCCCACCGACTTCTGGAGCTGAAGTGCCCACCATCGTCGTCGACGTCATGCCCAAGGCCGAGCTTCTCGACCCGCAGGGGAAGGCCGTCGCCGGCGCCCTGTCGCGGCTCGGCGAGAACCGTTTCTCCGACGTGCGCATCGGCAAGCGCTTCGAGCTCACCGTCGAGGGCGAGGTCGACGAGGCCACCCTCGCCCGTGCGCGCGAGCTCGCCGATGACATGCTGTCCAACGCGGTCATCGAAGACGTCGTGAACATCGAGGTCGTCGAGTGACGGCTCGCATCGGGGTCATCACCTTCCCCGGCTCACTCGACGACCGCGACGCGCAGCGCGCGATCCGCCTCGCCGGTGGCGAGCCCGTCGCCCTCTGGCACGGTGAGCACGATCTGAAGGGCGTCGACGCCCTCGTCCTGCCGGGCGGCTTCAGCTACGGCGACTACCTGCGTGCCGGCGCGATCGCGGCGTTCGCGCCCATCATGGCCGAGGTCAAGGATGCCGCGAGCAAGGGCATGCCCATCCTCGGCATCTGCAACGGGTTTCAGATGCTCGTCGAGGCGCACCTGCTGCCGGGCGGCCTGATCCGCAACGCCCACCAGCAGTTCATCCGCCGCGACCAGCGTCTGCGCGTCGAGAACGCCTCGACCGCGTGGACGAGCGACTTCACCGAGGGCGAAGAGATCGTCATCCCGCTGAAGAACGCCGACGGCGGGTACATCGCGGATGCCGAAACCCTCGCCCGCGTCAACGGCGAGGGCCTCGTCGCCTTCCGCTACCTGGGCGTGAACCCCAACGGCTCGCTCGACGACATCGCCGGACTCACCAACGAGCGCGGCAACGTCGTCGGCCTCATGCCGCACCCCGAGCACGCGGTCGAGCCGGGCTTCGGCCCCGGCACCTCCGCCGCCATGCGCTCGGGCGTCGACGGCCTGGGCTTCTTCACCTCGGCGATCGCCGCCGTGGTGGGCGCCGCGGCCTGACGCTGGGGCTCCCGGCGGACGCGCGGCGCGCCGCACCCCGCGTGCGCGCGGACTCCCTTCCCAAGATCACACGATCCTGCCGAGATCACACGATCCGGTCGTCGCACTCCGTGTGATCTCGACGCGTTCGTGTGATCTCGCGGGGGGGGGCGGGGGCGGGCGCCCGGCGTCGGGGCGGCCCGCGGCGTCACGGCGGCCGCCTCGACGGCCCCGCGGTAGCGTGAGAGAGTGACCGAGAAGCCGGCTCCCGACCAGGACGCGTTGATCGATCGCATCCGCAACCTCTGGCGAGCGGATGCCGACACCCTGCCGTCAGAGCCGCGCCTGGCCGAGTTGACCGGCGCGAGCCGCAACTCGGTACGTGAGGCCCTAATCCGCCTCGAAGAACGCGGCTACGTCCACCGCACGCAGGGTGCCCGCTCCTCGCCCAATCGGCGCCTGCCAGGCGTGGGGCGACGCATCGACGAGCAGTTCGACCACTCGCTCTCGATCCGCTCGGCGGGCTACGACCCCACCCTCGAGGTCGTCACGGCGGAGCGTCTGACCCTCGCCCCCGGCGATGTCCGCTACGACGATCTCCCCGACGGCACCCCGGTGCTGCGCACGGTGAAGATGTGGCGCGTCGACGGCGCCCCGTACGCCCTCGCCGAAGACCTCGTCCCCCTCGCCCGCGAGGTCGAGCTCGACCCGCACCGCCCCGTCTTCGCGCTGGCCGAGGCGGCCAACGGCGTGCGCGTCGCGTGGGAGACGATGTGGATCGACGCGATCGGATTGGATGCCGAGCGCGCAGCGCTGCTGTCCGCCGGTGCGGGCACGCCGGTCATCGAGATGACGTACTGCGGGTACGGCGCCGACGACGCGATCGGCTACTGGTCGCGCGAGGTCCAGCTTCCGGCGCCCGCGGGACTGCGCAATGCGCTGATCCGCCGCGTCCGCCCCTGATCGCCGCCCTGCCCACCCGCGCCTGACGGATGCGGGGCGTTTCGCGCACGTAAAGACGGCGTGAACTTGTCGGACAAGATCCCACAAACTTGTTGGACAAGCGTACGCTCGCCTCATCCGACGAAAGCGAGCCGCCGTGTCCGACTCCCTCACGACCCACCACCTCACCGCCGAGACCATCACCCCGGCGAGCTTCGACCCGTTCGGCGTCGTGCTGACCCCGATGGAGGACGGCACTCCGTTCACCGCCGAGGAGGCCGTGCTCGATGTGTCGAACGGCATCCCGCGCTTCTACCTCATGCACCTCGAGGACAAGCCGGCCGAGTTCGCGCGCGTGACCCGCCACCTCGAGACCACCCAGACGCTGATGTCCGTGGGCGACGTCGAGTGGACGATCGCGGTAGCCGCGCCCGGCATCGAGGAGCCCGCGCTCGACGACCTGCGGGCGTTCCGGATTCCTCCGCGCACGGCCATCACCATGCGCAAGGGCACGTGGCACGCGGGGCCCTTCTTCGCGGAGCCGAGCATGGATTTCGTCAACCTCGAGCTCGACGACACCAACGTCACCGATCACCACAACCACCGCCTCGACGACGCCTTCGGTGCGCGGGTCGTGATCGACGAGGGATGACGATGCTCACGGCCCTGCCCGACGCGCCGGCGCGCCTCGCCGACCTCGAACGCGAGGCCGCGCATCAGGCGGCGCTCAGCGCGGGCGACGATCGCCCCTGGATCGGCGCGCGCGACGGCGTGCATCCCGTCGTCATCGTCGGCGCGGGACAAGCCGGACTCGTGCTCGCGCGCGGCCTGCGCCGGCGCGGTATCGACGACGTCATCGTTCTCGACGCCGCGCCCGCGGGCTCGGCGGGACCGTGGACGACCTACGCGCGCATGCACACGCTGCGCACGCCGAAAGACATCGCCTGGCCCACGTGGGGCACCCCCGCCGTGAGCCCGCGCGCGTGGTTCGAGGCCGTGTACGGACCCGCGGCGTGGGACGAGATCGAGTACTTCCCCACCACCGCGTGGCAGGGATTCCTGCAGTGGTACCGCGAGGTCTCGGCAATCACCGTCGTCCCGTCGACGCGGGTGACGGCCATCACCCCGACCGACGGCCCGCTCGTGCTCGCCCTGGAAAGCCCCGACGGCACCTGGGTTCTCGAGGCTCAGCACGTCGTGCTCGCCACAGGTATCGAGGGCGCCGGCGGCCGCGCCGTCCCGGCACTGCTCCGCGACCTCCCCGCGGACCGCGTGCACCACACGCACGACGACATCGACTTCGATGCCCTCGCGGGGCTCCGCATCGGCATCCTGGGCGCGGGGACCGGAGCCTTCGACAACGCCGCGACCGCCCTCGAGCACGGCGCCGCGAGCGTCGACGTGCACATGCGGCGTGCCGCCATGCCGCAGGTGAGCCCGTACCGCTGGATGGAGTTCGCCGGGCTCATCGAGAACTACGGCACCTTCACCGACGAGCAGAAGTGGGCGTTCAACGTCCACCTCTCCGCCGTCGATCAGCCCGCCACGCAGAACGCCCTCTGGCGCGCACACGCGTTCGACGACTTCCACTTCCTCACGTCGTCGCCGTGGGAGGACGTGAGGTGGACGGGCAGCGACATCGCCGTGACGACGCCGCACGGCATCCATCACTACGACGTCGTCTTCGCCGCGACCGGGATCGTCGCCGACCTGGGCCGACGTCCTGAGCTGGCGAAGGTCGCCCCGGATGCCACCCTGTGGAGCGATCGCCTGAGCCCCCAGGCCGCGGCCCAGAACCCGGGTCTGGCCGCTTTCCCCTACCTCGACGACGATTTCGGTCTCGTCGACCGTCGGGGCGGCGAGGCGCTGTCCCGGATCCACATGTTCAACCACGGCGCCCGGATCAGCCAGGGCATGCTGAGTCATCAGATCCCAGGTCTCGTCGGCGGGGCCACGAAGCTCGCCGCCGCGCTCTCGAGGCGCCTGTTCGTCCGCCACTCCGCCGAGCTGCTCGCCGAGTACCTCGCCTACGACGTCCCCGTGGGCGTGCACATCGGGCGCCGCCCGCAAGCCGCCTCGAGCCCGGAGCCGTCACCGGTAGCGTTCACGGGGTGACGACCCCCCAGCCCCTCACCGTTTCCGTCCCCACCGCCGAGCTGCGCGATGACCTCGGGGACCTCCCCGACGACGTCGAGGTGGTCGTCTGGGACATGAAGGATGCCGCCCCGCGCGACCGTTTCGACATGGTCGTGCCGCCGTACATGTCGATGGACGGGGTGATCGAGGCCCTGTCGACCGTGGAGGTCGGCGTGGTCCAGAGCCAGTCGATCGGCTACGACAACGTCGAAGGGAAGCTGCCCGAGGGTCTGGTGTTCGCGAATGCCTCCAGCGTGCATGAGACGGCGACGTCCGAACTCGCCGTGACGCTCGCGTTGGCCGCGCAGCGGCGTCTGCCGGACTTCGTGCGGGCGCAGGACCGCGGCGAGTGGGTCGGCGGGAACGCGCCCGGCCTCGCCGACCAGCGCGTGACGCTCCTCGGATTCGGCGGGGTCGGCCGCGCGATCGCCGCCCGCCTCAAGCCGTTCGAGGTCGAACTGCGCGCGGTCGCTTCGCACCGACGCCGGCAGGACGACGTCGAGGTCTTCCCCCTCGACGACCTCGCCGGGGTGCTCGCCGACACCGACATCCTCATCGCCTCCCTCCCCGGCGGTGACGCCACCCGCCACATCATCGACGACGAGGCGCTCTCGGCGCTCCCCGACGGCGCTCTCGTCGTGAACGTCGGCCGCGGCCCACTCGTCGACACCGATGCCCTCGTCGCCCACGTGCGGCGCGGCCGGATCCGCGCGGCACTGGACGTGACCGATCCCGAGCCGCTCCCCGAGGGCCACCCGCTGTGGAGCCTCGACGGCGTGCTCATCGCCCCGCACGCCGGAGGAGCGACGGATGCCATGCGCCCGCGCATCGCACGCCTCGTGCGTCGGCAGATCGACCGCATCCGCGCCGGCGAGGAGCCGCTGAACGTCGTGATCGGCGGCTGAGGCGGAGCGTCAGCCGCGGAAGCCCGCCGGGTTCGACAGCAGGTCGGCGAAGGCCAGCTCGGCGGGGCCGACGAGCATGAGGCGCGAGCGCAGATGCGCGCGCTCGAGGCGGATCGCGCGACCCTCGGCGCCGAGGGGGTGCACGCGCACGGCGTCGGCGAGGCGCTCGCGGCTGACCGACAGCAGGGCGCCGAGGTATCCCGAGAGCACCACGGTCTCGGGGCTGAAGGCGTTGACGAAGTTCGTCAGCGCGAGGGAGAGCACCTCGACCTGACGGGTGACCTCGGCCAGCACGCGGGGATCGCGGGCGACGCCGAGCTCGACGTCGAGCTCGTCCTCGTCGAGCTTGCGGCGCCCGAGGAGCGGTTCGAGCAGGGCGAGACTGACCTCGGCCTCGAGGCATCCGTTCCGCCCGCACACGCAACGCCGGCCCCGCGGGTCGACGACCGTGTGCCCCAGCTCACCCGCATACCCGGACGTGCCGCGCAGGAGCGTGCCGTCGATGATGAGGCCGCCGCCGATGCTGTGCATCGCGCCGCCGAGATAGAGGAGGTTGCCGACGCCCACGCCGACGCCGAACCGCGACTCGGCCAGGGCGCCGATGCTCGCGTCGTTGCCCGCGGCGACGGGCATGCCGAGTTGATCGCTCAGGCGGGCGGCCACGGGGTCGCGCTTCCATCCGAGGGTGGGCGAGACGAGGACCGAGCCGTTGGCGTTGACGAGACCCGGTACCGCGAGACCGGCGCCGACGACGCGGTAGTGACGGTCGATGTCGGCGCGCATGGCCTCGACCGACGACTCGACGATCTGGACGAAACGCCGCGGCGACGGCGCACTCGCGGTGTCGTGGCGGAGGCGCGCGTGCACCACACCACCCAGGCCGACCAACGCGACGGTGACGGCATGCGGTTCGGCGCGGACGCTGAGGGCGGCGACGTGATCTTCAGGCTCGATGTCGAGGGTGGGGCGCCCGACCTTGCCGGTGCGCTCTCCCCCCGGCGCTTCGCGGACGAGACCCAACTCGGTGAGCTCCATGACCAGGCCGGTCACGGTGGAGCGGTTCAGCCCGGTCGTCGCACCGAGCTGAGCGCGTGAGAGCGCTCCCCGCGAGTGCAGAAGCGACAGCACCGACGCGAGGTTCTGCTGCCGGATCAGGTCGTTCGTCGTACGACCGGCGGGGGGTGCGAGCGGTGTCGCGGGCTCGAACACGGCAGGGGTCATGAGGGGAGCACCTCCCCCATCATCCCATCGGGCTCGCTTGGACGGAAAACGCGGCGACACGGACGGGGAGCGGGCCCCGGGGCCGCGCTCCCCATCCGATCAGACACCGCCGTTGCGCCGCTTGTTGAAGATGTCGAACGCGACGGCCAGGAGCAGGACGATGCCCTTGATGGCCATCTGCCAGGCGGCATCCACGCTCAGGATCGACAGACCCATGTTCAGCACGCCCATGACCAGGCCGCCGACCACGGCCCCGACGACGGTGCCGATCCCACCCTGGACGGCGGCGCCGCCGATGAACACGGCCGCGATGGCATCCAGTTCGTAGTTCTGGCCCGCGGATGCCACGGCGCCACCGGCGCGGGCGGTGCTGACCACCGCGGCGAGACCGGCGAGCACGCCCATGTTGACGAAGATGAAGAAGTTGACCCACTTCGTCTTCACGCCGCTCATCACGGCCGCGAACAGGTTGCCGCCCATCGCGTAGATGTGGCGACCGAACGTCGTGCGGTTGAGCACGAACGTGTAGGCCAGCACGAGCACGGCGAGGATGATCAGCACGATCGGGGTGCCGTTGTAGGCGGCGAGCGTGAAGGCGACCGCCATGATCGCCACGGCGGCGATGGCGTTCTTCAGCCAGAACGACCACGCGACCTCGCGGGGAAGCTCGAGGCGGCGCAGCGTGGCCCGCGTCTTCAGCTGCTGCGCGATCAGCGCGACGACGGCGACGAATCCGAGGACGACGGTGAGGGAGTCCCAGACACCGACGTAGCCCAGGACCGGCGGGAGCCACCCGGCGCCGATCGCGGTGAAGCCCTCCGGCAGGCCCGCGATGGTCCCCCCGGTCAGCAGCACGAGCGTCAAACCGCGGAACAGCAGCATGCCGGCGAGGGTGACGATGAAGGCGGGGATGCCGACGAAGGCGACCCAGAAGCCTTGCCAGGCACCGACGACGGCGCCGACGACGAGCGACAGCACGACCGCCAGCCACCACGGCAGGCCCCATTGGTTCATCGCGATGGCCGCGATCGCGCCGACCATGGCGACCACCGAGCCCACCGACAGGTCGATGTGCCCGGCGATGATCACCATCACCATGCCGATCGCGAGGATCAGCACGTAGGCGTTCTGCTGGATGAGGTTGTTGACGTTTCCGGGCATGAGCAGGCGACCGCCGGTCAGCACCTGGAAGAACACGATGATGATCACCAGCGCGGCGAGGATGCCGAACTGGCGGAAGTTGATGCGCGCCAGCAGGCCGCGGCGGCGGGGACCCGGCTGGGTCGGCGCCTCGACCGTCTGAGTGGATGCGGTGGCCATTGCTGTCAGTTCCTTCCGGCGGTCATGTGCCGCATGAGCGTCTCCTGGGTGGCATCCGCACGGTCGACCTCGCCCGTGATGCGTCCCTCGGAGATGGTGTAGATGCGATCGGAGAGGCCGATGACCTCGGGCAGCTCCGACGAGATGACGATGACGGCCTTGCCCTGGGCCGCGAGCTCGTTGATGATTCCGTAGATCTCGTACTTCGCCCCCACGTCGATGCCGCGGGTGGGCTCGTCGAGGATGAGGACGTCAGGGCCCGTGAACATCCATTTCGACAGCACGACCTTCTGCTGGTTCCCCCCGGACAGCCGTCCGGTGATCGCCGCGACGCTGGGTGCCTTGATGTTCATCTTGTAGCGGTACGAGTCGGCGACCTTGTACTCGCGGTACCGGTCGACCACTCCCAGCCGCGCGAGGCGGGCGAGAGCGGATGCCGAGACGTTGACCTGGATGTCGCCGATGAGGTTGAGCCCGTACTTCTTGCGGTCCTCGGTCGCATAGGCGATGCCGTGCTTGATGGCCGCATCCACCGTGCGCACGTCGATCCGCTCGCCGTTTTTGTAGACCTCGCCCGAGATGCCGGTGCCGTACATCCGGCCGAAGATGCTCATCGCGAGTTCGGTGCGCCCGGCGCCCATGAGACCGGCGAAGCCGACGATCTCGCCCGCCCGGACCATGAAGGAGGCGTCTTGGATGACGACGCGCTCGGTGTCGACGGGATGGTGCACGGTCCAGTTCTCGACACGGAACAGTTCGTCGCCGATGTCGGGCTCGCGCGGCGGGAAGAGGCTGTTGAGGTCGCGGCCGACCATGGCACGGATGATGCGCCCCTCGTCGGTGTCGGGGTCGTCGCGGAGCATCGTCTCGATCGTGTGGCCGTCGCGGATGATCGTGATCCGGTCGGCGATGCGCAGCACCTCCTTCAGCTTGTGGCTGATGATGATGCAGGTGATGCCCTGGTCGCGCAGCTGGTCGATGAGATCGAGCAGGTGGGCGGAGTCGTCGTCGTTCAGCGCCGCGGTCGGCTCGTCGAGGATGAGGAGCTTGACCTCCTTGGCCAGCGCCTTGGCGATCTCGACGAGCTGCTGCTTGCCGACGCCGATCTCGTAGATCTTGGTGGCGGGGTTCTCGCGCAGGCCGACGCGCTTGAGCAGGTCGGCGGCGGCGGTGTTGGTGGCGTTCCAGTCGATGACGCCGCGACGCGACTTCTCGTTGCCGAGGAAGATGTTCTCGGCGATCGAGAGGTAGGGGCTGAGCGCGAGCTCTTGGTGGATGATGACGATACCGGCCGCTTCGCTGTCGTTGATCGAGCGGAATGCCATCTGCTCGCCCTCGAGGACGATGGAGCCTTCGAAGCTCCCCGCCGGGTAGACGCCGCTCAACACCTTCATGAGGGTCGACTTGCCGGCCCCGTTCTCGCCGCAGATCGCGTGCACCTCGCCACGATGGACGTCGATGGAGACGTCCGCGAGGGCCGGAACCCCGTTGAAGGACTTGGAGATCCCCGCCATGCGCAGGATCGGTTCGGTCATGGGTTGTCCCTCCGTCAGGGATCGAGCGGCGGGGCGGACCGAAGCCCGCCCCGCCGCGAGGAGTGGATCAGAGTCCGACGTCGGACGCCTTCAGGAAGCCGGAGTCGATGAGCTTCGACTGCACGTCGTCCTTGACGACGACCTCGGGGGTCAGCAGGTACGACGGCACGACCTTCTTGCCGTTGTCGTAGGTCTCGGTGTCGTTGACCTCGACCTCCTGGCCGTCCTTGATCTCCTCGATCATCGTGAAGACCCGGTCACCGAGAGCGCGGGTGTCCTTCCAGACCGTCATCGCCTGAGCCCCCTCGAGGATGGCCTTGACGTTGGCCTTGTCGGCATCCTGACCCGTGATGATCGGGTAGTCCGCGCCGGGCGTGTAGCCGGCCGACTTCAGCGACGCTTCGATACCGATCGCGAGGCTGTCGTTGGGCGAGAGCACGACGTTGACCTTCTTGCCGTCGCCGTAGAACGACGACAGGCGGTTGTCCATCTCGGCCTGCGCCTTGTCGGACGCCCAGCCCTGGATGCCGATGGACGCCCAGGCGTCGTCGTCGGCCGGCGACTTGCCGCTGGGGACGACCAGCTGGCCCTTGTCGATGTAGGGCTTGAGCACGTCCCACGCGCCGGCGAAGAAGAACTTCGCGTTGTTGTCGTCGGGGCTGCCGGCGAAGGGCTCGAGGTTGAAGGGGCCGGCGCCGCCGGCAAGACCCAGCTGCTCCTCGATGTACTGGCCCTGGAGGGTGCCCACCTTGTAGTTGTCGAACGTGGCGTAGTAGTCCACGTTCTCGCTGCCGTTGATGAGCCGGTCGTAGGCGATGACCGTGGCGTTCTGCGCCTTGGCCTCCTGCAGGACCGGACCCAGGGTCGACCCGTCGATCGCGGCGATGACGAGGATTTTCGCGCCGCCCGAGATCTGGTTCTGGATCTGGCTGATCTGCTGGTCGGTCTTGTTGTCGGCGTACTGCAGGTCGACGGTGCAACCGGCGTCGGTGAGCTTCTGCTGCAGCTGCTCGCCGTCGTTGATCCAGCGCTCGAGGCTGCGCGTGGGCATCGCGATGCCGACGTTGCACTCGGTGCCGCCGGCCGCGTCGCCGCCGCCGCTGGTCGCCCGCTCCGAGCTGCACGCCCCGAGACCGACGGCGAGTGCGGCGATGGCCGCACCGGTCAGGATTTTCTTCAGCATGTGATCTGCGTTCCTCTCTGAACTGCAGGGACCGCCGTGGTCGCACCCGCGCCCTCCCCGGCGCAGATCGGGTACGTCGTCGTCCCGGCTTCTGGGTGCCGTCTTAATTATGACGGCTCCGAAAAATTATCCATCCGAGGAGGTTTTGTCTATAGCCACGACAAAATTGCCCGCGACGTGATCAGACCGTGATCAGCGCTCGTCTCGGTCGGCCCCCGACCACAGATCACCGCACTCCACGAGCTCGGCGTTCTGCGCCACGAGGTAGGGCCGGGCGCCGACGTCGCCGCGCACCGAGGCCGACACGGCCGCCCAGTGCGCACGCCCGATCAGGGCGGGGTGGCCCGGAACTCCCCGGTAAACCGCCTGCGCCAACGCGGCGGGGTCGGCCCGGCGGACCAGCCTCGCGATCGCCGCGGGAGCGGCATTCGGGGTGTCGACGGGCATCACGACGGCCGCGGGAGCCGACCCGGATGCCACGTGCTCCAGGCTCGCCCGCAGGGAGGCGGCCATGCCCGACTCCCAGTCGTCGACGCGCACGATCGTCGCCGTGCTCGGCACGAGAGGTGCCGCCTCGTCGGCCGCGGCGCCCAGGGCGACGACGATCTGGCCGCACCCGCCCTCGCGCAGCGCCTGGACGGCGAGGGCGACCCATGGCGCACCGGCGGCGGTGCGGGCCAGGGCCTTCGGCTCGCCGAATCGACGACCTGCTCCCGCTGCCAGAACCACGCCGCACGGCGGCTCGAGGGGGGCGGCGGGCATGGTCACGACAGCGTAGCGTGCTGGAAACACGCCCCGACTACCGTCGCGTGCATGCTCGATCTGGCCGCCGACCTGGTGCCGTTGCTCGACGCCGGGGTCCCTGTCGCGGCGGTCACGGTCACGGCCGTCGTCCGCAGTGCGCCGCGCGGCGTCGGCGCGACCCTCGCCGTCACCCGCGACGCCCGGGTCATCGGGTCGATCTCGGGCGGCTGCGTCGAGAGCGATGCCGTCATGCTGGGCCTCGACGCGCTGCGCACCGGCACGGTGCGTCGTGCCCGATTCGGCTTCTCGGACGACGGCGTCGTCACGCCCATCACCGCGGGGCTCGCGTGCGGCGGCGCGGTCGACGTCGTCGCCTACCCCCTCGACGGCGAGAACACGCGGGCGGCTTTGGGCGACGCCCGCGCCGGTCGCGCCGCAACGCTGCGACTCGCGCTCGACGGCGAGCCACTCGTGCTGCATCGACCGGCCGCGCCACGGCTCATCGTGCTCGGCGCGGGCGAGCACGCGGCCGCCCTCTGCCGGCTCGGCGCGGCGGCGGGCTTCGCCGTCACGGTGTGCGACGACTGGGCCCTCCTCGTCACGCCCGAGCGCTTCCCGGATGCCGCCGAGCTCGTGGTCGCGGCCCCGCACGACTATCTCGCCACCCTGCCCTCCCCCGACGCCCGCACCGCGGTGTGCGTGCTGACGCACGACGAACGCCTCGACGTACCGGCCCTCCGCGCGGCGCTGCGGATGCCCGTCGGCTTCGTCGGCGCGATGGGAGCCCGCGCCACGGTCGCGCGCCGCGCCGTCCTGCTGCGGGCGGCCGGAGTGACGGATGCCGAGCTCGCCCGCCTGCACTCCCCCCTCGGCCTCGACCTCGGCGGCACCACCCCCGAGGAGACGGCGCTGTCGGTGATCGCCGAGATCGTGGCATCCCGCAACGCCGCGAGTGCGCGCCCCTTGCGCGACGAGCGCGGCACGCGGGTGCACACGGACCTGACCTCGGCGTCCTGCGCGGTGAAGAGCGCGTGAGCGTTCTGCTTCTGCGCGGCGCGGTCGCCGTGGTCGACGGCTCGGGGCGCGTGCACACCGATGACGTCGTGTGCGTCGACGGGGTGGTCGTCGACGCGGCGGACACCCGTGATGCCACCGTCGTGGACGCCTCCGGCTGCGTGATCACGCCCGGCCTCGTCAACGCCCACCACCACCTTCTGCAGACGGCCTTCCGGACTCTCCCGGGAACTCGCGGCATCCCCATGCGGGAGTGGCTGCCGGCGATGGCCGCCGCCTACACCGCCGCGGGGGTCGACCCCGAGCTGACGGGTCTCGCGGCCCGCGCGGGCTTGGCCGAGGCGCTTCTCAGCGGGGTGACTACGGTCGCCGACCACCACCTCACCTGGCCGCAGGGCTCCGACACGGTCGGCATGGCGCGCGCCGCCGCAGACGCCGCGGCGACCCTCGGCGCACGCCTGGCGTTCGTGCGCGGAGCAGCCCGCGACGATCCGCAGGAGGCGGCGACGTCGGCCGAGGCGATCGTGCAGGCCCTCGTCCCCGACGCGCCGGGCGGCGTTTCGGCCGACGGGATGCTGCAGGTCGCCGTCGGCCCCGCGGGGGTGCACAGCGATCCCCGTGAGACGTTCGCACTGCTCGGCGAGGTCGCCCGGACGCACGGGCTGCGCCGACGCACCCAGGCCAACGAAGTCGTCGACGTCGAGATCGCGCTCGCGCGGTACGGCGCGCGCCCCCTCGACCTGCTGGACGAGTGGGGATGGCTTGCGCCGGACGTGACCCTCGCCCACCTGTGCGACGTGTCGGACGACGAGATCGCCCGGGTCGCGGCATCCGGGGCATCCGCCACGCACGCGCCGGGGTGCGACGTGCCGATGGGCTGGGGCGTCGCCCCCGTGCGCCGGTTGCTCGACGCCGGCATCGCGGTGGGACTGGGCACGAGCGGCGGCGGGAGTAATGACGCCGGACACCTCCTCGCGGATGCACGTCTGGCGATGCAGGTCTCGGCCCTGGTGGGCCCGCAGCTGCCGGCATCCGAGGTGCTCTCGCTCGCCACCGCGGGGTCGGCCGACGGGCTGGGGCGCGCGGAGCTCGGTCGTCTGACACCGGGATCGGCCGCCGATCTCTGCGTGTGGGACGTCTCCGGTGTCGCGGACGCCGGAGTGGCCGACCCCGTGGCGGGGCTGTTGTGGGCGGCGCCCGGTCGACGCCCGCGCACCGTCGTCGTGGGTGGGCGGATCGTGGTGTCCGACGGACGACTCGTCACGGACGACGAGGACGAGATCGTCGCGCGACTGTTCGAGAGGGTGGGACGATGACGACCATGGCTCCTGCGACACCCGTCGGCGATGCATCCACCGCGGACGAGCGTCTCGGTGCGCGCGTGCGCGGCCTGCGCAAGGCACGCGGGCTCACGCTCATGCAGCTGGCGGAGGCCGCCACGCTGTCGCATCCCTTCCTCAGCCAGCTCGAGCGCGGCCTCGCCCGTCCCAGCATGGCGAGCCTGGAACGTCTCGCGCGGGCGCTGGGCACGAGCCGTGTCGAACTCATCGCCGCGTCCGAGCCCCCGCGCTCGGATCAGGACGCACGCCCGTCGGTCGTCACCGCCGACGAGGGGTTCATCGGGCCGTACGCCGAAGGCGAGGCCCGCCTGCTGGCGGACGGCCCGCGACGCTTCGAGCCCCTGGAGTTCACCGGATCCAACGGCGAGCCGGGCGATCACTACGTGCACGACGAGGACGAGTTCCTCACGGTGCTCGAGGGGTCGATCGTCATCTCGTTCGGCGAATACGGCGAGCGCAGCTTGAACGTGGGTGACTCGGTCTACTGCCGCTCCGGGACACCGCACCGCTGGCACTCGCCGGGCGGCGCGCGGTACCGCCTGCTGATCGTGAAGGAGCTCGTGCACGGTAGCGGTGCCGATGACGCGTCCGAGGGAGAGTCATGACCGGAGGAGTCACGTTCGAGGTGGTCGTCCGCGCGCGGCGGGATGCCGCGGAGGGCATCGTGCTGCTCGACCTGGAGCGGACCGGCGGCACGCTGCCGCACTGGTCGCCGGGCGCACACATCGACGTCGTGCTCCCCGGCGCAGTGGAGCGGCAGTATTCGCTGTGCGGCTCGCCGGCCGAGCGCGGCACCTGGCGCATCGGCGTGCTGCGCGAGCGCGAGGGCTCGGTCTGGCTGCACGAGAACGCTCACGAGGGGGTCGGGCTGCGCGTGCGCGGGCCCGCCAACCACTTCCTTTTCGCCCCCACCGCGGGGCGCTCCTACGTCTTCGTCGCCGGGGGCATCGGCATCACCCCCATCGTTCCGATGATCGAGGCGGCCGAGGCGGCGGGCGCCGCGTGGACACTGCTGTACGCGGGACGCTCGCGGAGCACCCTGGCCTTCGTCGACGAGCTGACGGCGCGATACGGCGACCGCGTCGAGGTGTTCGCCGCCGACGAGGGGCGTCGCCTCGACCTCGCCGCGCGCTTCGCCACCCCGGTCGCCCGCACCGTCGTCTACTCGTGCGGCCCGGCGCGTCTTCTCGAGGCGCTCGAAGAGGCCATGGCGGGGTGGCCGCGCGGAAGCCTGCACCTCGAGCGCTTCGAGGCGAAGGTGCTCGGTCCGCCGGTGTGGTCGGGGCCGTTCGAGGTCGATCTGATGATGTCGGGGATCACCGTGACGGTGCCGCCCGAGCGGTCGGTCCTCGACGTGGTCGAGGAGGCCGGCGCGATCATCCCCTCCAGCTGTCGGGTCGGCACGTGCGGCACGTGCGAGGTGCCGGTCATCGACGGAGAGGTCGAGCACCGCGATTCCGTGCTCTCACCCGAAGAGCAGGATGCCAACCGTTCGATGATGGTGTGCGTCTCGCGCGCGGCGTGCGAGCGGATCACGCTCGAGCTGTAGCACGCGCCGTCACGAGAACAGGGCGGACAGCGAGAACAGGCGGATCCCCCGCGGAACGGCCTGTTGCCGTGGCATCCCCTGATCTCACGACGAGCCGTGGCGCCGCGCCGCGGCCGCGACGAGGTTTGTCACGAGGGTCACGCCGAGGAAATACAGCGGAAACGCGTGGTTCCTAGCATCGGATCATCGCCGATTGTTGGTCACACGAACACTGGCTGGCCGGCCCTAGGCGACTCGCCCCGTTGGTGTGGCTCCCGTCTCGACGCCTTCTCACCCGACTCCCGGAGGCCCCCGTGTCCGCCGCTCCGCCCGCCTCGATCGCTGCTCTCCGCGGCGTGCGCCTCGCATCCGGCGCGGTCGTCGACATCGCGCTCGACGGTGACGAAGTCCTCGCGGTCGTACCCGCCGGCAGCCCCCTGCCCGAGACGGACGGCGAGACCCTCGACCTCGACGGCTACGTCCTCACCGCCGCCGGCGCCGAGCCGCACGCCCACCTCGACAAGTCACAGTCCTGGGATGCCATCCAGCCCCCGTTCGGCGACCTCGAACGCGCCATCGAGAGCTGGCACGCGTTCGCCCGCGACCTCGACGAGGAGGACGCCTACACCCGCGCCCGTTCCACGGCGCTGCGGATGCTGGCATCCGGCATCACCTCCGTCCGCTCGCACGTCGACCTGTTGCGCGGCGATGACCCGCTGACCGGGGTGCGCGCGATGGTCCGCCTGCGCGCCGACCTCGAGGGCCTCATGGACATCGAGCTCGTCGCCCTGGGCGGCCCCACGGTGCCCGACGCCGACTTCGAGGCCGCCCTCGACGCGGGCGTCGACCTCGTCGGCGGCGCACCGCACCTCGCTGACGACCCGATCGCCGATCTCGAGCGCCTCATCGCCCTCGCCCGCCGTCGCGACGTCGGCCTCGACCTGCACACGGACGAAAGCCTCGCCGGCGCCGACACCCTCGCCACGTACGCGAAGGCCGTCAGGGGCTGGCACCGCCCCCGCACCGCGGGACACTGCGTGCGCCTGAGCATGATGCCCGCCGCCGACCTCGCCGCGCTCGCGGAGCAGATCCGGGTGGCCGACATCGGCGTCGTCGCCCTGCCCATCACCAACCTTTACCTGCAGGGATGGGATGCCGACCACGCCGTGCCGCGCGGCATCGCACCGATCGGCCGCCTCAAGGCTGCCGGGGTGCGCGTCGCCGCCGGCGCTGACAACGTGCGCGACCCCTTCAACCCCGTCGGGCGCTGCGACCACCTCGAGACGGCATCCCTCCTCGTCAGCGCGGGGCACCTCGCGCCGGAGGAGGCGGTGGATGCCGTGACCGTCGGCGCCCGCGACGTGATGGGCCTGCCCGTCGCCGGGCCCGTCGCCGGCGCCCGCGCCGACCTGGTCGCCGTGCGCGCCGCCTCGCTCGGCGAGGCCGTCGCCTTCGCCTCCGCCGACCGCGTCGTCATCCACCGCGGTCGTCTCGTCAGCCGTACCACCGTCTCCACTCGCACCGCCTCCCCTGCCCGCGCCGCCGCATCCGCGACGACACCGTAAACCCGAACCGGAAAGTGAGCGCCCCCGTGACCTTGGCATCTCCCGCTCCGACAGACGCCGCGACCTCCGCGACGACCCTGCTGGACTTTCGAAACGTCGCCATGACGTTCCCCAACGGCACCACCGCCCTCTCCGGCGTCGACCTCACCGTCGAGCGCGGCGAGTTCGTCAGCGTCGTCGGCCCCTCCGGCTGCGGCAAGTCGACTCTGCTGCGCATCGCGTCGGGGCTGGAGACCGCGAGCGAAGGCACCGCGACGGTCAACACCGACCGCATCGGCTACGTCTTCCAGGACGCCACGCTCCTGCCCTGGCGCGACGTGCAGTCCAACGTCGAGCTGCTGGCCGAGCTCAACTGGCAGCCCAAGCGCGTGCGCACCCCCAAGGCGCAGTGGGCCATCGACCTCGTCGGCCTGAAGGGCTTCGAGAAGCACCTGCCGAAGCAGATGTCGGGCGGCATGAAGATGCGCGCCTCGCTCGCGCGCTCGCTCACTCTCGACCCCGAGCTCTTCCTCTTCGACGAGCCGTTCGGCGCGCTCGACGAGATCACGCGCGAACGCCTGAACGACGAGTTGTTGAAGATCTTCGTCGAGCAGAACTTCGGCGGACTCTTCATCACCCACTCGGTCTCCGAGGCCATCTACCTCTCCACCAAGGTCGTCGTGATGTCGGGACGCCCCGGCCACCTCGTCGACACCTTCGACGTCCCCTTCGACATGCCCCGCGATCCCGAGATCCGCTACACCGGCGAGTTCGCGAAGCTCGTCGGCGAGGTCTCCCACGCCCTCCGGGAAGGACACTCATGAGCACCACGTCTGCAGAGCCCGTCGTCGACTCGGCGCCGGAGCCCACGGCATCCACCCCCGACATCGCGCCCCGCGCCACGCCGAAGGCGTCGCGCGGACGCTTCTCGCGCGCCCTCCTGCTCGCCGGGCCTCCGCTCGCCGTGCTCGTGGTGCTGCTCGGCGTCTGGTACGCCATCTCTGCGGCGCTGGCCGCCACCGGCAAGGGCTTCCTCATGCCCATGCCGCACGAGATGTTCACGCTGGGCTTCTTCAATGCGCAGGTCGGCGCCGACATTTGGATCGCCCTGTTCCGCACCACGGGTGTCGCCCTGACCGGTCTCGCCATCGCCATGGTCATCGGCATCGGCTGGGCCATCGCGATGTCGCTGGCCCGCTGGGTCGAGCGCTCGACCTACGCCTACGCCGTGATGCTCCAGTGCATCCCGATCCTCGCGCTCGTTCCGCTCGTCGGCTTCTGGTTCGGCTACGAGTTCCTCGCCCGCGTCATCGTCTGCGTGCTCATCGCGCTGTTCCCGATGGTGTCGAACACCCTGTTCGGCCTGCAGTCGGTCGACAAGTCGCAGCGCGAGCTCTTCCGCCTGCAGAAGGCCGACAAGTGGACGGTGCTCACCAAGCTCACCCTCCCCGCGGCCCTGCCCTCGATCTTCGTGGGTATGCGCACCTCGGCGGGCCTGTCGGTCATCGGCGCGATCGTCGGCGACTACTTCTTCCGCCGCGGCGAGCCGGGGATCGGCTCGCTCATCTCGAACTACCAGTCGCGCCTGCAGAGCGCCGAGCTGTTCGCCGCGATCCTGGCGGCCTGCCTGCTCGGCGTGGCGATCTTCGCCTTCTTCGGATGGCTCTCGAAGGTCGCCGTCGGCCGGTGGTACGACAGCACCCGCTGACCTCGAGCTCCGGATGCCACTGCTTCCCGCGCTCCTGTGCGCGGGAAGCAGCGTCCGGCGTACCCGAAACACCCTGAACCTGCTTCATCTTCCGCACCCGAACCCCACTCGTCACAGAAAGCGACACAGCATGCAGCGCTCCACCCTCCTTCGCGCCACCGCCGCCACCGGTGCCTTCGCGATCGCTCTGACCCTCACCTCGTGCTCCGGAAGCGCCGCCGAGCAGGCGGCCCCGGCCACCGACATGCCGATCGGATCCGTCGACCTCTCGGCCGACTGCCCCTCGACGATCGTCGTCCAGACCGACTGGAACCCCGAAGCCGAGCACGGTCACCTCTACGAGATGATCAAGGACGACTACACGATCGACGCCAACACCAAGGCCGTCACGGGTCCGCTCATGTCGGACGGCGAGTACACCGGCGTCAACCTCGAGATCCGCGCCGGCGGCCCCGCCATCGGCTTCCAGACGGTCTCGGCGCAGATGTACCAGGACGACGCCATCACCCTGGGCTACGTCAGCACCGACGAGGCGATCCAGCTCTCGGCGACCACGCCCACCAAGGCCGTCTTCGCGCCCCTGGACATCAGCCCCACGATGGTGATGTGGGACCCGGCGACCTACCCGAACGTCAAGACCATCGAGGACGTCAAGCCGGCCCTCACCGCCAACGGCGGCGTGTGGCGTTACTTCGACGGCTCGGCCTACATCGAGTACCTCAAGAGCTCCGGCCTCGCGGACACGTCGATCCTCGACGGCTCCTACGACGGCACGCCGTCGAACTTCGTCGCCGCCGGCGGCAAGGACATGCAGCAGGGCTTCGCCTCGGCCGAGCCGTACGTCTACGAGAACGAGGTGTCGGCCTGGGGCAAGCCCGTCAACTTCGCCCTCATCCACGATGCCGGATGGCAGACGTACCAGTCGTCCGTGTCGGTCAAGCCGGCAGACTTCGACAAGCTGAGCCCCTGCCTCGAGAAGCTCGTCCCCGTGCTGCAGAAGGCCGGTGTGGCGTACTACGCAGACCCGTCCGCCGCGAACGACCTGATCCTCAAGCTCGTGGACGAGTACGCCACCGGCTGGACCTACACGCAGGGCGTGGCCGACTACTCGGTCAAGACGCAGGTCGACCTCGGCCTCGTGGGCAACGGCCCCGACTCCACCTACGGCAACTTCGACGACACGCGCTTCGCCGACTTCTACACGAAGGCCGCGAAGGTCTACACCGACCTCGGCACCCCGCCGGCTTCGGGCGAGACCGCGAAGGACCTGTACACGAACGAGTTCATCGACACCTCGATCGCGTTCTGACCCGCCGGCCCGGCCCGCCTCGTGCGGGCCGGGCCGCTCGGCGTCACCCCAGCGGAGGCTTCGACAAGCTCAGCCACCCCACCCCGCAGGTCCCTGAGCCCGTCGAAGGGACCCGCCACACGACACGCCGGCGGCGGCTTCGACAGGCTCAGCCACCTCCGCCCCCGGCATCCACCCCATACGTTCCACCCGGAGACACACCCATGAGCGATACCGCCACCCGCGTCCTCTCCCTCGAGGACGAGCTTCTCGACCTGCTGGGGCCCGCCGCCGTCAGCACCGAACCGCGCGTGCGCGAACGCGCCAGCGTCGACGGCTCGCCCATGTCGCCGATCATCGCCGCCAAACTCCCCCTGGGCCTGGCCGACCTCGTCGTGTTCGCCGCCAGCGCCGAGCAGATCGCGATCGCGGTCGCCGCGGCGGCCCGCCACGGGGTTCCCATCACCGTGCGCGGCAAGGGCACCGGCAACTACGGCCAGGGCATCCCGATGCAGGGCGGTCTCGTGATCGACACCACGCGCGCCAAGGCCATCGTCGAGGTCGGCGACGGCTTCATCACCGCCGAAGCGGGCACCCCCATGGTGCTTCTCGAGCAGGCGGCGTGGGCCGCGGGCCAGGCGCTGTGGATGTACCCCTCCACCGCCCAGTCCACGCTCGGCGGGTTCCTCTCCGGCGGCTCCGGCGGCACCGGTTCCATCGAGCACGGCTCCAACGACCGCGGCTTCGTCGCCGCCCTCGACGTCGTGCACGCCGACGGCAGCGCCGAGATCCACCACGTCGAGGGCGACGAGGCCCAGAAGTACGTGCACAACTACGGCACCGCGGGTGTCATCGTCCGCGCGACCGTCCGCCTCGAGCCGCTGCGCGACTGGCGCGGGCTCTGGGCCAGCTTCCCCGACTACGCCGGCACGCTCTCGGTGCTGCAGACCATCGGCAACCTCGAGCCCACCCCGCGCCTCGTGTCGGGCGACGGCCCCGAGATCTCGGCATCCCTCCCCGCCGATGAGGCCATCCCCGAGGGCCGGTCGAGCTTGCGCGCGATCATCGACGCATCGATCATCGACGAGGTCACCGCGATCGTCGAAGGCGCCGGAGGCCGCGTCGAGGCCGTGCGCGAGGGGCCGCAGGCCAGCATCCGCCTGTCGATGCTCAGCTACAACCACCCCATCGAGTGGTACCAGAAGAGCCAGCCGCACGAGGTCTTCCACCTCGAGGTCGTGGGGATGCCGCTGTGCGAGAACGTCGAGGCCGTCGAGGCGGTGTTCCCCGGCGGGAAGCTGCACATCGAGTCCACGAAGGAGCACCCGATCGGCATGCTCGCCGCCCCCTACGTCAGCGAGGAGGACGTCTATCGCGGCATCGCCGACCTCGACGCGATCGGGGTGGGCGTGCACAACCCGCACCAGTGGAACGTCGACTTCGAGGTGGAGCGGACGGTCGACACCGCCCGGGTCACCGACCCGCAGGGGCTGCTGAACCCCGGCAAGCTCAACCCCGAGTACAACGGCGCACGCAAGGGCGCCATCCGATGAGCCGCCTGCTCGCCGAGCTGAGCGGTCCCGCCGCGGCCGAGGCACTCACCGAGAAGTCGATTCTGGTGCTGCCGACCGGTGCGATCGAGCACCACGGTCCGCACCTGCCCCTGGCGACGGATGCCATCGTGGCCGAGGCGTCGGCGACGGCCGCCGTCGCGCGGGCCGCCGCCCAGGGGCTCGACGTCTGGCAACTGCCGACCCTGTCGATCACGAAGTCGGACGAGCACTCGTGGGCGCCCGGCACGCTGTGGCTGACTCCCGAGACGATGATGCAGACGATCGTCGACATCGGCCGCTCGATCCTCACCACCCGCGCCCGCACCCTCGTGTTCCTCAACGGCCACGGCGGCAACGTCGCGCTGCTGAACGTCGCGAACCGCGAGCTCCGCCGTCGTTTCGGCCTCCGCACGTTCTTCATGCCCGCCGCGCGCGTGCCCTCGTTCGACGGCACCGACGGCACCCCCGACGAGCACGGCACGGGCATCCACGCCGGCTACGGCGAGACGAGCATGATCATGCATCTGCGTCCCGAGCTCGTCGACCCCGCGAAGTTCCACGCCACGGTGCCCGCGCACATCGGCGACTTCCGGCACATCGGCTTCAACGGCAAGCCCGTGACCTTCGGCTGGCTGTCGAACGACTTCGGTCCCACGGGCGTGCTGGGCGACCCGACCGGCTCGAACGCCGAGGCCGGCGCTCAGCTGTTCGAGGACAGCGTGTCGTTCGTCGTCGAGGCGCTCGAGGAGATCAGCCGATTCGACTACACCGCGTGACCGACGCCCCGCCGGCGCTCGTGCGGCCCCACTCGCGAGAGGGGGCCGCGTGAGCACCGGCGTACGCGCGTACGGTGAGGTGCTGCGCCTGCCGGGCGCGCGGTGGTTCGTCGCCGCCGGGATCCTCGCGCGCTTCCCCCGCGCGACCCTCTCGCTCGGCATCATCCTGCTGGTCTCCGCGGCCACCGGCAGCTTCGCCTCGGCGGGCATCGTCGTGGCGCCGCTCGTCGTCGGCATGGCCGTGGCGGCACCGCTGTGGTCGTCGCGCATGGACCGGTTCGGCCAGGGCCGCGTCATCCTGGTTTCCCTCGGATGCCTCGTGCTCGCGGCATCCGTCCTCCTCGCTCTCGTTCTGGCGGGGGCGCCGTTGTGGACCTGGCTGGTCGCCGCGTTCGTCACCGGCGCGACCACCCCCGATCTGACCTCCGCCGTGCGCGCCCGGTGGACCGTCCTCGCGCCGGAGTCGCAGCGCGGCGCTGCCCTGGCGCTGGAGACCATCGCCGACCAGGTGGTGTTCATCAGCGGTCCGCCCGTCATCACGGCTGTTGCGGCGGCGCTGGATCCTGCGGTCGCGATGCTCGGCTCGCTCGCGCTCGGCGTCATCGGCGGGGTGTGGCTCGCGTCGCAGCGGCGGACCGAGCCGGCGCTGAGCCCCGGCCCCGCACGGCGCCGTCTGGTGCTCCCGCCGCTCGAGGTGATTCCGATCGCCCTGGCCTGCATCGCCTTGGGCGGGGTGTTCGGCGCGTTCGACGTGAGCATGGTCGGGTGGGCCGAGATGACCGGGCGTCCGTGGCTCGCGGGACCGGCGTTCAGCGCACTGGCCGGAGCCATCGCGATCGGCTCGATCATCACCGGGGCGCGGGCGTGGCTGGTGTCGCCGGCCGCACGATTCATCGGTTTCGCCGGTCTCGCCGCGGCGGTGGCGCTTCTTCTCCCGTTGGCCGAGGGAGCCGCTCCGCTTCTGTTCGTCGCGATCCTCGCCCTCGGGCTCGCGGTGTCGCCGGTCATGGTGTCGGGGATCCTCGTGGCATCCGCTCGCGCCCCCGAAGGACGGGTCACCGAGACCCTCGCCTACCCGACTGCAGCGATGTCGCTGGGCGTCCCCATCGGCGGCGTGATCGCCGGCGCGGCCCTGGATGCCACGGGCCCGGCCGCGGCCCTGATCGCGATCGCGGTGTCGTTGGCGTGCGCCACGGCGATCGCCGCGGTGGGCGAGGCGCTGCTGCGGGTGGGGCGGCGCTCCCCCGGTTGAGCGTCCCGGGCACGCCGCAACCGCCCACCCGCGAAACGGCGTGTCCGGGACACTCGGCGGGGTCGGACCCCGCCGCTCCCCCCGCTGACGCGGGGTTCGCGACGAAGGGTCGGGCGCGTCAGAGGATGACGCCGAACTCCTCGGCCAGGGCGGGCAGCTCCTCGTGCAGCATGCGGGAGGCCTCAGCCGCGAGCGGGTTCGTCGAGACGCCGCCCTCGTTGACGAGCTCGCCGCCCACGTACACCCGCTCGAGGTTGCGCAGGCCGCAGGCCAGCACGTAGCTGCGGACGGGGTTCCACAGCGGTCCGACGTCGGGCTTGCGCGGGTCGACGACCACGAAGTCGGCGAACTTGCCCACCTCGAGGCTGCCGACGCGGTCGTCGACGCCCATGATCTCCGCTCCGCCGAGGGTGTGCAGGCGGAGGACGCGCTCGGGCATCATCGACAGCGGGTCATGGGTGCGGGCGCGCTGCATGAACATGCCCATGCGCATGTTCTGCCACGGGTCGGCGACGTCGGTGCAGGCCTGATCGTCGAGGCCCATCCCGACCTTCATGCCTTGCTCGAGCATCTCGGGAACGTGCGCGATACCCGACGCCAGACGCCCGTTCGATGCGGGCTGCCACGACATGGATGCGCCGCCGGCGGCGGCATCCTGAATGATCTCCGGCGTCGTCTGGATGAAGTGGCCGAACATCATGCCGGGGCGCAGGGCGCCGGCGTTCTTGTACAACTGGAACTTCGTCTGCTGGTGCTCGATCGCCTCGTACGTCTCGAGGAAGTGCGCCTGGTTGGTGACGCCGAAGCGGTCCATGACGGCGACTTCGATCTCGGCGGCGTCCGGCCGGGTCGACCACTGCACCTGGCCCATGATCGAGGCGCCGAGGGCGATGTCGGGGTTCATCGTGCCGAGGTGATCCACGGATGCCGCGAACCGGGCGAAGATCTCCTCGTCGGTGCCGACGGTGGCGTCCAGGGCGATCGAGTCGACGAAGCGGAGGCCCGCGTCGTGGCATCCGTCCGCCTGGCGGGTGTGCCAGGCGTGGTCGCGCAGGGTGCCGCCGCCGTCGGCGCGCTTGCCCTCGATCATCGGCTCCCAGGGCAGGAGCGGGTCGGTGAAGTTGTACGCCGTCGTGACGCCGTTGGCCAGGAAGTCGAGCGAGCCGTGCAGCGTCGCCCAGTAGATCTGGTCGGGCGAGGCGTTGTTGAGCACGCTGAACATCGAGGTGCACCAGCCGTAGAGCGTCTGGTCGACGCCGAGTCCGCGCGAACCGCTCGTGAAGAGGTGGCTGTGGGATGACACGAAGCCCGGGGCGACGAACTTGCCGTCGACGTCGAGGATCTCGTCGGCCGTGACACCCGGATCGGGGTCGCCGGCGCCGATCGCGGCGATGCGTCCGTCGCGCACGAGCATGTACCCGCGCTCGATGTAGCCGGGGTCGTCGGTCCCCGCGGGGACGGTGATCAGACGGGCGTTGGTGACCAGAAGCGACATGTTGATGACGGTAACAATGACGTGTTTCCGCGGTGTTCCATCCGGTTTGCGGGTCGGTGGCGCGTTGCTTCGTTCGGCGTTGCGGTGGCCGCGCGTCGTTCAGTGTCCGCCACACCCGGATGCTTTTTCGAGACGTCCGGGCGTTGTGGACGCTCAGCGGAGGGGTGGGGCGTCCGGGGATGTGGCGGCGGCTCCGCTAGGCGAACGCGCGACGCACGGCGGGGGCGACCGCGGCCAGAACTTCGTCGCGGGCGGGGGTCGAGGGAAACACCAGGAAAAGGTGGGGCACACCCTCGCGGCGCACGAACTCGACGGGGACTCCGGATGCCGAAAGCCGCCCGGCGTACTCCTCCGCCTCGTCTGACAGGGGGTCGACCGCGGCCGCCACGATCACCGCGGGGGCCGAGCCGGCGAGGTCCGGAGCGCGCAGCGGCGCGGCGTCCGCGTGCACCGGGCCGGCGGCATCCTGCACGTACAAGCCCCAGTACCACTGCATCCCCTTCGCGGTCAGCGGCAGGTTCTCGGTGTAGGCGCGGTAGCTCGGGCGGTCGGGGTCGGGGGCGTCGAGGACGGGGCACAGCAGCACCTGGACCCGGATGCCGGGAGCCCGGCCGTCACGGGCGCGCTGCGCGAGCGCCGCGGCGAGGTTGCCCCCCGCGCTGTGCCCGGCCACGCCGAGGAGGGTCGGATCGACGAGCCCGCCCGCTCCCTCGGCGGCGAATCGCAGGGCGCGCTCCAGGTCATCGAGTCCGGCGGGGAAGGGATGCTCGGGCGCGAGACGGTAGTCGACGCTCAGCACCTGGGCGCCGGTCGCGGCGGCGAGGGCGCGGCAGAGGGCGTCGTTGTTGTCGAGGTCACCGGCGACCCAGCCGCCCCCGTGCGCGAAGACGAGCGTTCCGCGGTGCCCGGCGCGGAGACGGTACAGGCGCAGCGCCAGGCCGTCGGCATCCGTGTCGATCGACTCGACGACGTCGTCGTCGGGCAGGCGCACCCACGACGGGTTGGCGCGCAGCTCGGCGAGGCGTGCGGCGTCGTCGCCCTCGGCATCCGTCGCCCCCGAGGGGATCGTCCCCGCGCGGGCGGCGAGTCGTTCGAGGTGCACACGCACGTCGGGATCGGTGATGGCGGGATGGACGGTCACGGTTCTCCTCGTGCTCGGTGTCGTCGCGGGGCGACAGAGCGAGCGTAAAGGGGCGCGGTGCGAACCACCCCCCTCATTCCATCGCGTTCTCGAAGACCATCGAGGCGTAGGCGAATGCGGTGAACGTCCACAGCGCGAACACCACCGCGGCGCCCGCGAAGATCCGCGGCAGCACTCGTCGGGAGCGCAGGGCCTGGTGCACAGCCACGGCGGCCAGACCCGTCAGCCCGATCGGGCCGAGGAACCACAGGAAGGGCCCGCCCGGAATCCACACCAGAAAGAACAGGACGAAGGCCAGCGGCTGATATCCGGCCGTGGCGGCGACGATCACGAAGATCGACACGACGATGGCCAGCGCCGCGGCGACGCGAAGATCGCCATCGGTGGCGGGCGACGGCGACGGCGACATGGGCCCACGCTATCGACACCCGCCGCCAGCAGGCGCCTCGCCGCACGTTACGCCGTCGAAACAGCGCCGTCGCGGGCGTGATCGGGTCGCCGCGTACGGTGACGCCGAGGGGCACGGCGGCCCTCACGAGAGGAGCCCTATGTCTGAGCGCGTCATCGTCACCGGCGGGTCCGGCGGCATCGGAGCCGCCATCGTCGACCGCTTCGCCGCCGACGGCGCCCGGGTCGCGGTGCTCGATCGGCGTGCGCCGGCCGGGTCGACGGCATCCGTGTTCGTCGAGGTCGACCTGCGCGACCCCGCCGACACGCGTCGGGCGGTGACCGAGGCGAGCGAGGCTCTCGGCGGGGTCGACGTGCTCGTCAACTGCGCGGGCATCTTCCAGCACACCCCGCTCCTGGACATCACGGTGGACGACTGGGATCTCGTGCTCGAGATCAACGCCCGCGCGACGCTGGTGACGATGCAGGCCGTCGCCCCGGCGATGCTCGAAGCGCGCAGCGGCACGATCGTCAACATCGCCAGCATGGCCGCCAAAGTCGGCGGAGGCGGCGAGGGCCACTACGCCGCGTCGAAGGCCGCGGTCGTCGCGCTGACACGCGCGGGCGCGCAGGAATGGGGATGCCACGGCATCACCGTCAACGCGGTGTGCCCGGGATACGTGCTCACCGAAATGGGGGCTGACACCCGCTCGGAGGCGGACGTCGCGGCGTGGAGCGCAAAGTCGCCGCTCGGCCGGCTCGGCATCCCGGAAGACGTCGCCGGCGTCACCCACTTCCTCGCCTCGCCGGCCGGCAGCTACTTGACCGGGCAGGCGATCAACGTCACCGGTGGGATGGTCATGCACTGAGCCGGGCACCGGCTCCGGCGCGGGCGAGTAGCCGGGGCGGGGTCGGGGCGAGGAGCCCGGGCCGGGGCGGGGTCGGGGTGGGGGGCCCGCGCCGGGCGGGCCGAACTCCTGAGATTTCGCGGCAGCCGTACCCTTTTCGGCCGCCGCGGGGCGACACCGCGCGGTTTCTCAGGAGTTTCGCTCGGCCCCACCGCCCACCCGCGCGTGTGACCGCGCGTGACGGCGGCCGCCGCGCGCGCGAGAGCGGTCATTACGGTGGGGCGTGGCATCCGTCCCCCGTTCCCGACCTGGAGAGCACATGTCCGAGTACTTCGACCGCACCGCCGACAAGACCTACACGAAGGTCTACAAGGCCGAGACGCCCGACATCCTGGCCGCGTTCGCCGCGTTCGATCAGGCCGTCTTCGCCGCCGAGGGGCGCGCGATCCCGCTGAAGTACCGCGAGCTCATTGCCCTGGCCGTGGGCATCACGACGCAGTGCGTGTACTGCATCGACGGACACTCGCAGAACGCGGTCAAGGCCGGCGCGACCGAGGCCGAGCTCGCCGAGACCGCATGGGTCGCCACCGCCATCCGCGCGGGCGGCGGCTACGCGCACGGCCGCCTCGCCTTCAAGCTCGCCGAAGACGCGCAGTCCGCGCACCAGCACTGACCCGTGCCCGACGTCTCCGCGCTCGAGGCCGAGGCGCTGGACTTCGTCCGCGCCCTGATCCGCATCGACAGCGTCAACACCGGCGAGCCGTCGACGATCGGCGACGGCGAGACCCGCGCGGCGCTGTTCGTGCAGGCGCAGCTCGAAGAGGTCGGGTACGAGACGACGCTCGTCGAACCCGTGCCGGGACGCGCGAGCGTCATCGCGCGTCTGGCCGGTTCGGATCCGGATGCCGGAGCCCTCGTCGCCCACGCGCACCTCGACGTCGTCCCGGTCGAGGTCGAGAACTGGACGCATCCGCCCTTCGGCGCCGAGATCCACGACGGTCTGCTGTACGGCCGCGGCGCGGTCGACATGAAGGACTTCGCCGGCATGCTGCTCGCGATCGCCCGCGCGTTCCGGCGCGAGGGCGTCGTGCCGCGCCGCGACCTCATCTTCGCGTTCTTCGCCGACGAGGAGGCCGGAGGCGTCTGGGGCGCGCGGTGGATCGTGCAGAACCGCCCCGAGCTGTTCGCCGGGGCGACCGAGGCGATCAGCGAGGTCGGCGGGTTCTCGATCCCGCTGCCCGGGGATCGGCGGGCCTACCTCGTCGCCACCGCCGAGAAGGGCGTCACCGTCGCCACCCTCACCGCGCGCGGGCGCGCGGCACACGGCTCGCGGCCGACGGCCGACAACGCCGTCGTCCGCCTCGCGCGGGCCGTGGCCGCCGTCGGGGCGCACCGGTTCCCGGTCGTACGGACCGCGACCCTCGAACGCTTCCTCGAGGTGTACGGGCGGGCGAGCGGTGAGTCCCTCGACAGCGATGACCTCTCGCGCCTGGGCTTCGCGGCATCCGTCATCGACGCGGGCGCGCGCAACACCGCCTCGCCCACCGTGCTGACGGCGGGGCAGAAGGTCAACGTCATCCCGGCCGCGGCGAGCGCGTCGCTCGACGTGCGCGTGCTGCCCGGGCAGGCCGAGGCTATTCGCGAGCAGCTGGCCGCCGTCGTCGGCGACGACATCGAAGTCACCTGGGCGCGTGACGTGGCCGCGATCGAGTCGCCCGTCGACGCGCGCCTGGTCGATGTGATCCAGGATGCCGTCACCGCCGAGGATGCGGACGGCACCGTCGTGCCCTACCTGCTGCCGGCGAGCACCGACAACAAGCACCTCGCCCGTCTCGGCATCCGCGGGTACGGGTTCGTCCCGCTGCGGGTTCCTGCGGACTTCGACGTGTTCGGGCAGTTCCACGCCGCCGACGAGTGCGTGCCGGTGGACGCGCTGTACTTCGGCACGCGCGTGACGGCGCGGATCCTGCGCGACGCCTGACGGCGCGAAGGCCGGGCGGCGGCGGGCGGGCGCGGGCGGGCGGGCGGGCGGAACTCCTGAGAAACCGACGCCCGTCGACGAGCCGCGCGCGTAATCGCAGGGCGCACACGCGGCCAGCCCGAATCTCTCAGGAGTTCTGCACACGCCGAGGCGCCGCCGCCACAGATGACGCCGCATGGCGCATCGTTTCGGCTTCTTTCGGGCCATGTCGACCTGTGAACGGCGGCCTCGCGAGTCTCGCCACGCCCGACTTAGCGTGTCGGTCACCCCCGGGGCCCCCGCTCCGGCGGGGAATCCGAGGAGCACGCCATGACCACCACCGCGCCGGCACCCGCCGCCCGCCCGACGACGACACCGCCCGACGGCAGGGTCGACCTGGGCACCGTCACCGTCGTCCCCACCCGCCACTGGTGGCGCTGGATCCTCAGCGCCCTGCTGTTGTTCGTCGTCGCCCAATTCGCCTGGAGTCTCGTCACGAACGAGCAGTACATGTGGGGCACGTTCGCGCAGTACTTCTTCTCGGAGCCCGTGCTCATCGGCGTCGGCTACACCCTCGGCCTGACCGCCATCTCGTCGGTCGTCGGGTTCGTGCTCGGCACGCTGCTGGCCCTCGGCCGCCTGTCGCGCTCGCCGTTGGTGAGTGCAGTCGCGTGGGGGTACATCTGGTTCTTCCGTTCGGTGCCGCTCGTCGTGCAGATCATCGTCTGGTACAACCTCGGCTACCTGTACCCGACGCTGGGGCTGGGCACTCCCTTCACCACCGACTTCTGGATCGTGGAATTCCCCACCGTGCAGCTGATCAGCGCGTTCGCCGCGGCGATCCTCGGCCTGGGCCTGCACCAGGCGGCCTACTCGGCCGAGATCATCCGCGGAGGCCTCGTGTCGGTCGACCCCGGTCAGCACGAGGCGGCGGCTGCCCTCGGCATCCCGGCATCCCGGCGCCTGTTCCGCATCATCCTGCCGCAGGCCATGCGCTCGATCGTCCCGAACGCCACCAACGAGGTCATCGGGCTGGTCAAGGGCGCATCCGTCGTGTTCGTCATCGCGATCCCCGAGCTCTTCTACGCGGTGCAGGTCATCTACAACCGCAACAGCCGCGTCATCCCGCTGCTGCTCGTCGCGGTGGTCTGGTACACCCTCATCACCACGATCCTGAGCATCGCGCAGTACTACATCGAGCGGTACTACGCCCGGGGCTCCGCGCGGGCGCTGCCGCCGACGCCGGTGCAGCGCGCGCGGCGGTGGGTGAGCGCGCAGTGGGAGCGGCTCGGCGACACCCCTCCGGGAGGGACGGATGCCAGGGGCCCGGCGCGCGCCGGATCACTCGGCGCGCAGACAACGGATGCCGGGACACCGGCCGTCGAGAAGGGAACCGGCGCATGAGCACGGTCACCGCCACCCGCGGACTCGTCGAGATCCACAACGTGCACAAGGCCTTCCACGGCGTCGAGGTGCTGAAGGGCATCGACCTGACCGTGCAGCCCGGCGAGGTCGTGGCGCTGCTCGGGCCCAGCGGGTCGGGCAAGTCGACGCTGCTGCGCACCATCAACCACCTCGAGCGCGTGGATGCCGGCTCTGTCACGGTCGACGGCGAGTTCATCGGCTACGAGTTGCGCCACGGCAAGCTCCACGAGCTGCGCGAGCGCGAGATCCTGCAGCGGCGGACCCGCGTGGGCATCGTGTTCCAGAACTTCCACCTGTTCCCGCATCTCACGGCGCTGGAGAACATCACCGAGGCGCCGCTCGCGCTCAAGCGCCTCGGCACGGACGACGCCCGTGAGCTCGCCCTCGGCCTGCTCGACCGGGTCGGACTCGCGGACAAGGCCGACGCCTACCCCCGCCAGCTCTCGGGCGGCCAGCAGCAGCGGGTCGCGATCGCCCGCGCGCTCGCGCTGAAGCCCCAGGTGCTGCTCTTCGACGAGCCGACGAGCGCGCTCGACCCCGAGCTCGTGGGCGAGGTGCTCGACGTCATCCGCGACCTGGCGAAGCTCGGTACGACGCTGATCATCGTCACGCACGAGATCGGCTTCGCCCGCGAGGTCGCCGACCGGGTGGTCTTCATCGACCAGGGCCTGGTCGTCGAGCAGGGGACTCCCGATGAGGTCCTGAGCCGCCCGCGGCATCCGCGCACGCGGGAGTTCCTCGCGAAGGTCCTCGGCTGACGCGACGTTCACGGTCCGCCCGGACGCTTCGACAGGCTCAGCGACCGCTCCCCCACCACCCACCGCGGACGCTTCGACAGGCTCAGCGACCGCCAGCCCAGGTCCCTGAGCCCGTCGAAGGGACCGATACCCACCACCGCGGACGCTTCGACAAGCTCAGCGACCGCACCCCCTCTGACCACCCGATAACCCCACCAGGAGACACATCATGGCACTCAGCAAGAAACAGGGCATCGCGATCGGCGTGATCGCCGCGGCGGTCGTCGCCGTCGTCGGCGTCGGCACCGCGATCGGACTCAACCGTCCGGCCGAAGCGGTCGCCGCACCCGCGCCCTCGGCATCCGCCTCCACCGGCGAGATCGAGTGGGTGCACACCGACGCCGTGCCCGACGCCGTCGCGGCGCTCAAGGCCAGCGGCTTCCAGCCCATCGAACCGGGCAAGCTCACCGTCGCGGTCGGTGCGTTCGTGCCGCCGCTGAGCTACGTGCCCGACGGCGAGACGCTTCCCGCCGGCACCGAGCCGAACATCGGCTCGCTCATCGCCGAGAGCCTGGGGCTGGAGTACAACCCGGTCGTCGTGGCGTGGGCGGACTGGCCCCTCGGCATCCAGTCGGGCAAGTACGACCTCATCACCTCCAACGTCACCGTGACCGAAGAGCGCAAGGAGCTGTACGACTTCGCGAGCTACCGGCAGGACCTGCTGGGCTTCTACGTCCGCGCCGACAGCCCCATCTCGAGCATCGAGACGGCCGACGACATCTCGGGCCTCAAGGTCATCGTCGGCTCGGGCACCAACCAGGAGAAGGTGCTGCTGAGCTGGAACGACGAGCTCACCGCCGCGGGCAAGGCCCCCGCCGAGCTGCAGTACTACGACGACACCGCCGCCGCGACCCTCGCGCTGCAATCGGGCCGCGCCGACGCCACCTTCGGCCCCAACGCGACCGCCGCGTGGGCCGCGAAGGAGACCGGCGAGACGAAGCTCGTCGGCATCATCCCGGGCGGCTGGCCGCTGCAGGCCGACATCGCCGCGGGCACCAAGAAGGGCAACGGCCTCATCGAGCCGGTGCAGATCGCGCTGAACGCGCTGATCGAGAACGGCACGTACGCCGAGGTGCTGAAGGTGTGGAACCTCGAGTCCGAGGGCATCGAGACCTCGCGAATCAACCCGCCGGGACTGCCCAAGTCCTGACCGCCCGTGCGGCCCGGTCCTTCACGGGGCCGGGCCGCGCGCTGCTTCTGATCGAATGGATGCCATGACCACCTCGCTCCCCGCCCCGCACGACCCACGGTCTGGGGGTCTGACGATCCGTCTCGTCGAGCCGCACGAGCACGCCGAGGCGGGCAGGATCACGGCCGAGGCCTACCGCCACAGCTACGAGGGGCTGACCGAGGGCTACCTCGCGTCGCTCGCCGACGTCGAGGGCCGGGTCGCGCAGGGCGAGGTATGGGTGGCCCTCGACGGCGATGAGATCGTCGGCACGGTCTGGGTTCCCCGGCCCGGCGAGCGCCTGTCGCCCCTGGCCCGGGAGGGGGAGCTGGACTTCCGGCAGCTCGCGGTCGCCCCGTCCGCCCGCGGACGCGGGGTGGGCGAGGCCCTGACCCGGCACGTGATCGCGCTGGCGCGCGGGCGCGGCGCGCGACGCGTGGTGATGAACAGCGGCCCCGAGATGCTCGGCGCCCACGCCCTGTATCTCAAGCTCGGCTTCCGGCGCCTCACCGAACGCGAACAGCCGGTCGAGGTGGAGCCCGGGCGGTTCCTGGACCTGCGGGCGTTCGGGTACGACCTCTGACCCGGCGCCGCTGAGGCGCGTGGCGCGAACACCGAGGCGTCGACGCTCACTCGGCGCTGATCGTGTACTCCCAGGGCGTACCCGTGTAGGTGACGTGAACGGTCAGCGGCCGCGCCGATGCCGCGTCGGGCACGCGGATGACGTGGGTCGTCGGCGCCATGTCCGCCGTGCAGACCCCCGCTGAGCCCGCATCGAGCGAGAGCGCGACGGTATCGGCATCCTGCGCCTCGATGCCGGTGACGGTGGCCGGGCAGCTCGAGCTCCCGTACGTGACGAGGGTGAGGTTGCCGTCGCCATCGAGCATCGCGGCGGGACCCTCATCCAACGGCGACGTCGGCTTGAACCACGACGGGACGCCCGAGTACCGCTCGAGAGCCACGCCGGGAGACCCGCACCCCGTGAGTGCGACCATGGCCGCGACGATGAGGGGCAAGGCAAGGGTCAGGCGTCGTGTCATCCTCGGACTCCGTTACTCGGCGGACAGGGGCGTGAGCGCGGCGATAGGGCCATCGTGCACCCGGCGGCTGGGGAGCCGCCCCGAACTCCGCTCGACCGGCAGATCCGGAACGCGGGCCGCAACCCTCATCCGAACGGGAGGAGACGCGCCTACGTTGTCACTCGTGACCCCACCCCCGGCCCGCGACCACACCGTGCGGGACCTCGCTTTCCGCTCCTTCTCGACCCGCCGGCCCGGAGCCCGCGTCTGTGTGCTGGTGCACGGCATCGGCATGTCGCACCGCTACCTCACCCGGCTGCACGCCGAGTTGGCACGGGATGCCGAGGTGCATTCGGTCGACCTGCCCGGCTTCGGCGGCCTGCCGAAACCGCGCCGGTCCGTCGGAGTGAACGAGATGGCGAGGGCCCTCGGGAGCGTGCTCGACGAGCTCGGTGTGCGACGCGCGGTGCTGATCGGACACTCGATGGGCGCGCAGTGGGTCGTGGAGGTCGGCGTGCAGCGGCCCGATCTCGCGGAGGCCATCGTGACGATCGGACCGGTCACCGACGACCGACGGCGCAACGGGATCGTCCAGGCGCTCCTGCTGGCCCGCGACTCCGCCCTCGAACCACCCCGATCCAACGCCATCGTGCTCACCGACTACGCGCGGTGCGGGCCCGTCTGGTACGCGCGGCAGACCCGCCCCATGCTGACGTATCCCATCGAGGACCGTGTCACCCTCCTCGCGGCGCCGCTGCTCGTCATCCGGGGTGGCCAGGACCCGATCGCGCGGCAGGGGTGGGCGCAGCGGCTGAGCGCGAGAGCCGCCGCCGGCTCCCTCGCCGTCGTCCCCGGTCACCGGCACCTCGTGCAGGACACCGCCGCTTCGCAGGTGGCGGATGAGGTGCGCGCGTTCCTCACGCGGCGTATGAGCAGCACGGCGGCCTGAACGCGGCATCCGCGTCCGCTCACGCACGCGGCACCGGCGCGCCGGGGAGAGCCCGCGGGCCCGCCGACCACCGGGATGGGGTCAGCGCGGCTGCCAGGTGACGGCGAGCACCGTCACATCGTCCTCCTGCTCGCCCGATGCGGCGCGGGCGACCAGATCGTCGACGAGGGTGTCGATGTCGTCGCGCTCCGCGAGGAAGTCGGCGTATCGGTCGATCGACTCGAACGACTCCCCGAAGAGGTCGAGCACGCCGTCACTCACGCTGACGATGGTGTCGCCGGGAGCGAGCGGTGTCTCGACGCTCGTCCAGTTCACGCCGATCCCGATCGGCAGGTGACCGGACCGGAGGAACTCGGCGCCGCCTGCCGCGCGGCGCAGAACCGTCAGACTGTGCCCCGCGTCGGCCCAGCGCAAGGTGCCGTCCGGGGTGATGCGGGCGTGGAAGCACGTGGTGAACTGCACGTCGGCCGACTCGGCACTCAACCCCGTCGCCGTGCGGCGGAGGGCCACCGCGGGGTCGGCGTCGTCGACGCTGCTGCGGATCACCGTGCGCACCGCGGCGGCGATCATCCCCGCACCGACTCCCTTGCCCATGACGTCGCCCAGGGTGATCGCGGCGCCGCCGTCCGGCGTGACGTACCAGTCGAAGAAGTCGCCGCCCACCGACCGTGCGGGCACGCATGCCCCGGCGACGTGGAACACCCCCGGCAGCTCGGACCCGTCGGCCGGCTGCAGGGAGCGCTGCACGGTCGCCGCCGCCGACAGCTCCGCTTCCGCGATCCGCCGCCGATACTGCGCGGTCGAGAGCTTCTGCAGCGAACGGCGTGACAGTTCGTTCACGACGACGCCGACCGCCGCGTAGACGAGCACGGCGATGACGAGGCGCACGGACTCGCTCGCGCTCAGGCCGCGATCGGGCGACAGCACGAGCGGGAGGAGGAGCGTCGCGCAGACGCCGAGGAGCGGCACGAGGATGCGCCACCGACCCGGCCCCGCCGCGATCCAGATGACCGGGAGCACGATGATGGCGAGGAACACCGACTGGGTGTCGCCGGTCCCGAAGCGCAGCATCCCGATGGCGAGGAAGTCCCCGAGCGGCACGACGATCTCGGCCCGCCGCAGGCGCGGTGACCGGCCCATCAGAGCTGCGAGCGCCAGCAGGGCCAGGGCGATCCCCGCGCCCTCCCACATGCGGACGGCGTCGGAGACCACCAGCCACGGTGATGCGGCACTGGCGATCGCGGCTCCCGCGATGAGGATCGCGACGACCGCTTGCTTGGCGAAGGGCTCCCCCGCCCCGCCGACGACCGACAGGACCCCGGTCTCCCGATCGAACCGTCGGGAGCGCGTGGCGGAGAACTGCTGAGTCACCCTTTCCATACAATCAGCGCCACGAGAGAACGGCCCTTCCCGTCGGCAATCACGACGGGCCTGCACCGGAAACGCAATCCGGAGCGGCTGATGATCCGGCGGGGGCGCGCTCCGCGCGCGCCCGTCCCCATCGCGCCAGGAAGAACAGCACGACCCCGACGGCGAGGAGAATGACTCCGAAGATCCACACCGTCAGACTCTGCTGGCTCAGCAGCAGCACGCATGACGCGATCCCGAGCACGGGGACGAACGTCCACACTCGGAAGTGCGGGTGATCTACGCGGTCGCGGCGGAGGACGAGGACCGAGACGTTCGCGCTGAGGAAGACGAACAGCAGCAGGAGCACCACCGTCTCGGCCAGCAGGCTCAGGTCACCGACGAGCGTCAGCAGCATCGCCACGAGCGTGGTGGCCAGGATCGCGACCCAGGGCGTGCGCCGCCGCGGCAACACACGGGCGAGGGCGCGGGGCAGAAGCCCCTGCTCGGCCATCCCGTACGTGAGGCGGCTCGCCATGATCATCGTCAGCAGGGCGCCGTTGGCGACGGCGATGAGCGCGATGAGGCTGAACAGCCACGAGGGGATCGCGACCCCGCTCGCCTCGACCACCGAGAGCAACGGCCCGCTCGACGCCGACAGCTCATCGGGCGAAAGCGCGATGCTGCTCGCGAGACCGACGAGCACGTACACGAGCCCCGCCACGGCGAGGGCGGCGAACAGCGCCCGCGGATACATCCTGGACGGGTCCTTCACCTCCTCGATCATGTTCGCCGACGTCTCGAAACCGACGAAGGCGTAGTACGCGATGATCGCTCCGGCGAGGACGGCGGTCGCGACGCCGGTGCCCTCCGGAACCTGGGCGACGCGCGAGACGTCGCCCCCGCCCCCGGCCAGGAGCACACCGACGACCACCACGACGATGACGAGACCGCTCACCTCGATCGCCGTCATGACGACGTTCGCCCCCAGGGACTCCCGGATGCCGCGGGCGTTCAGCGCTGCGACGACGCCGAGGAAAACGATGGCCACCGGGATGACGGGCAGATCGACGAAGGTCGAGAGGTACTCCCCGGCGAAAGCGATCGACAGTCCCGCGGCGCTCGTGACGCCCGCGGCCAGCATGCTGAAGCCGATGAGGAAGGACACGAGCTTGTTCGTGAAGGCACGTTCGGCGAAGACGGCGGCGCCGCCGGCGCGCGGATACTTCGTCACCAGTTCGGCGTATGAGCCGGCCGTGAGCAGCGCGAGCACCAGCGCGGCGAGCAGGGGCGCCCAGAGCATTCCGCCGACCCGCTCCGCCAGCACGCCCATGAGCGCGTAGATGCCCGCGCCGAGGACGTCGCCGAGGATGAAGGCGAAGAGGAGGGGTCCGCCGATGCCGCGCCGGAGGGTCGAGGGCGCGGGGGTGTCAGTCGTCATTCGGCGCACGGTATGTCGTCCTGACCCGCTCGCCGAAGACCGTTGACACGCTCAGCTGTCGTGGACGACGGCCGTGAGCTCGGGGAGGAGGTCGCGCGCGAGGAAGCCGATCCCGAGGCGTTCGGTGAGCCTGTCGCCCGCCCGCGCGTGCGTCCATCCGCCCCAGACCGCCGCGCGCTCCGCCTCGAGGCCGAGCGCGGCGAAGCCCGTGATCGCGCCAGACAGGACGTCGCCGCTGCCCGCGGTCCCCAGCCCCGAGCCCCCGGGCTCGGCCCGCCACGCGCGTCCGTCGGGGGCGGCGACCGCGCCGAAGCAGTGCACCACCGCCGAGAACCGCTGCGCGATCTCGCGCACGTCGGCGACGCGGTCTTCCCCGAGGTCGCGGCCGAGCAGCAGGGCCGCCTCCTCCTCGTTGGCGTTGATGAGGAGGTCGTCGGGGAGCAGGCCGCGGTCGACATCGGGAAGGATGCCGAGCGCGAAGGCATCCAGGACCAGCCTGTCGACCTCGGCGTCGGCGACGGCGAGCAGCGCCGCGCGGGTGGCATCCGGATCGTCGAAGCCGGGTCCGAGCAGCACCGCGTCAGCCGACGCGACGGCGGAGAGCAGGTCGTCGTCGAGGGGCTGCGATCCCGCCGGGAGGACGTAGACGCCGGCCTCGGGCATCGCCGGGCCCAGCGGCGGAGCGATCGCGGCGGGCACAGCGAAACCGACCCGACCGGCTCCCACCCGCAGGGCGGCCTCGGCGGACAGCAGGACTCCACCCGGGGAGCGGGGGGAACCGCCCACGACGATCACCTGTCCGCGCGACTTCTTCGAGCCGCCCGGGTCGGGCAGTCCCCACTCGCGCAGCAGCGTCAGTGTGACGTCTTCAGCTCGGGGCGACATCGTCTTCTCCCGAGTGGACCGTGATGTCGGCGCCCTCGGCGGCGAGGTGCTCGACCGACGAGAAGGTCGTCAACTCCCACCCGGTGTCACCGCGCACGAGCTCGGTCACCGAGGCGTTGCGCACGGTGTTCTCGGCCGCGAAGGCGAGCAGCTCGGTCTCGTCGAGGGGGAGCAGGACGGCGAGGATCAGCATGACCACGGCGTCGTGCGCGACGAGCAGCACCGTGTCGGCCGGCCGATCCAGATTCTCGCCGAGGAACGACCGCAGGCGCAGGGCGACATCGGCCCACGACTCCCCGCCGGGCGGCCGGTGGAAGAACTTGCCGAGGTGGCGTCGTCGCGCGGCCTCCTCGGGATGGAACTCGCGGACGCCGCGCGCCGTCAACAGGTCCAGGATGCCGAGCTCGCGGTCGCGGAGCCTCTCGTCGACGCGTGTCCGGCCGGTGAGTGCCGCCTCGTCGACCGCGAGGGCGAGCGTCTGCCGCGCGCGCAGGTAGGGCGAGACCCAGTACTCGTCGATCGACGATCCCTCGTGCTCCCACCAGGAGCGGAGCGCGCGGGCCTGCTCCTCCCCCGTCGCGGAGAGGGCGACATCCGCGTCGCGGACGGCGAGGTCGATCGTCGGGGAGCCTTCCCGCTCGGCCCGCGAGGCGGCGACGTTCCCCTCGCTTTCACCGTGACGGACGAGCAAGAGCCGGGTGACTGCCATGTCGGGACCGTACGGCGGCGTTACGGGACCGCGCACGGGCGTTGACAGGGCGGATGCCGCTGCTGCCTAGACGGAGACCCCGGGCAGCGGCTTCGCGAAGCACCGCGATGCGGGGAAGCGCACGTACGGCGGGAACACGTCGATGACGCGATAGCCGATCCGCTCGTACAGGGCGATGGCCTCGGGCTGGCGGTCGCCGGTCTGCAGGATGAGCCGCGACGCGCCGCGCGCGAGGGCGAGGCGCTCGAGCTCCGCCATGAGCGCGCGGCTCGCGCCCTGTCCGCGGGCGCGTCGATCGACGAAGACCCGCTTGACCTCCAGTTCCTCGCCGAGGGCACGCAGCGCCGCGTGGCCGACCGGCTCGCCCGCGGCATCCACAACGAGGATGACCTCGACGATCGTCGCCGGATCGACGGCGAAGTCCTCGGCCAGAACGGCCTGCGTTTCTTCGTCGAAGGCCGCGAACACCTCGGCGTAGCGGGGGCCGATCTCGTCGTCCATGGCCGCGCGCAGCGCGACGGCGCGCTCGTCGTGCCAGTCGGCGCGCTCGATGGTCCAGGTGGGGTGCACCGTCGTCATGCCGTCAGTATCGCCGAGTGCCCCACCTCGCCCCGGGCCGCGGAAACTCCCGGTAACACTTGCCGCTCCTGTGTGAGATTGCTAAATTGCTAGCATGCAAGAAGGCGGCGGCTCCCCGAAGGCTCAGTTCAACGTGTACCTCCCGGCGGAGCTGGTGCGTCGCATCAAGCACCGGGCGATCGATGAGGGCACATCGCTCTCCGCCCTGGTCGAGAAGGCCATGACCGAGTACCTGCGCAGCACGGAGGGCGAGCGATGACGACAGTCCAGGCGATCCACTACACACACCGCACCCTCGAGTGGCAGCGACTCGCTGTTGATCTCGGACTCGTCCCCGCCTCCACTCCCACGCCGGAGTGGGCCGAGTTCGCCTGTGGCGGCATCCTGGCCATCCACCGTGTCGACGGCGCGTCGACGCACGCGGGCAGAACCGACCTCCACGTCCTCGTCGAGGATCTCGATGCCGTCGAGCGCACGCTGCGGGCGACGGGCGCCACGGTCTCACGCGACGAGCTCGCGGGTGTCGGGGCCGTCGTCACCGCGCGAGCGAGCACCGGTGTCACCGTCAGCGCCTCCCGCGGGATGCAGCGCGCGCACGGGGATCTGCGCGTCCTACCGATCTGGTCGCAGAGCGACGTCGACGAAGCGACCGACGTCCTCACCGCACTCGGCCTGAAGGAACGGCTCCGCTCCGATTCCGGAACCTGGGTCGACTTCCAGGCCGACACCGGAGGGCTCGCCGCGTTCCACGCCGGGGCGGACGCGGGCGTGACGCTCTCGTTCGAGTACGCGGGCGACCTGGATGCCCTCGCTGCGCAGCTAGCCGAAGCCGGCCATGAGACCTCCGTCGTCGACGAGGCCTATAACCGCACCCTCTTGGTCCGTACGCCCGACGGGGGGACGCTCTGGATCAACGGCCTCATCACCGACCTGTACGGCTACCGACGCGCGGACTGACGCGGGGTTCACCACGACGCGGCCGGGCGCGACGCGCCTCGCCGGAGGATCGATGAAGGGCCGGACTCAGGGCCACCACGAGAGCGACGAGCACCGCTCCCGCGGATATCCCCACGGCAACCCGGAGAGTCGACGTGGATGGAGCCGCAGCCACACCCAGCAGCACCCCCGTCGTGAGCGCGACGAAGAACGTGGCCGACAGCCGCTGCGTGAGCTGGAGGAAGGATGCCGCGACCCCGTGCAGCGTGGACGGCGCGAACCCGAGGGTGATGGCACGGAGCGCGGGTTCGATCAGGCCGCCCGCCAGCCCCATCGCCGTTTGGAGGACGATCACCGCCGCGAACAGGGACCACGAGTCCCACACGAGGGTCGCGCCGACGAGCAGCACGAGGCAGACCAGTTCGACGGCGAGACCACCGCTGACGGCCGCCGACCCGAGTCGCGCGTAGATCGGCGCGCTCGCGCGCGACGTGAGCAGGCGAGCGAGGGAGCCGGGGATGAGCCCGGCCGCGATCACGAGTGCCGGAAGGTTATGCGCCTGCAGGAAGTAGACGGCGACCACGGTGGACAGAGCGAGAAGACTGCCGAACCACAGCAGGGCGACGACGTTCCCGGCCACGAAACCACCCGAACGCAGCAGCGCGGGGGCGAACAGCGGAAGCCGCCCGCGCCGTGCATACGCGCGCTCCCACAGGACCAGGGCCGCTACCGACAGCAGCACCACGACCGAGACGCCGATCGTGGACGATGCCGGCATCCCGGGATCGATCACCGGCAGCGTGACGAGCACGACGATCGCCCCGAGGAGGACGATCCCCGGCACGTCGAGGCCCGTCGTCAGTCGCGCCGGGCGAGCCCGGGGAAGCGAACGCCAGCCGCGCCAGGCGGCGATCGCGGCGAACGGCACGGGAAGAAGGAGCACGAGCCGCCAGCCCAGCTCGGCCGGCAGCAGCCACAGCAGTCCCCCGGCCGACAGCGGCCCGACGATCGCCGCGAACGCGCCGACCGCGCTGTACGCGCCCAGGGCGCGCACGCGTGCGGTCCCGTGCGAGGTGTCCTGGATGATGCCGAGCACCTGCGCGCTGATGAACCCCGCGCCCAGGCCCTGTGCGAGACGCCCCGCGACGAGCAGCCAGACCGAGGGGGCCAGGGCGGATGCCACGGCCCCCACCACGAACGCGAGCATTCCGGCCACGAACAGCTCGCGTCGACCGAACGCGTCACCGAGCCGGCCCGCCGGCACCAGCCCGAGGCCGAACGTCAGCGAGTATGCCGCGAGGAACCACTGCACGCCCGAGGTGGCGGCATCCAGGGAGGAGGCGACGGTGGGCGCCGTGTAGGCGATCACCGTCGCATCGAGCAGCGTCGCGAAGCCCGCGAGAAGGCAGCACGTCAGGGCCGCCCGGGCGGACTCGTCCCTCGCGGTCGCCGCCGAGGCGGTCGTCACGACACGGCGCCGACCAAGGTGGCCATCTCGCGCGCGGGGGCGCCTTGCGACCCCGCCGACCGCGAACCGGCCGGGTCGGCATCCGTCCGCAGCGTCGTCGGCAGCTCGCGGCGGAGCACCGGGATGACCTCGGTCGCGCGCTCCCCCACGGCCACGGCGTCGAACCCGAACTCCTCGGCGCGCACCGCCGCCTCGACCGTCTGCGCGAACCGGTCGGCGGGGCTGACCTGCTCCCCGGTGAGGGGGTTGGCGGAGAACGGGATGATATCGAGCAGCTGGAACTTCACGATGCGGCTCCCACCGGCTCGATGCCCTGGGCCGTGGCGATGCCGTGCGCCCGAGCGAGGGGCGTCTTCTCTCCCGCCTCGATGCCGACCGGCAGGCGGTTCTCGGCCGGCGGCAGCGGGCACGTGGCGAAGTCGGTGTACGCGCAGGGGAGGTTCACGGCACGGTTGAAGTCCACGACCGTCCGACCCTCGGCATCCGGCTCCGCAACCGACAGCGAGCGGTTCGCAGCGTACGTGGTGAGCCCGCTCGTGGCATCCGTGAAGAGCACGTTCAGCGTGCCGGGGGCGTGCCCGGGGAAGGCGACGAGGCGGAACGTCTCGCCCCGCAGCTCGAACTCGAGGTACCCGGGGGACTCGTACACGTGCGAGAGCCCGTCGACCGCTGCGCCCACCTCGTGCGGCCGCGGAGTGGCGTAGCGGACGAACCGCGCCTCGACCCGCCACCGCGGGTTCGGCACATACGTCGGCGTGCCGGCGTAGGAGCCGAGGAAGGGGAAATCGGGCCGACGAGGGCGGAGGATGTCGCGTCCCCCGCGCCGCGCCACCTCGATCACACCCCCGTCGAACCCGACGGTCACGCCCTCACGCTCGGCGATCGGTCCGAACGCGTGGCGGCCGGTCACCGTGGCATCCCCGATCCGCAGGGACTCGCCCGCGGCCAGCTCCACCACGGGGCCCTCGTCGGAGGTGTGCCACCGCCCGGGGATGCCCGGGTACGGCTGCGCCTCCTCGTCGATCCAATACAGCGCGGCCACCGCGAGGAAGCCGTGCGGATCGGCACGGCGCTCTTCGTGCGTGCGGTGCCAGCCCTCCCACTCGCGGGCGAACTGCGCGCGGTCCAGCGGGGCCTGCGTCGTGATGCTCATGATCGTCCCGTCGCTCAGAGGGCCGCGGCCAGGGCGGCCTCGGGCAGAGGGAGTCCGAGGTTCTCGCGCAGCGTGGTGCCCTCGTACTCGGTGCGCAGCGACCCGCGCTCCTGCAGCAGCGGGACGACGCGGTCGACGAACTCGTCCAGCCCCGACGGCACGACGTGCGAGCCGAGCACGACACCGTCGGCGCCGCCCTCCTGCACGAACGTGTCGAGCTGGTCGGCGACCTGCTCGGGCGTGCCGATGTACCCGGGTGCGCGGGCGACCTCGTGCGCGAGACCGCGGAGCGTGAGGCCCTTCTGCTCGGCGAGCTCGCGCCACGTGCGCACGGTCTGGAAACGGTCCTGGAAGATGAACGCGCGGCCCTGGATGAATGCCGGCGCCTCGGGGTCGGGATCGACGTCGGGCACGGGACCGTCCAGGTCGTATGCCGACAGGTCGCGGTTCCACACCTGCTCGAACGTCACCTGGATCGTGCGGTCGCTGAGCTGTTGCTCGAGGATGTGCCGCGCCTTCTCCTCGGCATCCGTCCGGCTGTCGCCCAGGACGAACCCCGCGGACGGCAGGATCTTCACGTGCTCGGGGTCGCGACCGAACCGCGCCGCGCGCTCGCGGATGTCGTCGCGGAACGCCTTGCCCTCGGCGAGCTTGGAGTACGGCGAGAAGATCGCGTCGGCGGTGGATGCCGCGAAGTCGCGGCCCTGCGGAGACACCCCGGCCTGCACGATCACCGGGCGGCCCTGGGGGCTGCGCGGCACGGTGAACCGGCCCTCGATGT
>Ga0308171_1000165_pt1 | contig 194798 bp, 174 predicted proteins | sample PhyGR1_FD_202135 | JGI IMG/M metagenome (GOLD analysis project Ga0308171, IMG submission 202135) | Phyllosphere microbial communities from UC Gill Tract Community Farm, Albany, California, United States - DLSLSG.R1 | ecosystem: Host-associated > Plants > Phyllosphere > Unclassified | place...
GACCTGGGCGGTATCGACGGCCTGCTGCACATCACCGACATGGCATGGCGCCGCGTGCGTCACCCATCCGAAGTGGTGACCGCTGGCCAGGAAATCACCGCCAAGATCCTGAAGTTCGACACCGAAAAGAACCGTGTCTCGCTGGGTCTGAAGCAAATGGGCGACGATCCATGGATGGGCGTGTCGCGCCGTTATCCATCGAGCACCCGTCTGTTCGGCAAGGTCACCAACATTGCCGACTACGGCGCGTTCGTGGAACTGGAACCAGGCATCGAAGGTCTGGTGCACGTGTCCGAAATGGACTGGACCAACAAGAACGTTGCGCCTTCCAAGCTCGTGACCCTGGGCGACGAAGTCGAAGTCATGGTTCTGGAAATCGACGAAGACAAGCGTCGTATCTCCCTGGGCATGAAGCAGTGCAAGGCCAACCCATGGCAGGAATTCGCGCAAAACACCAAGCGCGGTGACCGCGTCAAGGGCCCGATCAAGTCGATCACAGACTTCGGCGTGTTCGTGGGCCTGGCCTCGGGCATCGACGGTCTGGTTCACCTGTCTGACCTGTCGTGGAACGAAACCGGCGAAGCCGCGGTTCGTAACTACAAGAAGGGCCAGGAAGTGGAAGCCATCGTGCTGGCCGTGGACGTGGACCGTGAGCGTATCTCGTTGGGCATCAAGCAGCTCGACAGCGATGCATTCACCACGTTCGCTACCGTGAACGACAAGGGCCAGATCGTGACCGGCAAGGTCAAGACCGTGGACGCCAAGGGCGCTGAAATCGACCTGGGCGACGACATCGTCGGCTACCTGCGTGCTTCCGAAATCTCGGTGGACCGCGTGGAAGACGCACGTTCGGTGCTCAAGGAAGGTGATGAAGTTACCGCCGTGGTGACCAATGTGGATCGCAAGAGCCGCAGCATCTCCCTGTCCATCAAGCAGAAGGACCACGCTGAGCAGCAAGAAACCATGGCGTCGCTGTCGCAGCAATCGTCCAAGGAAAATGCTGGTACCACCAGCCTGGGCGCACTGCTGCGCGCCAAGCTGGACGCCGACAAGTAATTGACGGCTCCGCTGCCGGCCCATGCCTTGCCCGTCTTGGTATAGTCGGTAGCTTGCAGACAAGGTGGGCGCCCAGTGCGCCCACCAACGCTTTGACTATTTGATTCACGAAGATTCCACATTCGTATGACCCGATCCGATCTGATTGAAGAGCTTGCCGCTCGATTCCACCAGCTGACGCAGCGGGATGCGGAGCAGGCCGTCAAAACGATTCTGGAGGCCATCGAAGACTCGCTGGTACGCGGACAACGCATCGAGATCCGTGGCTTTGGCAGCTTCACCATCACCCACCGCCAACCCCGCCTGGGCCGCAACCCACGCAGCGGCGAAGCCGTGCAGGTGCCCGCCAAGCGCGTCACCCACTTCAAGCCAGGCAAGGCCTTGCGCGAATCGGTGGACGACCCCAGCAATATCCTGACCTCGACCGCCAGCCCCAAGAACAACGACGAATAAAGCGCCGGCTGAACCACCCGGATGGCCCATCTGCCCCAGGCAGTTAGAAGCCAAACCAACGAACGCTCCTTAAGGAGCGTTTTTTATGCCCGCCATTCCCCACGCTGCACTGATGTCACCGAGGTACCTGTGCAACCTGCTGCGGATCGGCGCCAGCGCTATGCTGCGCTATTACACCGTCGACCTATGCCGCAGCAAGTCCTACCCGGCCGCCAGAACCAAGATTTGGATCAAGACCTGGCCCAGCTCCTCAACCGACGCCAATGGCTGCAAGGCCTGGGTGCCTTGGGCCTGGCCGCCAAGTTGCCGGCCATCGCGCGGGCAGATAGCAACACCCCGCTGGCCATGGCCCCCTGGCCGGTATCGGAGCAGCTGTTTGGCCTGGGCGTTGCCAGTGGCGAGCCCGATGCCAGCAGCGTGGTGCTGTGGACACGGCTGCTGCCCAGCGCCAGCGCGCCCTTGCTGCGCCCGGTGGCGGTGCACTGGGAGCTGGCCCAGGATGCGCAGTTCCGCCAGATCCTGCGCCAGGGCGAGGCCTTGGCCAGCCCAGACGGCGGCCACAGCGTGCATGTGCTGGCCCAGGGTCTGGAGGCCGACCGCTGGTACCACTACCGCTTTCACTGCCAGGGGCAGACCAGCGCCACAGGCCGCACCCGCACCGCGCCCGCCGCAGGTGCTGCGGTGGCCCGGTTGCGTCTGGTCTATGCCTCCTGCCAGCGCTGGGAGCATGGCTACTACGCGGCCTGGCGCCATGCGCGCGAGGACGATCCCGACCTGGTCGTCTTTCTGGGCGACTACATCTACGAATATGCCTCGCCCGCATCCGCTGCCAAGCAACAGCGCAGCCAGCTCGCGCGCCTGCAGCCGCTCGCCCATGCCGTCAGCCTGCAGGACTACCGCGACCGCTATGCGCTGCACAAGAGCGACCCGGACCTGCAGGCCATGCATGCGCACTGCCCCTGGCTGGTGACCTGGGACGACCATGAGGTTGAAGACAACTATGTCGGAGACGATGGCGTAGGCCAAGTCCAGGCCTTTGTCGCCAAGCGCATGGCGGCCTACCAGGCGTTTTACGAGAACATGCCGCTGCGCGCCTCGGTCGCCGGCAAACAGGCTGGCCTGGCCCTGCCCCCGGCCCACACGCCGCTGTACCGCCAGCAAAGCTGGGGCGCCTTGGCCGCGATGTGGGTGCTCGATGCGCGCCAGTACCGCGATGCCCAGGCCTGCCGTGCAGTGACCGACAAAAGCCCGGCCTCCGTCAAGGCCGCAGACTGCGCCGATCTGGCGCGCAACAGCCGCAGCTTTCTGGGCTGGAGCCAGGAGCGCTGGTTGGCCGCCCAGCTGGCAGGCAACAGCGCGGCCAATCCTGAGAGCCGGCGCTGGAGCATCATCTGCCAACAAACGCTGTTTGCGCCTCGCCACTTTCCCAACGGCCGCAGCAGTGCCGATACCTGGGATGGCTACCCCGCCGCACGCCAGCGGCTGCTGCGCGCGATGGCTGAGGCGCAGCTGCGCAACACCGTGCTGCTGGGCGGCGACATTCACCAGAACTATGTCTGCCGCATCCAGTACCTGGAGGGCGCCAGCCCCGAACGGGTGCTAGCCAGCGAATTCTGCGGCACCTCGATCAGCTCGCACTCGGGCACCACCCAAGCCCGGGTCGACGCCATCGTGGCCCGCAATCCCCATGTGCTGCTCGCCCGCTGCGATGAACGCGGCTATGGGCTGTGCGACATCACCCCCAAGCTTTGGACCACCCAGCTGCGCGTGGTCAACCAGCCGCAGTATGCGGACAGTGCCGCCCAAACCTTGGCCCGCTTTGTGGTGGAGGACCAGGTCGCCGGGCCGCAATGGGCCTGATCCTGGCCTGATCTTGCCGCCGATCCCTTAGCCCTGGGCAGCCTGCATTCAGCAACGCTCTGTGGCCCCTCTAGCGGTGCTGTCCGCTACGCCTGTCGCGGCAAAGCGGTTAGCATGCCAGACATTGCCGCCACAACCAGGAGATCGCCATGCCACGACTGTCCCCGGGGTCCCACACCCGCCACCCGCATCTGCCGCCTACCCGTGCTGCGATCAGCCGCTGGTCGCTGTCTCTGGCAGCCGTCGCCACGGCTGCCTTGCTGGCCGCCTGCAGCAGCCAGCCCAAGCTGCAATACCAGCCCCCCGCTGCGTCTGACCAGCCCGAAGGCAGCTCCGGCTGGACCGACAAGCCCGGCTGGGCCACCGAGCAATACGCGGTAGCCGCTGCCAACCCCTTGGCCACCGATGCCGGCTACCAGGTGCTGCAAGCGGGCGGCTCGGCCATCGATGCGGCCATTGCCGTGCAACTGGTGCTGGGCCTGGTCGAGCCGCAATCGAGCGGCATCGGTGGCGGCGCCTTTTTGTTGCATGCCCAAGGCAGCCAGGTCGAGGCCTATGACGGCCGCGAGGTCGCGCCGATGGCCGCTGACGAGAACCTGTTCATGCGTGACGGCAAGCCCATGGCCTTCCATGATGCGGTGGTGGGCGGCCGCTCGGTGGGCGTGCCCGGCGCCATCCGCATGCTGGAGATGGCGCACAAGGAGCACGGCAAACTGCCCTGGGCCAGCTTGTTCGAGCCGGCCATTCGCCTGGCCACCGATGGCTTCAAGGTCAGTGCGCGTTTGAACGCCCTGACTGCGCAGGAGAAATTTCTGGGCCAGGATCCGGTTGCCAGCGGCTACTTTCTCGATGCCAATGGCAAGCCCTGGCCCGTTGGCCATCTGCTGAAGAACCCCGAATACGCCGCCGTGTTGCAGGGCATTGCCCAGCACGGCTCCAAGGCCCTGCTCGAAGGCCCGGTGGCCGAGGCCATCGTGCGCAAGGTACAGGGCCATGCCAGCAACCCCGGCAAGCTCAGCCTGGCCGATCTGGCCGCCTACCAGCCGCTCAAGCGCCAGGCGTTGTGCAGCGATTATTCGCCCAGCGCTGCGGGCGCCCCCGCCAGCCAACCGGCGTCGACCCGCAGCTACCGGCTCTGCGGCTTTCCACCACCCAGCTCGGGCGGTATTGCGGTGGCGCAAATCCTGGGCATCCTGGCCAACACTCCGGCGGGGCAAATGGGCCTGGGCGCCGACGGCCTGCCCAGCGCCGACTGGCTGCACCTTTATGCCGAGGCCTCGCGCCTGGCCTTTGCCGACCGCAACCAGTATGTGGCCGACCCGGCCTTTGTCGGGGCGCCGGCAGGGGATTGGTCAAGCATGCTGCGGCCCGACTACCTGGCCCAGCGCGCCCGCCTGATCGGCGCGCGCAGCATGCAGCAAGCCCAACCCGGGCGGCCAGGCAGCGTGCAGATGGCCTACGCCAGCCAGCCCTACCAGCAGGAATACGGCACCAGCCACATCAGCATCGTGGACCGCTACGGCAATGCGATTGCGATGACCACAACCATCGAAGACCAGTTCGGCTCGCGCCAGATGGTCAACACCGGTCGCGGGCTGGCCGGCGGCTTCCTGCTCAACAACGAGCTGACCGATTTCAGCCTGGCGCCGCGTGATGCGCAGGGCCAGCCCATCGCCAACCGGGTCGAGCCCGGCAAGCGGCCGCGCTCGTCGATGGCGCCCACCCTGGTGTTCGACAAGGCCACGGACCGCCTCGTGATCAGCGCCGGCAGCCCCGGCGGCGCCTGGATCATCCACTACACCACCAAGACCTTGTACGGCATGCTCAACTGGGGCCTGATGCCGCAGCAGGCCATCAACCTGCCCAACTTTGGCAGCCTCAATGGCCCCACGGTGCTGGAGGAAAAGCGCTTCCCCGCTGCCACCGTGCAGGCCCTGCAGGCGCGTGGCGCCGAGGTCAAGGAGCAAAACCTCACCAGCGGCCTGCAGGCGATCTCGCGCGGCGAGGCGCATGGCAAATCCTGGTGGTTTGGTGGCGCCGATCCGCGCCGCGAAGGCATTGTCATGGGCCAGTAAGCGCCCCTCTGCTTGCCAACACACGGGCCGCTTGCGGCTCGTTTTAATATCTGCGCGCCGCTACACCTGGTCACATAGCGCCTGGGCACCGCATTGCTGATTTTGCAGCCCGCCCTCTACAATGCGGGCTCCACGCAAGGCGCAGCATCCAAGCACACCACAAGCTGCGTCCATCCGGTTTCAAACCACAGAGGGGAAAACACATGAAAAAACTAGGCATCGGCATTGCCGTAGCCGTGGCCGTGCTGGCCGCAGGCGGCGCCACCACAGGCTACCTGGTCGGCAACAACATCGAGCAGGGTTTTGCGACCGCCGCCAAGGAGTGGAGCAAGCCGCCGCTGCTGGTGCAGGTGCAGGACTACCAGAAGGGCATTTTCTCGTCGACCGCGCAAACGCTGTGGACGGTGGACACCGGTGAAGAAAAGCTGCAGTTCACCGCCCAGCACGCCATCAGCCACGGCCCGCTGCCGATTGCGCACCTGGCAGAAATCGTCTCCACCTTTGCCATCAATCCCGATGCCCCGCCCGAGTGGGTGGTGGCCTTCAAGGACAAGGCGCCTCTGGTCTGGAAGAGCAAGGTGGGCTGGTCCAAGAACACCCAGAACGAGGTGACATCGCCGGCATTCAATGGCGAATTTGGCGCGGACAAGCTCGCCTTTGGCGGCTTCAAGTCAGACTTCGAGATGTCCTCCGATTTCAGCCGCATCAAGGGCGATGCATCGATGCCCAGCCTGCTGGTGCAAAGCAAGCCCGGCGAAGAAGACGACGGCCAGGCCTCCGAGATGCTGATGAGCGGCAACACCATGCGCTTTGACATGCACCAGCCCACGGGCCAGGAGTTCATGGTGGGCAGCCTCCAGTGGGACCTGGCCAGCCTCAAGGTCACGCCCAAGAACGGCGATGCCCCGGCAGAGCTGGCGGGGCTGAAGATGGTGGCCGACACGCAGCTGGCAGCCGAGGTGGTCAACACCACCATCAATACCTCGGTCAAATCCTTTGTACAAAAGGACCACAAGATCGACGACATCGCCGTCGACCTGGGTCTGCACAACCTGGACGCGGGCTGGCTGAACCAGTTCACCAAAGAGTCGCAGAAGATCCAGGGCGATCCGCAGGCCATGCAGATGCTGCTGATGCAGGGCATGCAGCAGCTGCTGGCGCGCAAGCCCGAGCTGGAAGTCAAGCGCATCAGCTGGCGCACCGCCGAAGGCACGGCCGAGGTGGCGGCCTCGCTGGCCTACCAGGGTGACTCCAGCAAGCCCCTGAACCCAATGATGGACTTCAAGGCCATGCTGCGCCTGGACATGCCCAAGCCCGTGCTGCAGTCCCTGTATGCCGGCAAGGTGCGCGAGACCTACCTGCTGGAGAACGAGGACGCCGAGCTTGATGAAAAGCAACTCGCCAGCGTCGTGCAAGAAGATGTCAATGCCCGCCTAAGCGGTCTGGTGCAGGCCGGCTTGCTGGTCGAAAACAGCGACCGCATGACGTCTCAGCTGCAATGGGCTGACGGCAAGCTGCAAGCCAATGGCAAGCCACTGGACCAGAACGGGATGATGGGTCTGTTGTCCGCGATGCCTTGAACCGGGGCCTGGGCCCCTCCCCCAAAAACCAAGCCCGCCATCTGCCCGATGGCGGGCATTTTTGCAGGTGGCCAACATGCAGCGGCAAGCTGCGGCGCCGCTTTACTCGACGAACTCTTCGTCGCCGGTCAGGCTTTGCTGGCGCAGTTCATCGTCCTGGCGCAGGTAGGACTTGATCAGGTCAAAGAAACTGTCGTAGAAGGTGGCCGAGCTCACCGTCTCGCTGCCCACCTTGACCATGGAATCATTGCCGGCAGAAAACGGCAGCGACAGCGAGCCCAAAGCGCCCACACCGACACTGGCCGAGTTGCTGCTCTTCTTGAGGTTGTAGGTGTCCTTGAGTGCGGACACAAAGCCCAGGGTCACCTTGCCGTCCTTGCTGTCGGCAGCGCAGACCACGCGGATGGTGATGATCTGGTGGTTGTCCGTCGCTGGCTGGAAGCTCTTTTGGCCTTCGACCTCTTTGCCCTTGGAGACGTTGATCAGATAACCCTGGCTCAACAGCGCGCGGCGTGCGGCCTCGCAAGCGCGCTCCGGCGGCGCATCAAACAGGCGTGAATAGGTGGCAGACGATCCAAAGGTCTCATGAGCGACAACGTTGTAGCGGTGGCTGTCGGCCTCGCGGTCCAGGCTGCCGCAACCCGATACAGACAGCGCCAAGGCCGCCACCAAGGACCAACCCGCCCATGAGCGATGCGGTGTGCAGCGGGTGGATGCAGCCAGTAAAAATAGATCTGAATGCTTGCCCAACATGAACGAAACGAACTCCCGAAACAACATGATGACCTGGATGACAGAGATGCAGGCCCAGCCGCACCACTGTAATGGATATGGCCGGCGCAGCATGTCAGCCAACGCCTGTATAGCACGCCCGGCACAGGGGGCAAAGAGGCATGCTACCAGCCGCGTTCCCCAGCACCAGCAGCGCTGCACTGGTTTACCAAATTTTGCATATTATGCGCGGCATTTACCCAGGATGGAAAAGCACAACGCGCTATGCTTTTAAAAGCACATTCAACCTCCCTGCCCAACCCCCATGTCCATGCCAGACCCTGCCCGCCCAACCGACTCCCCAGGCCTGCAGCGCCGCCTTTTGCTGCAAGCTGGCAGCGGCCTTTTGCTGCTGCCCTGGCTGCACGGCGCGCAGGCAGCGGCCACCGATGGCTGGCCCGCTGACGCGCGCGTTCCCGGTGGCGTAGCGCGCCTGTCGCTGGGCCCGGCGGCCGAGCGGCCCCAGGCCTTTGCGGGCGATATACCGCTGCTGGTGCTGGGTGACGCCATCGAATGGACAGCGCTGGTCGGCATACCGCTGTCGGCCCCCACCGGCGCCGCAGAGATCCGGCTGCATACGGCCAGCGGCCCACGCAGTATCCCCTACACGGTGCGCGACAAGAAGTACAGCGAGCAGCGCCTCAAGGTCGCCCCCAAGACGGTCGATCTGTCTGCCGCCGACAATGCCCGCTATGAACGCGAACGTGACCACCAACAAACAGTGATGGCCACCTTCAGCACGCCGCTGCCCGCGCAGATGCAGCTGCCCGTGCCGGTGCCCGGCCGGCGCTCGAGCTCCTTCGGGTTGCGCCGCGTCTTCAATGGCCAGTCGCGCAATCCGCACAGCGGCATGGACATCGCCGCAGCCACCGGCACGCCCGTCAAGGCACCGGTCGATGGCAAGATCATCGATGTGGGTGACTACTTCTTCAACGGCCACACCATCTGGATGGACCATGGTGGCGGCTTTCTGACGATGTACTGCCACCTGAGCGCGACCCAGGTCACGGTGGGCCAGAGCGTGCGCGCTGGCGAAGTGATCGGCAAGGTCGGCGCGACCGGCCGGGTCACAGGCCCGCACCTGCATTGGGGCGTGATGCTCAACCGCAGCATGGTCGACCCGGCCCTCTTCCTCACCGCCTGATAGCGCGCCTGTGGTTATCCCAGATATCTGTGGGTCAGCATGTGGACAAGGCTCTGGACAAGATGGCAAGCCTTTGACTTGCTTCAACAATTTTCATGCGCCTAAGTTTTAGGCAAACGCTGCTGCGGCAGCGGCCATGGAGCGGGCTGCCAAGCACCAAGCTTGGCCTACACCAGCGCCGGCCGGCAGCCCCTAGGATGGCAAGCTAAGTTTGCTTTCACCCACCGCAGCGCGCGCCTGTGCGCTGCCTCGAACAAGGAAAAACTTCATATGCAACGTTGGAAACTGATGAGCCTCAGCGCAGCCGCTGCGATGGCCTTGGCCGCCTGCAGCAGCACCCCATCGTCCACCCCTGCAGCACCTGCCACAGGCAGCACCGCACCCGCCATGAACGTATCTGCCACCGACAAGACCTTGCAGTCCTACCACTGGGACCTGGAGCGCGCCGAAGATCAGTCCGGCCGTCCGCTGCCCGCCTTCACCGCACTGGCCCCCAAGAAGGTGCTGCGCCTGGGCTTCAGCGGCGATGCCAAGACAGCACACCGCGTGAGCATCGGCAACCTCTGCAATGTGATGGGCGCGGGCTACCAGCTCGATGGCGACAAGATCAGCATCACCAACCCGATTGGCACGATGATGGCGTGTGAGCCCCCACTGATGCAGCTCGAGCAGGCAGTGAGCGCACAGATCACGCGCGCCGAGAGCCTGCGCATCACGCAGGACAGCAACGCCCCGCGCCTGACCTTGCAGTTCAACGATGGCAGCCGCTGGCTGCTGAAGTCGGTGCCCACCAACGCCACCAAGTACGGCAGCGCCGGGGAGACCATGTTCTATGAAGTGGCCCCCCAGACCAAGCCTTGCAGCCACGGCGTGGCCAAGGGCGTGCAATGCCTGCAGGTGCGTGAGCTGCGCTATGACAGCAACGGCCGCAAGACCGTGGCCGGCGACTGGCAGCATTTCTACGGCAATATCGAAGGCTACCAGCACGAACCCGGCTACAGCAATGTGCTGCGCGTGAAGCGCTACACCGTTGCCAATCCGCCAGCGGACGCGTCGCGCTACGCCTATGTACTGAACTTGACAGTCGAGACCGCCAAGGCCCCTTGATGGCCCCGGCGGGTGCTGCTGACAGCGCCCGCTTACTCAGCTGACATTGAGTTCTGGCAGCTCGCAGCTATTGCCAGTTAGAGGCCTCAAGCTACATCCACATCACCAACCCCCAGTCGCCCCACAGCGGTGACAGGGGGTTTGGTTTTTGCAGCCCGCATTGGCGCAATGCGCGCATCGCAGCGCCGTTGCGCACATGCCCTGCTTTTGGGCATGCCCTGCTTGCCGCATGGATAAGCCCAACTCTTATATAAGAGTTGAGCAGGCATGGCAGAATGGCGCCACAAACACCTACAACCATATTGCGGTTGCAGCAGCTGCACCAGCGCAGGCTGCGCCCCACCCCATGCCAGCGACCACCCACTCCGCCCCTCCGCCGCTGCTGCGCGACCAGCACAGCGGCTTTCTCGTTTTTCTGATCGCGCGCGTCTTTGCCGTGGGTGCCACCCAGATCCAGGCCGTGGTCGTCGCCTGGCAGGTCTATGACTTGACGCGCAACCCCATGGCGCTGGCCTTTGTCGGCCTGGCTCAGTTCATCCCGATGCTCCTGCTGCTGCTGCCTGCCGGCGAGCTGATCGACCGGCTGCCACGCAAGAAGGTGCTGGCCACCAGCTGGGCGCTGGGCAGTGTCTGCAGCGCGCTGCTGCTGTGGCTGTCGGGCCATGGCCATGCCGGAGTCGCAGGCATCTATGCGGTGCTGGTGCTGTATGGCGCCACGCGCGCCTTCTCGGGCCCATCGCTGCAAAGCCTGCTGCCGCAGCTGGTGCCGATGGCGCTGCTGCCCAAGGCCATTGCCACCAACAGCGTGGTAATGCGCTGCTCGGCCATTGGCGCGCCGATGCTGGGCGGCTTTTTGTACGCCGCTGGCGGGGCCGTGTGGACCTATGCGGTCTGCATGCTGGCCTTTGCAATTGGCACCGCGCTACTGCTGCGCGTCCAGGTGCTGTATGCGGCGCCCAAGGCCGCTGCCGAGCCAGGCGCCGCGCGCGACACGATCTGGCAGCGCTTTGGCGCGGGCATCCGCTTTATCTTTGGCCGCCCCATGGTGCTGGGCACCATCTCGCTCGATCTGTTTGCCGTGCTGCTGGGCGGCGTGGTGGCGCTGCTGCCCATCTACGCCCATGAGGTGCTGCACACCGGGCCCGAAGGCCTGGGCCTGCTGCGCAGCGCCATGGCGATGGGCGAAGTCTGCGCCGGCCTCTACCTCAGCAGCCGCCCCTTTGGCACCCAGGTGGGCCGGCGCATGATGCTGGCCGTGGCCGTGTTTGGCATTGCCAACCTGGTGTTCTCGCTGTCGCACTGGCTGTGGCTGTCCTGCCTGGCGCTGGCCGTCGCTGGCGCGGCCGACATGGTCAGCGTCTATGTACGCGGATCGCTGCTGCAATTTGCCACGCCCGACAACATGCGCGGCCGCGTCAATGCCGTCAACATGCTGTTTATCGGCTCGTCCAATGAGCTGGGTGAATTCCGCGCTGGCAGCAGCGCTGCCCTGCTGGGCGCAGTTCCCGCAGCGGTGGCGGGCGGCCTGTGCTCGCTCCTGGTGGTGGGGCTGTGGACGCGGCTCTTCCCCAGCCTGTGGAAAGTGAACCGCTTCGAAGACGCGCAGCACCAGTCTGCGGGCCGCTAAGAGCCGCCAACACAACCCTTGATACGTCGTAGCCTCGCCGGCCGCGCCAAGCCTTGTCGTACGCCTGTACTGCCTGCGGCTTGACGCCTAGTCTCAACCGCAAACCTTCGGTTCGCTGGGTCGTGTTACCGACTCTAAGACCAAACCTCAACGCTCCCTCAGAGCGCATCGACTGGCAGCTTGAGAAAACGCCGGCCCTGCGCATCGGCATCGGGCAGGCGCCCGGCGCGGATATTGACCTGCACCGAGGGCAGCATCAGCTGCGGCATCGCCAGCGTTGCATCGCGCGCCTCGCGCATCGCGACAAAAGCGGCCTCGTCCACACCCTCGTGCACATGGATATTGTGCGCACGCTGCTCGGCCACCGTGCTGCACCAAGCGGCAGCGCGGCCGGCTGGCGGGTAATCGTGACAGACATAGAGCAGCGTCTCTGGCGGGTGCGCCAGTAGCCGGCCAATCGAGCGGTAGAGCGCATGGGCATCGCCGCCAGGGAAATCACAGCGCGCTGTGCCCACATCGGGCATGAACAAGGTGTCGCCGACAAAAATGGCGGCCACTGCGCCTGCCGCAGCACCGCCCTCTTCCACCGCATAGGCCAGGTCCGCCGGCGTGTGGCCGGGCACACCCAGCGCGCGGATGCGAGTGGCCCCCAGCGCCAGCACATCGCCATCGCGCAGCAGGCAGTCAAAGTCTGCGCCTTGCGGTGCGATGCAGCCCTCCATGCCGTAGATGCCGCCAAACACTTTTTGTACCTGCGTGATCTGCTGGCCAATCACCACCGGCGCGGCAATGCGCACCGCGCCTGCGGGCATCTGCCTGCGCAGCCACTGGGCCGCAGACAGGTGGTCTGCATGGGCATGGGTCTCCAGCACCCAGCGCAGCGTCAGCCGCTCGGCATCCAGGTAATCAGCGATGCGCTGGGCCGATGCGGTACTGGTGCGGCCGCTCTTGGCATCAAAGTCCCAGACCGGGTCGATGACTGCCGCCTCGCGGCTGGCCACATCGTGCAGCACATAGCTGACGGTGCCGGTCACCTCGTCAAAAAATGCCTGAACGCCAAAAGAAGGGGCAGAGCGCATGGTCAAAACACATTCACACAAAACAATATATCTTTTAATATAATAAAAATCCTACTTTTCGGCAAGCCTGCTGCGTCCAAGCCTTCTTCCCATGTCTGCAAAAACCAAGGCCTCCCCTTCGCCCGACGCCATGCGCGAGGCAGCGCACCATGCCGTCTCTGCCCTCAAGCTTCTGGGCAATGAGGACCGCTTGCTGCTGCTCTGCCTCCTGAGCCAAGGCGAATGCTGCGTCAGCGATATGGAGGCGCAGCTGGGCATTGCGCAGCCCACCTTGTCGCAGCAGCTCGCCGTGTTGCGGCGCGAAAACGCGGTCAGCACCCGGCGCGAGGGCAAGAACATCTTCTACCAGGTGGCCGATGCGCGCCTGCTGGCGCTGTTGCAGACGCTGTACGCCCAGTACTGCCCGGCAGCCTGAAACCCCACCGCATCGTTCACGTCAAGGAAGTCGCCCATGTCGCTCGATCTGTCTGCCTTTACGCCCCTGGCCGCCCTCGCAGGCGGTGCCTTGATTGGTCTGGCTGCCGTGCTACTGGTGCTGTTCAATGGCCGTATTGCGGGCATCAGCGGCATCGTGGCCGCACTGCTGCCGCCACGCCTGCAGCGCGGCGCCTGGCGATTGGCATTTGTGCTTGGCCTGCTGGCAGCCCCATGGATTTACCAGTGGTTTGCGCCCTTGCCAGCGGCCAGCAGCTCTGCAGCCTGGCCACTGCTGGTGCTGGCCGGCCTGCTTGTGGGCATAGGCACGCGCCTGGGTTCGGGCTGCACCAGTGGGCATGGGGTCTGCGGGCTCTCCCGCCTGTCGCTGCGCTCCCTGGTGGCCACCCTGGTCTTTATGGCCACCGGTTTCGCGACGGTGTTTGTAGTGCGCCACCTTCTATAAGGAGAGCATGATGACTATCCTGATCGCGGCCCTTGCAGGCCTGGTCTTTGGCCTCGGCCTGCTGGTGTCCGGCATGGCCGATCCGCAGAAGGTGCTGGCTTTTCTCGATCTGGCAGGCCCCTGGGACCCGTCGCTGGCGCTGGTGATGGGCGGCGCGATAGCGCTGGGTCTGCCCGGTTTTGCACTGGCGCGCCGGCGCAGCCGCAGCCTGCTGGGCGAGCCCATGCAGCTGCCTGCACGCCAGGCGGTTGATGCACCGCTGCTGATCGGCTCGGCGCTATTTGGCATCGGCTGGGGCCTGGCCGGCTACTGCCCAGGCCCGGCACTGCTGGGCACGGCGGCGGGCATGGGCTCGGCGGCGATCTTCAGTGCGGCGATGCTGGCGGGCATGCTGTTGTTTGGGCTGTGGTCCAAGAGGTCTTGAGGCACCGCCACTATAAAATCCATAGCTGATCACGCCTGCAACATCGTTTCACCAGCCCGCCCACCCATGTCTTTCGCCATCGACCCTGCTGTTGCGCATACCCATGCGCAGGACTGCCCCCTGCCCCTGCTGTGGCGCGACGAGCACCTGGTGGCCATCTACAAACCTGCCGGCTGGCTGGTGCACCGCACGGGCTTGGACGCAGGCGAGACGCGCTTTATCGTGCAGACCTTGCGCGACCAGATCGGCCAGCATGTGTTTCCGCTGCACCGGCTCGACAAGGGCACCTGCGGCGTGCTGCTGCTGGCGCTGCATGCCGAGGCCGCCAGCCGCACGCGCAGCCAGTTTGAGAACCACCAGATCGACAAGCGCTACCTGGCGATGGTGCGCGGCTGGGCGCCGCTGCAAGCGGAGGTCGACCATGCGCTACGCCCCGATGATGCGCCTGAGGACGCGCCCGCCCAGCCGGCCCGGACCCGCTTTGCGCGCCTGGCGAGGCTGGAACACGCCGAGGCCTATGACAGCCGCTTTGCCGGCACGCGCCTATCCTTGGTCCAGGCGACACCCCACACCGGGCGCCGCCACCAGATCCGCCGCCACCTCAAGCACATCGCCCACCCCATCATTGGCGATGCCACGCATGGCAAGGGCCCATTGAACCGTTGGTGGGCCGAGCGTCTGGGCCTGCAGCGGCTGTGGCTGCATGCCTGGTCGCTGTCGCTGCAGCACCCCTATACGCAGGCACCCTTGCATATTGAAAGTGGGCTGCAGTTCCGGCACACAGAACCCACAGCGGGCATGTCCGTGCCGCAATCGCACCCCAGCCTGCAGCAATGGCAGGCGCTGCTGCGCAACCCGGCCTGGTCGCGGCAAGCCTAGCAGCTGCGCCAAGACCAAGGGTGCACATTGTTTTTCGGATGCGCGCACACTCGCCCCGTGAAAAATAAACAAACAACAACCTCTGCCGCCGCACCCTCCTCGGCAGCGCCTGCTGCAACGCTCAGCCCTGCCGTCTTGCTGCTGATGGCCACAGCCTGCGGCCTCTGCGCCGGCGCCAATTACTTCAACCAACCGCTGCTCAACTCCATCGCCCATGCGCTGCAGGTGAGCGAGAGCACGGCCGGCATTCTGGTCACCTGCGCGCAGGTGTCGTATGCGATTGGCCTGCTGTTTCTGGTGCCGCTGGGCGATATGCTCGAGCGCCGCAAACTGACCGTGGGCCTGATGCTGCTCGCGGCGATCGGCCTGCTGGTCAGCGGCTTTGCCGGCCTGATGCCCTCACCGTTCACAGCCTTGGTGCTGGGCACCTTGGTCACGGGTCTCTTCTCGGTCGCGGCCCAGGTGCTGGTGCCGATGGCCGCCAGCCTGGCCCCGCGTGAGTCAAGTGGCCGCGCCGTCGGCCTGGTGATGAGCGGCCTGCTCACCGGCATTTTGCTCTCGCGCACAGTCGCCGGACTCCTGTCGGCCGTGGGCGGATGGAGCCTGGTCTACAAGGCGGGCGGCATCGCGATGGTGCTGGTGGCGCTGGCCCTCTACCGGGTGCTGCCCAAGGTGGCACACAGCGGCCCACGCCTGCCTTATGGCCAGGTGCTGGGCAGCATGGCCACCTTGATACGCACCCAGCCCCGCCTGCGCACCCGCACCTTGCTGGGGGGCCTGGCCTTTGCATCGGTCAGTGTGCTGTTCTCGACGATGGCCCTGATGCTCGGCGGCCCCGAGCACGGCCTGAGCGATTCGTCGATCGGCCTCATTGGCCTGTCGGGTGTAGCCGGCGCCTTGATGGCCAATGCCGCGGGCCGCCTGGTCGACAAAGGCCTGGAGCGCCCGACCACCGCCTTCTCGGTGCTGCTGCTGGTCGTCAACTGGGCGCTGCTGTGGTACAGCCAGCATTCGGTGTTCCTGTTCATCGTCGGCATGCTGGTGATCGAGCTGGCGCTGCAAGGCACCCACATCTGCAACCAGAACGTCATCTACCGCCTGGCACCCGAGGCGCGCTCGCGCATCAACGCCTGCTATATGACGGGCTACTTTATCGGCGCATCGGCTGGCTCGGCCATCGGCGCCTGGGCCTGGCACCACGGCGGCTGGACGGGTGCCTGCATCGCTGGCACGGTGCTGGCCCTGCTCAATGTGGCGGCCCTGCTGGCGGACCGCAGATTGTCGCATCCGGGCGCCGTGGCCTCTGCCACCGACGCGGCATAAAGGGGCGGCCCGAAGCTTCCCGCCCAGAGCTTCCCGCCAGACACTGTCGCGCAGACACTCCGGGCAGACAGGAGGACAATGGTAGGCTTGCAGTTCCGGCATGGCGGTCAGTGGCCGCCTGCACCGACACGAGAGAGAAACCATGTACCTCGACCAAGACAACGCCCCCAACATCAACCAGCTCACTGCATTTCGCCGCGATCTGCACATGCACCCGGAGCTGAAGTACGAAGAAAACCGCACCGCCGACAAGATCGCGGCCTATCTGACGGCGCTGGGCATCCCCATGGTGCGGGGCCTGGGCACCACCGGCATTGTGGCCAGCATTTACGGCCAGGGGCGCGATGCCGCCAACCCCGGGCCTGCCATCGGTATCCGCGCCGACATGGATGCGCTGCCGGTGCAGGAAACCAACCAGTTTGGCCACATCAGCCAGTACCCGGGCCGCATGCATGCCTGCGGCCACGACGGCCACACGACGATGGTGATGGGGGCCGCTGAGCTGCTCGCTGGCCGGCGTGATTTCGATGGCACGGTGCACCTGATCTTTCAACCCGGTGAAGAAGGCGGCGCAGGCGCGCGCGCGATGATGCAGGACGGGCTGTTTACCCAGTTCCCCTGCCAGGCCGTGTTTGCATTGCACAACTGGCCCGCGCTGCCGCAGGGCCAGATGGGGGTGCGCGTGGGGCCCATCATGGCAGCTGCGCTGCGCTTTGAGATTGTGGTGCGTGGCCGGGGCGGCCATGCGGCACTGCCCCATACGACCGTGGACCCGATCCCGGTGGCCTGCTCCATCGTCGGCCAGTTGCAGACCCTGGTCTCGCGCGGCACTGATCCCTTGGATGCTGCGGTGCTGACCGTGGGCAAGATCGAGTCGGGCACGGTGGAGAACATCATCCCGGATGAGGCCCGTATCTACGGCACCTGCCGCAACCTGACGCTGGCCTCGCAGCAGTTCCTGATCGACGGCCTGCACCGGGTCTCCGGCCACATCGCCGAGGCGCATTTTGCCAGCGCCGAAGTGATCATCAAGCCCGGTTACCCCAACACGACCAACCACCGCAAGGAGGCGCTGTTCATGGGCGAGGTGATGCGCGAGATGGTTGGCAACACCAACGCCCACACCGATGTGCTGCCGGCGATGACAGCCGAGGACTTTGGCTTCATGCTCGAAGAAGTACCCGGTGCCTATGGCTGGATCGGCAACGGCTCCGATGGCCAGCCCGGCGTTGGCTTGCACAACCCGGGCTATGATTTCAACGACAACAATATCGCCCTGGGCGCCAAGTTCTGGGATCGCCTGGCACGCCGCTGGTTTGCGACCCAGGCACAGCGCTAAGCGTTAATCGCCGCAAGGGCTCGCATCACCGCAAGCCTTGCGGCCATGATCTGGAGCCCGTTTTGCAGCATTCAGCACCCCTCTCGCTTCTCCCCCACCACCCCGCACGCGGCCTGCGCCTGCTGCCACAGCTGCTGCTGGGCCTGGCCTTGCTCGCTGGCGGCCATGCGGCCCAGGCACGCACGCCTGCAGCCGCGCCAGCACCGCAGCTGGCACCAGCGGATAACCCCTCCTGCCCGGCCCCAGCCGTCAAAGATCCGGCGGTCTACCAGGCGGAATCGCGCAAGCCGCATCCGGACCGGGGCGTGCTGTGGCAACTGCGCAAAGGCGATACGGTCGCCTATCTCTGGGGCAGCATCCATGTGGGCCAGCTGCCCTGGATCTTTCCCGGACCGCGCACCGCACAAGCGCTGCGCGGGGCCCCCGCCATTGCGCTGGAGCTCGACCCGGTGGACCCCGCCACCTTGCAGGCCTTGACCCAGGCGATGCGCGAAGACAATGACCGGCAAAAGCTGGTCATGCGCCAAAACCCCGAGCTGCAGACACGCATGGGTCGCATGGCCTTTGAATCCTGTGTGGACCAGAGCACCTGGCAAACCAATGCCGCCACCCTGGCCCGCCTGATCGCGCTCGGTATGCAGGACATGGCACGCAGCGGCTACCACCCGGCCTACGGCATCGACCTGAACCTGGCGGCCATGGCCCATGCGGTGGGCAAACCGGTGCAGGCCATCGAGACGGCGCAGGAGCAGCTGCTGGCCATGGGCCTGGGTGGCGATGGTGTGCCCGCGCAGCTGGCCACACCCGACGACATCCGCAAGGCGCTCGACGACATCGACAGCGGCAAGAACCGCCAGGTCGCCCAGAAATTGGCCGAGTATTGGGAAAGCGGTGACCTGGCTGCGCTGGAGCAGCTGATGCAGACCTGCCAATGCCTGGGCGATGTGGGCATGCAAGCGGCCCTGCTCGATACGCGCAACCAGCGCATGGCCGAGCGGCTGCCGGCCATGATGGCGGCCCAACCGCAGCTTTTCATCGCCGTGGGCCTGCTGCACATGGTGGGCGACAACAACCTGCTGCAATTGCTGCAAAAGCAGGGCTTTACGGTGCGGCAGCTGACCGGCAAGGGCGCAGAGGCTGCAGCCGCTGCCAGCAGCGCAGTGCCTGCAAGCACGCCCGCCAAGGCTCAGTAGCTGTAATGGGCGCCATCCGCGCCCATAAAAAAACGCCGCCTGTTTTGCAACAGGCGGCGTAAAAAGTAGCTGAACAGCTCGCGCACTCAGGCCATGCGCGGGCGCTGGTCGTGCTTGGCCAGCATATCGGCATAGGGCTCCAGCACCCATTTTTGTTCAGCCGCATCCGGGATCTGCGCCGCACTGGCCTGCACCACCTGGCCATGCTCGGCACACAGCTGCGCCATTGCGGCCGGGCTGATCAGACCCTCGCGCAGCAGCAAGGCGGTCATCGCCATCAGCAAGGCGTTGTGCTGCACCAGCAGGTCCTGCGCACGCAGCATCTGCGCTTGCAGCAAGGCTTCGATACCGGCATTGCTGGGCCCCACCTCGGTATTGGTGTTGTCGCCAGGCTCCTGGGCCACATCGGTGCGCGACAGACGCGCACCAAAGCCCAGGTGGCGCAGGTAGCGCGCCGCATCCGCCGTGGCCTGCCGGATATCCTGCTCGGCGCCGGTGGTACAGGCTTCCTGGCCAAACACATGGCGCTCGGCCGCGCGGCCGGCCAGGCCCACGCAGACCATGTCCAGCATATTGCGCCGCGATGTCGCCTGCAGCTCGGTAAAGCTGTTGTAGCCGCCTTCGAAAGTCGCAATATTGATCTTGAGCTCCTGCGGCGTGCGGCCAAACAGCAGCGCATAGACCAGGCCGTGCCCGGCCTCATGCACCGCCAGCAGCGCGCGAAAATCCGCGCTGGTGCGCTGCTTGACCTTGTTCAGATCCAGCGGAACCGCAAAGCACTGCTGCAGCACCTCTGGCGCACCTGGCAGTGGCAGTTGCACCTGCAGCTGCGCCGCGCCAGCGGCCATCTGCACCTGCAATGGCTGGCCGGCCTGCGCGCCCTGCTCCAGCGCCCACAGCGCTGCATCGACCAACGCACTCGACAAGATCGTGTGCACCGACGAGAACAGCGGCCGCGTGCCCTGAGTGGGGAACACCGCGTTCTGGTAGATCTGCGCGAGCACATCGCTGCCGATGACAAAGCGCAGACCGCAATTGGCTTCAAGCCCCTGCACATAGTGCTGCACCGTCGTCGCAATCAGCTGCTCGTAGGCCGAGCGGCTGAACGACGGGTAGATCACATGCTGGTTGCCCAGCCGGGCAATCTGCTCGGGCTTGAAGCGCTCGGCCAAGGCGCGCTTGACATCGATCAGCGACAGGCGGCTTGTGAGCCGGTGGAAAATGTCGGCATCGGTGTCGCAGTCCTCGACGCGGCTGGCCGTCTCCGTGTACATCTCGTCGAGATTGCCACAGACAAAGACCAGCAGCCGGCTGTAATCGGTCTCCCAGGATTGCTGGGAGCTGCGAAACTGGACCAGCAGCTGGTGAATGTAGTCATTGCTCCACTGCATGATGTCCAGCAAGGGCGCATCGAGCTTCAAGCTGCGCTTGAGTGCCTGCGCGTCCCAGGCATCGATCTTGTAGCGCATCTGCTGCTTTTTACGCCGCTCCTGCGCGTCGTCTTCTTCGGCCCGCTCGGCGTCATAGAGCGCGTCCGCCAGCTTGCGCTCGATGCTGTGCAGCTCCGACAAGGCAGGCGGCAGCTTGCCATCCGACAACAAGGCCCAGACATCCTGGAAGCGCTCGACCTTGCTGTCATCGCCCCGGCTGCTCACGGTGCGGTAACGCTGGAACTCATCGAGCACCAGGATGCCGGGCGCGCCTTCCACCAGCCCCGCACTCTCGAGCGTGCCGGAGATGGTCGATGCGCCATAGCTGTCACCGTTCTGGCTGAAGCCGTCCATCTGGACTTCGACAAAGCGATCATAAAAACCCAGCAGCTGCGCCAGGCGGCGCGTCAGCTGGGTCTTGCCCGTGCCTGTCAATCCCCACAGGCACACAATCACAGGGCGGGTAATGAGCTGGGGCATCACGTACCAGGCGCGCACGGCGCCCATCACACGGTCAATCACGTCATCAATACCGATCAATTCGGTTTTCAGCTGGGCCGCAATGGCCTGCAGGTTTTGCTGACGCTCATGCATCTGTACGCGAAGCAATAGCTCCGGGGAGGTTTTCATTTCTTTCATGTTGTGCTGTCTTTTCATCCAGCGCAGCCGCTCAATCCCCATGGTCGGCTTTGCGGGTCATCTGTTGCAAGGCCATCCGGTCGGCACGGCGCTGGGCGCCTTGGCTGCGAATGTGCTTGCCCGCAGCGCCGGACAGACGCCGCTGGGCCATGGCTTTGGCAACAGGGTTGAAAGGAGTGGAATCGGCCACGATCAGCAACGCAATAGGTTGCTTCATGCGGCGCAAAGCCTTGACCCGGCCCTCTTCAAAGGCACGGGAAACCGTTTTTGCACTCATCTGTGCGGTTCCTCAGGGGCCTGGCGCGCCTATGGCCTGACGGCGGGCGCAGCAAAACCCCGAAACAAAAAGCCCCGGCGAAGTAGCCAGGGCTTTTGTCGATCCCGGCTGCAGTGGTGCAGGCGGCGATCTGGGCCAAGGCTAAACCATATGAACATGGTTTAGCCGGGGCAGAAACCGTGTTCAGTGGAGAGGGTTGAACATGAAACAGGACATAGCAAAAACTCCCAATGGTGCGCTGCAGAAGGTCATTCGTTGCTGCAGCGATAAGAAGACGAAGGGTGAACTATAGCGGTTATTTCTCAAGAATGCAAGGACCATATACCGCTTGTTGCATAAAAGCCCACAGCAACCGCTGGCTTTGGCCGCTTTTGAGCGGCTTTGTGCGCATAAAAGGCAGCAACCTGCCAGCAGCGCCCCAGCCAGCGCGAGCCTGCCGCGCAGATCAGTAGCGCTTGCGCCCTGCCTTGCGGTGTTTGGCGTGTTCTGCCTTCTTGGCTTGCTGCAAGGCCTCGGCCGCCTCGCCAGCCGCCCGCCATTGCTCAAACTCTGCCGGCGTCTCGACGGTGATGCGGCCCAGCATCTGGGTGCGAAAGTCGGTGATCAGCAGCTCAGCGGCCTTTTGCATGTTGATGCGCCCGCCGCCCATCACTGCGCCGCGCTTCTTGCCAATCAAGGTCAGCAGCTCGTCATCGCTCAGCGCAGCGATGTCCGCATCTTCGAGCCCCAGCTTGTAGCGCTCGTCCAGCTGGCGCGGGTAGTGCTTTTGCAGGTACAGCAGCAGCTCCAGCGCCACCAGCTCGTCGTCATAGGCATTGCGCCCCACCGATCCGCAGGCCGCCAGGTTGTAGCCCGACTCGGGCACGATGATCTTGGGCCAGAGCATGCCGGGCGTGTCCCAGAGGTAGAAATCATCGGCCAGCACAATGCGCTGCTCGTCCTTGGTCACACCGGCCTCGTCGCCGGCCTTGGCCTGGCCTTTGCCGCTCATGCTGTTGATCAGGGTGGACTTGCCCACATTGGGCACGCCGCAGATCAGCACCCGCATGGGCTTGGCCAGGCCGCCGCGCCCGGGTGCCAGCTGGCGACAGGCTTCCACCAGGCGCTTGGCCGGGGCCGGCTCGCTGGCATCGAGCGGCAGGGCCTTGGTCTCGTGCTGGGCCTCATACCAGGCCACCCACAGCGCCGTGCGGCTGGCATCGGCCATGTCCTGCTTGTTGATGATCTTGAGCGTGGGCTTGTGGCCGGTCAGCTCCGTCAGCGCCGGGTTGGCACTCGATCCAGGCATGCGTGCATCGAGCACCTCGATGACCACATCGATGTCTTTGATGCGCTCGGCAATCAGCTTGCGCGTCAGGTGCATATGCCCGGGGAACCATTGGATACTCATACTCTTGCTTTCGGGGGGAATGGCAGGCAGGCGTGCTGTGCCGGATAATGCTGCCATGTCTTCTTTATCTCAACGCCAGTGGGATGCGCAGCGCAAATCCGATCAGGACCTGCTCATCAAAGGCATCATCTTGGTCTTGATAGGGCTGGTGATTGTGGTCTCGCCCTATGTCGCTCAGGGCGATATTGTGCAGGGAGTTTTCGCCAAGGCCCCGGCAGTGGGTTGGTTTTCCCTGGTATTGGGCGCGGCTTTTGTGCTGCGCTTTGGCCTGCGCCGCAAAGCCGTGCCACCCCGTCCCGAGCAGTGAACGCTGCCGTCCTCCGCCTCCAGCCGCTGGCCAGCCTGCGCGAGGCGCGCCAGTGCTTTGCCGCGCTGCAGGCCAGCGCCAGCGCCCGCCAGATCAGCCTGCGCGAGCCCCCAGCCGCGCCCACCACCTGCTGCGGCCGGGGCTGCAATGGCTGCGTCTGGGAAGGTTTTTTTGCCGCGGCGATGTACTGGCAGGAATGCGCACTCGAGGCGCTGCAGTCCTAAGAGTCGCTTGTATGTTTAGAGGTGTCGGGGTGAGGGACTAGAGCCGCTATCGGCTGTTAGCGCAGACCGACCGTGTTAGACCCCTCCCACCCCACCTCATAGCGTCGATAAGGAACTGAGCAGCACGCGGCCCTCAGGCTGCATGACTGCCGATCTGAAGGCAAGCCAACGCACAAGGTGGAGCAGCACCCCGACTGGACCATTGTCTTTGTTGGAGGTGCTTTTATGCAAACAAGCTTCATTGGAGTGGATGTCTCCGAATCAGAACTGGTTATCAGCGTAGATGACTTGCCCCCTCTGAGCGTAGTCAATGACCTCGCGCATATCACGCGCTGGCTAGCCCAACTGCCCAGAGATTGCTGTATTGCCATGGAGTCCACCGGGCGCTATCACCTGTTACTTGCGCAGCTTGCCTTACAAGCGGGCCTCATGGTCTATGTGCTCAATGCACGGGATGTGTATTTCTACGCCAAAGCTCTTGGTGCAAGAGCCAAGAGCAATGCCCTCGACTGTGTCGTGATCCGCCGCTACGTGCAGGAGCACTTCCAAAACCTGTATCCATGGCAGCCGGGCACAAAAGTACAGCAGCAGTTACATGCGCTGTTGACCCGGCGCGCACAAGTCAGTACCCATCAGGCGGCAATCAAGCAAACGCTCAAAGATACACCTCTGCCTCAAGAGCACTTGACTCAACTGATGCAGTCATTCAAGGATTTGATTGCAGCAATGGACAGGCAGGTCATTGATTTGATTGCCAAGGTCGAGGTGATGCAACAAGGCTGTGTGCGGCTGCAGACCATCACAGGCATTGGCCCACAAACGGGAGCTTTGCTCACCGAGTTGCTCAGCCGCGTGCACTTTGCCAACTCAGATGCACTGGTTGCTTATAGCGGACTTGATCCGCGAGCGAATGATTCAGGCACCAAAAAAGGACGCAGGTGCCTGAGCAAGCGAGGCCCGGCTCTGCTGCGCAGGCAGATGTACCTGGCCGCATTCGCAGCCAGTCACAGCAAAGCTCTCAAGCCTTTGTACACCCAAATCAGGGCCAAAGGCTTCTCAACAACGGAATCAATGGTGATCCTGGCTCGCAAGCTTTTACGGGTGGCATTTGCCATTTGGAAGAGCCAGGAAACCTTCAATCCGGAACAATTGCTGCCCAACGCTGCTTGACGAAAAACATAGAACCTAACACAACCCTTGATACGTCGTTGCCGAGCCTTGTCGCACTACTGTACTGCCTGCGGCTCGGCGCCTAGTCTCAACCGCAAACCTTCGGTTTGCTAGGTCGTGTTAGCGACTCTAAGCCCTCCATCATTTTTCACGCTCAAGTGGACTGCGCCTGAACCGGTTCTGCTTGCACCGGCGGCAAGGTCTCCTCGCGCGCCAGCAGCTGGCGGATCTGCACGGCATCCTGCTGCAGCTGGCCGGCCAGAATGCGCGCCGTGGCTAGGCGCCGCATCAGCCAGGGAATGAGCTGGTCGCGGTCTTCCGGGCCGGGCACGCGCTCGGGAGCGGGCATCTTGGCGGGGCGCTGGGCCTCGGCATCGCCAGCGGCCGGCAACGGCGGCGCCTGCAGCAGGCAGGCATCGATGGTGGCAGCGGTGTCCTGGAGCTGCTGCACCGCAAACGGCGACGGCGTCTGGCCCCGGCGCATCATCAGCATGATCTTGACCGAAGACATCTGGCCCAGCAGCTGGTAGCAATGGGCCTGGAACAGCTCGAGCGCCTGCAGCGGCGGCTGCACGGCACGCGGCTCTTTCAGTGAGCGGTCAACGGCCTGGATCAGCGCGGACAGGCTGTCATAGGCTTCGCGCCGCGCCAGGCGCCAGGCCAGCTCGGGGGCGTTGTCCACGGCCTGCAATTGGTCCACCGCCAGCGACGTGCTGGCATGCGCGGCCTGCGCTTTGAGCACCCGCTGCACCAGCGCCGGCAGCTGCGAGCGCTCCCAGGACGGGAGCACATAGGCAAAGGCCCAGGCAATGCCGGTGCCGATCAAGGTATCGACCACGCGCTCGAACATATGGAAGGTGGTGCTGCCTCCGGCATGCAGCATATGCGCCTGCACCAGTCCCAGCACCGTCGCACCCATCGCGGTGAACAGGTAGCGGCGCAGCGCAAACCCGTGCGCTACGCCCTGGGCCAGCGTCAGGCACAGAATCAAACCCAGCGGCGACAGATGCGCCGACAAAATCGCCAGCGCCGCCACGCAGCCCAGCAAAGTGCCCAGCACCCGCACCGTGCGCCGCTCCAGGGTCTGCGCCAGGCTGCCGCGCAGCACCACCACAATGGTCAGCAGCACCCAGTAGGCATGGGCATTCCAGGGAAGGACCTGCACCACCAGGTAGCCTACCGCAATGGCCAGCGCCGCGCGGATCGCATGGCGCAGCGGAGGCGCATCCCAGCTCATCAGGCCCTTGAATGGCGTCCAGGACCAGGCCGTCGGGCTGACAAACATCTGCCAGCTCGCGCGCACCACGGCCAGATCGGGCTCGACCTCGTCGCGGCCCAGGCCGATCAAGCGGTTGACCTCTTCATGGATGCGCACAATGCGCTCGCTCAGCTCGCGTGACAGTGCCTGGGGCGAGACGTCCGTGTCGTAGTGGTCAGGCAGCGATTCTTCGAGCCGCTGCGCGGGCAGCTTGCTGGCCATCTGCATGGGGCGCAGCAAGGCGTCAAGATTGCTCATCGCGCGGGGCTTGCGGCCCAGCAGCAGGCTGTCGGCCAGGTGCACCACCTCCATCGCCAGGGCACGCAGCATGGCCTGCTGGGCCAGCAGCATCGGCGCCTGCTCGGGCGACTTGCGCAAATGCTCCAGGTCCAGCTCGCAGGCGAGCAGGTGGTCGCGGATCTCCAGCATCTGCATCAGCATGCCGGCCAGGCGTTGGCGGCGCGGCGTGCGCGGGCTCTCCAGCACAATGTCGCGGGCCGCCTGCAGCTGGTCGGCAAAGGCTGCGTGCCGGGCCATCAGCTGGCCCATGTGCTGCTGGGGCTGGCCTGAACGCGAGAATTTGCCAAAATTGCGGTCGGCCAGGTTGTCGCCATAGGCCTCGCCATCGACCGACTCCCCTTCCAGCCCGACATGGCGGGCCGCCTCGGGCAGCACCATGCGCGCCTGCTCCAGCATGAGGGCAGCGAGCGACAGCACGGTATCGGCGATGAACTGCACGCGGTAGCGGAAATTGAGCAAGGTGTTGGCGATGACCGCATACACCAGGAACATGCCCGCGCCAATGCTGAAGAACATCGTCGATTCGGCCGCTGCGGCCAGCAGCTGCCCCTCGGCCGGCTTGGGCACCGACATGCCCAGCACCATGGCCAGCACCACCGCAATGGCAATGGGCGCGCCGCGCTTGCCCCAGGCCATCCACAAAAAGCCCAGAAAAGTGGACAACACGGCCACCAGGCCCAGCAGCACCAGGTGCTGGTGCATCAGCTGCACCATGAAAAACAGCGGCGCCCCCAGCAAGGGGGCAGGCAGCATGCGCCAGAACTTGCCCCGGCGCGGCGCAGGGTTGTCGACCACGATGGTGACGATGACCCCGACCGAGGCCGCCGCCGCATGCTGCGTGCCCCAGATCAGCTGCACCAGCGTGGTTACGAGAAAGAGGCCCAGCGCCACTTCCAGCCCGTTGAGCACATAGTGGTTGAGCAGGCCACGCTTGAACGTGCGCCAGCTGCGGTCGGAAGAGAAGTGCGCCATGGCAGAACAATACGAGAAATCAACACCCAAAGATGTCGGACAAATGATAGCCAACGTGGACAGCTATCAAAACAGAAGCGCAAAGCTTCTTGCAAACGCTTGCATTCTGCCCCCGACCGCTGCGGCGTGCCAGCAACAAAAAAGCCCGCAGCAGCGGGCTCTAGGGCACGAGGTCTATCAAGACACGACCAGGTGTTCGGGAGACATATAGCACTGGCGCCATTCTTCGAACGGCACCGTGTCCGCCGCTTCCATGTCCTTTTGCGCCTTGATCGACTCGGCCGCACGCTGCTGGTACTTGGCCGTCAGCGCATCGCTCCAGGGGCGGGCGAGGGTCTGCTCGCGGGCCCATTGCGACTGGGCGGCGCCAAAGGCCTTGAACGAGGTGCCAAACTGCCCGCTGACCGCCGCCAGCACCTGGGCCGATGGAGTTTGCTCCGGGTGGGCCAGCAGATGCTGGGATTGCTGGAGCGCCTGGCTGTAGTCCTGCGTGCCATGGGCCTGGTCCAGCGCCGCCGCAATGGGCTGGCAGGCTTGCAGCACCTCTTGGGCCCAGTCGGTCAGCAGCACTTCCTGGCCCTGGCGCTGCAGGGTCAGGCCCGGCTCGCGGCCGCGCTCGGCCACCATGTGCTGGTTGTGCTTCATCTCGGCGATTTCAGCGGGCGAATCGGGCGGGCTGTCGCTCAGCAGGCAGTGCAGCAAGAAGACATCGAGCAAGCGCATCGTCGGGGCCGAGATGCCCATGCTGTCAAACGGATTGATGTCCATCAAGCGCACTTCAACATACTCGACGCCGCGCTCGCGCAGCGCATGCAGCGGGCGCTCGCCACGCTGCACCGTGCGCTTGGGGCGGATGGTGCCGTAGAACTCGTTTTCGATCTGCAGCAGGCTCGTGCCCAGCTGGTTGTACTCGCCGCCCGGGTTGATCACACCCACTTTTTCATAGGCTGGATACGGCTGGGTCAAGGCGCCATAGAGCGAATCGGCATAGCCCTTGAGGTCGTTGTAGCTGACGCTGATCGAGGCCTGGGCATCGCTTTGGTAGCCCAGGCGCCCCATGCGCAGCGAGGTTGCGTGGGGCAGGTGCAGGGCGCCCTGGCCATCACCCAGCGGCTGCAGCTGGTGCGGGCGGCCCTGCACAAAGCAAGGACAGAGCACGGGCGACGCGCCAAAGAGATAAAGCAGCAAAAAGGCTTCGCGGCGGAAATTGCGGATCAGACCAAAATAGGCCTCGCTGCTCACCCCTGGCATCGACCAGTTGTAGTGGATGCCCGAGATGGTCTGCATGCGCCGGCCATAGCGGTGGCCCAGGCCCATGCGGTAGATGCTTTTGGAGCGGCCAATGTGCGAGGTGCCATAGCGCCCCAGCGGAATGGTCTCGTCCGAAGGCAGCGAGCAAGGCATGCTCGAGATCCACAGCCGCTCGTCATTGGCTTGCAGAACCTGGTAGACGTACTGGTGCACCTCGGAGAGCTCATCGAGGCAGGCCTGCACGCCCTGGTGCACGCCGGTGATGATCTCGATCTGCGACTCGCTGAAATCGGTCGTGATACTGCTGTGCGTCAGCGCCGAGCCCAAAGCGGCCGGATGCGGCGTCAAGGCCAGCGCACCCTCGTCGTTCACGCGCAGGCCTTCTTTCTCGATGCCTCGCCCAATGCCCAGCAGGCGCTGGGTGCCAATGGCATCAATGCGTTCTTGGATATGGTTCATCTGCGTTGTTCTTGTCTAAGCCGGGCTGCACGATAGCAGGTTGCCCGGCGACTGGCAGAGTATTGCACGCTCAGCCTGACCGGGCTTCGGGATTTAGCCCGATAGCCGCAGCACACCTTGGTAAGAACGTGTAGCGATCGCCCGCGCTGTTGTTTTCTGTACTGCAATAAAGCCCGGCCCCGGGGCACCGGGGGATCAGACCAACCACCCAACGCAGGCCGGCGCCTTAGTGCAGCTTTTGCTGCGCCTTGCGGATTTCCAGGTCGCCCTGCACAAAACCGTTGTCCGGCACGATATCGCCCCGGCGGTCGGTCAGCTCGGCCCATTGCTGGGCCAGGTGGGCATCCATCTCGTCCACCGGTACGCTGTCAGCACTCAGGTGCAGCCCGCGCGTCATTGTGATGTGCGCAGCCTCGAAGCTGCCGGCCCCGGCGCAGACGATGGCCCGCGTCGGCGCGCTCTCGTGCACCAGCGCCAGCATGGCCGGGCTCACCAGCTCGGGCCGCAGTGCGCGCAGCATCTCGGGCGCCAGCAGGCCATCGGTCATGCGCGTGGCGGCCGTGGGCGCGAGCGCATTCACATGGATGTTGTACTTGGCCCCTTCCAGCGCCAGGGTCTGCATCAGGCCCACCAGCGCCATCTTGGCGGCGGCATAGTTGCTCTGGCCAAAGTTGCCAAACAGGCCCGATGACGAGGTCGTCACCAGAATGCGGCCGTAGTGGGCCGCCTGCATAAAGGGCCACACGGCCTTGCAGCAGTGCACGCTGCCCATCAGATGCACTTCCAGCACGGCGCGGAAGTCGTCCATCTCCATCTTGGCAAAGCTCTTGTCGCGCAAGGTACCGGCATTGTTGACCAGCACATCGACCTGGCCCCAGCGCTCGACCACCTGGGCCACCATGGCCTGCACCGCCGGCCAGTCGGTCACCGAGGCATGGCTGGCCATGGCAACGCCGCCCAGCGCCTCGATCTCGCGCACCACCTTCTCGGCCGCTGACGAGTTGCCCTGCCCGTCCACCGCGCCGCCCGGGTCATTGACCAGCACCTTGGCCCCGCGCCGGGCCAGCGCCAACGCATGTTCACGCCCCAGCCCGCCGCCGGCCCCCGTCACAATCGCTACCTTGTCGCTGAAATCCAAACCCATACGTTCGCACCTTTACACCATGCGGGCGCTTGTGCCGCCCAATGTTGGAAGAGGCTTGCAGCCCCGGATGCATTCGCACTGTACGTGTTCACATTTGCTTTGCGCGCCGCTTGGGCGACAGACGCGGGGGCGACAATGCAGGCCAGCGGCCAGCGGTGCGCTAGGGTTATCCCGAAAATGGCTGAACAACCATGTGGATAACTGCGCATCGCGGGCCATTTAACCCGCTAAGCCCATGTTTTTATTAGCCGCGTGTTACATTGCCCGCAATTTCAGCAAAACTGGCCTCATCCTTGCTATCCAGCATCAGTGCTTACCACACTTAGCTGGGCAGCTATGGTTTTGATATGGCCTTTAGGATCCACACCCCATGCCCATCACCCCCGAGCTCTACAACGCCCAGATCGACAACGAAGATATCCAGGTCGATGCCTGGGCAGACACGCCGCTGCTGCAGTCGCTGGAAGAAGGCGGTGTGGACTGGCCCAGCTCCTGCCGCAATGGCACCTGCCGCACCTGTGTGGGTCGATTGAAATCGGGCAGTGTGCACTACGAGATCGAATGGCCCGGGCTCAGCGCCGAGGACAAGGAAGCGGGCTGCATCCTGCCCTGCGTGGCCTATCCGGATGGCAATGTGGTGCTGATGCGTGGCGAGTATTGACCCGCTGCGCCAGTCCCCAGAAGCGCCAAAGCCGCCCAGCCGGGGAGCAGCTGGTCTAAAATTGGGGTTTTTACTGTCTCACGCGCCGCAGATCTGCGCGCAGACACGACACAAGTTCTTTAAAGGCATTCCATGAGCAGCCCCCTGACCCCTGCGCCGATCTCTGCGGTGGAGGACATTGTTGCCGAGATGCGCGCTGGCCGCATGGTCGTTCTGGTCGATGAAGCCGACCGCGAGAACGAAGGTGATCTGGTGCTGGCCTCCGACCATGTCACACCGGAAGCCATCAACTTCATGGCCAAGTGGGGCCGGGGCCTCATCTGCCTGACCCTGACCCGCGAGCGCTGCGAGCGCCTGCAGCTGCGCCAGATGACCGCCAACAATGGCGCCCCGCTGTCCACCGCTTTCACCGTCTCGATCGAGGCGGCCGAAGGCGTGACCACTGGCATCTCTGCCGCAGACCGCGCCCGCACCGTGCAGGCCGCGGTGGCCGCCAATGCCCAGGCCAGCGACCTGGTGCAGCCCGGCCATATCTTCCCGCTGCAGGCGGTGGATGGCGGCGTGCTGATGCGCGCGGGTCACACCGAAGCCGGTTGCGACCTGGCGCGCCTGGCGGGCTGCTCGCCCTCTTCCGTCATCTGCGAAGTGATGAAGGACGACGGTACCATGGCCCGCCTGCCCGATCTGCAGCTGTTCTGCGCCGAGCACGGCATCAAGATCGGCACTATTGCCGACCTGATCGAATACCGCAGCCGCCACGAATCGCTGGTCGAGCGCATCAGCAGCCGCCCGCTGCAAACGGCGCATGGCGAATTCACCGCCCACCTCTACCAGGACCATGCCAGCCACGCGGTGCACATGGCCCTGGTCAAGGGCAGCGTGCAGACGGACAGCGATGTACCCGTGCGCGTGCACGAGCCGCTGTCGGTGATGGACCTGCTCGAGAGCGGCCGCGCGATGCACAGCTGGACCCTGGACGCGAGCCTGGCCTATTTGCAGCAGCAAAACTGCGGCGTGGCCGTGCTGCTCAACTGCAATGAAAGCGCCTCCCAGCTGATCCGCCAGTTCGACGGCAAGGCACGTGCTGCGCAAGCGCCCGAGCGCGGCCGCATGGACCTGCGCACCTATGGCATCGGTGCCCAGATCCTGCGCGACTGCGGCGTGCAGAAGATGCGCCTGCTGGGCGCGCCCCGCCGCCTGCCCAGCATGGCCGGCTACGGGCTTGAGATCACCGGATACATCAACAAGGAATAAGCAGCATGTTTGGAGCAGAAAAAGGCAGTGCCATCAACCTGGATGGCAGCGCGCTTGCCATCGGCATTGTGCAGGCCCGGTTCAACGAAAGCATCACCGACAGCCTGGCCCAGGCCTGCCTGCAGGAGCTGGCCGCCATGGGCGTGCAAGCCGAGAACATCCGCCATGTCAAAGTACCCGGCGCACTCGAAGTGCCCGTGGCACTGCAGGCCATGGCCGAATCCGAAGAATTCGACGCGCTGATTGCGCTGGGCTGCATCATCCGCGGCGAAACCTACCACTTTGAACTGGTGGCCAACGAGTCGGGCGCTGGCGTCACCCGCATCGGCCTGGATTTCCAGATCCCCGTGGCCAATGCCATCCTCACCACTGAAAACGAAGCCCAGGCCATCGCCCGCCAGATCGACAAGGGGCGCGATGCCGCCATCGTCGCTGTCGAGATGGCCAATCTGCTGAAAACACTATGAACGAAAACGACCAGAGCGACTCTTCCTCCAGCCAGCGCCCTCCGCGCCAGGCCCGCAAGGGTCTGACCTCCACCGGCGCGCGCAAGGCCGCCTCCAAGTCCACCCGCAGCCGCTCGCGTGAGTTCGCGCTGCAGGCGCTCTACCAGTACATCCTGAGCGGCAACAGCGCCACCGAGATCGACCTGTTCACGCGCGATCTGGCGGGCTTTCACAAGGCCGATGCTGCCCACTACGACGCACTGCTGCACGGATGCATCGAGGCGGCCGAGCAGCTCAATGCGCAGATCCTGCCCCATCTGGACCGCAAGATGGAAGAGATCTCGCCCATCGAGCATGCCTGCATGTGGATTGGCGTCTATGAATTCCAGCACTGCCTGGATGTGCCATGGCGCGTGGTCATCAACGAAAGTATCGAGCTGGCCAAGGAATTTGGCGGCACCGACGGCTACAAGTATGTGAACGCCGTGCTCAACGCGCTGGCCCCAAGCTTGCGCGCCGCCGAAGTGACTGCTGACCGCAACAACGCGGCCTGATCGCCCTGACCACCGATGCCCATGCCTGCGCGCTGGCATCGGTTTTTCTAAGGGCTTAGCCGCTGCCAGTTATACTTTTGATAGCACACTCCGTGCTTGCCCATATGCCGCCAACGCTGTGGGAGCCCTCTGATCCAAGCTGAAGACCATGAAAATCGCCACCCGAGCCGAGCGCATTGAGCCGTTTTATGTGATGGAGGTCGCCAAGGCCGCCCAGGCACTGGCGGCCCAGGTGGCGGGCAGCGCGGAGCCGATGATCTTTCTGAACATCGGCGAGCCGGACTTCACCGCACCGCAGCTGGTGCAGCAGGCCGCCGAGCGCGCCATTGGCGAAGGCCGCACGCAGTACACCCCGGCGCTGGGCATCGAGCCCTTGCGCCAGGCGCTGTCCGACTGGTACAAGCAGCGCTTTGGCATCGATGTGCCGGCGCGCCGCATCGTCATCACCGCCGGCGCATCGGCTGCCTTGCAGCTCGTGTGCCTGTCGCTGATCGATGCCGGCGACGAGATCCTGATGCCCGACCCCAGCTACCCCTGCAACCGCCACTTTGTCAGCGCAGCAGAAGGCCAGGCGGTGCTGCTGCCCACGACGGCCGAGGAGCGCTTTCAGCTGAGCGCCGACAAGGTGCAGGCCGCCTGGGGCGACAAGACCCGTGGCGTGCTGCTGGCCTCGCCCTCCAACCCCACGGGCAGCTCGATTGCGCCGCAGGAGCTGCGCCGCATCCACGAGGTGGTCAAGGCCCGCGACGGCCTGACCATCATCGACGAAATCTACCTGGGCCTGTCCTATGACGAGGCCTTTGGCCAGACTGCGCTCGCGATCGATGACAACATCATCTCGATCAACAGCTTCAGCAAGTACTTCAACATGACCGGCTGGCGCCTGGGCTGGGCCGTGGTGCCCGAGGCCCTGGTGCCGGTGATCGAGCGCGTGGCGCAGAACCTGTTCATCTGCGCCAGCACGATTGCGCAACACGCAGCGCTGGCCTGTTTTGCGCCCGAGAGCATTGCCGAGTACGAGCGCCGCCGCGCCGAGTTCAAGGCCCGGCGCGATTACTTCATCCCCGCGCTCGAAGCGCTGGGCCTGCCGGTGCCGGTCGCACCCGATGGCGCTTTCTACGCCTGGGCCGATTGCACGCAGGCGGCCAAGAAGCTGGGCGTGGAAGGCTCCTGGGACTTTGCCTATGCGGTGATGGAGCGGGCCCACCTGGCCATCACGCCGGGGCGCGACTTTGGCAGCCATGACACCGGCCGCTTCGTGCGCTTTTCGACCGCCAACTCGATGGAGCAGCTGCAAGAGGCCATTGCCCGGCTGCGCAAGCTGCTGGCCTGATGATGCAGACCGCTGCGCCTTGCCCACTGCCAGTCGCCCCGCAAGGGGTGCTGCGCAGCGCCACCTTTCAGCCACGCTATAAAGCCCCTTTGAAAGGCGATAGCCATGGCCTTTGAGTTTCCGATCCGCATGTACTGGGAGGACACCGATGCCGGCGGCATCGTGTTCTACGCGAACTACCTCAAGTTCATGGAGCGGGGCCGCACCGAATGGCTGCGCTCACTGGGACTGGAGCAGCAGCGCCTGCGCGAGCAGGTGGGCGGCATGTTTGTGGTCAGCGAAGCCCGTATCAAATATTTACAACCTGCACGTCTGGACGATGAACTCATCGTGACGGCAGCGCTCCAAGAAGCGGGGCGCGCTTCGATGCAGATCGCGCAGCGCGTGCTCTTAAAACAGAAGCAACCAACAGATACACCTCAGCTGCTGTGTGAGGGCACAATCCGTATCGGCTGGGTCGATGCCCTCAGCATGCGCCCGGCAAGAATTCCTCAATCCCTGATCCAAACCATCTCATGAATTCCCAAGAAATGTCCATTGCCAGCCTGGTCTTGCACGCCAGCTGGGTGGTGCAACTCGTGATGCTGATCCTGGTGGCCGCCTCGGTCGCCTGCTGGGCCACGATCCTGCGCAAGGTCGGCATGCTCAAAGCCATCAAGAACAAGAATGAAAGCTTCGAGAGCGACTTCTGGTCCGGCTCCAGCCTCAACGAGCTCTACCAGAACGCGATGCACAACGTCAAAGCCTGCGGCCCAATGGAGCGCATCTTTGCCAGCGGCATGCGCGAGTACCAGAAACTGCGCGAGCGCCACATCACCAACCCTGACACCTTGCTCGACGGCACGCGCCGCGCGATGCGCGCGAGCTTCCAGCGCGAGATGGACGAGATCGAATCGGGCCTGTCGCTGCTGGGCACCATCGGCTCGGTCTCCCCGTATGTCGGTCTGTTCGGCACGGTCTGGGGCGTGATGCATGCCTTCACCGGCTTTGCCAGCATGGAGCAGATCACCTTGGCCACCGTGGCGCCCGGCATTGCCGAAGCGCTGGTGGCCACGGCCATGGGCCTGTTCGCGGCCATTCCCGCCGTGACTGCCTACAACCGCTTCTCCAGCGGCATTGACCGCATCGCCAGCCAGCAAGAAACCTTCATTGAAGAGTTCTCCAACATCTTGCAGCGCAACCTGGGTGCCCAGCCGCTGCACGCTGCGCACTAAATACAAAGGAAACAGCCATGCCGGCCGTCGCCTCTCGCGGAAAACGCAACCGCCGCACCGTCAACGAAATCAACATGGTGCCCTTCATCGACGTGATGCTGGTGCTGCTGATCATCTTCATGGTCACCGCCCCCATGCTCACGCCGGGCGCCATCAATCTGCCCAAGGCAGGCAAGAGCGAGCGTCCGCCCACCAAGAACATTGCCCATGTGCTGCTGGACAAGGACGGCTCGATCCAGCTCAAGACCGGCAATGTCACGCAAGCCGTGGCCGCCGGCGATCTGGCCGACCGGGCCAAGGCCTGGCAAGCGGACAACCCGCCTGAGGACAGCGCCATGCTCATCGTGGCGGACAAGGACCTGGCCTACCAGAAGGTGATCGATGCCATGTCGACCTTGCAGAAGGCCGGTGTCAAACGTGTCGCCCTGCAAGTGGCTGGTGGCAGCCAATAAGAAGAGTGCCCATGTCTCCTCGTCAAGAGCGCGATCAGCTTGCCCCTCCCAAACCTCCGTCACGGACCAAGTCCTGGACCGTGGCGGCTGCGGCCCACTTGCTGGTGGTCGTCGCCCTGCTGTGGACCGTGCGCAACCCGCGCGACAGCGACCAGCCCTCGGTCGAAGCCGAGCTGTGGGCGCCCACCAATGAGCAGGCCGCGCCTGCGCCGCTGACGCCGCCCCCACCTCCCCCGCCCGTGGCACCGCCGCCGCCCGCCCCGGTTCCGCCACCTCCGCCCCCCGCGCCCGCCCCGACCGTGACCACGCCCAAGCCCGTGGCGGCCGTGCAGGATGACGACGACCGCGAGTCCGAGATTGCCCTGCGCAAGAAAAAGGAGCAGGAAGCCAAGCAGCGCGAGCAAAAGGAGCGTGAGCTGGCCCAGCGCAAGGAAGCCGAGCGCAAGAAGCAAGCCGAGCAGGACAAGAAGGATCGCCTGGAAGAGGAGCGCCAGGAACGCCTGCAAAAGGAAAAGGATGCCCGCGAAAAGGCCGAGAAGGCGGAGAAGGACCGCAAGGAAGCCGACCGCAAGAAGCAGGCCGAGCAGGACAAGAAGGACCGCCTGCAAAAGGAAAAGGACGCCCGGGAAAAAGCCGAGAAGGACAAGGCCGAGCGCGAGAAGGCCGAGAAAGCCAAGGCAGAAGCCGACGCCAAGGCCAAGGCCGCTGCAGATGCGAAAGCCAAAGCAGCAGCGGACGCCAAGGCCAAGGCCGCTGCTGACGCCAAAGCCAAGGCAGCAGCAGATGCCAAGGCCGCCGAAGCCCAGCGCCAGGCCAATATCGCCCGCATGGCCGGTATGGCAGGCGCTGCAGGTGCGGCCGGCAGCAGCCAGGGTGGCACGCCATCGGGCAGCGCCTCTGGCCAAGGCGGCCCATCGGCCGGCTATGGCGGCAAGGTCGCTGCCAAGGTGCGCCCCAACATCACCTTCCCTGATGACATCCAGGGCAACCCGCGTGCCGAGCTGGAAGTGCGCGCTGCCCCCGATGGCACCATCGTGGGCGTGCGCGTCACCAAGTCCAGCGGCAACAAGGCCTGGGACGATGCCGTTGTCCGCGCAATGCACAAGACCGAGACCTTGCCGCGCGACACCGATGGCCGCGTGCCGTCGAGCCTGGTCATTGGCTTCCGCCCCAAGGACTGACGACCTGTTCGTCTTCCTCAAAAAAAAATGCCCTCGGCCACCTGGCCGAGGGCATTTGTCTTTGGATAGACAGCTTGCTGCCACCGCCCTCTCGGGCGTCAGCCTCAGCTCACCATATAGCCGCCATCGACCGGCAGCACCACGCCCGTCATGAAGCTGGCCGCCGGCGTGCAGAGAAACACGGCCGCCTGCGCCACATCCTGCGGTGTGCCCCAGCGCCCCAGCGGCGTGCGTGCCAGGATGGGGCCCGAGCGGGCCGGGTCGTCCTGCAGCGCTTGGGTCAGCGGCGTCGCAATCCAGCCCGGCGCAATCGCGTTCACCCGGATGCCGTCGGCCGCATAGGCAATGGCAAGCGACTTGGTCAGCTGGCCAATGCCACCCTTGCTGGCCGCATAGCCGGGCACCAGGCCACCGCCGAAGAAGGTCAGCATCGATGCGGTGTTGACAATGCAGCCGCGCCGGCCGCGCAGCTTGTCGCGCGTGGCGGTGCAGACCCGCATGGTGCCGGTCAGGTTCACCTCCAGCACGCGCTGGAAGACCTCCACATCGTGCTCCAGCCCGCGCTTGATGATGCCCGCGCAGTTGAAGACGATATCGAGCTCGTCCAGATCGGCGAGCGCCCCATCCAGATCGGCCTGGCGCGTGACATCGGCCTGGCGCACCTCCACCCCAGCATCCAGCGTGCCATCGCCCTCGCCCAGGCCCAGCGCAATCACGCGCGCGCCCAGCGCCGCCAAATGGTTGGCGATCACGGCGCCAATGCCTTGGGTGGCACCGGCGACCAGGGCGGTCTTGCCTGTCAACAGGTCTTTCTGGTAGGTCGTAGTCATCACTCGCATCTCTCGCATTGCTTGCTTATCGCCCGCTTGGGGCTCAGTTCTTCATGTCCAGCAGTTTGATCAGGTCGGCGAAATAGGTCGCATCCTTCATCATCTGGTTGCGGAAACCCTGGTCGTCGGCATAGACAAAGCCCAGGTTCTGTTTGGCCAGCACTTCCTGGAAGGCCGGCTCATCGACGGTCTTCTTGGCGGCGGCCTTCAAGTAGTTCAGCACATCGGTGGGCAGCTTCTTGGGGCCGGCAATGCCGCGCCAGGTGCCAATGCTCAGGTCGATGCCCTTTTCCTTCAGGGTGGGGACCTTGTCGAAGTTCTTCACGCGCTGGTCTGCCATCACGGCCAGCATCTTGAGCTTGCCCGCCTGCAGCTGCTGGGCCACTTCGGCCGGGCTCACCGCCACCGCATCGACGTGGCCGCCCATCAGCGCCAGCACCGCCGGGCCCGCGCCCTGGAACGGAATATGGTTGAACTGGATGCCGGTCTTGTCGCCCAGCGCCGTGGCGGCAAAGTGCCAGATCGAGCCATTGCCGGCATTGCCCACACCCATCTTGCCGGGGTCCTTCTTGGAGGCGGCGAGGAACTCTTCAATCGTGTTCCAGGGCGCATCGGCGCGCACGGTGATCGCGGCCGGGTCGGCATTGAACTGGATGATGGGCTGCACATCGTCGTACGAGAACTTGGCCAGGCCCATGGGCTTGAGGGTCACGAGCTCCACCGTCACCACGGCCAGCTTGTAGCCATCAGGCTTGGCATTGATCATGTCGGTCCAGCCAATGGCGCCGCTGGCACCGGGCTTGTTGATCACCACCACGCTTTGGGGAATGTGCTTGCGCGCCGCCTCACCAAAGGCACGGGCCACACCGTCGGTGCCGCCACCGGGCTGGAAGGGCACGATCAACTCGATCTGGCGCGTCGGGAAATCAGCAGCTGCTGCGACATTGCCCAGCGCCATCAATACCGCGCTGGCACTGGCCGCAAACAAGCCGATGGCGCCTCGGCGCGTTTTGCTCATGTTCATACTGTCTCCTCTGTTTTTACTTTGTCGTGCAGTTTCAATAGGTCGCACGTCCACCGGATACATCAAACACCGCCCCAGTGCTGAACGAGCAGGCGTCAGACGCCAGCCACAGCACCTGGGCCGCAATCTCCTCGGGCTCGCCCAGCCGCCCCATCGGGCTCTTGGCAATCATCGTGGCCACATGCGCGGGGGCCATCTGCTCCAAAATGGGCGTGCGCACCGCTGCCGGTGCCACCGCATTGACCAGCACGCCGCTGCCGGCCAGCTCCTTGCCCAGCGATTTGGTCAGCGCCAGCACCCCGGCCTTGGCGGCGCTGTAGGCCGACGCATTGGGCGTGCCCTCCTTGCCTGCGAGCGAGGCGATATTCACCACCCGGCCATAGCCCTGGGCACGCAGCACCGGCACGACCGCCTTGCAGACGTGGTAGACACCGACCAGGTTGATATCGATCACGCGTTTCCAGACGGCATCGTCAAAGGCATCGAGAGCCATCGTGGGCCCGGTGATACCGGCGCTGTTGATCAGCATGTCAACCCGGCCCAGGCGGGCCAAGGTCTGCGCCAGCGCCGCCTGGATGCTGGCCGGCTCGGTCACATCGACCGGGCAGAACAGCGCATCGCCGGCCAGCGCTGCGGCAAGCGGCTGCAAATCCCAAACGGCGACCCGCGCGCCCGCTTGCTGCAAGGCCTGCACCAGGCTGGCACCAATGCCGCTGGCGCCCCCCGTCACCACGGCCACGCGGCCGCCAAATTGGTAGCTGCAATCGGCCATGTCAGCGGATGAACTGGTTGGTGTAATCGGCACCCAGGCCAACGGCCTCGAAGTGCTTGCGGCACATGTCGATCTTGGTGAACACGTCCTCAAAACCCATGCCCTTGCCCCAGGGGTCGGTGTAGTACATGACACCATTGACCTGGAAGTAGGTGATCATTTCCTCGCAGTCTTCGGGCACATACAAGGTGTGGGTCTCGCCTGGTGGCTCGAACACATAGCTGCCTTCCTTGGCCCACCAGTCGTGCTCCAGGTATTTCCAGCGGCCCTTGAGCACAAAGCCATGCACCGCCTGGGGGTGGCGGTGGCGGCTGAGCACCCCGGACTTGCGCACCTTGAGCAGGTTCATCCAGTAACCCTGGCTGGCATTGAGGCAAAGCGGACGAAACCAGACATTCTCGGCCTGCGGCACCCACAGCCGCTCATCGGTGGGGATGGCGCTTTCCACCACGATCTCGGGCAAGGCATCAGGTGGGTTCGGATACTGGTAAGGCATCAACGGGGTCTGGTCAGGGCTATCTACAGGCATTTATCCACCATATGGACTAAAGTTCATAATATGGATAATTGTAGAGAACGCCGAAAGACCCGCAGCCCAGACAAACCCCAAGCCTTGGGCGGCACAGACATATTGGCGACAGGGACCGGGCTGCGGCAGTGGCCCAACGGGCACAAAAAAAGCCCGGCTGTCGGGCCGGGCTTGAGTGTGCGGATGCGCGAGGATGTTCGCGATCAGGAATCCACCCAATTGACCATGCCGCTAAAGGCGGTCACCAGCACGATGATGCCGAACACAATGCGGTACCAGGCAAAGGGCACAAAGCTGTTGGAGGCGATGTAGCGCAGCAGCCAGCGCACGCACAGCCAGGCGCTGATGAACGAGAAGATGAGCCCCGTCGCAAACATGGGCAGGTCCGCCATCGACAGCAGTGCCCGCTCCTTGTAGAGGCTGTAGACACCTGCGCCGATCAAGGTGGGGATCGCGAGGAAGAAGGAAAAATCGGTGGCCGCCTGGCGCGACAGGCCCATCAGCATGCCGCCGATGATGGTCGAGCCGCTGCGGCTGGTGCCCGGAATCATCGCCAGGCACTGCACCAGACCCACCTTCAATGCATCGAGCGGCGTCATCTCATCGACCGTCTGCACCCGCACATGGGCCGACTGGCGCTTTTCCGCCCAGAGAATCACAAAGCCGCCCAGGATAAAGGTGGTGGCCACGACGATGGGCGTGAACAAATGCGCCTTGATGTACTTGCCAAACAACAGGCCCAGCACCACGGCGGGCAAAAAGCCGATGAAGACATTGAGCGCAAAGCGCTGCGCCTGGCGGCTCGATGGCAGCGCCACCACGGTGCTGCGGATCTTTTGCCAATACACCAGAATCACCGCAAAGATGGCACCGGTCTGGATCGCGATGTCAAACACCTTGGCCTTGGCATCGTCAAAGCCCAGCAGGCTGCCGGCCAAAATCAAATGCCCTGTCGAGGAGATCGGCAAGAACTCCGTCAGCCCCTCCACCACGCCCATGATGGCGGCTTTGATCAACAGCAAGGTATCCACAACAGTCTTTCAAAAAATCGGTCTGCCCGATTATCCAGCGGCCCAACACGCGCCACAGGGCTGGCCCCCGGGCGCGCACGAAAATTTACACAATGCAGCGCCCGCGCCTGCGCAGCCACTACGGCGCCGGCAGCGCCACCACCTGCACGGCGCCCCCGGCATCCACCAAAGGCTCGTAATGCGCCAGCACGGCATAACGCCCCTGCGCGGCCAGGTGCGGCGCCAGTGTTTGCAGGCCCTCGCGCAAAAAAGCCAGCGCCGGCTTGTCCAGCCCCGAGGTCGGCTCATCGATCAGCACCAGCCGGGCGCCACTGGCCAGGCCCAGCGCGATGACCAGCTTGCGCAGGCTGCCAGTCGAGAGCGCCAGCAACGGCTTGGCGCTGTGCGCGGCCAGATCCAACCCCGCCTGCCACTGCACAAAAAGCGCCTCGTCCCAGCCCGGACAGTCGCGGCGCAACTGCGCCACCCAATCGGCCACCACCGTAGTGCCTGGCGGCATGGTCGCAGGCAGCCGCGGCTCGTGCCAGAACACGCCCCCTGCGCTCTTGAGCGCCTCCGGCGTCTGGCCATCGATGTGCACGCTGCCTGCGCTGGCCTGCAGCTGCCCGGCCAGCAATTGCAATGCCGTGGTCTTGCCTGCGCTCAGGCCATCGACCAGCTGCACCAGGCCAGGCGCAGCCTGCCATTGCCAGCCGACCAGCAGCGGGGCCGCTTGCGGGTAGGAGAAATCCAGCGCATTCCATTCCAGGCTCATAGGGGTATCCGGCTTGCTTGATTAACTCCTAAAAACATAGCATAAAATCGCGCAATATCGATGAAACCCCCGCAGATGCTTGACTATTTGGACTTTGACACCAGCGATGACAGCGAAGGCCTTACCAGCCTCGATGCGATGGCCTATGCCAAGGCCACCCAGTGGCCGGCGCTGACGGCCGAGGTCACGCAGCTGCTGGCCTGGTGCAGCGATGCCTTTGGCGCCCCCGGCCCGCTGGAAGATGGCCACCGCTGGGATCTGGACCTGCAGCTGCAAAGCGATGCAGGTGACGCGCTGGCCTTGCACTGGGATGCGCTGCAGCGCCAGCTGCTGGCGCCGCAAGCTGCTCAGCAGACCGCGCTGCAGCTGAGCCTGACCCTCAGCGGCCCCGATGCCTTTGCCCAGCAGCTGACCGAGCAGTTTTTGGGCAGTAACGACTAGCGAATAGCTGGCCGACGGTGGCCTGCTAGGCGCCCAGCATCAGGTCCAGGTTTTGCACCGCCGCACCTGATGCGCCTTTGCCCAGGTTGTCAAAAATGGCCGCCAGCAGCACCTGGCCCTGCGCCTCGTTGTGGAAGACGCTTAGTTGCATGGCATTCGTGCCGTTGAGCAGTTGCGGATCCAGGTGTGTAAGCGCTTTGGCCTCGTCCAGCGACAAGACCTGCACATCAGGCGCCTGCGCATAGTGACGTGCCAGGCAGGCCTGCAGCGCAGCGGCATCCACCCCAGGCGGCAGCATGCGCAATGCCAGCGGCACCGTCAGCACAATGCCCTGGCGATACGCGCCATAGGCCGGCACAAACAGCGGGCGCGCGTCCAGGCCTGCGTGCAACTGCATCTCCGGCGCATGCTTGTGCGCCAGCTCCAGGCCATAGACCTGGAAGGCTGGCGGCTTGGCATCGCCCCCGCCCTCATGCGCCTCGACGCCAGCGCGCCCGCGCCCGGAGTAGCCGGATACCGCATGCACGCTGAGCGGGTAGCTGGCAGGCACCAGCCCGGCCTGCACCAGCGGCAGCAGCAAGCCGATGGCCCCCGTCGGGTAGCAGCCGGGATTGGTCACCCGGCGGGCCTTGGCAATGCGCTCGGCCTGCGCTGCCGACATCTCCGCAAATCCATAGATCCAATCGGCGTGGGTGCGGTGCGCAGAACTGGCATCGATCACCCGCACCGCAGGATTGACGATGGACTGCACCGCCTCGCGCGCAGCCGCATCGGGCAGGCAGAGGATGGCGATATCACAGGCATTGATGGCTTCGGCCCGGCGCTGGGCGTCCTTGCGCTCAGCGGCTGGCAGGGTCACGAGACGGATATCGCTGCGCCCGCGCAGCCGCTCATGGATTTGCAAACCGGTGGTGCCCTGGTCGCCGTCGATAAAAACAAGAGGAGTGCGCATATGTAGATGACTTCCGAGAATGCGGGCGCTGGCCCATGGATCGAGCCGCTATGTTCCTCCGCGTCCTAAAATAATGAAAGTTGAATTTCACAAACCAGACGTTCAGCATTTCTGAATTTGGAGCCACGATGCGAGAGATCAGCCTGGACCGTTTGCGCACCTTGGTGGCGATTGCCGACCAGGGCTCGTTCATCAAGGCCGCCCATAGCCTGCACCTGGCAGCACCCACGGTCAGCCTGCATATTGCCGAGCTGGAGCAGCGCATTGGCGCGCCGCTTCTGTCGCGCAAGCGCGGGCATGTGCGGCCCTCGGCCATTGGGGAGGTGTTGGTCGCACGCGCGCGCCGCCTGCTGGACGAGGCCGAGCTGGCGCTGAGCGACATCCAGCGCCAGGTGCAGGGGCTGGAAGGGCGTGTGCGGCTGGGCGCATCGACCGGGGTGATTGCGCATCTGCTGCCCCAGGCATTGGCGGTGCTGCGCGATCAGCATCCGGGCATCGACATCCAGATCAGCGTCCAGACCTCGGAGGAGACGCTGGCGCGCCTGGTGGATAGCCGCTTGGACATCGGCGTCACCGCCCTGCCCCAGCCAGCCGTCGCAGGCCTGGTGATCAAGCCCTGGCGCCGCGATCCTGTAATGGCCTTTGTGCCTGCCGACTGGACCTGCCCGGCCCGCCTCACACCGCAGTGGCTCGCCGGCCAGCCGCTGATCCTCAACGATGCCAGCACACGCCTGTCACGCCAGACCAGCGAGTGGTTTGCCGCGGGCGGCCACCACCCGGTGCCGCGCATTGCGCTGAACTACAACGATGCCATCAAGAGCCTGGTCGCCGCAGGTTACGGCGCCACCTTGTTGCCGCACGAGGCCACGGCCCCACCGCCGGACGCGCGCATCGCCATGCGCCCGCTGCGCCCTGCGCTGTGGCGCCGGCTGGGCATCGCCCACCGCGCCGGCTATGTGGAGCCCTCCACCCAGCATGTGCTGGATGTGCTGTGGGGCCTGCGCCTGGTGTGAGCGCCGCTGCCGCTGGCCCATCGCCCTGCCCGCTAGAAAAACCACCAGCCGCACAAGGCCGCGCCCACCACCACCCATAGCGCGGAGAGCCGGGCCAACACCAGCAGGCCGAATGCGGCCAGCGCCAGGCCAAAATCCAGCCGGGAATGGATGGCGCTGGTCCACACCGGGTCGTACAGCGCAGCCAGCAGCACGCCGACAACCGATGCATTGATGCCCGCCATCGCCCGCTGCACGCCGGCCCGCTGGCGCAGCGATTCCCAGTACGGCAGCACAACGGCCACCAGCAACAGGCCCGGCAAAAACACCGCCAGCAGCAAGGCCAGGCCGGCCCACCAGCCGCCCCATGGCGCGGGCATGGCCGCGCCCAGGTAGGCGGCAAACGTGAACAGCGGGCCCGGCACGGCTTGGGCTGCGCCGTAACCGGCCAGCAGTATGTCGTTGGACACCAGCCCGCCCGGCACCAAGCTGGCCTGCAACAACGGCAACACCACATGGCCGCCGCCAAACACCAGTGCACCGGCCTGGAAGACCTGGCTTGCGATGGCCAGCAAGCTGCCTCCATACGCGGCTATCAGCCAGGGGCTCAGCCCCAGCAACACGGCGTAGACCAGCAGCAAGCAGCTTCCCACACGCTTGCTGACACCATAGTGCTGGTGCTGTGCCGCAGGCAGCGGGCCCAGCTTCAGCACCCAGCGGCCCAGCACTGCACCCAGCACGATGGCTGCCAGCTGCCCATAGGTGGAAGGCACGGCCAGCACCAGCAAGGCGGCGGCGATGGCCCATGCGGCACGCAGCCGGTCCGGACACAACGCCCGCGCCATGCCCCATACGGCCTGCGCCACCACCGCGACGGCCACGACCTTGAGGCCATACACGGCGCCCGATGTGGCCAGCCCTGTCCATTGCGACATGCCCAGTGCCAACAGCATCAGCAGCAGGGCCGATGGCAAGGTAAAACCCAGCCAGGCTGCCAAGGCCCCCCACCAACCCGCCCGGCCCAGGCCCAAGGCCATGCCGACCTGGCTGCTGGCCGGGCCGGGCAGAAACTGGCACAGCGCCACCAGATCCGCATAGGCGCGCTCATCGATCCAGCGCCGGCGCAGCACAAACTCGGTATGGAAATAGCCCAGATGCGCGACCGGCCCGCCAAACGAGGTCAGGCCCAGCTTCAAAAAGGCGCCCAGCACTTCCAGCGCAGAGCCCTTGGCCGGGGCGGCATCTGCTTGCGGTGAAGGGCAAGGCTCAGGGCTGGGGTGGGCGTTCATAGGGAGGCACAGTCGCGGTGGTTGGCCAGCAGCATAAGCGGGCTCGGTGGCATTGCCAAGACGATCATGCATCAACTTGCCTGCGCAGGCCTTGGCAGCAAGCGCTTGCTGCCCGCATTCATCAGCCCCATGCCGACAATCGCCGCACCACCACCTACCAGCAAGGAAGCGGTGCGAGCGCCTGCAGATCGCCTCGTTTGGCGCGACATCCTCGCTGCGCCTGCTGCCGCAGCTGCTGGCCGCATTTCGCCAGGCCCATCCACTGGTCGAGGTGCATATCGAAGAAGCGGTGAACAGCGTGGTGCTGCAATGGCTGCTGGAGCGCCGCGTGGAGCTGGGCTTTGTGGTTTTGCCCGACGAGCGCTTTGACTCGGTGCCGCTGATCGAGGGCGAGTTGGTGGCCGTGCTGCCCGCCACCCATCCGTTGGCCCAGAAGACCAGCATCAGCGCGCTGGATTTTCATAACCAGCCATTTATTCGCACCTCGGCGGGCTCCGGCCCGCGGGTGGACGCGTTCTTGGCCGACAAAGGCGCCGTTCCCAACACCTTGTACCGGTTTGAGCAGCTCAGCTCGATGATGGGCTTTGTCGCGCAAGGCGATGCGCTGACCATTGCCGCGCGCCTGGCGCTGCCCGCGCCCCCGGCCGGCGTCACCTACCGCCGGCTCATGCCGCGCAACCACCGGCCCATCGCGCTGGCGGCGCTGCGCTTTGACCGCTTATCGCCGGCAGCAGCGGCCTTTGTCGAAACCACCCGAAAACTGCGCAAGCGCCTGGTGCTGGAATAAGGCGCCTGGACGTCAGCGCCTCGCTGCCGGGCGCAAGCCGGGTTTATTCGCCGCTCAGCGCAATCACCACCGCCGAGGGCTCCACCGTCACCTGCACCGCAGAGCGTGCGCGCAGCGACGTGGCCTCGCGGCTAAAGCCCACCAGCTGCACGCCAGACTGCAGGCGTACGGCCAGCTCCTGCACCGTGCCGCCGCGCGTGGCCCGTGTAACCGCACCCTGCCAGACGTTGCCCCCCGGCGCCAGCGCGGCAGCGGCCGATGCCGCTTGCACCGTGACAGCGGTGGCCTTGCACATGGCAAGCACCGGCAGGCCCTGGCGCAGGCCCAAGAGCTGCGCGCTCTCATCGGTGATATGGGAATGCAATACAAACTGCGCGCCAGCATCGGCCCCCTGTAATTGCACCTGCACCAAGGGGCCGCTGCGGCTGAGTTGGGCCACGACACAGGGCCATTGGTTGCGCATGCTGGTCATCACCTGCAATCGCGCCAGGGTGGTGGCCACTGAGATGCCTGCTTGCCCGGCATTGCGTGCCTGGGGGTCTGCAGCCGTTGGAAGCTGGCGCGCATGCTCGAGCTGCACATGCAATTGCTCGCGGGCATGGCCCATGGCATCGGCCGCTTCGAGCAGCAGCAGCGCATCGGCCGTGAGCTGCGCCCCCCCGCCGCCCTTGCCGCCCACACTGCGCAGCACCAGCTCTACTCCTGCCAGGTTGGACAAGGTATCCAGGGCCTGCCAGGCCGCCTTGTAGCTGATGCCCACGCGGCGCGCGGCCTCGGAGATCGAGCCGCAATCCTGGATATGGCGCAGCACATCCATGCGGCGGTCAGAGCGCTTCTCGGCGAGCGCGGCAGCGAGCGATGCTTGGGGAATCATGGCGCGAATCTTCGCATGCTTTAGCGCCCCGCGCCGGTGCCCAAAGCGCGGTTGGAGAAAAGCCTTGCCCAGAATAGCGCGCCAATAGCGGACCAATAGCGTGCCCATCCAGGGGCCTATGGCCCCCATCATTTGGCACCCCAAAACAATCTCGCTACACTCTCGCTATTCATTAACAGAATAGCGATTTGATGACTGCCATGATCCAACGCCGCTTCGCCCCCCTCGCCCTGTCCCTGTTGGCCGCCCTCGCTGCCAGCGCCCATGCCGATGAAGTCTCGGTGGCTGTGGCCGCCAACTTCACCGCGCCGATGCAAAAGATTGCCGCCGAGTTCGAAAAAGACAGCGGCCACAAGGCGGTGCTGTCGTTCGGCGCCACCGGCAAGTTCTATGCACAGATCAACAACGGCGCGCCCTTTGGCATTTTGCTGGCTGCCGATGACACTACGCCGGCCAAGCTGGCCCAGGAAGGCAAGGGCGTCGCCGCCAGCCGCTTTACCTACGCCATTGGCCAGCTGGTGCTGTGGAGCAAGCAAGCGGACTATGTGGACGACAAGGGTGCCGTGCTCAAGACGGGTGACTACCGCCATATCGCGATCGCCAATCCCAAGCTCGCCCCCTATGGCCTGGCCGCGATGGAAACGCTCAAGAACCTGGGCCTGACCGACCAGGTGACACCCAAAATCGTGCAGGGCGAGAACATCGGCCAGACCTACCAGTTCGCAGCCAGTGGCAATGCCCAGCTGGGTTTTGTAGCGCTGTCGCAGGTGATGGAAGACGGCAAGCTGCGCGAAGGCTCGGCCTGGATGGTTCCATCGGCCATGCATGAACCCATCCGCCAGGACGCCATTGTGCTGAGTAGCGCCAAGGACAATGCCGCCGCCACCGCCTTGATGCAATACCTCCAGGGCGACAAGGCGCGTGCCATCATCAGGTCCTACGGCTACGCGTTCTAAGGCGCGGCGGGCCACCGAACTGGCGGGTCTGATCCCGCTGGTCTCTGCTCGGCCATTGACCTCAGCGCGTTGGTCCGGCCAAACACTGCCCTTGCCGGGCCCGCGCTGCGCGTGCACCATGTGCGCAGCAGCCTCCCTCCTTCAACCCACCTCGCCACGCCCTCCTCTGCCGTGAGTACCTCCCTTCTCATCCCCGACGACTGGGCCGCCATCTGGCTGACGCTGGAGCTCGCCAGCGTCACGACTGCCCTGCTGCTGGTGCTGGCCACGCCGCTGGCCTGGTGGCTCGCGCATACGGCATCGCGCTGGCGCGGCCCCATTGGCGCGGTGGTGACCTTGCCGCTGGTGCTGCCGCCAACGGTGATCGGCTTTTACCTGCTGGTCGCGATGGGCCCCAATGGCCCGGTGGGCCAGCTCACCAGCGCCCTGGGTCTGGGCTATCTGCCCTTTACCTTTGCCGGGCTGGTGGTGGGCTCGCTGGTCTACTCGCTGCCCTTTGCCGTGCAGCCGTTGCAGCGGGCCTTTGAGGGCCTGGGCCGCCGCCCCCTGGAAGTGGCTGCCACCCTGGGCGCGAGCCGTATCGACAGTTTCTTCAGCGTGGCGCTGCCGCTGGCGCGCCCCGGATTTATCACCGCAGCCGTACTGACCTTTGCCCACACGGTGGGCGAGTTCGGCATCGTGCTGATGCTGGGCGGCAATATCCCCAGCAAGACGCGCGTGGTGTCGGTGCAGATCTACGACCATGTCGAAGCGATGGAGTATGCGCAGGCACACTGGCTGGCCGGCGGCATGGTGGTGTTTGCCTTTGTGGTGTTGGTGGCCTTGCAATGGCTGCAACCCCGCGACAGGAACAACGCGAGCCCCCTATGACGCAAGCCCAGAACCACCACGACGGCATTCACGCGCGCCTGCAGCTGCAGCGCGCCGCGTTCCAACTGCAGGTGGACCTGCAGCTGCCCGGCCAGGGCGTCACCGCACTGTTTGGCCCCTCGGGCTGCGGCAAGACCAGTTGCCTGCGCGCCATTGCCGGGCTCGAACGTGCCCAGGGCCAGGTCAGCGTCAATGGCGAGCGCTGGCAAGACGATGACAGCGCCCACTGGCTGCCCACGCACCAGCGGGCACTGGGCTATGTCTTCCAGGAGGCAAGCCTGTTCCCGCACCTGAGCGCCCATGACAACATCCGCTACGGCCTGCGCCGCACCCCGGCCGCGCGCCAGCGCGTGCAGATCGAGCGCCTGGTCGAGCTGCTGGGCATTGGCCCGCTGCTGGGGCGCAAACCTGCCACCTTGTCGGGCGGCGAACGCCAGCGCGTGGCCATTGCCCGTGCACTGGCTACCAGCCCGCGCGTGCTGCTGATGGATGAACCGCTGGCGGCGCTGGATGCCGAGCGCAAGGCCGAGGTGCTGCCCTACCTGGACCAGCTCAGCGATCAGCTCAAGCTGCCGATCCTGTACGTCAGCCACTCGATCGACGAAGTGGGCCGCCTGGCCGACCGGGTGGTGCTGCTGCAAACCGGCCGTGTCGTGGCGCAGGGGCCGGTGGCCGACATGCTGACCGCGCTGAATGCCCCGCTGGCCCAGGCCCTGCCCGATGCCCAGCAAGCCAGCTTGCTCGAAGGCCAGGTCTGCGGCCACGACCTGCAAGACCACCTGTGGTCGCTGCAAATAGGCGCCCACCCGCAGCTGCAGCTGCACTGGACGCAGGCCGATGCCCATTACCGGCAAGGCGAGCGGGTGCGCCTGCGCGTGATGGCGCGCGATGTCAGCCTGTCGCTGATGCCCCAGACCGGCAGCTCCATTCTCAACAGCCTGCCGGCCGTGGTGACGGCCCTGCAGCAAAGCAGCCCAGGCCAGGTGCTGGTGCAGCTGCGCCTGGCACCGGGTGCGGCTGATGACACGCCCCACCTGCTGGCGCTGGTCTCGGCCCGCTCGGCACGTCTGTTGCAGCTGGGTCCCGGCCTGCTCGTGCATGCGCAGCTCAAGGGCGTTGCCGTCTTGCGCTGACCGCCATGGCGCGCAGCGGCCGCTCAGGCCCCGCCAACAACAAAAAAGCCCGGACGCATCCGGGCTTGGTCGTGTCTGCTGGGGCCGATTAAGGGGCCAGCACCACTTCCACGCGGCGCGCTTGGGCATTGTTGCCCGCGCTCTCCACCGCTTCGGGCTTCTTCAGCTCCAGCTTGTCTTCGGTCACGCCCAGGGCCAGCAGCGCATCGCGCACGGCAAAGGCGCGTTGCTTGGCCAGCTCGGCGTTCTTGTCTGCGTCGCCAGTGGCATCGGTGTAGCCCGAGATGACGGCGCGTTGGCCGGCCTTGACGCCAGCGATCACATCCACCAGCGCTTCGTTCGCACCCTGGGCCAGCTCGGCCTTGGCCGTGGCAAAGTAGAACTTGACCACACCGTTTTCGATCACCACCGCAGCAGCGTCATCGGCCACCACGGCAGCACCGCCAGCAGCAGCGGCTACGCCGGTAGCGCCAGCGGCATTGCCAGCCTGCGCCGCAGCGGCCGCACGGGCAGCAGCAGCGGCCGCACGGGCAGCAGCAACGGCCGGGTCCGTACCACCCAGCACGGCGCCGCGCTTGGCGCCAGTCTCAGCAGCGACCACGCCGGCTTGGCCAGACTTGGCGCCATGCAAGCCTGTGTAGGCGCCAAACCAGATCACGCCCAACACCACCAGGGTGATCAGGGCAAATACCAGGCCCAAGGCAAAGCGCTCATCACCGTCATTATTTTGCGAAGAACTCACAGTCAGACTCCAGGCACCCGTGGTGCATTAAAAAAGAAATTGTTGTGGCTGCATGCCGTGGCCGCGCAGGCCCTGCACAGCCCCATGGCAGATACGCGCGAGATTGTACCTTGCAGCACTGGCGCTGCGCAGCGAACCTCCCACGGCCGATGCAGCCAATCCGGTGCGCAAAGTGGCAACCAACCAGGTAGTAACCCGGCACCCGGCGCTCGAAAATAGATAGCAGGTCATCGTGACACCATGCCCTTTACCTAGTGATTACCCTTGAGTTGGCGGCTTTCTCTGAAATATTTTTTCATCCTTGCGCCTGTTCGCAACATCGGCAAGGTAATTTGTATGGGGAAGCGCGTAGTTATTCGTAAAATCAGTGCTTTTCGAAAATGTGCATTTGCTTACCGGCAATGAGCACGTGTGACAGGACTAGCCAACCATTGGAGACACCATGCAGGCTTTACTCGCCCTATCCAGGGCTATCGACAGGCTCAATGCTTTCGTCGGCAAATACTCAATCTGGCTTATCTTTGCCGCCACCTTCATCAGCGCCGCCAACGCCATCGTCCGCAAGGCCTTCGACGCCAGCTCCAACGCCTTCCTGGAAGTGCAGTGGTACCTGTTCGCCTGGTCCTTCTTGCTGGCCGCCGGCTACACCTTGCTGCACCGTGAGCATGTGCGCATCGACGTCATCAACTCGCGCCTGTCCAAGACCAAGCAGGTCTGGATCGACATCATCGGCTTTGCGCTGTTCCTCACTCCGCTGTGCGTCACGATTCTGTGGCTGAGCATGCCGGTGGTGATCCAGATGTACCAATCTGGCGAAATGTCGGGCAATCCCGGCGGCCTGATCCGCTGGCCGGTATGGGCCGCCATCCCCGTGGGCATCACCTTGCTGATGCTCCAGGGCCTGTCCGAGCTGGTCAAGCGCATCGCGTTTCTGACTGGCGATGGCCCCGACCCGATGGGCAAGCTCAGCGACAAGAGCGCTGAGGAAGAGCTGGCCGAAGCACTGCGTGCCGAAGCTGAAATCAAGCAGGCCCAGGCGGCTGCAGCAGTCCAGGCTGCTGCGCGCCAGTCTTGAAGGTAGCACGAGGATCTCACCATGGAATTTATCGCTACCAACTACGCCCCGATCATGTTCGCGGGCCTGATCGTCTTTTTGCTGCTTGGTTTTCCCGTGGCGTTCAGCCTGGGCGCTGCCGGCCTGATGTTCGGCTTTATCGGCATTGAGCTCAATGTGTTTCCCTCGTCGGTGATGGCCTGGTTGCCCCAGCGCCTGATCGGCATCATGGCCAATGACACCTTGCTGGCCGTGCCGTTCTTCACCTTGATGGGCTTGATACTGGAGCGCAGCGGCATGGCCGAGGACTTGCTCGACACGGTGGGCCAGGTCTTTGGCCCGATCCGTGGCGGTCTGGCGCTCGCCGTGATCTTTGTCGGCGCGCTGCTGGCCGCTACCACCGGTGTGGTCGCCGCATCGGTCATCTCCATGGGCCTGATCTCGCTGCCCATCATGCTGCGCTACGGCTATGACCGGCGCCTGGCCTCGGGCGTGATTGCCGCATCGGGCACCCTGGCCCAGATCATTCCGCCCTCGCTGGTGCTGATCCTGATGGCCGACCAGCTGGGCAAGAGCGTGGGCGATATGTACAAGGGCGCGTTCATCCCCGGCTTCATGCTGATGGGTCTGTATGTGCTGTGGGTCGCCTTCCTGGCCATCTTCAAGCCCAAGCTGGTGCCTGCGCTGCCCGTTGAAGCCCGTATCTACCGCGAAGCCAACGGCAATGCCGGCTACACCTCGCTGATCGTGGTGATGGGCCTGTCGACGATTGTCGCGATCTTCCTGGCCAACCACATGGCCGACATCCACACCTGGTGGGAAGGCAAGCTGGTCACCGACGTGGCCACCGACGAGAAGATTGTCACGGCCATGTGCGGCGGCACCTTCATCGCCTTTGTCATCGCCTCGATCAACCGCGTCTTCAAGCTGGGGCTGCTGTCCAAGCTGGCCGAGCGCGTGACCTTTGTGCTGATCCCGCCGCTGCTGCTGATCTTCCTGGTGCTGGGCACCATCTTCCTGGGCATCGCCACCCCCACCGAAGGCGGCGCCATGGGTGCCATGGCCGCGCTCATCATGGGCTTTGCCCGCAAGCGCCTGAACATGAACCTGCTCAAGCAGGCGCTGGGCTCGACCACCAAGCTTGCCAGCTTTGTGATGTTCATCATGATTGGCGCGACGACCTTCAGCCTGGTGTTCCAGGCCGCAGACGGCCCCAAGTGGGTCGAGCACCTGCTCACCAGCCTGCCAGGCGGCCAGACCGGCTTCCTGATCGTCGTCAACGTGATGATCTTCTTCCTGGCCTTCTTCCTGGACTACTTTGAGCTGTCGTTCATCGTCGTGCCGCTGCTGGGCCCCGTGGCTGACAAAATGGGCATCGACCTGATCTGGTTCGGTGTGCTGCTGGCAGTCAACATGCAGACCTCGTTCATGCACCCGCCGTTCGGCTTTGCGCTGTTCTTCCTGCGATCGGTGGCGCCTGATAAGCAGTATGTGGACCGGGTCACACACAAGGTGATCGAGCCGGTGACCACGATGCAGATCTACAAGGGCGCTGTGCCGTTTGTGCTGATCCAGCTGATCATGGTCGGTGTGCTGATCGCCTTCCCGGGCATCGTTACGGGAGCTTTGGAAAAGCCGGCGGTTGTCGACATGCAGAAGGTCAATGAGCAGATGATGAACCAGCTGGGCAACGCAGACGGCGGCTATGGGGACAACCCCTTTGCCAGCCCGGATGCACCCGCCGATGCAGGCGCAGCACCGGGCTCCGATGCAGGCGCAATGCCGGCACCCGCCGCAGAAGGCTATGGCTCGGACGATCCAGCCAAGGCCTTGCAGGACTCGCTGGGCACTGCTCCCGCAGAAAGCAAATAAGGGGCGCCCAAGCCCTTCCCACCCGAACCCTGGCTTGCCCAGGGTTTTTTTATGGCTGCCTGCAGCTGGGTGCCACAACGCCCCGTGCGCTGGTGGTCCGGCGAACCGGCGGCCCGGCGGCCCGGCGAACCGGCATCGAGGCGCTCCGGCCGCACCCAGTCATGAATGAGTGCGAAGTACCCAAGCCGCATGCCGATGCACCCACGCAGCCTGTATAGACGCAAAAAAGCCGCAGCAAGCTGCGGCTCTTGGCTGCTGCGGCCAAGCCCCAATGGCCTGGCGCATCTCCCGATCAGGGCAGTTTGACCTGGGCCATGTACTGGTTGAAGGGGTACTCGGAGAAGCGGTTCCACAGGATCTGGTCCTTCTGGAAGGCGCGCATGTCCTGGTGGATCTTCTTGAACTCGGGCGACTTGGCCTCGTGCTCGGCAAAGGTTTCCATCGAGGCCTTGAAGCCAGCGTCCATCAGCTCCTTGGAGAACGGCTTGAGCTGGGTCTTGTTGGCTACCAGGTTCTTCAGCGCGATGGGGTTGAGCACCTGGTACTTGGCGGTCATGTCGGCAGCGGCCACGCGGGTGGCGGCGTCCAGGATGGCCTTGTTCTCGGGCGACAGCGCGTTGTACTTCTTGATATTGATGAAGAACTCCAGATCAGCCGAGCCTTCCCACCAACCGGGGTAGTAGTAGAACGGAGCGACCTTGTTGAAGCCCAGCTTTTCATCGTCGTAGGGACCGACAAATTCCACCGCGTCCAGCGTGCCCTTTTCCAGCGCCTGGTACACGTCGCCCGCTGGCATGTTCTGCGCGACCACGCCCAGCTTGGCCATGGCCTCACCGAACACACCGCCGCCCATGCGCATCTTCAGGCCCTTCAAGTCAGCCACGGTCTTGATTTCCTTGCGGTACCAGCCGCCCATCTGGGTGGTGGTGTTGCCCGCCGATGCGGTCTTGAAGTTGTATTTCTCAAAGAAGGCATCGAGCAGCTTGCGGCCGTTGCCGTGGTCCTTCCAGCCCGCCATCTGCAGGGTGGTCAGGCCAAAGGGCACGGCGCAGCTGAACGCGAAGATCGGGTCCTTGCCGGTGAAGTAGTAGGCCGCCGTCTGGGCCATGTCGATGGTGTCGCCCTGCAGCGCATCGACCACGCCGAATGCGGGCATCAGCTCGCCCGCAGGGTGGACCGAGATTTCAAACTTGCCGCCGGACATGGCCTTGACGGCCGCAGACAGCTTTTCAGCGGAGCCGAAGATGGTGTCAAGCGACTTGGGGAAGCTCGAGGCCAGGCGCCAGCGCACTGCAGCCTGTGCATGCACGGCCGGTGCCACCCCTGCGGCCAGAACGCCAGCGATACCGGCATTTTTGATAAGCGAACGACGATCCATTCGTGTCTCCAATTATTTGTTGAAAGTAAAGGTAGCTATCCTGCCATAGGCGCGAGCCGCTTTTAGCTTTGCAAATTGTAGAAATGGTTGCAGAAGTGACTTCAGCGGGTTTTCCCCAGAGTTTTGCAAAGGATTCTGTCCGCATTGCGCCACAGGCGGCGCAGGCCACAAAAAAGCCCGGTTCACCATGACCGGGCTTGTCAAGAGAACCAGGCGCGTGCCAGGCGGGCGGATCAGGCCGCAGCGCTCTGGCCGGCGGCCGCCTCAGGCACCGCAAAGCGTTCGCGGATGCTGCGCTCGATGCCCGTCGCATCCAGGCCCTGCATGGCCATCAGCTTGGCCGGGTCGCCATGCTCGATAAAGGCATCGGGCAGGCCCAGCTGCAGCACCGGCACATCGATGTGCAGCTGCTGCAATGCCTCGAGCACCGCGCTGCCCGCGCCGCCCATCAGGCAACCGTCTTCGACAGTGACCAGCGCCTCATGGCTTTGCGCTACCTGCTCGAGCAGCTCGGTATCGAGCGGCTTGGCCCAGCGCATGTTCACCACCGTGGCGTTGAGCGCCTCACCGGCCTGCAAGGCCGGATAGAGCAGACTGCCAAAGGCCAGGATGGCGATACGCGGGCGGCCCGCCACCGCAGGCTGCGCCTGGCGGCGGATCTCGCCCTTGCCAAAGGGCAGGCCTTCCAGCGATTCGAGTGGCGCCACACCGGCCCCCGCGCCACGCGGGTAGCGCACGGTCACCGGGTGGTTCTGCGCAAAAGCGGTGCTCAGCAGCTGGCGGCATTCGCGCTCATCGGCCGGGCAGGCGACGCTCATGTTCGGAATGGCGCGGGTAAAGGCGATGTCGTAGTTGCCGGCATGGGTGGCGCCATCGGCCCCCACCAGGCCCGCGCGATCCAGCGCAAACACCACGGGCAGGTTTTGCAGCGCCACATCGTGGATCAGCTGGTCATAGCCGCGCTGCAGGAAGGTCGAATAGATGGCGACCACCGGCTTGAGCCCCTCGCAGGCCAAGCCAGCGGCAAAGGTCACACTGTGCTGCTCGGCAATGCCCACATCGAAGTAGCGCTTGGGGAAGCGCTTTTCAAACTCGACCATGCCCGAGCCTTCGCGCATGGCTGGAGTGATCGCGACCAGCCGCTCGTCCTGGGCGGCCATGTCGCACAGCCAGTGGCCAAAGACCTGGGTAAAGGTGGGCTTGGGCGGCGTGGCGGGCTTGACCAGGCCGATGGCCGGGTCAAACTTGCCCGGGCCATGGTAGGCCACCGGGTCGGCCTCGGCCAGCTTGTAGCCCTGGCCCTTTTTGGTGACCACATGCAGAAACTGCGGGCCCTTGAGCTGGCGGATGTTCTCCAGGGTAGGGATCAGCGAATCGAGGTCATGGCCATCGATGGGGCCGATGTAGTTGAAGCCGAAGTTCTCGAACAGGGTGGCGGGCACCACCATGCCCTTGGCCTGCTGCTCCAGGCGCTTGGCCAGCTCCAGGAGCGGCGGCACCTGCTTGAGCATGCTCTTGCCCACGCCCCGCGCCTTGGCATAGAACTGGCCGCTCATCAGCTGTGCCAGGTAGCGGTTGAGCGCACCCACCGGCGGGCTGATGCTCATGTCGTTGTCGTTCAGGATCACCAGCAGATTGGCGTCGCTGACCCCGGCGTTGTTCAGCGCCTCGAAGGCCATGCCGGCCGTCATCGCGCCATCGCCAATGATGGCCACCGCCTGGCGGTCGCTGCCCTGCAGCTTGAAGGCCTCGGCCATGCCCAGCGCCGCCGAGATACTGGTCGATGAATGGGCGGTGCCAAAGGCGTCGTATTCGCTCTCGCTGCGCAGCGGAAAGCCCGAGATGCCGCCCCACTGGCGCAGGCCCTGCATGCGGTCGCGCCGGCCCGTCAGAATCTTGTGCGGATAGGTCTGGTGGCCCACATCCCAGACAAAGCGGTCATGCGGCGTTTCATAGACGGCGTGCAGCGCAATGGTCAGCTCCACCGTGCCCAGGTTGGAGCTGAGGTGCCCGCCGGTCTTGGACACGCTCTCGAGCACAAATTCCCGCAGCTCACGCGCCAGGGTCTTGAGCTCGGCGCGCGACATCTTGCGCAGATCCGCCGGGTCGTTGACGGTGGCTAGCAGGGGAAAGGTCTTCGTGGACATACTATGGTTTGGTCACTTGCTACGCATACCTCGGAAGCATCCGCGCAGTTTTTTTACTGGAATGGCAAGGGGCTATGTTAGCGCCTTGAGGCCGGTTAAGCCGTCACAAGGCGCATTTGGCCTACTCAATGGCTGCGGCGCACCACCATGTCGGCCAGCGCCGCGAGCGCGGCCGTCTGGGGCAAACCGCTGCCTGCCAGTGCCCGCTGCGCCTCGGCCAGCAGCTCATGGGCATAGTCGCGCGCGGGCTGCAGGCCCATCAGCGATACATAGGTGGGTTTGTCGTTGTCGGCGTCCTTGCCGGCGGTCTTGCCCAGCGTTGCCGAATCGGCCACCACATCGAGCACATCGTCGATCACCTGGAACGCCAGTCCCAGGGCGGCGCCGTATTGCTTCAGTGCTGCGAGCGCTGCGCCCTGGATGCCGGCGCAGGTGGCGCCCATCTCGACGCTGGCCTGCAGCAGCGCGCCGGTCTTGAGCTTGTGCATCTGCTGGAGCTGCTCGCGGCTGAGCTGCTTGCCCACACTGGCCAGGTCAATGGCCTGGCCACCGGCCATGCCGTTGTAGCCCGCTGCCCAGGCCAGCTGGCGGCACAGGCGCGCCTGCACGCCATCGGAGATGGCACTGCCCTCGGGAACCAGGATCTCGAACGCCAGCGCCTGCAGCGCGTCGCCCGCGAGCAAGGCCTGGGCCTGGCCAAACTGCACATGGACGGTGGGCTTGCCACGGCGCAGCACATCGTTGTCCATACAGGGCATATCGTCATGCACCAGCGAATAGGCGTGGATCAGCTCCACCGCGCAGCCGGCGCGCAAGGCGGCCTCTGCCTGGGACGCATCCAGGCTGCCCACGGCCTGGGCAGCGGCCAGCACCAGCAGCGGGCGCAGGCGCTTGCCGCCATCGAGCACGGCGTAGCGCATGGGCTCGCCCAGGTTGGCAGGGGCATCGGCGGCAATCCACAGCGTGAGGGCGTCCTCCACGCGGGCGAGTTCCTGGCTGCACCAAAGGGCAAAATTATCGTGCGCTGAAGTCATGGTTAGCACTTATTCCTCGCTGGTCCAGGGCTTGAGCTGGCCCTCATCCAGTACTTTGATCTGGTCCTGCACCGCCTCGAGCTTGCCCCGGCAAAATGCCAGCAGCACGGCGCCACGCTGGTAGGCGGCCAGCATGTCGCCCAAAGGCAGCTGACCGGACTCGATGCGCGCAACCAGGCCTTCGAGCTCCTGCAGCGCGCTTTCGTAGTTATCGGGTTCGGGCAGGTCCGGCGTGGCAGACGTCTTGGAGGCAGTGGCCTTGGGCATGGGCAAAGGGGGCAAACAGCGTGCCCAGGTGCATGGATGTAAAGGCTCGATTTTAGGCGCAGGACAAGCGGCTGCGCGCGCAGCGACGACCAACCACCGTTGCGAGGCCTGCAGGCCCGGCCCAATTCCCACAAAAAATCCCGGCGATCTATCGTGAAATATGAGGCTATAGCTATCAATTTGATAATATTGGCGGTCTGTCTGTGCGATGAAGGATCGGTGACATGCTGTGTCACCCATGGCCAATTCACGCATGGTCGGAACGGGAATAACCCCACTGGGTATAATCCCATTTTTCGCGAAACCGGCCATCCTTTGTTGTTGCTGCCGGTTTTATTTTTTTCTCCGCGTGCGCACGCGCACCCTCCCTGTGGGGAGTCTTTAGGTCAGGTCACCCATGTCTGATTTAAGTCTTCAACTGCAGCAGGCCGCAAGCCAACTTCCAGTTTCAAGCTACTTTGATCAAGCGCTTTTCGAGCGCGAGATGCAAACCATCTTCCAGAACGGCCCTAAATATGTGGGCCACCAGCTGGCGATTCCCGAGATTGGCGACTACTACGCCCTTCCCCATGAAAAGGAAGGGCGGGCCCTGGTGCGCAATGCCGCAGGCCAGGCCGAGCTGATCTCCAACGTCTGCCGCCACCGCCAGGCGTTGATGCTCAAGGGCCGGGGCTCGCTCAACCACCAGCAAAAAGGCAGCGCCGGCGGCAATATCGTCTGCCCGCTGCACCGCTGGACCTACAGCCCAAGCGGCGAGCTACTGGGCGCCCCGCACTTTGCCCAGGATCCCTGCCTCAACCTGAACAACTACAAGTTGCAGGAGTGGAATGGCCTCCTCTTTGAGGACAACGGCCGCAACATCCAGGCCGATCTGGCCAACATGGGCCCGGCCGCTGCCTTGAGCTTTGATGGTTTTGTGCTCAACCATGTCGAGATGCATGAGTGCAACTACAACTGGAAGACCTTTATCGAGGTCTACCTGGAGGACTACCACGTCGGCCCCTTCCACCCCGGACTGGGCAATTTCGTCACCTGCGACGATCTGAAGTGGGAGTTCGCCAAGGAGTACTCGGTGCAGACCGTGGGCGTGGCGCCCACCTTTGCCAAGCCAGGCTCGGACATCTACAAGACCTGGCACGAGGTGCTGCTGAACTTCCGAGGCGGCAAGATGCCCGAGCACGGCGCGATCTGGCTGACCTACTACCCCCACATCATGGTGGAGTGGTACCCGCATGTGCTCACGGTCTCGACCTTGCACCCACTGGGCGTGGACAAGACCCTCAATGTGGTGGAGTTCTACTACCCCGAGGAAATCAGCGCCTTCGAGCCCGAGTTTGTGCAGGCGCAGCGCGCCGCCTATATGGAAACGGCCATCGAAGACGACGAGATCGCCGAGCGCATGGATGCCGGCCGCAAGGCCTTGTTCGAGCGCGGCGACAACGAAGTGGGCCCCTACCAGAGTCCGATGGAAGACGGCATGCAGCACTTCCACGAGTGGTATCGGGGTATGATGCAGACCGCCGTTCCAGACAGGTGATCTGCCACGGCCAGGCACTCCCAACTACCAGGTAAGGTCTGCACAACACCTTGCCAGGGTCTGAACAAGGGCCCGGGCGAAGGTTCTGCAGAGCACCCCACAGCTGCTAGCGCTTTGCGATAGCAGCTTTTTTATTTAGAAATTTCCGATGCAAGCCCTTTGGATGGTGGCCGCCGCGTTCATGTTTGCACTCATGGGCGTGTGCATCAAGTTCGCCTCTGTGTACTTCAATGCGGCCGAGATCGTGTTCTACCGCGGCCTCATCAGCATGGCGCTGATCTGGTGGCTCACCCGGCGCCAGCATATTTCGCTCACCACCCGCTACCCCAAGATGCATGCCTGGCGCAGCTGCATCGGTGTCACCTCGATGGGCATGTGGTTCTATGCGATCGGCAAGCTGCCGCTGGCCACCGCAATGACCTTGAACTACATGAGCAGCCTCTGGGTCGCGGCCTTTGTCGTGGGCAGCGCGCTGCTCACCTGGCGCCCCAAGGCAGAAGGCGACCAGCCGGCGCTGAACATTCCGCTGGTGCTGACGGTGATCAGTGGTTTTTGCGGCGTCATTCTGATGCTGCGCCCCAATATCGAGGCCGATCAGATGTTCGCCGGCCTGGTGGGCCTGATGTCCGGCCTGATCTCGGCCTTTGCCTACATGCAGGTGGTGGCCTTGTCGCGCATGGGTGAGCCCGAGCAGCGTGTGGTCTTCTACTTTGCCGTGGGCTCGGCCATTGCCGGCGGCCTGGCGACCTTGTTTGTCGGAACGTCGAGCTTCCCCGGCTGGCCCGCGCTGTGGCTGATCCCCGTCGGCATTCTGGCCGCCGGCGCCCAGCTGGCGATGACGCGCGCCTACGGCTCGGCCACCACGCGCCGCGCCACCCTGGTGGTCGCGAACCTGCAGTACTCGGGCATTGTGTTTGCAGGCCTCTTTAGCATCGTCGTCTTTGGCGACCAGATTCCGGCGATTGGCTGGATGGGCATGGCCTTGATCGTCGGCAGCGGCATCGTCGCCACGGTGCTGCGCAAGCGCTGACCCGGGTCGGCAGCCGTTTGCGGGGTGGCGCGGCACCCGTTGCCTGCAGCGGGCGCGGCGCTGCCACATAATGTTTGCAAGATTTTTCTTGGAGCACCTGCCATGGCCACCACGCCCCTCACCGCTGCCTATACCACCCTGATCACCGTCGCCCAATTGCAGGCGCTGCAGCAGTCCAGCCCCCAACACGTGATGGTGTTTGACTGCAGCTTTGACCTGAGCCAGCCGGCCGCCGGTGCCGAGCAGTTTGCCCAGAGCCATATCGCAGGCGCCGTCTACGCCAACCTCGACAAGGACCTGAGCGCCCCGCACGGCGCCCTCAGCCACGGCCAGACGATTGCTGCCACCGACCTGGGCGAGCCGGCCTCTGGCGGCCGCCATCCACTGCCCAGCCGCGAGCGCTTTGCGGTGTGGCTGTCGCAAGTGGGCTTTCGCAATGACATGCAGGCGGTCGTCTATGACCGCAATGGCGTGAACTACGCTGGCCGCCTGTGGTGGATGCTCAAGTGGGCCGGCCATGATGCCGTCGCCGTGCTCGACGGCGGCTTGCAGGCCTGGCAGGCCGCAGGCGGCGCGGTGGAGGCGGGCGAGGCGGTCAGCCATTTCCAGAGCAACTTCGAGCTGCGCCCTGCGCTGCGCACGCTCAAGACCGCTGCCCAGGTACAGCAAGCCCTGGGTACGCCGCAAACCATCATCGACGCGCGTGCGCCTGCGCGTTACCGTGGTGAGGTCGAACCGCTGGACCCGGTGGCCGGCCATATCCCTGGCGCCCTCAACCGGCCCTTTACGAGCAATATCGGTGCGGATGGCTGCTTCAAGCCCGCCGCTGAACTGCGTGCCGAGTTTGATGCGCTGCTGGCCGGGCACGACCCGCAGACGGTGGTGCACCAGTGCGGCAGCGGCGTCAGCGCACTGCCCAATCTGATCGCGATGGAGATTGCAGGCTATGCGCCCACGGCGCTGTTTGCCGGCAGCTGGAGCGAATGGTGCAGCGACCCAGCGCGCCCGGTGGAAAGGGGCTGATGGGCCGGTGCTGAACTACAGGGTCTGACCGCTCTCCCGCCGGCTGTCAGACCCAGTCCGCGCCCGCTTACTGGCTGCCCCAGACGTAGTAGCCAACACCCTCGAAATTGAACTGCGGATAGGTCGCCACGACAAAGTCGCGCTCGGACGGGTTGGTCGTGTAGAAGTGCGCGCCAGTGAGCGTATTGTAGAAACGGTACATCGGGACCGAGCCCTCGCCTTGGGCCTGGCGTGCATACCAGGCAGTGCCTTCCACGCTGAACTGCGGGTAGTTCGCAATCACGAAGGCGCGCTCGTCGCCATTGATCGTGTAGAAGTGCGAGCCCGAGTTGTTGTTGTAGAAGCGGTAGACCGCATTGGGCGCTGCAGCCGTTTGCGTGGACGCATAGAAGCCAATATTTTCATACTGGTAGTTCGGGTTGCCCTGGATCACCGCATCGCGCTCCTGCGCGCTGGCCGTAAAGAAGTGTGTGCCGTTTTGCGTGTTGTAGAAGCGGTAGACCGGCATGCGGCCTGCGACCGGGGTTTGCGTGCCGCCCGCATCCACCAGCCATTTGCGCAGAGCCGGCATCACGCTGTTCAAGCTGGGGTAGAAGCTGTAGGCGCCGCCCGCGTTGGCGCGGCAGCTGGCCTCCGAAGCGCCGGTCAACACACCGGTGACGGCGCCGTTGTTGAACAGCGGGGAGCCACTGCTGCCCGGCTGGGTCAGGCCCAGGGTCCATTGCACAAAGTAGTAGTTGCCGCTGCTGGGGGCCGAGGTGCAGAACACACTCTTGCTGTCCAGGCTGCAGTCATAGCGCGAGGACATGATGCCAAAGCTGATCTTTTGCAGGCCGCCATCGGGGTGGTGCACGCCCGCCACGCTGGTGCTGTTGGGCACGATGCTGCTGTCCCAGCCCAGGAACACGGCACCCGCTGGCGGCGTGTCGTTGAGCTTGAGCAAGGTGACATCGGGGTTGGCACTGCTGTAGAGCAGTTGGGCGCCATTGCGCAGATTCACGCTGCTGGGCGAGAGGCTGTTGCTGGAGCAGCGCGTGGACGTGTAGAACCAGTCGGTCTCCAGCGCCGAAGCCAGCGTCTGGGTCGACATGCAGTGGGCGGCGGTCAGAAAGTACGGTGTTCTGGAGCCCTGGGCATCGTTGAGCAGGCTGCCGGTGCACAGGCCATAGTAGTAGCTGCCATCGGCCATGCGCTCGGTCACATAGGCCATGCGGGCCACGCCTTTGCGCTCGGTGGCGAGCTGGCTGAAACAGTTCACATCCAGGTGGCATTCGACCGGGTTGCCCAGCGGCATGGCCTTGGCATCCTCCTGCGCTGCATCCGATTCTTCCGTACCGAGTGGCAGCGACAGGTTTTCATAGATGTGCATCACTTGCGGCAGCGACAACTTGAGCTGCTCAGGCGCCGTGCCCGGAGGCAGCTCGATCTCCAAGCTCACCTGCTCGCCAGAACTGCTGGGCGTCCACCAGGTACGGCCCGCTTCGCTGTGGTCGCCGGCATCGCGATTGGCCTGCAGCGTCTGCATCACGCGCTGGCCGGCAATCTCGAACACCGCTGCGGGCTGGTGGTCGGTATAGAGGCGCAGCATCGCGCTGCCAGGCAGCTGCTCCACCACCAGGCCCAAACGCAGGCCTTGGGCACCACCCGAGCGCACACTCAAGGCCGCCACGGTGCCGCCCTTGGCCGAGGGCTGCCATTGCAGCAACTGCGCCGTTTGCGCAGCGGACTGGGCTTGCTGCACCGCGCGCGAGGCGCCAATGATGTGCACGGGCATCTCGGGGGCAGACTTCAGGCCCGTCCACTCGCCCAGGTCGATGGCGACCGGCTGGATGGCCAGGCCCGCTTCCATGCTCTTGGTGCGGACAAACTCAAGCGGTACGCCAGCGGGCTGCTCCAGCGCCGGCACCTTGAAGACCTGCTCCGCCTGGCCTGCTGGCACCGCCGCGCCAGCCGCTGCGGCCATGCCCGCCATCGCACCCCAGGTGACCACACTGGCCCCTATTTTTGCCATCCACCCCATGCCTGTACCCCTTCTTGGCCTTCAATTCAAAACGAAGCATTCTAAGATTAATTTTATAAATCGCTGGCGGAGCTTCTGTGTCAATCCTTGCAAGGAGCGCATCTGTGGACAAACCGCATCAATGCCCCGCCGACTTCGAGAACAGATTGATCACCAGCACCCCGGCAATGATCAGGCCCATCCCTGCCATCGCCCCGGCATCGAGCTTTTGCCCATGCAAGGCCCAGGCGATCAGCGAGATCGCCACAATCCCCACGCCCGACCAGATCGCATAGGCGATGCCGGTGGGTATGGTTTTCAAGGTCTGCGCCAGCAGGTAGAACGACAGCACATAGCCCAGGCCGCAAATCAGGCTGGGCACCAGCCGGGTAAAGCCCTCGGACGACTTCATCGCCGTGGTGGCCATCACTTCCAGCGCAATCGCGCCACCCAGGTACACATAGGCATTCATCACCATTCCTTTTTGTTTGGCAGCTGTGTGTCAAAGCTCCACAGCTGCAGGTATTTGCATCCAAGGCAGATAACCCACCTGCCCCGTAAAAATAACAAAGGCCCCGGCTGGGCGCCAGGGCCTTATCGCAGGGGCGGACGCTTGCCAACGGCAGGGAGCCCAGCCCACATCCGGATCACCTCAACCGGTGTTGCGCAGCGCCGCTGCAATGCCGTTAATGGAGATATGGATACCGGTCTTGACCCGTTCATTGTCCTCGCCATTGCGCCAGCGTCGGATCAGCTCCACCTGCAGATGGTGCAAGGGATCGATATAAGGGAAGCGGTGGCGGATCGAGCGCTCCAGCGCCGGGTTGTTGGCCAGGCGATTGGCCTCGCCGGTGATCAGCGCCAGCGCCTCGGCCGTGCTCTTCCATTCGGCCTCAATCGCCTGGAACACGCGTTTGCGCAAACGGGTGTCTGCCACCAGCTCGCTGTAACGCAATGCCAGCGCCATATCGCTCTTGGCCAGCACCATGTCCATGTTGGACAGCAAGGTGCGGAAAAACGGCCACTGGCGGTACATCTTCTGCAGCAAGGCCCATTGCAGCTTGGCGGTCTTGCCCTCTTGCCCGACAAAGGCCTGCACAGCCGAGCCAAAGCCGTACCAGCCTGGCAAGGTCAGGCGGCACTGGCCCCAGCTGAAGCCCCAGGGAATGGCGCGCAAATCCTCAATGCGCTGGCTGGCCTTGCGCGACGCGGGGCGCGAGCCGATATTGAGCTCGGCAATCTCGCGGATCGGGGTGGAGCTGAAGAAATAGCTCTCAAAGCCCTTGGTGCCGTAGACCAGGTCGCGGTAGGCGGACATGCTGGCAGCAGACAGGTCAGCGGCGGCATCCAAAAACGCCTGGCTGGCGGGCTTGGTGGGCTGCAGCAAGGTCGCTTCCAAGGTGGCAGCCACAAGCGTTTCCAGGTTGCGCCGGCCGATCTCGGGGTTGGCGTACTTGGAGGCGATCACCTCGCCCTGCTCGGTCAGGCGAATCTGGCCGCGCACGGTGCCCGGCGGCTGGGCCAGAATCGCCTGGTAGCTCGGGCCGCCGCCCCGCCCCACGGTACCGCCCCGGCCATGGAAAAGCCGCAGCTGCACGGGGTTGGGCTGGCTCAGCTCGTCAAACAGCGCGACGAGCGCCAGCTCGGCCTGGTACAGCTCCCAGTTGCTGGTGAAGATGCCGCCATCCTTGTTGCTGTCGCTGTAGCCCAGCATGATGTCCTGCTCGGCGCCGCTGCGCTGGATCAGCGCGGCAATATGGGGCAGCGCGTAGTACTCGCGCATGATGGTGGCCGCGTGGCGCAGGTCATCGATGGTCTCGAACAGCGGGCTCACGATCAAGGTTGCGCGCGACTGGCCGTCGTTGATGCGGCCGCTGAGCAGGCCCACCTCTTTTTGCAGCAGCAGCACTTCGAGCAGGTCGCTGACCGATTCGGTGTGGCTGATGATGTAGTGGCGGATGGCATCCTGGCCATAGAGCTGCACCGACAGCCGCGCGCGCTCGAAAATTGCCATCTCGCTTTGGCAGCGCTCGCTGTAGCTGGCGCCCACCACGCGCAAGGGGCGCGCATCGCACAGCAATTGCAGCAGCAGCTCGCGCTTGGCCGCCTCGCTCAGCTGGCTGTAGTCGGCCTGCAGGCCGGCGGTGGCCAGCAGCTCGCTGATCACAGCCTCATGCTGGTCCGAGCTTTGGCGCAGATCGACGGTGGCCAGATGGAAGCCAAACACCTGCACGGCACGGATCAGCGGTGACAGGCGCTGCTCGACCAGCGCGCGGCCATGGTTGTCGCGCAGCGAATCCTCAATGACACGCAGATCGGCCAGAAACTCGTCACTGGTGGCATAGGGATTCTGCGGCGCCACCGCATGGCGGGCCGCTTCGCCGCCGCTCAGGTTCTTCAAGGTCGCGGCCAGGCGCGCATACACACCAATCAGCGCGCGGCGGTAGGGCTCGTCTTCGCGGTGCTGGCTGGTATCGGGCGAGCGCGCGGCCAGCGCCTGCAAGGCGGCGGTGTTGCCGGCCAGGCGCTGGGACATCGACAGCTCCCCCCCCAGGTAGTGCACCTCGGTCAGGTAGTGGCGCAGCACCAGGTCGGACTGGCGGCGCAGCGCTTCTTGCAGGCTCTTGGCGGTGACATTGGGGTTGCCGTCGCGGTCGCCGCCAATCCACTGACCCATGCGCAAAAAGGTGGCCAGGTCACGCTCGCCCAGCTCGCGCTCGAGCGCAGCGTAGAGCTTGGGGATCTCGGTCAGGAACGTGGCCTGGTAGTAGCTCAGCGCGTTGTCGATCTCGTCCTCGACCGTCAGCTTGGAGTAGCGCAGCAGGCGCGTCTGCCACAGCTGGGTGACCTGGGCACTGAGCTGCAGCTCGTTGTCGGCCAGCTGGCGCGGGGTCAGCGTGTCCTTGCTGCTGTTGAAGAGCTGGGCGCGCTGGGCGATATCGTCGCGCGCCACCAGCAAGGCGGCAATCGCACGCTCAGCATCCAGAATGCTCTTGCGCTGCACCTCGGTGGGGTGGGCCGTGAGCACCGGCGAGATCAGGCTGTGCGCCAGGGTTTGCGAGACGGCCTTGACGGGGATGCCGGCCCAGCGCAGGCGCGCCAGCGCCACCTCGATGCTGCCCTCCTGGGTGTTGCCGGCGCGCTCATGGATCTCGCGGCGGCGGATATGGTGGCGGTCTTCGGCCAGGTTGGCCAGGTGCGAGAAATAGGTGAAGGCGCGGATCACGCTCACCGTCTGGTCGCCCGAGAGGCCCTTGAGCAGCGACTTGAGCGATTTCTCTGCATCCTGGTCGTCATTGCGGCGGTAGGCTACCGACAGCTGGCGCACCTGTTCGATCAGATCGAACGCGGCCTGGCCCTCCTGCTCGCGAATCACATCGCCCAGAATCCGGCCCAGAAGCCGGATGTCATCCATCAAAGGCTGGTCCTTGTCCGCGCGCCGCGTCACGGCCTGGGTGGCGGCAGGGCTGCTCGCCTTCGGTTTGCGCGCAGGGGTCTTGGCGACTGCAGGGTTGTCTTTTTTGCTGGCAGTGGTCATGGGCGAAGGGCAAAGTAGCAAAGGGGCTGAACGATTGATGCCGCTCAAAGTCGCACTGCGCCAAGAGCGGCGCTGCACATGCTAGCATCAGCCGCCTGTTGTGAACCGCTTGTTGACCACGTAAGGTGTCCGGCCGCCAATAAAGAGGTGACCGGGCCTGGCGTGCTCCCCCATCCCATGAGCTCCTTGTCCCTGACCATCGCCACCCGCGAAAGCCAGCTTGCCCTGTGGCAGGCTGAACATGTGCAACATATCCTGCAGCGCCTGGGCCACCAGGTCAGCCTGTTGGGGATGACCACCTTGGGCGACCAGATTCTGGACCGCACGCTGTCCAAGGTGGGCGGCAAGGGCCTGTTTGTCAAAGAGCTGGAAACCGCGCTGGAGACGGGCCGCGCCGACCTGGCCGTGCACTCGCTCAAGGATGTGCCGATGGAGCTGCCACCGGGTTTTGCGCTGGCAGCCGTGCTCGAACGCGAGGACCCGCGCGATGCCTGGGTCTCCAACCACTACGCCAGTCTGCAGGATCTGCCCCAGGGCGCCGTGGTCGGCACCTCCAGCCTGCGCCGCCAGGTGTTGCTGCAGGCCTTGCGTCCCGATCTGGATATCCAGCCGCTGCGCGGCAATGTCAACACCCGCTTGCGCAAGCTCGACGAAGGCCAGTACGACGGCATTGTGCTGGCCGCTGCCGGCCTCAAGCGCCTGGCGCTGGATGCACGCATCTGCCATGCTTTTGCCACCGACACCATGCTGCCCGCGGCCGGCCAGGGCGCGCTGGGCATTGAGGTGCGCAGCGACCGCCAGGACCTGCTGGCCCTGTTTGCCGGCCTGGCCGATCCGCGCACCTGGCAGACCGTGACGGCCGAGCGCGCCGTCAGCCGCTGCATGGGCGGCAGCTGCTCGATGCCGCTGGCCGCGCACGGTGAATGGCAGGACGGCCAGCTGTGGCTGCGCGCCGCCTGGGGCGACGAAGCCAACCCGAACGCGCCCCTGGTGTCTGCGCAGGCCCGCGCGGCCGTCACCGACCTGGCCAGCGCCGATGCACTGGGCCAGCAGGTGGCATCGCTGCTTCAGCAAGCGGGCGCGCAGGTGCGCCGCTAAGCACCCGGCCGCCGTCCGCCATGGCCCCGTCACACCACCGCACCATCATCACCCGCCCGCAACCCGAGGCGGACGACTGGGTCGCCCAGTTGCGGCAGCGGGGGTTGCGGGCCGATGCGCTGCCACTGATCGATATTGTTCAAGCCGACAGCCCCGCCCACCACACGGCGCGAATGCATGCGCGCCAGCATTGGCAGCACTATGGCGCGTTGATGCTGGTGAGCACCAATGCGGCCCGTTTTTTTCTGGACCCGGCCCTGGTGCAGGCGCTGGCCCAGCAGCAGCGCAAGGCGCCCCATACCCGGCTGTGGTGCCCGGGCCCAGGCACGGCCCGCGCGGCACAGGCCTTGGGCGTGCCCATTGATTTGATCGACCAACCCGCCACCGATGCCCCGCAGTTCGACTCCGAATCGCTGTGGACCGAGGTCGGCGCCCAGGCCGCAGCGATGGCAGCATCGGGCCAGCGCGTGCTGGTGGTGCGCGGCGCCAGCGCGGGCAGCGCGATCGACCAGTTGGTGAGCGGCTCAGGCCGCGAATGGCTGGCGCGCCAGTTGCAAGCGGCTGGTGTGGGCGTGGATTTTGTCGGTGTCTACGAGCGCCGCGCGCCCGCTTGGACGCCAGCGCAACTGGCATTGGCAACGCAGGCGCTGACCGATGGCAGCATCTGGCTGTTCAGCAGCTCCGAGGCGGTGATGCATTTAAGCAACAGATTCAGCGCCGACGCATTGGCGCCTGCCCAGGCGCTCAGCACCCATGCACGCATCGCGCAAGCGACCCGAGCGGCAGGATTTGTCCACATTCAGCAGTGCAGGCCTTCGCTGGAAGACGTGGTGGCGTCGTTAGAATCTGCCCTATGACGCTGCCCGAGCACGCACCGAACCCCACGCCTCCCCACCCGGCCACCTCCTCCCACCAGGCCCACCCTGCGGGCGGCCGCATGCCGCAAGCCTGGGTCTGGACGTCAGTGGCTCTGGGCGTTGCCGCCACCATTGCCATCATCAGCGCGGCCATGCTCTGGCAGCGGCTCAACAACATCCAGCAGCAGCTGGCGCTGCAAAGCGCCGACTCGCGCAGCCAGGCCGTGGAAGCGCGCACCCTCGCCCGCCAGGCCGAAGATGTCTCGCGCGATACCGCCTCGCGCATGTCGGTAATGGAAACGCGCGTGGGCGAAGTTGCGCTGCAGCGCGGCCAGCTCGAAGAGCTGGTGCAAAGCCTCTCACGCAACCGCGATGACACCATGGTCGGCGATATCGAAAGCGCCGTGCGCTTTGCGATGCAGCAAAGCCAGCTGAGCGGCAGCCCCGACCCGCTCGTCAGCGCCCTCAAGATCGCCCAGCAGCGCGTGACCGTCTCGGCCCAGCCGCGCCTGGCCCCGCTGCAACGCGCCATTGCCCGCGACCTGGACCGCATCGCCGCGAGCAAATCGCTGGACACCGCCGGCCTGCTGGCCCGCATGGATGACCTGCTGCGCCAGATCGATGATCTGCCGCTGCAAAACGATGTGCTCGACAAAAACGCCCGCCGCACGGCGCCCGCCCGCAACCGGGGCAACCCATCGGCTACCCCCGCTGCAGCCAGTACCCCAGCCGAAGCTGCAACGTACGACAGTGCCAGCCCCAGCTGGTGGCTGTCGGCGCTGTCCACCGCCTGGGGCGTGGTGCATGAGGAAGCCCGCAGCCTCGTGCGCGTACGCCGCATCGACTACCCCGATGCGGTGCTGCTCTCGCCCACACAGGCATTTTTTGTGCGCGAGAACCTCAAGCTGCGCATCCTGAACGCCCGCATGGCCTTGCTGGGCCGCCAGATGAATGCCTCGCGCAATGACCTGGCCGCTGCGGCTGACGCCGTGCACAAGTATTTCGATATCTCCTCGCGCCGAGGCCAGCAGGCCGCCCAGCAACTCAACCAGCTGCAGCAGGCCATGCAGGATGTGGAAGTGCCACGCGCCAATGACACCCTGGCCGCACTGGCCACGGCAGCGGCAGGACGGTAAGCGATGAGAGCCGCACTTTGGTTGATCGGTCTGTTTGCCGTGGCAGTGGCCGCCGCGCTGTTTGCCGGCAGCAACCAGGGCAGCGTGACCCTGCACTGGCCGCCCTACCGCATCGATTTCTCGCTGAACATGGTCGTCGTGCTGCTGCTGCTGGCCTTTGTGCTGGTCTACGGCGCGCTGCGCGGCGTCAGCGCCATGTTCGAGCTGCCGCGCCAGGCCAAGCGCTGGCGCATCCAGCAAAAAGAGCGCGCCATGCATGGCGCAGCGCTGGATGCCGTGACCCAGCTGCAAGCAGGCCGCTTCGTGCGCGCCCGCAAGGCTGCGCTGTCGGCACTGGCCCAGGAGCAGGCCTTGCAGGACAGTGGCGCCGCCATCCCCAACGGCCTGCAGCTGCGCGTGCTGGGCCATGTGCTGGCCGCTGAGAGCTCGCATGCGCTGCAGGACCAAACCCAGCGCGACCAGCACTGGGAGCTGGCGATGCAGGAAGCGGCCACCCCCCAGGCCAAAAACCAGCCCGAACTGGCCGAAGGCACCCAGCTGCGCGCGGCCCAATGGGCGCTCGATGACCACAATGCCCACAGCGCGATCGAGCAGCTCGCGCGCCTGCCCCAGGGGGCGGCGCGTCGCACCCTGGCGCTGCGCCTCAAGCTCAAGGCCGCGCGCCAGCTGCGCCAGGCTTTGACCGCGCTCGATACCGCCCGCCTGCTGGCCAAGCACCGCGCGTTTTCGGCCGCTGCGGCGCAAAGCATCATCAAGGGCCTGGCGACCGAGCTGATCAACGACGCCCACGACCCCGAGCAGCTGATGCAGGCCTGGCGCAACCTGGATGCGGCCGAGCGCAACCTGCCCGAAGTGGGCATCCACGCGGCGCGGCGCCTGCAGCAGCTGGGCGGCAACCCGCAGCAGATGCGCGAGTGGCTGCTGCCCGCCTGGGAGCGCTACACCACCAGCAACAACGGCCTGCCCAGCCTGCAGGCCGAACGCCTGGTGCGTGTGCTCGAAGACAGCATGGGTGCGCTCGACGCCAGCTGGCTGGCACGCATTGAGGCGGCCCAGCAGCGCCGCCCCCATGACCCCTACCTGCAGTACCTGGCCGGCTGCGCCTGCCTGCAGCGCCAGCTCTGGGGCAAGGCCCAGCAGTGGCTGCAGCAGGCGGCTCCTTCGCTGCAAGAGGAATCGCTGCGCCGCCGCGCCTGGCAGCACCTGGCACGGCAGGCCGAGTACCGGGGCGATGCCGCTGCGGCCGCCCATGCCTGGAAGCAGGCAGCCCTCGCCGGCGAGCAAGCCTAAGGCAGGCCCGGTCAGGCCCCGTCGGGCTCCGTGTAGGGCGCCGTGCCCCAGCACGGTATACAAGGCGATACAAAGTCCCGGTCCCCCGCTGTTGTATGCGCACCAGTGAGCAGCGCGAGCTAGCGCCTGCTCGGCATATGCTAATGTGGATTGGTTCTGGAACTCGCCACCAGAGGATCGATCAATTCAATTAATTTGAACTTCGCCATCAATCGGGCTGAACTTCTACCGGTTGATCCGCTCCTACACTCGCTTCAAACAATACCGCTGGGCCTACCGCTGCAGCGTTTTTTATGGCTACCACGACGAATAACACCCGCTACACCGGCACGGCGATCGCACTGCACTGGATTTTGGCCCTGGCCCTGATTGGTATCTTTGCCTTTGGCCTGTACATGACCAGCCTGCCTTTCTCCCCTACGCGCCTCAAGTACTTCAACTGGCACAAATGGGCCGGTATGACGATCTTGATTTTGTCGGCCGTGCGTATCCTGTGGCGCTTCACCCACCGCCCACCGGCGCTGCCCGAGGCCACCGCCCGCGCAATGCCCGCCTGGCAGCATGTGGCCCACCACGGCGTGCACCACCTGATGTATGCACTGTTCTTCGCGGTGCCGCTGGTGGGATGGTTCTACAGCTCGGCTGCGGGCTTTCCCGTCGTGCTGTTTGGCGTGGTGCCGCTGCCCGATCTGGTGAGCAAGAGCCCGGAGCTCGCAGAAGCCCTCAAGCCCTGGCATGCCTACCTTGCCTATACGCTGGCGGCCTTGGTGGTGATGCATGTGGCCGCGCTGCTCAAGCACCAGCTGATCGACCGCGATGGCCTGCTCTCGCGTATGCTGCCCGGCCGCGCCTCCTGATTTGTACTGTTTTGCACCGTTTTTTTTACTGGAGTCTGATCTGATGTCCAAGCTCTCCCCCTCCGCCCTGTTCGCTGCCGCCTTGACCGCAGTTGCCTTTGCCACCCCTGTGATGGCCCAGCAAGCGCTGGTGCCCGCGCAAAGCGCCGTCAACTTCGAAGCCAAGCAGATGGGCGTGCCGATCAAGGGCCACTTCCAGAAGTTCGATGCCAAGATCGCCTTCGACACGGTCAAGCCCGAAGCCAGCAAGATCCATTTCTCGGTCGATACCGGCAGCGCCACGATGGGCGTCAAGGAAACCGATGCCGAGCTGCCCAAGGCCGAATGGTTCAACGTCGCCAAGTTTCCGCAAGCCACTTTTGATTCCACTGCCGTCAAGGCGCTGGGCGGCGGCAAGTACCAGGTCGATGGCACCTTGACGATCAAGGGCAATGTCCAGAAGGTCAGCCTGCCCGTCACCTTGACCCAGTCGGGCACGACCACCACCGCAGCGGGCACCCTGCCCTTGAAGCGCCTGACCTACGCCATCGGTGATGGCGATTGGAAAGACACCTCGATGGTGGCCGACGAAGTGCTGGTGCAGTTCAAGCTGGCCCTGACCGGCGTGGGCAAGATCTAAGCTGTTGTTCCCTTTTCTCTCAACCTCTTTTTTAGGAGATTCCTGATGCGCACTTCCCTGTTGGCCCTGGCCGCTGCTTCCCTGTTCGCCGGTGCCGTGCACGCGGCGCCAGCCACCTACGCGATCGACCCGACGCACACCTTTGCGACCTTCGAGATCGACCACAACGGCGCCAGCACCAACCGTGCACGCTTTGACAAAAAAGAAGGCACATTGACGCTGGACCGCGCGGGCAAGACCGGCTCGGTCGATATCAGCATCGACACCTCCTCGGTCAACTCCGGCACGCCCGCTTTTGACAAGCACCTGCAAAGCAAGGACATCTTCAACGTGGCCGAGCACCCCAAGGCCCGATTTCAGTCGACCAAGTTCGTGTTTGACGGCGACAAGCTCAGCGCCGTCGAAGGTAACCTGACCTTGCTGGGCAAGACCCAGCCCATCACCTTCAAGGCCAGCAAGTTCAACTGCTACCCCAACAAGATGCTGCAGGACCGCGAAGTCTGCGGTGGCGATTTCGAAACCACCTTTGACCGCACCGCCTTCGGCCTGGACTATGGTGTGAACTATGGCGCTGCCAAGAACGTGCGCCTGGTCGTGCAGATCGAAGCAGTGAAGCAGTAATCCAGCCGATACCCACGCTGAAATCCTCCGCACAGGAGCACAGACTGCCAGTGGCCGATTGACGGCCCCTGGCAGTTTTTTTATGGCCATCGCCCAGGGCGAGGCCGCCGCCAACGGCGGCACAAGCCCACGCGGGCCGGTCATGGCCGCAGGCGGGCTAAAATCAGCCTATTCATTCCAAGCTATCCAACGGCATCTCGATCTGTGGTGCCGTTTTCCATTGATCACACCATGAGCGACACCAACAGCCAACCGATCTCCCAACCAGGTCTCGATAGCCTGTCCAAGTCTTTTGAGCCTGCGGCCATCGAGGCCCATTGGGGCCCGGAATGGGAAAAGCGCGGCTACGGCAACGCCGGCTATCGCGGCACCGGTGCGCCCAATGCGGAATCGGTCGCGGCGCAGCACAACTTCTCCATCCAGCTGCCGCCCCCCAATGTGACCGGCACGCTGCACATGGGCCATGCGTTCAACCAGACGATCATGGACTCGCTCACCCGCTACCACCGCATGAAGGGCTACAACACGGCCTGGATTCCGGGCACCGACCATGCTGGCATTGCCACCCAGATCGTCGTGGAGCGCCAGCTGCAGGCCGCAGGCCAAAGCCGCTATGACCTGGGCCGCGAGAACTTTGTCGCCAAGGTCTGGGAGTGGAAGGAGCAGTCGGGCAACACCATCACTACGCAGATGCGCCGCATGGGCGATACCGTGGACTGGAGCCGCGAGTACTTCACCATGGACGACAAGCTCTCCAAAGTGGTGACCGAGACCTTCGTCAAGCTCTACCAGCAAGGCCTGATCTACCGCGGCAAGCGCCTGGTCAACTGGGACCCGGTGCTGCAATCGGCCGTGTCCGACCTGGAAGTGGAAAACCAGGAAAAGGACGGCTCGCTCTGGCACATTGCCTACCCGCTGACCAGCGGCGAAGGCCAGCTGGTGGTGGCCACCACCCGCCCCGAGACCATGCTGGGCGACGTGGCCGTGATGGTCCACCCCGAGGACACGCGCTACCAGCACCTGATCGGCCAGACCGTGACCCTGCCGCTGGTGGGCCGCCAGATTCCGATCATTGCCGACGACTATGTGGACCGCGAATTCGGCACCGGCGTGGTCAAGGTCACGCCCGCGCATGACCAGAACGACTACCAGGTCGGCCAGCGCCACAAGCTGCCGATGATCGTGGTGCTGACCCTGGAAGCCAAGATCAACGACGAGGCGCCCGAGAAATACCGCGGCATGGACCGCTTTGTCGCGCGCAAGGCCATCGTGGCCGACCTCGAAGCCCAGGGGCTGCTGGTCGAGACCAAGAAGCACAAGCTGATGGTGCCCATCTGCGACCGTACCGGCCAGGTGATCGAGCCCATGCTGACCGACCAGTGGTTCATCGCGATGAGCAAGGTCAGTGACCAGGACCCGACCGGCAAGAGCATTGCGCAAAAGGCCATCGACGCCGTGGCCTCGGGCCAGGTGCAGTTTGTGCCCGAGAACTGGGTCAACACCTACAACCAGTGGATGAACAACATCCAGGACTGGTGCATTTCGCGCCAGCTGTGGTGGGGCCACCAGATACCGGCCTGGTACGACGAAGAAGGCAACATCTACGTCGCCAAGAACGAGGCTGAAGCCCAGGCACAGGCGCCCGGCAAGGTATTGCGCCGCGACGCCGATGTGCTCGACACCTGGTACTCCTCGGCGATGGTGCCCTTCAGCACCATGGGCTGGCCCGAGCAGGGCGACGCCGCCGATGACGACTTCAACCTCTACCTGCCCTCGTCGGTGCTGGTGACCGGCTACGACATCATCTTCTTCTGGGTCGCCCGGATGATCATGATGACCACGCACTTCACCGGGCGCGTGCCGTTCAACCATGTCTACATCCACGGCCTGGTGCGCGATGCGCAGGGCAAGAAGATGTCCAAGTCCGAAGGCAATGTGCTCGACCCCGTCGACCTGATCGATGGCATTGCACTGGAGCCGCTGCTGGACAAGCGCACCGTGGGCCTGCGCAAGCCGGAGACGGCGCCCCAGGTGCGCAAGAACACGCAAAAGGAGTTCCCCGAAGGCATTCCCGCCTATGGCGCCGATGCGCTGCGCTTTACCTTTGCAGCGCTCGCGTCGCTGGGCCGTTCGATCAACTTCGACAGCAAGCGCTGCGAAGGCTACCGCAACTTCTGCAACAAGCTGTGGAACGCCTCGCGCTTTGTGCTGATGAACTGCGAAGGCCATGACTGCGGTCTGCTGGAACACAGCAAGGACCAGTGCGCCACGGGCGACTACCTGCAGTTCAGCCAGCCCGACCGCTGGATCGTCTCGCAGCTGCAAAAGGTCGAGGCCGAGGTGGCCAAGGGCTTTGCCGAGTTCCGCCTGGACAACGTCGCCAACACCCTCTATGACTTTGTCTGGAATGAGTTCTGCGACTGGTACCTGGAAATCGCCAAGGTGCAGATCCAGACCGGCAACGAAGCCCAGCAGCGCGGCACCCGCCGCACGCTGATCCGCACGCTGGAGACCATCCTGCGCCTGGCCCATCCGATCATCCCGTTCGTGACCGAAGCGCTGTGGCAGAAGGTGGCACCCGTGGCCGGCCGCGAAGGCGCATCGATTGCGATTGCCGCCTACCCGCAAGCCCAGCCCGAGAAGATCGACAACGCAGCGATTGCCTATGTCGAGCGTATCAAGCAGATGGTGGATGCCTGCCGTGCGCTGCGCGGAGAAATGGCCGTGTCGCCCGCGCAGCGCCTGCCGCTGCTGACGGTGGCCGGCTCTGCCGAGGGCGCCGCCTTCCTGCGCGCCAACGCCGATGTGCTCAAGAACCTGGCCAAGCTGAGCGAGGTCAAGGTGTTTGACGACGAAGCGGCCTGGGCGGCCGAAGCCCAGCATGCCCCCGTGTCGGTGGTGGGCGATGCGCGCATGGCGCTGTTTGTCGAAGTGGATGTGGACGCCGAGAAGCTGCGCCTGGGCAAGGAGATCAAGCGCCTCGAAGGCGAGATCACCAAGGCCAACGCCAAGCTGTCCAACGAGGCTTTCTGCGCCAAGGCCCCCGCTGCCGTGCTGGACCAGGAGAAAAAGCGCGTGGCTGACTTTGGTGCCTCGCTCAGCAAGCTGCAAGAGCAGCTCCAGCGCCTGGGTTGAATCGGCCGGGGCCGTGCAAAAATCAGCACATAATGCCCCTTGGCCCTGCACACAAAGGCGCAGCTTGCTGCGCCTTTGTCACATCCAAGTCCTAGCACCCGAGTATTTATGACTACACCGACCCGTGTCCGCAAAGCCGTTTTCCCAGTCGCTGGCCTGGGCACCCGCTTTTTGCCTGCCACCAAGGCATCGCCCAAGGAAATGCTGCCCGTCGTGGACAAGCCCCTGATCCAGTACGCGGTGGAAGAGGCCTACGAGGCCGGTATCCGGGACATGATCTTTGTCACTGGCCGCAGCAAGCGTGCGATCGAAGACCACTTCGACACCGCCTATGAGCTGGAAAACGAGCTGGAAAACGCCGGCAAGCAGGCCATGCTGGACCTGGTGCGCAGCGTCAGCCCCGATGACATGAATTGCCTGTTTGTACGCCAGCCCCGCTCGCTGGGCCTGGGCCACGCGGTGCTCTGCGCCGAGCCACTGGTGGGCAATGAGCCCTTTGCCGTGCTGCTGGCCGATGACCTGATGACCGGCGCGCCAGGCGGCCCGGGCGTGATGGCGCAAATGACAGCCGCCTTTTCCAAACAAGGCCGCTCGCTGCTGGCGGTGCAGGAAGTGCCGCTGGAACACACCAAGCGCTACGGCATCGTCAAGGGCGAGCCCGCAGGCGGCCCGCTGATGCGCATTGACGAGATCGTCGAAAAGCCCGCCCCGGAAAAAGCCCCCTCGCGCATGGGTGTGGCCGGCCGCTATGTGCTCACCCCCGGCATTTTTGACGAGATCCGCAACCAGCCCAAGGGCGTGGGCGGCGAGATCCAGCTGACCGATGCGATAGAGCGTCTGATGCACAGCGAAACCGTGTATGCCTACCGCTACAGCGGCAAGCGCTATGACTGCGGCAGCAAGGAAGGCTTTTTGCAGGCCACCGTGGAGCTGGCGCTGCAGCACCCCGACGTGGGCGATGATTTCCGCGCCTTTTTGAAGAACCTGCAGATCTGATCGGCGCTCCACCTCTTCAAAACAAAGGCCTGCAGATGCAGGCCTTGGTGTTTCAGTGGCGGGTGTGGCGCCTAGCGGCGGCGCAGAATATGGATGAACTCCTCACCCACGGTCTGCTGCTCCACCAGCTCATTGCCGGTCTGCTTGGCAAAGGCCTGGAAATCCCGGATCGAGCCGGTATCCGTCGCCACCACCTTGAGCAGCTGGCCGCTTTGCATGGTGGCCAAGGCCTTCTTGGCCTTCAAAATCGGCAGCGGGCAGTTCAGTCCGCGCGTATCCACTTCCTGGTCAATATCCATCGTGTTCATTCGTTATCGATAACCCACCCTGCTCAGTCCAAACGGGGAGCGACCACAAAGCGCGCGTCCTCTTCCCAATAATTGACTGGCCATTTGGCGGGATCGGGGTTCGGGTTCGGGTTGTTGGGGCGGAACGCGCCAAAGCGCACCGGCTCGCCCTTGCTCTTGACCCATTCGGCCATCGCATAACCCGTGCCAGAGGGCCAGCACAGCACTTCCTGCGCAGTCTGCCACTGGTACTCCACCAGCTCGGGCGACAGGCGCACGTCCTCGGGCCGGCCCGCCACGCGCACATGGTAGGCGATCAGCACCTGGTTCATGCGCAAAAACTCCCAGCAGCCAATCAGGCGCAGGGCTTGGGTCTGCAGGCCCGTCTCTTCAAGCACCTCGCGGGCAATGCCGGCCTCGGGCGATTCGCCAGCCTCCATGAAGCCGGTGATCAGGCCAAACATGCCCGGCTGCCACAGCGCATTGCGCGCCAGCAGCACCTGGCCCAGGTCGTTCTCGACGACAGCGGCCAGCACGGGCGTGGGGTTGCCCCAGTGCGTCCAGCCGCAGGCCGGGCAGCGCAGTCGGCTCACCTCGCCGCTGTCCTCGGCCATCACCTTCCATTGCAGCGCCGTGGCGCAGTTCACGCAAAATTTCGTTTCGTATTGCATAGGGCTTTCATGCCGGCAACCGAGCGCTCATCGCTCGGCGCGCGTGCTCAGGCGGGAAACACGCCGGTGGACAGATAGCGGTCCCCCCGGTCGCAGACGACGAACACAATGGTAGCGTTGCGTTCGCGGCGCGCAATTTCCTGGGCGACATGGCAGGCGCCAGCAGCAGAGATGCCGGCAAAGATGCCTTCGTCACGGGCGAGGCTGCGGGCCATGTCCTCGGCATCGTTCTGGGTCACATAGACCATCTCGTCGACCGCGCTGGGGTCGTAGATCTTGGGCAGGTATTCTTCGGGCCACTTGCGGATGCCGGGGATGCGCGAGCCCTCGGTGGGCTGGGCGCCGATGATGCGCACGGCCGGGTTCTTTTCCTTCAGGTAGCGCGAGACGCCGGTGATGGTGCCGGTCGTGCCCATCGCACTGACAAAGTGGGTGATCTGGCCGCCGGTCTGCTCCCAGATCTCGGGGCCGGTGGTCTCGTAATGGGCGCGCGGATTGTCCGGGTTGGCAAACTGGTCCAGCACAATGCCCTTGCCCTCGGCGACCATCTTGTCGGCCAGGTCGCGGGCATATTCCATGCCGCCGCTCTTGGGCGTGAGGATCAGCTGCGCGCCATAGGCCTTCATCGTCTGCGCGCGCTCGATGGAAAGGTCCTCGGGCATGATCAGCACCATGCGGTAGCCCTTGATGGCTGCAGCCATTGCCAGCGCAATACCGGTGTTGCCCGAGGTCGCCTCGATCAAGGTGTCACCGGGCTTGATCTCGCCGCGCTCCTGCGCGCGCTGGATCATCGACACCGCTGGGCGGTCCTTGACCGAGCCAGCTGGGTTGTTGCCCTCGAGCTTGCCCAGCACCACATTGCCATGGGCTTCGTTGTAGTCGGCACCGATGCGCTGCAGGGCCACCAAAGGGGTCTTGCCAATCGCATCCTCAATCGTTAGGTATTTTTTGGAGCTCATTATTTGTGCCATAATTGCGAGCTGCGATACAGACACAGCCCGGGTGGTGAAATTGGTAGACGCAGGGGACTCAAAATCCCCCGCCGCAAGGCGTGCCGGTTCGATTCCGGCCCCGGGCACCACATTCAAGCCGTTAAGTTTAAACAACTTAGCGGCTTTTTCTTTGTCTGGTGCGGGGTGCTGCATGTCTAGGCGTTCGCGGTTGAAACCGATTGCGTTTGTTTAAAAACGATAGCAGCCGACATTCTAACCAGAGGGCAAGCCCCTTGTTGGGTTGGTGTTGGGGGTGCCGGAGGCGGCAACAGTCTCCTCGCTTCAACGGCGCCTGCCTCGTACACACGCAGGTCGGCATCACATATCTATCTGGCTCCACCAACAAAAAAAGAGCCTCCCCGGCACCAGATGGCGCCAGGGAGGCTCTTTGCATAACCGATCATGGCTGAGTGCAGGCTTTGTCACTCTCATCGCCACCAAGCTGGCGCTCGGTATTGACCTGGCTGCACAGCGCAGCTACTTCTGCGTCTCGCCGCCTAAGATGACCTCCGAGTTCTGCGACCACGCCGAGGCCTTCTGCAAGCTGGCGGTCGAGGGCTGCGGCTTTATCTGCAAGATCGCTGCGGGCAGCGGTGTCGGCCTGGGCTTGCGCGCGATAAGTGGCGGCTCTGCGGTCGGCGCTGCGCTGCAGGCGCTCAGCACGAGCAAGCTCAGCACGCACATCCATAGCAATGCCCGTCTTGAAGGCCGCCAGCTTGTCAGCGTTGTAGAGGGTATCTTGGGCATGTTTGCTCTCCAATTGGGCGGTGTGGGCTTCGTCACTTCGGGCAGCGTCGGTGCGTGCAGCCAGGTCAAGCGCCTGATCAGCGCGCATCTCAGCAAGGCGGGTGCCGGTTTGCCAGCCTTTGACCACCCAGCCAGTCGAGAAAGCCAGCGCGGCCATGACGGCCGCCAGCATCAGCTGGAGCCTCAGGGTCATAAGCCCTCCTCGCAAATCTCGCCGTTGGCATCGCCCCGGCGCTGCAGACCAGGCAGCACCGCCGACACACCGTTGACCGTACCCCGGTTCCAGCGCGGGTTTTCTCGGCAGGCGCCCAACACATCACCGGCATTGGCTTTGCGCAGCAAGGTCGATCCCGCCAAAGCGGCCTCGCCCTTGTTGTGGATGAAGTCGATAAACACCGCCTGCTGCAGCGCCGTGTACTGCGCCCAAAAACGAAAAAGCCGCTTTGCAGCGGCTTCGGATGCCAGGTAGCGGGACTTTTCAAGCCCATAGCATTCAGCCGGTGAGTAATAGCGCTCGGCCACCACTGCAGGCCCGGTGATTCCATTGCAAACTGTCAGCGGCGCCCCTTTGCCCAGCTGGTCAAAATAGGGCCTGCCGATGTGGCGATAGCTGCTTTCGTAATAGCTGCCCATGACCATCGCGATCTTGGCGGCATCCGAAGTGCCAGCGTCAGCCGCAACGGCCTGGATGTAATGACTTTGCTCCGCCATCACCTGGGCGGCAGCTTGGTCGCGCTCAGCCACCACATAGCCGCCACCACCGGCCAGCAGTACAGCCAAAGCAAGCAGGCCCGCGCGCAGCGCATGGGGCACGCGGCTCATGGCTCCATCCTTGGCGTCTCACTCATGTGCTGGCATTCATCGAGGGTCATAGTGGTTCGCCGCTTATTCGGTGCCATCCACCCCCAGCGCTCGAAAGCCGGACGCCACAGCTTTTTCCAGAACCACTCGCAAATCAACAGCGAGGTATAGAGCGCTGCCACGATGGAGGCAATGATGCCCCAGGGAATTGAATTGACCCAGTGCCAACTCTGTGCACTGGTATTAACGGTGGCAGCCTGAACCAGCTTGTCCGCCATGTCCGTCTGTGCAGCGGTGGCCAAGGTAACCGCACTGGTCGCCTTGGCCATCGGCATGCTGATGTCTGTGCTTTGCATCAGGCCTCCTAAAAATAAAAAAACCCGCCGAAGCGGGTCATGGGTGGTACAGCCAGGTCAAACGCGCTTTGCCGCGCGGTCAATGGCTGCGATCAAGCGGGCCGCCAGGCGGTCCGTCGCGCCTTGGCTGCGATGGATATGGTCGTCCTGCAGGTCCCCTTCGCCTTGGTACTCCTGGTCCCAACCCGCATGGATGACACACTGCGCATCCGCCACTTCGCGCATCACTTGCTGGAAGGCCAGAAGATTGGCATCTTGCACAGGGTCGTAGTAACCACTGGGAATAGGCACAAGACCTGTGAATACGGGAACGGCGCCCCCACTGCGAATGACCACCAGCGCATCGAGCAGTTGCTGCCGGTAGGCCTCTGGCGACAGATAGCCGTAGGAGTCGTTCAGGCCCAGACCAAGCACTATCACCTGTGCCTGGTGCAAGGCATCTTTGAATGCGGGCTGCGGACCTGCGGGATACATGTCTGGCGGCGCATCAGGAAATGGCTCCTGGTAACCCTGCATGAAGTCCGCCATCCGCAGACCACAGGCATTGCGGTCCGTCAGCGTCCATCGAGGGCGCTGTGCGCGCATCTGCATTGCTGGCGTGCTATCGCAGCCCCAGCCAAACAAAATGCTGTCCCCGTTCAGTTCTACCGACAAGGGACAGCAACGAACGCAAAATTTGCGCAGGATTTTGCAGATTAGTTCTTTCAAATTCATGTGTATCGTTACAAGGATGATGTGTTGTAGCAAGCATGGGACGCAGCGTTGCTAAAGCTCCGCAGTACAGACATTCAATGTCCAACTCTGCAATGCTGATATCACAGTTACAGCGTTCCTCAGAACCGTACTAAATTGCTATTCGGTCCAAACTACCATGCAGTAGCCGGATCCGCCTGCCCCCCCTGGCAGAGATACGCCTGTAGCACCGCCGCCTCCACCACCTCCGCCACCCGAGTTTGCTCGGCCGCTAGTGGCTGCAAGGGCGGGAGATGATGGGTAACCGCCGTTACCGCCACCAGACGTACCAAACCCAGCCCAGCCTGCGCTCGAACCACCACCGCCGCCCCCACCAGCACGGCCATTGATCCCACCTCCCCCGTGATTCCGACCGGTGGCGTTTGAATTCCCTATGCCTCCTGGATACCCGAAAAGACCAGCGCCAACAGAATTACCACTCCCTTCTAGAGCTCCTCCTCCAGCACTGGAAGCTCCGCCACCACCGCCACCCACGCCAGCACCGGATTGCGCTCCGTACCCGCTACCCCCACCACTACCACCAGCAAGGCCAGGCCTATTACTGTAACTACCGCCGCTGCCGCCGCCTCCACCAATAGCAATAAGTAATGACCCAAATGAGGAATTCCCTCCATTTGAGCCATTTGCCCCTTCTGTCGCCCCCCCGGCGCCACCGCCACCAATAGTCACCGCGACATTCCCTGTCACAGTCACCAATTCTTCACTGTGCTGCCCGGCACCGCCACCGCCACCGGCATTGCCAGCACCACCGCCACCACCGCCACCAATTAGCAGAACAAGACATTGCCCGCCACTGGCAAGTAGCTTTGTACTCGGCACAAACGTGCCGCTCGCAGTAAATCGCTGATACCGTAGCTTGCCGCCGCCGCTCATCATGCTCGAAAGATTTTGCATAGGTTAATCCTGTTAAGAAATGGACAATACCCAAGCACCGGGAGCGGTGCAGGAGGCGATGATTCGGCGAGCAGAATCGGAATCGAACAACACGTTATCTGCCACGCCATTGATGGTGTGTGCTGCGCTCGCCCGGCCCAGCGTAAAAAAGCTTGCAGCCCAGCCACCGGTGCCGTTGAGCACGATCTGATTGCCTGCAACACCTGCAGGCAAAGGGCGGCTATATGCGGAGCCTGCGGACAGTGCGTATTCCGAGCCCACAAGCAGCGGTTGCCCGTTATCAGCAGCTGTGGAGGCGCGCTGAACCAGCGCCTCCTGCAAGCCCACCACAACACCATTGCGCCCGTTGACGGATGCAACGGGACCTGCCTTGATGGCATCCAATGCCTCTCTCACATCATTGACGGCTTCATCTACAGCAACACGGCTGGCATGGGCGTTGCTGGCCGACTGGCTCGCCGCCATGGCGGAGTCCTGCGCCTCCTGCGCTTTGGATTGCGCCCATTGGGAATTGCTGAACACCTGGTCAAGAGCGGTATTGAACGCCACCCGCTGCGGCTCATAAGAAGCCGCCAGCGCAAAGGCCTTGGTGCTGAAACTCACACGGTCATCCGTGGGCTGCGGCGCTGGGGGATAGGCGGGGATAGGGGTTGGAACGACTAAAGGCATCACACCTCCTCAAGTTGAATTGCAAACATCGAGTAGTCGTGGTACTCGATAGCGACTGACCAATCCTTGGCGATACCAAATACGTTCAGGGCCTCAATGTCTTGAGAGCCCAGGAACAGAATGGGCTTGGCCCGGTTCTTGGTCATGTAGTTTTTGATGGCCATGATTTCTGAGCGCCGGATGGGCACAGACATATCCGCCCATCCGATGTAGGTGCGCTCGACCAGCACACGGTTGCCGAACTCATCGAGCTCCTTTCGGGAAAAATCCTGGATACCCACCGAGGCCCCGATCTCGACACCCAGACCCCACTCTTTGGCATTGCCCAAAATGAGGTTGCCGACCTCCATGTCGGTCGTGCCGATGAAATCCACCAGCACATCCGCTTGCGGGAATGCCGGTAGCCCGGTAAAGAGCCCCAGCACACCCGTAGGCGTCCACTCGCCAAAGTGCCATTCCCACCAATCGGCGGTCTCTGGCGCCAGGCCTACGGTGAGTGCCTTGTCATAGACGGTGCCATAGGTAGGGTCCAGCACGCGCACTCGGACGGAATGCACACCGGTCATGCCCATGGCACATACGGCATCCACTGCGCGTCCAAATCGGAACCGGTAGGACGCCGTCGCATTGAACTTGGAGCACTGCGACGTGCGCCCATTAAAAAGGGCCCACGTATTGGTGGGCCCGACTTTGATCCAGAGCGTGGGGTTGTCCGGCGGCGGAATGCTGTCATTGATGTCCGCCCCGGCCTGGTAGACCAGATGCTGGTAGCGCACCCTGCCGCCTGCGGGCCAGGCGCCAGCCAACCAGGCCGCAGCTGTGTCTTCCACGGGCGGCTGCGCAACGATCACGCCATCGCTGATCTCCAGCGGGCTGACGGTTCTCAATCCTGTCATGCGTTTTCCTCCTGTGTACGTGTTGCAGGCATTCCATCGGCGTCCCACATGCGCAGCGTCTTGTTGAGTTGCTGCACGGCAGGCACAACGACCGTGGCCTCGGCCTTGCGGTTGGCATCATGGTTGTCGAGTGCCAAGCGCAGGGCCCGCACTTCCGCCACCAGCACCGGGTTGTCGCTCGACGCCTGCAGCGCGCTGAGCAAAGCGGTGTTGCCACTCGCCTGAACCACGCGCCCTGCAGTGGCAGCGCCCACCTCTGCGGTTTTCACATCGCCGATATCGACGCCGTATTTATTGGCCAGGAAGTTCCTCGTATCGGCCAACGACGCCAGCCAGGCCGACTGCTTGAGCAAGACATCGGCCTGGGACGTTGCACTGGCTTTTGCTAGCTCCTCCAGCGCCTGGATGATCGAGGGCAGCTCGTCGGCTGCATCCTGATTGCCAGATCGGGCCTGGGCCGTCTTGATGGCAAAAAGGGACTCGTAATATGCCGCTCCGTGGTCCGGGCCAGAGCCCAGCAACTGCCCGCGCAGCCGCTTCATTTCATTGGACATGGCGTCAATGGTTTTGGACCACTGTTCAGCCAGCTTCTTGGCCGCATCCGCCGCAGAGTTTGCAGCCTTGGCGGACGAGTCGTAGGAACTGCCCAGGCTGGAGACGCCTCCCTGGTAGCTGCGCATTTTGGGAATGCTGACGCCAATGGAGTTCCCCAACGACTTGACGGTGACCTTGATTTTCTCCATGCCCTCCACGAATTCGGTGCTGGTCAGCAACGTATTCAGTGCTTGCAGCGCCGCATTGGCATTTGAAATCATGTTGTCAATCGCTGCACCGCTCACGGCATCAGCCACATTGGCTCCAGTGAGTGCAGCAGTCAGCATCGGCGTGATCATCCCGTCGATCATGGACGCCAGAATGGTGTTCACCGCCTGCTCGTACACAGCCTGCTCAAAGCCCGCCGAGATTTGATTGGCCAGCCAGCTACCGGCTTCCGCACCACGTCCCTCGTTGATCTCATTGATGAAGCCATCGACCAGGCCATCCATCGACAGCCCCAACGTTGACAGCGTCGTTTCCCGGGCATGCTGAAGCTTGTTGGATCCCTCTTCCAAGCTGGCATTCACGGCATCAACGCCATTGGCAAAATCATCCGCAAACTGCAGCAGCCAAGCGAGCAGCTCCTCGTCCTTGTCCGCAATCGCTTTGTCAACCAGGGCGCGGTACTTCTTCTTTGCATCCACATCGCCAACACGCAGGTCCAGCTCACGCTCTTCCATACCGTCGTTGGCCACCTTGGTCGCACGGCTTCGCTTCTCGTCGTCGCTGTAATACAAATCGTAATAAGTGCTTGCGGCCTGTGTGAGCGCGTCCATGCTGCCAACCGCATCCACCAGCTTGCTGGCCCAGTCACCTGCAGAGAGCGAGCCCTCCAGCAAGGTAGAGCCAAACAGTTCAAAGATCTGGTTGACGCCGACCAGGCTGGATGACATGCGGGTCAAGGCATCAACTGCCGTCTCACCCGTGCGCACATACTCGCTCATCACGAAGATCTGCTCGGTAACCGTCTCCGTCACCTGGCGGCCGACACGAGCCCATTGCTCAGTGTCTCCATCGCCGGCCACTTGCACGTTGTCCCACACCATGCGGGTCACTTCGCTGGTCTGCTCCTGCCAGCTGCCGAGCACACTGCGTGCCAGCTCTTCATTGGCCTGCGCGAGCGCCTGCTGGATCTTGGCCGATGCTTCCTCTTGCGACAGGCCCGTCAACCGCAAGCCGTTGCCGCCCGTGTCCGGATGGATCTCATCGAGCCCCAGTGCCACCTTCATGGCACGGATTGCGTCTCCATTCAGCCCCAGGGTATCGGCTTTTTTGGCCGTGTCCTCACGCATGTCCTTGAAGGCATCCTGCAGCACCTTGATGGGGCCTTTGGAGCCTTCAATCGCCGTGCCATAGTTCTCTTTGAGCATTTCGACACGCGAATACAGCTGCTGGAGCTGGCGCTCACGGTAGCCATTCTCCTTGGCATCCGGGTTCGCCGCGATCTGGCCTTGGAGCGTTTCGATCTGCGCATTGGCCTTCTCGATCTCCTTCTCTGCAGCCAGGTAGCGGTACTTCGGACCACCAAACAAGCTGCCGCTTTCTCGCATCAGCTGGTAGCCATACATGTCTCCGCCGAGCTCACCCATCAGGCCGCTGCCGACCTGCTTTTCTTCCTTGAACATGCCGCCGAGGTATGCCGCGATGATTGGGATACTCATCACCCAACCGCCACCGGAAAACCAACTGCCCATCCCGGATCCGCCAGCTCCCGCGGCTTCCGAGCTTGTAGCCAGAAATCCAAGAGAGTCACCTCCGGCCATACCTATTGCATTTGCTGAGTTGAGGGTATGCGCGGAAAAGGTCGCAGTATTACCCCAGCCAAGCATGCTTCCTACGTAGCGAGAAGTCTGACCCAGCAATCCTTCCCCGGTATAGAGGCTGTATGCATTAGACCCACCGCTCAGCAAGCTCATGGCGCCATCGCCTGAACCACCAAGTCCCGAGCCTCCACCAAACAACCCAGCCAGCCATCCCACTCCGCTGGTAATAATGCCCGTGATGTTCGCGCCGATGTTCATCACAAACTTCTGCGCGAATGCCTTGTACAAAGCATCTGAAATGGAGGTCAGTACGGTCGTCTTCAAAGACTTGCCCAAGTTCTTCAGACCCTGAGCGCCGTTATTGAGAAAGTCGGCGAATCCCTGGCGCACGACATCCGCATATTTGCTTGCCTGCTGCGTGACGTATTGGTCCTGAATGCGCGCCAGCTCGGTCTGTAGCTTCGTCTCTGCAGTGAGTCTCGCCTGAGCAATCAAATCAGCTTCTTTGATCGCGTTCTTTTCGCTGTTGGAATCGTAAGAACTCTTTTTGATCTGCTCAATCTCACGCGCAAGCTGCAACTCAGCCTTGCGCACAGCCAGCAGTTTCTGGCGCTGGCTTTCTTCCACGCCCAGCAGGGACATGCTGTATTGCTGCAGTTCATATTCCTCTTTTGCAGCTTTCAGCTGCTCTGCATACTTGCTGCTGGCCTCGATGTATGCGCCTTCTTTCAGCGATTGCACATAACGCTCATGCTGCTCGGCAACCTTCGCCAAACCTTCGCTGACCTCAGGTCTCCAGGGCACTCCGCTGGCATTGTTTGCTTCGGACCGGGCTTTCTCCATCGCCATTTCGGCAATAGCTATCTTGGACTTTCCAAAGTTTGCGTTGGCCACATCCTGCTTGTCTGCCATATCGCCAATCGCACTTGCTGACTTTTTCAGGTCGTCGATATATTTGAGATAGCTCTTGCTTGCTTCGTCCTGGGTCTGAATCTGCTTCTCCAGTTCACCCCGGACCTGCTGGATCACCTGGTAGCGCTGCGCTTCAACAAGCTGGCCTTGCAAATTGGCTTTGGTACTCGCATCCGTTGTGCGAGCAATTTCTTTCTGCAGCTTCATGACTAGCTGGTCTGACTCGCTCATGCTGGCGGCCGCTGCAGCCCGCTCCTTGAGACGATCAATCAGATCCTCTTCGGCCGCAATCCTGGACTTGATGCCAGAAATCGCATGCTCCTGATCACCCCCATTAGATTCACGGGGGGCATTGCCAGCAGAATTACTTCCTGCAGAAGGTGCCCGCCTCGGCGTGATTTTGGGAGTTTCCACTTTGACCGTCGGTAGCTCGATGGTCGGAGGCTGCATCGATGCAGTGATGCGCTGCATATTCGCATGGTCAGCCCGCATCGCATCGTAGTATTTCTGAGCTTCAGCTGCGTAGCGCTTGTTGCCAGGCTCAGCTTCTGCCAAGTCCTTGGCCTCCTCATAGTTCTTCTTGTTCCAGTCAAAGTTAGCACTGGCGGTCTTGTGCGCAGTCTCCTTGCGACTCAGCGAGGCGGCATTCGCCAGCTGCCCAAGCGCACTGATGCCTTTGATGGCAATTTCAATGACGCCAGCAATCGCGCCAATCACTGTCTGAAAGCCTTCGCGTGTCGCTTCGGAGGACAGCGTATCGTTCAACGACTCAATGCCCTCGCGCATCCCTTGCAGGCTGCCGCTGTCGCCTGTCATGGCCGTCGCAAAGCTGTGCTGCAGCGCCTCCAAGGCGCCACCCAGCGTATCCCTGGCAGCAACTGCCGCACCGCCATACGAGGTTTGCAGCGCATCCAGAATAACGGCCTGTGCCGCACCAACTTGGCCGGTGGCTTCCAACTGCGCGACCATCTCTTTTTGCTGGTCGGTGAATTGCACCCCCTTGTCCGCCAGCGCTTTGAGCCCTTCGGACGGGGAGTTCAACGCCTGTCCAATGGTCTCCGCAGAGCTGGTCACCGATGTGCCCATGCGCGAAGACATATCCACCACGGCCTGCATGGCCTGCGGAAACTGTTGCCCCACCACATTGGAATAGTTCAGCAGCTGCGTTTGCGCTTGGGTGATATCGCCGGTCGAGAAGACACTGGACTTGGACAGCGATGTCGCCATGCCGTTGAGCCGTTCCTGTGACCAACCCGCAGCCTCGCCGGTGGACTTCAACACGGCAGAGAGCTGGGCCTGCTGCTTCTCTGCATTGATGGTCTCGGTGATGAATTTGCCAAAGAACGCGGGCGCGCCTTGTGCCAGCAGGCCGAACACCACCTTGGTGGATTCGGTCCAGCGTTTGGCAGAGGCATTTGCGCTCTCTTGCTCTTGCTGCACCGTCGCCAGGTCTCTGGAGTAGCTACTCAGCGCAACCTGGCTGGTTTGCTGCACCTGAACAAAGGTTTCTGAGAAGCGCTGGGTATCCCGGATCCCCACCTGGATCACCGATGACTGGCTCTGAAACGCCGAGGTCATCAGCTCGAACGATTGTGCGGAATTTCTGGAGCCGGCCTCGACCGAACTCCAGAAGCCCTGAATGCTGTTGATGGCCTCATGGACACCCACCTGGAGATCCGAGAGGTCGACACCAATCTTGATATTTTTTTCTAGATCAGCCATAGCAGCACCAATAGAAATGGCCCGCCGAGGCGAGCGTAGAAAAAGGAAAGCCCACCGAGGTGGGCTATTTCTGGCGGGAGCGCTCCTGTGCTTCCCTGCGCGTCTGCATCGCTTCAAGCGCGCCCCGTTCCAGCAGGCCGACTTCGCGCAGCACCTGGTTGCGCTTGCGCTTTTTGATGCCCTCGGCATCCAACCAGCTGTAGATCACGTTGTAGTCAAGGGCGTAGATGCCGCCCATGCCTGCACGCCACTGGCTGGAGTTGTCGATGAAGCAGCGGTAGGCCAGCTCGTTGTCGGGGTAGCACACCAGGGGCTCGCGTTCCTTAATGATCTCGGAAGGAAAGCCCATGGCCACCAGTTGTTGGGGACTGGACCGTTCGCCAAACAGCGCGCGGCCCAGCTCCATCAGTTTTTTGTCTTGGCGCCCGAATGAGCCTGGAAGAAGCCAGTCACAATCGCACCGAAGGCGAACGCATGGGTCACAAAGAACTGCGTGATGTTCTCAACGCTGAAGTCATCGGTGAACTCCCAGGCGGACACGATCTTCATCACCAGCTTGGCCTGGTCGGTACGCATGTCCTTCTCTTGCTCATCGCTGAGCGGGGCCTCGGCCGTCGCCTTGTACTTGTCTTGCAAGGCTGTGAACTCGGCCGACAGCGCCTTCATGGCTTCGGTGTCATGAAAGCGGAAGGTCAGGCCCAGGGGTTGCGGGCCCTTGCCGGCAACGGGCACATCGGCAGTGCCTTTGAAGGTGGGAGTGGGTGCAAACGATGCGAGAGACTTCGCCATGATGAATTTCCTTCTTTTCAAACAAAAAAAGCCCGTGCAGGTGCTACCTGCCGGGCATAGAAAACCCGCCTTGATCGGTCAAGACAGGTGTGGCGACCTTTACTTGTAGGTCTTGATGGGGCGCAGCATGGACAGGGTCAGCTTGCCGGTGGTCACAGCGTTGGAGGCCACCACGGGGGTTTCCTGCACGCTGATGTAGCCATAGGCATAGCTGACCGAGCCCCCGTTGGGCAGCGCCATGCGAATCGCCACCAGTCGGTTGGCACGGGAGGCATTCACCGCTGCCTTGTAGCCAGGCAGGGTGGGATCCCAGCCGAAGGTCAGCTCCCAGCTCATTGCCGAGCGGGTCGTGGGGATCTTGATGCCGTACTTCTGCGACAGCGGCGCGAATTCCGCGTACTGCTGCTCACCGCCGGTAGGGCTGATTTCGCTGACCTGCTGCAGCTCGGTCCAACCGGTGATGGGTCGGACCGTGCCGGCGCTCGAGCCGCTGGGGAACTGGATCAGATCAGAGGTGTCTTCGTCTTCCAGGGTGATGGCACCCGTGGTGGCCGAACCCACACGCAAGATCGAGTCGTTCATGTCCTCCCAGCCCGTGTTGAGCAGGAAGGGGTCCTTGGCACTCAGGCCGTGCGCGGCTGCAGCAATCACAGGAGGTGCGGCGTTGGAGATGGTGGTCACGGAGACGGGAGCGCCAAAGCCGGTCGAGATTGCGAAGCGGGTGCCGGTCGATACTTCATAAGCCATGGTTGGGCCTTTCTAGAAAAAGAAAAATCCGCCTGCGCCATTGCAGGGCGGATCGGTTTCGCCCTCGTCGGGCACAAAAAAACCGCCTCTCGGCGGTATGCGATGGTTGAAAGAGACAAGGCAGTCGACGATATATTGAACGTCAGCAGCCTGCGCTTTCTCGTCAAGGGTCGCAGGGGCTAGGCTCCAGATGGTTGGCTGCGCATGCGCGCCGAGCCTGCCCTGCGGTAACTACAAAGGCCAGCACGAACACTGGCCTCCAGATCAATGCCCCATCAGACCACCCAAGCGGGCTGGGGCTGCTGTTCGCTTCTTCAAGCACTGGGAAGCTCTCAGCAGGAGATACCACACCGTCAAACCACTCAGGTGCGGACTGCGCTTGCTGCAGTTGAAACGACAGAGCCCACATAAAGCGGGCCTCGGCGCAAACATGCAGGTAAGAAGAATGGGTGCCTGGTAAGTGCAATTGTGTGGCGCCGTATAGGTGAAGCAGCACAACGCCACAGCCCATCTGTGCAGACATTTTTCAGCGCATTTACCCACGCCAGAAATGCAAAAGCCCCGCACGGGGCGAGGCTTCAAAGGCTGGTGGCATAGCTATGCCATCCAAGGCCTTGCGATGCCGCAACAGCATCGCAAGTAGTTCATGGCTGGGGACATTGGCGGGCTACTTTCGCGTCCTTCGCATCACTGTCTCAACGATTACGAGAATACCACAGTTTTAGCCAGGCCGCAACAACTTATTCAAGTTATTGCTGTGCGTTCTTTTGCAATCCATCACATAGTCGATAAGGAACTGCACATCCCTGCGGCTGGGTTCCTTGGCCAGCATCGCACCCTTGCATTTGAGGCACTTGTAGCTCTTGCCATCCTTGGCCGTCAGGCCTGTTCCCTGGCATGGCTTGCACCTTTGGTCCAGCAGCCAAGCCATGGCTTCAAGGGCAGCATCTTGAGGATCGGCCAGCTTCTTGGTCGATCCGTATTGGATCAAGGCTGTGTACATACGCTCCATATCCACCCTGCTAGGCTTGGTGATGATCCGCAGATAGTGCAAGGCGACGTTGGCTTTGCTCATCCCGCTGGCCTTGATCAGGTCCACCTGGCCGATGCGGTGCGATTCATCCGACAGATCACGGGAACTTATCGCGGCCGTGTACCGCTCTGCTGTATTGCTCATGCTTGCTCCTTCAATGCCGTTGTGCTGGCTGGGTTCAGTCGGGTTCTGCTTGCGCATATGTTCAGGTGGGCGCTGCGGTCTAGTGCCATGCGCTCGTCTGGCATGGTGGTCAAGACCATGCCTGCCTCCCATCCGCGTCCACTGCCTCACGCGCAAAGCGGACCGTGGTCGGGTTGAGCCTCTCGCCGGCCTTGACGCGCTGGATGATCGCGTGTGCCCAGCCTTTGTCCGCCGGCGCCTGCGCACGCTGGAGCTGCGGCGCCAAGCGTTTGAGCTGCTCGGCGACAACGGCTTGCGAGGCCAGCGGCGCGGACAGTTGCCGAGCCTCTGGCACAGGTGCCTTGCGCGCCAGATCGCGGAACTGGAACACAGTGGGCGGCTTGACCAGATCTAGGTGTGTCAATGCGTGGGCGATGCCTTCCGGGAATTTCTCGAAACCCGCCAGCTCATGCGCCCAATCGGATTTCACGGCATTGAGGTCCAGGCCCTCCCATCGTCCCAGAAAGTCGCGGCCATATACCAAGGTGAGCTTGGTAAAAATCTTGTCTATCCATGCGACCGGCAAGCTCATGCCGCACCTCCGATATTTTTCTGTGGCCGCTCAATGCGCCTGGCCGCGACCTCAATGGCCTGGCTTTTGAAAAAATCGGCGGGCGAAGCTTCAGGAGCTTGCCGGGCAATGGAAGGAACTGCCTCTTGGGCGCGTTCCCGCATGCTGCGCTGGTAGCTGGTCTCGCCGCTGTGATACTGCGCTCCAAATGCTTGCCGTGCAAAGGGCTTGAGGGTTTCGCAGCGCCGAATCCAGTTGCGCCAGGTCGCCAGCCAGTCCAGCTTTTTCGCATCAGCGCCAGCCTTGGCATGCCAGAAATCGGCAAACACCTCCGCTTGCTTGCGCACGTCATCGTCTGTCAGATCTGGCCGGGCTTGCTGTGCCCAGTCACACCAGGCTTGCGGCAACATCCAGGCATCGGCAAGGCGTGTGGCCGCTTTGGCCTTGGAGTCATGCATGGCTCCGGCAGCCTGACCAAAGCCCAGGCCTGCGCCAGCCGTCACCGCACCAGCATCATTTGTATTTTTCTCTGCTTCTGTATCTGCATCTGTCTCTCTGTCTGTACGCGTGACATCGCCTGCGGTCACGCGTACCCCATCCGTCTCGGACTGCAGCGCGGAACCGGCTTTGGCTTTTGCGCGCTGGCGGCGTTTGCGATCAGCAGCCGTGGGGTCAGTGTCGCTGCGCATCTGGCGCGAGTTCCAGCGCAAAGGCTGCAAGCTCTCCTGGTCGATCAGACCTACCTCAGCCAAGCGACGACCCACCTCCGCCAAGGTGCGGGTGTCAATGCCCATCTTGACGGCGACCTTGCGCATCATCAAAGGGCCGGCATCATCCAGAACACCTCGCCCCTTGAGGCACAGCAGCGCCATGAAATGCCAGCGATCCTCGAAGGCGAGCAGGCGCAGCTTCTCGTCGTCGACCATCTCCGTGTAGGCGCGAAACCAGGGCAGCTGCATGCTCACACCGCCTCCCATACGCGATAGCCATTGCGCAGCAGATCCGCGCCTTCAAACTGCACTACCTGGGTATGGCCACGTCGCTCAAGCTCGGGCAGGCGGCGGCAGATTTGCTCAACCGTCATGCCAGTGCATTCGGCCATCTCGCCTGCCGTCAGCGACTTCTCATCTTGCAGCGCTGCCATGATGCGGGAGACATGTCTGTCAGCAAACCGTGCCGAATGCTCTGCAGCGCAGGGGCTGCTCACAGGGTCATAGGCTCGGGTGTTGTTCATCGCAGTGCTCCTTTCAAAATACGTTGGGTTTTATGGTGAGAGGCCTGGGCTTGGGCCCCGCTCTCGATGAAATAGCCGGGGTATCGGGGATTGCGCTCCACGGTTCTGGATACCCGCTGCGGGCTGAACTTGGATGCAACAGACTGCGCCGGGCGGCTAAAGGCATTCGGGACCAACCCTGCGTGCACAGAAGCACCAAGGGTTGACCAGCCTGACTTGTTGAATCCGACGCGGCCCACCACGCCATAAGAGCCCCCTGCTTCTGAAACCGACTCCATGAGCGCTGCTTCATGCGCCACCACAGAACCGGGGGCCTGGCTCTGATCTTGGATGGCTTGTGACTTTGGTGTAGACATGTCACAATTAAACCATAGTTCAGAACAAATAGCAACTATAGTTAAGACGTTTTCTACGAGAATTTAAACCATGGTTGAATACAAAGACCGCCTGGTTCAGGCGATGACTGCTGCAGAGATGAAAACAGCCGATCTGGCAGACCGGCTGGGACTGTCCTACCAAGCGATCAAGAAGGTGGTGGACGGGAACACCAAGGCATTGACGGCGGAGAACAGCGCTCGCGCAGCGCAGCTGCTCAATGTCTCGTCTGATTGGCTGGCGCTGGGCGAAGGTACGATGTCGCGCTCCAACATGGTGATGCCCTATAGTGACCTGTCCCCTGCGCCGATTCCCGGGCGTCCCACCATCGCCGTGCCTGTGCTGTCCAACAGCGCATCGATGGGCTCAGGCGCAGAGTTGCTGGAGCACGACGTGCTGACAGGAGATCTGAAGCTCTCTCAGGAGTGGGTCACGCAGCGCGTCAAGCCTTCCCATGTGCAGGCGCTGCGTTTTATCCATGCCTATGGTGACTCGATGAAGGGCACCTTCAACGATGGCGATATCTTGCTGGTTGATACTGGCATTCGCCTGGTCGATATCGATGGGGTGTATGTGCTGTGCGCCCATGACCGACTTTTTGTAAAACGCGTGCGCCAACGCTGGGATGGCCAGTTCGAGATCAGCAGCGACAACCCGAGCATCAAGACCTCAGACTTGCTCGACGGCCGGGAGCAACTCGATGTGCGCGGCCGAGTTCTTTGGGCCTGGAATGGACAGAAGCTCTGACCACCAGCCAAAGCCTTGTCTTTACCCACCGCACGCTCGGGCTTTTGACCCACCAACTATTGATTGCAGGCGACCGGTGCAGATCACCGGTCAGCACTGCCTGCATACTTGGCGCCAATGCTGCACCCGACACCGGGCATCTTATTGTAGAAATTAAGAATAGTTCAGAAATTTACTTAACTATAGTTAAATTTTGATATTAACTTAGGTTTGACTATCTATCCATCCTGGCGAAGGCTAGCCAACAAGTGACACCGGACATAGCCCGCGCAAACCGTAACCCAAATAACGGATCCCGCGACTGCAGATGGTTCGGACCGGGCGCCGAAACCGCTGAAATTGGAAGACGCTAAGCCACGAACAAGCGCACATGATCGCAGAAAAGCATCTCATAGATATCATTTAATTAATTTTGATACCTATAATACTCAATGCAGCGATAGAGGTCATGACAATGGTGCGCAGCCTGTAGCAGTTCGCCATAGACGTGCTCCACAGAGAGCGGTTGATTCATTGAGGTAGCCAAAACCACCCCGTGTATTTACTAACAGCGCACTCCGACCAGCTAGTGCTGCGGTCCTCCCGTTCAAAGAGATGGCTTGATCGGGTGACCTCGTCTATAAGCGACGAGGTTAAGAGCGGCGAGCAATGCATGCCACTTCAGTGCGCAGTCCAGTAGCATGGCTCTGGAAAATGGAGATACTACTAACACATGTGCTCACATATATAGCTCAAAAGTCTGAGTAGATATTTGAACTGCGTGTCCAGCTAACGTCATAGAGGCTTGGCAACAATGCACAAATACAGCATGTTGAGTAAGGTATTTGAAGCAACGATCCATGGCTACCAAATAGATCCATATCGCTAACTTCCAAACTGGCCGAATAGCTCATGTGCAGCTTAATAAAGCAATGAGTACCTTATTAAAATACTTCAATAATTACTCATCCCCGCCCGACTTCGCCCGCCCGCCCATTTGCTCATCATAAAACTGGCCCAGGCCCAGGCTGCCCACATCGCGGCGCAAATGGATATCGTAGATAAAAATCTTGTTGAATACCCGGTCCAGCCGCACATACTGGTAGGTCGCCACCGTGGTTTCGTTCACCACGAGCTTGATGGGATCCGTTCTGTACACGCCGAAATGGCTGGTGGGCTTGAGTTTTATCTTCGAAAACGGCTCTGACGACAAATACACGTAGACAGGGGTGTACATTGAGTAAATATTGTCTTTGCGAATTAGGGGGCAGCAAATACCATTACTACCCATTACCTGTGCCGCCATCAAAAATTCCGCACTGGATTCTCCCCCAGCGCGGATGGTAAATGACAGAAACGGCTACAGCGATTAACTCCGCGCTAACACTTAGCTATAATTGATAGCTATATGATATTCGATTAAATCTATTTGTGGTTAACAACAACTATCAGTTTGCAGTTGTTTGCTATTCGTGTGAAATCTGTTTTATGAGGGATGCAGCCACCGCCGCAGACCGTTGGTTGAAGCACCAGCCCCGGTGGCGCGGGGGCGGCTGTGCCAGCTGCGCTTCTACAGCGCAATATTTGCCATATTTTTATACAGTCCTGTGCTTGGCGGCCTTCAGCACCATATAGCCACAACGCATTCATTGCACTAGATAGTTAGCTTAAAAATTCATAGCAATTTCAGGCAACAGGTAGCAATTTGAGCCACAATACGGCAGTTGTCTTGCTGTGCTGGCTAAAGGTCGGCATGCCCCGGTTGTCGTAGTTCATGGCCTGCCCTCCTCCCCGTTCCGCCAAGCGCCCCGCCAAAAAGAAAAAAGCATCCAAGTCCGCCCCCGGCCTGCTGCGCGGTTATTTACGCGGCATGGTGGGCAAAGGGGCGATTGCCGCCTACAGCGCGGTCGCAGCCATCGCGTCGGCCGCCTATGTGCCGCAACTCGACCCTATCCGCCAATGGGCGGTCAGCCATAGCACTCAGTGGCTGCAGCAGCTGCCGCCGGTGCAAACGGTGCAGCACTGGGTGGAAGAGGTCCAGTCCACCGCGGCAGACTGGCAAAGCCGCTTTCTAGAGATTGCCCGGCAAAGCCGGGGCGCTGCGTCAGATGCCGGGCACGCTTCAGCCACCCCCACCCCGCCCCCTTCCAGCCAGGCGAGCAGCGATAAAGGCAGCCAGGGCTTTGCCGACTGCGCCGAGCAGTTGCCCGCCAGCGCGCCGCTCAGTGCTGCCAGTGTGGGGCGCAACTGGATGCCCGTCACCCTGTGCTCGACCGGGTTTGCGGTGCTTTATTCGGGGCTGTCCAAAACGCCGATCGTCACGGTGGAGCGCTTGAGCCGCCAGCGGCTGCAAGGCGCGGCGGGCTTGCAGCGCACCGACCACTTTTATGCCGATGCGCGCCTGCGCGCGGCCTACAAGGCCGAGCTGTCCGATTACCAGGCCAGTGGCTATGACCGGGGCCATATGGCGCCGGCAGCGGACCAGAGCACCGCCACCGGCATGGCGCAGTCCTTTGCGCTGTCCAACATGGTGCCGCAGGACCCGACGCACAACCGCCAGGTCTGGTCCAAGCTCGAAGCGGATGTGCGCAAGTACGCCAAGCGCGCCAGCGGCAACGTGTTTGTCTATACCGGCCCCTTGTTTGAGGGCCAGACCCCCACCATCGGCCGCAACCAGGTCTGGGTGCCCAGCCATTTGTACAAGCTGGTGTTTGATGAACAGCAACAACGCGCCTGGGCCTGGGTGCTGCCCAACCGGGGCGATGCGCAACTGGGCGCGCCAATGAGCTATGCGCAATTTGTGCAGCGGACAGGGCGCAATTTTCTGCCCCATCTGCACTGAGCCCTTTGTCTGAGCTTTAGGCGCCCGGCTTCATCCAATCGGCATGCCAGCCGCCCCCCAGCTCCTGGATGAGTTGGGCCGCTGCCAGTTGCTGGTTCAGCTGCAGCTGGATCAAGGATCGGCGTGCCGACAGCGCTGTGGCCTGGGCGGTGACCACATCGGTATAGGGCACCTGGCCTTCCTTGTAGCGGTTGAGCATCTGCTGCTCGACCTTCTCGGCAGAATCGAGGCTTTGCTGCAGCAGCGGCTTTTGGGCATTGAGCGCTGCCACATTGCTCAGCACATCTTCGACCGCCTGGAACGCCGCCAGCACCGACTGGCGGTAGCTGGCCGTGCGGGCCGCATGCGCGGCGCGGGCCGAATCGACCTGCGCGGTAGTGGCGCCGGCGTTGAAAATGCTCTGGCTCAGCGATGCGCCCAGCGACCACAGCAGGCCCGAGGCGCTGAACAGGTTGCCGATGTTCGACCCCGAGCGGTTCAACGAGCCGCTCAGGCCCAGGCTCGGGTAGTAGGCCGCCTGGGCCACGCCGATCTGGGCATTGGCAGCAGCCACCGCGCGCTCGGCAGCGGCAATGTCGGGCCGGCGCTCCAGCAGGGTCGATGGCACCACGCCCGGAATCTCGGGCACGGTCACGTTCCAGGCGGCGGGCGGCAGGTCAAACTGCGCCGGCGCCTGGCCCGTCAACACGGCAATCGCATGCTCGTAGGTCTGGCGCGACTGGCGCAGGGACTCCACGCTGGCCTGGGTATTGGTTAACGTGGTCTGCGCCTGCAGCACCGCCGTGCGCGCCTCCACCCCCACGTCGTAGCGGTTCTGGGCAATCAGCAGGCTGCGCTGGTAACCCTCGATCGATTGCAGCAGGATCTGCATCTCGGCATCGGCCTCGCGCAGGCGGAAATAGTTCTGCACCAGGCTGCCCACGGCCGACAGGCGCGCAGCGGCCAGATCGGCTTCGCTCGCCTGGGCACTGCTTTGGGCGGCGCTCACCGATTCGCGCAGGCGGCCCCACAGGTCTGCATCCCAGGCAGCGCTGATGCCCAGCGAGGCACTGCCATTGCTGCTGGACTGGCTGCCACCCTGGCGCGTCTGGCCCAGGCTGCCACTGACGGTCGGCAGCAAGCCGGCCTGCTCCACGCGCAACGCGGCCTGGGCTTGCTGCACAGCGGCAGCAGCCGCGGCAATGTTCTGGTTGTGCACCTGCACCCGGGCAGCGAGCTGGTTGAGCGGCTCGTCCGCAAACAGCGTCCACCAGTCGCCCCGGTCCACCGCATCGTTGGGCTGGGCGCTTTGCCACAGCGCGCCCGCTTCCTTGAAGCTGGCTGGCGCTGGCGTGGCGGGCACCTGGTAGACGGGGGCCACCGAGCAGGCGCTCAAGAGCCCTGCGCAGCATAGCGCCAGCGCCAGGCTGCGCAGCAGGGGGGCACGAAAAGAATAGGAAAGATCAAGAGAAGGCGTCATGGCGTATCAGTGTTCCAGGGTAGGCATGCCGTCACTCGAGGCACGGCCCAGGTCACGCTCGTTGGGCGCGCGGCGGCGCAGCTTGTCCAGCAGCACATAGACCACGGGGGTGGTGACCAGGGTCAGCAATTGGCTGGCCAGCAGGCCGCCAATGATGGCGATGCCCAGCGGCTGGCGCAGCTCCGAGCCCTGGCCAAAGCCAATGGCCAGTGGCAAGGCACCCAGCGCGGCGGCCAAGGTGGTCATCAGGATGGGGCGAAAACGCAGCAGGCAGGCCTCGCGCACCGCATCGATCGCGGACAGGCCCCGCGATCGCTCGGCCTCCAGCGCAAAGTCGATGATCAGGATGGCGTTTTTCTTCACGATGCCAATGAGCAAGAACACCCCGATGAGCGCAATCACCGTGAACTGCATGTCAAACAGCATCAGCGCAATCACCGCGCCCACCCCCGCCGATGGCAGCGTGGACAATACGGTGATCGGGTGCACCAGGCTTTCATAGAGCATGCCCAGCACGATGTAGATCACGACAATCGCAGCCAGGATCAGGTAGAGCTGCTGGTTCTGCGATTTCTGAAAGCTCAGCGCCGTGCCCTGGAAGCTGCCGCGCACATTGATCGGCATGGCGATATCGGCCTCGGCCTGGGCAATCACCTGCTGGGCTTCGCTCAGCGCCACGCCTGCGTCCAGGTTGAACGATATCGTCGTCGACAGCTCACCATCCTGGTGGTTCACACTGGTGGGCGCAGGGCGCTCAAGCACCTTGGCAAAGCTCGACAGCGGCACCATGGTGGCCACGCTGGTGCTGATCACGCTGCCGGTCGATGCACTGCGCAGCGCCGGGTTGGCCGCGGTGCCCTCGGTGCCGCTCAGGTTCGATGGCACATAGATATCCTGTAGCGCCGGCGGCCCACGCGTGTATTCGGGCGCCCACTCCATGATCACCGAGTACTGGTTCAGATCGCTGTAGATGGTGGCCACCGAGCGCTGACCAAAGGCGTTGTAGAGCGCATTGTTGATGGACTTGGCATTCACCCCCAGGCGCGCTGCAGCCTGCTTGTCCACCTCGACATAGACTTCTACGCCGCTGTCGGACTGGTCGGTGTCCACGTCCTGCAGCAAGGGCTCTTGCTTGAGCCGCTCGGCCAGGCGCGTGGCCCATTTCTTCATGTCGGCGGTGTTGTCGCTCTTGAGGGTGTACTGGTAGGTCGAGTTCGACGAGCGCCCCCCCATGCGCAAATCCTGCACCGGGTTCAGAAACACGCGCAGACCGGTGATCTGCGACAGCTGCGGCCGCAGGCGCGCGACCACCTGCAGGCTGGTCACATCGCGCTCGCTCACCGGCTTGAGGTTGATGAACACAAAGCCGCCGCCCGAGCGGCTGCCGCCGGCAAAGCCCACCACCGTGTCGATGGCCGGGTCCTGCTGGATGATGGCCAGTGCCTCCTTGAGCTTGCCGGCCATCGCGGTCGACGAGATGCTCTGGTCTGCGCGCAGGCCGCCGGCGAGCTGGCCATTGTCCTGCTGCGGGAAAAAGCCCTTTTGCACATGCATGAACAAATAGCCATTCATGCCGATGACGATCACCAGGATCAGCATCACCACGGCCTTGGCATGCAAGGCCCAATCCAGGCAGCGCTCATAAACGCGCAACATCCAGTCATAGCCGCTTTCCAGCGCGCGGGCAAAGCGGCCGCGCGGCGCCGTCTCAATCGCATCCTCATTGCGCAGAAACCAGGCGCACATCATCGGCGTGGTGGTCAGCGAGATGACCAGCGAGATCATCACCGCGACCGACAAGGTCACGGCGAACTCCTTGAACAAACGGCCGATCTGCCCTTCCATGAACAGCAGCGGAATGAACACCGCCACCAGGGACAGGCTGATCGACAGCACGGTAAAGCCCACCTCGCGCGCGCCCTGCAGCGCGGCGGCCATCTTGTCCATGCCCTGCTCGATATGGCGGCTGGTGTTCTCCAGCACCACAATCGCATCATCGACGACAAAACCGGTGGCGACCGTCAGCGCCATCAGGCTCAGGTTGTTCAGGCTATAGCCCAGCAGGTACATCACGCCAAAGGTGCCCAGCAGCGACACCACGGTGGCCACCGCCGGAATCACCGTGGCGCGCGCCTTGCGGATAAAGGCGCCCACCACCAGCACCACCAGCATCACCGACACCATCAAGGTGGTCTCGATCTCGCGCAGCGACGAGCGGATCGAGTTGGTGCTGTCGCTGGCCACCTGGATCTTCACATCCTTGGGCAGCTGGGCCTGCAGCTCGGGCAGGAGCTTGCGCACGTTGTCCACGGTATTGATGATGTTGGCGCCGGGCTGGCGCGTGATCAGCACCAGGATGGCGGGCTGGCCGTTGAACAGCCCCATCGTGTAGACATTGGCCGGCCCGTCGATGACGCGCGCCACATCGCCTAGGCGGACGGCCGCATTGTCGCGCCAGCCCACCACCAGGCCCTGGTACCAGCTGGCCTTGCGCTCGGGCGCGGGGGTGTAGATCTGCAGGCGGTTGCCGCCACTCTCGATGGCGCCCTTGGGCCGGTTGGCATTGGCCGCCTGGATGGCGGCGCGCACATCCTCGGTCGCAATGCCGTAGTGGCTCAGCGCCTGGGGCAAGAGCTCGACCCGCACCGCCGGCAAGGAGCCGCCGCCGATTTCCACATCGCCCACACCATCGACCTGCGAGATGCGCTGGCTCACCACGTTGGAGACTTCGTCATACAGCTCGCCGGGCGTGCGCGTGGGCGAGGTCATCGCCAAGATGATGATCGGCGAATCCGACGGGTTCATCTTGCGGTAGGTGGGGTTGCTGCGCAGGTCAGAAGGCAGATCGGTGCGCGCTGCATTGATGGCCGCCTGCACCTCGCGCGCGGCGCCATTGATGTCGCGGTTGAGGTCAAACTGCAAGGTCACATTGGCCGAGCCGGTCGAGCTGCGCGAGGTCATCTCGTTGACACCGGCAATCACGCCCAGGTGGCGCTCCAGCGGCGTGGCCACGCTCGAGGCCATGTTCTCTGGGCTCGCGCCCGAGAGGCTGGCCGTGACCGAGATCACCGGGTAGTCCACCTGCGGCAGCGGTGCCACCGGCAGCGCAAAGAACGCGGCAATACCCGCCAATGCCATGCCAATGGTCAGCAGGACCGTTGCGACCGGGCGTTTGACAAAGGGCTGGGACAGGTTCATGCCTGCACCTCGGAATGGCTTCCATCCGCAGTACCGGCTTGGCGGCGGCCAAAGCGGGCACCCAGGCGGTCAAACACCAGGTAGATCACCGGCGTGGTGAACAAGGTCAGCAACTGGCTGAGCATCAGCCCGCCAAAAATGGCCAGGCCCAGCGGGCGGCGCAGCTCGGCGCCCTCGCCCCAGCCAAACATCAGCGGCAGCGCGGCAAACAAGGCGGCCAAGGTCGTCATCAAGATGGGCCGAAAGCGCAGCAGCGCGGCCTGGTGGATGGCCTCTTGCGGTGCCATGCCCTGGTTGCGCTCGGCATCGATCGCAAAGTCGATCATCATGATCGCGTTCTTCTTGACGATGCCGATCAGCAAGATGATGCCGATGATGCCGATCACGCCCAGGTCGTTGCCGCTGATCATCAGCGCCAGCAAGGCGCCCACGCCGGCCGATGGCAGGGTCGAGAGAATGGTGAGCGGGTGCACATAGCTCTCGTACAGCACGCCCAGCACGATGTAGACGCAGACCAGCGCCGCCAAAATCAAGACCAGCTGGCTGGTGAGCGAGTTCTGGTAGGCCGCCGCTGCGCCCAGGAACTCCATGGTCAGCGACGCGGGCATGCCGATGTCCTTGGCCGCCTGCTTGATGGCATCGACCGCATGGCCCAGCGACACGCCAGGCGCCGTGTCAAAGCCCAGGGTGGCGGCCGGGTACTGCGACACGCGGGTCACCTGCAGCGGCGCCATCTGCTCCTCGATCTTGGCAATCGCCGACAGCGGCGTAGCGCCCGTGCTGCTGGCATTGATGGCCAGGTTGCCCAGGGTCTGCACGCTGTTGAGCTGCTCCTGCTGCGCCTCCAGAATCACCCGGTACTGGTTGGTCTCCGTGAAGATCGTCGAGACAATGCGCTGGCCAAAGGCGCTGTAGAGGCTGTCATCGATGCTGCTGGCGCTGATGCCCAGGCGCGATGCGGTATCGCGGTCCACATTCACATAGGCCGACAGGCCCTTGCGCCCGGCGTCGCTCGTGGCATTGCGCACCTGGGCCACATTCTGCAGCTGGCTGACGAGCTTTTGCGTCCAGTCATTGACCTGGTCGGTGTTCACGCCGCCGATCGACAGGCGGTATTCGGTAGGGCCGGTTTGCGAGTCGATGGTCAGGTCCTGCGAGGGCTGCAGAAAAATGCGCACCCCCGCCACCTGGCTCACCCGCTCGCGCAGGCGCTGCATCACCTCATCCTGCGCATCATGCGGCCGGGTCAGGTTGATCGACAGGCTGCCGGTGTTGAGCATGGTGTTGTTGGCCGCATCCACGCCCACCACCGAGCTGACCGAGGCGACATCCTTGTCCTGCAGGATGGCGCTCACGGCCTGCCGCTGCAGGTTGCTCATGCGGGCAAAGGACACTTCTTGCGCCGCCTCGATCTGCGCCTGCAGCTGGCCGGTGTCCTGCGTCGGGAACAGGCCCTTGGGGATGGCCAGGTAGAGCAGGCCCGTCAGCACCACGGTGGCCACGGCCACGACCAGGGTCAGCGCCTGGTGGCGAAACACCCAGTGCAGCCCCCGGTCGTAGTGGTGGATCACCTTGTCGAAACCGCGCTGCACCGAGCTGGCCCAGCCGCGCGTGTGCGCGCTGGTGTCCTCTTGCTTGAGCCAGCGCGCCGACATCATCGGCACCAAGGTGAGCGAGACCACTGCCGAGATTAGGATGGTGATCGCCAGGGTCACCGCAAATTCGCGGAACAGACGCCCGACGATGTCGCCCATGAAGAGCAACGGAATCAGCACCGCGATCAGCGACACGGTCAGCGAGATGATGGTAAAGCCGATTTGCGCGGCGCCCTTCAAGGCAGCGGCCATCGGCGTCTCGCCCTCCTCGATGTAGCGCGCAATGTTCTCGATCATCACGATTGCATCGTCGACGACAAAGCCGGTGGCAATGGTCAGCGCCATCAGGCTCAGGTTGTTCAGGCTGTAGCCCAGCAGGTACATGGCCCCGCAGCTGCCGATCAGCGAGATGGGCACGGCCAGGCTCGCAATCACCGTGGCGCGCAGGCTGTGCAGGAAAAAGAAGATCACCAGCACCACCATCACCACGGCCAGCGCCAGCTCCATCTGCACATGCTCGACCGAGGCGCGGATGCCGGTGGTGCGGTCGGTAAGCACCTTGACCTCGACCGAGGCGGGCAAGGAGGCGGTGAGCTCGGGCAGGCGCTGCTTGATCGCGTCCACCGTCGCAATCACATTGGCGCCGGGCTGGCGCTGCACGTTCAAGATGATCGCGGGTGTCTCATCGACCCAGGCGGCGAGCCGGTCGTTCTCGGCGCTCGCCACCACGCGCGCCACATCCTTCATCATCACCGGGGCGCCGTCCTTCCAGGACACCACCAGGTTCATGTAGTCGGCAGCGGTCAGCAGCTGGTCGTTGCTGTTGATCGAGTACGAGCGCTTGGGGCCATCAAAACTGCCTTTGGCGGTGTTGGAATTGGCATTGCTGATGGCAGTGCGCAGGCTGCTCAGGGTGATGCCATTGGCCGCCAGCGCCTGGGTGTTGGCCTGGATGCGCATCGCAGGCTTTTGCCCGCCCTCCAGGCTGACCAGCCCCACGCCGGTGACCTGGCTGATCTTCTGCGCCAGGCGCGTATTGACGATGTTCTGCACCTCGGTGAGCGGCAGCTCCTTGGAGGTGATGGCCAGGCTCATCACCGGCGTGTCGGCCGGATTGACCTTGGCATAAATCGGGGGCGCGGGCAGGTCGGCCGGCAGCAGCGCGCTGCTGGCGTTGATGGCCGCCTGCACTTCTTGCTCGGCCACATCCAGCGACAAGCCCAGCTGGAACTGCAAGGTCACGATGGACACGCCCGCTGCGCTGGTCGATGCCATGCGGTCCAGGCCGGACATCTGGCCGAGCTGGCGCTCGAGCGGCGCACTCACCGTGCGGCTCATCACCTCGGGGCTGGCCCCCGGGTACAGGGTCTGCACCTGGATCGTCGGGTAATCCACCTCGGGCAGCGCCGACAGCGGCAGCAGCCGAAAGCCAACCAGACCGGTCAGCACGATGGCCAGCATCAGCAAGGCCGTCGCTACCGGCCGCTGGATAAAGGGACGGGAAGGACTCATCGCTCAGCCCGCCTTATGGGTTGGCGCGCTGGGCGGGTTGCACGGTGGTGGCCGCTGGCGCCATGCCCTTGGGCACATCCTCCGGTTTGATCGCCGGTGCGGTCTGGCCGGATGGCGTGGAAGGGGTTGATCCACCTGAACCGCTGGCGCCACCTGAACCACTGGCGCCACCGGCAGCCTGGTCCGGGTTCACCGCAGGGGCTGCGGCGCTGGGCTGGCCGGCATTGGGCTCGACGGCAGCGCCGCCGCCACCAGTGCCCGCAGCCACACCATTACCTGCCGCACCGGGTGCGCCCGATGCGGGGCCACCGTTAGCGCCGCGGCGCCCGCCGCCCTCGCGCCCACCGCCCTCACGGGGGCCGCGCCGGCCACTGCTGGCGCCATGGGCCTGCGTGGGGGTGTCGCCTTGCAGGGCGACCACGGCGCCATCCTTCAAGCGGTCGGCGCCCTCGGTCACTACCAACTCGCCTTCCTTGAGGCCGGAGTTGATGGCCACCCATTCGACCGTGCTCATGCCCCGGATGACGGTGCGCTGGGTCACGGTGCGGTCCGCATTGATCACATAGACAAAATCGCCATTGCCGCCGGTGCGGATGGCGGTGACCGGCACCACCAGCGCGCTCTCGTCCTTCAAGGTCAGGCGGGTGTTGACAAACTGGTTGGGAAAGAGCGAGCCGTCGCTGTTGTCGAACCGGGCCTTGGCCTTGACGGTGCCCGTGGCGGTATCGACCAGGTTGTCCAAGGTCAGGAATACGCCCTGGGCCAAGGTCTTGTTGCCCGCGCGGTCCAGCGCTGCCACCGGTAGCCGGGCATCGGTCTTTTGCGCGCCCAGCACCGCGGGGATATGGTCTTGCGGCACGGTAAAGCTCACATCGATCGGCGCAATCTTGGTGATGACGGCGATGCCGGTGGTGCCGCCCGCGCTGATGTAGTTTCCCGCATCCATCGTGCGCAGACCGATGCGGCCATCGATGGGTGAGGTAATGCTGGCATAACCCAGATTGAGCTGGGCGGTCTGCACCTGGGCCTGGTCGGTGAGCACCGTGCCTTCGAGCTGCTTGGCCAGCGCGGCCTGCGTGTCCAGGTCCTGGCGGGCAATCGAATCCTGGTCCCACAAGGTCTGGTAGCGCTTGAGCGTCACGCGCGCGGCATCGAGCTGCGCCTGGTCGCGTGCCAACTGGCCCTTGGCCTGCTGCAGCGCTTGCTCAAATGGGCGCGGATCAATCTGGGCGAGCTTCTGGCCCTTCTTGACCATCTGGCCTTCGGTGAACAGCACATCGCGCAGAATGCCCGAGACCTGGGTGGTCAGGGTCACCGTGGTGGTGGGCACCACCGTGCCCATCGCCGTCAGGGTGACGGGCAGCGTTTGGCGCTTGGCCGCCGCGCTGCCCACGGTGACGGCCATCGCGCGCATCGCGCCAGGGCCCATGCCAGGAGGGCCGCCTGCGCCCGGTGGGCCGCCCATGCCGGGCGCGCCCGCTGTCATGCCGCTCGGGTTCTTCTTGATTTGCACCAGGTACCAGGCCCCACCTGCCAGCCCCGCCACCAGCACGATGGCGATCGTCGAGCCCAGCCAGCGGCTGCGGCGCTTGGGTGCTGCTGCAGCACCGGGTTTCAGCCCGGCGTCTGCCGCGCCGGGGGTTGGGGTGGGACGGGTGGAATTATTGGAGTTATGGTCCATGGCAGCAATCGGTAGAGGTGAGTTACAGCAGCGGCCTGGGGCAAAGCTCCACCATCGGCACCTGCATGTAAAGAATGACCGCATCCTAGTGCAGCCATGTTGCACCTGCCCTGTACCGACTGCGAAGATAAGTAAACGCCACCGCCGCCAGCCCCGAGTCTACTGAGATTCCGTGGCAGCACGCCGTTGGCAAGGCTGTTGGACGCGCAGGTTTTTTGCGGTGCGGTTGCTTCGCTGCCTGCAGCCGCCCATCGCCATTCCTGGCGCAGCAAAGCGCAAGCCAGCCAACATGCGCGCAGCGCCCCACCAGCTTGCGGATCACCCCAGGCCTGCGCGTCGCGCGGCAGTCGCGCGTTGTCCCCAATGCACGGGCACAATGCTGTGGAAAGCTGTGAAGAAGCTTGTAGATAAGCAAGGCAAGCCGCTGATTTCTAAGCCAAATGCCAACCATGCTCAAAATTGAGGCATATGGGGCCTGGGCGCGTCATTCGCGCAGTTTCAACGCGCCTGCACTACTGGCCCTGGCCTCTTCTGGCACTGGAACGCCGCTATTTCAGCGCATCACCGCGTTGTCCCCAGTCCGTGGGCACAATGCTGTGGAAAGCTCTGTGCACAGCTGTAGATAAGCCACCCAAATCGTTGAAAATAAAACAAAAAGAGTGCCATGATGAAAAAAAAGGCAGCCTGCTTGGACTGCCTGGGGTGTCGCTGCTCGGCGCAGGTGGGGTGGGGATCAGGCATCGTCGCGCTTGATCAGCTGCAGGCCCTGCGCCGTAATGGTGAGATGGCCATCGCGCTGCTCGACCAAGCCGCGCTCGAGCAAACGCTTGGAGACATGCGCATGCAGCGCATCCTCCACCGAGATCGGTTCGCCCAGCTCCAGCTTCTTCAGCACGGCCAGCTCATCGACCGTGGGTTCATACACGGGGGCGTGGTAGGCGGTATGGGTGTGGGCAGCGTTGGTAGACAACATGGCAACTCCTTCTAAGGTTGCGATGCGTGCGTGTAGGCCTCGGGCTCGCTCGGGGTCTGCGCGTTGGCGCATCTGATCAATGAATGCCACGAAGCGTAAGGCGGTTTTTGGCAGGCGCCTGTAGGCGAATACCGCCAGCCTATCGCGACCGGATGCAGCATTGCATAACTTTACGCCCGCGCTGCCCGGGCTTTACAGCCGGCGCAGCGTGCGGCAGCGCACCAGGCTTCAGCGCAGCTTAGCGTGTCGGCCAGCTTCCCAATTGGTAGGCGCTGTCCCAGAACATCCATTCGAGCTCAGCGCTGTAGCGGTAGGCCTCGGCCATGCGCGTGCGCGTGGCCGAGTCAGCGGATTCGGCCACACGGTCGATCGTGGCGATGACGCCGCGCACCGCCGCATGAAACTCCTCACTGGCGTAGGTATCCACCCAGGCCTGGTAGGGGTTTCCCGGCTGGGAGCGGGCATGGATGTCGCGCCCCACTTCGGCATAGATCCAAAAGCAGGGCAAGAGCCCGGCCAGCGCCACCGGGTAACTCTGCGACCAGCTGTTGGCCAGCAAAAAGCTCGTGTAGTGGTGGCAGGCCGGCGTCAGTGGCGTGGCGGCAAAGTGCTGCGGCGTAATGCCGAAGTCGCGCATAAAGCCATCGTGCAGCTTGCGCTCCTCGGCCACCGCCTCATTGGCGGCATTGGCAAACTGCACCACGCCTTCTGCCTGGTCGGCCTTGGCGGCAGCGACGGCCAGCGCACGGCCATAGGCCACCAGGTAATGCGCATCCTGGATCATGTAATGGCGAAAGCGCTCGACCGACAAGCTGCCTGCCGCCAGCTCGCGGTTGAAGGGATGGTCCAAGGTGCGCTGGTACAGCGCCTGGTTGGCTTGCCACAAGGCCTGGCAAAACGACATGCAAACTCCTCAAGAGATCGGGGATAAGCGCTGATTGTCGGCCAGCGCCGGGCCGCTGGGCAGTATCCAACCCCAGAACAGCCAGGGCATACATGCAGCGCAGAACCGGCTACGATCCATCCACTGCAGTCCCTGGACCTTCAACCGAACCTGCCCATGCCCAGCCCCACGCCCTTGTTGACCGCCGCCCAGCAGCAAGCCCTGCAGGCCGTGCAACGCCGTGGCGGCCCGGTGCGCGAGCACGCACTTGCACCCGCTTCGATTCACGTTCACTTTCATGCCGACTGGATCGTGCAAGGCCAGCCGCTGCTGGCGCTGCTGTGCCAGCAAGGCCGCTACCTGTCGCAGTTTGAGAGCGGCCGCAGCAATGGCAGCTACAGCCCCCAGCCCCAGGGCGAGCGCTGGCAGTGGGAGGACCAGCAGTTTGCGGGCGCCTACAACCACGCCGATCCCGCCGAGCGGCCGGTGTACGGCGCCGTCGATCTGGCGCCCTTGGGCCACCCCAGCCACCAGGGTTATGGCGCCGCGCCCCGCTTTGGATCGGCGTATCTGCAGCTGCACCGCGCCGCCACCGCGCGCAGCAGCTTTTGCGACCCCGACAGCTACTGGCAGCCCCGCCATGTCGGGCTGTGGCAGCAGATGGACTGGCAGCAGCTGCAATGCCTGCAACTGGCCGACCCGCTGGACCACTATGTCGAGGCCCAGCTGCATGGCGGCCTGGTGCTGGCGCGCGATGTGGCGGCCATCTGGCTCGACCCCTGCTACCGCAATACGCCGCTGGCGCAAGCCGTGCAGACTTCCGGTCTGCCCTTGCGCTTTCACGCCGGCTACCGGCTGCTGGCTGACCAACTGGCGCAAGCCAGCCTGTACCGGGGCGCCGAGGTGGCCGAGGTGCTGGCCGATATGCTGCAGCATGCGCCAGGTGGGCTCACCCCAGCCGATCTGGGCCAGGCCCAGGCCTGCCATCGCTACCCGGCAGCACTGCTGAAAAAGGCCTGGCATTGCATAGCCCACCTGGGCAGGCAGTCGGGTTAGAGCCGCATCACCGATAATCGCTGCTTTTGTCGGCGCAGGCACTCAATTGAGAGGCCCAGCCATCTTCCGGATCCGCATGCCTTCTCCCGCTCCCTCCCACCTGTTCGATACCGTCATCATTGGCGCAGGCGCTGCCGGCCTGTTTTGTGCGGCGCAGGCGGGCCAGCGCGGGCTCAAGGTACTGCTGATTGACCATGCGGCCAAGGTCGCAGAGAAGATCCGCATCTCGGGCGGCGGGCGCAGCAACTTCACCAACCGCGATCTGGATGTGCGCCAGCCGCACCGGCACTTTGTCGGCCAGAACCCGCAGTTCTGCCGCTCGGCACTGTCGCGCTTTGGGCCGGCCGAATTTGTCGCGCTGGTCGACAAGCACGGCATTGCCCACCACGAAAAGCACAAGGGCCAGCTGTTTGCGGACCATTCGGCCGAAGACATCATCGCGATGCTGCTGGCCGAGTGCCGCGCGGGCGAGGTGACCCACTGGCAGCCCTGCGCTGTCAACGCCGTTGCGGCGCTGGATGCCGATGCCCAAGGCCAGCGCTTTCAGGTCAGCACCGCCCAGGGCACGGTGCACTGCCGCCACCTGGTGGTTGCCACCGGCGGCCTGTCCATCCCCAAGATTGGTGCCACCGACCTGGGCTACCGCCTGGCCCAGCAGTTTGGTCTGGCACTGGTGCCGCGTGTGCCAGGCCTTGTGCCGATGACCTTCGATGGCAGTGCCTGGGCGCCCTATGCGCAGCTGGCGGGCCTGGCCTTGCCGGTGGTAATTGGCACCGGCAGCAAGAAAAACCGCATGACATTCAACGAAGACCTGCTGTTCACGCACCGGGGCCTGTCGGGGCCGGCCATCCTGCAGATCTCGAGCTACTGGACGCCCGGCACACCCATCGACATCAACCTGGTGCCTGAGGTGGATGTGGCCGAGCAGCTGCTGCAGGCCAAGCAGCGCTCGCGCAAGCTGATTGCCAATGCGCTGGCCAGCCTGGTGCCCGCGCGCCTGGCCGATGCCTGGGTGGCGCAGGATGCCGAATGGCAGCGCCCGATTGCCGAGGCGAGTGACAAGGCCCTGCTGCGCCTGGCCGAGCGCCTGACGCGCTGGGAGCTGACCCCCACCGGCACCGAAGGCTATAAAAAGGCTGAGGTCACCGTGGGCGGTGTGGACACGCGCGAGCTGTCGCAGCAAACGATGGAGGCCAAGAAGGTGCCGGGCCTCTACTGCATTGGCGAGGTGGTGGATATCACCGGCTGGCTGGGCGGCTACAACTTTCAATGGGCCTGGGCCAGTGCGGCCGCCTGCGCAGCGGGCATGGCAGAAAGCCAATAACAGCAGGACGCAAGGCAAGATGCAGGAGAGCAACAGCGCAGGTCTGGCTCCCCGCTTGCAAACCGCGACCCTCTTGCTTTTGGATCAAAAGCCGGATATAATCTCCCCTCTTTGCTGGCAAAGCCCTGTCTGCCAATACTAGTCAATATGACAGGGCAAAACCGCCATTCAAGGCTTTGGGGCGCGATCTTCCCCAAAACCCGCTGTTGGCACCAATGGAAACATTAGCTAATGACGACTATCCGTGTAAAAGAAAACGAACCCTTTGACGTTGCGCTGCGCCGCTTCAAGCGCACCATCGAAAAACTGGGCCTGCTGACCGACCTGCGCGCTCGCGAGTTCTACGAAAAGCCAACTGCTGAGCGCAAGCGCAAGAAGGCTGCTGCCGTCAAGCGCCACTACAAGCGCGTTCGCAGCATGCAACTGCCCAAGAAGCTGTACTGATCGCAGCTCTCACAGGCCTGACGCAATTTGCCCAGGCTGTGACACCACCCGCGCTCGGGACGCCAGGCGCGGGTTTTTTGTTTTCTGGCCATCGCCAGATTTTTCAGGCAGACCGCTGCTTGCGTCGACGGCCTGCCAACAGGAGCCTGTTATGAGCTTGAAAGCACAAATCACCGAAGACATGAAGAACGCGATGCGCGCCAAGGACACGGAACGCCTGGGCACCATCCGCTTGCTGCAAGCTGCGATGAAGCAGAAGGAAGTCGATGAGCGCGTCGAGCTCGATGACGCGATGGTGATCGCCATCGTCGACAAGATGATCAAGCAGCGCAAGGACAGCATCGCCGCATTTGAAACTGCCGGCCGCCAGGACCTGGCCGACAAGGAAAAGTCGGAAATCGAGGTCATCAAGGCCTACCTGCCAGAGCGCATGTCCGCCGAAGAAGTGACCGCTGCGGTCCAGGCCATCGTGGCGGAACTGGGCGCCTCGGGCCCTGGCGACATGGGCAAGGTCATGGGCGCCGTCAAGACCCAGCTGGCGGGCAAGGCGGACATGGGCCAGGTCTCTGCCGCCGTGAAGGCTGCACTGGCCCCCTGATCGCCGGGAGGCAGGCCCCGGGTACGGGGCTGCCCGGAAGACAAACATCAAAAAAACCACTGCAGCACCGAGCGGCAGTGGTTTTTTTGTGGGCGCTTTGCCGCTCAGTGGCGGCAGCGCTGGCGCATGCGGCGCAGGCCCAGCGCAGCGGCCCCGCCCAGCAGCAGCGACATCAGCAGCTGCCCCGCCAGCGATACCGTGGGTACCGCCACCGGCGCGGGCAACGGTGTCGGGTCTGGATCCGGAGTGGGGTCAGGGTCTGGAGTCGGGTCAGGTGTGGGATCGGGCGCAGGTGGGTCCACATCGATGGTGTTGCTGTAGACCTCATCCTCGTCCTCACTGCTGCAAGGCGCGCTGCTGCTGCACTGGGCCGCATCGCTTACCCGGGCCAGATTGCGAACATGCGCAGGTGCCGTGGCCGTGATCCGGGCCAGTACCGCATAGCGCACGGTTTCGCCGCCTGCCAGCGTCACGCCGGTGCAACCCGATGGGCTGCAGACACCTGCGGCGCTGTGGCCCCCAACCTCGGTCGCAACAATCTCGGTCACCACCATGCCGCTGGGCACATCGTCCCATTGCAGCTCTACGGGCATGCCGCCTTCATTGCTCAGCGTCACCACATAGCGCGTGCTGCTGCCTTCCAGCACCTGGCTCACGCCATTGCTTTTGAGCACGGTGATATGGGCGGGGGCCAGCACATCAGTGCGCGCCTGGGCACAGCTGTCGGCAGGCAGGCAGGCAGCGCCCGGCACAGGCGGCTCGCTGCCCCCCAGCGGATCGATGGCGGCATGGTTGGTGATGCTGCCGGCCTGCGCTGGCGCGATGGCATGCAAGCCAAAGGCAACATGGCCGCCTTGCTCCAGCGCGGCATCCAGCACCAGCTCGCACTCCAGCGGCTCGCCACTACAGACCACCGATGTCACACCGGCACCGGGCGAGGCACCCGTCAGGCGCATGCCATCGGGCAGGGCCTCAGCGACCACCAGCGTTTGCCCGGCGGCAACGGCCGTCTGGCCGCTGTTGCCAATGCGGAACTGGTAGTCCAGCGCCTGGCCCGCTTCCACCGTTGCCGCGGCCGTCTTGCTCAGCGTCAGATGCACGGGGCTGCGCAGAGAGTCGGTATCCGTCACTGTGCAGGGGGATGCTGCCGTGCAGTTCGCCCCCGTCAGCGTGGCCGTATTGCTGACCGTGGCATCGGCACGGCCCTCCACCAGCGCCGTGACCCGCGCCCGCACCTGGTAGCTGACGCTGGCGTTGGCGGCAACCGTGATGCCGTTGCAGCCCATCGGTGCCTGCAGGCTGCAGCTGCCGGCATCACTGGGCGCTGCGGCCGCCAGCGGCGTGATGGCCTCGATCTCCATGCCTTGGGGGCTGTCCAGCCAGGCGAGGCCGGCAGCGGGCATGCCGCCGCTGTTGGTAATGGTGACGGTATAGCTGCTGCTGGCGCCTTCGGTCAGCGTATCGACACCATTGCTCTTGTGGATGCTGACAGCGGCGGGCAGCACGATGGCATCGCGGTCCTCGGCGCTGCAGCTGTTGCCGCCGCTGCAGGTCGCGCCACTCAAGGTCACCGCATTGCGAGCGCTGTCCACACCCACCTCGCCGGTGACGGTTGCCTGCACCGCATAGACAATCGATTCGCCAGCCGCAACGGCGATATCCGAGCAACCACTGACGGTGCATAGGCCGGCCTCGCTGTTGGCGCCCACCGTCGTGGCGCTGATGCGCTCAATAGCCAGGCCCACCGGGCTCTCTGCCCAACGCAGGCCCGCAGCTGCACTGCCGCCGGTGTTGCGCACAACCACCTGGTAGACCGTGCTGGCACCCTGTGCCAGCACATCCACGCCATTGCTCTTGCTGATCTGCATATTGGCCGCCGTCACCACCTGGTCAGTATCGGTGCTGGCGCAGCCGCTCACCCGCTCGCTGGTGCAGGTGCCGCCCTGCACCACGGCCTTGTTGCTGACCGAGGCGCCTGCAGCTACGGTAGCATTCACTTTTGCGCTGACGATGTAGACGATGGATTGGCCCGCAGCCAAGGTGATGCCGGTGCAGCCCGTGGTGCTGCAGGTTCCCGCCACACTACCGGCCCCCACGCTGCCCGCGCGGATACCACTGACCGCCAGGCCGCTGGGCACATCGCTCCAGCTCAGGCCCGCGAACGCGGTCGCTGCGCTGTTGCTCAGGGTCACGCTGTAGGTGGTCTCGGCGCCCACGGTCAGGCGGTCCACCCCATTGGTCTTGACCACACTGACCGAGTCGGCGGCCACGATCAGATCCGCATCGCTGCTGCTGCAACTGGCGGGACTGCCGTTGCTGCAGTTGGCGCCGTTCACAACGGCGGTGTTCGATGCCATCGTACCCACCAAGCCGGTCACCTCCGCCTCCACGCGGTACGTGATCGATGCACCCGGCGCCAGGCGCAGGCCCGTGCAGCCACTGCTATTGCAGACACCGGCATCGCTGCCCGCGCCCACGGCACCGGCCTCAATACCCAGCACGCGCAGGCCTTGGGGCAGATCCTGCCAGGAGACATCGCTGGCCAGCGAGCCGCCGGTATTGCTGATCGTCACGGTGTAGACCGTGCGGCCGCCTGCGGTCACGGCTGCGGCCGCATTGGTCTTTTGCACGCTCAAGGCCGCCGGGGTGCTCACGGCCTCCTGGTTGTAGGCAACAAAGGCAATGTCGGAGTCGCCGCTCAAGGCCTGCACAAAGCCAGCCACCCGGCCCATGTTCTGCGGCGTGATGCCAAAGTCGGCGAAATAGTAAGCACGTATGCGCAGGTCACGGCTGCCATCACCGACCGAGGACTTGGTGTGGTTGGGGTTCCAGAACTGCCAGTTCTGCCGGGCGACGACCGGCACGCTGCTGAGCGCGATGCTGACGCTGTTCCCCACGACCGCGCCCGTGTCGTCGATGAAATAAAAGGTGTCGGTCTTGCTCGATGGCTGGCCGACCTGGGTCACCAGCACATCGGGCACATCATCCGTCGTGGACTCGGGATTGCCCACGCTCGCACTGAAGCGCAGCGAGCTCGCCGGGATATTGAACAAGGCCGTGCTGAGGTCCAGCCCATGCACGCCATCAGACAGGTAGGAGGCCCGGGTCTTGGAGATATCGTAGCTCGCGCTTTGCGCGATGGCATTGAGACCGCCCGTAGCCGGGAGCGAGCTGGCGTTGGGCGTAAAGCCCTGGAAGACCGCCGGCTCAAAAGCCCCGGTCAGCACCGCATCATTGACCCCGGTCGAGTAGCGCACGCCTCCGGCTGTGAACGCCAGCAGATCGTTGCTCCCATTGGCAGCAGGCGCCGTGGCGGCGTTGCTGGTACTGGCCGTCCAGCGGTTGCCGTTGAAGCTGCCCCAGACAGCGGTCACATTGTCTGCCGCATGTGCCACGCCCTGCCCCAGCACCAAGCAAAGCCCCAGCAAGCCACGCATCCGCCGCGCACCCTGCGCCCACCTATTCACTGAACCCATCACACCTTGACCGTTCTAGTTGAAAACACCGACACCGAAATGCCAAGACCCTGAAGCCTGTGCAGCATCAGGGCCTGTGTCCATCAGTTGAAATTCAAAAAAATATATTAACTTAATCAATTATCAAAATAAAGCCTTTGATTCCATGTATTCACTTTGGTTAACAAAGACTGAAATTTGGCCTGGGCCCAACCTTGACTGAAATCAATAAATTTCAATAGGTTATTTATGTATCATTTTATTTCACAACTCAATACACCAGCAAGATTGCGGTGTATGCGCATGGCGCCTGGCCTGTGAGAGCCTTTAGCAAGCGGCGTTCGGTCCCACAGGATGGATGCAGGGCCCGAGGAAACTGACATCGAACCAGCCAGCAAGCGTCTGGCCCTGTGTGCACTGACCTTCAAATGCAGAAATTGGTAACGATTCCCTGCAAAATCCTTGGCTTTGCCGCCATGCTTTTACAATGCTCGGTTGGCTGTAGGCTTCCATGACACACAGCTATGCGGTCGGTGCCGACTGCCTTGTTTCACTTCCTATGAATACACCCATGCGACTGATCTCCAAAAGCATCACAGCTGCGCTGATATCTTGCGCCGTCTCCGCAGGTTGGGCTGCCAACACCATTGCGCCACAGAACGGAAACTGGATCATTGCCGACGAATTGGGCGGCAAGCCTGGCCGCGGCATGGGCATTGATGTCCAGGATGGCGTCTTTCTGATGCAGCTGTACAACTACAACAAGGACGGCAGCGCCACCTTCCATATGGCTACAGGCGCAGTGATTGACAACAAGGTGGACGCACCCCTCAAAAAGTACAAGGATGGACCTTACTTTGGCAGCGGCCGCCGTGATGGAGTGGAAGCTGAAAATGCCGGCAATGTGAAGATCGAATTCACCAGCCGTACTACCGCCACGATCCAGCTCCCTGGCGAAGAGCCCAAGTTGATGCACCGCTTCAACTACGAAAGCACGCCGGAAGACCAATGGTCCGACCCAGCCTTTGTCGAGCGTTGGGCCATGGTGGCGATGGATGCTGATGGCAAACCCACATCGACCTTCTTTGCCGATACCGCGATTGGCACGCAGATGGCCATGGTTCCGAACATGGCTGCCGGCTGGCCCTACAAATCCAGCAGCAAGTTCACGGTGCATACGCTGGACTTGGCCACGCCCAACAAGCATGGCTTCATGGAATGCGAGTACCTGGGCTCCAACATGGAATTCAGCTGCGTCGGCGAGCAAGTGGACACCAGCTCAGGCAGTTCTGTGCGCAAGCCCATCAGCCTGGTCATGCAGCGCAGCATTGACGACCTGCAAGGCACCTTGACCCTGGATGGCAGCGACACCAAGGTGATGGGCGCCCGGGTGGAACAAACGGCGTACGCCATCGAAGAGAGCAAGGTCGTCACGCGCGCCTACTTCCGCCGCAATTCGCTGCCTGAAGCGGGAACCTGGATCATCAGCAATGAAGTCACCGGCAAGGCGGGCCGTGGTATTTCGCTGGATCTGCAAAAGCCGGTGGGCAGCAAGCACCTGCTGTTCATGCCCATCTACAACTACGACGAAAAGGGCAATGCCACTTTCCACATCGGCATGGCCACCCACAGCCCCAGCGCGGTCAATCCCTCCTTGCCTGCCATCCCCGTGATGAAGTACAAGGGCGGTCGCTACTTGGGAGGCCCTGCACAAGACGGTGTTGAAGATGTGTATGTCGGACCGGAGCAGATCACCTTCAATACCACAGCGACCGGCCTGATTCAATTCCCCAAGGAAGATCCTGTCAATTTCAAGCGTTTTTACTTCGGTATTGACCAAGACCGCATCGACAGCCTCGTCGGCACTTGGGCGCTGGTGCCGCATGCCGGCGCTGTCAAGCATCGCATTCTCAACCTGAAGAAAACCGCCAGCGGCGTAGTCGAAGACAAGGATGCCGGATACACCTGCACCGTGTCTTACTGGCTGGATCTGCGCTTTGTCTGCGAACCCAAGACGGTCACTGCTGACCAGCAGCGCATTCGCCTGGGTGCGGGTTTTTATGGTGCTGCCCGCGCTATTTTGGGCGACGGTGGCTCCCTCCCCGACAGCTCGCCCGAATTGACCGCTATCCGCATCACCGACGCCCAAGGCAATCTGGTACAAGGCGGCCCCCTCTACCCTGTGGACGACGAAGGCAACAACCCTGGCAACGGCGAGGCTGCTGCACCTACCGCCCAAATCGGCACGGTGACCGGCGCAGTCGAAGGCGGGACGGTGACCTTGGAAGGCAGCGGCAAAGCTGCGGCCGGTAAACGCCTGACCTACAAGTGGACGCTGAGCGCTGCCCCGGCAGGCAGCGAGGCCCAACTGAAGTCTGCCGACACCATCAGCCCCAGCTTTGTCGCCGACAAGGCTGGCAGCTATGTGATCACGCTTGTGGTCAATGATGGCAGCAAGGACAGTGCCGCAGCCAAAGTGACGGTAACCGTCATGCCCAAGGACGGTATTCGCCTGTTGCGTGACGATGACTCCGCCGCATCGGGCCAGGCGCTGAGCTGGCCATACACCGGCTCGTCAGAGATCAGCGCTAGCGTAGCTTGCGTCGGTGCTTGCGAGAACACCTACAAGATTGCCCAATACAAGCTCCAAGTCAATGGCGCCAACTACACGATTGCCGACCTCAAAGCGACCAACCTCACTTCGGGCTCCAGCGTCAAAGCGTCTTTTGAAGGTCTGGCTGATGGCCAAGTGGTCACTTCGGACAAGCCAGTATCCTTTGCGCTGCGCAGCGCCTATACCAATGGCAAGACGGTGAATCTGAAGTTCAGCTTCACGATCAAGGAAACCGGTGAGGCCTTCACCTACACCAGCACCTTCAAAACCAATTGAGGTCTGCTGGCGGGAAATCCATGGCACGGTGACATCCGCGCTTAGCCTCGCCAACACCCCTGCCTTCTGCCACGCGGCAGAAGGCTTTTTTTTGCCTGGCGTCTTCGCAACCGGGACAGCCCCCAGCACCTGTCCTAGCGCGGATGTGTTACACACCGCATACACCCCTGTATCTACGGGGCTTTCCAGCTGCTGCTGCGACTGCGAAGAGATACGCCCAATGCCGCCCTCAGCCCCCAGCCTGCCGACGCTTTCGCTTTCCTCAGTCATGCACCATACCGACACTTCCATACCTCTTAGCACGCCCGTCAACACAGTCTCCACCCCCTCTCCCCTGCCGCTGGCGGGCCTTCGCGTGGTCGAATTCAGCCACATGGTGATGGGCCCGACCTGTGGACTGGTGCTCGCCGATCTGGGAGCCGAGGTCATCAAGGTGGAGCCGGTCGAGGGTGACCGCACCCGCCACCTGCTGGGCGCGGGAGCGGGCTTTTTCCCGATGTTCAACCGCAACAAGAAAAGCGTGGCCATCGACCTGCGCCAGGCCCAGGGGCTGGAGGCGGCGATCCGCCTGGCCAGCACGGCCGATATCGTGGTGCAGAACTTCAAGCCCGGCGTGATGCGCAAGTATGGGCTCGATTACCGCGCGCTGTCGCAGCTCAACCCGCGCCTCATCTATGTGAACCACAGCGGCTTTCTGCCCGGGCCCTACGAGCACCGCACCGCGCTGGACGAGGTGGTGCAGATGATGGGCGGCCTGGCCTACATGACCGGGCGCCCCGGCGATCCGCTGCGCGCGGGCACCAGCGTCAACGACATCATGGGCGGCATGTTCGGGGCCATCGGCGCGATGGCCGCGCTGATGCAGCTGGCGCAAACGGGACGTGGCCAGGAGATCGACTCAGCGCTGTTCGAAAACAATGTGTTCCTGGTGGGCCAGCACATGATGCAGTTCGCCGTGACCGGTGAGGCGGCCGAGCCCATGCCCAACCGCATCTCGGCCTGGTCGGTGTATGACGTGTTCACCGTGCAGGATGGCGCCCAGATCTTTCTGGCTGCAGTCAGTGATGCGCAGTGGGCCACCATGTGCAGCGCGTTTGGCTGGGGCGATCTGTTGGCCAACCCCAGCTACACCAGCAACAACGACCGGGTGCGCCTGCGCCCCCAGTTGCTGCCTGAGCTGCGCCAGCGCTTTGCCACAATGAGCGCCGCGCACATTGGCCAGGTCTTTGAGGCCAACGGCCTGCCCTATGCCCCGATCAGCAAGCCCGAAGAGCTGCTGGACGACCCACACCTGCTGGCCAGCGGCGGCCTCGCCCCCGTTCGCCTGAGCGATGGCGAACGCGCGGGGCAGATGGCCCCCACCACGTTGCTGCCGCTGCGCATGGCCGGTGAGCGCCTGGGCGTGCGCATGGACCCGCCGCAGCTGGGCCAGCACACGCAGGAGCTGCTGCGCAGCCTGGGCTATGGCGATGACAGCATTGCCGCGTTGCGGGACAGCCAGGCGATTGCCGGTTAGACGCAGGTGCGGCAAGCCAAATGTGAATATCGATGAACCAGGGCGATTGCGGCAGCCCGTCCTACAAGGCTCCGGCCTGCCGCCGCCTACGCTGTGGCTCTTTGTCGCGGCACTTGGGGATAAGCTTGGTCTCCGATACGGCATGTGGGGGCTGCTGAAACTTGCAGCCCGCCTGGCACTCCAAGCCCGGTGACCTGGGCCCCGCTCTTTTGGCGGCATGCCCTTCGCGACTGTTTTGAACCAGGAGAATCTGATGAAAAAAATGCGCATGCTGGCAACCGCCGCCTTGATCGCCGCCACCCCTTTTGTAGCTTCCACTGCCATGGCCCAAAACCCTGCTCCTGCCGCTTCCAACATCGACAAACGCCCCAGCCTGAACCTGGATGCCGAAGCGACCACCCGCGTGCCGGAAGACACCGCCTGGGCCCAGTTCAGCGTCGAGAAGGAATCCAAGGACCAGGCCCAGGCCCAGCAGCTGGGCAAGACCGCGCTGGCCGATGTGCTGGCCACCGCCAAGAAGTCCCAGACCCTGCAGGTCACGACCGAGAACCTGTTCACCAGCCCCGTCTACAACAAGGATGGCAAGGTCACCAGCTGGCGCACCCAGTTCAATGTGCAGCTGGAGTCGACGGACACGGCCGTGCTCGGCCAGACGATGGCCGCGTTGATGGACAAGGCCCGCCTGACCGGCTCGGGCTTTCGCCTGTCCGATGCCGCTCGCAACAAGGCGCAGGACCAGCTGATCGCCGAAGCTGTCAAGAACTTCAACGCCAAGGCCAAGGTCACCGCCAATGCCATGGGCTATGCGCAGTACGAGTACGACACCATCCACCTGAACCAAAGTGGTACCAGCCAGCCGATGCCACGCATGGGCCGGGGCGTGGCCATGATGAGCAAGATGGAAGACAGCAGCGCCCCCGTGGGCCTGGAGCCGGGCTACACCACGGTGTCGGTCAGCATGTCGGGCGCCGTGCGTTTGATCAAGTAAGCCGCGCTTGCTGAGCTTGGTGGGCCCGCCCATCAGCGCTTAGCCCGCCGCAGAGCCAGGTAATGCCGCGCATTACCTGGCTTTTTTGTATCCCTTCACAAAAAGTGATTAACCACTTACCACCATCAACCACTCCCACACGGCGTAAACATTTGTAGCAATATGGGCACCGTAGCCATCCCGGCTAGCAGGAGTGAAGCATGTCCTCTACGGTTCGCCCTTGGCTGCAGCGCAGCCCCCTGTTTCGCTCTGCGGTGCTGGCCGGCACGATCGCCTTGGCGTCCATCCCAGCGGCGCAGGCCGCCAGCGATTTCACGCCGCTACCGGGAACCTGGATCGTCAGCGCCGAGCAAGATGGCAAGCCTGGCCGGGGCATGGCCATCGATGTGCAAGATGGCGTGCTGGTCATGCAGGTCTACAACTACCGGGCCAATGGCACGGCCACCTTCCACCTGGCCGTCGGCAGCATAGACGGCAACCAGGTGGCGGCCCCACTCAAAAGCTACCGGGGCGGGCGCTATTTCGGCAGCGGGCCGCTGTCAGGTGTGGAGGATGGCGATGCGGGCGAGGTGCGCATCGAGTTCACCAGCGCCACGCAAGCCCAGCTGCGCTTCCCCGGCGAGCCCATGGTAGCGATCCAGCGCTTTCGGTTTGAGAACACCCCGGCTTCTGCGCTGCCCTCCGCATACTGGCTCATGTCCATGCTAGACAGCAGCGGCAAGGCGGTGTACTCGGCCATTGCGCTCAGCGGGCTGGACACCAGCACCGGCCCCGCGATGGCCATGGCGCTGCCCAATGGCACCCAGATCCAGGTCTCCTGCAGCTACAGCGCCACCTTGCAAGGCTTTAACTGCAGCAATGGCAGTGCCACGCCCGCCGTCAGGCTGCAGTTCCAGACGGCGCTCCAGCAGCTGAGCGGTACGGCGCAATTGGACGGCAGCAGCTACCAGTTGGTGGGCCAGCGCATGCTTAGCCCGGATGGCTATGACTCGCTGGTGTTCAGCGACACCACGCCGGTCCCCGCCAGCGGCACCTGGATCGTGACAGGCGAGAAAAATGGCCAGCCCGGGCGCGGCATGGCCATCGATGTGCAGACCGGCACGCTGGTCATGCAGGTCTACAACTACCAGGCCGATGGCAATGCCACCTTCCACCTGGGTGTCGGCGCCTTTGCCAGTGGCCAGGCCAGCGCCCCACTCAAGAGTTACCAGGGCGGCCGCTACTTTGGCAGCGGCCCGCTCAGTGGCACTGAGGCCTCCACGGCCGGCGAGGTGTTCCTGGATTTCAGCTCGCCCACACGCGGCCATATCCGCTTTCCGGGTGAAGGAGCCGTCGCCATCGAGCGCTTCCAGTTTGCGCCCGTCGCGCCAGACCCGGCCAGCCTGCTGGGCCACTGGACCTTCCACGACACGACGAACAAGGAAACCGCCCATGTGGCGCTGACCCAGGTCGATGGCACTGCCGCCACCACGGCCGGCGGCGGCGTGCGCTGCAGTTTTCTGAACCCCTCGACCGGCCAGGTGCGCTGCGTGGAGACCTTCACGATCTCCGGCCGGGGCAGTGTCTACCTCAAGGACTACCGCTTTGTGCTGCAGGCCGATACGGGATCGGGCAAGGCCTTGCAGGCCGGTGAGCTGGCGCGCAGCGATGTGCTGCCCGATGACAGCAGCACGCAGAAAAACTCCTTGCTGGCGCTGCGCACGATGGACCGCCGGGGCATGAAGTTGGGTCTGGGTACGTCCTTCTAGCGCAGGCGCGCGGGGCGCTTCGGTCAGTGCAGCCGCGCCAGGATCAGCACCACGCCGGCCACGGTCAGCAGCGCGCCGGCCATGGCCCCCAAGGTGGGCGGCACCTTGGTCTTCCACCACAACAGCGGCAGCAGCAGGATGGGCGAGACAGAGGACAGCATGCCCACCAGCCCGGCGCTGCCGTACTTGAGGGCGGCGAGGATCAAGGTCATGCCCATGGCCATCGACAAAAAGGCGCTGCCCGCCAGCAATTGCCAGTCGCGCGGCGCCATCACGGCAGTCAGGCGCGCCGGCTTCCAACCCACGAGCAGCAGCGCATGAAAGCCAAAGCCGGCCGCCATGCGCACGGCCGATGCGGCCACCGGGTCCACATCGGGGCCCACCACCGGCTTGACCACCAAGGTGCCCAGCGCCTGGCCCAGGGCTGCGATCAGCCCCAGGCCCACGCCCACCGCCAGCCGGCCGCGCGTGGCCTCCAGGCTCGATGCGCTACCGGCGCGCTTGCCAAAGGCAATGGCGCACATCACGCCACTCAGCACCAGCGCGCAGCCCAGCATGGCCACCGCGCCCATGCGCTCGCCCAAAAAGAGCGCCGCCAACACGGCCGACATCATCGAATGGGTGGCAAACAAAATGCCCGAGCGGCGCGGGCCCAGCCGGTTCATGCAGGCAAACAGCACCGTGTCGCCAATGAAGATACCGATAAAGCCCGACAGCACCAGCACGCCCACCAGCGCCAAATTCAGGCTTCCCCAGGTGCCCGCCAAGCTGGCCCAGCCGCCCAGCATCACGGTGGCGAACACCATGCGCCAGCGGGTAAAGGCAAAGGCGCCCATCTTGCGTGCTACGGGGGCAGAGAACAGCGCGGCCAGCGCCCAGCAGGCGGCGGCCAGGACGGCCAGGGATTCAGGGGGAAAAGGAAAAGGCGACACGGCAGGCGGCAAAATGGGGCGCCGGCGGTGCAAGCTGTCTCGCACCATGCTGCGCAGCTGCTCCAACAGCGCTAGGATGCCCATCCAGACACCCCAGCCCCGGCACCCAGGTGCAAGGACGAGCGATTGTAGAGCCCAGCGATGGCCTTTGCGAGCGCGGCCAGTCGCCCGGGCGGCCAACATCCCTATTCACCAGGATTTCAGGACCAGCATGAGCAAGAAACTACGTATCGCGGTATTGGCGGGCGACGGCATTGGCAAGGAAGTGATGCCCGAAGGCATCCGCGTGCTGGAAGCCGCCGCCAAGCGCTTTGACCTGCCGCTGGAGATGCAGCACTTTGACTGGGCGCATTGCGACTACTTTGCCGCCCACGGCCAGATGATGCCCGACGACTGGAAAGCGCAGCTGCAAGGCTTTGACGCGATCCTGTTCGGCGCCGTCGGCTGGCCAGCAACCGTGCCCGACCATGTCTCGCTCTGGGGCTCGCTGCTCAAATTCCGCCGCGAGTTCGACCAGTACATCAACCTGCGCCCGGTGCGCCTGTTTGACGGCGTGCCCTGCCCGCTGGCTGGCCGCAAGCCCGGCGATATCGACTACTACGTGGTGCGCGAGAACACCGAGGGCGAGTACACCGCGCTGGGCGGCATCATGTTCGAAGGCACCGACCGCGAGATGGTGCTGCAAGAGGCCGTCTTCACCCGCAAGGGCGCTGACCGCCTGCTCAAGTTCGCCTTTGACCTGGCCCAAAGCCGCAGCAAAAAGCATGTGACGCTGGCCACCAAGTCCAACGGCATTGCGATCAGCATGCCCTGGTGGGACAAATGTGCCGAAGCCATGGCCCAGAACTACCCGGACGTGGTGCTGGACAAGCAGCACATCGACATCCTGACCGCCCGCTTTGTGCTGCAGCCCGGCCGCTTCGATGTGGTCGCTGCCACCAACCTGTTTGGCGACATCCTGAGCGACCTGGGCCCGGCCACCACCGGCACCATCGGCCTCGCGCCCTCTGCCAACCTGAATCCTGAGCGCAACTTCCCCTCGCTGTTCGAGCCGGTGCATGGCTCGGCGCCCGACATCTACGGCCAGAACATTGCCAACCCCATTGCGATGATCTGGTCGGTGGCGCTGATGCTCGACTTCCTGGGCAACGGCCAGGGCGCCTGGCGCAGCGCGCATGACGCCATCGTCGATGCGATCAGCCAGACCATTCTGAGCGGCCCGCGCACGCCCGACCTGGGCGGCCAGGCCAAGACCCCGGACGTGGGCAAGGCGATTGCACAAGTGCTGGCCTGAACGCCTGCCAGCCCAGGCGGCGCTCGCTGCGCTGGCCAGCGCCCTGCTGGCCTGGGCGCCGCTGGCGCATGCCCGGGGCTATACGCCCCAGGGCCGCTGCGGCGGCTATGACAGAGTCAGCATCGGCAGCCCGGCGGGCACCTGCGTAGCTCTGGTGGCTGATGAACGCGACGGCCTGCGCGCCCCGCGCCGGGTGCTGGAGATCAGCCCCGGGCGCCTGTGGATCATCGACATGGGCAGCTGGATGCCGCGCCAGGGCCGGCTGCTGGAGCTGCGCCTGCCTGCGCCCTCGGCCGCCGCCACACAGCGCCCCCAGGTCCAGGTCCTCGCCGACAAGCTCGACCGGCCCCTCGCCCTGGTACGCGGGCCCGATGCCCAGATCTACATCGGCGAGGCCGGCCGCATCTGGCGCACGCCGGTGCCGGCCGCCGGCCAACCGATCCAGGCGCAAAAGGTGCTGGACCAGCTGCCCGACGACGGCGCCCACCCGCTCAAGGAAATCACGTTCGGGCCTGATGGCAGCCTTTACGTCAACATCGGCTCGCTCACAGACCGCTGCCAGGACGCGCAAGGCGCCCTGCCCCATCCCTGCCCCGAGCGCGGGGCGATGCAGTTTCGGGGCGCCGTATGGCGTGCGGTTCTGCGCAGCCCTGCGCTGCAAGGACAAGCGCCGGTGCAGCAGTTCGCACCCTTTGCGCTGGGCCTGCGCAATTCCGTGGCCCTGGCCACCCTGCCCGACGGCCCCGCTGCTGGCAGCCTGTGGCAGGCCGAAAACAACATCGACTACCGCGACAAGAACGAGCCGCCCGAAGAGCTCAACGAGCTGCTGGAAGGCGCCGACTATGGCTGGCCTTACTGCATAGGCGCTCAGCGCCCGGCGCGCGGCTACGAGCAACGCGCGCGCTGCGCCGCCACCCAGGCGCCGCATATGCGCTGGCCCGCCCATACCGCCCCGCTGCACCTGCTGGCCACCACGCAGGCCAGCCCCTTCCAAGGCCAGTTGCTGGCCGCCTGGCATGGGCCCCAAGGCCACCGCGTCGTGGGCTTTGCGCGCCAGAAAGACGGCAAACCCGGCGGCAAGCCCATCGAATGGCTGGGCCACTGGACGGCCGACGGCAAGACCCGGCCCCTGGGCCGCCCCACGGGCCTGGCACTGAACCATGCCGGCCAGCTGATGGTGGTGGAAGACTACAACCGCACTTTGTTGATGCTGCTGCCCGATACGGCAGGCGCCCCCGCCGCACAGCGCTGACCCGCGCGCTGGCCCGCCTGCCGCCAGCGCGACATCCAGCCGCGCGCCCCGCTTGCCTCTGTTGCGCCCCGGCCTATCATCGGCCCTACTACATCCTTGTTGCGCAGGCCCCTTGACGGGCGCCTCGCGGCCCCCGCGACATGACAGCGCTCAATACCTCCCTGCCTCCAGGCCCCACCCCACCGTCCGGCCTGTATTTCGGCTGGGTGATCGTCGCCGCGTCCACGGTGCTCACCTTGCTCACCGTGGGCATGCGCATGGGGATCGGGCCCTTTATCGTGCCGCTGTCGCAGGACCTGGGGTTCAGCCGCAGCCTGCTGTCATCCATCGTTGCCTTTGGCATGCTGTGCTATGGCCTGGGCATGCCGCTGGCAGGCTGGCTGGTGGCGCGCCAGGGCACGCGGCGGGTGCTGCTGCTGGGCACCGTCATCGTGGTGCTGTCCTGCATCTGGGCGGTCAACGCCCGCACGGCCTGGCTGTTTTTCTGGTCCTATGGCGTGGCGCTGTCGCTGGGCCTGGCCCTCACCAGCCCGGTAGCGGTCACGCCAATGATCAGCAGCTGGTTCACGCGCCAGCGCGGCATGGCGCTGTTCTTTCTGTCCACCGGCTCGATGGCCGGTATTGCGGTGATGACGCCGGTCTTCACTTTCACGATTGCGCGCTGGGGCTGGCAGCACACCCTGCTGGGCTTTGCGCTGGTGTTTGCGCTGATCGTCAGCGCCATGGCGCTGTGGGTGGTGCGCGATGACGCGCCCGAGCACACCGACCTGACCCCGGCCGAACAAGCTGCCCGCCAGGAGCGCCTGCGCGCGATGGCCGGCCAGCCCGCCGCGCCCACCTTGGGTTTTGCGCAGGCCGTGGCCACCGCGCCTTTCTGGCAGATCTTTCTGGGCCTGTTTGCCTGCGGCTTCAGCATGAACCTGCTGGGCACGCATGGCGTGCCCATGCTGATGGACCATGGCTTTGATGCCGGGAGCAGCGCCGGCGGCATTGGCCTCATTGGCCTGGTCGCCATCTTCAGCACCTTGGGTCTGGGCAAGCTGTCGGATATGGTGCCGCGCCGCTACATCCTGGCCGTCATCTACCTGGTGCGGGGCCTGGGCTTTGTCGGGCTGGTCGCCGTCATCCACCACTGGCAGCTCTATGCCGTGGCCGCCCTGGGCGGCATTGTCTGGGCCGGCTCGATTGCCGCGTCTTCGGCCATTTTGGGCGACCTCTACGGCATCAAGCTGGTGGGCATGCTCTACGGCTGCGCCTACCTGGGCCACCAGATTGGCGCGATGATCAGCAGCTGGCTGGGCGGCTGGGCCTACGAGCAGTTTGGCACCCACTGGATTGCCTTTGGCGCAGCAGCCATGCTGCTGGTGCTGGCCGCTGGCGTATCGCTGCTGCTGCCCACGCGGTTGGCAGCCAACGCGCGTTAAGGCTGTATCGGCCTCAGTCGATCTTCAGCTTGGTGGCCTGCGCCACATCGCCCCAGCGCTTGATCTCGCTGTGGAAAAAGCGCTGAAAGCTGGCGGGCGAATTGGGCGCCGGCGGCAGCATAAAGCCATTGCTCTGGTACTTGGCCCGCACATCGGGGTTGGCATTCAGCGCGCGGTTGATGGCCTTGTTGACGGTCTCCACCACCTGGGCCGGTGTACCGGCGGGCGCAAACACGCCAAACCAGGCGGCGACCTCAAAGCCGGGCACGCCGGACTCGGCGACGGTCGGGATATCCGAGGCGAAATCCACGCGCTCTGCAGTCGTCACCGCCAGGCCCTTGAGCTTGCCGGCGCGGATCTGCGCGAGCAGCGGCGGCAGGTTGTCCATCATCGAATCCACCTGCCCGCCCAGCAGGTCCGACACCGCCGGGCCGCTGCCCCGGTAGGGCACATGCAGGATGCTGGTCCCCGTCTTGAGCTTGAACAGCTCGCAGCCCAGATGGGCCGACGAGCCACTGCCGGGCGACGCGCAGGTCAGCTTGTCCGGGTGCTGCTTGCCATAGGCGATGTACTCGGCCACCGAGTTGACCGGCAGCTTGGCGCTCACGGCCAGAATATTGGGCACCACATTGAGCTGGGCCACCGGTACCAGGTCCTTGCCGGCATCAAAGGCCAGCTTGGTGTAGAGGCCCTGGTTGATCGCCGTGGAGATGGATCCCACAAACAAGGTATAGCCATCGGCTGGCGCACGCACCACATATTCGGCACCGATATTGCTGTTGGCGCCTGGGCGGTTTTCGACGATAAAGGACTGGCCCAGGTCCTTGCCCAGCGCGTCCGCCATCAGCCGCGCGCCAATGTCGGTGGCGCCGCCGGGCGCATAGCCCACGACCAGTTTGACGGGCTTGCTGGGGTAGCCAGCAGTTTGTGCATGTGCTGCAGGCATCACGGCCCATGCAGCGGCCAGGGCCAGTACGGCCTTGCTTGGTTTCATCATTTTTGTCTCCTTGATGGCAAATGGGTGCAGCGCGTTTAACGCTGACTGGGGGGCAGCGAAAAATCGCCCTGAATGCGCAAATAGTCCGCTGTCAGCTCCTGCGGGCGGTTGACACCCAGCAGCGCCAGGTTGGTCATCAGCTCCTGGCGGAACAGCTGCACCGCGTGCGCAATGCCCGCCTCGCCGGCCACGGCCGCACCAAACAGCTGCGGCCGGCCGGTAAAGACCAGGTCAGCGCCCAGCGCGATGGCCTTGAGCACATCGCTGCCCCGGCGAAAGCCGCCGTCGATGAACACCGGGTAGCCGGCAGGCACGGCCTGCCGAATCTCGGGCAGCGCCTGCAAGGGGGAGATGCAGGCATCGAGCTGGCGCCCGCCATGGGTCGAGACGATGACCGCATCGGCGCCATGGGCCACGGCGAGCCTGGCGTCCTCCGGATGCATGACACCCTTGAGCACCAGCTTGCCCTTCCAGGCTGCGCGTATCTGGTCTATGCAGTCCCAGTCGAGCTGGTCGCGCTCGCCCCGAAAGCCATGGGGCGGGTCGGCGGTGATGGCCGGCCCTGCCTCATGGGCCAGGTTGGCAAAGCGGGGCACGCCCTGGCTCAGGACCGTGCGCAGGAACACATCGCAGCTCCAGCGCGGGTGGCGCAGTCCGTCGAGCAACAAGGTCCAGCTGGGGCGAAACGGCACGGTAAAGCGCAGGCGCTGCAAGTTCTCGCGGTTGGCGCCCACGCAGGTGTCGATGGTGACCACCAGGACGGGGATTTGGGCACGTTCCAGGCGCTGCAGCAGCGGCAGGATGCGCGCCATATTGCCCGGCAGGTAGGCCTGGTACCAGCAGCGCTGGTCATGCGCACTTTGCAGCTGCTCCAAGGGCACGGTTGATGCGCCGCTGATGATGAAGGGCAGCGCCTGCGCCTGCGCCACCTTGGCCAGCGCCGCGTCGCAGTCCTTCATCACGATGGCGGCAAAGCCGGTGGGCGCAAAGCCCATCGGCATCGCATAAGTCTGGCCCCACAAGGTGGTGGCCGTGCTGCGCTGGGCCACATGGCGCAGGCCGCGCGGCACAAAGCCCAGGCGCGAGAAAGCCTGCAGGCTTTGCTGGAGCGAGACGCCGTCTTCCGTGCCGCCGCAGACATAGCCGCGCACACAGGCGGGCAAGCGCTTGCGGGCAGCGCGCTCCAGGTCGGCAATCGAGAGGTAATGGTGCAGCGCGGCCATGTGCGCGGTCTCCGTGGTTATTGTTTTTCCAACCACGCATTGTTGGCAGCCGCCCGGCCCGGGGCAAACGAAATTAAATGATTGGGCTATTCCAAAATTTCATGGGGATGGCGGGCTGGCATGCGCCTGCGCCAGCACCCAATCGACGAAATGGCGGATCTTGGGCAAGGCCGCGCAGTGGCTGGCATGGGCCACGTAGTAGGCGCCATCGCTGGGCTGGACAAAGGGCCAGGGCTGCACCAGGCGGCCCTGGGCCAGCGCCTGCTCGGCAAACATGCGCGGCATGATGGCCATGCCAATGCCCTCTTGTGCGGCCTGCAGGCACATCGAGAAGGTGTCAAAACGCGGGCCCCGGTAGGCATCGGCCGGCACAAAGCCCTGGCAGGCAAACCAGTCGCGCCAGATCTCGGGCCGAAACGAGCACTGGACCATGGGTAACTGCTCCAGCTCAGCGAGCGAGGCCAGGCCCTGGGCAGGCAGGATCTCCGGCGCGCACACCACTGCCACATCGGCCTCGAACAGGCGGTGGCAGTCCGCGCCCGGCAGGCTGCCTTCGCCATAGAACAGGGAGACGTCGATGCGCGACTGCATCAGGTCAAAAGGCCGGGCATCGCCCTTGGTGACGACCTGGATGTGCGGGTAGGCCTGCAGAAACAGCCGCAGGCGCGGCACCAGCCAGGTGATGCCAAAGGTGGGCTGCACGGCAATCGTCAGGGTTTCGTCCGCCTCGCCGTAGCCCATCACATAGCGGGCCGAGGCATCGACCTGGTTCAGGATGCTGCGCACTTCGCCCAGGTACATGCGCCCGGCCGGGGTGAGCGACAGCCCGCGCGCCGAGCGGTGGAACAGCGCCTGGCAGACGGTGGCTTCCAGCTGCGCAATCTGCTTGCTGATGGCGCTCTGGGTCAAGAACAAATCCTGGGCCGCCAGGGTAAAGCTCATGTGGCGCGCCACGGCCTCAAAGCACTGCAGGGCCGTCATCGACGGCATGATGCGTTTTTGCATGTCAGGCGCCCCCCTTGCGCGGCCGCTGCAGCGTCAGCTGCTGGTCCAGAATGCCGCCCAGGTGCTGCAGCAGCACGCGGGCCTGCGCCTCGGGACGGCGCTGGCTGACCAGGATCAGCGGCGCCACCAGGCCGGGCGCAGCACTCAGCCGCCGGTAGGCCAGCCCATCGCTGCGCAGGTGCTGCAGGGAGGCTGGCACGATGCTCAGGCCCAGGCCGGCGGCTACCAGGCTCAACGTGGCAGTCAGGCGCGGGGCCTCTTGCACCACCTGCGGATGAAAGCCCGCGCCCACGCAGGCAGCGACGATGCCATCGTGCAGGCCCGGGCCCGCTGGCCGCTTGTACAGCACCAGCGGTTGGCCCCGCAGCTGCGCCAGCGGCAAGGGGCGGCGCGACTGCATCAGCGCATGTCCCAGGGGCCCGGCCACCACCATGGGTTCGCTCAGCAGATGCCGGCTGCTGAGGCTGGGCTGCGCCTCCCAGGCCGAGCGCACCAGTGCCGCATGCAGGCGTTGTGCCAGCAGGCCGTCCAGCAGCTCGCCCGATCCCGCCTCTTCCAACGTGACCTTCACGCGCGGCCACTGCGCCCTGAAAGCCCGCAGCGCCTGTGCCACCAAGGGGTGCAACGCCGCCGAGCTGGTAAAGCCAATGGCCACATGGCCACGCCCGCCCTGGGCGGCATCCTGCACCAGGCCGGCCATGGCCTCCACCCTGGCCAGCACCATGCGCGCCTCCTGCACCAGCGCCAGACCGGCGGCGGTGGGCCGCATGCCTCTGGGCAGCCGCTCCATCAAGGGTGTACCCATCTCGGCCTCCAAGTGCTGCAACAGGCGCGTCAGCGGTGGCTGCTGCATACCCAGTTGCTGGGCAGCGCGGGTCAGGTTGCCACACTCGGCAATGCAGACCAGGGCCCGCAGCTGTCTCAACTCCATCCAGCAATACCTCAAAAGTATGGTTGTGGTTTTTATAGCGTATTTGTCAGCATGGGTAAAGCGCACTACAGTGCCCAGCACCACACAAGGAGAACCCCATGACCTGGTCCGCCCAGCATTACAGCCAGTTTGAAGCCGAACGCACCCGTCCCGTGCGCGATCTGGTAGCCGCCATTCCGAACACCGAGGTGCAGACCGCGATCGACCTGGGCTGCGGCCCCGGCAACTCCACCGAGGTGCTGCAGGCGCGCTACACCGAAGCGGCCGTGACCGGCCTGGACAATGACGAGGACATGCTGCGCGCCGCGCGCGAGCGCCTGCCGCAGACGCCGTTTGCGCTGGCCGACATTGGCCACTGGCAGGCAGCGCTGGCCGTCGATGTGATCCTGGCCAATGCCAGCCTGCAGTGGCTGCCCGACCATGCCCGCCTCTACCCGCAGTTGCTGCAGCAACTGCGCGCTGGCGGCAGCCTGGCGGTGCAGACGCCCGACAACCTGCAAGAGCCCGCCCATGTGCTGGCGCGCGAGGTGGCCGCGCAAGGCCCCTGGGCTTCGCGCATCGGCGCGGTGCGCCACCCTGATCGGCATAACCTTGACTGGTACTACGCGCTGCTGCAGCCGCTGTGCAGCCGGGTCGATGCCTGGCGCACCACCTATATGCACCCACTGGCCAACCACGAGGCGGTGGTCGAATGGTTCAAAGGCTCGGCGCTGCGGCCGTTCTTGGCGCAGCTCGATGCACAGGAGAAGACGCAGTACCTGGCCGACTACCTGGCCGCCATCCGCCAGGCCTACCCGGCGCTGCCCAGCGGCACGGTGCTGCTGCCGTTCCCGCGAATCTTTATCGTGGCAACCCGTTGATTCGAGCCTTGGGCACTAAGCCTTGGGCAGTTGCGGCGGTGTGACCAGGTCTTCCAGGCTCAGGCCTTTCTCGCGCAGCAGCGCTTCGAGCAGGGGCTTGAGTTGGCCCAGGCTCTCGTCCACTGCCTCGCGCACGGTGTCCACCACCACCTGGGTACTGCGCTCGATCTCGATGTTCAGGCGGTCACCAGCGCGCTTGTCGCCAAACACGGTCATGCGCAAGGTCTCGGGAATCAGCCAGACCTCGAACCAGCCTTCCTGGCGATTCACCTCAGCAACGGTCAGGCTGGCGCCATTGATGGCGATATAGCCCTTGGCAAACACATAGCGGCGAAAAGCCTCGGGTACCGCCACGCGCATCACATGGTTGTTGTCGAACTGGCGCACCTGCGCCAGGGTGCCGGTAAAGTCCACATGGCCCGACAGCGGGTGGCCGCCAATCTCGGCGCCATCCTTGGCTGCGCGCTCCACATTCACCGGCGAGCCCAGTTCCAGCGCGCCCAAGGTGGTGATGTTCAGGCTTTGCTGCATCACATCAAAGCGGGCATGGCTGGCGTCCAGCAGCTCGGTCACCGTGAGGCACACGCCGTCGTGCGAGACACTCGCTCCTATCGCCAGGTCTTCACAAAAGCCCTCGGGAAAGGCCACGGTAAAGCTCCGCAGCCCCGGTTGGTCGTCGATCGCGCTGATGCGCGCCACTGCCTGAATAATGCCGGTAAACACAGCCCACTCCTTACGGCGCTGGCCAGCCTTGGCCAGCTGCTCACTCAAAAAAACAAAACCCGCCCGCCGCCCCTGGATTGGATGGCTCTGAGCGGGCTGGAAGCTATTGAAAGGCGCGGGATCAGGACCCTGCCACCTTCATGCGGTTGACCAAGATGCTGCCCAAGGTCTTGGAGCCGGCGTTGTACTCGTCGGCACCCACGGCCTCGATGCCCTTGAACATGTCCTTGAGGTTGCCGGCAATCGTGATCTCCTCGACCGGGAAGGCGATCTGGCCGTTTTCGACCCAGAAGCCGCTGGCGCCGCGCGAGTAGTCGCCGGTGACCGGGTTCACGCCCTGGCCCATCAGCTCGATCACAAACAGGCCCGTGCCCAGCTTTTGCAGCATGGCATTGAGGTCGTCCGAAGGGCGCGTCTTGGTCGAGTAGAAATGCAGGTTGTGGGCACCGCCGGCATTGCCGGTGGTGCGCATGCTCAGCTTGCGGGCCGAATAGGTGGACAGGAAATAACCGGCCACCTTGCCGTCCTCGATCACCGAGCGCTTGGCCACGCGCACGCCTTCGTCGTCATAAGGCGCGCTGCCCTTGCCGCCGATGATGAACGGGTCTTCGATCAGCTGGATGTGCTTGGGGAACACCTTCTTGCCCAGCGAATGCAGCAAGAAGGAGCTGCGGCGGTAGAGCGCGCCACCGCTGATGGCCTGCACCAGCGAGCCCACCAGGCCGGCAGCCAGCGGTGCATCGAACAGCACCGGGCATTCGGTGGTGGCAATCTTGCGTGCGCCCAGGCGCGACAGCGCCCGTTCGGCAGCGTAGCGGCCCACGACGGCCGGATCGGCCAGGTCGCCCGCACGGCGCATGCTGCTGTACCAGGCATCGCGCTGCATGTCAGCACCCTTGCCGGCAATCGGCGCGACCGACAGGCTGTGGCGCGAGCTGGCATAGCCGCCGGCAAAACCATTGGTATGGGCGCTGTAGAAATGGCTTTGCTGGGCCGAGACACCGGCGCCTTCGCTGTTGGTGATGCGCTTGTCGGTGGCAAAGGCCGCTGCCTCGCATTGCAGCGCCAATTGGGCCGCCGCTTCGCTGTCAATGGCCCAAGGATGGAATAGCTCGAGCGCACGGTGCTCGGCTGCTGGCACAATGTCGGCTGCGTCGGGCAGACCTGCGATAGGGTCCTCGGCGGTGAAGCGTGCAATGTCATAGGCCGCCTGCACGGTGCGCTGCACTGCTTGGGCAGAGAAATCAGACGTGCTGGCGTTGCCACGGCGTTTGCCCAGATAGACCGTCACCCCCAGTGATTTGTCCCGGTTGCGCTCCACCGTCTCCAGCTCGCCTTTGCGCACACTCACCGACAGACCGGAGCCTTCGGAGGCGTCGGCCCCGGCGTCGCTGGCCCCCAGTTTTTTGGCATGCAAGAGCGCCTGCTCGACGAGATCTTTGAAAAATGCGCGGCTGTAGCTGAAGCCGGACTCAGCCTTGGCATCGCCTTGGCTGTTAGAGCTGGATACGGATTTATTCATACTGCCCGCTATGATACTGATAACCGCCATCGCCCAGGCACTGCGCCGGGCGATGGCCTTTTGAACAAAAGCATTTAACCATGTCACGCAAACCCAAAAAAGGCTATTTCGTTCGCGGCAAGTTCGTGGCCGAAGGCAGCGAGCTCGATATCGAACTCAAGGCCGAGCTCAAAGGCACGACCGAGTCGAGCAAATCCGACCTGAAAAAGGAGATGGATGAGCTGCAAGACCTGGGCAAAGAGCTGCTGACCTTGCGCAGCGATCTCTTCAAGCGCCTGGATTTGCCCGAGATTCTGGCCAACGCGTTGGCCGAAGCCAAGCGCATCACCAATTTCGAGGGCAAGCGCCGCCAGATGCAGTACATCGGCAAGCTGATGCGCAAGCTCGAAGACAGCGAAGTTGCCGCCATCAATGCCGCACTGTCCGAGCAAAAGGAAGGCTCCAGCCTGGAAAAGGCTCTGCTGCATGCGGCCGAGCAGTGGCGCGACCGCATGATCGTCAGCGACGATGCCGTCGCCCAGTGGATCAACGAGGCTCCCGATACCGACATTCAGCAGCTGCGCTCGCTGGTGCGCCAGGCCCGCAAGGACATGCCCGGCGCCCATGAGGCCAATGTGCAGGAATCGACCGGCCAGGCGCCCCGCAAGGGCCGCGCCTACCGTGAGCTGTTCCAGCTGGTGCGCGACCATGTGATGGCCGCCCACAGCGCCAGCCGCAGCAGCGCCGATGCGCCCGAAGACGGCGATGACGACGATGACCAGGCCTGATGGCAGCGCAAGGGATAAGGCCATGAGCAACACCTACGACAGCGTCAAGATTGGCCTGGTCTCCATCAGCGACCGCGCCAGCACCGGCGTTTACGAAGACAAGGGCCTTCCTGCGCTGCAGGACTGGCTGGGCCGCGCGCTGCGCAACCCGCTGCAGTACGAGACCCGCCTGATTGCCGACGAAGAGGCACTGATCAGCCAGACCCTCATCGAGCTGGTGGACGCGGGCTGCGCGCTGGTGCTGACCACCGGCGGCACCGGCCCCGCGCCGCGCGATGTGACGCCCGAAGCGACCCTGGCCGTGGCCGACAAGGTGATTCCCGGCTTTGGCGAGCAAATGCGCCAGATCAGCCTGCAGTTTGTGCCCACCGCGATTTTGTCGCGCCAGGTGGCCGTCATCCGGGGCAGCAGCCTGGTCATCAACCTGCCCGGCCAGCCCAAGGCGATTGCCCAGACCTTGGAGGGGCTCAAGGACGCCGATGGCCAGCAGCAGGTGCCCGGCATCTTTGCTGCCGTGCCCTACTGCGTGGACCTGATTGGCGGCCCCTATCTGCAGACCGATGAAGCGGTCTGCAAGGCATTTCGCCCCAAGGGCGCCGAGCGCCCCAGCGCGGGCTAAACGCTCAACAACGCCGATACCCCGCCCAGAGCGCGAAATGTGTACACAGTTTCGCGCTCTTTGCATTGCAGCCGGCCAATGTCCCAGCTCTTTGCGGCGGCGCCGCCAGCTGGCACAGGCTGCGGCATTTTTTGGTTAAATGCTTGCTTGCCACTTTGCCGCTCCCCTCTTCTGAGAGGCGGTGGTTCTTCATTTCGGCGCCTTAGCCCCCACCCGCTTCTTCCTCCATCCAAGCCTTTGCCCCGCAGTGCCAGGCAGCGCTTGCTGTGATTGCGGCCCAGGGCAGCGCCCAGCGCCCCATGCAAAAGTCACCCGTTACGCTCACCTTGCTGTTTGCCCTGTGCACCATGATTGGTCCGCTGGGCATCGATACCTACCTGCCCTCTTTCCATGCCATCGGGCAGGAATTTGGCGCCACGCCGATAGCGGTGCAGCAGACGCTGAGCGTCTACGTCTTTGCGATGGCCAGCACCATGCTGTTCTACGGCACGCTCAGCGACACCTTTGGCCGCCGCCGCGTGCTGATGGTCTCGGCCATCGGCTATTGCATCACCTCGCTGGCAGCGGCCTTTGCCGGCTCGATCGAATCGCTGGTGCTGATGCGCCTGGTGCAGGGCCTGTGCGCCGGCTCGGGCATGGTCATCGTGCGCGCCATGGTGCAGGACCAGCACCAGGGAGCAGAGGCGCAGCGCATGATGGCGCTGGTGATGATGGTGTTTGGCCTGGCCCCTGCGCTGGCGCCCGTGCTGGGCGGCTGGCTGCAAAGCCATGGTGGCTGGCGCTACAGCTTCTATTTCCTCTCGGGCTTTGGCGCGCTGCTGGCACTGCTGATCTGGCGCCAGCTGCCCGAGACGCTGCCGCCCGAGCGCCGCACGCCTTTGAAGCTGCGCGTCATTGCCGGCAACTACCTGCAGGCGCTGCGCAACCGCAAATTCCGCACCATGCTCATCGGCCTGGCGCTGATGGCCGGTGCCAACTCCATCTACATCAGCTCCGCTGCCGAGTTTGTGATGACCATCCTGGGCAAGGACGAAACTGCGCTGGGCTGGCTGTTCATCCCGCTGATCGCCGGCACCATGCTGGGCTCGGCCGTCTCTAGCCTCTTTGCCCGCCGCATTCCGCCCACCGTGCAAAAACGCATCGGCTATGCCTGCCTGCTCATCGCCTGCGCCAGCAACCTGCTCTACAACAGCCTGACGCAACAGCCCAGCGTCCCTTGGGCCGTCCTGCCGATCACGCTCTACACCTTTGGCATCTCGCAGCTGATGCCCATCCTGACCCTGGAAGCCATGGGCCATTTCCCCCAGATGCGCGGCCTGGCCTCGTCTCTGCAGGGCTTTAGCCAGATGATGGTCTTCACCATCATCTCGGGCCTCGTGGCGCCGCAGCTCTTTCACAGCGGCCTGTTGCTGGCGCTGGGCCTGGCGGTGACGGTGCTGCTGGGGATGGCGGTGTTTGCCTGGGCATCGCGCATGCCGGATGCGCGGGGGCTGGGTCAGGTGGTTTGAGTTCCGTCTTCGGCGATCAAAAGATTGCGCTACCAGCTCTGCGCATAGGGATGCACATCGTGGGCCCAGCTGATGCCAAGCGCGGCCATCTCCATCAGCAAATCGGGCGGCAACACGATAGCGTAGTTGCGCGCGCTGAAGCTGCTGATCTGTAACACCAAGCGCCCACCTTGACCCTGCAATAGAAGCAGAAAATGCTTATGTGGACGCAGCAGCTCAAGCACTGCAGAAATAGCGTCCTCAGCAGCATCGTCGGAGGACATATATTCGCCCCGCTTGAATGGATCGGCGCTCCAATAGCTTTCAGCGTGAATGCCACCAAGAAGACGCCCCTTGGGCGTTTTGCGCGGCTGCCCCGCCATGCAGAAATGCGTGGGCTCCAGCCCCAGTGTCTCGGTGACTATCTGCGGGTCAATGCTTGGATGCCAAATTCGGAAATCCAGCTTGTAGGAATAAAGTTGCATCTGATCCATATCATCAAAATCAGCTAGCAATCTAGCCGACTTTGCGACGCATCGGAAGTGTCCTAACGCACTCTACCGCTTGCTCCATGCCTGCGCTTGGAAAAAAACCGCCAGGGCACCCGAAGGCGCCACTGGCGGTCAACTACCCATCAAAGACTCGCTATCAGAGCCGCGCCTTGCGCTTGCGGCGCCAGGCCAGCAAGCCCATGCCACCTGACAGCAGCGCCAGCGCTGCATGGCCCAGGGTAGGCACGGGGGTGGCGGTTGCGCCCGGGGTGCCAGGGGTGCCTGGGTCATCGGCGAGCACGGCCACACCACCCGGATCGCGGATGACGCCATTGGCCAGCAGGTCGTCATCGCCGGTCTGGCCGTCGGTGAGAGTCAGGACGACCTTGTTGCCGCTGATCGTGGCGTTGGGGTAGGCATACCAGTGGTCCTGGTTGTTGTCGGCGGTCTTGCCAAACTTGTAGTACTTGGCTTTGGCCGGCAGCGCCTGCGGGTAGGTCATCTCCACCGTGGCGCTCTGGCCTGGCTGGCCGCCGGTCAGCTGCAGGCTGACGACGCCAAACGGAAAGCTCAGGCCACTGGGCGCGGCCGCTGCCGGGCTTACGGCAACCGCTTGCGCGGCATCAAAAGCCCACAGGCCCGTGCCGCCGCCTTGCACGGTGGCTTGCATCTCGCCGTCCTTGCCGATGGGGGTCAGGGATGCGCTGGCGGGCTTGGCCGCAAAGTCAAAACGCACTTGGCACTGCGCTGCAATCGTGCCGGTGGTGTAGGCCGTTTGGTCGGCATTCCATTGGCCAGCCGGGCAGGTGCTGTCTGCCGCCAGGCCCACCAGCTGGTAGCCCGGTTGGGGCACCACGGCGCAGGTGCTGGTCTGGCCGGGCACTGCGCTGCTGCAGCTCACATTACCGGCAGCGGGTGCATTGGGTGTGCCCACCACGCCATCGCTGCCATCGCCCACCACCAGGGTCAGCGGCTGGCCCATGATCACATAGCTGTAGGTGGCATCCATCTGGTAGCGATAGCCGGGCATGACGATGGCCGTGCCTGCGCTGCTGAAGCTGAGGCCTCCTTTGCCATCGGGCACTGCCGTAGCGGTACCACCCAGGTACACCAGCTCGGTGGCGGTAGCATCGCTTTGCGCACGCAGTTGGGTGGTCAGTGTCACACCCAGGCTCAGCGGCTCGTTCAAGGCCAGTGCGGCCGTTTGCGGCTTGGCAGCGATCTCGACCGGGAAGTTGCTGGCCAGGTAGGCGTGGTCGGTGGTGATGCCGTTGGTGCCCCAGCTGTAGTACTTGTAGAAGTCAGTGGCCGTATTCACGGTCCATGGCCAGAAGGTCACGCCCCGGTGCTTGGCCGCTTCCATCGTGCTTTGACGAATGGCGGTGTAGCTGGGGTTGAAGGTCGAGGAGTTGGCCTGGGTGGCCTCAAGCACATTGCGCACGCTGGCGGGGACATCGGCGCTGTCGGCAATGCTGTTGAGGAAGCCGCCGGTCAGCTCGGGCATTTGCTCGCCGCTGCGCTTGAGCTGGTCGGCAATGAAGGAGATCGCAACCGACTGGTCGGCCACCCCCTCTTCGGCCATTTCCTTCTTGAGCTGGGCAATGATGCGCGGGTTGCTGCTCTTGAGCTCGATCACATGGGTGATGGGCTTGTCCTTGAACGCCTGGAAGTACTCACGCATCGTGGGCACCTGGTAGCCCTTGGTCTTGGTGGCCAGCGCCTTGACCTGCGCGAGGCTCATGTCCTCCACATTGCCCGTGCCATTGGTGGTGCGATTGACGGTGTCGTCATGCATGATGACCAGGTGGTCGTCGGTGGTGATGTAGATGTCGTTTTCCACGGCATCGGCACCGGCAGCCACTGCCGCCTTGGCGCTTTCCAGCGTGTTTTCGTCCTCGCGGCTAGGCATGCCACGGTGGCCGATGACCAGCGGCTTGCGCAGCAAGGTGTTGGCGGGCAGCTTGCGCAGTACATCGGCGTAGGCGGCGCTGTTGGCAGAGACGACGCCGTTGACACCGCTGACCAGCACCTTCGCTGCTTGCTCGGGGGTTGCGGCCTCGGCATTGCTCCACACCGTGATCAGCAGGCGCTGCAGATGGGCGACAAACGCGCGGGTTGTCAGGCCCTCGGGCAGGATCGCGATCTTGGCGCCCGCCCGGTTGGTGTCGCCCACGATGGTCAACAGATCGGCCTTGGACGTGGTCAGCTTGCGCTCGCTGAAATCCACCGCCGTGCGCAGCTTGGGCAGCGCCACACGGGCCTGCTTGAGCAATGCCACATCGCTGGACAGCAAGGTCAGGTCGGCGAGATTGTGCACCTGGTCGGAGAAGGTCACCAGCGCGTTCAGGGTCGCTGCATCCTGGATGCGCAACAGCGCAATGGTGTTGCGGTTGGACTGGGCAAAGTAGGCCGCCAGCGTGCCGACGTTGGCACCGCTGGCATCAAGCAGATTGAGGCTGCTGTCCAGCGTCCACAGCGCATGGCTGGCGCCGGTGCCAGCCAGCGATTGCAGGCCTTGGGCCGCCTGTACCAGGGTGGGTGCCATTGCCGCTGCGCTGCCGGCGTCCTGCACGGCCACGGGCATATCGAACTCAGGCAGCGGCGTGATCTGCTCGGTCACCTTGATGCTTTTGACACGCATGATGAGGCCGGCCGTCTGCATGCCGATGCCGCCCTTGGCCAGGTCGGCGCTCAGCATGGTGTCGTGCTGCAAGGCGCCATCGAGGTACTGGCGCACCCGGTTGCCATGGACCACCACGCTGGCGGTGTAGGTCTTCGCGGCGCTGATCGCCTCGGTGAACGGCTTGGTACCCTGCACCGACCAGGCGCCGGCCTTGCGGAATGCAAACTCGGTGCCGTTATTGGCCGTAGCCGCCTGGCGAATCGCGAACTGGTAGTAAGGCTCGTGGGCTGGGGTATTGGCAGCGGGCGAGGTGCGGTACATCACGCTACCCCAGCGAGCGGTATTGTTGGGCTGCTCGAAGCTGAACTCCACATCCACGCGGTAGTTGGATAGATTTTCCAGCGCTACTGGCAAGAGCACGGCCGTCATCGCGGTGCTATCGGCCTTGCCGTTGATCAGAAGATGGCCGGTGCTGGCATCGATAGTCACCGTGCCCTTGTTCCAGCTTGCGGTGCGCCAGCCATCAGGCAGCTTGGTCGCTGCCGGGTCGTTGAACACATGCGAGGCATAGACCTGGCCTTGCGGGTCAGCAGAGGCCAGCTTGGCCTCCAGCGCCTGGCCAGCGGGGGTCTGCAAGGCCAGGTCTGCCGCTGTCGTGGTTTGTGTGGTGAGGATGAGCAAAGAGGCCATGGCGGCCACAAGGGGTAAGCGTCGCATAGGGATCCCAAAAGAAAGGCGGAAGTGTTGCAACAGCGGGTGACATCCTGATGAAAAAATTTGACACCCCCACTCTCAAGCCAGCATGCCCTGCGGACAAAAATATCTATGTGTTATTTGGTATGCATTTGTATTTATCTAACTCTCAAATATCTACCTGGTCTGGCGGGCCGGTAACGTGGGTGACAAACGCGCTGGGCTGCGCCCGTTTTCACCCTGTCGCCATCTGGCATCTGCTCTTAGCATGGGTGTTGCAAAACCAAAGCAACCCATAACAAAGGAGTCTCATATGCCCACCCCAACCTCCCTGCGCTTTCGGCCCACGCTCAGCGCCTGTGCCCTCGCCTGCTGCGCGATCACCGGAACGGCCCAGGCACAGGCCCCAGCGCCGGTGCGCCTGGGTTTCCTGACGGATATGTCCAGCCAGTATTCGGACGGCGATGGCAAAGGCGGCGCAACCGCCATCCAGATGGCCATTGAAGACTTTGGCGGCAAGCTGCTGGGCCGCCCGATTGAGCTCTTGTCGGCCGACCACCAGAACAAGGCCGATATCGCCTCGACCAAATCGCGCGAATGGGTCGACACCCAGGATGTCCAGCTGCTGATTGCCGGCACCAATACGGCGACGGCGCTGGCGATGGGCCAGGTGGCCAATGAGAAAAAACGCGTGCTGCTGATCAATGGCGCCTACTCATCCAACCTGACGGGCAGCCAGTGCTCGCCGTACTGGGTGCACTACAACAGCGACACCACGGCCATTGCGCGCGGCACGGGCCGTGCAGTGTCCGAGCAAGGCGCCAAGACCTGGGCGCTCTTGGTAGCCGACTACACCTTTGGCCACACCCTGGAAGCCGATGTGACGCAGGTGGTGCAGGCCCAGGGCGGCCAGATCGTCAAATCGGTGCGCGCGCCTTTTCATGCGAACGATTTTTCGTCCTACCTGGTGCAGGTGCAGGCCAGCAAGGCCGAGATCCTGGGCTTTGCAAATGCCGGTGGTGACTTCATGAACGCGCTCAAGGCCGCGCGCGAGTTTGGCATCACCCCCAAGATGAAGCCCGTGGCGCTGATGGTGTTTGCCAACGAGGTCGAGAGCCTGGGCCTCAAGCTCGCCGGTGGTCTGATGTTCACCGACAGCTGGTACTGGGACCGCTCGCCCGAGGCCCGCGCCTGGACCGACCGCTACTACGCCCGCACCAAGAAAATGCCCACCTCGCTGCAGGCCTCCGACTACTCCTCGGCGATGAGCTACTTCAAGGCCGTGGAAAAGGCGCAGAGCCTGGACGCGGACAAGGTGATGCAGACGCTCAAATCGATGCCGCTCAACGACATGTTCGGCAAGGGCAAGATCGAGCCCAATGGCCGCTATGTGCACGACATGTACCTGCTGCAGGTCAAGACGCCTGAGGAGTCCAAGGGCAAGCATGATTCGTTCAAGCTGATCAAGGCGCTGCCGGGCGAGACGCTGTTTGCCAGCAAGCAAGAGGCCCAGTGCCCGATCTGGAAGTAAGCGACTGAACTGGGAAAGCAGCCTGCAGGCGGGCTGCGCCAATCCTTGGCAGGGTTTGAGGGATAAGGGTTAGCCCTATATTTGAGGGCTATCTCACCCTTTGCTTGCGCCTGGTCAGAATGGGGGCATGCGCTGCGCCCCAAGCTGGCAGGACTCTTGCTTGCCCTTTTCCCATGACCCGATACCGCCTCTTTGCCAGCGCAGGCTTTGCGCGCGTGAGCCAACTGACCTCCGACAAATTCCGCTGGGCGCTCAAGACCGGCTCATCCGGCCATTCCTGGCTGGAGGATGGCATTGCGATGGCGGTCGGCATCTTGCTGATCTCCACCGCCTTGGTGCTGTACAAGAGCGCGGGGCTGCTGACCGGCGGCATTGCCGGCATTGCGCTGCTGGGGCACTACGCCACCGGCACCGATCTGGGCCTGCTGTTCTTCTGCCTGAATTTGCCGTTCTACTGGCTGGCTGCCAAGCGCATGGGCACTGCCTTTGTGGTCAAGACCTTTATCGCGGTAGTGGCCACGTCCTGGCTCACCGAGCTGCTGCCAGCGCTATTGGCCATCTCCTATGTGTCCCAGCCGCTGGCTGGCATCCTTGGCGGTGTGCTGCTGGGCACAGGCTTTTTGATTCTGTTCCGCCACCGGGTCAGCCTGGGCGGCTTTGGCATTCTGGTGCTCTACCTGCAGGAGCGCCATGGCTGGTCGGCTGGCAAGGTGCAGATGGGCCTGGACTGCCTCATCGTGGCGTTCGCGCTGTGGCTGGTTCCGGCCGTGTCGGTCGCCTGGTCGATTGCAGGCGCCGTGATCCTGAACCTGATCGTCGCGATGAACCACCGCAAGGACCGCTATATCGCGGTCTGATTCGGCCGTTGAGCCGCTTTAGTCAAACCCGCGCATCTGCGCCCAGTCGCCAAAGGGTGCGCGGTCGGCACGCAGGCTGTTGATCGGCGCCGTCAGGTCTTCATAGCCCAGCGCAATGCCATAGGCCACGCGGTAAGGCTCTGGCGCCTTGAGCACCCGCTCCACTGTGTCGCCATAGCGGCGCCAGTAGCCCTGGGCACAGGTGGCCAGGCCGCGCTCGGTGGCCAGCAGCATGAGGGACTGCAGGTAAATGCCCAGGTCCACCCACTGCGCATAACCCATGCGCTCGTCGGCAAATACCAGCAGGCCCACCGGGGCGCCAAAGAAGCGGCCGTTTTTGGCCAGCTGCTCCAGGCGCGCGGCCTTGTCCTCGCGCGGAATGTCGATAGTCTTGTACAGGTCCTCACCGTTCTTGAAGCGGCGCGTGCGATACGGCTCCCAGAGATTGGGCGGGTAGGTGTAGTTGTTGCCGCCTTCGGGCAGCGGCTGCGCATCTGCAATGGCATCGGTCAGTTCATGCAGCGCATGGCCCGCCAGCGCCACCACCCGCCAGGGCTGCAGGTTGCCGCCCGATGCCGCCTGGGCTGCATCGGCGATCAGGCTATGCACGGCTTGGGCAGAGGGAGCTTTGGGCAAAAAGGCGCGCACCGAGCGGCGCTCTTGCATGGCTTGCGTGACGTTCATGGAAAAGGGCTTTCTGGCGTTGAAAGAGGCTGGCAGATGGCAGTCCGCAGTTTAGTGCAGCGCAGCAAATGTTGCTGACACCGAGGCGCCAATGCGGCCACCGGGTGGTGGCCGCATGGGGTCAACGCCCGCCGCGTACTTACCTGGCCGTCGTGTCGCTGGCGATCGGGATGTAGAAATCGCCCCCCGCCCGGTTGAACTCCGCCGCCTTGGCCTGCATGCCCACGGCAATGCCCTGCTCTTCGGCCACGCCCTGGTTCTTGGCAAACTCGCGCACCTCCTGGGTGATCTTCATCGAGCAGAACTTGGGCCCGCACATCGAGCAGAAATGCGCCACCTTGGCACTGTCCTTGGGCAGGGTTTCGTCATGGAAGGCGCGGGCCGTGTCCGGATCCAGCCCCAGGTTGAACTGGTCCTCCCAGCGGAAGTCAAAGCGCGCCTGGCTGAGTGCATCGTCACGCGCCCGGGCCCCCGGGTGGCCCTTGGCCACATCGGCTGCGTGCGCGGCAATCTTGTAGGCAATGATGCCCTGCTTGACGTCATCGCGGTCGGGCAGGCCCAGGTGCTCCTTGGGCGTCACATAGCAGAGCATGGCGGTGCCAAACCAGCCGATCATCGCCGCACCGATGGCGCTGGCGATATGGTCATAGCCCGGCGCGATGTCGATGGTCAGCGGGCCCAGGGTGTAGAACGGCGCCTCGTGGCAGTGCTTGAGCTGCTCGGTCATGTTCGCCTGGATCATGTGCATGGGCACATGGCCCGGGCCTTCGATCATGGTCTGCACATCGTGCTTCCAGGCCAGCTGGGTCAGCTCACCCAAGGTGGCCAGCTCGGCAAACTGGGCCTCGTCATTCGCGTCCGAGGCGCAGCCCGGGCGCAGGCCATCGCCCAGCGAGAAGCTCACGTCGTACTGCTTCATGATGTCGCAGATATCTTCGAAATGTTCGTAGAGGAAGCTCTCGCGGTGGTGGGCCATGCACCACTTGGCCATGATGGAGCCTCCGCGCGAGACGATGCCGGTGCGGCGCTGGGCCGTCAGGTGGATATAGGCCAGGCGCACGCCGGCATGGATCGTGAAATAGTCCACGCCCTGCTCGGCCTGCTCCACCAGGGTGTCGCGGAAGATGTCCCAGGTCAGGTCCTCGGCCACACCGCCCACTTTCTCCAGCGCCTGGTAGATCGGCACCGTGCCAATGGGCACCGGCGAGTTGCGCACGATCCAGTCGCGCGTGGTGTGGATGTTCTTGCCGGTGGACAGGTCCATCACATTGTCCGCGCCCCAGCGGATCGCCCAGACCAGCTTCTCGACCTCTTCCTCGATGCTCGAGGTCACGGCCGAGTTGCCGATATTGGCATTGATCTTGACCTTGAAGTTGCGGCCAATGGCCATCGGCTCGATCTCGGGGTGGTTGATATTGGCCGGAATGATGGCCCGGCCCCGCGCCACCTCGTCGCGTACAAATTCGGGCGTGATGATCTTGGGGATCGCAGCGCCCAGGCTGTTGCCCGCCAGGCGCGCCTCGCGCGCAGCATCGCGCTGGTACTCGGCCATCCATTCGCGGAGGCCGTTCTCGCGCAGGGCCACATACTCCATCTCGGGGGTGATGATGCCTTTGCGCGCATAGTGCATCTGGGTCACATTGGCACCGCTCTTGGCGCGGCGCGGCTGGCGCTGCAGCGCGGCGGCCTCGGCCCGCAGCTGGGCCACGCGCAGGTCTTCTTCGCCGCGCTTGCTGCCGTCATCAAGCGCCACACGCTGGCGCCCCACATAGTAGTGGCTGTCGCCGCGCGCGGCGATCCATTCGGCGCGCAGCGCGGGCAGGCCCTGACGCACATCGATGGCCACGGCCGGGTCGGTGTAGGGGCCCGAGGTGTCGTAGACGCTGACCTGCTCTCCGTTGGTCAGCGCAATATCGCGCACCGGCACCTGCAGCTGCGGGTGGATGGCACCGGCCAGGTAAGACTTGGTCGACGCAGGAAAAGGCTGGCGCGATTGGGCCAGCAGTTCGCCAAAGCGGGCGGCATCGGGGGCATCACCGGTGGCGGGGATGAACAGGGACTCAGGGGCGTTCATGGCAGTCTCCTCAAAGCGGTTGATTTCATCGAACGCTCCGAGACGTGCCGGCCCTCTTCTGTTCCAACACGCCAGGCATGGCTGCTTGGCCGCAACACGCCCATCGACTACACCCCGGCCCGGCCGTGCTGTGCGTTGCGCCGTGGCCGCTGTTGGCTGGCCATGGCGGCACCTGTTGCGCGCTGACAGGTGCCGTCCCCAAAAAGACAAAACCCCAGTGCGCGAGGCGCCTGGGGTGTGCGTAGCCGGTGGCCGCAGGCGCGTGCCATGCAACGCTGCCTGCCTTCCACCGCTGTGCTTTCAGGGTCCCGCTCTTCTTCCGCCGGCATGAACCGGATCAAGTTCGTCGGGTTCGCTAATCAGCAGTCTTGCAACTGCCTTTCGCATCTCAGCGCTTTCGCACACCCCGGAGCTGCGAGCAGTATAGCCGCTTCGCGCCGCGCGCACAGCTGCGTTTTTGCGCCGCGCTGGTGCTTACCCCAGTAGGCGCGCGCCAAGCAGCCTGCAACCATCGGGGCGCAGCAGCCCACGGGTGCGCCGCACCTGGCAGCCGCACTGCACGCATGTCTATTTGAACAAGGAGACCTTCCGATGAATGTTCCTGCAATGCCCTCTTTGCGTTCTGCGCTGCCACACCGGCGACGCGCAATTGCGGCCGCTGCCGCTGGCTGTGTGCTGGCCCTGTTTGCGCAAGGTGCGCTGGCGCAAGACAAGGTGCGGATCGGCTTCATCACCGACATGTCCAGCGTCTATGCGGACGTTGATGGCAAGGGCGGGGCGCTGGCGCTGCAGATGGCGATTGATGACTTTGGCGGCAAGCTGCTGGGCAAGCCGGTGGAGCTGATGGTGGCCGACCACCAGAACAAGGCCGACCTGGCCGCCTCCAAGGCGCGCGAGTGGTTTGACCAGCGCGACATGCAGATGCTGGTGGGCGGCACCACCTCCAGCACCGGCCTGGCGATGGCCAAGGTGGCCGAGGAGAAAAAGCGCCTCATCATCGTCAACGGCTCGGGTACATCCGCGCTAACCAACGACCAGTGCAGCCCCTACACGGTGCATTACGCCTACGACACGGTGGCCTTGGCCAAGGGCACCGGCGGCGCCATTGTGGCGCTGGGCGACAAGGACTGGTTCTTTCTGACGGCCGACTACGCCTTTGGCCATGCGCTGGAGGCCGATACCACCAAGGTGATCAAGGCCGCAGGCGGCCGCGTGGTGGGCGCCGTGCGGCATCCGATCAATGCCTCGGATTTCTCGTCCTTTCTGCTGCAGGCGCAGAACTCCAAGGCCCAGATTCTGGCGATGGCCAATGCCGGTGGCGACACCATCAACACCATCAAGGCTGCGCGCGAGTTTGGCGTGACCAAGACCATGAAGCTCGCCGGCATGCTGCTGTTCAGCTCGGACATCCACAGCCTGGGGCTCAAGCAGACCGAAGGCCTGATGTTCACCGACAGCTGGCATTGGGACCTGAACCCGGAAAGCCGCAAGTTCTCGGACCGGTTCTTCGAGAAGTTCAAGAAGATGCCCACCTCGCTGCAGGCGGCCGATTACTCGGCGATGATGACCTACCTGAAGACGGCCGACCGCATCAAGTCCACCGATTCGGACAAGGTGATGGCCGCGCTGAAGGCCGAACCCCTGTCCGACTTCTACGCCAAGGGCGTTGTCCGCCCCGATGGCCGCTACGCCCATGAGATGTACCTGATGCAGGTCAAGGCCCCGGCCGAATCCAAAGGCGCCTGGGATTACTTCAAGGTGCTCAAGACGCTCAGCCCCGACGAGGTCTGGACCACCAAGGCCGAATCCAGCTGCAAGCTCTGGAAGTAACGCCGCCCTCCCCGCCCTCTCCAAAAACAAAGACCCGCGCAATGCGGGTCTTTGACTTGGACGGGTCTGCAAGCCCCCGCTATTTCTTCTTGCGGTCCATGAAGGCGATCAACTCGCCCATGATGCCGCGGCGGAACGCCAGCACGCAGATCACAAAGATCAGGCCGGTCACAATGGTCACCGACTCACCCAAGGTGTTGAACCACTCGACGCCGGTCAGGCGCGACAGCCAGGTGCCGATATCGCCGATCTTGTTTTCCAGCGCGACGATTACGGCCGAGCCGACGATCGGCCCCGACAGCAGGCCCAGGCCGCCCACCAAGGTCATCAGGATGACCTGGCCCGATGCCGTCCAGTGCACGTCCGTCAAGGTCGCAAAGCCCAGCACCACGGTCTTGAGCGAACCGGCCAGACCGGCCAGCGCAGCCGAGATGACAAAGGCCAGCAGCTTGAAGCGGTTGACGTCATAGCCCAGCGAGATGGCACGCGGCTCGTTTTCCTTGAGCGCCTTGAGCACTTGGCCGAAAGGCGAATGCACCGTGCGCATGATCAGCAGGAAGGCCAGCACCACGATGGCCAGGGCCACGTAGTACATGGTCCAGTCGCTCTCCAGGCTCAGCACGCCAAACAGCTTGCCGCGCGGCACCGCTTGCAGGCCGTCCTCACCACCGGTGAAGGGCATTTGCAGGCAGGCAAAGAACAGCATCTGGGCGAGCGCCAAGGTGATCATCGAGAAATAAATCCCCTGGCGGCGAATGGCCAGCCAGCCAAACACCACACCCAGCAAGGCACCGAACACCACGCCGAACAAAATGCCCAGCTCCGGCGTCAGGTGCCAGACCTTGATCGCATGGCCGGTGACATAAGCCGCACCACCAAAGAAGGCGGCATGGCCAAAGGACAGCAGACCGGTGTAGCCCAGCAGCAGATTGAACGCACAGGCGAAAAGTGCAAAGCACATCAGCTTCATCACGAACACAGGGTAGGCCCCCATGAACGGCGCAGCGATCATGCCGAGCAGCAGCAACCCATACCCCAGTTTGGCAAACTTCTTGGAATTCATCCCCTCACCTCACTTCGCTTTGCCAAACAGGCCAGCCGGGCGCACCAGCAGCACGATGACCATGATCACGAACACGACGGTGGCCGAGGCTTCTGGGTAGAAGACCTTGGTCAGCCCTTCGATCACGCCCAGTGCCAGACCGGTGACGATGGCGCCCATGATGGAGCCCATGCCACCGATCACCACCACCGCGAACACGGTGATGATCAGGTTCTGGCCCATCAGCGGCGTGACCTGGTAGACGGGCGCTGCCAGCACGCCGGCAAAGGCGGCCAGGCCCACGCCAAACGCATAGGTCAGCATGATCATCAGCGGCACGTTGACACCGAAAGCCTCGACCAGACGGGGGTTCTCGGTGCCGGCCCGCAGGTAGGCGCCCAGGCGGGTTTTCTCGATCACATACCAGGTGGCAAAGCAGACGATCAGCGAGGCTACCACCACCCACATGCGGTAGTTGGGCAGCAGCATCACGCCAACGTTGGTGGCGCCTTCGAGCAGCTCGGGCGTGTCGTAGCCCAGGCCCGAGACGCCGTAGATCGAGCGGAACACGCCCTCGATCAGCAGCGACAGCCCCAAGGTCAGCAGCAGGCCGTAGAGGTGGTCGAGCTTGTAGATATGGCGCAGCAAAAAGCGCTCTATCAACACCCCGATGATGCCCACCAGAATCGGCGAGAGCAGCAGCATCACCCAGTAATTGACCTGGAAGTAGGACGCCGCCATCCAGGTGAACATGGCCCCCAGCATGAACAAAGCGCCGTGGGCGAAATTGATCACATTGAGCAGGCCAAAGATCACGGCCAATCCCAGACTGAGAATGGCATAGAACGAGCCGTTGACCAGACCCAGCAGCAGCTGGCTCATCAAGGCCGGTAATGAGATACCAAAAATTTCCATGAAAAGCTCACGAGTCAGTGAATGAACACAACACGCCTGGCGTCATGCCGCTGCTTTTGCGACCCGTGCCATCAGCGATGGCGGGCAGCCGCAGCAGGCAGCATCGACGCAGGTTAGGTGTGAGCGGTGCTTACTTCCAGAGCGCGCACTTGGATTCGGCCTTGGTCGTCCAGACCTGGTCCGCAGGCAAGGTGGACAGAACCTTCAGGTAATCCCAGGGCTTCTTGGATTCGGCAGGCGACTTCGCTTCGACCAGGTACATGTCGTGCGCGTAGCGGCCATCGGGGCGGATCACGCCCTTGCCGTAGAAGTCGTTGAGCGGCGTGCTCTTGAGGTAGGCCATGACCTTGTCGGCATCGGTGGTCTTGACGGCTTCGACAGCCTTCAGGTAGTTCATCGTCGCCGAGTAGTCCGCCGCATGCAGATCGGTAGGCATGCGCTTGGTCTTGGCGAAGAACTTGTCGGCGAACTTGCGCGTCTCGTCGTTCAGGTCCCAGTACCAGCTGGTGGTGTGCAGCAGGCCTTCGGTGTTCTTCAGGCCCATGCTGTGGATGTCAGACAGGAAGACCAGCAAGCCGGCGGTCTTCATGGTCTTGTTGATGCCGAACTCACGCGCAGCCTTGATGGCATTGATGGTGTCGCCGCCGGCATTGGCCAGGCCCAGGATCTGGGCCTTGGAGTTTTGCGCCTGCAGCAGGAAGGACGAGAAGTCAGATGCGTTGAGCGGGTGGCGCACCGAGCCGAGCACCTGGCCGCCCTTGGCCTTGATGACGGCGGTGGTGTCCGCTTCCAGCGAGTGGCCAAACGCGTAGTCGGCCGTCAGGAAGAACCAGGACTTGCCGCCACGGTCCACCACGGCTCCGCCGGTGCCCTTGGCCAAGGCCACGGTGTCATAGGCATAGTGCACGGTGTAGGGGCTGCACTGCTCATTGGTCAGTGCCGAGGAGCCCGCGCCGCTGTTGAAGTAGACGCGCTTTTTCTCTTGCGCCACCTTGGCAGCGGCCAGGGCCGTGCCGGAGTTGGTGCCGCCAAACAGCATGGTCACGCCGGCGGTATCGATCCACTCGCGCGCCTTGGAGGCTGCGATGTCTGCCTTGTTCTGGTGGTCGGCCGAGACCATCTCGATGGGCTGGCCCAGCACCTTGCCACCGAAGTCATCGATGGCCATCTGGATCGCGACTGCGCCGTTCTTGCCTTCCACATCGGCGTAGAGGCTGGACATGTCGGTGATGAAGCCGATCTTCACCTTTTCTTGTGCCTGGGCAGCGCCTGCGGACAGGGCGACCAAACATGCCACCTGGGCAATGGCTTTGAGCTTTGCTTTCATCTTGTCTCCTAAAAAATATCTGTTCTCAATACATGGCGGCAGTCTGCGCTGCGCCAGGGTTGCAAAAAAGTGGGCTAGACCCCCAGCAAGGTGTTGAGCAAAGGCATCTTGCCTTCGAGCTCGTCGGCGCTGAACTGCTCGACGATCTGGCCATGTTCCATCACATAGAGGCGGTCGGCCAGTGGCGCGGCAAAGCGGAAGTTCTGCTCGACCATCACCACGGTGTAGCCCTTGGCGCGCAGGCTCACGATCATGCGGGCCAGCGCCTGCACGATGACGGGGGCCAGACCTTCGGAGATCTCATCGAGCAGCAGCAGCTTGGCGCCGGTGCGCAGAATGCGGGCCACGGCCAGCATCTGCTGCTCACCGCCCGACAGGCGCGTGCCCTGGCTTTGGCGGCGCTCGGCCAGGTTGGGGAACATCTCGTAGATCTCTTCGACCGACATGCCGGCCGAGCCGGTTTTGAGGTCCGGCGGCAGCATCAGGTTCTCTTCGCAGGAGAGGCTGGCAAAGATGCCGCGCTCTTCCGGGCAGTAACCCAGGCCCAGGTGCGCAATCTTGTGCGTGGGCATCTGGATGGTCTCGACGCCATGGATTTTGATCGAGCCCTTGCGCGAGCCCGTCAGCCCCATCACCGCACGCATCGTCGATGTGCGGCCCGCGCCGTTGCGGCCCAGCAAGGTCACCACCTCGCCCGGCATCACGCGCATGTTCACGCCATGCAGCACGTGCGATTCGCCATACCAGGCGTGCAGATCGCTGATCTCCAGTGCAGGCACTCCGTTTTTCTCATTCATGTCAGTGCGCTCCCTGCAGCTGGCCGTCGGTGGTTCCCATATACGCTTCCATCACCTGGGGGTTCTGCGACACCGTCTGGTAGTCGCCCTCGGCCAGGATGGCGCCGCGCTGCAGCACCGTGATGCGGTCTGCAATCGTCGAGATGACCTTCATGTTGTGCTCGACCATCAAGATGGTGCGCCCGGCCGAGACCTTTTTGATCAGCTGGGTGACGCGCTCGACGTCCTCATGGCCCATGCCCTGGGTGGGTTCGTCGAGCAGCATCAGCTCGGGCTCCATCGCAAGCGTGGTGGCAATCTCGAGTGCACGCTTTTGGCCATAAGGCAGGTTCAAGGTGATCTCGTCGGCCAGGTGCGCCAGGCCCACCTCTTCGAGCAAGGCCACGGCGCGGCCGTTGAGCTTGTCCAAGGTGCGCTCGCTGCTCCAGAAGTGGAAGGACGTGCCCAGCTTGCGCTGCAAGGCGATGCGCACGTTCTCCATCAGGCTCAGGTGCGGGAACACCGCCGAGATCTGGAACGAGCGGATCACCCCCCGGCGGGCAATCTGCGCCGGCTCTTCGCTGGTGATGTCCGTGCCGTTGAAATGGATGATGCCCTTGGTGGGCGTCAAGAACTTGGTCAGCAGGTTGAAGCATGTCGTCTTGCCGGCACCATTGGGGCCGATCAGCGCATGGATCGAGCCCCGCTGCACCGACAGGTTGACATTGCTGACTGCTGTGAATCCCCGAAACTCCTTGGTGAGATCTCGGGTTTGAAGAATGACATCACTCATGGGCACCGCACCGCTTCGCTGGAAAAAAGCGCGGCGCCTATTCCGGGTTGGAAATGCACGCCGCTTCGATGCTGCCAATACTAGGAAAGAATACTGCGATGCAACACTGGGGAAAGCCTGTAGGTGAGGCTGCGTACGCGTTAACCCGTGGGCTTTATGCGCTCACTTTTTGATAGTCACCTGAGGGACAAACGGTCGTCTTTTTGTCATCAAAATCAAGCACGGGCGACAATGCAAAGGCCCTGCCCCGGCCCATTCATACGTACTGTGCATCATCGGCGCTGCAGCATGCCAGCCAGTCGGGCTGCTGCCAAGGCGACAGATCCAGCCTATTGCAGGCGGTGCTTGCTCGCTTCGGGCAGCAGCAAGGGCAGCACATCGATGCCCTCGTCGACCAAAGCGCGTTGCTCCTCCGGGGTGGCGGTGCCCCGGATCGGGCGGGCAGCGACCTCACCCTCATGCATCTGGCGGGCCAGGTCGGCAAAGCCGCTGCCGACATCGTCGGTACTGGCTACGATCTGGCGCGACAGCTCCAGCCAGGCCTGTTGCAGGCGCTGGGCATCGCTGAGCGGGGTTGGGGAGGCCCGGGATGGCGAGGACGACGCCGGCGCACTACCAGGCCGTGCAGGGGCTGCGGCGGAGGAAGCCGGCGCAGCTGGAGCCGCTGGGGCCAGGGAATTGGATTTGCGCGCCAGATGCGGGGCGCTCAGGCCTTTGACGATCTCATGCGAGTTGCACATCGGGCAGCTGAGCCAGCCCTGGCTTTGTTGCTGCTCGAACGCGGCGTCCGAGGCGAACCAGCCCTCAAAGATATGGCCCAAAGGGCAGCGCAGGTTGAAGACCTTCACAGTCTCACCCCGCTCGGCTCACCTTGCGCAGCAGGTACTGGTAGGCAAAACCGGGGAAGGCAAAGGTCAGGAACAAGGTGCCGGTGACGGCATAGAACTCCCAGCCCTGGCTGCTGCGCTGGCCGGCGCGGCCTTCGAGCAGCATCGCAAATGCCCCGATGAGGAAGTACAGCACGACCAGCTCGACCAGGCGGATCCACAGGGCCTTGCCGGCACTGCCGCCGTCATGGCACAGGGGCCCCGCAGCCAAAATACGTTGGTTCAGAAATGGCAGATTGGCCGCAACAAAGCCCGCCACGATCACCAACCAGATGGATGCAGTGATAGACATGCGGGCTTTGTCAGGCTCGGTTGCCGAGCCGCTTAGCTGGCGAGCGCGCGCAGCACGGCGTCAGAGCACAGCTTCATCAGACCGCCGGGCATGATGCCCAGAATCAGCACCAGCGCGCCATTGACCACCAGCACAGCACGCACGTCCAAAGGTGCATGCACCTTGGCGGCGGTGATGGGCTTGTCGAAGTACATGACCTTGACCACGCGCAGGTAGTAGAAGGCGCCGATCAGCGACATGATCACCGCAAACACGGCCAGCGCAATATAGAGGCCACTGCCCGAAGCCACCAGCGCCTGCAGCACGGCCAGCTTCGAGTAGAAGCCCACCAGCGGAGGAATACCGGCCATCGAGAACAGGCAGATTGCCATCACGCCAGCGTACAGCGGGCTGCGCTGGTTCAGACCGGCAAAGTCGGCGATCTCTTCGCTCTCAAAGCCTTCACGGGCCAGCAGCAGCACCACGCCGAACGTGGCCAGGGTGGTCAGCACATAGCTCACGACGTAGAACATCGAGGCGCTGTAGGCGTTGCCAGCGGTAGCCGCTTCGACATTGCCATTGACCACGCCGGACATCAGACCCAGCAGCACAAAGCCCATTTGCGAGATGGTCGAGTAGGCCAGCATGCGCTTGATGTTGGTCTGGGCAATAGCGGCCAGGTTACCGATCAGCAGCGAGAGGATGGCCAGCACGGCCAGCATCTGTTGCCAGTCAATCGCCAGCGGCAGCAGGCCGTCCACCAGCAGGCGGATGACGATGGCGAAAGCTGCCAGCTTGGGCGCACCGCCCACGATCATCGTGATGGCCGTAGGTGCGCCTTGGTAGACGTCAGGCACCCACATGTGGAAAGGCACCACACCCAGCTTGAAGGCCAGGCCAGCGACCACAAACACCAGACCGAAGACCAGCACCTGGTGGCGGATCAGGCCGGAGTTCACCGCCTTGAACACTTCACCGATATCGAGCGAGCCGGTGGCGCCGTAGATCATCGACAGACCGTACAGCAGGAAACCCGATGCCATCGCGCCCAGCACGAAGTACTTCATGCCCGCTTCCACCGCAGCGGTGTTGTCACGGCGCAGGCAGACCAGCGCGTAGCTCGACAGGGTCAGCAGTTCCAGCCCCAGGTAGATGATCAGGAAGTTGTTGCCCGAGATCATCACGTTCATGCCCAGCAGCGCGAGCAGCGACAGGATGAAGTACTCACCGCCGTTGAGCATGCCACGGTCACGCGAGTAACCACGGCCATAGACCAGGGTGACGGCCATCGCGATCGCCGCAGCGCACTTGAGCCAGTTGCCCATGGCGTCGGAGACGACCATGTTGCCAAAGGCGTAGAACGTATTGCCATTGCTGGCATAGATACCGGTGATCACCGCCACGACCACCAGGGTCAGCAGCGACAGAATGTAGGTGAGCGTGCGCCCTGCGCTCTTGACGCCCAGGTCCACGATGGTGATGACACAGGCCATCACCAACAGCACGATTTCGGGATAGATAGCCAGCCAGCTGATGTTATCAATCATCTCAAGTCTCTCAATTCTGTCCGACCATCACAGCTTGGACGCGGCGACATGCTTGAGCAGGTCGGCCACCGAGGCACCCATCACATCGGTGAACGGCGCAGGGTAGACACCCATGATCAGCACGGCAGCAGCCAAGATGCCCAGGATTAGGAATTCGCGGCAACCGATGTCCTTGAGCTCGCGCACATGGTCATTGGTCACTGGGCCGAAGTACACGCGCTTGTACATCCACAGCGTGTACGCAGCGCCCAGAATCAGCGCGGTGGCCGACAGCACACCAATCCAGAAGTTGAACTTGGTGGCGCCCAGGATCACCATCCACTCGCCGATGAAACCGGCGGTGCCTGGCAGGCCGCAGTTGGCCATCGCAAACAGCAGGGCAAAGGCGGCAAACTTGGGCATGGTGTTGACCACGCCGCCGTAGGCAGCGATATCACGTGAATGCACGCGGTCGTACAGCACGCCGATACACAGGAACATCGCGCCCGACACAAAGCCGTGGGCAATCATCTGCATCAGGCCACCCATGACACCGATGTCATTGAAGATGAAGAAGCCCAGGGTCACAAAGCCCATGTGTGCGACGGACGAATAAGCCACGAGCTTTTTCATGTCCTTCTGCACAATTGCCACCAAACCCACATAGATCACAGCGATCAGCGACAGCGCGATGATGAGCCAGGCCCATTCGTGCGACGCATCAGGAGCGATGGGCATCGAGAAACGCAGGAAACCATAGGCCCCCAGCTTCAGCATGATCGCGGCCAGCACGGCAGAACCACCGGTAGGCGCTTCGACGTGAACGTCGGGCAGCCAGGTGTGCACCGGGAACATCGGCACCTTCACGGCAAACGCGGCGAAGAAGGCAAAGAAGATCAAGGTCTGCTCGGTCATCGTCAGCGGCAGCTGGTGCCAGGCCAGAATCTCGAAGCTGCCTGCCTTGGTGTAGAGGTACAGCAGCGCGATCAAGGTCAGCAGCGAACCCATCAGCGTGTACAGGAAGAACTTGAACGCTGCGTAGATGCGGTTCGGGCCACCCCAGATACCGATGATCAGGTACATCGGGATCAGGGTTGCTTCAAAGAACACGTAGAACAGCAGACCGTCCAGTGCCGAGAACACTCCGATCATCAGACCCGACAGGATCAGGAACGCGCCCATGTACTGGTTCACGCGCTCGGTGATCGACTCCCAGGAAGCCAGCACCACGATCACCGTGATGAAGGCGGTCAGCGGCACAAACCAGAAGGAGATGCCATCAACGCCCAGGTAGTAGTTGATACCAAAGCGTGGAATCCAGGACGCCTTCTCGACGAACTGCATCGCCGACGTACCCAGCTGGAAGCCGGTGTACAGAGGCAAGGTGACCAAAAGGCCTATCAGCGCACCGACCAGTGCGATCCAGCGCACCATCTTGGCCTGCTCCTGCTTGCCAAAGGCCAGCAGGACCGTACCAAAGACGATGGGCGTCCAAATTGCAAGACTCAACAATCCCATTTTTCTTCTTCCTTACTTGTTGAGCAGCACGAAGTACGTCATGGCCAGGAAGATACCCAGAATCATGACCAATGCGTAGTGGTACACATAACCCGTCTGCAGCCAGCGCACCAGGGCGGAGATGCGGCCCACCAGCTTCCAGGAACCGTTGACGATCAGGCCGTCGATCAGGCCTTGGTCGCCCACCTTCCAGAACACACTGCCCAGCACGCGCGAGCCGCGGGCGAAGATGTTTTCGTAGACCCAGTCCACACCGTACTTGCCTTCCAGTGCCTGGTACAGACCGACCTTCTCGCTCATGCGCTTGATGGCGGCAGGAATCTCGGGCTTGACCATGTAGAACACATAGGAGGTCACCACACCGGCCAGCGCCAGCCAGAACGGCGCAGCGGTGAAGCCATGCAGCGCCATCGGGATCCAGCCATGGATCTTCTCGGCCAGCTCGGCCATCGCGCCGTGCTTGCTGCCGTCGACATAGATGACGCCCTTGAAGAAGTCACCGAACAGCATCGGCATCAGCGCAATCGCACCGATCACCACCGAAGGAATCGCCAGCAGCACCAGCGGCAGGGTCACCACCCATGGCGACTCATGTGGCTTGGCATCGTGGCCATGGCCGTGGTGGTCGTCGTGCGCGTGGTGGTCATCATGGTGGGCATCGGGGTTCTGGTCGTAGCGCTCTTTACCGTGGAACACGATGAAGTACAGGCGGAACGAGTAGAACGCAGTGATGAACACGCCAGCGAGCACGGCAAAGTTGGCAAAGCCGGCGGCAGGCAGGTTGGAGGCGTGCACCGCTTCGATGATCGCGTCCTTCGAGTAAAAGCCCGAGAAGAACGGCGTACCGATCAGCGCCAGGTTACCCAGCAGGAAGGTGATCCAGGTGATGGGCATGTACTTGCGCACGCCACCCATCCAGCGGATGTCCTGGTTGTGGTGCATGCCCATGATGACCGAGCCTGCGCCAAGGAACAGCAGTGCCTTGAAGAACGCGTGCGTCATCAGGTGGAACACCGACACCGAGTAGGCCGACACGCCCAGTGCGATGGTCATGTAACCCAGCTGCGACAGCGTGGAGTACGCGATCACGCGCTTGATGTCGTTCTGGATGATGCCCAGGATACCCATGAACAGCGCGGTGATCGAGCCAATCACGAGGATGAAGTTCAGGGCTGCGTCAGACAGCTCATAGAGCGGCGACATGCGCGAGACCATGAAGATGCCGGCGGTCACCATGGTGGCCGCGTGGATCAGTGCCGAGATGGGGGTAGGACCTTCCATCGAATCGGGCAGCCAGGCGTGCAGCGGGAACTGGGCCGATTTGCCCATCGCACCGATGAACAGGCAGATGCAGATCACCGTCATCAGCGACCAGGTGGAGCCGGGCAGCGTCATGCCGCTCAGCTCATTGGTCTTGGCGAAGATTTCGGTGTAGTTCAAGGTGCCGGTGTAGGCAGCAATCAGGCCGATACCCAGGATGAAGCCGAAGTCACCGACACGGTTGACCACGAAGGCCTTCATGTTGGCGAAGATCGCGGTTTCCTTCTTGAAGTAGAAACCGATCAGCAGGTACGACACCAGGCCCACCGCTTCCCAGCCGAAGAACAGCTGCAGCAGGTTGTTGCTCATCACCAGCATCAGCATGGAGAAGGTGAACAGCGAGATGTACGAGAAGAAACGGTCGTAGCCGTCGTCTTCCGCCATGTAGCCCATCGTGTAGATGTGCACCATCAGCGACACAAAGGTCACCACGCACATCATCATCGCGGTGATGGAGTCGATCATGAAACCGATCTCCATCTTCAGCGACCCGACGGTCATCCAGGTGTAGAGCGTCTGGTTGAAGGTCGCGCCTTCAAACACCACGCTCTGGAACGTCATCGCAGAGATGACGAAGGCAATGAACACACCCAGGATGGTGAGCGTGCGGCTGCCAACGCGGCCGATGCGGTTGCCGCCCAGGGCGGTACCGAAAATGCCTGCCAGCAAAGATCCTGCCAGGGGCGCCAGAGGCACCGCCAACAGTGTTGAAGCAGAAAGGGTTTGACTCATTCTTCTTAACCTTGCAAGTATTGGTGCCTCAACCCTTCAGGGAGTTGAGATCTTCCGCATCGATGGTGGACTTGTTACGGAACAGCAACACCAAGATTGCCAAACCAATTGCCGACTCTGCCGCCGCAACGGTCAGGATGAAGAACACGAAAATCTGGCCGTGCATGTCTCCCAGGTAGTGGGAGAAGGCGACAAAGTTCGTGTTCACGGCCAGCAGCATCAACTCGATGGCCATCAGCAGCACAATCAGGTTGCGACGGTTCAAGAAGATACCGACCACGGACAGCGCGAACAGCATCGCGCCCAACGTCAGAAAATGACCCAGAGTGAGCGTCATACCTTCTTCTCCTCGACCTCAGCGGCAGGCTGCACCACGGGGGCTGCAGGCTTGCTCGCCTGGACTTTGACCAATTGCAGGCGATCCGAAGCACGCACGCGCACTTGCAGCGATGCATCGATAGCCTTGGAATCCTTGCGATGGCGCAGGGTCAGGGCAATCGCGGCAATCATCGCCACCAGCAAGATGACCGCAGCCACTTGCACAGGGAACAGATACTCGGTGTAGAGCATGGTGCCCAGCGCCTTGACGTTGCTGTAGGGCACGACCTTGCCGGCCGCATCCACCACCGCAGGGATGGCCTTGGGCGCGTCGATGGCACTGAAGCCGCCGATCAGCACCACACCCATCTCGAACGCGACGATGGCAAAGATCACTGCAGCGAGCGGGAAGTTCTTCCAGAAACTCTTGCGCAGCTGGTCGATGCGGATATCCAGCATCATCACCACGAAGAGGAACAGCACCATCACGGCGCCCAGGTAGACCATCACCAGCACGATGGCCAGGAACTCAGCCTTGAGCAGCAACCAGATACCGGCTGCCTGAGAAAACGCCAACATCAGGTGCAGCACAGCGTGCACCGGATTTGGGGCAGTAACCACTCGGAATGCCGCGTACAGCAGCACTACCGAGAACAGATAGAAAAAACCAGTTGTGACATCCATGTGGGGCTCTTTTCGATCAGTCTCCAAGTGCCGCGTCAGCGGTACTTTGCGTCCGCAGCCTTGGCTGCAGCAATTTCAGGTTCGTAACGGTCGCCCACGGCCAGCAGCATTTCCTTGGTGAAGTACAGGTCGCCGCGCTTTTCTCCGTGGTATTCCAGAATCTGGGTTTCCACGATGGAGTCAACGGGGCAGCTTTCTTCACAGAAGCCACAGAAAATGCACTTGGTCAGATCGATGTCGTAGCGGGTGGTGCGGCGCGAGCCGTCATCACGCACATCGGACTCGATCGTGATCGCCATCGCAGGGCAGACGGCTTCGCACAGCTTGCAGGCAATGCAACGCTCTTCGCCGTTTTCGTAGCGGCGCAGCGCGTGCAGGCCACGGAAACGCGGCGACAGTGGCGTCTTCTCTTCGGGGAACTGGACCGTGATCTTGCGCGCAAACGTGTAGCGTCCGGTCAGGGCCATGCCCTTCATCAATTCCCAGAGCATGAAGCTCTTGAAGAAATCCTTCACCGAGAAAGAGCGGGGAGAAACTGCAGTAGTCATGTTGTATTCCTCCGCTTATTTCCAGATGTTCCATGGCGACAGCAACCAGCCGCCGACAAAGACCAGGTACACCAGGGTGACGGGGATGAAGATCTTCCAGCCCAGACGCATGATCTGGTCATAGCGGAAACGTGGGAAAGTAGCGCGAATCCAGATGAACATCGACACCACCAGGAACGTCTTGGCAGCCAGCCAGATCCAGCCCGGGATGAAGGACAGGAAATCGAACGGTGGCAGCCAGCCGCCCAGGAACATGATCACGGCCAGGATCGACACCAGCCACATGCTCGCGTACTCGGCCAGGAAGAACACGGCAAAGCCCATGCCCGAATATTCCACCATGTGACCGGCCACGATTTCCGCTTCGCCTTCGACGACGTCAAAGGGGTGGCGGTTGGTTTCGGCCACGGCCGAGATCAGATAGACGATGAACATCGGCAGCAGCGGCAGCCAGTTCCACGACAGGATGCTGGCACCCGACGATGCCATCATGCCCTTGCCCTGGGCCAGCACGATCTCGGTCAGGTTCATGCTGCCGGTGACCATGATCACCACCAGGAAGCAAAAGCCCATCGCGATTTCATAGCTCACCATCTGGGCCGATGCGCGCAGCGCGCCCAGGAAAGCGTACTTGGAGTTCGATGCCCAGCCGGCGATGATCACGCCATAGACTTCGATCGAGGTAATCGCCATGACCAGCAGCAGGCCCACGTTGACATTGGCCAGCGCCACATCGGGACCGAAGGGGATGACCACCCAGGCTGCCAGCGCAGGCATGATGGCCATGATCGGGCCCAGGCGGTACAGACCCGAACTTGCCGCCGTCGGCGTGATGATTTCCTTGGTCATCAGCTTAAGGCCGTCGGCCAGAGGCTGGAGCAGACCAAAAGGGCCGACCCGGTTGGGGCCGTAACGCACTTGCATGAAGCCCAGGAGCTTGCGCTCCCACAGGGTCAGGTAAGCCACTGCGCCCATCAAAGGCAAGACGATGCACAGGATCTTGATCAGGTTCCAGATCACGGGCCAGACCAGGGTCGCCCACCACTCTGCCGCGATCAGGGTCAGACCGCCGTTGTAGATTGCGTCGATCATGCTGCCACCACCTCCGAGGATTGGCGGGCATCCGCCGTCATTTGCAACGACGGCGCGCGACGCACGATGCCATCGAGTTGGTAGATGCTGGCCACCACCGGCTCCTGGCCTGCAGGCGCCGACACGGCCATGTTGGTCTTGGTGCTGTTGGACAGCAGCTCGGCAGGCACCTGGCCTTGCGAGCCCGTCGCCACGGCCAGCACGTCCTGCGAGGAGTCAAAGGCCATGCCTGCGACGTCCAGCAGATTGCCCAGCACGCGCAGCACCTTCCAGCCCGGACGGGTATCGCCCAGCGGCTTGACCACGGCGTGGAAGCTCTGCACAAGGCCTTCGGCATTCACGAACGAGCCCGAGGTTTCGGTGAACGGCGCGATCGGCAGCAGCACATCGGCGATGTCCATGTTGGCCTTGAACGGGCTCAGGCTCACCACCATCTCGCAGCCTTGCAGCGCCTGGCTGCCAGCGGCCGTGTCGAACGCGGGTTCGCAGTTGAGCAAGATCGCGGCCTTGATGCCACCGGCGAGCATCTCGCCAGCGTGCATGCCATGGGCCTGGGGCACGGCACCCACCCATTGCGCGCCCACGGTGTTGGCCGCTTCGGTCAGGAAGCCGACGGTAGCTCCCGTCTGCGCGCCAATCCAGTTGGCGATCGACAGCAAGGTGCTCGCTTGTGCATGGTGCGCCACGGCATTACCCAGCAGGATGGCCTTTTGCTCGCCGTTTTGCAGCGCGCGGGCAATCTCGATGGACTCGGGCGTCACGGTACCGGCGTTGTTCGGCGCTTCCACACCCTTGGACTGGGCGAGGGCCGCTGCCACGGAGGACAGCGCGTAGGCCCACTGCGCAGCAGGTGTGATCACCTGGTGGGCCAGCGGAATTGCCAGATCAAAAGCCTTGGACTGGATGGCGGTCACCACCGCGCCCTTACGGGCGGCCTGGCGGATACGTTGGGCGAACAGCGGATGCTCCTTGCGCACGTTCGAGCCCACGATCAAGGCCGTGTTCAGGTCCGACAGCGAGGCGATCGAGCGGCCCAGCCAGCGCACGCCTTCTGCCTTGGCAAAATCGGCGTTGCGCAGACGGTAGTCGACGTTCTGGCTGCCCAGCGAGCGCACCAGCTCGCCGGCCAGGAACAGCTCTTCGAGCGTGCTGTGCGGGCTGACCAGCGCACCCACGGCGCTCGCGCCATGGTCGCATTGCACGCTCTTGATGCCATTGGCCACGTATTCCAGCGCAGCTTGCCAGCTCACTTCGAGCCACTGGCCGCCTTGCTTGATCATCGGCGCGGTCAGGCGCTCTTCACCGTTGAGCGCTTCGTAGGAGAAGCGGTCGCGGTCGGCAATCCAGCATTCGTTGACGGCGTCGTTCTCGAACGGCACCACGCGCATCACCTTGTTGTTCTTGACCTGAACGATCAAGTTGGCACCGGTGGAGTCATGGGGCGAGACCGACTTGCGGCGCGACAGCTCCCAGGTACGGGCGCTGTAGCGGAAAGGCTTGCTCGTGAGTGCACCCACGGGGCAGATGTCGATCATGTTGCCCGACAGCTCCGAGTCCACCGTATCGCCCACCACGGTGGTGATCTCGGCGTGCTCGCCGCGGTTGACCATGCCCAGCTCCATGATGCCTGCGACTTCTTGACCGAAGCGCACGCAGCGGGTGCAGTGGATGCAACGGCTCATCTCTTCCATCGAGATCAGCGGGCCCACATTCTTGTGGAAGACCACGCGCTTTTCTTCTTCGTAGCGCGAGCTGCTGGCACCATAGCCCACAGCCAAGTCCTGCAACTGGCATTCACCGCCCTGGTCGCAGATCGGGCAATCCAGCGGGTGGTTGATGAGCAGGAACTCCATCACCGATTGCTGGGCCTTGACCGCCTTGTCCGAGGTGGTGCGCACAATCATGCCTTGCGTCACGGGCGTGGCGCAGGCAGGCATCGCCTTGGGCGCCTTCTCGACGTCCACCAGGCACATACGGCAGTTCGCCGCGATCGACAGTTTCTTGTGGTAGCAGAAGTGAGGGATGTACTTGCCCGCCGCATCGGCCGCGTGCATGACCATGCTGCCTTCCGCGACCTCGACCTTCTGACCGTCTATTTCAATTTCAACCATATGCTCACTCGCGATCAGGAAGAAGCAGCGGTCTGCTTTTCAGCAGCGTTGATCTTTGCTTCGAATTCATGGCGGAAATGCTTGATCATTGCGCGCACCGGCATCGCTGCCGCATCGCCCAATGCGCAAATCGTGCGCCCCATGATGTTGCCGGCTACCGAGTCCAGCTTGTCCAGATCCTCGGCGCGGCCGTGGCCGTGCTGGATGCGGTCGACCATGCGCCACAGCCAGCCCGTGCCTTCGCGGCAAGGGGTGCACTGTCCGCAGGACTCGTGCTGGTAGAAGTAGGACAGGCGCAGCAGGCTCTCGACCATGTCGCGCGAGTCGTCCATCACGATGACGGCGCCCGAGCCCAGCATCGAGCCGGCCTTGGAGATGGAGTCATAGTCCATCGTGCAGGCCATCATGATGTCCGCTGGCAGCACAGGGGCCGACGATCCGCCAGGGATCACGGCCTTGAGCTTGCGGCCGGTGCGCACACCGCCGGCGAGCTCGAGCAAGGTGGAGAACGGCGTACCCATTGGCACTTCGTAGTTGCCGGGCTTGTTCACGTCACCGCTGACCGAGAAGATCTTGGTGCCGCCGTTGTTGGGCTTGCCGCATTCCAGGTAGGCCTGGCCACCGTTGCGGATGATCCAGGGAACGGCCGCAAAGGTTTCGGTGTTGTTGATCGTCGTGGGCTTGCCATACAGACCAAAGCTGGCCGGGAATGGCGGCTTGAAGCGGGGCTGGCCCTTCTTGCCTTCGAGCGATTCGAGCAAAGCGGTTTCTTCGCCGCAGATGTAGGCGCCAAAACCATGGTGCGCATGCAGCTCGAAGCTGAAGCTGCTGCCCAGGATGTTGTCACCCAGGTAGCCTGCCGCACGCGCCTCTTCCAGCGCCGCTTCAAAGCGTTCGTAGACCTGGAAGATTTCGCCGTGGATGTAGTTGTAGCCCAGCGAGATGCCCATCGCATACGCGGCGATGGCCATGCCTTCGATCACGATGTGCGGGTTGAACATCAGGATGTCGCGGTCCTTGCAGGTGCCAGGCTCGCCCTCGTCCGAATTGCACACCAGGTGCTTTTGGCCGGGGAAGTTGCGGGGCATGAAGCTCCACTTCAGACCGGTGGGGAAGCCAGCGCCGCCGCGGCCGCGCAGGCCCGACTCTTTCATCGTGGCAATGACCTGGTCCTGGGTCAGGCCCTCGCCACCGTCCTTGCCCAGCAGCTTGCGCAGGGCCTGGTAGCCACCGCGCGCCTCGTAGTCCTTGATCGACCAGTTCGTGCCATCCAGACCTGCATAGATCTGGGGCTCGATATGGCGGTCGTGGAAGCAGGTTTCCACGCCGGTGGCCTGGAACTGCGACAGAATTTGAGCGGCTGTCGTCACTTGGTGTCCTCCGCTGCGCGCAAGCCGGTCATCAGCTGGTCCAGCTTTTCGTTGTCCATGAAGCTGCACATGTGGCGGTCATTGACCAGCAGCACCGGTGCATCGGCGCAGGCGCCCAGGCATTCCGATTGCTCGATGGTGAACACGCCATCGGCGGTGGTATCCCCCATCTTGATGCCCAGCTTGTCTTCCAGGTGCTTGAGCGCCTCGCGGCCGCGACGCAGCTGGCAAGGCAGGTTGGTGCACACGCTCAATTTGTACTTGCCCACCGGGTGCTGGTTGTACATGTTGTAGAAGGTGGTCACTTCATGCACGGCGATCTCGGGCATCTCCAGGTACTCGGCGATCACCGCCTCGCTCTCCTGGCTCACCCAGCCCTGCTCCTGCTGCACGATAGACAGGCAAGCCATCACGGCCGACTGCTTCTGCTCTGCCGGATACTTGGCAACTTCGCGGGCAAAGCGTGCTTTTGTTGCTTCGGTAATCATCGGTCAACGTCTCCAAACACGATGTCCAAGGTGCTCAACACCATCACGGCATCGGCCAGCATGTGGCCACGGCTCATTTCGTCGAGCGCCGAGAGATGCACAAATCCTGGTGGACGAATCTTCAGGCGGTAAGGCTTGTTGGCACCGTCGCTGATCAGGTAGATGCCAAACTCGCCCTTGGGGTGCTCCACCGATGCATAAGCCTCGCCCTCGGGCACTTTGAAGCCTTCGGTGAACAGCTTGAAGTGGTGGATCAGCTCTTCCATGTTGGACTTCATGGCTTCGCGATCGGGAGGCGCCACCTTGTGGTTGCCGGTGATGACCGGACCGGGGTTGGCACGCAGCCAGTCCACGCACTGCTTGATGATGCGGTTGGACTCGCGCATCTCGGCGATGCGCACCAGGTAGCGGTCATAGCAGTCGCCGGTCTTGCCCACCGGAATGTCGAAATCCATGCGGTCATAGACTTCGTAGGGCTGCGACTTGCGCATGTCCCAGGCCAGGCCCGAGCCGCGCAGCATCGGGCCGGTCAGGCCCAGGTTCATCGCGCGGTCGATGTCAACCACGCCGATGCCCACATTGCGCTGCTTCCAGATGCGGTTGTCCGTCAGCAGGGTTTCGTATTCGTCCACGCACTTGGGGAAGCGCGCGGTGAAGTCATCGATGAAGTCGATGAGCGAACCCTGGCGGTTGCGGTTCATCTGCTCGATGGCCTTGGCATTGCGCACCTTGCTGGCCTTGTACTGCGGCATGCTCTCTGGCAGATCGCGGTACACGCCACCCGGACGGAAGTACGCCGCGTGCATGCGCGCGCCGGAGACGGCTTCGTACATGTCCATCAGGTCTTCACGTTCGCGGAAGCTGTAGATCAGAATGGTCGAGCTGCCGCCGTCATTGCCTGAGGAGCCCAGCCACATCAGGTGGTTCATGATGCGGGTGATCTCGGAATACATCACGCGGATATATTGCGCGCGGATCGGCACTTCCAGGCCCAGCAGCTTTTCGATAGCCAGGCAGTAGGCGTGCTCGTTGCTCATCATCGAGCAGTAATCCAGGCGGTCCATATAGGGCAGCGACTGGATGAAGGTCTTGCTCTCCGCCAGTTTCTCGGTGGCGCGGTGCAGCAGGCCGATATGCGGGTCTGCGCGTTGCACCACTTCACCATCGAGCTCCAGCACCAAACGCAGCACGCCGTGTGCTGCAGGATGCTGGGGACCGAAGTTGAGTGTGTAGTTTTTGATTTCAGCCATGGTTCTTCATCGTGAGGTCAGAGCGCCTCAGTGCAGGCCTCCGTAATGGTCTTCACGAATAATGCGGGGCGTGATCTCGCGCGGCTCGATCGTCACCGGTTCGTAGATCACGCGTGCCTGCTCGGCGTCGTAGCGCATCTCCACATGGCCCGTCAGCGGGAAATCCTTGCGGAAGGGGTGACCGATAAAGCCGTAATCGGTCAGGATGCGGCGCAGGTCGTCATGGCCTTCGAAGACAATGCCGAAAAGGTCAAAAGCTTCGCGCTCGAGCCAGTTGGCCGAGGCCCACAGCTGGCTGAGGGTGTCGAGCACCGGGAAATCGTCGTCCTGGCAGAACACACGCACGCGCAGGCGCTGGTTCAGGCTGATCGACAACAGGTGCGAGACCACGGCAAAACGTGGGCCATCGGTGCCCACGTCCTTGTATGCGGAGTAATCCACGCCGCACAGGTCCATCAGCATCTCGAACTTGCATTCTGGCGCATCGCGCAGCAGCTGCATGGCTTGCAGGTAGTTCGAGGCCGAGACTTCCACGGTCACTTCACCCAGCGCCAGGGTCACCGAGCGCGCCTTGTCGCCCAGCACGCGGGCGATGGTCTCTTGCAGCACGCTAGGCTGTATCAGTTCTACACTCATTCCAACTCCTAGGCGCGCGCGATCGTGTGGGTGCGGCGGATTTTTTGCTGCAGCTGGATGATGCCGTAGATCAGCGCTTCTGCCGTGGGCGGGCAGCCTGGCACATACACATCCACCGGCACAATGCGGTCGCAACCGCGCACCACCGAGTAGCTGTAGTGGTAGTAACCACCACCGTTGGCGCACGATCCCATCGAGATCACCCAACGCGGCTCGGCCATCTGGTCGTACACCTTGCGCATGGCCGGAGCCATCTTGTTGCACAGGGTGCCAGCCACAATCATCAAGTCAGCCTGGCGCGGGCTGGCGCGGAAGACTTCGGCGCCAAAGCGGCCAATGTCATAACGCGCAGCGGCCGCGTGCATCATCTCGACGGCGCAGCATGCCAAACCAAACGTCATGGGCCAGATCGACCCAGTCTTGGCCCAGTTCACCACCGAGTCGTAGCTCGTGGTGACAAAGCCTTTCTCCAACACACCTTCAATCATCGTGTACCTTTTTGATTTCCGGTTATTCCCAGGTCAGCGCGCCCTTTTTCCATTCATAGGCGAAACCCACCACCAGAATGGCCAAGAACACGAGAACCGCGATAAAACCAGGCATTCCCACTTCATGCAGCGAAACCGCCCATGGGAAGAGGAACGCAATTTCCAAGTCGAAGAGAATGAAAAGAATGGCGACGAGGTAGTAGCGCACATCGAATTTCATGCGCGCGTCTTCAAAGGCCTCAAAGCCGCATTCGTAAGGGGAGTTTTTCGCCGCGTTCGGGCGATTGGGTCCGAGGATGTAGCCTATGACCAGTGGGCCAAGGCCAACGCCTGCTCCCACCAGGATAAACAAAAGGACCGGGAGGTATTGTTCGAGGCTCATCTTGATGTCTACTCACCGCAGGAGCCAACCCAGGTAAGCACAAGACGCGACCCAGGCAGGCCTTTTATTGTGTTGGTGCCGTCGGCGAGACTCGAACTCGCACAGCTTTCGCCACTACCCCCTCAAGATAGCGTGTCTACCAATTTCACCACGACGGCTGATTTGACTTGCCTGGCAAGCACCGATTGCTTTTGAAACAATCTGCTCACCAGACAGACTCAGATTCTACTCTGTAAAAACCCTGAGTTCAGGGATTCTTTTCAAATAGTTGAGTTATTTGCCTGCAGGCTGTGCTGGCTCAGCAGGTGCGGCCGGTGCAGCAGCGGGCGCAGCAGCGCCAGCGGCAGGCACCGAGGCATCCGCACCAGCGGAGGGAGCCGCAGGGGCTGGGGCAGGTGCAGGGGTCGACGCAGGAGGAATGGTCGCATCCACCGGAGTGCTCGACTGCGGGATCGTCGCAGCAGGGCCTTCGAGCACGCTACCGGCCGAGGTCGGGCGTGCATTGCCCAGGTAGGCCAGCGCCAAGGTCGCGGCAAAGAACACCGCCGCCAGCACACCGGTGCTGCGCGAGAGGAAGTTGGCGCTACCGGAAGCACCGAACAGGCTGCCCGCGCTGCTGCCGCTGCCAAAGGCAGCACCCGCATCGGCACCCTTGCCATGCTGCACCAGCACCAGGCCAATCATGACCAGTGCTGCCAGCATTTGAATCGTCAACAGAATCGTTACCATCATCTACCCTTTTATCAAACTTGGTCGTCGCCAGCAGCCGCTTGCCCTCAAGCAGCTGCAGCAATAATTTTCAGAAAGTCCTGGGCCTTCAGCGAAGCGCCACCGATCAGCCCACCATCAATATCGGGCTGGGCGAGCAGTTGCTCGGCATTGCCCGCATTCATGCTGCCACCATACAGCACCGGCACCTTGGCAGCCTGCGTGCTGGCCGCTGCGAGTTGCGCGCGCAACACAGCATGCACGGCTTGCGCCTGCTCGGGGCTGGCCGTCTTGCCCGTGCCAATGGCCCAGACCGGCTCATAGGCCACGACGATTTCCGTCACACAAGCACCCACCGCATGGATCACCGCCGCCAGTTGGCGCTTGACCACCGCTTCGGTCTGGCCAGCTTCGCGCTCAGCGAGCGTCTCGCCCACGCAGACAATCGGCGTGATGCCAGCGGCCAAGGCCTTTTGCGCCTTGGTCGCCACCAGCGCATCGGTTTCGCCGTGGTACTGGCGGCGCTCGGAGTGGCCGACCAGCGCGTAGCGCACCGCAAAGTCACGCAGCATCGGGGCCGAGACTTCACCAGTGTAGGCACCGCCATCGTGCGCCGACACATCCTGCGCGGCCAGCGCAATCGCCGAGCCTTGCAGCAAAGCCTGCACCTGGCCCACATAAACGGCAGGCACGGCCACCGCCACATCGCAGCCCGGTTGACCCAGGCCTTGCAGCAGCTCGGCCAGCAAGGCTTCATTGGCAGCCAGGCTGCCGTTCATCTTCCAGTTTCCAGCAATCAGTTTTTTCACAATTGATCCCAGGTCAGCACGATCTTGCCGATATGTTGGTTGGATTCCATCAGCGCATGGGCCTGGCTGGCGTGTGCGGCCGGGAATTGGCTGTGGATGATGGGACGCACCTTGCCCGCTGCCAGCAGTGGCCAGACCTTGGCCTGCAAAGCCTGGGCAATCGCCGCCTTGAAGGCCACCGGGCGCGGACGCAGGGTCGAGCCGGTGATCTGCAGACGGCGGCGCAGCACCAATCCGGCATTGAACTCGGCCTTGATACCCCCTTGCACGGCAATGATGACCAGGCGGCCATCTTCGGCCAGCGCCTCGACCTCGCGGGCCACATAGTCGCCCGCCACCATGTCCAAAATCACATCCACACCCTTGCCAGCGGTGATGCGCGCCACTTCGGCGACAAAATCCTGGCTGCGGTAGTTGATGGCCTCGTCGGCACCCAAAGCCAGGCAAGCCTGGCATTTCTCATCGGAGCCTGCGGTCACGATCACCTTGGCACCAAAGGCCTTGGCCAGCTGGATCGCCGTCACACCAATGCCGCTGCTGCCGCCCTGGATCAACAAGGTCTCACCGGCTTGCAACGCACCCCGGTCAAACACATTGCTCCAGACCGTGAAGAAGGTCTCGGGCAGGCAAGCGGCCTCGACATCCGACAAGCCCTCGGGCACCGGCAGACACTGGGCCACGGGAGCCACGCAGTACTCGGCATAGCCACCACCGGCCACCAGCGCGCACACGCGGTCACCCAGCTTGAGACCTTGCTCGGCCATGGCCGCCGTGTCTCCCGCCACCACCACACCGGCCACTTCCAGACCCGGCAGGTCCGAAGCACCCGGGGGCGGCGCGTAATGGCCCTTGCGCTGGACCACATCGGGGCGGTTTACACCACTGGCGACCACGCGAATGCACAACTCACCCTGCCCCGCCTGCGGCACAGGACGCTCTCCCAGCTTCAATACCTGCGGATCACCAAAGGCGGTGATCTCGACTGCACGCATCTTGTCCACGCTTGTTTCCTCAGCCAATCACAATCGGCACACGCTTTTCAACAGAAAAACGCACCCAGCGCCAGGCGCATGGGTGCGTCACACAGCAAATTATTGCTGTTGTTGTTGCTGCTGGTCAGCATCACCGTCCACGCGCGGCTCGCGTGGTTCGCGGTGCTGGCGGGGAGCGCGATCACCACGGTCGCCGCGGTCACCACGATCGCCGCGTGGTTCACGCGATTCGCGTGGCTCACGCTCGGCCATGCCGGCTGGACGGTCCAGCAGCGCCTTCATCGACAGCTTGACACGGCCCTTTTCATCCGTCTCCAGCACCTTGACCTTGACGACCTGGCCTTCGCTCAGGTAGTCGGTCACCTTTTCCACGCGCTCGTGGGCGATCTGGCTGATGTGCAGCAGACCGTCCTTGCCGGGCAGCAGGTTCACCAGGGCACCGAATTCCAGGATCTTGACGATCGGGCCTTCGTAGATCTTGCCGATTTCGACTTCGGCGGTGATCTCTTCGATGCGGCGCTTGGCTTCGTCCGCCTTGGCGCCATCGGTGGCGGCGATGGTGATGGTGCCATCTTCCTCGATGTTGATCTGGGTGCCGGTCTCTTCGGTCAGCGCACGGATGGTGGCGCCACCCTTGCCGATCACGTCACGGATCTTCTCGGGGTTGATCTTCATCGTGTAGAGCTTGGGCGCGAACGACGAGACTTCGGCCTTGGCTTCGCCCATCGCTTCTTGCATCTTGCCCAGGATGTGCATGCGCGCTTCCTTGGCTTGCGCCAGCGCCACTTGCATGATTTCCTTGGTGATGCCCTGGATCTTGATGTCCATCTGCAGCGCGGTGATACCGTTGGTGGTACCGGCTACCTTGAAGTCCATGTCACCCAGATGATCTTCGTCACCCAGGATGTCGGTCAGCACGGCAAACTTGTTGTCTTCCTTGATCAGACCCATGGCGATACCGGCCACGTGGGCCTTCATCGGCACGCCGGCGTCCATCATCGACAGGCAGCCGCCGCAGACCGAAGCCATCGACGAGGAACCGTTCGATTCGGTGATCTCCGACACCACACGGATGGTGTAGGGGAACTCTTCCTTCGAAGGCAGGCAAGCGGCCAGAGCGCGCTTGGCCAGACGGCCGTGGCCGATTTCGCGGCGCTTGGTCGAGCCCATGCGGCCCACTTCGCCGGTGGCAAAGGGAGGCATGTTGTAGTGGAACAGGAAGCGGTCTTCAAACTCGCCAGCCAGCGCGTCGATGCGCTGTGCATCACGCTCGGTGCCCAGGGTGGAGATCACCAGCGCCTGGGTTTCACCACGGGTGAACAGGGCCGAGCCGTGGGTGCGGGGCAGCACGGACGAACGGATCTCGATAGGACGCACGGTGCGGGTGTCGCGGCCGTCGATACGGGGCTCACCGGCCAGAATCTGCGAGCGCACGATGCGCGCTTCGATGTCAAACAGCATGCCATCGACCTTGACGCCGTCAAAGGCCACGCCTTGCTCGGCAAGACCGGCCTTCACAGCAGCGTATGCCTGGCGGCAGGCCAGCGTACGGGCTTGCTTGTTGCGCAGTTGGTATGCATCGCGCAGGGCGGCATCGCCCAGCTCGCCGACCTTGGCGATCAGCGCTTCATCCTTGGCAGGCGCGGCCCAGTCCCATGCGGGCTTGCCCGCTTCGCGCACCAGCTCGTGGATGGCGTTGATCGCGACCTGGCCTTGCTCGTGGCCATAGACCACAGCACCCAGCATCACTTCTTCAGGCAGTTGTTGGGCTTCGGATTCAACCATCAGCACAGCAGCTTCGGTGCCCGCCACCACCAGATCCATCAGCGAATCCTTGCGCTGGGTCTGGCCGGGGTTGAGCACGTATTCGCCGTTGATGTAACCCACGCGGGCAGCACCGATAGGGCCGTTGAAAGGAATGCCCGAGATGGACAGTGCAGCGGAGACAGCGATCATCGCAGCGATGTCGGCATCCACTTCAGGGTTCAGCGAGATGGTGTGGATGACCACATGCACGTCGTTGTAGAAACCTTCGGGGAACAGCGGACGGATCGGGCGGTCGATCAGGCGGCTGGTCAGCGTCTCGAGCTCGCTGGGCTTGGCTTCGCGCTTGAAGAAGCTGCCGGGGATCTTGCCCGCAGCGTAGGTCTTCTCGATGTAGTCAACGGTCAGCGGGAAAAAGTCCTGACCGGCCTTGGCGATCTTGGAGCCCACGACCGTCGCCAGCACCACGGTGTCGTCGATGTTGACCAGCACCGCGCCGGAAGCCTGGCGGGCGATTTCACCGGTTTCCATCGTGACCGTGTGTTGGCCCCACTGGAAAGTCTTGGTGACTTTGTTGAATATGGACATAGATTGCTCCTGGTTAAACAGCCAAAAACCTGTCGGTTCTCGGCAGGAGCCGGCATTCAGAACACGATGCCATTCCAGGGAGGTTGAAGGCCTGGAACCCGGGGTTCAGCCCCCTTGGAATGACACAGCTTCGCTCTGTTTGCGCGGCGTTGAAGTAAAAAACGCCTGAGCTAGCGGACTAACTCAGGCGTCTCCATCTCACCCTGGGCTTACTTACGCAGGCCCAGCTTAGCGATCAGTGCAGTGTAACGGTCAGCGTCCTTGGACTTGAGGTAGTCCAACAGCTTACGACGACGGCTCACCATGCGCAGCAGGCCGCGACGACCGTGGTGGTCCTTGGCGTGCGTCTTGAAGTGAGGGGTCAGTTCGTTGATGCGGGCGGTCAGCAGAGCCACTTGGACTTCTGGGCTGCCCGTATCGGTAGCGGAACGTGCGTTGGCCTTTACAACTTCGGCCTTGATAGATGCGGCGATCATGTGTTTTCCTTATAAGGAACACCGGCTTGCGCTGGCATTCTGGTTACTTGCGCCGCAGCCGGAAAAGCTTGCGACGTGCGTCTTGCACCATGCAAAACCCTGCAATTATACCCAATAACTAGTTTTCAGTTTTCAGGCCCAAAACCGCACCAAAGCCGATGCCGCCGCGCCCAGCACCACCACCAGCAAAAACGGCGCGCGCAGCGCCAGCGCGATGATGGCCACGGCCATCGCCGCCAGGCGCGCATCGAGCACCAGTTGCTGGCCGCTGACAAGGGTGTTCATGGCGGTCAGCGCCGCCAGCAGCGCAATCGTCAGCGCACCAGCCACCCGGGCCATGCGCGGGTGGCGCAGCCAGTGCGCGGGCACGCCGTAGCCCAGCAGCTTGGTGCCATAGGTCACGGCGCTGGCCAGCAGCAACCAGATCCACCAGTGGTTGCCCACGTCTGCCATCGCGTTCATCGTGCGGCCTCCTGCGCGCTCGCGCCCTGCCCGGCCGGGCCGCTGCTGCGCGAGCCGTAACCCCAGGCGCCCCCCACCACCGCCGCAATCAAGATAGGCACGCCCGGCGCCACCCAGGGCACCGCCAGCATCGCAATGCTGGCAGCGACCACCGCCAGCGCGATGGGCTCCTTGTGCGTCAGGCGCGGCCACAGCAGGCCCATAAAGGCGGCCACCGCTGCGCCGTCCAGGCCCCAGCGCCCGGGGTCGCCCAGGGCATTGCCCAGCAAGGCGCCCGCAGCGGTGAACAGGTTCCACAGCAGGTAGACGCCCAGGCCTGCAGTCCAAAAGCCCCGTTTTTGCTCGTCCTTGTCCGCCTGCCCCAGCGCGGTGGCGGCCGATTCATCAATCGTCAGCTGCGCCGACAGCAGGCGTGCCAGGCCGCGCGGGCCGAGCAAGGCGGCCATCTGCATGCCGTAGACCGCATTGCGCACGCCCAGCAGGCTGGCTGCGCCCAGGGCCGCCGCACCGGCACCGCCACCGGCGACCACGCCGACAAACGCAAACTGCGAGCCGCCGGTAAACATCAGCAAGCTCAAGGCGCAGGTCTGCCAGACCGTCAGGCCTGCTGCCACGCCCAGCGCGCCAAAAGAGATGCCGTACAAACCGGTGGCAATGCTGATCGACACGCCCATGCGCACGGCGGGCGAGGACCAGAGCCCTGAACTGTTAGAAGCCATGGGCGGCGATTGTAGAGGGTGTTGCACCTGGGCGCAGGCCGCTGCATGTCTTTGGGGCGCCAGGGGCTGCTTGGGCGCAAAAAAGCCCGCAGGACCAGGGGCCTTGCGGGCTTTGGTGACACCAAGCCAGACGCTCAGACGCTTTGCAGACTGGCGCTGTCAATGCCGCGCGCAGCTTCCCGCGCGGTCTCGCGGGCCGAGGCCAGCGCCGGCACGCAGACACCGGCCACCAGGTGGATCAGCGCCTCGGGCACGGCGTTGTAGGCGCCGCGCGGGCCCAGGATATTGATGGAGCCCAGCACCTCCCCGCCATACCAGACGGGAATATTCAGCACCGCATGCAGGCCTCGGGCGACCAGGTCCTCGGCTTCGGAGAATACGGTGCGGATGTCGGCCTCATCCCGCCCGATATAGGGCAGGCCCTGGTCCAGCACCCGGCCCGACCAGGGGCCCTTGCCGGTGGCCTTGAAGCCGCCCAGCGGGCTGATGTCCTCGTTGGACGAGTAGATGCGGCGCATCAGCTTTTCCTGCTGCAGGTAGACCAGGCCGGTCAGCAGGCCATAGCCAAACAGCTGCTGGCAGGCCTCGGCAATCGCGGCCCAGTGGCGCTCGGCATCGCTGCTTTGACCCAGGGTGTGGGCCAGGCGGCCCAGGACATGGGTGGTGCTCATTGCTGAATCCCTTCCAGGGACACGCCATGCGTGTTCTTGCCGAACAGCAAGATGCCCATGCCGCCGACAAACAGCACGCCCGTCATCAGCGCAAACACGCCGCCAAAGCCCAGCACCGGGTAGGCCGCTCCCACGATGGTGGGTGAGGCGATCGAGCCGATACGCGCCAGCGCCGAGGCCGTTCCCATGCCGGTGGCACGGATCGAGGTCGGGTAGATTTCCGAGGTGTAGGTGTACTGGCCGGCAATCACGCCATTCATGCCAAAGGACAGCAGCATGCTCAGCAGGATGATCTCCTGGTCCGCACCGGCAAAGGCCAGGCCCAGCGCGGCCAGGCAGGACACCAGCATATAGGCCAGGATGGTGTACTTGCGGCCGATCTTGTCGTTCAGGTAGGCGGCCGAGTAGTAGCCGGGGATCTGCGCCAGATAGATCAGGATGGTGAAGGAGAAGCTCTTGGTCACCGCAAAGCCGCGCGCCACCAACAGGCTCGGAATCCAGACCAGGAAGGCGTAGTAGCAGAACATCACCGTGATCCAGAACACCCAGACCACCAAGGTGGTTTGCAGGTACTGGGGCTTGACCAAGGTAGCCAGCTTGGCCCAGGCGCCTTGCACGGCGGAATCGGCAGCCTTGGCAGCCAGGCTCATCTTCACCGGCTCGGGCAGCGGCTTGCCACTGCTGCGCTTGACCTGCTCTTCAATGGCGGTACAGATGCGGCTGGCCTCGTCATGGCGGCCCATCTCTTCGAGCCAGCGGGGCGACTCGAACAGCGCGCGGCGCATCCACAGCAGGAACACCACCGGCACCGAGGCGATGACCATGATCCAGCGCCAGCCGTCGTCGCTCATCGGCACGATGAAATACCCCAGCAGCGCCGACATCACAAAACCAAAGGAAAAAAAGCCCGCCAGCGCACCGGTGAAGCGGCCCCGGTAGCGGCTGCTGACAAACTCGGCCAGGTAAGGCGCGACGATCGCCCCCTCCGCGCCCATGCCCACACCGGCAATCATGCGCAGGATGTAGAACTCATGGAAGTTGGTGGCAAAGGCATTGATGAAGGTGGCCACGCAAAACAGCACCAGCGCCCACATCATCACGACCTTGCGGCCAAAGCGGTCGCCCAGCATGCCCGACAGCAGCGCGCCCACCAGGAAGCCGACATAGGTGCTGCTGGCAATCCAGCCTGTCTGAATGCCGGTCAAACCCCATTGTTCGCGCAGCGAAGGCAGGATGAAGGCGATGATGCCCGCATCCAGCGCCTCAAAGGCCAAGCCCAGGCCGCCAATGATGAGCAAGGTGAAATGGAAGCGGCTGAAAGGCAGCCGCTCCAGACGTTCGGAAGCGTTATACATATAGTTGTTCTCGCTCAAAGCCCATCAGCAGGCGTTCTTGTGGATGAAGCCGTCGCGCATGATCAGCTTGATCGCCGCGTCATGCTGGGTCAGCACCGAGACATCTTCCAGCGGGTTGCCGTCGACCAGCAGCAAGTCCGCATAGGCACTCTCCACCACTTCGCCCAGCAGGCCTTCGTGGTTCAGGATCTCGGCGCCGATCAGGGTGGCTTGTTGCACCACCTTGGCGTGGCCCAGCACCTTGGCGCGCAGCACCAGCTCGTCCGATTGCATGTAGTGCGTCTCGCCCAGCAAGTCGCTGCCAAAACCCATCTTCACGCCCGCGGCGTCCAGCACTTCCAGCGCCTTGAGGCCGTTGGTGCGCACCTTGGCAATCTTTTGCACCGATTCGTCGGGCAGACCGTACTTGGCGCCGTCGTTGGCCAGGCCTTCGTAGGTGATCAGGGTCGGCACCATGTAGGCACCCTTTTCCTGCATCAGCTTGGCGGTGGGTGCATCGACCAGATTGCCGTGCTCGATGGTGCGCACGCCGCACTCGATGGCACGGGTAATGGCCTGGGGCGTATACGCATGGGCCATCACATAGGTGTTCGCATTGTGGGCCTCTTCCACAATGGCGGTCAGCTCCGAGACCGAAAAGCCCAGATTGTTGATCGGATCGTTGGGCGAGGCCACGCCGCCCGAGGCCATCACCTTGATCTGGGTGGCGCCCTTCAGAATCTCTTCGCGCACCGCCAGGCGGCAGGCATCGACGCCATCGACCACCTTGCCGATATTGCCGATCTTGTAGGCGCAGGAGCAGGGGTCGAGCGTGTCATTGCGCGCCCGGAAATCGCCATGGCCGCCAGTTTGCGACAGCGCCTTGCCAGCGCAGAACAAGCGCGGGCCAGCCACCTGGCGCGTACGCACCCCTTCGGCCAGCGCCCAGTCGGCACCGCCGGCATCGCGCACCGAGGTAAAGCCCCGGTCGATCATGCCCTTCATGATGGGCAGCGCGCGCAGCAGCGCCAGCGCATTGGGCAGATTGGCAACCGCACCCAGGTTGAAGCCCGAGGCCATCACGTGCACATGGCAGTCGATCAGGCCGGGCATCAAGGTCATCCCCTTGGCATCGATGACGGTGGCGTCCGCCACCTCGAAGTCTTCGGCACTGATCTTTTCGATCAGACCGTTGCGCACCAAAATGGTATGAGTAGAAGTCAATACGAGATTCCGGGTGTCCAGAATCTTGGCATTGCGGATCAGGGTGGATTGCATAATCGGTTGTGGCGTTCACAGCGCCATGGTTGCCTCTAATGCCCCGAACTCTAGCCAAGCTGCAACAATATGTGGCAATGACATGACGTCATGCATCTGCCAATTCTTCCTACCATCATGAGTGGAGCTCATACCCCATGCGCCGACGCTGCCCCACGATTTCAGAGCTGAATGCCTTTTTGCTGTCGGCGCAGCACCTGTCGTTTTCCAAGGCCGCCAAGGAGCTGTTTGTCACGCAAAGCGCCATCAGCCGCCACATCGCGGGCCTGGAGGCCTACCTGGGCCACCCCTTGTTCATGCGCCGCAGCCATGGCTTGGCGCTGACCCATATCGGCGAGAACTACCTCAAACTCGTGCGCCCGGCGATGGAGTCGCTCGAACGCGCCACCACCCAGGTCATCTCCACCGCGCAGAACGCCCACCTGCTCAGCCTGTCGGTCGCGCCCACCTTTGCCGCCAACTGGCTGTTTCCCCGGCTGGAGAGCTTTCGCGCCAGCAATCCGCACATCGCCATCCACTTTGTGCGCTACAGCACCACCGACAGCGCCGAGACCGGCGATGGCTTCGATGCCTCCATCCAATACGGCTACGGCGACTGGCCGATTGCCGATGCCCAGTACCTGATCGGGCGCGAGACCAGCATCGTGTGTTCGCCCAGTTACCTGCAGCAGCACCCGATTGCGCACTTCAACGACCTCAAGCAGTGCAGCCTGCTGCAGCATATCGAGCTGCCCACCTCCTGGGACGACTGGTTCACCGCCTATGCCGGCCCCTATGAAGGCGCACGCATCGGCCCGGGCTTCAACCTCTTTACCCTCATCATCCAGGCCGCTATTGGCGGCTTGGGCGTGGCGCTGGTGCCCAGTTGCCTGCTGCAGGAGTCGCTGGCATCGCACAAGCTGGTAGAGCCCTTTGGCCAGCGCTTTGAAAGCCCGCTGGGCTACTACCTCTGTGCCCCCACCTGGCGCAGCGACATGGAAAGCTACCAGCGCTTTGGCGAATGGTTGCAGCAGGAATGCCGCCACCCTCCTACAGCCACTTGATCTGCAGCGGCAACCTGGCCGCCTCCTTTGCTTCTATGCTGGACATCAGCCCTGAGCGAAGGAGTTCCTGTGAAGACCCACCATTCCCCTTTCAACAAAATTGCCCGCTCGGTTGCCAAGTTCAGCGGCCACCCCGTCTGCTTTGTCGGTGCCCTGGCGGTCATCGTGCTCTGGGCCCTCAGCGGCCCATTCTTTGGTTTCAACGACACCTGGCAGCTGGTGATCAACACCGGCACCACCATCGTTACCTTCCTGATGGTGTTCCTGATCCAGTCCACCCAGAACAGCGATACTGAGGCCATGCAGATCAAGCTAGATGAGCTCATTCGCGCGATCGAGCCCGCCCGCAACCGCATGCTTTCACTGGAAGAGCTGGACGAAGACGAGCTGGATGCGCTGCGCAAGGAGTTCGACATTCTGGCCGACAAGGCCCGCCAGGCCGAGGACGGCAACACCACCCGCTGAGCACCCACCCAGCCTGCCCAACCACGTGCAGATACCCGCGTGGTGTCAGCGCTTGTGCTTGTTCTTGGCCCCACCCTGGCGCGCCTTGAAGCGCGGGTTGGACTTGCAGATCACATAGATGCGGCCACGGCGCTTGACCACCTGGCAATCACGGTGGCGCTTCTTGGCTTCTTTGAGCGAGGACAGGACTTGCATGGCAGAGCTTCTCCAAAACAGCAACAGAGCAAAAATGATAATGCATTCTCATTATCATTTCAACCCCATTCCGTGGGATCGATGTAAAGCGCTGCATCCGCAAGCCTTCGCTCAGGATTCGCCGACGCTCCCCGTCACCGGCAACACAATGCCGGAGATATAGCTGGAGCAGGCCTGGGAGGCCAAAAACACATAGGCGGGCGCCAGCTCCTCGGGCTGGGCGGGCCGGCCCATCTGCGTGTCAGCGCCAAACTTGCGCAGGTCCTCTGGGTTTTTGTCGGCCGGGTTCAGCGGTGTCCACACCGGGCCCGGGGCCACCGCATTCACCCGTATGCCCCGCTCCATCAGGTTCTGCGCCAGCGCTTTAGTAAACGCATGGATGGCGCCCTTGGTCGCAGAGTAGTCCAGCAGCTGCTTGCTGCCGCGCAGGCCGGTAACGGAGCCGGTGTTCACAATCGCATCGCCCCGCTGCAGGTACGGAATGGCGGCCTTGACCATGTGGAAGTAGCCAAAGATATTGGTGCGAAAGGTCTCGTCGAGGCGCTCGGTGTTCAGGTCCTCAATGTCGGCCGCATGCTGCTGGAACGCAGCATTGTTGACCAGCACATTGAGCGCGCCAAATTTTTTCAGCACCTGCTTGACGGCCTTGTCGCAAAACTGCGGGTCCTGCACATTGCCGGAGATTGCCAGGCTCTGCTGGCCCTCGTCCTCGATCAGGCGGCAGGTTTCTTTCGCATCATCGTGCTCATTGAGGTAGAGGATCGCCACATTCGCGCCCTCGCGGGCAAACAGCACGGCCACCGCCCGGCCAATGCCCGAGTCGCCGCCGGTGATGACCGCCGTCTTGCCCTCGAGCTTGCCGCTGCCCCGGTAGTTGTCTGCCAGGTAGAGCGGTTGCAGATCGAGCGCTTTCTCATGCCCGGGCTTGGCCAGCTTTTTGCCAGGCATCGGCGGTGTGGGTACCTCGTGGCCGGGGCCGGGTGCGGTCTTTTTACGGGTTTTATCGTCCTTGCTGCTCTTGGCTTTTTTGGACGCCTTGGCCCGAGCGTCATTTTGGCTTTGCGCATGCTGGATGCGCTGCTGTGCAGCCACCACTTCCTCGACCGAGCGCTTTTCTGCCGCAGGCTTCTTGCTGGCGCTCTTTTTGGACTTGCTGGTGGATGGGCTCATGCTGAAACTCCTTGGATCTTGAACTCTAAAAGAATGAAACGACATACCGCAGCGGCACACCGCTGCTACATCAATCTCGACCGCCCTACATGCGCTTACCCGCTGACAAGCTTGTCCGACATACGGCCGTCGCAGCGCGCAGTACAAACAAGGCAGAAAGGAGGCCGCCATGCCAACCCCTACTACGCCCCCTCAACCGCCGGTGGCGCCACCGCCGCCGGATCTGCCCAAGCCCGAGCCCATTGATCCGCCGGACAGCACCTTGCCGATCGAGGAACCTGGGCATGAACCACCGGTGAAAGATCCGGAACCCGTCTAAACGGGCAACGCAACAGGCCAGTACACCACCCGGTGGCTGGCCTGTTTTACATCCTCAGTTTTTCTTGGCAGCGGCATTGCGCTTGCGGGTAGCCGCCGCCTTTTTGGCCGATGCGGAGCGCGCTTCGGGGCTGCGGCTGGCTGCGGCTTTTCTGGCCGTTGCCGAGCGCGCGGCTGCGAGCTGCGACCCCGGCCCTGTGGCCTTGCCCCGGCCCGATCCGGAGCGCTTGCCGCCGCCGGTAGCCTTGTTCACCGTGGCCCAGGCGCGTGCAGCGGCTTCGTCTTCCGACACGCCTTTTTTCTCGTAGCTTTTCTCGATATGGCGGGCCATGCGTTTTTGCTTATCGGTATAAGCGGATTTATCTCCTTGGGGCATCACAAATCTCCTTGGGTGCTGCGTTGAGGCGGGGTGGCTCAGAATGGATGGGGGTTACTGCGATGGATCACCATCGGCAGGCGGGCCGCCACCACCGGGCTGGGGCTTCTTGGGGGTGGTTGGGACTGGCTTTTGCGCTTGTGGAAACGCAAACGCCTTGTGCATGTGCTGCATGGCATTCTCCTGAAACAGGTGGACTGGGCTTTTAGCGTAGCGCTGCCGCCAAGCCCGCCATGTGGGAGAAATGCTTTGCTGTACCTTGTTCCGCTTCACACATGGCGTAACGGCGATGCGCGTACCTTGGCGTGCTACCGGGGCCTACACGCCCGCGCTGCTGCGCTTGCCACACTGGGCTTTTGCCAAGGGCTTGCCTGCATAGGCAGCCAGGCCCGCCACAGGAGGACGACCATGCCCCAGCCCTACGATCCCAGCCAGTCGCATACCCAGCCCCCTATCCCAGGCCAGCCCCAGCCGGCGCCTGGTGAGCCGGGCACGTATGAGCCCAGCCCTCTGCACCCCTACCCGGGCAACCCTCAGCATCCCTATCCGAGCGAGCCGGTGCACCCCTACCCCGGCACGCAGCCAGAGCCAGCGCCCGATACGACGACGAGCCAGTCAATGTGAGTGAATGCAGCGCTTGAGCGCCTGCGGTCTTATTTCTGCGTTGCCTGCAGGAGATCCAGCCGGCGCTGCACCTGGTCGGCAAGCGCCGTATCGCCCAGCTCCCGCGCTAGGCGCTGCTGGTTGATCAGCCAGGCCATCACGGCACGGCGCCAGCCCTGGGCCGAAGCGGTGTCCACCGCCTGGGTGACGACCGCCATCGGCACCGGCCCGCGCACCGCCAACACCCCGGCAGCGACCAGGCGCGAGAGAGGGTCCTCTATCGCCGCCAGCGCAGCGTCTGCCTGCGCAGGCGCCAGCGGCGCCACCGCCTGCTGGGCCTTGGGCAGCAGCGCCACATCCCCGGCAGCCAGCTGGCCCTGCAGATAGCGCGCATAGGCCTGTTCGGCATCGGCGGCATCCTGGGCCACGGCCTCAAAGCCTGTGCAAGGGGCGGCATCCAAGGCAGCCACCTGCGCGGCGCAGCGCGCCAGCTCCAGACGGGCCAGCAAGTCGGGCCGGGCCGTGCGGCTGACCTCATCGCGCGCACGCCGCCATTCGGCATCGGCTACCCGGCTGTTGCCCGACAGGTAGGCATCGGTCGCGCGCTCGGCAGCGCCTTGTTCGTTGATCGCCCAGTCGGGCGCCTTCTTGCCGCTGGCGCAGCCGCCCAGCACAGCGGCAGCCAGCAGTGCGGCGGCCAGGCGGGTGGTGATGGCAATCATGGCGCTCATGGCAGTCGCACCTCGGCATCCTTTTTGGCAAACGGCCATTTGCGGTTCAGCTCGGTCAGCATGCCTTCCACCTTGCGCAGATTGGCCTCTACATCGGCACGCAAATCACCCAGCTGGTTGGTGGCGTCCTTGGCATTGGCGCCCACGGCCTGGGCCTCCACCAGCACCGCATCCACCTTCTTCAGGCTGCCGCGCACATCGCCCAGCACGGCATTGAGCTGCTGCACCGTGGCGCGCACTTCGGGCATCACGCCATCGGCCCCAAACACCTGCTTGTCGGCATTCTTGGCCAGGCCGTCCAGCCGCGCCAGCAGCTGGTTGGTGCGGTCCAGGGTCTGCGATATCTTGCGTGCCTCGGCATCCCCACCCATGACCACGCCCAGCGCGCCGCTGGGGCCGTTGAGCTTGGTGCTCAGGTCACGCAGCTGCTCCAGGGTGCCGCCCAAGGCCGAGCCAGCGGAGGTCATCATGTTCAGGTTCTCCAGCAGCTGGCGGGCATTGCTCATCAGCTGGGGTAGCTCGGCCGTCGCATCGCCCGACAGCACCGCGCGCACAGCGCCGTCCTCCAGCTGCGGGTCGTCCAGAATGCCCGAGTAGGCCTTGATCGTCGTGCCGCCCACCAGGCCCTTGACCAAGGTGAACACGCTGCTGCTACGCAGCCAGTGTGCATCTTTCTCGGGCACATCCACATGGATGCGCACCGTGCCATCGGGCGCCAGCTCGATCTTGCTGACCTTGCCGATCGCAAAGCCGGAGAAGGTCATGTCCAGCCCAATGGAGACGCCTTCGGAGTCATCGGCCGTCAGGATCAGCGACTGCTTGGGCTCAAACACGCCGCGCGCATACATCAGGTAGAAGGCCGAGCCCAGGATCAGCAGCAAGGTAAACAGCAGCAATGCCCCGGCCTTGCGCTCCAGGTGCGGCACCGGCGCCAGGCCGTCTACCGCCACACCATCGACCACGGCCATACGCCGCGCAGAGGCGGCAGAAGACGGCGGCGCGGGGCGGTCGGCAGAGTCGTGGGGTTCTGGTATTTGCATGTACCGCGATCTTACCCGGCTGGCTGCCCGCTTCAAAACAAAGCTTCAATGGGTTGTTTTGAAAGGCAGACACTCACTTTCCAGCCCAGTCGCCCGCTGCTTGCCCGTCGCTTGTTACACATCGCAGCCGCGCAAGCTCTTATACTGTACATATATACAGTTATTTGCCATGCCTAAACTCGATGCCCTGTCCCTGCCGCCCACGGTGGCCGCCCAGCTCTGGCGCGGCGACCACCTGGTGCGCGCGCCGATGGCGGGCATCCCCACTGGGTGGGATGCGCTGGATGCCGAGCTGCCTGGCAAAGGCTGGCCCAGCCAGGGCCTGACGGAGGTGCTGCAGCCCCAGGCGGGCACCTTGGAATGGCGCCTGACCGGCATGGCCCTGCAGCAGTGCCCAGCGCACAAACCTGTCATCGCACTGGGCCCGCCGCTGCCGCCCCATGCCAGCGGGCTGGCGCAAAGCGGCCTGGCGCCTGGGCAGCTGGTCTGGATCCACGGCAGCCGCCCGCAAGACCAGCTCTGGGCGCTGGAGCAGCTGCTCCGGGCCAATGCCGCAGCCGCCCTGCTGGCCTGGCTGCCCCAGGTGCAGCCCGAGCAGATACGCCGCCTGCAGATCAGCGCCCAGCAGTTTGAAGGCCTGGTGTTTGTGTTCCGGCCCGAGAGCAGCCGGCACCAGGCCTCGGCGGCGCCACTGCGCCTCTTGGTGCGCAGCAGCCAGCCCTGGTCGCTGCAGCTGGAGCTGCTCAAACGCCGGGGCCCTGTGCACGAGGGCACGCTGGAGCTGCCCGCCGTGCCGCCCAGCCTGCAAGCCGTGCTGCCCGCGCGCCTGTGGCCCGGCACCGTGCCGCAGCCAGCCACCCTTCCTTCCACCACCTCGACCCGAGCCATCCTCTTGCCAGACCATGACAGCGATCTGGGCCGCCCTGCTGCCCCAACTCCCCCACCCCGCCGCCAGCGCGCGCCCCAGTCCAGCCTGCAGCACTGAGGCCACCCCAGCCGCGCCCGCCACGCCCACGGCCCAGATGCAAGGCCTGGCACTGTGGGCGCAGCAGTTCACGCCGCGCCTGGCCTGCGTGCCCTCGGACAGTGTGTTTGGCGATGCCCTGGTGCTGGAGCTCTCGGCCAGCGAACGCCTGTTTGGCGGCCGCCAGCAACTGGCCCGGCGCCTGTTGCGCGAGAGCCGGCAGCTGGGCGTGCAGGCCATCAGCTGGGCCCCCACCAGCCTGGCGGCCATTGCGCTGGCGCGCTGCGGCATCCGCCACGGCATGGGCCAGCCGCTGCCCCAGGTGCTGGCGCCCCTGCCCTTGCAGGCCATCGATGCAGTGGCCCGCCATGCCGAGCTGCTGAGCCAGCTGGGCTGCCAGAGCCTGGGCGCCGTGCATGCGCTGCCCCGGGGCGCGCTGGCCCGGCGCATGGATACGGACATCCTGAAAGCCCTTGACCAGGCCCATGGCCTGCTGCCCGACCGCTACCCCTGGATCCAGTTGCCCGCCCGCTTTGATGCCCGGCTGGAGCTGCCCATGCGCATCGACCAGGCCGATGCGCTGATGCACGGCGCGCGCCAGCTGCTGCTGCAGCTGTGCGGCTGGCTGGCGGCGCAGCGGGCGGGCGTACGCAGCTTTCGGCTGTGCTGGTGCCATGATGCGATGCGCTCCCGCCATGTAGGCGATGGCGGCGAGCTGACCATCCACACCGCCAGCACCACGCGCGATCTGCAGCACCTGTGCCGCCTGCTGCAAGAGCACCTGGCCCATGTGCAGCTGCAAGCCCCTGTCGGCGAGCTGCGCCTGCATGCCGATGCCCCCGAAGCGTTGCAAGAGCGCAGTGCCAGCCTGCTGCCCGACAAAACCGCCGATGGCGAAAGCCTGGAGCAGGTGCTCGAACGCATCACCGCCCGCCTGGGCGAAGACCAGGTGCAGCGCCCGCTGCTGCGGCCCGACCACCGCCCCGAGTGGCAGGTGCAGTGGCTGCCCGCGCAGCCAGCCGGCAAGGCCAAGACCGCCCCGCCCGCTGCACAGCCCCATTCACGGCTGCATGCACCGCTGCATGTGCCGCCCCTTGCGCAGCCCAGCTTCTTGCTGCCCACCCCCCTGCAACTGCTGCAGGACAGCCAGAGCCGGCCGCTCTACCACGGCCCCTTGCAATTGCTGCTGGGCCCGCAGCGCATCGAAGGCGGCTGGTGGCACCGCAGCCCTGGTTTTTTGCCGGCGGCCGACTCGGATGGCGACACCCACATCGATGAGGCGGCCCCCGGCAGCGATCACAGCGATCACCGCAAAGATCCGCCCCAACCCGCCCCCATCACCCAAACCGCCCACACCGCGCTGCGTGATTACTGGGTCGCCCACAGCCCGCATGCCGGCCTGCTGTGGATCTTCCACACCCGCTTGTCCGCCAACAGCGGCGCCTGGTTTCTGCATGGCCGCTTTGCCTGAGCAGCGCCGCACCCGTCTAGAGCCATGGCCACGCGTCCCAAACTCTCCATCCCCCACTACGCCGAGCTGTGGTGCCTGAGCAATTTCAGCTTTCTGCGCGGCGCCAGCCACCCGCATGAGCTGGTCGACCGCGCCCATACCCAAGGCTACCGCGCGCTGGCCCTGACCGATGAATGCTCGCTCGCCGGCATCGTGCGCGCCCATGTCGCAGCGCGTGACTGCGGGCTGCCGCTGATCGTGGGCGCGCAGTTTGAGGTGCAGCCCAGCGATGCGGCCGCGCCCGCCTTCATCCTGGTGGCACTGGCCTGCAACCTGCATGGCTATGGCAACCTCTGCGCCCTCATCACCCAACTGCGGCGCAAATCGCCCAAGGGCAGCTATGCGCTGGCGCAATCGGCCATCCACCCACGCGCGCTGCAAGACTGCCTGCTGCTGCTGGCCCCCAGCCGCCAGGCCAGCCCGGCGCAAACCCAGGCCCAGGCCGCCTGGCTGCAGCAGCACTTTGCCGGCCGCTGCTGGCTGGCCGTGCAGCTCGATCGCAGCCTGGGCGACGAGGCCTGGCTGGCGCAGATGCGCGCGGCGGGCAGCAGCAGTGGCGTGCCGCTGGTGGCCGCTGGCAATGTGCACATGCATGTGCGCTCGCGCAAGCCCATGCAGGATGTGCTGACCGCCATCCGCCTGCGCCGCCCGCTGACCGACTGCGGCTACGCGCTGCAGCCCAATGCCGAGCAGCACCTGCGCAGCCGGCTGCGGCTGGCGCAGATGTACCCGCCCGATCTGCTAGGCGCCACCCTGGACATTGCCGCGCGTTGCCAGTTCTCGCTGACCGAGCTGCGCTACCAGTACCCCGACGAGGTGGTGCCGCCCCAGCTCACACCAGCGGCCTATCTGCGCCAGCTCAGCTACGAAGGGGCGGCCCGCCGCTGGCCGCAAGGCACGCCGCCGCAGGTGCAGGCCACCTTGGAAAAAGAGCTGGCCCTTATCTCCGAGCTGCAGTACGAGCACTACTTTTTGACCGTCTACGACATCGTGCGCTTTGCCCGCAGCAAGGACATCCTCTGCCAGGGCCGGGGCTCGGCCGCCAACTCGGCGGTCTGCTTTTGCCTGGGCATCACCGAGGTCGATCCGGACAAGACCCGGGTGCTGTTCGAGCGCTTTATCAGCAAGGAGCGCAACGAGCCGCCCGATATCGATGTCGACTTTGAGCATGCCCGGCGCGAAGAGGTCATCCAGTACCTGTACAAGAAATACGGCCTGCACCGCGCAGGCCTCACTGCCGTCGTCATCCGCTACCGGCGCAAATCCGCGATCCGCGATGTGGCCAAGGCGCTGGGCTTTGCGCCGCCCAGCATCGATCTGCTGGCACGCGACCATTCGCGCTGGGACGACGAGTTGCTGCGGGCCGAAGCGCTGGCCCAGTGCGGCCTGCAGGCGGGTGACCTGGCCGTGCGCCAGCTGCAGGAGCTGGTCGAGACCCTGCGCGATTTTCCGCGCCACCTGTCCCAGCATGTGGGCGGCTTTGTGCTCACGCGCGGCCCGCTCTCGCGCATCGTGCCGATCGAGCGCGCCAGCATGGAAAACCGCACCGTCATCCAGTGGGACAAGGACGACCTCGATGCCGTGGGCCTGCTCAAGGTCGATGTGCTGGCGCTGGGCATGCTCACCGCGCTGCAAAAAATGCTGCACCTGGTGGGCGCACGCCAGGGCCGCAGCTTTGCGCTGGGCGATATCCCGCACGGAGACACCGCCACCTACGACATGATCTGCGCGGCTGACACCATCGGCGTCTTCCAGATCGAGAGCCGCGCCCAGATGAGCATGCTGCCGCGCCTGCGGCCCAGGGAGTTCTACGACCTGGTGATCGAGGTCGCGCTGGTGCGGCCCGGCCCCATCCAGGGCGGCATGGTCCACCCCTATCTGCGCCGCCGCCAGGGGCTGGAAGAAATCCAGTACGAAAGCGAGCTGCTGCGCCCGGCACTGGAGCGCACCCTGGGCGTGCCCATCTTCCAGGAGCAGGTGATGCAGATCGCCATCGATGCGGCCGGCTTCAGCGCCGGCGAGGCCGACCAGCTGCGCCGCTCGATGGCGGCCTGGCGCCGCACCGGCAACCTGCAAAAGTACTATGACAAGATCATCAACGGCATGACCGGCAATGGCTACTCGCAGGCCTTTGCCGAATCGATCTTTCAGCAGATCCAGGGCTTTTCGGAATACGGTTTTCCGGAGAGCCATGCCGCCAGCTTTGCGATCCTGGTGTACTTCAGCGCCTGGATCAAATGCCACTACCCGGCCGAGTTTCTGGTGGCCATGATCAACAGCCAGCCGCTGGGCTTTTACAGCAACAGCCAGCTGATCCAGGACGCCCAGCGCCATGGCGTGCAGGTACTGCCCGTCGATGTGATGCACAGCGCCATGGACTGCAGCACCGAAGCGGCCAGCGGCCCCCACCCCGCCGTGCGCCTGGGCCTGCGCCTGGTCAAGCAGCTGCAGCAGACGCAAGTCGAGCGCCTGCTGCAGGCCCGCAGCGCCGCCCCCTTCGACAGCGCCCAGGACCTGGCCCGCCGCGCCCAGCTGGACGCCCCGGCGATGAAGTACCTGGCCGCCGCCGACGCACTGGCCAGCCTCGAAGGCCACCGCCGCAACCAGCTCTGGCACGCCTCCGCACCGCTGCACCACAGCCGCCTGCTGCGCGCAGCCCCCATCGACGAGGAAGAGCTGCAACTGCCCGCCGCCAGTGAGCAGGAAGACATCCACTGGGACTATGCCGCGCTGGGCCTGAGCCTGCGCCGCCACCCCATGGCCTTGCTGCGCGAACGCCTGCAGCGCCACCGCTTCCAAACCCAGGCCGAGCTGCGCGAAGCGCGCGACGGCAGCTGGGTGCGCGCCTGCGGCATCGTCACCCTGCGCCAGCAACCACCCACTGCCAAGGGCGTCGTCTTTATCACCCTGGAGGACGAAACCGGCAACCTACAAGTCATCTGCTGGCCCCATCTGCGCAGCGCCCAGCGCGATGCCCTGCTGCACGCCCAGTTCCTGGCCGTGCAAGGCCGCTGGCAGCGCAGCGGCGAGGTCGGCAACCTGATCGCGCACCAGTTGCGGGATGTCTCGGACTGGTATGACAGCCTGCGGATTCGGAGCCGGGATTTTCGGTGAGGGGGACTGGCCCTGACCAAGGGCAGTCCAAAGATAGGCTGATTTCGTCAACCTAACCAGGGGCAGTCCAACCAACAGCACAAGAGTGTCTAGCAAAGCCTGGGCGATTCACGGATTGGTAGCACCACGTCAATCCATGCCGAGCGATATCAGGTGCCGATGCGGCTGCAGCGGATGAAGTGAACACGGGCGCTCGTCATCGCAGAACTCCGCTGCTGCCCGCTTGGCATCAGCGGCCCAAGGCCGTCTCATGCAGGTACTGCCAGCGCACGGCCCCATCGGCGCAATCAACAATCGCCGTGGCCCAGCGCGCCATGGCTGTACCGTTCAGATGGTGGGTCTCCTGGTAGCGCAGCGCCACGCTGCTAGCGGCTTGGCAGACGGTGGCCACCTCCCTGATCTCAATGCGCAGCCCGGGCCGACCAGCAGCGGCCTGCTGGAACATGGCAGCCACCTGCGGCAGCTGCACCACGGCACCTGCGGTGGTCACCATGCTGAAGCCTTCCGCAAATACGGGCATCAGCTGGTCAATGGCAGCCCGCGCCATGCCCGGCGCGCCGGCAAAAATGGTTTGGATCAGTTCGTGCACGTCGTAGACACTGCGCTCGGCAGCCTGGGTGTAGGGATTATTCATGGTGGGTTTTTTCTGCAGGCAAGCTGCGTAGTGGAAGAAGGGGAAGCAATCCCAGCAAGGCGGCGATCGCAAATGTGAGGTGATAGGCCTGGGGCGCAGACCAGCGCTGGGCAAGCAGATTGAAAAGCATCAGCAGCAGCGCCGCGCCCACGCTGAAGGCCATTTGGCGGTTGATGTTCCACAGCACACTGGCCTTGTGGGTTTGGGCGCCGTCAAAATCCATCAGCGCCGTGGTCTGCGCGGTGTTGGCGCCCATCCCGCCGCCTGTGCCCATCAGCGCATAGGCCAGGATGAGGATCGGCAGATCCTGTGTGGAATCCACCGCCGCCAGCGCCGCAATGCCCAGGCTGTGCAGCAGCATCGAAAGCACAAACAGCCGCCCAGCCCCCACCCGGTTGTACAGGCGCCCGCACAGCACCATGGCCACCAGCGCCCCTGCGGCATACACCACCATGAAGCGCCCCGTCTGCGCCGCTCCCATATGGAGCAGGTCTTGCAGATAAAAGATATTGAGCAGGTTCACGCCGGTAAAAATGCCGGGGATGGCGTAGTACACCCAGATCGACAGCGCGAGCCGCCGGCTTTGGAGCAAACGCACATCCACAATGGCATCGGCCACCTTGCGGGAATGGCTGGCATAAAGGCGGGCCAACAGCAGCGCAGCCCCCAAACAAGCCAATGCCACCACGCCCGCTTGGCCCGCACCGTAGAGCGACATGCCGAGCAAGGCACTGGCCAGCGCGGCGCTGATCAGCAGCAGGCCGAGCAGGTCGGGCCGCGTCTGCGCTGGCCTGGGCTCCTCGCGCAGCCACAGCCATGACAACGCAGCGGCCGCCAGGGCCAGCGGAATATTGGCGTGGAACACCCAGCGCCAGGAGGCCTGATCCACGATCCAGCCGCCCAGGCTGGGAGACAGCGCGGGCGCCAGCAGGGCCACTGCCATGACCAGGGTCGAGATGCGGGCCCGCTCGGCGCCTTGGAAACGGTTGAAGGTCATCGCCTGGCCCACAGGGATCAGCAAGCCCCCAGCCATGCCTTGCACAAAGCGCCAGCCCACCATCTGGCCAAAACTGCTGGCCTCGCCGCATGCCCAAACAGCCCCCGCAACCACCAGCATCGATGCTGCCAGCATGCGCCGAGCGCCCCAGCGGCTGGCCAGCCAGGGACTGAGCGGAATGACAAGGGTCAGCCCGAGGATGTAGGCATTCGCGACCCAGGCGCTGGCCGCGCTGCCGATCTGGAACGCGGCGGCCATGCGTGGCAAGGCCACGGCGGGCATGAAGATGTTGATGCAGTCAATAAAAAATCCCAGCAAGAACACGGTGGCAATGCGGTAGCGGTACGTCATCTTGGATCCCTTTGGCCCAGGATGGTAGGCAGGGCTGCGCGGCCCGTCGATACCGCTATGCTTGAAACTTTGTTTGGCCAGATTGAACAATGAACCGCATCGCTCTCTCCACCCAGCTGCACCGCGTGCAGACCTTTCTGGCCGTTGTCGAGCTGGGCTCGTACACCAAGGCGGCCGATTACCTGTCCATCAGCAAGGCCATGGCCAGCCTGCATGTCAAAGCCCTGGAAGAGGCCCTGGCCGTCACGCTGCTGCTGCGCAGCACACGCAGCATTGCGCTGACCGAAGCGGGCCAGAACTTCTACGATGAGTTCAAGGAGCTGGTCGGCCAGCTGGAGAGCAAGTTTGACATGGCCATGCAGGGCCGCAAGCGCATCTCGGGCACCTTGCGCCTGAGCACCACGGGCGAATATGGCGAGCGCTACATCCTGCCGCTGGTGGCCAGGTTCGTGCAGCAGTACCCGGCCATCTCCATCCGCTACGACACCAACTCCTCGCTGAGCGACCTGATTGCAGAAAAGCTCGACCTGGTGGTGCGCCTGGGCAGCCTGGCCGATTCGGATTTCAAGAGCCGCAAACTGGACGATTACGACATCGTGCTCGTCGCCTCGCCTGCGTTGCTCAAAAGGCATCCGGTGCGGCAGCCCGCTGATCTGGCCCCGCTCCCCTGGATTGCCAACAGCAATCTTCACAGCCCCACGCACTGGATCCTGCGCGGCCCCCAGGACAAGGAGACCGAGGTCAAAGGCAGCGCCGCCCACCATGCCAACACCTCCGCCGCTATCCGCCTGATGGCGCTGTCATCGCTGGGCATCGCGGTGCTGCCGGCCTGGCTGGTCGAGCAGGACCTGCACAGCGGCGCATTGCAGCAGCTGCTGCCCGGCTACAGCCTGCCACGCCAGTCGATCAGCGCTGTTTTTCCCAACAGCCCCCACCTGCCGCACAAGACCCGCGCCTTTATCGACTTTCTCAGCAAGCACCTGGGGCAACGGTGCACAGGCTAGGCCAGGCTTAACTTCACATTGCGGCCTCAACTGGGATCAGTGCGTTAGTCAGCATGAAAAAAACCCTCCGAATGAACTGACCCCAAGAAGTTGGACAGTTGGAAGCTAGGGACTGAAGGCCTGAATCCGGTATTGCACCGGACTCAGGCCTTTTAGTTTTAGCTTGATGCGTTGGTGATTGTAGTAATGGATGTAGTGG